>Ga0326728_10000338_pt1 | contig 189724 bp, 169 predicted proteins | sample MB3enrmetagenome_FD_207602 | JGI IMG/M metagenome (GOLD analysis project Ga0326728, IMG submission 207602) | Lab enriched peat soil microbial communities from McLean, Ithaca, NY, United States - MB31MN | ecosystem: Environmental > Terrestrial > Soil > Wetlands > Peat | place: USA: New York... | reverse complement strand
GACGGTGGAGTTGATTACGCCGATCGCCATGGACAAGGGGTTGCGCTTCGCGATTCGCGAAGGCGGCCGCACGGTGGGCGCCGGCACGGTCACGGAGATCATCGAATAGCAGCAGGGCTTAAGGAGCGGAAATGCCTCGCGATATCATCACTTTCCAGTGTCAGGAATGCAAGAACCGGAACTATTCCTCGACCAAGAACAAGAAAACCACGACCGAGCGCCTGGAGCTCAAGAAGTTCTGCCCGCACTGCCGGAAGCATCAGCCGCACAAGGAAATCAAGTAGAATAGAGGTGCCCCCTTAGGCATTCGGGGGTGAGACCCAGGGGCGTAGGTTTAACGGCAGACCAGCGGTCTCCAAAACCGCGAGTGGGGGTTCGAATCCCTCCGCCCCTGCCAGCCACCCCTCACGGAATTGGAAGCGTGGAATCATGGCCGAAGAGAAGAAGAACTGGATCCTGGGCTTGCGGGATTATTACAACGAACTGAGGATGGAGATGCGCCGCGTCACCTGGCCCAACCGCAAGCAGGTGGAAGGTACCACGGCGGTGGTGATCGTCTCGGTATTCGCCTTTGCGGCGTACTTCTTCGTGGTGGATTCGGTGCTGCAAAAGGGTATCACCGCGGTTCTCTCGTTCTTCAAGACCAGGTAAGCGGCGGAAGCAGGCAGTGATGGAAGCGGAAGATAACAGCCAGATCGACGAACAGCCGGACGGCCAGGAGCCGGGCGACGTGCTTGCCGCGGATGTCGCGGCCGATACCGGGGAAGTCGAGGAGGCCGGCGCCGCCATCGAGGAAGCCGCGCCGGTTGCCGCGCCGGATGCCGAGCCGGCCGCCGCGCCAGATGCCGCGCCGGCGGCTCCCCCCAAAAACTGGTACATCATCCACACCTATTCGGGCTTCGAGAACAAGGTGGCGGAATCGCTGCGCACGCGCTCGGAGGCCTTCGGGTTCGCGCACCGTATCGGCCAAGTCCTGATTCCCACCGAAGAAGTGGTGGAGTTGCGCAACGGAAAGAAGGTCACCAGCAAGCGCCTGGTTTATCCGGGGTACGTGCTGGTGGAAATGGAAATGGACGACGCCCTGTGGCACGAGGTGAAGAACACGCCGCGGGTGACCGGCTTCGTGGGAGGCGGGAACGCACCCGTGCCGCTGAGCGCGGACGAGGTCAATTCCATTCTCTTCCGCCAGGCTTCGTCGGCGGAGCGGCCGCGCCCCAAGACGACGTTCGAGAAGAACGATTCGGTGCGCATCGTGGACGGACCGTTCGCGAATTTCTCGGGCAAGGTGGACGAAGTCAACACCGAGCGCGGAACCCTGCGCGTGATGGTGACCATCTTCGGGCGCGCCACCCCGGTGGAGTTGGAGTTTCTACAGGTGGAGAAGGCTTAACGCCGCGCGGAACGGGTCACGCCCGAAGCGGGGCGCCGCGGAGCGCGAAAGAGGATTCTAGGTATGGCAAAGAAAGTCACGGGTTCGGTCAAACTGCAAATTCCGGCTGGGAAGGCGACGCCGGCGCCCCCGGTTGGAACGGCGTTGGGCCCGCAAGGCGTCAACATCATGGACTTCTGCAAGGCGTTCAACGCCAAGACGTCCGCCAAGGACCAGGAAGGCCTGATCATTCCGGTGGTGATCACCATCTTTTCGGACCGGTCGTTCACCTTCATTACCAAGACGCCGCCGGTGCCGGTGTTGATCAAGCGGGCGGTGAACCTGGCCAAGGGGTCGGCCGAACCGCACAAGACCAAGGTGGGCAAGATCACCAGCGCGCAGGTGGAAGAGATCGCCAAGATCAAGATGCCCGACCTGAACTGTTTCGATCTCGAGGCGGCCATGCGTTCGGTGGCCGGAACGGCGCGCAGCATGGGCGTCGACGTGGTATAGAGTTAGGTGGAGTTTCCTGCCGAGTATGCGGATGTGGCGGAATTGGCAGACGCGCTAGATTCAGGTTCTAGTTCTCGCAAGGGAGTGGAGGTTCAAGTCCTCTCATCCGCACCAAAAAGTTCCACGCGGCCACCTCGGATGGGGTGGCCGATTTCGTTTGGGGGGTAGCTGGCGGCTCGCCGGTCCTGGCTCTCCACACCGGGTTCTTGCGGCAGATGCGCTTCGTCACGTATCCATGCTCCGGCGGCGGCGGACTCGGCATCATCGTTGCGCCCGCTCCAGGATCCGAAGGCAGTTCGCCAGCAGTTGCGGAGCATCCCTTTCAGCCATCTCCCGGATGAGATGCGGCTTCAGGTTCTCGTAAGCATGCATGACGATGTTCCGGGCGCCAATGATGCCAGACCACGGGATCTCCGGGTGCGCGCGCTGGAACTCCTCGTCCAGTCGCCGGGCCGCTTCGCCAATGATCGCGATATGCCGGCATACGGCATCCATGATGAGGGAATTCGACGGCCACTCCGGACCGCCGGCCGTGGTGTACTCACCGATCCGGCGGCACGAGTCGCGAATGTGCATCACGAAGAGCAGGGGGTCTTTGGCGGGCATAGATGCTAAAGCGGAATCGCCTCCGCCAGGACCCTGCTACGGATATACGGGTGGATACAGCCGGACTCGACCACATCCACGCCGGTTCCGAGCAGCTTCTGAAGATCCGAGAGCAGCGCGCCGAGATCGAGCAACCCGCGGCCACTGTCCAGGTCCACCAGGAAATCGACATCGCTTTCGGGGCAGTTCTCGCCGGTCGCGACCGAGCCGAACACGCGGACATTCTGGCAGCCGTGCATCTCCGCAAGGCGAAGGATGTCGGCCCTCTTTTCCTCCCGCAATGTGTCCAACGTCACCATGGCCTCATTCTCATTCTCCTTCAATTGCACGTTTTGTTCCAGGGGGGGCGCGGGCCAATAGACCGCCGGCTTGCACGAGTCCAATGCCGACGGTCTTGCGATGGTGTTTGGGGACATCCAGCAAACCCCGGGAACCAGCGCGGCCCGGCAAATCACCGGGATGCGGCTTGGCGACGGTCCAGTAAACCCCGTCAAGTCCTCTCATCCGCTCCACAGATTTCAAAGGACATAACCAAGCCGCCTGGCGACGGGCGGCATTTGTTTTGGGCTGACTGCACCGGCCTGGCAACCCTGCAAACCCCCGAAAACTATCCTCAGCGGCTTATTAAACCCCACAAACTTGCTCTACGATGGATAAGGGGCTGTCATAATGCCCGATTTCTCCTCCATGCCCGAGGTTTTCGTCTCGAACGCGGATCTCGCCGCAGCCGTCTCGCGAGAGGTCAAGGGAGGAAACCTGCGCAAGCTCGGGTTGCGCCCTCGGGCCGCCCGTGGTGCCGGATCGCCAGCGTCCGCCTCCTCGAACAGCTGTGCCGTAGGCGCCGCGCGGTCGTCGCGTCCTTGGGGACGCGTTCCCAAGGCCCTCCAGGTATCTCGAAAGGCGTTATCATCACCAAGGATCGCGCGATGGACGAGACGCTTGCTGGCAAGAAGTATCAGTCCCTTGCGGTGTGGCGGCACTGCGTGGAGCGGATTGAGCTGGAATGGCGGAGCTTCCTCACCGCGCGCGAAGATCGCCTGCGGCATGGCGGCGAAAGCGAGAAAGTAGCCGAGGCGATACTCGAAGACCTCTTTACCGGCGTCCTCGGCTGGTCGAAAGGCGATCTTGCATATCAGATATCGTGTCAGGTCGGGCGTGCTGATATCGTGCTAGGCCAGAACCTCATGAAAGAACTGGTGATCGAAGTGAAACGTCCGGGGACGCTTTCTCCCGGTCGGCGCACGCTGTACGCGGCGGTAGAGCAGGCGCGACGGTACGCCGATGAGCAGCACGTGTCACACATTGCCGCCAGCGACGGTCGTTATCTTTATGCCGCGGACGTCGGAAAGGGCGGCCTTAACGACCGTGTGTTGGTAGACTTGGCGGATCACACCCCACCGCGGGCGCTGTGGTGGTTGAGCGTGCATGGCATTTACCGGGCCTGTGAGGATGTCAGTCATTGCTTACCGGCGCTGGAAACCGAACCCGACTCCGTTTCAGGCGAATCACCCTTGATCGCGCCGCTGCTGCACCCGAAACATCAGCTTCCAGCAGGATGTTTTGCCTATGTGGGCAACGCCAATGATCCGTCCACTTGGAAGCTACCCTACCTGTTTGCGGATGGCCGCGCGGATGGAAAACGCCTGCCTAAAGCTATACAGGCGCTGCTCAGCAACTATCGCGGCGTGAAGGTAGGCGGAATACCAGAGCAGGCACTCCCAGACGTGTTCCGTCGGCTCGGGCGAATCGCTGACACCGAAGGCAAATTACCACCACGGGCCGTCAACCCAGCGCTGGTTTATCAGAATCTTGCGCTGGAGCTTGAACAACTTGGAATTCGCCGTCGCGACGGCGCATGGACTTAGGCGATGATGGGCTTTCTTGGCGGGCGGGCCGGGAGGGCCTCACGGGTTGAAGTGGTAAGCTGGCCACCCTGAGCTTACGCTTTCGCCGCTCCATCCGCATCGTGCCCGGCGTTCGGCTGAACCTCGGGCTGCACGGCGCCGGCTTGAGCGTGGGACCACGCGCGTTACACCTTGGAATGAACGGCCGCGGCATGTACACCAGCGCCGGCATCCCGGGAACGGGGATTTACGCAGTCTACCATTTCCGCAGCTCGCCGGAAGAGCACCCAACGGCTGCGGGTGACGCGCGGGGTCGCGTCACTGGGGACTCTCTAGAGTAGGGAGGTCGACGCTCAGTAGCCTGCTCTCGCTCATGCGCCGCCATCGCCATCGTCTCAGCCCCGCGCAGCAGGAGAAACTGACCCCTTATCTGAGAACCCATCTCGCATCCTGCCTCTCGCGTCTCCGACGAAACAGCGCCGGAACCGTAGCGGCGCGCCGGGTTCAGATCAGGTCTCGCGTCAGCAGATCCCACTCCGCATCGTCTCCGCGGGATAGGTCACGGTGCTGGATGGCGCGTAGGCGCAGTGGCAGATCGCACCGTTCCTTCACCACTGGAATCATTTTCCGGGCACTGGCACCCGGGTCCAAGGTCTGCGCAAGGGCGTTCTCGAATCTGCACCATTCACTTTCGACGTAGTGTCGGGTGAGCACGAGCAAGACTTTCCTGCATTGTTCAATTGCCCGTTCCATCTCCTCGATACCGAAAGCTCCACTCTGGAAATCCCTGAGATCGATCATCACTGAAAAACCGTGCAGCTCCAACTTGGGCAGCAGCACGGTGGTGACCCACGCCTTGTCCGAATGGCTGTAGCTGATGAAAACATCACGTTCAAGTGGCATATCCGGCACCCTACTCGACGGCAGAACGTACCTGGGCCTCGCGGGCGCGCAACTCGGTCAAGAACTCATGCAGTCGCTGAGTCAGCGCGTGTCTCCGCGCAAATTCCTCGATCCGCTGAACTGCAGATCGAAGCTTGGCTACCCCCGGCGCATAGCGTTCGCTAACGAATTCGATCTCCGCTTCGGCACTGAGTACCCGGCACTGCTCATAAACAGTGTACGGGTTCTGGGAATCGACGTACCCCATGATCCTGTCCCGCGCCGCAGCGACATCGCCGAGGGCGCAGAGAATCTTGGTCGCAAGGGAGTCGGCCACCTCCTTGTCGTGACCAAACTCCGGTACGAAACCGTTCACTGACGCTAGCGCCTCTCGCAGTCTTCCCGCCATCAGACCGGGTTGACCCTCAGCCTGGAACTGCAGCGCCCAGCCGTAGTATACGTTGGCCAAAGTAAGGTTCGCCTTCTTCGCGCCAAATCTCAGAGCGGCGCGTGCATATCGCTCGGCATCTCTGAATTCATCGCGTTTTCGAAGGATCTCAGCCAGGCGATAATTCAACCTGCTGTCCTCTGGGCGGTCTTTGAGCACAACTTGCAGCAGAGGCAAAGCCGTCTCATCGTACCCAGCTTGGATAAGCGCCTCAACGTAAGTGCCGAGGTGGAATCTGTCAAACGTGGCCGATAGATCGCGCGCCTGATCGAGGTAAAGCAAGGCTTCTCTCGCCAGCTCCTGATTATGCTCAACCAGGAACGACGTCTCATCGATTTCCCGAAGTAAAAGGTGCGCCAGTCCGATGTGATTATCCGGATAGCCGTGAACGGTGTAATCATCGATTCCCTTGCGGAAATACGATTTTGCGGCCTCGGTATCGCCGCGCCGGTCAGCGATGAGAGCTCGTTCCCTGCAGATTCTAGCAGAGAAGCCCCTTTTCATATCCTTGCGTTCTAGCTGTTGCAGAAGCTTATCGGCCTTTGCCAGATAGTCGAGTCCGCCAATATTCCTGTAACACCTAACCCTGTAGAGCATAATCTCGAGGTCGCCCGGGCTCAAAAGAAGCCAGCGCTCTGCGTAAGCCAGAGCCTGACCGTAGTTCTGTTCCGTCTGATAGAAATGAAACACCATCTCCCGAAGCGTTCCTTTAACCTCGATAGGGAGGCGCAGCGCAAGGTTATCTTCACCGACAGCCCTCAGGAGCCGGCCAGACGGAATTGAATACCGGAACACCTCCCCTGAGATGACCATATAGTCGTCGCGGTCTTCGGGGCTATACCGGCTCATTGAGGCGAGCCGCTTATTAAGTTCGACGGCCCGCTCCAAAGCATACACGCCGTAGTCCCTCGCGAGACGCTCGAAGCGCCCCTCCTTCAGGTTTAGCCGCTCGCGGAAGTAGGCCTCGAAAAACTTCGGCAGGTACATAAGATCACCGGTCTGCTCAACTAGATACCAGTCAGCAAGGTCCCAGCGGGCCTTCTGTACCGCGTCTATGCCGCGGGCCGCGATGTCTCTCACAGCCATGAGGTCCTGAATCGCGACGGGCTCAGCAATGCCAGCTAACACGTGCAAGATCAACTGGTGGAGGTCCGTCAGAAGCGAATGGTCCGCGGCACGGAGCACGTACTCTGCCAGCTTGAGCTGAATTCTACGTGCCTGTTTGGACTCGAGCAACTGCTGCGGCGACTTTGTTTTGAGGTAGGATGCGATCATCTTCGCGGCAAGCGGATGCCCCGCGATCATTGCGATGATCTCGTCGAGTTCGACGGCGTTGATGGCTCTGTCGTGGCGTGGATCGCCTTCCAGCCAAACGTCAATGCATTCTCGAATGTACGGTTCCTTTAGCCCCTCAAGATGCACAACGTCGCCGGCAGCGCCTATTTCGGCAGGGAAGTCAGGAACTCGGGTGGTAGCCAAGACGATGTGGGTCTGGACCTGGGACGCGGCGAACGATACGAGCAACTTGCTGAGGTAGGGTAGCAATTCAGATGCGGGATCAATCGCCTGTTCAGCGTTGTCAACGAACAGGAAGAAGCTATCGGACCTCTGCTCCAACGCCGCGATGGCCATGGTTCGCCATTCGTCCTCCGTTGTTTGGGCGGCTGAGGCACCCAAGGGCTGGGGGAGCCGGGCTTGGTGGAGGATCTGTCGGCATAGGAGGTCAGTCGAGTGACCGCGCGTCAGAGTCACTGTAAGGGGGTGCTTTCGTAACTGTTGAGAAACGGAGTGCTTAACGAAGGCGGATTTTCCGATGCCGGCCCAACCGACGATGAATATGATTCTGTTCCGACGCGCCGCGAGCGTGAACTGATCTGCGTCGCCACCGCGATCGACGTAGACCAGCCTTTTCGAAGGAGTCGAGAGGGTCGCTTCGATTTCCACGGCGAGCGCAAGAAAGGCCTTGTCCCGGTCCTCCACCGAAGCGATACTGGTAACCTTGTAGGCTTCAACAATGGGGCTAAAGTGCGCGGGTGGCTCGGCGTCATCGACCCGGAACACAGCGACCCGGAAGTCCTCGTCCTCAATGGACCGAATGGTGGCCAGATTCGCCTCGTTCCGAACCCACTGGCTGCTCGCGGATGCGTGCGACAGCAGGAGGATGAACCACTTGGCCTCGGTCATAGCTGTGTTCAGGGCTTCTGCCACGAGCGCGCCCGCCTTCAGGTCGATGTCCTTTACCCAAACCTGCGGACCAATCAGCTGCTGCAGAACCCCCCTCAGTTCCAGCGCGATAGGCAGGTCTTCGGGAGCGCAGGCAATGAAGACCGTTTTAGAGAACGCTGTCGGCATCGGTCAACTCACCGTGGAGATAGTTTAGCGCAGATTTCAGAGGGCTGCCTCCCGCCTGGTCAGCGGGCGTTGGGCGGAGCGCCATCCCGCTGGCGGATTGCTCGTCGACTTCTGCGCCTCGGCTGCGGTATCCGAATCGGTAGACTGCGAGCGCTTCAACGCTGAAGCTGGTGCATGGCCGCCCAGATCTCGTGCAGGCCGTCAACGTGGTCAGCGCCGCCTTGCCCCTGGTACCGAGCAGCGTCACTCTTGAAACTCGACCACGTCTGCTCCAGCGCCATCTCGGCCAGCAGGCGCGCCCACTGCTGTTCTGGCACGATCAGCCGGAAGCGATAATCACTCTTAGGAGTGACCCGAATCTCGACTGCGGCGATCTCGGGGAACCGCCTCTGCAAATTCTGAAGACGAGCCTTTTGCCGAGCACGGACCATGACCGTGTCGGGGTCCAGGCTGCCATCTGGTTTGCTTGCGCACGCTATCGAGTAGAAGCCGCTTCTGACAAAGATCCACATGCCGCCGATTGTACCGGCGTTCTCCAGTCGGGGCCAAGTCGCAAACGAAGAGGGTCGGGCTGCGTGGCGGCCAGGAGCCTGGGCCAGATCCAGGCCCCGCGGCCCGAATACTGCCGGGCAGCATGAAACCGCCCCCTGTAAAGCCCCAGGATTCCCGCAAAGAGACCGTAGGATGGATTCCTGGGTGGGGCCTGGTACCAGAAGACCCCCGGTTTCCTGAAACCCGCGCCAATCTGGGCGCCACCGTGGAGCCCGCCTGCCGATACCCGTTCTTTTGCGGCTTCTGGACGCCAGGTTGAATTCGAAGGTCCCAACGCTGCGCCAATCACCGGCCCTGGACCGGGTCGGACTTGTACTTGTACTTGCACGTGTACCTGTCGGGAAGCGATTCACCGCTACTCCAGGGGAACTCCGAAATGCGGAACGCTAGGCTAGGGGGCACTAGGGCGCTGGAGGTTGCCATGTCTCAGAGATTCAGGTTCTAGTTCTCGCAAGGGAGTGGAGGTTCAAGTCCTCTCATCCGCACCAAAAAAAGGGGTCGGACCCCTTTTTCACTTCCCCGCTTCCACCCTGGCGAACACCTTCGTGAACTCCGCCAGCGGCAGGGCGCCTTCCACCACCTCGCCATCCACGCCCGCGGGCGTAGTTTTCCCCACGACGAACGAGGGCGTCCCGGCAATGCCGAACTTCATGGCCTCCAGCACGTTGGACTGCACGGCCTCGCGGTACTTCCCGCTCTCCACGCACGTGCGGAACGCCGCCGTGTCCATGTGCAGCGATGCCGCGTCGTCCATCAGGTCCGCCATTTCCAGCTTGCCGGGATTGGCGCCCATGATGTCGCGCAGCTTCCAGAACTGCCCCTGCTCGGCGGCGCAGCGGCCGCTCATGGCGGCGCGCATGGCGTTGGGATGGATGGAATCGAGCGGCAGATCGCGGCTGTAGAACCGCACCTTGCCCGTGTCGATGAAGAGTTTCTTCATGTCGCCGAACACCGAGAGGTGGAAGCGCTGGCAGAAGGGACACTGGTAATCGGTGAACTCCACCATGGTGATGGGCGCGGTGGGCGAGCCCAGCATCTCCGTGCTATTCAGGTCCATCTGCGCGCGCGCCGGCTCGGGCGGCGCCTGGGGCTTCGGCTGCTGCTGTTGACGCTCCAGCAACTGGCGGATCTGGCGCAACTCCTCCAGAATCTGGTCGGCCTGCTCGCGCGTGATGCCCTGCTCCTTGCCGGAATCCGGCTTGGCTTTATCGGCGGCCGGCGCGGCGGTCAGCATCGGGACCAGCGGCAGCGCCACGATTGCCGCAAATCGCAAAAAGGATTTCATGGTTTCCTAACTTTTTTCGAGGATCAGCATATACTCGACGTTCTTGATCCGTTCCCGTTCCTCGATCAGGTGGAAGCGGTTGGCTTCGAGTTCCTTGATGAGGTCGGGCATGTCCAGCCGGATATGGGTCAGAGCGTAGCTGCCGCCCATGGCCCCTTCCCGCTTGTAGTATTCCACGATCACCAGCTTGCCGTCCGGGCGGAGAGCCTTGTGAATCCCCGCCAGCATCTTCTCCGGGTAATCGAAGTGATGGTAGACGTCGAAGCACAGCACCAGATCGACCCCCGCTTCGGGCAGCTTGGGGTCGGTCTCGTCTCCCTTGACGAACGTCACGTTGGCCAGTTTCTCGTCCACGGCCACCTGTTTGGCCGCCGCCAGGAAATCGTCGAAGATGTCTTCGGCGATCACCTGTCCCTTGTCGCCAACCCTGCGGCTGAGAAACGGCAGCAGATGCCCGACCCCGGTTCCCACGTCGGCCACGGTCATGCCCGGCTGGAGCCCCATCTGGAACATCAACAGGGCGGGCTTCTGGGTCTGGTCGCGGTGGGGATCGGCCAGGCCCTTGGCCATCTTCTGGCGGTCTTCGGGAGTCTGGTAATGGGAATTGGCTTGGGTGGCCACCTGCCCGGGCAGCCAGGCGGCCAGGGCGAGCAGGGCGCAAACCGCGAGCTTCTTCATAGGGCCGTCTCCATGGGAAGCGCCAGCGGGGCATCCGTCAGGAAGTCGAGCTGCGACATCTCGGTGACGGCCTCGCGGATGGAATGTTCCGAGGTTGGCTCGACGGTGATGACGAACGGCAGGTCGTGCTTACCCTCGTAGGGTTCCTGCAGAATGGCTTCCAGGCTGATGTGCTTGCTGGCCAGGATGCCGGCCAGTTTGGCGATGATGCCGGGACGGTCGTCCACCCGGAAACGCAGGTAGTAGGCGCACTTCTGCACCTCGATGGAGACCGGCTTGGTCTCGCCCAGCCGTTCGTGGGCGAAGGGCGACACCCGCTCCGGGCTGCCGCTGCGAATTTCGCGCGCCACCCTCATCAGGTCGCTCACCACCGCCACGCCGGTCGGCAGCGCCCCCGCGCCGCGGCCGTAGTAGAAGGTGTCCGAGCCGTATTTCCCCTTCACCCACACGGCGTTATACGACCCATGCACGCCCGCCAGGATGGTCGAGACGGGAATCAGCGCCGGCCGCACGAACAGGATCAGCCCGTCGGGCGTGGCGCGCGCGCCGCAGACCAGCCGGATGGTGTGCTTCAACTGCAAGGCGTAGCGGTAGTCGATGGGCGTGATGCGGCGGATGCCCTCCATGAAGACGTCCGAGGGGGTGATCCTTTCGCCGAAGGCCAGCGCCGCCAGCAGCACCAGCTTGCTGCGGGCGTCGAAACCGTCCACGTCGGCGCTCGGATCGGCCTCGGCGAAGCCCAGCCGCTGGGCCTCCCCCAGCACCTCGTCGAAGGGCGCGCTGCGGCGCTCCATTTCGGTGAGGATGTAATTGCAGGTGCCGTTGAGGATGCCGTACAGCGCCGTGACGCGGTCGCCCGAAATGCCTTCGCGCAATACGGTGTGGATGGGAATGCCGCCGCACACGCTGGCTTCCATGGCCACGTTGACGCCGGCTGCGATGGCGCGGTCCCAAATGTCCGGACCGTGGATGGCCATCAGCGCCTTATTGGCCGTCACCACCGACTTGCCATGGCCGATCGCGCCCTCGATGATTTCCGCGGCCACTTCGATGCCGCCCACCAGCTCGACCACGATCTGCACGTCGGGATGCGACACCAACTCGCGCCAGTCGGCGGTCTTGAATACCGGGCCCAGCCCCTCGGGAATCTGCTTGGACGCCACCACCAGGTCGGCCACCGCAGCCACCTTGAGCCGGAACCCCAGCTTCTCCGCTATATTGTCCCGGTTCTCGGCCAGAATGGCCAGGGTGCCCGAGCCGACCGTGCCAAGACCTACGATGCCAACACGAACCTCTTCCATTTGACTATGATAGCGTCAATGACAGCCCTGGGGATGGGAGCCGGACCGGGCATGCCTTTTGGCCTCCGCGGCACACCCATTTCGCGCCCACCCGGCCCGGTTGGGTCATTTCACCCAGTCCGCCCCTTGGCATCGAGCATAACCTGCTGATTTTAAAGCCCACTTCTTTGGAAAACGGGGTGCTCTCCCAAACACTCCCTCGATACGGAGCCGGATGTTTCGATTCGATCCACTGATCCGCCGCGACATGATCGTCCGTGACGTGAGGCAACGTCGCCCCGAGACTGCTCCTACCTACATCGAGACTACGGCCCGCGTTAGTGGGCTCAAATTCCCAGACGTGCTGGATGCTCTCGACCAGGCCGCGTCCGGACCCGGATACCCAAAGCCATGTCAGTGAACAAGACTTCCCGCAAGAAAATGCAATATCGGGGGAAACAACCCCTGGATGTGTTCTTCTCCCCGAAAACCGTCGCCGTGATCGGCGCCACCGAGAATCCCAACACCGTGGGCCGCACCCTGCTGTGGAACCTGGTCACCAGCCCGTTCGGCGGCACCGTGTACCCGGTGAACCCCAAGCGTCCCAACGTCCTGGGAATCAAGGCTTACAAGTCCGTTTCGGAGATCCCCGAACAGGTGGACCTGGCGGTGGTGATCACCCCGCCGCCCACCATTCCCGGGATCGTCAAGGAATGCGGGCAGAACGGTGTCCGCGGCGCCGTCGTCATCTCGGCCGGATTCAAGGAAATCGGCGCGGAAGGCGCGGCCCTCGAGCGGAAGTTGCTCGAAGAGGCGCAGGCGGCCAACGTTCGCGTCGTCGGTCCCAACTGCCTGGGCGTCATGAGTCCGCTTTCGGGGTTGAACGCCACCTTCGCCACCACCATCGCGCGGCCGGGGTCGGTGGGCTTTATCAGCCAGAGCGGCGCCCTGTGTACCGCGGTTCTCGACTGGAGCCTCAAGGAAGTGGTGGGCTTCAGCGCGTTCGTTTCGATCGGCTCGATGGTCGACGTCGGCTGGGGCGACCTGATCTACTACCTCGGGAACGATCCCAAGACCCGCTCCATCGTGATCTACATGGAGTCGATCGGCGACGCCGGCGCGTTCCTCTCGGCGGCCCGCGAGGTGGCCCTGAACAAGCCTATCATCGTCATCAAACCCGGCCGAACGGCCGCTGCCGCCAAGGCCGCGGCGTCGCACACCGGTTCCCTGACCGGCAGCGACGAGGTCCTGGAAGCCGCCTTCCGCCGCAGCGGCGTGCTGCGCGTGAACAACATCGCCGACCTCTTCTACATGGCGGAAGTGCTCTCCAAGCAGCCCAGCCCGAAGGGTCCGCGCCTGACCATCGTCACCAACGCCGGAGGACCCGGCGTGATGGCCACCGACGCTCTCATCATGGGCGGCGGCGAACTGGCCGAGCTGACTCCCGAAACCATGGCGGCCTACAACGCCGTTCTGCCCCCCACCTGGAGCCACAACAACCCGGTGGACATCATCGGCGACGCTTCCCCCGAACGCTACGCCAAGGCCCTCGATATCGCCGGCCGCGATCCCAACAGCGACGGCATGCTGGTGATCCTCACCCCGCAGGCCATGACCGACCCCACGCAGATCGCCGAGCAGTTGAAACCCCTGGCCAAACAGGAAGGCAAACCGGTGCTGGCAAGCTGGATGGGCGGCGTGGACGTGGCCGCCGGCGAAGCCATTCTCAACAAAGCCAACATCCCCACCTTCCCCTACCCCGACACCGCCGCGCGCGCCTTCAATTACATGTGGCAGTACAGCTATAACCTGAAGGCCCTGTACGAAACCCCCGCCTTGCCGGAAGAATCGGCCACCTGGTCGCCCGACCGCAAACTGGTCGGCGACACTATCGAGCGGGTTCGCAAGGAGGGACGCGGCATCCTCACCGAATTCGAGTCCAAGCAGGTGCTGGCGGCCTACGGAATTCCCGTCGCCCAGACGGTCATCGCCGCCGGTTCGGCAGCCGCGGTCAAAGCCGCCAATGAGATGGGATACCCGGTGGTTCTCAAGCTGTACTCCGAGACCATCACCCACAAGACCGATGTGGGCGGCGTGCAATTGAACCTGGGCAACGCCGAGGCCGTGGAGCGGGCCTTCGCCGCCATCCGGGACTCCGTCGCCGACAAGGTTGGCGCCCAGCACTTCCAGGGCGTCACCGTCCAGCCCATGATCAAGCTCAAGGACGCCTATGAGCTGATCCTGGGATCCAGCCTCGATCCGCAATTCGGGCCGGTCCTGCTGTTCGGCACCGGCGGCCAGCTCGTCGAGGTGTTCCAGGACCGCGCGCTCGGCCTGCCCCCCCTGAACAGCACCTTGGCGCGCCGCATGATGGAGCAGACCAAGATCTACAAGGCCCTGAAGGGCGTGCGCGGCCGCAAACCGGTGGACATGGCGGCCCTCGAACTGTTGATGGTCCGCTTCAGCGCGCTGGTGGCGGAACAGCCGTGGATCAAGGAAATCGATATCAACCCGCTGCTCGCCTCCCCGGAAGGGCTCATCGCCCTCGACGCCCGGGTGGTTGTACATGGCCCCGAAGTCTCCATCGGCCAGGTTCCCAAGTGCGCCATCCGCCCCTACCCCACGCGCTACGTGGCGCCCTGGACCTCCAAGGACGGCACCCCCCTCATCATCCGCCCCATCCGGCCCGAGGACGAGCCGGCCATGGTGCATTTCCACGAGACCCTCTCCGAACGCAGCGTGTACCTGCGCTACTTCCACCTCATCAACCTGGAACAGCGCACCGCGCACGAGCGGCTGACCCGCATCTGCTTCATCGACTACACCCGCGAGATGGCGTTGGTGGCCGAGCGCATCAACCCCCAGACCGCGCAGAGCGAGATTCTGGGAGTCGGCCGCATGACGAAAATCGTCGGCACCAACGAAGCCGAAGTAGCCGTGCTGGTCAGCGACCAGTGGCAAGGCCGCGGCCTGGGCAAGGAACTGCTGGCGCGGCTGCTGATTATCGGCCGCGACGAAAAGCTCTCGAAGCTGACGGCCGACATTCTCCCCGACAACCGCGACGTATTGCGTCTGTGCGAGAAGCTCGGTTTCACGCTCACGCACCCGGCCGACGAAGACGTTGTCCGCGCCGAGTTCCCCCTGTAAGCCGGAAAATGGGGTCTGACCCCTTTTTCCGGCCTAAGGCATCGGCGACAGATCCTCGTACTTCACCTTCCAGTTCGCCGGAAAGCCGGGCGCGCGCCGGGTGGATCCATCCCATCCGGCGGCCATCATGGCGGCGGCCGCAAGCCAACCACCGTTGGCCGGCATATACATGGGCGTCTGCTCGGGCCGGCGGACGGTATATCCCGACACCCGGAAGGGATTCTCCCCAAAAGGGCCGGCGAGCAGTTGAATGGCCCGCTCCGGTTCGTTCAGCCGGGCCGCGCACATGGCGAGCATGGCCGTGCCCCAAGTGACGCGGTTCTGCGGTCCGGAGTCTCGCGAGGCGGCGTGCAGCGTGGCGCGCATGGCGTCACGGTCGATGTTCCTCCCCGGCAACGCGCCATACAACCATGTCGCCATGGTGGCGGCGCCACTTTCCGGCGGGCTCTCCAAGGCTGGGTAGACCCCGTTCCGCACGGCCGGGGGCGCAAGGCGGCCGATCACGTCCTGCCACTTTTCGTCGCGCCTCATTCCGAGGCGGAGGCGCCATTCCTGGGCGGTTTCGAGGGCCCACTTCCAATACCCCAGTTCCATCGTAGGATTCAGGTTGTGGGCGTAATCGGTGCGCTTCTCGTCCGCGGAAGCGACGCCAGGGCCAAGAACATACTGCTGGCGTTGCGGATCGAAGTCCACGAACGTGGCCATGTAGTCGGCCGTTTCGAAGACGATTCTGCGATAGCGCTCCAGCGTGGCGCGGTCCTTGCGCGCCCGCCAGACCAACTCGGCAAGATAGATCGGATGCGGCTGCTGCCAGACCAGGACGGGTCCCACGCCGGATGGGCTTTCCACGCCGCCCGGGCCGGTCATCTTCGACCACTTCACGCCCGTACACCCTTCCCGTTTGGCCATCGCCTCGCCGGGCGGCATGAGATCCCCCAGGCGGCTCAGGGATTTCTCCAGGAGTTCCACGCGTCCCCACAGCGCCCAATGAGCCGAGTGCCACCAGTACATCTCCATATGGAATTTTCCGAACCAGGAATTGACGGCCAAGCCGGTTTCCTGGGGCGGCAGCGAGCCGGCGTCATGCACCCCCATCACGTACTGCGACAGCACGATGCGCCGCTCCAGCTCCGCGGCGCGAGGATCGTCGTTCCCGGAGAGGTCGATGGCCCCGCCGCGAGTCCAGTATTCCCGCCAATGCTCGCGGGAAGCGGATGCCACCTCTTCGGCGGTGTCGGGCTCGGAAACGATCGGCACGGGAGAGAACCAAGCCGTCACCTCGAGGCGATTGCCCGGGGCAGTCAGCAGGTACTGGTGCTTGCCCGTCTCGGCCAGCGTTGCCCCGGCCGTCCATCCTACGCGCACGTGGTACTGGGTTGCGTCCAGGGAGCGCGCGAAATCCGCGCCGGCCTTCCCGCGCGGGGTCATGACGGTCCGATGCAGATCGGGGGCTTGCCAATCCTCGTAGCCTGGCCCGAACGAGGAGGACGCGTACGGAAACGCCAATCTCACTTTGATGCGCCCGGAAGCGAGCAGCGAGGATTCCACGCTTACGGCCACCTCGTCGCGCCGCGGATGAGCCACCGTGCGGACGCGAACCGCGGCTCCATCCACTTCGAACGAGCTCGTGGCGACGCCATCCCACAGGTCGAGCCTTTGGTCGAGATTCTTCAGATCCTCGATGGCCGCCTTCGATCCGTCGGCCCTGGCGATCTCCAGACCGATGCGTCCGAGGCCGAAGCGGTGGGGGTTCCCGCGCAGGTAAGCCGCGTCGGGCGGAGGGTCGCTGGTGCTTGAGGCGGGATAGACGAATTCGCGATCGTGTTTCCGGATCGAGGTGAACTTGAAGTTATCGAGCGTGAACCCGTTGGGGTTCGGAAAACTGTGCCATCCCCAATCGCTGAGAATGCCGATTGGCATGGTCTTCTCGTAATACTCCGGGAAACTCTGCATCCCGGTGACATCGAAGTTGAAGGCGAACTCGCCGTTGCCCACCGCCATCGCCCCGTTCGGGTCGATCGAGTGAACCACGATTGCGTGGCGGCCGACCAGGGCGCGCCGGTCGATCCGCTCCTCGCCGGCGGCAGCGAGGAGCGCGGGGAACAGAACCACAAGCGTGGGAACGAGGCGGCGGAGTCCGGATGTCATACATTCATCTTAGTCAACCTGTAGCGGTTGGCCGCGTGGCGCTAGACTGGCGGTGTGAAGACCTGGGGCAAACGCATCCTGGGCGTGGCCATTCTGTTGGCGGCCATTGCGATAGGCTCGGAACTGCTGCGGTTGGCGGCGCCCCACGCCGGTCCGCCGCCCGCGGTGGCCGGATGGAAACTCGCCGCCCCCGCGGATTGCGTCAACTCCGTGCCTGCCGAACTGCGAAGCTGGCGCGGGATAGCGGGCGCGCGCCGGGTCTGCCGGGCCGAATACGCCGGCGCGCCAAACATGCGGTTGACTCTCTTCGAGATGCCGGAGTGGCCGGGCGCCACGGCGTTCGACGCCTTCCAGAAGTGGCGGCCCGCGCAACCCGGCAGGATGGGCTTTCTCCGGGACCGCTATTTCGGAGTCGTCGAGTCGCCGCAGGCGGACCGGGCCACGCTGGACCGCTTCACCGCGGCGGTGCAGAACGCGCTCCCCGGACGCGGCGAAAACCGTTGGTAAAAATAAATGGGGTCAGACGCCATTTATTACCGCGTCGTACACTTCCCGCTTGGATAGCCCGCGCCGGCGCGCCACCTGCTTGATGGCGTCCATTTTCCCCATGCCGGCGCCGACCAGCGCGTCGACGGCCTCGGATAAGGGCGTGTCGTCGGGCGGGGGCGCGCCGGCTTTGCCGATGAGCAGCGTGATCTCGCCCTTCACCGCGTCGCGGGCGGCCAGTTGCGCCCGCACTTCGGCCGCCGTGCCCCGCAGGAATTCCTCGTGGATCTTGGTCAACTCGCGCGCCACCACCACCGGCCGCGCACCGAGCGCCTGCTCGATGGCTTCGAGCGATTCCAGAATGCGGTGCGGCGCTTCGTAGAATATCGCCGTCGCAGCCTCGTCCGCCAGCGATTCCAGGAGTTTCAGCCGCTGGCCCGCTTTGCGCGGCAGGAATCCGCCGAAACGGAACGCGCCGGTGGCCAGCCCCGACGCCGCTAGCGCCGCGAGCGCCGCCGAAGCGCCGGGCACGGGCTCCACGCGAACGCCCGCGTCGATGGCGGCGCGCACCACGCGGTAGCCCGGGTCGGAGACCAGCGGCATGCCCGCGTCGGACACCAGGGCCACCGAGGCGCCGCCAGCCAGCCGCGCCACCAGCTCCGCGGCGCGCTCCGCCTCGTTGTGCTCGTGATAACTGATGGTGGGCGTGCGGATGCCGTAGTGGTCCAACAGCTTGCGCGTCTGCCGCGTGTCCTCGCAGGCGATCGCGTCCGCTTCGCGCAGCACCCGCACCGCGCGGTAGGTGATGTCTTCCAGGTTCCCGATGGGTGTGGCCACCAGGCGTAGCACGCCGGACATCTCTTGAGTATAAGTGGCCGCCGCTCCTGGCGTATAATGGGAGTTGTCTGTGAGAGGTTCCGTGTTTCCACGCGCCTGCCTTCGTTATTTCACCCACAGCCTGATGTTGCCGGTTCTGGAAAGCGGCGAGGAGACGCTCGTCGGCGGCCAGGCGGTGATGGAAGGCGTGATGATGCGCGCCCCCCACAGCTACTGCGTGGCCGTGCGCAAGAGGAGCGGCGAAATCGTCACCGAAGAGACCACCCTGGCGCGGATGTCCGAACGGTACCCCATCTTCAAGGTGCCCGTCTTTCGCGGCATGGGCACGCTGTTCCAGGCCATGAAACTGGGCATCCGGGCGCTCCAGTTTTCGTCCAACGTCTTTGTGGAGGATGAGGCCCAGGCGGAGTGCCGGAAAGACCCGGCGGCCAAGCCTCTCAAGGAACTTCCCAAGTGGTTTCTCACCGTCAACCTGATTGTGATGGTGGGGTCGTTCCTGTTCCTTTACAAGTTCCTGCCGTTGTACCTGGCCACGCTGCTGGGGAAACACTACCTGGCGCTGGACGGCAGGTTGGCGTCCAACTTCGTGGCCGGCGGGATCCGCATCGGAATCCTCCTGGCGTTCATGTTCGCCATGTCGCGGTTCAAGGACTTTCAGCGCCTGTTCGAATATCACGGCGCGGAACACAAAGTGGTGTTCAATTTCGAATCGGGCCAGCCGGTTTCGGTCGAGGCCGCCCAGAAGTTCACCACCTATCACCCGCGCTGCGGCACCAGCTTCCTGATGCTGCTGATGATCGTCTCCATCGTCTTTTACGCGTTCATCCCGTTTAACGGGTTCCTGCCCAAGCTGGCGATGCAGATCGCGCTGCTGCCGTGGGTAGTCGGCGTTTGCTACGAGATGATCCGCTATGCCGCCAAGCATCCCGGCGGGTTGCTCACGGTTCTCACCACGCCCGGTCTGTGGTTGCAGCGCATCACCACGCAGCCGCCGTCCGACCCCCAGACCGAGGTGGCCGTGCACGCGCTCGACCGTGCCATGTCGCTCGAGAAGGCGCAGGGCGGCGAACTGGTTATCGCATAGGCGGCGCCACCACATCCCATGCAATCCGTCCCGAAACTCGAAACTTTTGAAAAGCGCTTCGAGGAACTTACCCGGCAGATGGCCGATCCGGCGGTGATCGCCAACTCCGACCAGTATCGCAAAGTCGCCAAGGAGCATAGCGAGATCTCCGAAACGGTGACGAAGTTCCGCGAGTGGAAGAAGGTCGCCAACGGCCTCTCGCAGGCGCGCGCCATGCTGGGCGACGCCGATCGCGACATCCAGGCCATGGCCCGGGAAGAGATCGCCCAACTCGAGCCCGAACTCGCGCGCATCGAGGAGGAAATCGGCATCCTGCTGATGCCCAAGGATCCCAACGAGGATCGGAACATCGTGCTCGAAATCCGCGCCGGCACGGGCGGCGACGAGGCCACGCTGTTCGCCGCGGAAATGTTCCGGCTGTACTCGCGCTACGCCGAAGGCAAGCGCTGGAAGATGGAGGTCATGTCCAGCAGCGAGAGCTCGGCGGGCGGGCTGAAGGAAGTCATCGCGCTCGTGAGCGGCGAGAAGGTGTACGGGAATCTGAAGTTCGAAAGCGGCGTGCATCGCGTCCAGCGCGTTCCGGTAACCGAGCAGCAGGGCCGCGTGCACACTTCGGCGATCACCGTGGCCGTGCTGCCGGAAGCCGACGAAGTCGAGGTGAAGCTCGATCCCAAGGACGTCCGCATCGACACGTTCTGCTCCTCGGGCCCCGGCGGGCAATCCGTGAATACGACTTACTCGGCCGTGCGCCTGACCCACATTCCCACCGGCCTGGTGGTGTCCTGCCAGGACGAAAAATCGCAGATCAAGAACCGCGCCAAGGCGGAGCGCGTGCTGCGCTCGCGGCTCTACGAACTGGAGCTCGAAAAGCAGCAGGCCGCCCTCGGCGCCGAACGCCGCAGCATGGTGGGCACCGGCGACCGCAGCGAGAAGATCCGCACCTACAACTTCCCGCAGAACCGCCTCACCGATCACCGCATCGGCTTCACCCTCCACCAGCTCGATTCCGTCATGGACGGCAAGCTGCAGCCGGTCATCGACGCTCTTGTCGCCCACTACCGGAGCAGCGGAAGCGGCAACGGCGGCAGCGGCAAACCGGCAGCGGAATGACCGCCGGCACGGCGCTGACGCAGGGGACGCAACTCCTCGAGGGCGCCGGTATCGCCGTTCCCCGCCTCACCGCCGAAGTGCTGCTCGGATTCGCCATGTCCTGCGAGCGCGTGTCCTTCCACGCGCATCCCGAGCGGGAGCTGAGCGAAACCGAGTGGCTGCACTATGGCCGCTATCTCGACGAGCGCATGGAGGGCAAACCCACGCAGTACATCACGCATCGGCAGGAGTTTTACGGGCGCGAGTTCCGCGTGACGCCGGACGTGCTGATCCCGCGGCCGGAGACGGAGCACGTGGTGGAGACGGCCCTTGACGTGGCGCGCGGCGCCGGGCGGATTCTCGATGTGGGCACCGGCTCGGGCGCGCTGGCGGTCACGCTACAACTCGAAACCGGCGCCGAGGTGTGGGCCACGGACATCTCGGCCGCGGCCGCCGCCGTAGCTGCCGGAAACGCGGCTGCTCTCGGAGCGCGGGTGGGGATCGTGGTGTGCGACCTGATGGAGGCCGTGGCGGCGCGCTCCATGGACCTGGTGGTTTCCAACCCGCCCTATGTGCCTGAGACCGCCAAAGCGGGCTTGCAGCGCGAGGTGCGCGATTGGGAGCCGCACGTCGCGCTGTTCGCGGGCGAAAGCGGGTTCGATGTGTACGACCGCATCGTGGCGGACGCGCCGCGAGTATTGCGGCCGGGCGGATGGCTGGTGCTGGAGTTGGGGTTCGGCTGCCACGAGCACGTCCAGCGGCTGCTGGCGGGATGGCGGGATTTGCGGGTGGTGCCCGACCTGGCGGGCATCCCGCGGGTGGCGGCGGCGCGGGCGGTTTAGCGCGGCCCGCAGGGCTACGGGATGTTCGAATGGCGGCGCACCAGGGGAGATTTCGGTGCCGACGCCAACGCCGACACCGCTGTGGCTTCCGCCCGTGTCATGATTTGTGCGCCTCCATATAGGTCCGCAGCACGGCGTTGATTCGCGTTTGATAGCCTGCCTGTCGCCGCAGCCAGTCGAGCAGGTCCGCATCCAACCGGATTGTGACGGTCTGCTTCGGTCGCGGTAACGTGATTTTCGCATTCTTCCAAAAGTTCGCGTCTGTTGGACGGGCTTCGGGATCGGCCTCGATAGCGCTCCTGATTTCTTTGTCGCTCAACGAGTCAAGGCGCTTCCAATCCGTTGCACCGCCCTTAGCCGAGGCTTTGCCAGTATGCCGCTCTTTCATGCCGTTCTGCCCTCCATGCCGAAATGATCCGGCGTTCGGACTCGAAAACATCCGTGTAAATCACCGTAACCTCAAGACCGTTCGCGACGCCGATCGCGTAGACTCGAATCTCCCCGTAGTCGAACCGGTCGTCCACCTTCTCCAGCGTTGGGCCGTCGAAGATCCTAATCGCATCCTCGAACGCGATTCCATGGCGCGTTAGGTTACTCCGGCCTTTTCTTCGGTCCCAAACGTAGTTCATCGGTTCATATTTACATTATGTATTTACGCGACCGCCTTGCGCAAGGGGGTCGGTTTGCCGCCCTCGTACGAGGCCAGCGTGTGGCTGCCCGACCTCGCGCTGGCCAGATCCCGCGGGTACTTCGGCTTACTCGGTACCGGTCCCTTCTACCGTTGGCGACTACACGCGGTCTATTTGGTGACCGCCGTCCCACGGAATTAATCGTCAACTTCCAGGGCTGGGGCTTGGCTACCGCGCTCCCGAATCCGAGCAGCTTCCGGGTTTGCCGTGCCCCGTGACAGGGAAGGCGCCAGCCGGAGGACGGGATGCGCCGGGCAAACCCTTCACTGCCCAGACCTTCGAGACTAGTCGGCAAAGCTGAGTTGCCGCATGGGAGGCCCCTTCCGTAGGTTTCCGAGGCCATCTCTGGAGGCAAGGCGATGCGCCGCGTCGAATCAGCGCGGCGTCGGCGGCAGACCAGCTCTTACGCCGCACCATGCATCCAGTTTAGCCCGGTTCTGCCGATCGACAGGCCCTCTGATCTCCCCCCATGTGTCCGTCACGATGACGACGTCCAGCTCGCCAGGCGGCAGCTCTGAAACATTGAAGTATGCCGCCTTGCCGATCCGCGTGAAGGAGGCACCCATCAGGTTCTTTGCCTCGTAATTCCAATCCTCGATCCTCGTCGGTTGGACCGCGCCCTGCTTACGGCGGCGCGGCAGCACCACAATATGTTTGACCTCGGTGGTATTCCTCATATCACTGTCCACGTTCCAAGCGCGTACTTCGACCACTGGCGCGAGCATCTCCTCGGTGACGTCCGCTCGAGTGAATTTGAGGTATCTTTCTTTTGCCCCTTGGGCCGCCAAATAGACGCGGCCAAGGGGGGGCACGACCTCGATCCGGAGACCTAGGAAGTACCATCTGGGGTAGAGGATTGGCCTATCGCACCTCGCCTCACCTCTGCCACACTTGATTACGGCCTCAACCTCGGAGTCCGTCGGGCGTTGTGCATTAAGCGTGAGGCTAAGAGCCGTGCTGACAACGACAGTACCAATGATCCCATGCATCTGAAGTTTCCCATGGCAAGGATATCACAATGATATGAAGTCCGCGCGTCGGGGCGCCACAGAGGCAAGAGCACAGAACTTAGCTCATCGGCAACACGTATTTGCGGGCCGGCCCGTTAGCGCCTGAATTGTCCACCCGGAGGGCATTACGAAGCGGCGCTCTCGAACATCATTCCGGTCCGGAATCGGCTGCTCGCGTCAGCGGCATGGGGAAACCGCTCTGGATAAGGCCAAGAGCCCCTCCGAGCACAGGCAAGGCGTTTTGTAGGAAACCGGCTTGATGTCGCCCCTCCATGCGGCTACTTGTCTAACGCTCGACCCACAGCGGCGATAACGGCCTCACGGAAAGCCTGAGTTCCGTCAATCTTATAGCTGGTCTGTCGGACGGACAGGTGCAGCAGCGCGGCCAGCTCGTGGCTGACCGCCGGATCGAGCTTGCAGATGGCGTCCGACGCTTTCTCGATTCGCAGGAGCCTGCCCTTGGGCCGGCGGTTGACCGTCATGCCGATGCCGCCGAAGACCAGTCTCACTTGGTCGCCAAAGCGCTGTTCAACCGCCTCGATCAGGGCGCGCGCCTCGTTCGAGCACGAAGACAAGAAGTCCTCCGGGGGGACCCGATTGCCGTGACCTCCGCTCGTGCCCGCACGCCGCGGCACTCCCGCGCCGCTCCTCGCGCAGGTGAGGCTTTCAATTCGCTCGAGTTCTGCGCGGAACCTTAGCCGGATACGTTCCTCCCATGCCGCCGGCAGAAACGTGAGAGCCGGTCTGCCCCCGCCGATGCACACAAGCACCACTACGTGTAGGCGATCGGATTCCCCGCTGGGAACCAGCCGCCGTAGCTGGGAGATCAGCTCCTTAGCCTCCCCCTGGTTCTTGTCATAGAACTCCAGAGCGTACCCGTAGTGCAGGCCCGCCCAGCGAATCTCGCGCGCCAACTTCGTGATGTCCGCGGGCTCGGGTCCCTCGTGGTCCGCGGGCGCGTCAAGGTCGCGGAGAAGGACGGTAGCATTCTTTTTGCGCCCGCATTCGAAGGCGGCCAGCGGGCGAGGTTTGGTGAGGTCAAGCTCCTCCGGAGTGGGAATGGCCAGGTCGAAATGCCCCGGGGAAGGCCCCTTCGCCTTTTTTTGGCGGTACTTGAGCGTGGTATACCACTCGGCCTGGGCCAGCAGCGTTCCCTCGCCGTCCGCTCGCCGATAGGTGCCGCCATCGGGGAGATTGGTCATAAGGCGGTGGTAGAGGTAGTCCCGCATGCCTGTGTCGCCATGGAAGCCTGGGCGGAAGCGAACGAATGCCTCGACGGTCTCGACGACGCTACGATCCACAGCTTGGACGATGATCGGCTCGGTAATGGGCGTCATTCTCTCCTCGATCTTACTTCTGATTTAGGCCTGACACAGTGGTGAGGGATTACCGATCCCCGGTTATCGCTCGTTTCCTTGGGCGACGCCCCAGGTACACCTGAAAACGCCGCAGCGTTTACGAATCCAAGTTGACGGTAAGTCCCCGAACCGCTGATCGACAATGCGCTTCCTTTGGCGTCGCCAGAAGGAATCCACTGCACCTCCGCCCCTAGCCGTCGCCGCCGCCCATCGGCGTGGAGCCAGAGGTGACGCCAAGGGGCTAGAATAGGAGGCGAGGATTCTCCGTTGCCGCGCCAATTCGACGTTGTGATCGAACGGGATGAAGAAGGCTACTACGTTGCTTCCGTCCCGCAACTCCCGGGATGCCATACGCAAGCGAGATCTCTGGACGAGGTCACCGAGCGCATTCGCGAAGCTGTCGAACTGTGTCTCGAAGTGGCGGGCGCGCCGGAACAGACACTCGAGTTCGTCGGCATCCAGCGCATCACGATTGCAGCATGAGCCGGACTCCGCGCGTCACGGGCTCGGACCTGCTCGGTGCGCTCGCCAAGACAGGCTTCGTCGCGATCCGCGTCAAAGGCAGTCACCACTTCCTCCGGCACGACGATGGGCGGTCCACGGTGGTACCGGCTCATCCGGGCGAGACGATCGGGCCCGGCCTGCTGCACAAGATCCTCCGCGACTGCCAGATCAAGGTTGAGGACCTCCGGCGACTGCTGTAGTTGCATTCGGTCTCCATAAGGCGCCAGTCCCGGCGATCCACCCTGACGCTTTGTCGTTGCGTACCAGTGAATTCACCCCGTTTCCGGCTTGCTCCTGGTTTACGCGCGACTTGGACGTGGCGAGCGGCGATGGCTGCGGAGTGAGCCTGCCCGGACGCCCAGCGGGGGAGGCTTCAGATCCCGCTCGAGGCGCATCGTCGCCAACTCGGAGATTTGCCCGCCGCTAGAGAACGGCCACGTAACAAACAAGGCGCGCGGGACAGATGCTGCCGACAATGGGTTCGCCGGAAACGCAGCCTTTCCGAATACCTTAATTCCGCACCCTTCGCTGGTGCGTGCTCGGGATCTTCATATCCTCTCTGTACTTCGCCACCGTGCGGCGCGTCACGTTGATCCCCTGGGTCTGCAACAGCGCGGTGATTTGCTCGTCGGTCAGCGGCTTGGCGCGGTCCTCTTCCTCGATCATCTTCTTCACCATGCGCTTGAGCAGCAGCAGCGGCGTGCCCCCGCCCAACGGGCCTTGCACGGCTTCCGAAAAGAAATAGCGCAGCTCGAAAACCCCCTGCGGCGTATGCACGTACTTGCCGGCCACGGCGCGGCTCACGGTGGAGGGGTGGACGCCCACTTCCTCGGCCACTTCCTTGATCATCATCGGCTTGAGCGAGTCCAGCCCGTGCGAGAGGAACTCGGTCTGCCGCCGCACGATCGCCTGGCACACCTTCATGATGGTCTGCTTCCGCTGCTCGATGTTCTTCATGAGCTGGATGGCGGACGTGTACCGTTCGCGGACGTAATCGCGGACTTCCTTGGTGGCGCCGTTTTCGCGGTCCAGCATCCGGCGGTACTGGGCGTTGAGGCGGAGCTGCGGCACGTCCTCGTCGTTCATCTGGATGATGTAGTCGTCGCCATCCTTGATGAAGGATACGTCCGGTTCCACCACGCGCGCGCCGGCGCCGGAATAGCGCAAGCCGGGCCGCGGATTGAGATGGTGGATCATGTGGACGGCCATCTCGACGTGCTGCATGGGGCGGCCCAGCAGGCGCGCGATTTCCTTGTACTGGCGGGTCTCCAGCAACCGCATGTGGTGGGAGACGATCTGCCAGGCCACGCCGCCCTTGCCGTTGAGGCTCTCGATCTGTAGCAGCAGGCACTCCTGCAGGTTGCGCGCGCCCACGCCGGCCGGATCGAGCGTCTGCACGAACTTCAGCGCCTCGGCGACCTCTTCGGGCCGGTGCTCGCCGCCGGAGGCGATCTCCTCGAGCGAAGCCGAAAGGTACCCGTCCTCGTCCAGGTTGCCGATGATGGACTCGGCCGCGTCGCGGATGCCGCCGGAAATCACGCTGACGCTCAACTGCGAGCGCAGATAGTCGCCCAGCGTCATGGGAGCGGAGAGGAACGTCTCGAAGGACGGTTTCTCGACGGACTCCGCCGCCGGGCTCTTGTAACCGGGGTCGAGATAGTCGTCGAAGAACGAACCGAAGTCGATTTCGTCGAACGGATCGGTGGCGGCGGGGGTGTCCAGAGCCGGGTCGTTGGAGGCCGGAACATCCGGTTCGGCAACCGCGGCGGCGGCTTCTTCGGCGTCGGGGAACAGGTTGCCGTTGATGGGAACGCTGCCCGCCGCGCCATCCACGGCGTTGGCATCGCTCAGCACGGCGGCTTCCAGGATCTGCTTGTCGGCCGGGTCCACCACCGGTTCGGCCTCCAGCAGCGGCAGTAATTCCTCGGCGGTGATCTCTTCCGCGGACTCCTCGGTGGCTTCCTCCAGCACCGGGTTCTTGACGATCTCCTGGGTGATCATCTCCTTCAACTCCAGCCGGTTAAGCTGAAGCACGGTGACCATCTGCACCAGGCCGGGAGTCAGAATCTGCTTCTGCGCGACCTTGAGTTGGAGTCTGGGCGACAGGAAGCTCATCCGTTAACTATAGTATCACCGGATTAATGCATAACGGTGAACAAGCACCCCTCGGCCGGCAGCCATTGGCCGCTGGCTTGCTAGCGCATTCACAGCCGGACTGGGGCTGCCGCTTACTTGTACCGGTACACCCTGACCTTCTGGATGCCGCGTTCGCCGGAGGTGAGCCGCACGCCGCTGCCGGACTGGTTCATGGCCGCCACGGTGACCATGTCGTACCGCAGCACCGAATCGTCGCCGCCCAGGATGCGGTTGCGGACCCACTTGCCGTTCTCGAACTGGCCCGATTCCTGCCACGCCAGTCCGGCGATGGGCGGCCCGGGCGTGCGGGGAGTGAAGGTGATCTGCAGGTTGTTCCCCGCCATCAGGTACTCGCCCGGCCCCTCCAGCATGAAGATGCCGTAACCGGTGAGGTCGGGCACCACGCTGTAGGTGCGGGGATCGCGTTGCAGGGTGACGTTCAGGGTATAGTCCCCCAGGTCGATCCGCGCTTCCGGATTCTGCTTGTTCACCGACGCCGCGGCGATGGTTCCCCGGCTCTGGTGCTCCAGAATGAACGGGGCGAGCTGCCCCAGGGTCGCATAGGCCATGGGAAGCGGCCGCGCCTCGATAGGCGGCAGCCCGCGGTTGGACTCTCCGAAGAAGTCGGGACCTTCCACCGCCACGCGCCCCATGGAGTCGATCCCCATGGAGGAGTAGCCGATCGCCCGGTGCTGCCCGATGGCATAGAAAGCGTTGGCGGCGCCACGAATGTCGCCCGCCGATTCGGGGACGAACAACGTGTTCCCGGAGCGGCTGTACCGGGCCGTCAACTCGATGAAGTTGGGCAGATAGATATCCGGGCACAACATGTCGACGTGCGGAGCCCCGGCGCGCCAGATGTCGTGCATGTGGTCCTGCGGGCCGCCGCTCGGATAATCGCCCGGCACGTTGTCGGTGGGCTGCACGATCCAGGCGTTCACGAACATCGGGATGTTGTACTCCTTCTTGCCGGCCTCCGCCACCCGGTCGATGTACCGCGAGTAGTTCCAGCCCATGAAGATCTCGTCCGCCTTGCCGGGGCCTTTGCCGAACGCCTCTTCCCAGGTTCCGGAGGTCTTGAAGCCGGTGGCCTCCCAGATCCTGCGGAACTCGGGCAGCAAGGTGTCCTTGTGCGCCTGCAGATAGTCCATCAACTCCTTGGGGACCGGCTTGGCGAAGGCCGCGTTCCCCAAAGGCGACCGGTCGCGCGAGTCGCCTATCAAGCCCACTTCGTTCTCCAGTTGAACCATGATCACGCGGTGGGTCTTGTCCACCTCGCGAACGTGGCGCATGAGGGCCGCAAAAGCGCGGGCATCCGCTTCCCGGTTGTTCTCACCGAGGGTCGAGAGAACTTCCACGCTTTTTCCGTCCGCGATCTGCGCGCGGGGGAAGCGTTCCTGGCCGGCCTTCACCCAAGGCGGCGGAAAGCTCGAGAGCCCGTTCTTCCAGCTTGCGAACCACAGCCACGCGATGCGCACGTCGTTCTGCCTGGCGTTCTCGATGGCGGCGTCCGCGATGCTGAAATCGTACTTGCCTTCCTCCGGCTCGATCCAGGACCAGGCCATGCCGGTCAGGACGGTGTTCAGGTGGACCTTGTTGGCCAGCATCGGCCACACCGTCTTCATGTATTCCAGGTTGGAGGAAACCGTGTTGCTCAGCTCGCCCGAAAGAGCCAGAAAGGGTTTGCCGTCCACGATGAGTTGTGTGGCCGCCCCACGCTTTTCCAGGTGGGGAATGTTCGTATCGGCGGGCGGCGTCTGGGAGTACACTGGCGCCAGCGCCCCGAGGATCAAACAGGGAAACGGACTTCGCAGTTTCATTTCGTTACCTCGCCGCAATCCGGTGGTCGTGTGAGATTCTACCATCCGGCAAGGCTGCCGGGGACTTGGCTGACCTGACTGGGAGCTTAACCGTTTTGGGGAGCGTGGGCCGGTTTGCCCCCCGGCGTCGGCTCTCAGTTTGTCGCCTCCCCCGGAACGGTTAAGCACACGACCTGACTTGGCTGACCTGACCTCGCTGACCTGGCTGACCTGGCTGAATTGGCTGAATTGGAAGGCGGCGCCAGCGCGGAGTAGTGCGGGGGTTCGAGCCCATCCCGAATATTGCGCACGATTTCGAGGATGATCTCCCGGGCAGCCGCATGAGTGGGGCGGCAGCCATGAATGGCCTTGTCCCGATTCCAGCAAGCGGTGGGGAGCCGGATGCAAAACGGGGGCATCGACATGCGGTTGAACGAGGGCGGCTCACGGGGAGAGGGCGTGGCGGAAGGCCGGGTATCTATGCGATCTGTCGAAGTGCGGCTACTGAACCTTGTCGCCGCGAAAGTACGCAACCACCACGTTGGTGTCCACCAGGACACTACCAGCCATGTTCGTTGACCTGCTCGCAGCCTTCCTCGATGACCCTCTCCATTTCGCCGGCTTCTTCCGGCGAGAGACATCCGAACGTGCGGGCGAGCGCCGCTTCCCGCTCGGTCTGGCTGATCCGGTTGAGCCGGTGCACGAAGTCGGCGGCCACTGCCAGCCTGGCCGGAGGCAGCGACTTCAGATCCTCGAGGATGTTCTCGATAGGGCTCACAACTTCAAGGTACACCGGCATGCTTGGCATGGCAAGCAACGGCGGGGGTCGAATGAATGAGCGAAAGCCCCATACCCGCATGCATGCCGATGCGCTGGCTGACGCGGCTGACTACCGCCCTTTCCACCGGGCGCGCACCCCGAGTGCCAGTTGGCGGTTGCGCTCGACCACCAGGGCAACTGAGGAGTGCGCCGAAGCCGCTGCCTCGGGGCTTCTACAAATGCTCCTGCACTTGCTCTTCCAGGGATCTCAGATTCTCTCTGGCCGCCTCGACATCGGTTTTCAAGCGGATCAACTCATCCATCGCCCTGTCCTGGATCTGCCCGAGTTCCCAGCGCTTCACGCTCGCGACGCCTGCCCCGAGGTATTCCGAAAACCGCTGCTGCGACATGCCCAGCCAGGCCCTCCGGGAACGAATCTCGCCGCTGGTCAAAAGGCCGTGGGCTCTGCGGTACTCATCGGAGATGAGCCTGGTGAACTCCACGCTCTGTTCGCTGTCGATGGTTTCGAACCCACACCGGCCGCACCTCAGCCCGCCGGTTTCAGCCCAGAAGGATTCGCCGTGGCGGGTGCTCTCCAAGCGCACCCTGCTTTGGCTCAACACACCCTCGCCGCACTCGGAGCACGTCATCTCGTCTTGCCCGTCGCCATTGCTCGTTGGAACACCCATGAACGATCCCTAGTGCCTGTGTTCGTGAAGCGAATAAACCACCAGCCGCGGGTTTCCGCTTCCACGAACCACCGCAAATTTGATATACATCACCCTGTTGAACTCGGCGGACCGCCATCGAAACGCCAGCAGGCGATCGCTCCTGTACGGGCCATACGAGGTGACATCGTTCGGAGCGTTCGGCCCCCGCCGGTCTGCCGGCGCAATCTCCTGGAGCGCAATATCGACGGCCATGTACCGCTCCTCGGCGGTGATCAAGCCAAGGTCGTACAACTCGCCCTCGAGCTTCGCGTTGCCGAAGAAGAACCGCTTGTGATTCTCAAGGGCATCTTTGGCTGCGCGGATAGCCTCAGCCGACTCTTGATCCGATGGTATCATTTGATCCCAAGGCAGTCAAGCCGAATTGGAACGCCTCAACCTCGAACAGTGTTCCGGATCTCCCGCGAATCTCAGGGGAATTAGGGTAAGCGTAGATACTACCCAAAAGGTCCTTGAGTCGCCCGGACGGGACAGTGCCGGGAATGTCCGTCTGATTCCCAAGACCGTCCGCGCTGCAGCCCCGATACAACCCGGGGGCTCACTGCCAGCGCACCCGCTCGGTGGACCGCTAGCGTCCCCAGCAACATCGACGACAATCGGAACGCCCTGCCCAGCCGCTGAAATCGAGACTGCCTCTCCGGGCCTTCCGCCGAGACGGCACATCTCTACCTTGCCGGAAACGAGCGATGCCCCGAAAGTGCGCCCGTGAGATATGATCGGAGCACGGTCAAAATCTTAATTCGTGGTCTAGTGATCGGTGTTATCACAACGGTCGTTGTGTTTGCGGTCGCGGCACTGTGCGCTCCTGCCCCACCGCTGCGCGAAGAAGATTCGTATCCGCCAGATTTTGTACGCTTTCTGTAGTCCCCCCGGGGACGGCAGGCCCCAGCCGTTTATTACGGCCCAAGCCTCGCCCGTCGCCCTACGAGATCGCAAAGCACGAGAATCTTCTCGGGCCGGGAAAGATCGTAGCCAACTGGGATAACCCGATGACGCAGGGGTCCACCACCCAGGTCACACTGAGAGTCTCAGCCAAGGAAATGAGAGATTTCGAGGAGGGACTAAGGGCGTCCGTATCGGAACGGGCTAACCGAGATATCTACGTGAGAATGCGAGCGTCGCTCACGGGTGATAGCACGATGGATATTCCGAAGGACCCCCCTGAATGAGACGCAAGGAGTCGACACAAGCGGGGTCGCCTATACAGAGTGGGCGTGGGACGTGACGCCGACCACTGTGGGTTTCCATCGATTGGTTCTCCATCTTGCGGGACTGGTTTACGGAGAGCACGTCCCCGAGACTGCAGCGACGGTTTGGCGCCAAAACCTGGACGTCCGAGTGGGGAGAAACTGGGCATACGTCAAGGACCGATTTCTCGATGCTAAACTTCCGGATTTGATTTCCCTTGCGATCACCTCGACAATCTCCGCGCTTATCGTGCTTCTTGGCTCCCGGCTGCGCAGATGGCACAAATGGCACAAGAGGAAGAAGGCGGCGAAGAGGAGGGCCGAACGACAATCGAAGGATCAGCCAACTCCAGCGCCCAACTCGGAAGCCCCGCCGCCATCGCAGACGTGACGGTACGCCCCGCTCACACCACCATCACCCCATGCTCCCCGCCGCACGGCTCAATCGCTTCGTAGACCTGTCCCGTCAGCCCCGCCCCGTGTTTCGCCAGCAGCGCTAGAAACGAGTAGATCCGCTCCTGCAAGTGCCGCTCGGGATAGATCAGCCCGTTGAGCAGCCGGGCATCGCGCGCGGCGCGCTCGTCGCGGCGCAGGGCCTCGCGGCCTACTTTGCCTTCGATCCGGTTAAGCTGGTGGTGGATCTTGCGCGCGCTCAGATTGAGCGCCTTGGCGAGCGTCGGGTCGAAGCCAGTTAGCGCCGCGCGAAGCCGGTCCACCGCGCCGTCCACTGTCGCGGCCGTCTGGCTCATCAGCGCACCCACTTCCGGCGGCGCGAGCGTCGAGGCGATCCTCTGGCGCAGCGCGTCCTCGCCGGGGAAGAAATCCGCCAGCGTCAGGCCATAGCGCTCCATGCGCTTCTGGCTGCGCGCGTCCAGCACCGTGAACCCGGCGCGCGGCACCGCCACCGGCATGCGTCCCAGAATCGACCGGTAGATCGCCTCGGACTGCGCGAAATATGCCACCTCGGCCGGGCCGCCAACGATGGCCACGGTGGGCAGCATGGAATCCTGCACCACCGGCCGCAGCAGCGCGTTCGGCGATAGCCAGCGCGCCTGGGCGGCCAGCTCCTCCGTGCCGATCCGCCGTCCGTTCAGCAGGTACTCGCGTCCGCTGCGGCGCAGCGTCAACCGCTGGCCGTTCTCGATGAGGAATACCAGCGAGGTGGACGCCTCGAAGTGTACCTGCGCGTGATACCCGGCATCCGCCAGTTCGCGGTTGCGCTCCAGCAGCCCGGCGGCCAGGTCCTCCCCGCGTTCGACGGCGGCGCGGATGGCGGGCGCCGCCAACTCGCGGAACTCGGGCAGCATGGGGTCCACCAGCAGGATGCCGCGATCCGGCAACAGGCGCCGCAGCAGGGCGCCGAAGGCCTGGCCCATGGTGACGCCCGGGCGATAAGTCTCCTCGACCAGCGCGGCGGCATCTTCGCCGAACGGCAGTCCGCCGAGGATCTCGCGCAATTTCCCCACTGGCGGCGCCACCAGCGTCACGTCTCCCGCCGGTTGCGCGCTCGCCGGGCGCCGCATCTCCAGGCGCCGCGGCTGGTATTCCGCGTCGAAAACCCAGACGTGATCCACCTCGGCGAAGTCATGGTCCTCGGTCGCCAGCCAGTATACCGGAACGGCGGGGATGCCGTTGGCGGTCAGCCACTCGGCCAGCTTGGCGGCGTGCAGCGCTTTATAAACCGCATAGGCCGGACCGGAGAACAGCCCCACCTGCTGACCGGTGGCCACCACTACCGTGTCCGGCTGAGCCAGGCGTTCGAGCGACGCTTCGCCGGAATTCTGCCGGCGCAGCGCCGCGATCAGGGCCGCGCGCTGCGCGCTGGAGAACCGGATTTCGCCCGCCGCCGCCCGGAACGATTCGGCGTCGCGCAGCGGATGCCGGTAAAAGGCGGCCGTCCGCGGGGCGCGATCGAGAACGTCCGCGAACAACTGCGATGTGCCGGGGATGTCGGAATGGCGGACCGGGGTGCAGCGCATGAACGTGGCTCGGCGCGGCGGTCCTTACCCCGCCGGCATGTACCGCGAGATGTCGTTGAAGATGACAAAGGCCATCAGCACCATGATGAAAACGAACCCGGCCTTGAACACGTTCTCCTTTACGGTCAGGCTCAGGTCGCGCTGCATGGTCATCTCCACCAGCAGCAGCAGAATCGTGCCGCCGTCCAGGATGGGAATCGGCAGGAGGTTGAAGATCGCCAGGTTCAGGCTCACCATCGCCATCAGCATCAGGAACGCCGGGAGGCCCTGCCTGGCCGCCTCCCCCGACATTTCGGCGAGACCGATCGGCCCCGCCAGGTTCTTCGGCGACATGCGCCGTTGCACCATGCGTTCCAGAACCTGGACGATCATCGTGGCGTTCTTGCCGTTCTCGCGCAACGACTCGCGAAACGCGGCCGGCAGGGAGAGCCTGGTCACCTGGATGTCGAGCTTGGCCTCCGGTTGCACGCCGATCATCCAGCGCGCCGGTCCGTCCCGGTTGGCCCACACCGGCTGCACCGCCAGGGCCGCCGTCCGGCCGCCGCGCCGGTATTCCACCTGAACCGGCTTTCCGCCGCTGGCCTTGGTGATCTCCTGAAAACGAAGCCGCGAGTGGATGGGCTCGCCGTCGATCGCGAGAACCACGTCGCCCTTCTTCAGACCCGCCTTTTCGGCCGGAAAGCCGCGCTCCACCAGCCCGAGCTGAATCTCGCCGCGCCCGTCCCATCCGGCATAGCCCACGCCCAGATTCTCGCTCAAAATGGGCGTCACCGTGGCCGGGAACGTGGTGCCGCCGCGTTGGATGACCAGGTGCATCGGCCGCAGGGCGCCGCTGACTTCCTTGCCGATCACGTCTTCCCACGTCGGCTTGTTCTTGTTCTCCACTTTGACGATGAGGTCGCCGTCCCGAAGGCCCGCCTTGGCCGCCGGAGAGTCCGCCGCCACGTAGCCGATCACAGGCTCCATGTCGGCGTCCGACAACTTCTCGAACTTCACCATGAACAGGCCGGTGAGCAGGCTCACGGCCAGCACGGCGTTCATGAACGGCCCGGCAAAGGCGACGATCAGGCGCTGCCACCGGGGCTTGGCCAGGAAACTGCGCGGGTCGTCCACGTTCTCGTCGGTGGCCTGGTCGCCGGCCATTTTGACGTAGCCGCCGAAGAGGAACCACGACACCCGGTAATCCGTCTCGCCGCGCCGGAAACCGAACAGGCGCGGGCCGAAACCGAAGCTGAACGCCTCCACTTTGACGTCGAAATGGCACGCCGCCCAAAAATGTCCCAACTCGTGGAACATGATCATGACGCCGATCAGCACCAGCAGCGAAGGGACGTACCAAACCCAATCAGGCATATAGGCTCACGCAGTTGCGACTTTCGCCGCGCGGGCCGTCGCCAGCCCCTCCGCCACGGCGCGCGATTCGCGATCGATCTCCAAAACCTCGGCCACCGTGCCCGGCCAGCGCTGCGGAACGCGGGCGAGCGTCTCTTCGACGACTTCGGCGATCCCCGGAAACGCGATCTTGCCCTCGAGAAACGCCTCGACGGCCACCTCGTCGGCCGCGTTCAGCGTGCACGTCGCCGCCCCGCCCGCCTCCTGGCATCGATAGGCCAGTTTGAGCAGGGGAAACTTGTCGAAATCCGGCGGCAGGAATTCCCAGCGGCGCGCTTCCGCCCAATCGATCTTGGGCACCGGCGCCTCCGACCGGTCGGGATAGGTCAGCGCGTATTGAATCGGCATGCGCATGTCCGTGGCCGATATCTGTGCAAGCACGCTGCCATCGCTGTACTCGATCATGGCATGTACCGTGGATTGGGGATGAATCACCACCATAACCTGCGACGGCTGGAAACCGAAAAGCCAGCAAGCTTCAATCACTTCGAAGCCTTTGTTCATCAAGGTAGCGCAATCGATGGTGATGCGGTTGCCCATTCGCCAGGTGGGATGGTTGAGCGCCTGTTCCGGCGTCACCGACGCCAGGGCTTCACGGGGGGTGTTGCGAAACGGCCCACCCGAGGCCGTGAGGATCAGTTTCGAGACGGCCGCGCGGTTTCCCGCCCGCAGGCACTGGTGCGCTCCGTTGTGTTCGCTGTCCACCGGCACCAACTCCGCTCCGTGCGCCCGCACCGCCTCCATCACCAGCTTGCCGCTCGAAACCAATACTTCCTTGTTCGCCAGCCCGACCCGCTTGCCGCGGCACACCGCTTCATAAGTGGCTTCCAGGCCGACCACTCCCACCATCGCCGAAATCACCGTATCCACTTCGCCCGCGGTCGCCATCTCCACCCGGGCGCGATCACCGCATTCGAGTTGCGGCCATTCGGCTCGCGGCAATCCCGCCGACTCCAGACACCTGGTTAGACGCTCGACACCGCCGGCGGTCGCAACCGCCGCTACCCGCGGGCGGAATTCCACGATCTGGGACGCCAGCACCTCCACGTTGTGCCCCGCGGCGAGGGCATACACCTGGTACAGGTTACGGTTGCGGCGAAGCACATCGAGGGTATTCGTTCCGATCGAGCCAGTGGACCCCAGAATGGTCAGAATCTTCATGGCGATGCCCAGAAGAGCGTATCTGCTATGATATCACGCGGCGATCCGGGTTCTCCGGGAATGCGGACCCGACGGTGCGCGGCCGAGAAGTGGTCGCACACCCCAGACCCGAGCGCGCGGGGGCCGTCCGGCGGCAGAATGCCATCGCGCGGCGATCCGGATTCTCCGGGAACGCGGACTATAAGGGATTCACCCGATCTCGTCTCAATGGAAGACACGATTCGATTGTTCTGAGTATCTTTTATCTTTTTGAAGACCTCTAGCCCTTTTGGGCGCCGGGGAGGGTTGCTTCAGGGGTCTTAATTTAGAGGTTAGTCTCGCTTTGGTGGGAGTTGCCTCCCCGGCTTACTTCCAATAATAGTAGATTCCGATTTTGGAAGCAACAGAAAAATGGATTTTTTTATTGGGGTTTTGTCGTGATCCCCACAAGTTGCTCTAACACGTTGATTGTAGAGCAGAAGTCGTCGTCGCCATGGCCGGCTGCGATGGCCATCTCAAAAAGCTGCTGGGTCAGGCCGGTCAGCAGCAGGGGCACGCCCAGGTCTTTCCCCGATTCCAGCATCAGCCCGATGTCTTTGTGCATCCACTTTGTCGAGAAGTTGGCGCGGAAGTCCCGGCGAAGCACGAAGGGAGCCTTGTACGAGATCAGTCCCGACTTGGCGGCGCTGTTGTCCAGGATCTCCAGCATCAAGAGCGGGTCCACGCCCCCTTTGACAGCCAGCACCATACCCTCGTTAAATGCCGCCATGATGTTGCAAAGAATCAGGTTCTGCGTCAATTTCGCCTGTAGGCCCAGGCCCGCCTTGCCGCAATAGTAGATGCGCTTGCCCATGGGCTCGAACAACGGCTTCACACCTTCGAAAACCGACCGGTCGCCACCCACCATGAACGTCAGGGTGCCCCCTTCGGCTCCCGGAGTGGACCCGGTGCAGGGGGCGTCCAGAAAATCCACACCCCGTGCTTTCAGCGCCTTACCTATTTTGCGGCTCTGTTTCGGGCTGATGGTGCTGGCGTCCGCCACCACCGTTCCAGGACGCGCCCCTTCGACGATCCCGCCAGGACCGAGGATCACTTCCGTCGCCATGTCGGTATCGCCGACGCAGAGAAACACCACATCGGCGGCCTCGGCCACCTGCTTGGGCGACCCCAGGGCGCGTCCGCCCGCTTCCTGGGCCAGTTTGTCCGCCTTGGCGGCGGTGTGAGACCATAGCGCCACCTCGTGGCCGGCGCGTAACAGGTTGCGGGCCATGGGGTAGCCCATCAACCCCAGCCCCAGGAATCCGAGTTTCGCCATAGAGTATGGATTGTACCGCTACCAGAAGAACGCCCGCCACGTGGCCACGGCCAGCGCGTGCGTAACCACCCCGGCCCGTATGCCGCCGGTCTGGTTGCGCGCCCGCCCGCACAGCCAGCCCAGCACCGCCGTCAGGATCACCCACTTCCAACCGCGAAACCAATAGTGAATGAGTCCGAAGACCGCGGCGGTGAGCGCCAGCGCCAGCGCGCGATTGCGGGTCCAGGCCTCCATCCAGCACTGGAGGACGCCGCGAAAGAAGAATTCCTCCGAGAGCGCCTGCACCCACAGGGCTCCCAGAAATACCGCGCCCACCGCCCACAACGGTCTCGCGGGAACCGTGTGCGTGGCGCGCAGCAGCAGATTCAGCGGCCAGGCGATGGCCGCGAAGTACAGGAAATGGATGCCTCCCACGCGCCACTCGCGCCAGCGCGGCCAGAAGCCCAGGCCGGTCTCCGGTATCCCGCGTTGGAGAATCAGCGCCATCGCCGCCATCTGAATCACCGTGATGTGGCCCAGGATGACGAGGTGCTGCTTGAGATAGTCCGGGTACACCGGCGCCAGGTACTTGCTCACGATGAGCGCGCCCGCCAGCGCCAGAAACCCGAGATCCGTAATCGCCGCCGCCGGCAGCACGGCGTACCACAATCCCACCGCCAGCGCCATCGCCACCAGCCGCGCCAGCGCCATCCATTGAAAGGGAAGCGCGCCGCAGCAGCAGGCCAGGTAGGGAAGCACGGCCGAGACGGCGAAATAGGCGGGAAGGCCTCCGGGCAGGCGCAACCCGGCGATTCGGCGCCGCCAGGCGGGAAAGCCGATAACCAGATAAAATGGGGTCTCTATGAGGAAGGCGGCCATCACCGGCGCAGCCGCCCAGGTGGAGATGCCCCGCCCGTGCGCATACAGGACGCCCCCCGCACCCAGCGCCATCCAGGCGATCGCCAGCGCCGCCGGGAAGCCACCGGGCAGTTTGACCATTGGCCTCATTCTAGCATTCGCGCTGGCCTCTCCCCAGGCGCGCCCGCAATCCGCTCAAGCCGCGGCGGGTACGGAAGCCGCGCCCGCGGGTCTGGCCAGATTGGTGGCCCATCGCGAGAGCGAAACCGAAACCGAGCGCAACCGGTACATGTACCGTCAGAGCGTGACCATCGAGGAGCTCGATGGCAATGGCGCGGCGCGGGGCGTCTATCGCGAGGTGCGCGACATCGTCTTCTCCCCCACCGCCGGGCGCACCGAGGAACCGATCGGCACCCCCGAGAACTCGCTGAAGCGGCTGGCCCTGACCGAGGAGGATTTTCGCGACGTGCGCGAGATTCAGCCCCTGGTTCTCACCGAAGACCGTCTGTGGAACTACGAAACCCGGTTCCGGGGAGAGGAAACCGTGGATGCCGTGGATTGCTGGGTGCTCCAGGTGCGCCCGCGCCAGATTCTGGAAGGCCAGCGGTTTTTCGACGGCCTGTTGTGGGTGGACAAGCGGGACTACAACATCGTGCGCATGGAAGGCCGGGCCGTCCCCCAGATCCGCACCACCAAGACCGAGAACCTGTTCCCGCGCTTCACCACCATCCGCAAGCCCATCGACGGGACCCACTGGTTCCCGGTGTACACCTACGCCGACGACACCCTGCAGTTCCGCGCCGGTCCGCAGCGTGAACGCCTGCGGATCGCCTATTCCGGCTACAAGCGATTCAGCGCGGAATCCACGGTTATCGTGAAGTAACGCGCGCGGCGCGCGGCCGAGGGCGGTCTTCACCCCAGGTAGTTGAACAGGCTGGTGGTGGGCATTTTCCCTTCCGCCTGAAACGCCGCCTGCAAAGCCGTGTTCGACTGGGTCAACTGGAGCGCGGCGCTGGCGGCATCGGCGTCCTGAATGCTGCTGATGGCGGTCTGCAACTGGGTGTCGTACTGGCCGGCGAAGGTATTTGAGTCGTTGATACGATCTTCCACGTTGCCGTAAAACGCCTCGCTGGTGTTCAGTTGAGCGGAGGCGGTTTGCACGGCGGTCAGGGCGTTGCCGATGCCTGTCTGATCGTTGGCGAGCAGATTGAGCCGCAGCGAGTTCAGCGCGGCGAACACGCTGGCTCCGGGAGCGTCGAAGATCTGCTGGGCGGTTTCCGACGCGGTGAACGTGCCGCCCTCGGGGTCCTGGACCTCCCGCGTGGCAGCCGAGTCCGACAGCTCGTCCACGCCCGTGGCTGCGTTCAAGTCGAGCTGGTAGGCCGGGCTGTTCTCCTGGTCGCCGCTGAAAACGTACCGGCCTTGCACCTGGGTCTGGCTGATGGAGACCATCTCCGCCTGGATGCCGGCGATTTCCTGCGCGATGCTTTGCCGCCCCGAGGCGTCGGTGGTGGCATTGGCGCCCTGGGTGGCCAGGGTCACGGCGCGGTCCATGAGCTGGATGGCGGAGCTCAGCGCGCTGTCCGAGGTGTCCGCATCGGCCGTTGCCATGGAGAGATTGGACTGGATCTGGGCATTCTGCTGCTCGTCGGTTCGCAGTTGCAGCAACGCCTGGACCTGGCTGGGATCGTCGGAAGCGACGTTCACCTTCTTTCCCGAGGAAACCTCGTTGTTGGCGTCCGCGAGGGTCTGTTCGAGGCGGTTGACGTTCGCCAGGAAAATCGCCGAAGCCGGGGTCAGATTGGTGATCATGGCGGTTCTCTATCCTTTATGTGGATGGCGTCATCATGTTGATGGTATCCAGGGTGATCTGGTCGAGGACCGAAACCAGTTTGGAGTTGGCCTCGTAGGCCCGTTGAAACGCCACCAGGTTCACGGCTTCCGCGTCCAGGCTGACCCCGCTCTGTTGTTGCCGGAGATTCTGCGCCTGGGCCAGCGCCGATTGCGACACCTGCTGCTGGTTGGTGGCGGCGCTCAGCAGCGAGCCCACCTGTGACGCCAGGTTTCCGTAGTACTGGGTGTAGCTGGCGCCGTCGATCTCGTCGGCCGAGTCGGTGGGAGTGGCCAGGTTCGACAGCGCCAGCGCAATTCCGTTGGACACCTCGGGCGGCCCCGGGTCGATGGCCGCCAGTTGCGATGCCGTGATACTGGGGTTGACGGCCAGCGACTGCGCCACATTCGTGGCGTTGGCGGTGCCGTCGTCGTTGGTGGAGTAGGTGAACAGGGGCACGCCGGGCACGGCCGGCGATCCTCCGGTCCCATCCGGCCCCGCCGCTACGGCGTCGGATACGTTCCCGGATTCCAGCAGCCCATTCACCCGGTCGGCGAACTGCTGCGCCAGGATGTTCAAACTGCCTTGTTGATACGCGTCTCCGATGTAGCTGGGCAGAACGGTGTTGCGCAGGTTCAGCAGGGACCCCAGTTGCCCGGTGGTGATGGTGCTGGTAATGTCTTTGCCGTCGGCGGACAGAATCTGCGCGGTGGGCGGTCCGTTGGGGTAGGCCGGCGCAGGATCCGCCGGCTGCGTGAGCTGGCAACTGAGCTTGAACTGCATGGCGCCCATCAGCAGCGGAGTCTGTCCCGCCGCCATTACCGTCATCGACCCGTCCGCCTGTTTCGTGGCGCTGATGTTGACGTACTGGGAGAGTTGCTCCAGCGTGGAGTACACTTGCGCGTCCAAACCGGCGTCGTTGCGGTCGCCGTTCAGAATCTGCTGGTTGTAGCTCTGCAGTTGCCCGGTCAGTTGGTTGATCTGCGAGACGGTCTGCTGCAACTGCTGTTCGGTGTTCTGCGTGAGGTTCGCCAGACCGGTGGCGGCTTGCTGGAAGGCCTCCGCCACGTCTCCAGCCTGGTTCAAAACGTCTTGCCGCGCGTTGCTGTCGGCGGGAGACTGCCCCCACGCCGAGAAGCTCTGATAGAGACTGTTGAGAGCCGCCGGGATTCCGGAATCGCCCGAGATCGGGAAGTTGTTCTGCAGGCTGGTCAAACCGCTGACGTCCTGGTTAGCCTGCCCAAGCGCGGTGTTCTGTTGCCACACCGCCTGCTCGGCGTACTGGTCCCTCGCGCTCACCACCTCTCCCGCCCGCACGCCTCCCAACGACCCATTCACGGGGTCGAACGGCATGGCGTAGAACGTCTGGGTCTGTTCCGCATATCCCGGTGTGGAGGAGTTGGCTACGTTGTTCGACGTGACCGCCAGTGCCTGGTCATACGCACTGAGCGTCCCCGCCGCCACATGCAGCGCTGCAATTATGCTGGACATGGCCTCATCCCTCTACCGCCAGACGTCCGGGCCGCGCCACCGTGGGTGGCTCTCCCCGCGCCGTGTAGCCCTGCAACATGGACCCCAGGATACGGTTCCACTTCGCATGGTAGGTTGCTGCGTTTTCCAACAGACGGCCGGCCAGGCGCACTTTGGCCCGGATCTCGCAAACCTCGGCCAAGACTCCCGAATCGCCTCGGTACGGCGCCATCAGGTCCCGGCTGGCGGCCAATTCCCCGACGGCCAGAGACAGAACCTGGGAGCATTGGTCGAGAACCTCGGGGGTCGGGTTGAGCAGCAGGTGGCAGGACCGCTCGACGGCTGAACGGGCTGACGCCAGCCGCTCGGGAACTCCCGCCATCTTTATTTCGTACCCGCGGCCAGCGCCTCGGATACCATCCCGCGGCTGGTGGCCAGTGAATCGGGCCGGTAGTTTCCGCTCTGGTACTGCGCCCGCAGCGCAGACACCTGGCTCTGGCGGCTGGACCCGTACGCCGTCAGGGCCCTCGAGAGGCTCCCCAGCGTGCTCGAAAGCTCTACTTGATCGCCGCCGCCGCCGCTGGGAGTCCCCGAGCCTGACCGGAGCCCGTCCTCCCGGTTTGCCCGCTGGGCCTCCTGCGTGCGTCCGGATTCGACCGGCACGCTCGTCAGATTTCGATCGTCGATTCTCATACGAACTCGCCAACCCTTAGCTGAATGACATATCGGCCGTCCCGCTCGATGTCTTTAGCCCCTCGATGAAAATTTTTTTTCGGTTCTCCCTAAAGTTTTCCCGAACTCTGCCGATAGCTGCTCAGAAACCGTGATGCCAACCACGCGATTACTCTGGATTTGCGGATCTCCCCGGCTTCCCCTCCGGCCCCCCGACCCCGCTCGCTGGAGCCTGGACTCCCACCCCCTGGCCGGCGCCCTCGACCGGCTCCGCCACACGGCTTACGATGCCATAGTCCTGGACGGCCTCGAGCAGATCCTCGATCCGGACCACGTTATTCAACGGATTCAATCGCTTACGCGAGATACGCCGATCTTTATCCGGGGCCTCGAAGAGGATGCCGCGGCCGCCAGGTTCAGCCGCCCGGGCCTCCTCATCCTGCCGGCCGGCGACGACGGCGTCTTCGCCGGAATTCAAGCCGCTCTCGAGGACCCGGCCCGCCAGGGGCTCCACCGCCTGGCCGAAATCGTCGATCCGGCCCATTGGGAACACCTCCTGGTGGGAATCAGCCCCCAGATCCGGCACGTTTGCCACATGATCCGAATGGTGGGCGCCCGCCGCGCCACGGTTCTCATTACCGGGGAAACCGGCACGGGGAAGGAAATCGCCGCCCGCGCCCTGCACCAGGCCAGCCCCCGGCGGTTGGCCCCCTGGGTGGCCGTTAATTGCAGCGCTCTGCCCGACAACCTCCTGGAAGCCGAACTCTTCGGACACGTCCGGGGCGCCTTCACGGGAGCCATACAAAGCCGCGTCGGCCGCTTCGAACAGGCCCAGGGAGGCACCCTGTTCTTCGATGAAATCGGCGAACTGCCGCTGGATCTCCAGGCCAAGCTCCTGCGGGTTCTTCAGGAACACGAGTTTCAAAGGCTGGGCAGTTCGGAAACCATCCGCGCCGACGTCCGCATCGTGGCCGCCTCGAACCGGGATCTCCAGCAACAGGTGGAACTCGGCCGGTTCCGGGAAGATCTGTACTACCGGCTCAACGTGGTTCCCTTGCAGATGCCGCCTCTGCGCCAGCGCCGCGAGGATATCCCCCTGCTGGCCCGGCACTTCGCGGGAAAAGTCTGCGCCCTGGAGGACATTCCCCTGAAAAATCTGAGCCAGGACGCCCTGGACCGGCTGGCCGAGCACTCCTGGCCGGGGAACGTCCGTCAGCTCGAGAATGCCGTCGAGATGGCCGTCGCCCTCAGCGGCGCGCGCACCACCCTCACCGCCGGCGATTTTCCCCGCCCGACGGGCGGCCCTTCCAGCCTCGAGACGCCTCTTATCTCGGTGCCCGACCAGGGCCTGGATTTCGAGCAGACCGTCGCCGTCATCGAACGCAGCATCCTCGAACAGGCCCTGCGCAAGACCGGCGGCAACAAAAAGGCCGCCGCCGAAATGCTCCGCCTCAAGCGGACCACCCTTTCCGCCAAGGTCCGCAGCCTGGAGCCGGAAGCCGCCTGCAACTGACCGGAGCCCCCGCCGCGCGCCACCGGCGATTCGCTCCGGGCCGCTCGGGACCCCCAGTGGGTGCCCCGCTCGCGGCTGCGCCCGGAACCGCGGGCGTGAGCGAGCGGCCCGCGGCAAGGGAACGGTATCTTGCGGTCATGGCACCGGCGGTTCGCGCCGGGCCGCCTCCTACCGGATGTAATCCCTGGCGATGCCCCGCTTGTCGTGCCCGTCCAGGACGTGAACCACGCGGATCTTCTTCAGCGAAACCGGCGAAAGCTGGCCAATCGGAATATAGATAATGGTGCGGCCGGCGCGCGACGCAATCGTCTTGAAGATCGACCGCGGCGGCCGGGCGGCCACGTAAACCACGTACCGCTGCACGGCGTAGTCCAGCGCCGCCAGGAGCAGCCGCTCCGATTTCGACTCGGCGAACCGGTAGTCCGGGTCCTGCCAGACGTCGTACATGCGCCGCGGCGGAAGGGTCATGAGGAATCCGCCGTACTCTCCCCGCCCGATGCCCGGCCCCACCAGGTTGTCGAACGGAAAGGTCGAGTAGAACGCCATGTCGGACTCGTTCCGATTCTCCCCCAGCCAGGTGGTGGTGTAGGAGTAGCGGTTGTCGCGATCCTCGTCGAAAATCACCACCACCGAACCCACCTCGCCGTGGATCTTCTGGAACTGGCGCACGTAGATCCGCCCTTCGTACCACTTGCGGACGGTCTCGCGGAGGTCGATGCCATCCAGAATGGAGGTGGTGAACGGCTCGACGCGCACCCGCTCCTCGCTCAGGATGCTTTTGCCCTTCTTCTTCAGGAAGCGGCCGTAGTCTTCGATCACCAGGTCCTCGGGCGGGTACGAGCAGATTCCCGAGCCGTTCACCTGGCTGGCCCACTCGCCGGGAAAACCCTCCTTCTTGCGCGGCTTCAAACCGAACGGACGCAGCCGCCGCTTGGGGCTGGGCAGGCGGCGGCGCAGGCGGATGCGGCGCGTGTCGCGCCACATCTCCTCGCCGGAAATCCGCACCGTGGGCAGGTCCGATTCGGCTTTTTGCGGCGGATACCGTCCGGCCGTCTCCCAGACGTCCCAGGCGTAATTGTCGTCGGCGAGCGCGCGGGCCGCCACCGTGAGATCGAAAATGCCGGCCGAGAGCGCCCCGCCCTGGATGGCCAGGTTGCGCGTGTAGCGCGCCAGCAGCCGCCGTTGCCAGTGCGCCAGGCGTTCGCCGGCCGAGGTCTCGTAACGCTTCTCGGCTTCGCGGAAAACCGCCAGTTGGGCATGACGCCGGTCCACCAGGTTGCCGTCCGTCATGCGTTTCCGGAAGCACTCGTAGCGCCAGGCCAGCAGCGGATACTCCACGGCGATCTCCGCCAGCGACTCGGGATGCGGGTTGAGCGTCTCGACGCCCTCGCGCCGCAGCCGGGCCATGGGCTGCGCCTGCGGTTCCTCCATGGCGTCCAGCACCGGATCCAGCAGGTTGAGCGAAACCACCACGAACACGGCGGCCAGCGGATCGGCTCCCTGCAATTTCCAGGCGATGCCGGCGGCGTGCCGCGCCAGTTCCGCGGAACGCGGCTGGGGATACACGCGGTAGGCCTCCAGGTAGCGGGCCAGGCCGATGTGCCGCACGGCCACGCTGTCCGGGTAGGCGTCCGGCAGGTGCGGCCGCTGGCCGGCGTCCGGATCGGCGAAGACGATTTCGGCGCCGATCTCGAGCCCCGTGCGAATGGCCTCGGTGAACGGGTCGGCGGGTTCCACCACCACGTAGATGGCCTGGCCGCCGTCCGCTGCGTCGTCGGGGTAGAAGATCAGCGACATCTCGGGCAACCGGCGGACGGCGCCGATCCACGCCTCGCCGAGCGCAACCGGCAGTTCCAGCGCCACCACCTGGGGACGCTCGCCGAGCAGCGCCCGCCGCACCTCGAGGGCGAACTCCATCCGTCCCGGGGCCACCGGAAAGTAGGTGAACCGTCCGCGCTTCAGGCTTCCCGGATCAGGAATCGGAGGATCGGTTTCGCCGCGCATACCGCAGGGCTTCCTCGCCCAGAATCTGCCAGATCGAGATCTCCAGCGCCTCGGTCTCGTGCGTGGGCGCCGTGGCCAGGCTCTTCAACTTGATGGCGTACCGCGCCACGTTGATCCCATCGCGCACGGTGTACCGCTCGTCCGCCGCATGCGCCAGTTGGAGAAACTCCGTCACGTAATCGACGATGCGCTCCTCGGCGAAGGGAAGGTTCTCCTTCAGGATGCGAAGCTCCTCGTCGCGCTCCGGAAAATCGATGAAAATCTGCGGCTGCAGGCGGGAATGGATATACTCGGGCAGCTCGAAGGTGGAGGCGTCGTCGTTCATGGTGGCCACCATGCGAAAGTCGGGATGCGCCTTGATCTTGATGCCCGCCACGATGGACTCGACGTAGCGCCGGTTGTCGAGCAGCGGCGCCAGGCTGGCCCAACTCTTCTCGCTCATGCGGTTCCCCTCGTCGATGATGGCGATCCCGCCGCGCAACATGGCGGTGACCACGGGCGAAGCCACGTACCGCAGGCTGCCTTCGCCCTCGATCACCGGCGTCACCAGCAGGTCTTCGGGGCGGGTGTCGAGGGTGGCCTGGAGGATATAGACTTCGCGCCCCATGCGCCGCGCCGCGGCGTAGGCCAGGGTGGTCTTGCCGACGCCGGGTTTACCCAGGAGGCGCGGATTCATGGGCAGGTCCTGTTCGTCGACCACCATCCAGGCCGCCAGAAGCTGCCGCATCAGCTCGTCCTGCCCCACCCACTGGACGGCCAACTCGTCCGGGTGGGCGAGATGCAACGTCACGCCTTCGATCTCGACGGTCATATGCTGTTCTTACATTATCGGACACCGCGCGGGGACAGACTTCGGATTTCCGGCGCGCCTTTGTGGGGCAGGTTGTCAACCTGCGGCGGGTTGGTAACCCGCCTGCCGGCACTTGCTCCACTGCCGGCATCGGGCCGAGTGCCACTCGGCCGCAGGTTGCCAACCTGCCCCACACAACCCATTCCCGTGGCTCAATGTCCGTGGAGGTACCCGCGCAGCCTCCCAAAAACCCGTTCACAAGTTTTTTCGACTTTTTTTGTGCCATGCAAGCCACTGTGCGCCAGCGGGTTACGCGCGGCGGGGGATGCTTCGGCGGGCGGGAATCGGGGGGCTCGCCGGTACAATTTAGGTGGAGAGAAGAACGGTTGCAAGGGCGGACCGCTACGGCGTAGCGGTTTAGCCGTTGCAACCTATTGATTCTTAAGTGCTTATTTCAAAGAGCCGCTACGGCGTAGCGGCTCTTTGCTTTCTGGGAGGGTTGTAATGGACGAGAAGGGACTACACGAAGCAATCGAGATGGGGTCGTGGCTGGGGCGCAAACAGGCATTCAGTGGCATCGCGGGACGCTGCTCCGCGGCCGATGCCGTCTGCATCCTCAAGCTGAGAGAAGAGAAGAAATACAAGGCTAGCGGCCTGACATGGGAGGAGTTCTGCACCGTGCACCTGGGCATCAGCCGGGCGCTGGCCGATAAGACGATCCGGCTCCTGCAGGAGTTCGGCGAGACCTATTTCCACCTGGCCGGCCTGGTTCAGATCCCGCCGGCGGACTATCGTCTGATCGCCGGCTCGGTGAGCGGCGATGGGGTGCGGCACGACGGCGAGACGATCGCCATCGCGCCGCAGAACGCCGTCAAGCTGGCGGAGGCGGTCAGAAGCCTCAAGCAAAGCGCCCGGCTCGCGTTGCCCGCGCCCGCGCCCGAACCCGCGCCCGAACCCGCGCCCGCGCCCGCCGCGGCCATCGCTTCAATGAGCCTGGTGTGGGAGGCGGCCGAACGGCTGCAATCCGCGGTCGACGAGATGGAACGGCTCCTCGCCGATGGTCCCGGCAGCCACAGCCGGTCGGCGCTGATGATCATCCTGGGAGGCACCTCCGAACGGCTCGGCCGGCTGCACCGCGGTCTGTGGACGTAGCGGCGGGCGACACGGAAGTGGATTCGCCAGCGCTACGTGGGGCAGGTTTTCAACCAGCGGCGGGCTTTCAGCCCGCCGGGCGGCATTGGCAATCGCTCGCGAGAGGCCGATTAAAAATCGGCCGCAGGTTGACGGGGTACCCTCTGGGTCCGCCCCACAAAGGCGCGTCGGGCCCTGCGCACAACTACGCTCGGATTCGAGCCGTTTCGCAGGCGAATCGCTTTGGCGGCCACTTCCCGGCCGCGCAGCCGGCGCGCGGCGTGGGGCCGGCGGAGGCCGGAGATTTGGCCGACAATGGATGGTAAGGTAACAATTCGGTAACGTGCGCCCCGTAGGCTGATATCGGCCGGATAGAAACGGCGAAAGGAGATTCAGTCATGAAGCTTCGGTATCTCGCGGGAGCGGCGCTGGCGATTGCGATGGCCGCTCTGCCGGGCTCGGCGCAGTCCGTTGCCCAGCAGTTGCAAAAGGGCGTCTACGCTCAACAAACGGCCGGAAACCTGGATGAGGCCATCCGGATCTTCCGGGAAGTCATAGCCTCCAATCCGGCGCAACGGGTCTACGCCGCGCAAGCCCAAATGCACCTGGCGCAGGCGTTGCTGCAGAACGGCGACCTGGCGGGGGCGGCCCAGGAGTTCACCACGCTTTCGGCGAACTACTCGGAGTTCCGCAACATGATCGCCGGCATGGCGGGCCGCGTATCGCAATCCGGCGGGGTGCGCTCGTTCTCGCTGGGAGACACTACCCTGTCCTCCAAAGATGGACCCGACCACTACACGCACCATGCCACGGGTGTCGGCCTCACGACACCTCCGGGCTGGAGGCTCGACGGCGATACTCGTTCCTCGAATGCGGGCGACATGGTGATGTTCTCCAGCTCGGATTTCGACTCGAACATCCTCGCAGTTTGGCTAAAAGCGGCCCCCACCGCCCCCGGGACCGATATCCTCGGCCAACTGCGTCAAGACATGGAGGTGAAGTGGAAGGACCGTACCGACTTCGCCGGCTGGAAGGTCCGTCCGGAAAGCGTGCGGACTTGGGTAGCCGCCGGACAGCCGGCCTTGAGCGCCGTGGCGGACTATACGGAGAGCGGGCAGAGCGCCGAAAAGATGGCGGAGTACATGATCTGGGTGCGGTCTCTAGCGACGCACGCGTTCTTCTTCGGACGCGCCAAGGCCGCCGATCTCGCGGCCTTGCAATCGGGCCTCGATCGACTCGCGGCTACGGCGGTGGTACCGTAGGGGACCGATGCGGCGCATGAACTGGGACCGGGGGGCGTGGCTGCTGGCGCTGTTTCTGCTGCTGGGCGTGCTGGCGCCCTCCGGCTCCGTCCTCTGGTTCATGAACGATGCCGCGCGGAGCCAGGCCGAAACCGCGCGGCAGAGGGTCACCGAGGCCTATCGCGGACAGCTCGGCATGTTGCGCGAACGGGCGGACGGGTGGTGGCGGGCGCGGGCGGCCGCTTTGGATGGTTTGGCGGCCGCGGGGCCGTCCGGTTTTCCGCGGGCGCTCGATGCCGCCGGCGCGGATGCGGTGGTTTGGCTGGACGAGCGGGGCACGCCCATCTACCCCTCGGTCCCGCTCGATCCGGCCCCGGACAAGGCGCTGGAAAGCCCGGCCTGGCGCCAGGCGGAATCGAGGGAAAGCGGCGGGCACCTGGAGGAAGCCGCCGGGATCTGGCAGCGTCTGGCCGACTCCGCGCGGGATCCCGACATCGCGGCGCGCGCCGCGCAAGGCCAGATCCGCTGCCTGGTTCGAGCGGGCCTTCGCAGTGCCGCGTTGACGGCCATCCAGCGGTACTTCGGCGGCGCGTCCGCGATCCGGGGCAGGGACCTGGACGGACGCCCGATCGCGGCCGGCGAGCGACTGCTGGCGCTGCAGCTTCTGCCGCGCACCGACCCGCGCTTCGCGCGCCTGGCTTCCGCCCTGGCCGCAACTCTCAACGCCTACCAAGGCCCGCCGATGCCTTCCGGCCAGCGGCTGTTCCTCATGGACGAGCTGCGCGGGCTGGCGCCCGAGGCGGCCAGCTTTCCGTTCTATAATGCCGAGCTTCTGGCCGAGCGGTTCGTGGAACGGGAACGGGCGCGGCCGGGCGATCCGGTGCTGGAGGCGAGCGGTCTCGGCGGCGTCTGGAAACTGACCTCGCCCAATCGCCGGGTGGTGGCGCTGTACCGCGGCGCAACCGTGGAATCGCTCACCGACGGCGTGCTGGCGGGGCCAAATCCGCCGCGCAGCGTCCGGTTCGCCGTGGCTCCTCCCGGCGTGCCGGCCGCGGGCGAGGCGGTGGCCGCCGGCGCCATGCTGCCCGGCTGGCTGATTTCGTTTACGCTGCTGGATACCGGGCCGCTCGACGAAGCCGCGCGCCGCCGCACGGCCGCGTATGTCTGGCTGGGGTGCGCGGTGGTCGCGGGCCTGCTGGTGGTGGGGGTTTTCGCCGGCCAGTATTTCCGCCGGCAACTGCGCCTCAACCGGCTGAAGACGGACCTGCTGGCGGCCGTCTCGCACGAGCTGAAAACTCCCCTGGCTTCCATGCGGCTGCTGGTGGAAACCCTGCTCGCCGACGAACGCCCCGATGCCGTGAAGACGCGCGAATACCTGAACCTGATCGCCGGCGAGAACCTCCGGTTGACGCGCCTGGTCGAGAACTTCCTGACCTTCTCGCGGATCGAGCGCAACCGGCAGCGCTTCGAACTCGCCGAGACCAGTCCCGCGGCCATCGTGGATTCCGCCCTGGCAGCCATGGGCGAACGCTTGCAGGCGCCCGGCTGCCAGCTCGAGGTGGAGTTGAGTTCCGGCCTTCCGGCGGTTTATGCCGACCGGGACGCCTTGACCACCGTGCTGCTCAACCTGCTGGACAACGCCTGCAAGTACACGCCAGCCGAGAAGCGGATTCGCCTGCGCGCTTACCGGCAGGACGGGCGGGTGGCCTTCGCCGTGGAAGACAACGGGATCGGCATCGCGCCGCGCGAGCGGAAGCGCATCTTCCGGCGGTTCTATCAGGTGGACCGGCGGCTGGCGCGCGAAACCGGCGGCTGCGGGCTGGGGTTGAGCATCGTCGAGTTCATCGTCCGCGCGCACGGCGGCGAGGTGACGGTGGAAAGCCGCCCGGGAGCCGGCAGTACGTTCCGGGTGTGGCTGCCGTGCCGGCCGGCCGCCAGGGAGACTGCGGCATGAGCCAGCGGATTCTGATCGTGGAAGACGAGCCGGCGCTGTTGCGCGGCCTCAAGGACACCTTCCAGTCGCTGGGCTACGAGGTGCTGGTGGCGCAGGACGGCGAAGCCGGCCTGGAACTGGCGCTGGGGCGCAACCCCGACCTGATTCTGCTGGATATCATGCTGCCGCGCGTGAACGGATACGAAATCTGCCGCGCGGTGCGCCAGCGCGGCCTCGAAATGCCCATCCTCATGCTCACCGCCAAGGGGCAGGAAGAGGACATCGTCCTGGGGCTGAACCTGGGCGCCGACGACTACATCGCCAAGCCCTTCCGCCGCGCCGAGTTGATCGCCCGCGTAGGCGCCTTTCTGCGGCGCACGCGGACGCCCAAGGCCGCTTCGGCCCGCTTCGGCGAGTTCGAGCTGAATCTGGTGGCGCACAAACTGTTCCGCAACGGCGAAGAGGTCGAGCTGACCGCCAAGGAATTCCGCCTGCTGGCGTATTTCGTATCGCGGCGCGGATGCGCGCTCACGCGCGAGGACATTCTGAACGCGGTCTGGGGCAATTCGGTGATGGTCACTCCGCGCAGCATCGACCGCTGCGTGGCGACGCTGCGGGCGAAGATCGAGCCGGACCCGCACAGCCCGGCATACATCCGGACCATCCGCGACATCGGGTACCGGTTCGAAGGCGGATAGCGCGGCGGCGGGGAAGAAGCGGTCGAGGAGCGACGTATGGAATGGCTCGGTGAGTCGTACCGCAGGCTATGGCCGGGCGCGGAGGCGTGGGGCGCCGATCTGAAGTACGCCCTCCGGGTGCTGGGCAAGAACCCCGGATTCACGGCGGTCGCGGTGCTCACCATGGCGCTGGGCATCGGCGCCTCGACGGCGGTGTTCTCGGTGGTGAACGCGGTGCTGTTGCGCCCGCTGCCGTTCCGCCAGCCGGACCGGATCGTGATGGTCTGGGAGAAATGGCGGAATCACGGCGGCGGGGACCGCGTGGTGGTCTCCTACCCGAACTTCGCCGATTGGAAGGCGGCTAGCCGCTCGTTCGAGCACATGGCCGTGTTCGTTGGGGATGCCGTCCGGTCGAACGTAGGCGGCGAACCGGTGCCGATCCTGGGGGCGCGCGTGAGCGGCGATTTCTTCCCGGCGCTGGGGGTGCAACCGATCCTCGGCCGGACGTTCGTGCCCGATGAAGAGCGCGCCAGCGCGCCGCCGGTAACCGTGCTCTCCTATGGCTTGTGGCGGCGTCTGGGCGGCGACCGACGTCTGGTGGGAAGCGCCGTGCGGTTCGACCGCGAGGTGTTCACCGTTGCCGGCGTCATGCCGCGGGGCTTCGGCTTCCCGAACGATTCGGAGTTGTGGTTCCCCTTCGCCGCGGACGAAGCCCGGAGCCGTGGGGACCACTCCTATCGGGTGATCGGACGGCTGAAGGCCGGCGTTACGGTGGCGCAGGCGCAGAGCGAGATGGAGACGATTGCGGCGCGGCTGCGCGCGGCGTACCCGCAAGAGAACGATGGCATCGGCGCCAACGTGGTGCCGCTGCTCGAGCAGACCGTGGGCGAGGCGCGACGGGCCCTGCTGGTGTTGCTGGGCGCGGTGGGCTCGGTGCTGCTGATCGCCTGCGCCAACGTGGCGAACCTGATGCTGGTGCGGGTCACGGGCCGCCGCCGCGAGCTGGCGCTACGCCTGGCGCTGGGCGCCGGCCGGTGGCGCATCGCGCGCTGCCTGCTCACCGAAAGCGTGCTGCTGGCGCTAGCCGGCGGCGCCCTCGGCGTGGCGGCGGCGTACTGGCTGGTGCGGGCGTTCGTGGCGCTCGATCCCATCCAGCTTCCGCGCATTCACGAAGTGGCGCTGGATGGCGGGGTGTTGCTTTGCGCCGTGGCCGCCTCGATCGCCACCGGGCTGCTGTTCGGACTGGCGCCGGCGCTGCGCGCTTCGCGGCCGGGCCTGGCCAACTGGCTGAAAGAGGGGCCGGGCGTGGCGGGTGCGGGCGAGTTCGGAGGGAACCGCGCGCGCGGATCGCTGGCAACTTCGCAGATCGCGCTCGCGGTGATGCTGCTGATCTCGGCCGGGTTGCTGCTGCGCAGCTTCGTGGCGCGGGTGAGCGTGCCGCTGGGCTTCCGTCCCGAGGGCGTGCTGGCGGCCGATCTGCCCTGGTCGGTGCACAAGAACATCGACGATTTGCTGGGCCGGCTGCGCGCGCTGCCGGGCGTCGAGGCGGCTGGCGCGGCGACGGCTTTCCCGCTGGATCCCGCCGGCACGTCGTGCGACGAGTGTCTCGAGATCGAGGGCCGGCCGAAGGAACGGAGCCGGCCGAGCGATACGGGCTACATGGTGGCGACCGCCGATTACTTCCGCGCCGCCGGGATGGACCTGAAGCGCGGCCGCTTCTTCACGGCGGCCGATGGAAAGGATGCGCCGAAGGTGGCGTTGATCAGCGAAGCGCTGGCGCGCCGCGATTTCCGCGGCCAGGACCCCATCGGCAGGCGCGTGCGGTGGGGCACGCCGGATTGGGCCACGGTGGCCGGGGTGGTGGGAAACGTGAGAGGATTCGGCGTGAGCGGCGACCCCATGCCGGTGGTCTACTTTCCGAATGGCCAGGCGAGTTGGGGCAACGGCGTCGAGGTGCTGGTGCGCACCGCGGTGCCTCCGTCGAGCCTGGCGGGCGCGGTGCGCAAAGAGATGCGCGCGTGGAACCGGCGCATGATCATCGGCAAGTTCGACACGCTGGACAACCTGCTGGCGGAATCGGTGGTGGTTCCGCGGTTTTACATGCTGCTGGTGGCGGGGTTTGCGGCGCTGGCGCTGGCGGTGTCCGCGGTGGGAGTGTACGGCACGGTGAACTACTCGGTGGCGCGGCGGACGCGCGAGATCGGCATCCGCATGGCGCTGGGCGCGGAACGCGGCGACGTGCTGGCGATGGTTCTCGGGCAGGGCTTGCAGCTCGCCGCGATGGGCGTGGCGCTGGGGTTGGCGGGCGCATGGGCGTCGACGCGCGTGCTGGAGACGCTGCTGTTCGGCGTCCAGCCGGCCGACGGCGTGGCGTTCGCCGGCGGCGCGGGCGCGCTGGCGCTGGCGGTGCTACTGGCCTGCTACTTCCCGGCTCGGCGGGCGACACGGGTCGATCCCTTGGTGGCGCTCCGGCACGAGTGAGCGGCGGCTTTCCCCCGGGTGTAGCGCCCGGCTCCGGCCACCGCGCCGCCTCCGGCGATCGAACCTATCGTTTCCGGAACGCCACCACCGCCAGCGGCGGCAGCGTCACCGCGATGCTGTGGGGGCGGTTGTGCCGCGGCATGGGCCGCGACGAGACCAGCCCGCCGTTGCCGATGTTCGAGCCGCCGAACAGTTCCGAATCGGTATTCAGGATCTCTTCGTAGAAACCCGCTTCGGGCACCCCGAATTCGTATCGATAACGCGCCACCGGAGTGAAGTTGCAGCAGAACATCACGGTGTCGGCGGGATCCTCGCCGCGGCGCAGGAACGCGATGATGGAGTTCTCCCAGTCGTGAAAATCCACCCACTCGAAGCCGTGATAGTCGAAGTCCACCTGGTAGAGCGCCGGACTGGCGCGGTACAGGCGGTTCAGCTCGCGCACCAGGGTCTGCAGCTTGCGGTGCAAATCGAATTCCAGCAGCTCCCAGCGCACGCCGGCGTCGTGATTCCACTCCTCGCGCTGGCCGATATCCTGGCCCATGAACAGCAGCTTCTTGCCGGGGTGGGCCCACATGTAGGCCAGGAACGCCCGCACGTTGGCGAACTGGCGCCACTCGTCGCCCGGCATCTTGTTCAGCAGCGAGGCCTTGCCGTGCACCACTTCGTCGTGCGAGATGGGCAGGATGAAGTTTTCGGTGAAGGCGTACAGCATGCTGAAGGTGATGTTATTGTGATGGAACTTGCGGTAGATGGGGTCCTGGCTGAAGTAATCCAGCATGTCGTGCATCCACCCCATGTTCCACTTCATGGTGAATCCCAGCCCGCCCAAATACACGGGCTTGGACACGCCGTTGAAGGCGGTGGATTCCTCGGCGATGGTGAAGGCGCCGGGGACCTGGTGGGCCAGCTCGTTGAAGCGGCGCAGGAAGTCGATGGCCTCCAGGTTCTCGTTCCCGCCGAACTGGTTGGGGACCCACTCGCCGGGCTGGCGCGAGTAGTCCAGGTACAGCATGGAAGCCACGGCGTCCACGCGGAGCGCGTCGATGTGGTATTCCTTCAGCCAGAAGAGCGCGCTGGAGATCAGGAACGCGCGCACCTCGTTGCGGCCGTAATTGAAAACCAGCGTGCCCCACTCGCGCTGCTCGCCCTTGCGCGGGTCGGCGTGCTCGTACAGCGCCGTGCCGTCGAAGAACACCAGCCCGTGGGCGTCCTTGGGGAAGTGCGCCGGCACCCAGTCGACGATGACGCCGATGCCCGCCTGGTGGCAGCAATCCACGAAGTACTTGAAGTCGTCGGGCGTGCCGAACCGCGAGGTGGGCGCGAAATAGCCGATCACCTGGTAACCCCACGATCCCGAGAACGGGTGCTCCATCACCGGCAGCAGTTCCACGTGCGTGAAGCCCATCCGTTGCACGTACTCCACCAGCTTCACCGCCATCTCGCGGTATGTCAGCGGCTTTCCTTGCGGGCCGCGCATCCAGGATTCCAGGTGCGCCTCGTAAATCGAAACCGGCGATTTCAGCCAGTTCGTCCTGGCGCGCTTTGCCATCCAGGCGCCGTCGTTCCACCGGTAGCGGCCGATGTCCCAGACCACCGACGCCGATTTGGGCGGCGTCTCGCACAGGAAGCCGTAGGGATCCGCCTTGAGCTGCTGGTACCCCGCCACGCGCGAGCGCACGTGATACTTGTAGGCCGTGCCCTCCCCGAGGCCCGGGACGAACAGGTCCCACACGCCTCCGCTGCGCCGCCGCATGGGGTGGCGGCGCACGTCCCAGTCGTTGAAATCGCCGGCCACGGTTACGTCTTCGGCGTTGGGCGCCCACACGGCGAAGCGCACGCCCTGTACGCCATCCGACTCCGCCAGGTGCGCGCCGAAGGCGCGATACGCTTCGTGCAGGTTGCCTTCGCCGTGGAGGTAGAGGTCGGTATCGGAGATCTGCGGCCCGAAGCGGTAGGGGTCGTCGATTTCCAGTTCGCCGCCGTCCCACAGTTTGAGCCGGAGGGTATAACTCTCCGGGCTGCCGTCGAGCGAGGCGCAAAAGAAGCCCTGCGCGTGGAGCCTGGCCATGGGCGTGCGGCCGCCGCGGGTGGAGACTTCCGCGGATTCCGCCTGCGGCAGGAACGCGCGCACCTCCCAGCGCGGCTGTCCGCCCTTCTTTCTCACCGCGTGCGGGCCGAGGATGCGGAAGGCGTCTCCGTGGTAGCCGCCGGCAATCGCTTCAATCTCTTCAACGGTCATGAGGGACCAATCCAGGATAACGGAAAACGCCCCCGCGGCGCGGGCCGAGGTCCGCCGGCGCGCTTTTGTGGGGCAGGTTTTCAACCTGCGGCCGGTTTCCAACCGGCTTTCCGCGAGCGTCCGCCAATGCCGCAAAGGCGGGCTGCAAGCCCGCCGCAGGTTGAAAACCTGCCCCACAAACCACTTCATAATCAAGTTATGGCCGATTTCGCGCTGCAATTGCCCAAAGCCGAGCTGCACCTCCACCTGGAGGGCGCGGCCGAGCCCGAAACGCTGCGCGAACTGGACCCCGCGACGCCCGTCGAGGAATTTCGCGCGCTCTACCGTTACGCCGATTTCGACGCGTTTCTGAAGGCCTTCGCCGCCATCGGCAAGCGCCTGCGCACGCCCGCGGATTACGCCCTGGTGACGCGCCGCCTGCTGGATCGCCTGGCCGCCGAAAACGTGCGCTATGCCGAAATCACCCTGGCCGCCGGCGTGGTGCTCTGGAAAGGCCAGGAGTTCGCGCCCGTTTTCGACGCGGTGAGCGAGGCCGCCCAAGGATCGCCGGTCGAGGTGCGCTGGATACTCGACGCGGTCCGCCAGTTCGGCCCCGAGCCCGCGCAACGCGTGGCGGCGCTCGCGGCGGAGCGCGCGGACCGAGGCGTGGTGGCCTTCGGCCTCGGCGGCAGCGAGGAGCGCGGTCCGGCGGATTGGTTCGGCGACGCAGCCGCTTGCGCGCGGCGGGCCGGGCTGCATCTCACGGTTCACGCGGGCGAAACCGCGGGGCCGGAATCGGTGTGGGCCGCGCTGCGCCTGGGCGCCGAACGCATCGGCCACGGCATCCGCGCCATCGAGGACCCCGCGCTGGTGGCCCATCTGCGCGAGCATCGCATCCCGCTCGAAATCTGCATCACGAGCAACCTGGTGACTGGCGCGGTGGCGCGCATCGAAGACCACCCCGTGCGGCGGCTCTACGACGCCGGCGTGCCGATCATCTTCAATACCGACGACCCGGCCATGTTCGGCTGCACGCTCGCGGGCGAGTACCGGCTTGCCGCGCGCGCGTTTGGCTTCACCGAGGCCGAGCTGCGCGGGATCGCGGAGAACGGGTTCCGCTATGCGTTCGGCGAGGTGGGTCAATCGATATGACCCTCGAAACCGCCCGCCTCATCCTGGCCCCGTGGCAGGCCGCCGACTGGACGGCGCTCCGGCCCATCGCCACCGACCCCGAGGTGATGCGCTACATCACCGGCGGCGTGCCGTGGACCGACGAGCAGATCCAGGCCTTCGTCGATCGCCAGGTGAAGGTGTACCGCGAGCGGGGCTTCTGCCGGTGGAAGCTGGTCGAGAAGGCGTCGGCCGCGCTGATCGGCTTCTGCGGCGTGGGATTCTGGAAGGATTCGACCGAGCCGGAGATCGGCTGGTGGCTCGGGCGCCGCTGGTGGGGCCGCGGTCTGGCCACCGAAGCCGCCGCCGCCGCGTTGCAGGACGCCTTCGAACGGGCGGGGCTGGACCGCCTGATTTCCGTGGCCGAGCGCGAGAACCGCGCCTCGATCCGCATCATGCAGAAGCTCGGGCTGGCCTTCGAGCGCGAGTTCGAGGCCGAGGGCTGCGAGCTGGTGCAATACGCCATGGAGCGCGCGCAGTGGGCGGCCCGGATGGCGTAAGCTCGAAAGAGGCCGGCCGACCTACGATGACACGAAAAATCTCTCCCGCTCCGGCGCTCTCGGGCGCCGTCCACTTACCCGGCGACAAGTCCATTTCGCACCGCTACGCCATGATCGCCTCCATCGCCGAAGGGCCCACGCGCATCTCGAATTATTCGACCGGCGCCGATTGCCACTCGACGCTCGGCTGCGTGCGCGCGCTGGGCATCGAAGTGACCGGCGCGGGCACCCAGTTCGTCATCCACGGCCGCGGCCTGGATGGATTGCGCCGGCCGGCCGCCGATCTGGACGCGGGCAATTCCGGGTCCACCATCCGCATGTTGTCCGGGATACTGGCGGCGCAGCCGTTCCCCACGCGCATTTTCGGCGACGAGTCGCTCTCCGCGCGGCCCATGCGGCGCGTCATGCAGCCGCTGGCGGAAATGGGCGCCCTCATCCGCGCGCGCGACGGCAAGTTTCCGCCGCTCGAGATTCACGGCGGCCACTTGCGGCCAATCGATTACGCCATGCCGGTGGCCAGCGCCCAGGTGAAGACCTGCGTGCTGTTCGCGGGCCTCTACGCCGATGGCGAAACCTCGGTCACCGAGCCCGCGCGTTCGCGCGATCATACCGAAATCGCCCTGCGCGAGTTCGGCGCATCGCTCCGCGTGGAGGGGCGCAGGATCTCGGTCGCCGGCCGGCCCAAGCTGGAGGGCCGCGACGTCACCGTGCCCGGCGACCTGTCCTCGGCGGCGTTCTTCCTGGCGGCGGCGCTGCTGGTGCCCGGATCGAGCCTCTCGATTCCCGGCGCCGGCCTCAACCCCACGCGCTCCGCGCTGCTCGATTTTCTGAGGGGGATGGGCGCGCACATCCGCCTGCCGCACGTCGAGAGCCACAACGGCGAGCTGGTGGGCGAGATCCTGGTGGAGTATTCGCTCCTGACCGGCGGCGCCATCGAGGGCGGTCTCACGGCCGCGCTGATCGACGAAATCCCGGTGCTGGCGGTGCTGGGCGCGGCCACCCGCGAGGGCCTGGTGGTGAAGGACGCCGCCGAACTGCGGGTGAAGGAGACCGACCGCATCCGCACCGTCTGCGAGAACCTGCGCCGCATGGGCATCGAGACCGAGGAGCGGCCCGATGGGCTGGTGGTGCCCGGCCAGCAGCGGTTCCACGCGGCCCGGATGGACAGCTTCGGCGATCACCGCATCGCCATGGCGTTCGCCGTGGCCGCACTGGCGGCCGATGGAGAGTCGGAGATCCACGGCGCGGAAGCCGCGTCGGTGTCGTTCCCGCAGTTCTGGGACACCCTGGCGGCGGTCAGCGGCCGCCCGGCGTCATCAAGATGACCTTTGCGTGTACGTCCTGAATCGTGTCCATGGCCCGCGCGGAACTCAAGGTCCGGGTCCGCTTCGAGGTATACGAACCAACCCGATCGGCGGCCAGCCGTGCTTTGGGGTTGGCGTCCGCCTCACTGCGCTCCCGCCTCTGGCAGCTTCACGCGGATAGCCAGCGCCATGTCGGAGAGGCGCATCATCTTCCAGAGGGACGGGCAGTTGATGCACCGATCCCCGCGGCTCTCAAACCACAGATACGCTTCGAACAGATCGAAGGAGTTTACCGCGTCGCTATCTCCCATCCAGTAGTCCTTATAGTTCGCTTCGAGCGGGCGGTAGTGAAACGCCGTCGGCCCGCCCAGCAGTTTCCAGGAGAGCAGTCTGGAAACGCGTATGGGGAGCATGTACATCGCCTGGAAGCTCATCGAGGTCTGAATCGGAACGGTGGCCTTGATCAACTTGCCTCCCAGCCCGAAGTCCGAGTAAGGGCGAACCGGGTATCCGTTCGCCGCCAGATCGGAGCACAGCCAGGCCGGATCCAGGATCAGCACGCCGCCGGGCTTCAGCACGCGCCGCATTTCCCGCAACGCCTGTTCGGGATTGGGGACGTGCTCCAGCACCCAGACGGTCCACACCATGTCGAATTCACCGTCCGCGAAAGGAATGGCCCGGGCGTCGGCCTGAACGAAGGGCTTGTGGTATCTTGACCGGGCCGTCGCGGAGATATCCAGCCCGGTGTAATCCGCGACGACATCCTGGAGCGCGCCCGCGCCCGAACCGACTTCCAGCACGCGGGCTCCGCTCAGTTTGCCGGCGGCCACGAATTTCTCGAACTGCTCCCGAATGTGCATCCGCTCGGCCACCGACCGCACGATGGAATCGTAGCGAGCCTGCCGGGAATCGAACGCCTCGTCGTAGAATACCTGCTGCTCCGGCGTGGGTTGAAAATGAATGGCCTCGGGCGGATCCGTGCGGCTGGGGTAGAAATGGATAATGATTGCCAAATAGATCAGGGCATAAACTCCCACGCAGACTTTGAGAGGCGATGGCCGGGAGAATGACATAGGGATAATGGTACACCGGGGTGGATGGGGCCGCAAGGCCGGGGCGCGGCGAGGGCACTGGAAGCGGCCTACTCCCCTCGCAGCGCCACGATCAGCGCATCCAGCGCGATGGTCTTCTGAATGTTGCGGCGCACGAGCTGCGTCACGCCGTCCACCCGCGCCACGGCTCTGCGAATCCACGGGAACGCGATGCTACCCGCCAGCGCCTGCAAGTCGCCGCGGATGTCGTAGTTACGAATCCCGCCGCCGCCCCCGGCCAGCACCAGTAAGTCGCGCAGTAACTCGTAGAGCGCGTTCAGGTGCAGCTCCAGTTTCTCGCTCTTACTGCGCGCGATGGTCTCCGACACCGGAATCCACTGGGCGAACGGGAGGGCGCCCGCGGCCACCTGGAGCAGCGTCAACATGGCGGCGCGGCGCTTGTCGTGGGCCTCCAGATCGAGCGACGCCGCCAGGCCCGGACTGCCGGCCGCCAGCGCGATCCGCCGCTCGGGCTGGTCCAGTCCGCGGGCCGAGACGAACTCGCGCATCTCCCCGGCCCCCAGCGGCGCGAAGAAGAACGGCACGGCGCGCGAGCGGATGGTGGGCAGCAGGTCGTAGGCGTTGGCCGCGGTCAGGATCACGATCAGGTGATCGGGCGGCTCTTCCAGCGTCTTGAGGAGCGAGTTAGCGGCCTGGTCGTTGGCGCGGTCCACGCCATCGATCAGGAAAACGCGCCGACTTCCGTGGTGCGGCAGGTACTGCGCCAGTTCCTTGATGAGGCGGGTCTGCGGGATGGCGATCTGGCGCAGCGGGCCATCCGGCGCGAAGGTCACGAAGTCCGGATGGGTCGAGAACATCAGCGGGTCTTCGTTGCGCTTATCGGCGGGCCAGCGCTCGCGGCCGGCGATGGTCTCGCGGTTCTCGGGGCTGCTCAGGTCGTCCCGCTCGATCAGCTCGGGGCGGCCCAGCAGGCACGCTCCCAGGCGGCGCGCCAGGGTGGCCTTGCCCACGCCCTCGGGACCCGAGAAGAGCAAGGTCTGCGCCACGCGCTTCTGCGCCACCATCTGCCATAGCGCCTCGGCGACGTGGCGGTTTCCCCAGTAGCCGTCAAACATAGGCGCTCACCACGCTCCATATCTGGCGTTCGAGGGCGTCGATCCCGGCGCGGCCGTCCACCACTTTCACGCGATCCGGCTCGGCGGCGGCCAGGGCGTGGTAGGCGTCCCAGACGCGGCGGTGGAACTCGAGCGATTGATCGTCCATGCGGGTTTCGCAGTGCGGGTTGGCGGCGTTGCGCGCGCGGGCGCGGGCCAGGCTGGCGCCAGCGTCCACGTCCACCAGGATGGTGAGATCGGGTTTGACGCCGCGGCAGGCGATGCGGTCGAGCGCGGCGATGGCGGCGGCGCCGAGCGCGCGCCCGTGGCCCTGGTAGACCAGCGAGGAATCCGTGAAGCGGTCCGAGAGCACGATGTCGCCGCGGGCCAGCGCGGGAGAGATCCACTCATCCACGTTCTGCGCGCGCGAGGCGAAGTACAGCAGGACCTCGGTCACCGGACTGAGTTCCTGGTTGGCCGAATCCAGGAGGATGCGGCGGATCTTCATCGAGATGGGCGGTCCGCCGGGCTCGGCGGTTTCGACCACCGTGCGGCCCATGGCGCGCAACCGCGCCGCCAGCCGCTCGATCTGGGTGGTCTTGCCGGAACCGTCCATGCCTTCGAAGGTGATGAAGAGACCGCGGGTTGGCATCGGGAAGTCTCTATTGTAACGGGTCCGGAACCGCGCGCGTCAGCAAGCGGCCCGCGCGGCCCTCCGGTTCCCCCGCGCGCGAGGCGCCCGTGGCGTCCGGGCGCCTTCGCCCGCCGCTCGGGCCGCTCGTTCACACTCGCGGTTCCGGGCGGGATGGAGCGGGCGGCCCAGCGGCGGGCGGCGGGTGCACGCACCGGGGGCGAAAACACTGGGGACAGACGGCTCCGTCCACGCGGCGCTGGAAAGCTCGGGGAATGCGCCGGGGACGGTGGGCGCCTTGGGACGGAGTCGTCAGTCCCCGCGTTTTCGCGGAGTCGCGACAGGACGAGCGGCGGGCGGGCAGCCCCGCCGTGGCTTCTCCTGATATCCTGACGGCAGGGGGGAAGTTGCGATGAACTTCGATCGATCGCCGATGCTGGTCATCTGGGAAGTCACTCAGGCCTGCGACCTGGCCTGCGTTCACTGCCGCGCCTCGGCGCACCCCGAACGGAATCCGCTGGAGCTGACTACCCTTCAAGGGTATCGCCTGCTGGACGAAATCCGCTCCTTCGGGGAGCCGCTGATGGTCTTCACCGGCGGCGATCCGCTGAAGCGGCCGGACCTCTTCGACCTGATCCGCCACGCGGTGAAGATCGGCCTGCGGACCAACGTCACGCCCAGCGCCACCCCGCTGCTCACCGCCCAAGCCATCGAGGGGTTCAAGGCGGCCGGCGTAACGCGTATGGCCATCAGCCTGGACGGGCCGGACGCGGCCTCGCACGACGATTTCCGCGGCATCCCCGGCACCTTCGACCGCGCCATGTTCGCCCTGCGCCACGCGCGCGATATCGGGCTCGACACGCAGTTGCAGACCACCGTCACACGGCGCAACATGGGCCGGTTGCCCGAGATGGCGGAACTGGCCAAGGAAGTCCGCACGCGCATGTGGAGTTTGTTTTTCCTGATCGTCACCGGCCGCGCGCTGGAGAACGACGACTTGCAGGCCGCCGAGTATGAGAAGGTCTTCGAGTTCATGTACGAGCTCTCGAAGACCGCCCCGTTCGGCGTGAAGACCACCGAGGCCATGCACTACCGGCGCTACGTGGCGCAGCGCATGAAGGCCGAGCACGGGACCGCCCAGAACGAAAACGCCAAGGGCGTGGCCTTTCGCACGGCCGGCGTGAGCGACGGCAAGGGCTTCGTGTTCGTCTCCCACCAGGGCGAGATCTATCCCAGCGGCTTCCTGCCGGTGAGCGGCGGCAACGTGCTGCGCGATTCGCTGACGGAGGTGTACCGCAACTCGCCCTTGTTCCGGAGCCTGCGCGACACCGGCCAGCGCGAGGGCAAGTGCGGCATCTGCGAATACCGGAACGTCTGCGGCGGATCGCGGTCGCGCGCCTACGCCCTCACGGGCAACTACCTGGGGGAAGACCCCAACTGCGTGTACCAGCCGCACCTGGCGGACGCCATCGTGGGATAGCCAACCGGACGGGCCGCCCGGAGACCACAAACTGCGCACGGTCAACCTGCAATGTCGAGCGGAATAGCACTCCGGATCTGCGTTCGAACCGATTATGCCAGCGGCAGCGGGCGCACTCGCGTACCGCGGGCACTTACCGTGAGGGTGCATCCCCGGTCGAGGGCGTTCTCATAATCCCGCCAGACCGAAGCCACCAGTGCCGCAAGTTCAGCCGCCCGCAATCGCTGCTGGCGGATGAGAACAACCGAAGGCCGAGTCAGGGCCGTCAGCGCGAGGATCTGAGGGAAGTCTCGATCGAGCGCGATCACGGCTCGCGATTCGCGGGCCGCCCAGTCGAGAATCTCGCCGTCCGCCGCCTCGCTCATTCCCACTTCCCGGGGCGTGCACGGCATCCCAACCATTGCTCCGCAAAACCGCCGCGGCGGTAGCCGGCAACCCCTGGTCGAGAAAGACGCGTTTCATGCGGCGTCGAGGTGAAGGTCGATGGTGCCGCCAACGGTGGCCGCCGCAAAAGCGAGCGCTTGCTGGAGATCCTCTTCCTGCAGATCCGGGTACTCCTGGAAAAGCTCCGAACGGTCCGTGTAAGTCGCCACGATCTCGATCACGCGCCGCACGGTGATCCGCATCCCGCGGATGCAGGGCTGGCCGCCCATCTTGCCGGGCTCGATTGTGATCCGATCGAACGGCGGATTGAGTTGCATAGAATCATTATCCCTCAGCGGACCCGTTCGTCCACATCGGCCGGTGCGAAACCCGTCGTTTTGTCGGACGCCCACCTTCGGCCGAGCAAATGAGACCCGCTCCGCCGCGCGATGCGAGGCCCGCGATGCCCCGCCCGCCCTACCCGCCCGTGGATTCCCGCGCCACCAGCGCCGGCTCGATCAGCACCGTCCGCGGCGGCCTCTTGCGCTTCGACGTAATGGCCTTGACCAGGATCTCCGCCGCCTGGCGGCCGATGGCGTGGCTCGACTGGTCCACCGTGGAAAGCGGCACGCGCAGCAGGTCGGAGTAGTGTACGTTGCCGGCGCCGATCACCTTGATGCCGCCGGGAATGCCAATGCCGCCTTCCAGGATGGCCTTCATGGCGCCGGCGGCCACCGGGTCGTTGTATCCGAAGATGCCGTCGGGGCGGGGCGAAAGGCGCAGCAGTTCCTGGGCGGCTTGGTAACCCGAAGCGTCGCCGGTGGCGTGCACCACGTAACCGTCGGGAGCGGACATGCCGGCGGCCGCCAACGCCTGCCGGTAGCCCCGCAATCGTCCGGCGCCGGGCGTGGTCGGCGGCCCGGCGATGTGCGCGATGCGGCGGCAGCCGCGTTCGATGAGGTGGTTGGCCGCCAGCCGGCCGATGGCTTCGTCGTCCGCGCCCACGTAACTGGCGTGGACCCCGGGGAAGCGCCGGTCCACCAGCACGTAGGGGGTGCCGCGCGCTTCGATGCGCGCGAAGACTCCCGCGGCGAAAGGCGGCTGGGCCGACGCCAGGATGAGCCCGTCCACCTGGCGCCCCAGAAGATGGTCGATCTCGCTCGATTCCACGGCGCAGTCTTCTTCCGAATCGCAGATCACCACGTCGTACCCGTTCGGCCGGACGGCGGCCGAGACGCCCTTGGCGATCTCGGCGAAGAAGGAATGCATCAGGTCGGGCACCACCAGCCCGATCATGAACGTCCGCTGGCCGGCCAGGCCGCGGGCCACCCAGTTGGGCTGGTAGTTCAGCTCCCGGATGCGCGCCAGCACGCGCTGGCGCGTCCCGGCGCTCACATCCGCGCACCCGCGGACCACTTTCGACACGGTCATCACGGAAACGCCGAGATCGCGGGCGATGTCCTTCAGCCGGACGGGCGCATGGGGCGGATTAGGCATGCTCGACTGACATGGTACTGAAATTGCCAAGCTGCTACAATCGCCTACACCACTACGTGGACGATCTATGACACCTCAAACGTACTATTGTTCGGAATGCGGACGGCCCGCGGCCCCCGAGGAACTGGCTCGCTTCGGCGACCGCCTGGTATGTCCAAACTGCAAGAACGCCTATGCGCAGAAACTGCGCGAAGGCGTGGCGCCGGCCGGCTACGCGCGGTTCGGCGGGTTCTGGATGCGCTTCGTGGCGTATCTCATCGACAGCGTCATCGTCGGGATTCCCATGGGTGTTCTCGCCATGCTCCTGGTGGGGGGATCCATGCTCTCCCTGACGCGCCTGGGGCCGAACCCCGCGCCCGAGGAGGCGCTGGCCGCCATGGTGCCCATGTTCGGGGCGATGGCCGTGCTGGGCCTGCTCGGAACGGCGGTGTACTGCACCTATGAAGCCTTCTTCCTGGTCAAGTACGGCGCCACGCCGGGCAAGATGGCCATGGGGCTCAAGGTCATCCGTCCCGACGGGTCGGGGATTCATGTTGGCCGCGCCATTGGCCGCCATTTCTCGAAGGTCCTGAGCGGCATGATCCTGTACATCGGCTACATCATGATCGGTTTCGACTCCGAAAAGCGCGGGCTGCACGACATGATCTGCGACACCCGGGTGATCAAGACCAGAGGTTGATCCGGCCCCATGCCCGTACCCTGCGCCTGCTGCACGATGCCGTTGCCCAAGTGGGAGTTGCTGAACGGCGACGCCGCCACTTGCCCATCCTGCGGCTCGCGCAACACCGTGCGGCTGTTTCCGGCCGCCCTGGCGCAGGCCGTGGCGGCGCACGCCGAGACGGCGCTGGACGGCGAGGGCGCGTGCTTCGACCATCCCGCCAAGCGCGCCGTCGCCGCCTGCCAGCAGTGCGGACGCTTCGTGTGCCAACTCTGCGCCGTCGAGTTCGCGGGCGCGGTCTGGTGTCCCTCCTGCGTGGCCGCTTCCAGCGGGAAAGCCAAGCCGGCCAACTCGGATACTTCGCGCACGCTCTACGATTCCTGGGCGCTGGCGACGCCCTTCGCCCTGCTGTTGATCTGGCCGTTCACCATTCTCTCCGCGCCCGCGGTGGTGGCGCTGGCCATCATGAAATGGAAGCAGCCCATCAGCCTGGTGCGCCGCTCCCGCTGGCGCTTTGTGGCGGGACTGGCGGTGGCGCTGATGCAGGGCGCGGCCTGGCTCTGGGGCATCTGGTACCTGGTGGCCAAGGCCAGGTCGAAGGCGTGACCATGGAGCAGAACGGCGAACGCTATCGCAAGCTTCCCGGACACCGCCGGGGCTTCATTTTCGGATGCAGCGTGTGGATGGGCTCGGACCATTTGCTGCTGGTCAAATCCGCGCGCCTCCGCGAGGAGTACAAGCGATTCTATTTCCGCGACATCCAGGCCATCGTGACGGCCAAGACGCCGCGCGTCCACATTTCGACGCGGGCGGCGCTGATCGCCGCCGTCGAGGCCGTGTTCTGCGCATGGGCCGTGACCGTAGGTGGGGCGCGCGCCGGCTGGCCTCTGTTGCTCGCCGGCATTCTCCAGGTTGCCGCCTGGGTGTACGTCTCCGCCTTCCGCAGTTGCCGCTGCCGCATTTACACCGCCGTCAGTTCCGACGAGCTTCCCTCGCTGTATCGCACCTGGACGATGCGGCGCTTCCTGGCGATCGTCGAGCCGGCCGTGGCGCAGGCGCAGGGCGCTATCGAGGGCAGTTGGGCGGAGGCGGTGGAAGACCGCCAGATCGGGGCGCCGCCCGAGGGCCGCATCGGACTCATGCTGCCGGGCGCGGCCGTGCCCTTGCCGCCGCCTCCGCCGCCCGCGCAAACGGCGCGCACCCCGGTCTCGTTTCTCTTCGCCGCCATCCTGTGCCTGGGAGGCCTCGCCGACTTGCTGGCCGTGCGCGCCAGCGCCAAAGCCGGCTACTGGATTCTGCTGGGTTTCCTGGTGCCGCAAATGGCCGCGGCGGTGGCCGTCATGGTGCAGACCTACCAGGGCCGGTTGCGCCCGGCCATGCGCAACCTGGCGATTGTCTTCCTGGCCTCCGTGGGCGTTTGGTATTATGCGGTTCAAATGGCCGCGGCGGCCGCCATCGGCTACCAGAACGCGGCATCCCACGATGGCAGGGTGACTCAGGTCCAACTGGCGCCGATGACGCTGATCGGCTACCCGGTGTCGCGCGGGATCGCCGGCGGCATGGCCCTATCGCTCGGATTGGCGGGCGTGGTGCTGCTGCTGGTTGGGGAGCGGCCGCCCGAGGAGAAGGCTGCCTTCAATGTGTGAGCGCGGTTCGTTATGACCACCCCGCCGCTCCAAAACCGTTGCTGGAATCACGAGGCGCGCGAGGCGGTCTGCCAGTGCCCGGAGTGCCGGCGCAGTTTCTGCCGCGAGTGCGTCACCGAACACGAGAGCCGTCTGTTGTGCGCCGCCTGTCTCCGCCACGCGGCGCGGGCCGCCGCGGCCGGGGGCGGCGGGATGCGCCGCGCGTTTGCCGCGGGCCTCACGCTGGCCGGCGTGGCGCTGGCTTGGGCCGTCTTCTTCGGGGCCGCCGAAGGCCTCGTCACCGTCACCGAGCGCTCGGAGCGCATGGCATGGCAAGACCGCTAGAGCAGTCCGGGCCGCTCGAGTTGCTGGAGGACGCCGCGCACCTGCTGCGCCGCGCCCCGCTCGATACCCTGCTGTGCCACTGGATTGGCAGCGTGCCGTTGGCGCTGGCGCTGCTGGTTTTCTGGAATTACCTGACGCATCCCCCGGTGCCGGATCTCGGCTGTGCCGCCGTGTCGCTGGTGGCGGCGCTGCTGCTGATCTGGATGAACTGCTGGCGCGCGGCGTTCGCCGGCCGCGTTCGCCGGCAACTCGACGGCACGCCCGGCCGTCCGTGGAACCGGCGGAGGGTTGGGCGCCTGGTGGCCAACCAGGCGTTTTTGGCGGCCACCAAACCGCTGATGCTGCCGCTGGCGCTGGCGGCCGTGTACCCGTTCGTCCGCGTCGTCGCGTTCTACCGCAACGCCGCGGTGCTGGCGGATCGCGAGGATCTCGGCCCGCTCGAAGTGATTTCCCATGCGCGGCGCCTCTCGGGCATCGACAAGTTTCAGGGCTGGCTGCTCCTGGCCCTGCTGCTCCTGCTTTCGGCGGTCGCCATGCTGAACGTCGCGCTGGTCTTCATCGTTCTGCCGCAGCTCGTCAAGATGCTGACGGGGTACGAATCGGTATTCAGCCGCGCCGGGGAGAGCTACGTGGAGAACCGTCTCTTCCTGCTGCTGGTGTTGGGGGCGACCTGGCTGGTTTTCGATCCCTTCGTGCAGACGGTCTATTGCCTGCGCTGCTTCCACGGAGAATCGCTGGCTACTGGCGGGGATTTGCGCGCCGGCCTCCGGCGCGTGCGCGCGGCCATCGTTAAGCCGGCGGCGGCGGCCGCGCTGGCGCTGGCGCTGGCTGCGCTGCCGAGGGTTGCGCGGGCGGCCGATTCCGTGGCTCCCGGGGATCTCGAGCGGGCCGTGCGCCAGACCATGCAATCCCCCGAGTACAACTGGAGAATTCCTCCGCCCGAAACCGCCGCCTCCCACACTCCCTGGATCATCCTGGCGACGGACCGCGCCATCGCCGCCGCGCACGCCGCCCTCAAGTGGCTGGCGATGGAACTCGACAGACTGCTGCGGTGGATCTTCGGCGGGCTGGGTCTCGGGCAAGTGCAGGGAGGACGGGCGCCCGCCGCCGCGTTGCACTGGAGCGTCTGGGCGATGATCGGGCTGGCGCTGGCGATGGCGGGTTGGGTGTTGTGGCGCGCCCGCAGGCTGCGCCGCATGAAAGCCGGAACCGCCGCGCGCCCTTCCGCCGCCTCCGTCAAGCTGGAGGATGAAGGGCTCACCGCCGACCGCCTGCCCGAAGCCGAATGGCTCGAGATGGCCGAGCGCGCCATGGCCGAAGGGAATCTGCGCCTGGCGTTGCGGGCCTTCTACCTGGCCAACCTGGCATGGCTGGGCCGGCACGAGTTTCTGGGCATCCATCCCGGCAAGACCAACCGCGAGTTCGAGGTGGAATTGCGCCGCCGGGCGCGCGAGGCGCCCGAAGCGCGCGAGCTGTTCTCCGCCAACGTGCGGGCATTCGAGCGCGCGTGGTACGGCTTGCACGATGTCTTCCGGGACGATGCCGTCCGGTTCCGCCAGCGGGCGGAAGAAATCAAGACTCGCCTGAGCGCCGGAGCCGCCGCATGAGCCGCGCATGGCGATCCTGGGCGCTGGCGCTGGCGGCCGCCGCGGTCTTTCTGGGGGGCGCGATCGGCCTGTTCAACCGGCAGTTTGCCTCGGGCGAACTCTACCCGGAATTCTCCACCATGCGTGCCGACCGGATGGGCGCGAAGCTGATCTTCGAGAGCCTGGGGAAGCTGCCGGGCATTACCGTGGAGCGCAACTTCCTGCCGTTCGAGTTTCTGCCGCGCGACGGCGCCACGCTGGTGCTGCTCCGGATGAGGCCGATGGAGGTGAACTGGGATGGCGCGCTCTTCCTGCGTCCGGTGGAACGGATGGCCAGCCGCGGCAATCGCGTGGTGGTGGCCATGTGGATCCGCCCCGACGGCACCCGGCCGGCGCAAGCGGACTTCGACAAACCGGAAGAGCCGAAGGGCGCGGACGCGAAGAAGAAGTCCAAGCTCCAGCCGCCGGAAGAGCCGCCGCTCAAATCCATGTGGAAGGTGAGCCTCAAGATCGACTCCGGCGCGAAGGACCCGCACCCGCTCCATTTCGGCCAGGCCGAGGGCTGGAGGGTCCGCGAACGGACGGGCTCGAAGATTCTGGCCATCGAACGCGATTTCGGCAAAGGCAGCGTGGTGCTGATGGCGGAAAGCGCGGACTTCTCGAACCAATCCGCGGTCGCCATGGACCGCCTGCCGCAGGTGGCCGGGGCGCTCGGCGGGTACCGGCGGATCGTCTTCGACGAGGAGCACCTGGGCATCGCCGAATCGGGAAGCGTTGTGGGACTGGCGCGCCAGTTCCGCCTGGTGGGCCTGGCCATCGGGTTGGCGCTGTGCGCGGCCCTGTTCATCTGGCGGAACGCCTCGAGCTTTCCGCCGCCCGAGCCGGTCCGCGCGGGCGAGCGCTTGAGCGGGCGGACCTCGCAAGCCGGCCTGTTGACGCTCTTGAAGCGGCACATTCCACCCGCCGAACTGGCCGCGGTCTGCTGGCGGGAGTGGCTGAGCGCCAACCGCGGCGAGGTTTCGCCCGATGGCCGCGCGCGGGCCGAAGCCATCCTGGCCGCCTCGGCGGCGCGGCCCCTCGAGGCCACGCGCGAAATCCAGGCCCTGCTGCACGCGAAAGGAGAACTTTGAACTTCGAACAGTTTCAATCCGTCATGGATGCCGCGGTTGCCGGTATCCGCAAGGTCATCATCGGGCAGGAGGACGCCATCCGCTATTCGCTGGTGGCCGTGCTGTGCAACCAGCACGCGCTCATCGAAGGCGTTCCCGGATTGGGGAAGACGCTGCTGGCGCGCACCCTGGCGGCCGTGCTGGGCTCGGAATTCAAGCGCATCCAGTTCACCCCGGACCTGATGCCGGCCGACATCACCGGGACCAACGTGTTCAACCTGCAGCGCAACGAATTCTCGCTGGTCAAGGGTCCGCTGTTCACCACCTTCCTGCTGGCCGACGAGATCAACCGCGCGCCCGCCAAGACGCAATCGGCGCTGCTCGAAGCCATGCAGGAACGCACCGTGACCATAGACCGGGAGAGTTTCCGCCTGTCGCCCAACTTCACCGTGTTCGCCACCCAGAACCCCATCGAAAGCGAGGGCACCTATCCGTTGCCCGAGGCGCAGAAAGACCGCTTCATGCTCAAGATCTATATGAGCTGGCCGGCCAACGACGAAGAGCTTTCGCTCGGCCGGCGCTCGCTGGGCAGCGACGCTCCGGAATCCGTGTTGCAACGCGGCGAGGTGGCGCCGTGCATGGCCGAGGCCGATCTGGCCGCGTTGCGGGCCGTGCTGGAAACCGTGCGGGTGAGCGACCCACTGGTGGACTACGCGGTGCAGGTGGTGCGCCGCACGCGCGCCGACGACGCCATCCTGGTGGGCGCCGGCCCGCGCGCCACGCAGGGCCTGCTGCGCGCGGCGCGGGCCTGGGCGGCGCTTTCGGCGCGCGACTTCACGACCCCCGACGACATCCGCGCGGTGGCCCTGCCGGTGCTGGAACACCGCCTGCTGCTGCGTCCCGAGTCGGAACTGGAGGGCGTGCGTCCGGGCGAGGTGCTGGACCGCATTCTGCACGAAGTGCCGGTGCCGCGATGAAGAACGTCTTCCGTGGGGCAGGTTTTCAACCTGCGGCGGGTTTTCAACCCGCCCGGCGAGCGAAGCTCGCCCAGTGGCCCGGGAAACCCAACTGGCCCGCCCGGAAGATACGCTGCAATCGCTGCGCGCCCTGCCAGGTGCAAACCCCGGAAGGCGGGTTGAAAACCCGCCGCAGGTTGAAAACCTGCCCCACATGCTAGTTCCCGCTCCACGCCTGCTGCTGGTTTCCGTGGCCGTGGCGCTGCCGCTGGCCGCCGTGGGCGGCATGTTTCCGGGCATGACCGTGCCCGCGGTGGCGGCTTTGGTGGCGTGCGCCGCGGTGGCCATGTACGACGCCGTGGCCGGCCTGCGCCGGATTGCCGGAGTCTCGCTGGCCACTCCGCCGTTCGTCCGCCTCACCAAGGACGTGGCGGCCGCTTTCCCGGTCACCGTCGAGAACCGGGGAGACGCGGTCCGCTTCCTGCGCCTGGGCCTCGTCCCGCCGCCGGGCATCCGGACCGATTCGCCGGTGCTCGAGGTGTCCGCCGCGGCAGGCGCGTCGCTGGTGGAGTGGCCCTGCACCGGCCGCGCGCGCGGCGATCATCCACTGCCCGAGCTGCACGTGGAAGCCGGTTCGCCGCTGGGCCTGTGGCTCGTGCGCCAGCCGCGGCCGATCCAGTTTTCCTTCCGCGTCTATCCCAACCTGCGCGACCGCGCCACCGCGGCGCTGTTCCTGCGCACCGCCGATACCGGCCTGAGGGTGCGGCGCCAGGTGGGCAAGGGCAGGGAATTCGAGAACATGCGCCATTACCTGCCGGGCGACTGCTTCGAGGACATCCACTGGAAGGCCACCGCCAGGCGGAGTTTCCCGGTGGTGAAGCTGTACCGCGTGGAGCACGCCCAGGAGGTCTACGCCATCGTGGATTCGTCGCGGCTTTCGGCGCGCGAGGGAATTCTGGAATCCTTCGTGGACGCCGCCTTGTACCTGGCGCTGGTGGCGGAAAAGCAGGGCGACCGCTTCGGGCTGGTGACGTTCAGCGACCGCACCCACAAGTTCGTGCGCGCCCGCAACGGCATGGATCATTTCCGGCTGTGCCGCGAAACCATCTACAACCTGCAGGCCCGGCGCGTGAGCCCCGATTTCCGCGACGTCTTCACCAACCTGCAGCTCAATCTGCGGCGCCGCTCGCTGCTGGTCTTCTTCACCTCGCTCGACGACGCGCTGCTGGGGGAGGGTTTCGAGCGCGACATCCCGTTGCTGGCGCGGCGCCACCTGGTGCTGGTCAACGTGCGGCGCACCGCGGCCCTGCATCCTCTTTATGCCGGCGAGCCGCCCGCGGACCGGGATGCGCTGTACTCCGGCCTGGCCGGCCAGATCCTGTGCAACCGCATGCGCACGCTCGAGATCGCCTTGCAGAACCGCGGCGTGAAGCTGACCGTCACGGACCCGGGCCGCATCAAGATGCAGGTGGCGTCGGAGTATCTGGACGTGAAGCGGAGGCAGGCTCTATGATCATCGATCTTCCGCGCTTCGTGGCCGCGGAACGGGCTTACTGGGACGAGTTGCACGCCCTGCTGGGGAAGATGGAAACCGAGCCGGAGCGGCGCCTGCCGCTGGGGGAGATCGAGCGGCTGCACTACCTCTACGAACGGTGCTCGTCCGACCTGTCGCGGCTGGACACCTTCGCCACCGAGCCGCGGCTGCGGGCCTTTCTGGAATCGCTGGTCTCGCGCGCGTACTCGGAAATCCACGAAACCCGCGCTCCCGTAAAGATTCGCTGGAAGAGTGCCGTGCTGGCGTTTCCACGGGCGTTCCGGCGTCATCCGGCGGCCTTCCGGCTGGCGGTTGGGGTGACCTTGCTGGGGTGCGCCTTCGGCTGGTTCGCGCTCCACGTGGATCCGCGCAACAAGGCGATCCTGGTGCCGTTTCCCGGCCTGATGGTCCCGCCCTCGGAGCGCGTCGCCCAGGAGGAAAGCGCCAAGGCGGACCCCCTCAAAGGGGTCAAGGCGTCCTTCGCCGCGCAACTGATGACGCACAACACCCGGGTGACCGTGACGGCCATGGCGCTGGGCGTGACGTTCGGCGCGGGAACGCTGATCCTGCTGTTCTACAACGGCGTGATGCTGGGCGCGGTGGCGACGGATTACATCGTGGGAGGGCAGGGCGTTTTTCTGGCGGGCTGGCTGCTGCCGCACGGCTCCATCGAGATCCCCGCGATTCTGCTGGGCGGCCAGGCGGGCTTCATCCTGGCCGGCGCCATGATCGGTTGGGGCGACCGCACGCCGCGCGTCCGCCGGCTGCGGGCCGTTTCGGCCGACCTGGTGGCCATCGTGGCGGGCGCGGCCGTGCTGTTGATCTGGGCCGGCGCCGTGGAAGCCTTCGTGTCGCAGTATCACCAGCCGGTGATTCCCTACGGTTTGAAGATCGCCTTCGGGCTGTGCGAACTGGCGGCGCTGGGGTTCTTCCTGGGATGGGTGGGCCGCGAATGAGTCCGGGGCGCGCCACGTCGCTCACCATCGAAACGCCCGAGGGCGTGGAGTTCTCGTACGATCTCGCCTCGCCGGTTATGCGCGCGCTGGCCTGGATGGTGGACGCCGCCGCGATCATAGCGCTTTCCAAAGGGACCGGCAAAGCCTGCCAGTGGCTGGGGAAGGTGAACCAGGATTGGGCCACCGCGATCTCCGTGATCCTGTATTTCGCGATCTCGGTGGGATATGGCATCGCGCTGGAATGGCGCTGGCACGGCCAGACCCTCGGCAAGCGCGTGGTGGGGCTGCGCGTGGTGGACGCCCAGGGCCTGCGCTTGCAGCTTTCGCAGGTGGTTCTGCGGAACCTGCTGCGCCTGGTGGACATTCTGCCCGCCATCTACCTGGTGGGCGGCCTCGCCTGTTTCTTCAGCCGCAACTGCCAGCGCCTGGGCGACCTGGCGGCGGGCACCATCGTAGCCCGCCTGCGCACTCCGCAAGCCCCCGACCTGGAGCAGATTGCGCCGGCCAAGTACAATTCCCTGCTGGCGTATCCGCACCTGGCCGCGCGCCTGCGCAGTCTGGCGAGCGCCGAGGCGGTGAGCATGGCCGTGCGGGCCGTTTCGCGCCGCGACGGCTACGACCCGCTGGCGCGCATCGAGTTGTTCGGCGAGTTAGCGGAGTATTTCCAGTCGCTGGTCAAGTTCCCCGAGGCCGCCTGCGAAGGACTTACCGCCGAGCAGTATGTAAGGAGCGTGCTAAGGGTGATCTATGGCGGCGGGCGGGGGTGACAGTGGGGGTATTCTCTGCCTGACCCTCGACCGCTGGTTGTTGGAACTCGCCGAGATCAACACTCCAAAACTGTCGCCGACTAGGAGAACGGGCGGACAGCAGGTCTGGCGGTCCTTCAAGGCATCCCTTTCCTGGATGGGTCAGCAATCCACTTCCCGATATGCTGGACGAACGACCAGACGTCATCGGCGCTCGGCTTGAGGTACCCAGCTTCGTCTGGATCACACCCCATTTCTCCGAAGATCAACGGTAGCCAATCGCGCTTCTGTTCGGGCGTGTCGGACGGGACACCGAGTCCCGGAAGCCATCGTTCGAGTTCACCAACCGGAACCAGGAAGATGCCGTACTCGGCGAGGTCCCGCAGAAGCACTTCCGCAGCCTGCTGCTCGGGATCTCCGAGCGAGCCGACGCCGGCGCGTTTAGGACTGAGATTCTGAGCCGCGAACGCAGATCCAACTTCTCCCCGTAGCTGGCCGAGGCTCTTGACGAGGCCGTCGGAAACGTTGGCAGCCTTCATCAAGTCGCTGAGGTCGTGATCGTTTCCTTTCTTGATGATGTCAAGGTCGACGATACCCGCTGCCGGGATCCCCATGTCCCGCAACGGCCCAACGATCCGGCGGATCGTCTGTTTGTTCTGGGAGTTCAGGAATATGCAATCCACGGCAGCCCCCTGGTTCTCGCCCAACAGGCGGTCGTTGATCTCCTGGTAGAAGGCTCTATCAGAATCGGCCTCGCAGACGAAAGCGCCTTGATGGAAGAGCGCATCCATGACCCGGGTCGACCTGAGCAATGGATCGCGCATCATGTTTCTTAGGCGGTCCGCCTCCAGTAGCCTCGCGGTCGCAATCCCGTCTCGATAGGTCAGCCGAACGACGTTGACCGGCTTGCCCGCCTGGATACAGCCCATCAGGAAATTGGAATCGTGCGTCGAAGCGAGGACATTGCCGTCCCGCTCAGACGCAAGGATTGTCAGTATTGTGCCGAGGCGCCGAGCCAGAGGCGGGTGGAGAAAAGCGTCCGGTTCGTCGATGAGGACCAACTTCAGCTCTGTGCTCAGGACCGCTGCTAGTATGCCTGAGTAGGCCTTCACCCCGTCACTCATCTCAGCAATCGGAGTGGAGTCACTGTAGAAACGGATCGCTTCGTCTGTCAGTGATCGTTCCTCTTCAACGGTCCTTGGGAGGTCCGGTGACATTGCCACCTGCAATTGGCCACCAGCAGTCGGGTCTATCACGAAATACATCCCGAAGGCTTCCTTCGTCATTTCGGCCAGACGGCGCCTCCTGGCGTCGTCCCGAAACAGAGCCTGGAGGTGGTTGGTAGGAACCTGCTTAAGGTTGCCCAAGGGCCGGGGATTAATAAGGTTCAGCCGCTGCTGACCGTCCAGAATCTCCACCTGGGAGCGGCGAACCATGTCGCGAGCCTGCGCCATCAAGTCAGGACGGTTCTCCTCCTCGATGCCCTTAAGAAGTCGGTGCGTGTCAAGATACGGGGCTTGGATCTGCCCTCCACTCAGCAAGCTCCCGACGTAGGCCATCCCAGTAGCATCAACATTCTCAAAATAGGACCGAATCCGGGCCCACTCGGGCTCAGGAGCTCTGAGCCTGCGAATGATGCGCCGCTTGTTGGGATCGATGTAACCCGGCCAGGACCTCGCGTGGGGAAAGCGCGCATCGGTAGGGTCGAAGAGCGCCGAACCGATCTCCCGGAGCACGAGGCTCTTGCCGGGATTGTTTGGCCCCACAAACACTGTCGCGCCTCCCGGCGCGAAGACCAGGGGAGGGGCGCCTCGACTGCTGCCGAACACCAACTCCAATTCTGTAATCACCCGGGTTGCCTCCGGCCCCGACGGCCGTGCTCGAACTTGTGCATGGAGCGGCGCGACCAATACCGAAATAGCATTCTACTGCGCTGCTTGCTAGCGGAGGGCGAAGGCTAGCGAGCCCTTTGATCAAGGAACACGCAGCTAGACTGCCGTCCCCTTCGCCGCCTGACCGCAAAGCAGAAACGTCTTCGGGAACGAGCCATGGCCGCAGATTTTGAACGAACCGAAATCCTTGTACCAGTCGCCCTCCGGCACTTCCGGTTTCGATTCGACCCAGCGGCGCAACCGATCAAGGTCGGCGATGCTAATCGCCCGGTCGCGCATCCTGTCGATCAGGTGCTGCCGCACGGCCGCGGGCAGGCTATCCCATTTCTCAATCGCAGGCATCAGCCCCCGAAGACCGTGCGGCCCATTTCATCGCCAAGCCGCCTGACTTCCTGGGGATCGGTAGCGGCGCGGAAGCGCTCGGCAAGGTCGAAAAACTCCTGCTGCTTACGCTTCTCGGCCTCAATGCCGTGCTCGATCAGTTCAACCAGCGTCCTGTTCGCGCTCAACCTACGGGCCTTCGCAAGGCTGCGCACATGTACTGCGACCCTGGACGGCAGACTGACACTCAGCCGTACCGTCTTGTTGCTCATCCTCATATCACCATTATGCACCAAAGCGGTGCGATCTTGGGAAGGCGGCGGTTTAAGCCGGATACACCACGTACGCCCGCACCGGGAACGTCGCGCCGCCGGACCACGCGATCGGCACGGCGTGGAGGAAGCCGCCCTCGGGCGCCAGCGCTTCCAGGTTGGTCATGTGCTCGCAAATCGGAATGCCGGCGCCCAGCAGAATGGTGTGCGCGGGCCGCGACGGGTCCCCGATGTCGTCGATGTTGAGCGAGTCGATGCCCACGAAACGGGCGCCGCGCGCCACCAGAAGTTCGCAGGCGGCGGCCGTCAGGTACGGGTTGTTTTCGAAGTAGCGGTCCGTGCGCCAGTGGCGGGACCAGCCCGTACCAACCAGCACGGCCTTCCCGTCTACATCCACGTCCGCGAACGCTTCCGCGCCCAGGCCGCGCGCCTCCGCCTGCCGGCAGTCCACCTTGACCACCGGAACGTGAGCCACCGATTCGAGGGGAAGTCCCGCCAGGTCCACGCCGCCGCGGTGGCGGTGGCGCGGCGAGTCCACATACGTGCCGGTGTTGCCGCACAGGTGCAGCGAGGCGATCAGAAACTCCGCCTTCCCTAAGTAGCGCTCGCGGGACGCATCGTAATCCAGGAGGATCTCGGATCTGGGCTCGGGCAACCCGGGGTAAGTCTTCATGCCGGGCTCGATGCGATGACTCACTTCCACTAATCTGGGCATGTAACTGCCATTCTATCCTCCCCGCCCCAGCCCATCCAGCGCTTGCAGCAGTTCGCGAAAACGCCGGCGGCTGACTTCGATCCGCTGGCCGGTCTTCAGCGCCAGCTCGCCCGAGCCTCCGGGCATGGGGTGCACTTCGGCCACGGCGTTCAGGCTGACAATGGTAGCCCGCGACACGCGGAAGAAGCGCGCCGGATCGAGGCGGCCCTCGATCTCGTTGAGGCTCGGGTCCATCCAGTACTTCGCGTCGCCGGTCACCAGTTGCGTGAACCCGCCGTCGGAGCTGAAGTACAGCACCTTGGCCTCGCCCACCACCAGGTAGTGCGCGCCGCTCTTCACCAGGAAGCGGGCCGGCGCCTTGCGCTGGCTCTCGACGGCGCGGCCGATGGCCGATTCGCGGCCAGCGGCGGGCAGCGCTCTCACGCGGCCGATAGCCTGGGCCAGGCGCGCGCGCGTGATGGGTTTCAGCAGGTAATCCACCGCGTGCAGTTCGAAGGCGTCCACGGCGTGCTCCTCGAACGCCGTGCAGAACACCACGGCGGGGCGCGGATGCGGCAGGCAGGCGGCCACGTCGATGCCGCTGCAGCCGGGCAGGCGGATGTCCAGCAGCAGCAGATCGGGCGCGAGGTCCTTAGTGAGTTGCATGGCCTGGACCCCGGTTTCCGCCTCCCCAACCACTTCCACGCCGGCGTGCGCCGCCAGCAGTTGCCGCAAACGGCTGCGCGCGGGCGCCTCGTCATCCACGATCAGTACGCGTATCATCGGTCAGTCCTCGCCTCTTGGCGGTTCGGTTTCAGGTTCCGGAGACGGGATGCCGGGGTGCCCGCCATCCCGGCGCGGAATCGCCAGCGTCACCCGCGTCATCCCCTGGTGGCGATCCCACGCGAGCGACGCCCCGGCGCCGTAGTAACCCTTCAGGCGATCGGCGATGTTTCGCAGGCCATGGCCCGGGGAATCGCCGCCGGGCGGGAAGCCGGGCGGAAAACCCGGGCCGTTGTCGGAAACCTCGATGCGCAGACCGTCTCCGCCGGGCGCCACGCGCAGGCGGATCTCGCCGCCCTCTTCCACCATCGACGCGCCGTGCTTGATGGCGTTCTCCACCAGCGGTTGGATGCACATGGCGGGAACGGGAACGGCGCCCAGAGCGGGGTCCACTTCCACCCGCACCCTCAGCCGCTGGCCGAAACGGGCCTGCTCTACCCTCAGGCAGGACATGACGAATTCCACTTCCTCGTCCAGCCGCACCCACTCCTTCTCGGACTCGCGCAGGGTGTAGCGGAAGACCTCGGAGAGTTGCTCGACGGTTTCCTCGGCGGCCCGCGGCTGGTTGGGAATCAGGCCGGCGATGGCGTTGAGGGCGTTGAAGAGGAAGTGCGGATTGATCTGCGCCCGCAGGGCCTTCAGCTCCGAGCGGCTGGCCAGCCAGGTGAGGCGCTCCTGCTCCTGGCGGAAGCGCACGTTCTCGAGCACCACGGAGAGGGTGCGCGCGAGCGATTGCAACAGCCGCCGGTCGTCGCTGAGGAAGGGGATGGAATCGGGGCGCTCCTCGAGCAGGATGCCTCCGCCCGCCGCCAGTTCCGCTCGCAGGGCGTTCTCGGGGACGGCGTCCGGCGGCGGCGCGGCGGCGAAGCGGACTTTCGCGGCGGTTTGAAAAATGTCGCTCAGGCAGCTTTCCGAGCGCGAGCGAAGATCGTCTTCGCCGGCGGCGGCCTGAATGGCGTGGGTGAACCGGCGCTCGGCATCGGCCGCGGAGTAGCGGCGGCGGAGCCAGGCGCGGTCGATGGCCTGCGCCAGCCGCGAGTAGATCCACGGCCCCATCAGCCAGAAGGGCGTGAGGAGCAGGGCGGCCATCCAGGGACCGCTCCACGCCAGGCCCATCCGCTGGGCCACGCGCGGCTCGACGGCGAAGAACGCGGTCAGGCCCACCAGGGCCAGCGCGAAGAAGGCGCCGCGCTTCACCAGAAGGTCGAAGAAGACCAGCCGCTCTTTGTAGTAGAGGGTGATGCAGAAGAACGCCAGCACCAGGTAGTCCGGCAGCAGGTCCAGGTAGGTACCGTTCGCCGCCATGCTCAGCACCATGAGCGAGAGCAGCAGCAGGAGCCAATGGCGGTGGCGTTTCTCCGCGGGTTTCAGCGCGCGCTTCGAGTGGGACTGCGCCGATAACATCACCGCCAGCCCGAGCGCTCCCGCCAACCCGATCGTCGCCTCGGGCAGCTTGTCCAGCACGCTGGACCAACCGGTGAGAATCGCCTCCCGGTCTTCCAGACCCTCCAGCAGCGCCCCCGCCGCGCCGATCGAGTAGAGCCCGGCCAGCGCCCATCGCCACGCGCGCGGGTTCCGCAGGCGCGGCCGCTCCTCGGAATAGATCACGTGGACCAGCAGCGGAGGCAGCAGGCCGGTAGCCAGCGCCATGGCCAGCGCGGCCGCGGCGACCCACCAGGCGTCTATGCGCAGGGCCGCGGCGGTCTGCATCAGCAGGTTGGCGAGGAACGCCGCGGCGCAAACCAGCGTGAAGGCAGGGAACACCCCTCCTCCGCCCGCTGCCTTCCGCAACCGCCGCTCGCGCCAGTAAACCGCGGCGAGGACGGAAAAGGTCAGCGCGCCGAAGGTGAAGACGATCACCGAAGCGAAATACAGGAACCGGCCGGCGCTCATGGAGGCGACATTTGAATAGGTTTCCCGGTCACGAGCTTCAGCGTTTCCAGGACGGCTTTGTAACTGTCCTTGTGGACCTCCAGGAGCACGGCTCCGCGTTTGCCGCCGTCATCGTCGTACTCGATGCCGACGAAGTGCATGATGCTTTCGTGCAGCAGGCCGAACAAGGCCAGCGGCGTGAGGAAAGCGCTCAGCGTCACCATGTCGGCGACGCGGCGGTGGGCTTCCTGTCCGTAGCTGAGGGCGGTCACCTGGGACGGCTTCAGGCGCAGGGTCACGCGGTGGCCGAGTTCCAGCTTGATGCCGCCGGGGACGACGGTCAGCGTGGTGTTCCAATCGTAGGGATCCACCTTGGCCACCACCGTGCCGCCGGCATAGCGGATGCGGTTCCAACTCCCGCCCTGGGCGCCGGCGCGGGGCGCGCAGGCCAGCGCCACGGACAGCGCCCACGCCAGCCGGGGGCTGAAGCGCCTGCCGAGGCGGACTGTCCGGTTGGAAATCATCGCACCCGGTCCTAAGTATAGGAGACCAACCGGGACCCGGCAATCGGTTGCCGGTGAGCGGCGCGGGCGTGCCACCAGCGGCGGCGCGGCGCGATGAGCGGAGCCCCGCGAATGCGCGCCGCCTGCCCGGCAATTTCAGCCACTCATGGAAAAACGGTCGCGTGCGGCGGCGATCCGGTTCAAGATACCGGGTGAAAGCGGATCGCTACTCTATGACAAGACTTCATCGCCCTTTGACGCCGGTTGCGGCGTTGACGCTCACGCTGCTGGCGGCCCTGGCGGCGCCGGCGCAGCAGATTCCGGTTGCAGCCCGGCTGCAGGACCTGAATTTCGTCGCCACTCAGGTTCCCGCGCTGGACCCCTACTTCTTCGCGCGCCTCGACCCCGCCCTGTTTCAGCAGGCGGCCGATAGTTTGAACGCCGGCGCGCCGTCCATGTCCGATGCCGAGTTCTACACCGGGTTGGCGCAACTCGTCTCCATGGCCGGAGACACCCACACGTCTCTCTTTCTGAACGACGCCGCCGCCATCGCCGCCGGCTTTCGGCAGATTCCGCTCGAATTCCGCTGGCTCGACGATGGCGTGTTTGTGACCGCCGCGGCTGACCCGTACTCGCAGGCCCTGGGCACGCAACTGGTCGCGGTGGGCGGAGTGCCCATCGATCAGGTGGTCGAGCGTCTGGCAACCGTCATTTCCTACGAAAACGTGCAGGGGCTTCGGGCCAGGGTCGAGCAATACCTGCCGGGGCAGCAGATTCTGCAAGGGCTTCACATCGCGCCGGTGGCGCCGCAGACGGAGATGACGTTCCAAACGCTGGCGGGCGACCGGTTCACCTTGCAGGTTGGACCGGTCTCCGGGGCGGTCATGACCGTCTATCCCATTCCGAACCAGGGGACCGTGCCCGACTACCTTCAGTCGCAGAGCCTCGACTACTGGTACTCCTACTCGCCGGCAAACCGCCTGCTGTACTTGAAGTACAACCTGTGCGCCGACATGCCAAACTACCCTTCCACCGCTTTCGCGGTCGACGCCCTGGCCACGCTGGATTCGAATCCGGCCGGCACCCTGGTTCTCGATTTGCGTGGCAACCCCGGCGGATCGACCGCGGTCATCCAGGCTCTCTTCGATGGGCTGGCCCAGCGCTTTATGACCCAGGCGCCGGCCTCCGATTTCCGCATCTACGTTCCCATCGACAAGCGATCGTTCTCCGCCGCGAATGCCGCAGCCATGGACATGAAAGCGCCGCCGGACGTCACCGGATTGCCGCCGGGTGTGGATTTCAGCGGCCTCGTCCAGACCATTGGCGAACCCACCGGCGAACCGCCGGCGATGTACGGCAATGTGCTGCAGATCGCGCTGCCCGCATCGGGGATGACGGTCCAGTACTCGACGCAGTACTACCCGGCGCCGGCCTGGATTCCCGCCGGCCCGCTGCTCGCGCCCGACATCGCCATCGCCGTGCGCTCCACGGACTATTTCGCGCGCTTCGATCCGGTGATGGCGGCCATCCTGGCCCGCTCCGCCGGTGCGCCGGCAGCGCCGTCCGGAGACGTCATCGCCGTCAACGGGGCCAGTTTCCGCCCCGACCAGGGCATCGCGCCGGGATCGGTGGCCGCCGCATTCGGCGCGTTCGCCGCGCTGCCGGACCAGGTGCTCGTCTCCGGCGTGGCCGCGCAAATCCTTGCCGCCAGCGCCTCCCAGGTCGACCTCATCGTGCCCGCAACGCTGGCGCCGGGACGCGCCACCGTTTCGGTTCGCGCCGCGGGCCTCGAACTGGCCACTGGCGAGGTGACGCTTACGCCCACCGGGCCGGGCATCTTCGTCTTGCAGCCCGCGGACCCGTCGCAGCCCGGTGCGGTGGAGAACCAGGATTATTCGGTGAACGCCAATTCGAATCCCGCCGCGCAGGGATCGGTGGTGCAGATCTTCGCCACCGGCAGCGGCTCCGGATCGAGCGCAACGCAGGTCTTTTTCGGCGATACTCCGGCGCAGGTGCTATTCAGCGGCCAGGTGGCGCCGGGGCTGTGGCAAATCGACGCGCAAGTGCCCGAGGGCGTGACCGGCCAGGTTTCCCTCTCTGTCGCCGCGGGCAACCTGGCCAGCAACGGAGTCACGGTTTGGGTCCGGTGACTCCCACCCGAGCCGTGGCCGCTTGCCGCCTGCCCTCGAATTCCAACCGCTCATGGGAAACCGGTGGCGCGCGGCCATGCTACCGTTTAGGATGCTGAGTGAACGGATCGCCACCATATGGCCGGACTTCCTCATCCTGTGTTCCAGGTCACGTTGCTGATGCTGGCGGCAGGCTGCGCGGCTAGTGCGCAGAACAGCGACTTCGGACTGCTGGCGGGCGTGATGTCTTCCCCTCGCGAGACGATCGGCGCGTCGCCTGGCTCTGCAACCAACGGCGACAGCGGCGCCGGCGAGTTCAATTACGCGTACCAGGTGAAAGGCTGGCGAGCGGGCGATCTGTACGTGGAGATTCCGTTCATTCTGGCGGGCCGGGACGAGGAATGGGCGGGTAACGGCAGCTCATCCATGCAGACCAGGGTTGTCGGCGCGGTGCTGCCAGGGGTCCGCTTCAAACTGCCGCTGGGCGGCCGGGCATCGCTCTATGCCGCGGGCGGCGGCGGATTCGGTTTCTATGGAGAAAACGCGTTGAGCGGCAGTCCGGGATCGGCCAGCAACACCGGCCATACCACCGTAACAGCCGCGTTCGATTTCGGCGGCGGCCTGGACTTTCGCCTGACGCGATTGCTCAGTCTGCGGGGCGAAGTCCGCGACCTCATCCTAAGCAACAGCGGCTTGTCAAGCACTGGCGGCCACCACAACCCGATTATCGTCTTTGGGTTCGCATTCCATTTCTAGCGGTCGAAGACCTGGCCGGCGAGAGCCGGCCTCAGCGCCGATTCGGTTCGGTGGGGGCCTCCAGGCTGTCCACCACCAGGAACTCCAGGGTGCGCGTTTCAGCCTTGAGTTCAAGCCCAAGCTGATCTTGCAGCGCCGCCGCGAAATCTCCCGGCTTGGCGGGATCCCATCGCAGCTTGAAGGTGAACTTCGCCGACGGAGGGGCATCCAGGACCACCGGCTTGCCAACCGCCAGTTCGAAATAACTCCCCACCATCTCAGCCGTGTACCCCTCGGCCGAAATGTCGCCTGGTTTAAATCCGCCTTGGGCAAGTGCATACGGCGAGGATGCCGCCATTTTGCCGGGCACGCCGCTGACGGCCAGCACATCCATCGGACGCTGCTCGCGCCGGACCCGGATAGACGCGCCCGCGACCAGGGCCGCCTGCAATAGCGGTTTCAGCGTTTCGGGATGCCGCCGCGGCACCCATGCCTGAACGGCATAGATCTCGTTCGCCAGGTACGCAGGCATTTCGATCCGCAATGCCGGCATGTCATAGGCATCCGCGAGCAGCGCCCTCAACCCGTTACCGTCGCTTTCATACTGATCGTCCGTGGACCGGGAACCGTGCCACCGGTCTGCCGGCCGGACCACTGCGCGTGCCTGGGCATCGTCATCCGCGATCGTGGCCCCGCCGGCCAGCGTCCGCCGCTTGACCGTGCGGCTATCCGTTTCCGGACGCAACGGCGGCAGCGGTGCATGGGCAAGCAGCGCCTCGATTACGGCCGCGTTGACCATCGCCGGTTGAGTAATTGCCGCAATCGTGCCGGTGCTGTCGATCAGAACCGTGGTCGGAAGCCCGACTCCGCCAAACGCGTTCGCCATGGCTCCATCGGGGTCAAGCGCCACGATCCCGTGCATCGGGTGATCTTCCAGGAAGCGCTTCACCGTTTCCCGCGGTTCGCCGCTCAGGGACACAAAATCGATGCCGCTCGTTTGAAACTGGTCCGCAAGTTGGTTCAAGTGAGGTATATTCTCGCGGCATGGCACGCACCACGTAGCCCAGAACTCGATCAGCAGCGCACGCCCCGGCGTGAGAGCCGGCTGTTTTCCGTGCAAAATTTCGCCGAGCCGGATGGTCGGAGCCGGTTGGCCGGGTCTGGGTTGGGCGTTGACCAGTTCTGTGGCCGCAGGCAGGAACAACAGGGAGGCCACCCAAAACCGCGCGATTCCGTGGCGAGCCGGCTGCGGCATATCCTTACTCATTATTACCACGGGCCGCTAGGGCGCGCCGGCGCGTTTTTCGACAATAACCGGTTCACGGGGAGAAACCCATGTTTCGATGGCTTGCTACCGCTACGCTCATTCTCACGGCCGCCGCATCCGGCGCCGTCGCAGCCGGCCCGGCTCGACGGCTCGATGGCGATCCGGCGGTTCACCCCGCGGCCGCGGTGGGCGCCATCTCCACCGGCTTTCCGCTGTCGGTCCGCGGGCCGGGTGGCCGCAACCCGGACCTCAGCGCCGTGAACGGCGGCATCCACGCGTGGAAGTTGCCACAGGCGCTGGGCGGGGGAATGGTGCCCGGGGTGGGAATTGAACCCACACTCGCCTTGCGGCGAAAGGGATTTTAAGTCCGCTGCGTCATCGGTCTATATTACTGTTTTTACGTGCTTTATGAACTTATGTGTGTATCACGTTTTGTGCGATTTAGGCCTGTTTAATCACACGGAAAATCACGGTTGGTAGCGGGAGTGGGAATTGACCCACACGGACCTTTCGGTCCATTGGATTTCAAGTCCAATGCGTCTGCCAGTTTCGCCATCCCGCCGCCACAGATCCATCCTACGCCATCGACGCAACCACCGGACTGGAAACCGGCCAGAATCGGCCAATAGCAAGCATCCCCGACGCTGGATTCGGGCCCCTTGAGAGATGTTTGGTTGTACAATCAACGTTCGATGCGAATTCTCCTGCTACTTGTGCCCTTCTGTCTAGCGGGCCAACCAGCGTCTCCCATGATTCCGGCGAGATCGTTTTCCGAACCTGACTTCGTTCTTCATGATGCACAGCATAAAGAGCCACAAAGCGGTGTTCAATTTGGTCCAGGTGGAATCACGATTCAGTCAGGGGTGGGAACTCCGACCGCAATCAATACTCTGGCGTTCAGTGGCGACGGGAAGCGCCTTGCAGCCGGAAAAGATTTCGGACGTGTTACTGTGTGGGACTTTCCGGGACGAACTGTTCTGCGGTCTTTTGACACCGGCCAGGGCATTGTGAGTGCGGTTGCCCTGGACAGTGATGGAACTGTTCTGGCGACAGGCGGAAACGGTGATAAGTTCAGCGTAAAGCTATGGAGCGTCACTTCGGGGAAGCTCATGAGAACGATCAAATTGGGTCTCGATTATGCCAAGGACTTGCGGTTTGCTCCGTCAGGCAAGTGGCTTGCTGCAACCTACAACGGGGCCAGATCATACATACTCGATCCCGCAACTGGCTCTGTGGTCTTGGAGCTTAAGAACACACACGGCATACGATTCTCCAAGGATGGTACAACCCTATTTACAGGTGACGCCGAAAACTTTGCGACCTGGAGCACTTCTAATTGGGCACGGAGCGGTTCCGTGTCCAGATCGAAAGAACTTCCCGTAATGCTTGCGGTCGAACCGCAGGGAGAGCGGATGGCGGTCTTTCAAACCTGGAACGTCTATCTCTACCGCCTCAGTACCGGAGAGCGCCTTAGCGTTTCACCACTGCCTAAGAACAGCACCCAGATACCAAAATTTGCTGAGTTCAGCGTTGATGGCTCTCTGCTGTTCCTAACCACGAATGATCGCTTATGGGTTTGGGACACACGGACAAATGGTGCGTGCGAGTCGGTCGTCATGTTTAGCTCCGGCGGTGCTCTAAGCCCAGATGGTCGCTGGCTGGCAGGAAGCAAAGATGACTCCATTTTCTCCAAAGAGCGAACGGATGGTGTTTGGGTGTGGAATACGGAGAAACTGGCAGAGGCGTGTGGCATTTAAAGTGGACCCCATTGTCGAGACCATTTTTCAGCTCCAATAAGTTATGGATCGGCGGGTCTGATTTGAGATCCGGGGCGGCCGGAGCCGCCCCCGCCATTCCGGCGCTTGAGTCGGCGCTCGGGTCGCATTCCTGCGGAGCCCTATCCTCCGCTCAAGTGCCTCCATTGTAGTCCAAACAGAAACAGCTATTCTGGCCCAAAGGCGGTAAATTCCGGGGGTTTGGGGGCAGAGCCCCCATTCAAGAAACGCCCCCTTCCGCATGGCTTGGTTCGTCACCGCCGTGCGACCGCGGTGGGCGCCATCTCCACCGGCTTTCCGCTGTCGGTCCGCGGGCCGGGTGGCCGCAACCCGGACCTCATCGCCGTGAACGGCGGCATCCATCCGCGGAAGTTGCCACAGGCGCTTGGCGGGGGAATGGTGCCCGGGGTGGGAATTGAACCCACACTCGCCTTGCGGCGAAAGGGATTTTAAGTCCCTTGCGTCTGCCAGTTTCGCCACCCGGGCGGGTCCCATAGGCAATGTAGCACGAACCCGCGCGCCCGCGTCCCCGCACGGAAGCCGGGAGCGTCGAGTCTCCCTTTCAATCCGGTACCGCCAGTGGTACCATGGCTTCGTGGCGAACGCCGCCAAGATCCTGCGTGGAATGCGGAACAATCCGCGCGACTGGCGGAGTGGGCATCCCAGGGCGCTTGCCGCAGCTTCTGGATGGCCCATACCCGCGGCAAGGCCGATCCAACCGGTGTACATCCGGCGGTTCGTGGCCCAGGTGGACGGCCTGCGGAACAGGGAGACCAAATGAAGCGCGACGATCTACAACTCGACCGGTACCGGTTCACGGTCCGCCCCATGACGGCTGAAGAGGGCACGGGTTACCTGATCGAGTTTCCCGACGTGCCCCTGTGCCTGTCGGACGGCGCGACGGTGGAAGAGGCCATTGCAAACGGCAGGGACGCGCTGAAATGTTGCCTGCTGGCCATGAAGGAATTCGGCGACCCCATCCCGAGGCCCGGCTCCGCCGAGGCAGCCAGCGGCCAGTTCCGGCTGCGCGTGCCCAAGACGATGCATGCCCGGCTCACCCGCCGCGCCGAACAGGAGGGGGTCAGCCTGAACACGCTTGCCGCCACGCTGATCGCCGAGGGCCTCGGGAAGCGCAAGGCGGGGTGAGACGCCAGGAAAGCCTCACAGCCACCACCAAAATCCCTCGCAAAGCCGAAAAATCCGCCAAAAGAACCGAATGGGTCCCCTCCCGCCAGTTCTGCGCTTTTGCGAGACCCTCCGCTTTTTCCACGGCTTCCGACCGCTAATGTACGGAATCCCGCAACTCCTTGCCAACCCGCGCCCCGTCTATTTTCCCTAAATCCTTTGTTTTCCGCTTCCGCCGTTGTATGCTGTTGGTTGCAACAGTTTGTGACCGTTTTGTTTTTGTTGGCGGGTCTGGCGGCGCCGCTTGCGGGACAGGCGCACGGCCCCGAGCTGCTGCGGTTGGATAAGAGCGCCGGCGCCATGGGGACCGCGTTTTCGGTGGCCCTTTACGGCTTCGACCGCGTGAAAATGGAAACGGCGGCGGACGCGGCCCTCGAGGAAGCCCGCCGGCTCGACGAGATGCTTTCGAATTACCGGTCCGAAAGCGAGTGGAGCCAGGTCAACCGCCAGGCCGCCGAAAAGCCGGTGAAGGTGTCGGCGGAACTGTTCGGGCTGCTGGCGGAGGCGGTCGAGTACAGCCGCCAAAGCCAGGGAGCTTTCGACATTACGGTGGGGCCCCTGATGAAGGTCTGGGGCTTCTACCGCGGGTCGGGCCACTTGCCGCACCGCGCGGAAGTGGCGGCGGCCCTGACCAGGGTGGGTTACCGGCACGTCCACCTGGATGCCCAGGCGGGCACGGTCTGGTTCGACCGGCCGGGCGTCGAGTTGGACCCCGGGGGGATCGGCAAAGGATACGCCGTGGACCGGATGGTGGAAGTTTTGAAGCGGTACGGGGTCGAGACGGCGCTGGTGGCGGGTTCCGACAGCAGCATCTACGCCATGGGCGCCCCGCCGGCCGAGCCGCGGGGCTGGCCGGTCGAGATCCAGGATCCCGGGGACCCGCTGCGCACGGCGGCCGAGGTGTTTCTGAGGGACGAGTCGCTATCGACCTCGGGCAGTTCTGAGAAGTTTTTCCGGGCGGCAGGACGTACCTACGCCCATATTATGGACCCGCGGACGGGGTATCCCGCGCGGGGCTGCGTGGCGGTTTCGGTGATCGCGCCTCGGACGATCGACAGCGAGGTATGGGCGAAACCGTATTTCGTGAACGGCCGCCGCTGGGCGGCTCGACATAAGCCAAAGGAATTTCGAGTGTTCTTTTGCGAAGACAGGACGGATCAGCCATGCGCGTGGCTCCAATGACCAGCCGTTTCCTGGACGCCTGCCGGCGGCGTCCCACGGACGTGAGACCGGTATGGTTCATGCGGCAGGCCGGACGCTACATGAAGCAGTACCGCCAGATCCGCGAGAGGCACGGCATTCTGGAAATCTGCCGGCGCCCCGACCTGGCCGCCGCGGTGACGCTTCAGCCCATGGAAGTGCTGGATGTGGACGCCGCCATCATCTTCTCGGACCTGCTGCTGCCCGTGGTTCCCATGGGGCTGAAGCTGCGCTACTCCGCCGGGGAAGGCCCGGCCATCGACAACCCCGTGCGCACCTCCGACGACGTGGATTCGCTTTCCACCGCCAACACCGACGACCTGGGCTTCGTGGGCGAGGCCATCCAGCAGGTGGTGCGCGCGCTGGCCGGCAAGGCGCCGGTGATCGGATTCGTGGGCGCGCCGTTCACCATGGCCAGCTACATGATCGAAGGCGGCGCCTCGCGCAATTTCATCCGCACCAAGAAACTGATGTACACCGACGAAACGCTGTGGCGCAGGCTGATGGGCAAGATCGTCGACGTGCTGGCGCCCTTCGCCCACCTCCAGGTGGCCGCCGGCGCGCGCGCCATCCAGGTTTTCGACAGTTGGGTGGGCACCCTGGGATCGGACGATTACGTGCGCTTCGCCGCGCCCTATTCGCGCGCCCTCATCGAACGCATCCGCTCCACCGGCGCCCCCGTGATCCACTTCGGCACCGGCGCTTCCGGCTTCTTCAAGGAGCTGCACGCGGCCGGCGGCGACGTCATGGGCGTGGACTGGCGCATCAACATCGACCAGGCCTGGATGGACGTCAGCTACCGCTCCGCCATCCAGGGCAACCTCGACCCGGTGGCTTTGTTCGCGCCGCTCCACGAGCTGCGCGCCAAGGTTCTAGAGCTGCTGAAGCGCACGGGTACGCGGCCCGGACACATCTTCAACCTGGGACACGGCATCCTGCCCGACACCCCGGTGGAGAACGTGAAGGCCGTGGTGGAGATGGTGCGGGAATTCCATCCATGACCTCCGCAGTCCTGCTGCTGGCGCACGGCGCGCCGGAGCGCGTCGAGGACGTGGACCGCTATCTTTCGTTCGTGCGCGGCGGACGGCCGGAATCGCCCGAGGTCGCCCAAGAAGTCCGGCGCCGCTACCGGGCCATCGGCGGCTCGTCGCCGCTGCTTCTCTGGACCCGCGCGCAAGCCGAAGCGCTTCAGGCGCTGCTGGGCATCCCGGTGTTCATCGGCATGCGCAACTGGCACCCCTTCATCCGCGAGACCATGGACCAGGTTCGCGCCGCGGGAATCGAACGGCTGGTGGCGTTGTGCCTGGCGCCGCAGCACTCGGCATCGAGCGTGGGGCTGTACATCCGGCACACCGAGGAAGCCGCGCGCCAAGCCGGGGTGACCGCGGAAATCGTCTGGGCCACCAGCTTCCCCTACGAGCCGCTGCTGATCGCCGCATTCACCGAACGCCTGATGCCTGTGCTGGGGCCGGGCAAGCGCGTGCTGTTCACCGCGCATAGCCTGCCCGTGCAGGCCCTGGCCGCGGGCGATCCTTACGAAACGGAAACCGGGGGGACCGCCGCCGCCGTGGCGCGGTGCGCGGGCCTCGCGGAGTGGTACTTCGCCTACCAGAGCCAGGGCATGACCGGCGGCCGGTGGCTGGGACCCACGGTGGAATTCTGCCTGGACCGCTACGCCGCCGAGGGCGTGCGCCAGGTGGTGGTGGACCCGATCGGGTTCGTGTGCGACCACGTGGAAGTGCTGTACGACATCGACATCGGGTTTCGCGAGTACGCCGCCGCGCGCCGGATCGAGCTGAGCCGGCCCGAGTCGTTGAACGGCTCGCCCACGTTCACGCGGGCACTGGCCGCGGTGGCCGGGAGATATCTGTAGAGCTTGGGCTTTGTGGGGCAGGTTTTCAACCTGCGGCGGGTTTGTAACCCGCCTATTCAGTTCCAGGAGCGTCTCATTCGCGTAGTCATCATCGGCGGCGGAATCTCGGGGCTCTCGGCGGCTTACTATCTGGCCAGGGGCGGCGTGGCTTCCACCATCGTCGAATCGCGGCCGCGCCTGGGCGGCGTCATCCGGACCGAGCGCGTGGAAGGCTGCACCATCGAAGGCGGGCCGGACAGCTTTCTCTCGGCCAAGCCGGCGGCGTTCGAATTGCTCGACGGCCTGGGGCTGGCGGACCAGGTGATCGGCTCCAACGACCATCTCCGCGTCACCTTCGTGCGCAAGGGCGGGCGCCTGGTGGCGTTGCCCGACGGCCTGATGATGATGGTGCCCACGCGGATTCTGCCGCTCGTCGCGACGTCCCTGGTGGGCCTGGGCACGAAACTCCGCGTGGGCCTGGAGCTGTTGCGCGCGCCCCGGCCCGAGGCCGGCGACCGCTCGGTGGCGGAGTTCATCGAAGAGCACTACGGGCGCGAGGCGGTGGACTACCTGGCCGAGCCGCTGCTCGCGGGCGTCTACGGCGGAAACCCCAGCGAGCTGAGCGTCTCGAGCGTGCTGCCGCGGTTCGTGGAACTGGCCAACCGGTACGGCAGCTTGACGCGCGGCGTTCTGGCGGCCCGCGCCCAGGCGGCGCGCGCCCGCTCGCTCCAGCCGCCGCCGCCGCTGTTCCGCACGCTGCGCGGCGGGCTGGGGCAAATGGTGGACGCGCTCGAGGCCGCCATTCGCCCCACCGTGGAAGTGCGCCGCGGGAGGGCCGAGGCCGTCGAGCGCACCCCCGCCGGGTTCCGCATCCGCCTGGCGGGCGACTGGCTGGAGGCCGGCCGCCTGGTGATGGCCTGCGAGGCGCACAGCGCGGCCGCCCTTCTCGGCGGCGTGGACCCGCGCCTGGCGGAACTGCTGGGCACGGTGCCCTACACTTCGTCCATGACCGTGGCGATGGGTTACGACGCCCGCGATTTCGCGCGCCTGCCCCGCGGTTTCGGATTCCTGGTGCCGCGCAAGGAGCGCCGCCGCCTGGTGGCCTGCACCTGGGTGGGCGCCAAGTTCTCGCACCGCGTGCCCGAGGACAAAGTGGTGGCGCGCTGCTTCCTGGGAGGGCGCCACGACGCCGCCGTGCTCGACGAATCCGACGAGGCGGTGGCGGCCATGGTGACGGACGAGCTGCGCGAGATCGCCCAAGTGACCGCCCCGCCCCGGTTCCACCGCATTTCCCGCTGGCCGCGCTCGATGGCGCAGTATACCGTGGGGCATCCCGGCCGGCTGCGCGAAATGGAAGCGCGCGCGGCGGCCGTCGCCGGTCTGCAGCTTGCGGGAAACGCGTACCAGGGGATCGGAATCCCGGACTGCATCCGCATGGGGCGCGCGGCGGCGGAGAAGATTCTGGCGGACCGGGAGGGTTGCATGCCGGCGCCGTGAGCGCGCCCCGCCCCGCCTACCTTTGCAGCGGGTCCTCGATCCACGGCGGCGTGGCCTCCATCAGGCGGCCCAGCTCGGGTTCCAGCTTCTCCATTTCGAGCTTCATCCGCCAGGCGATCTCGCGGTAGCTGAAGTGGCCCTTCACGCCGCTGCGCAGGCGCACGATGTACTCGGCTTCGGCGAAATCCATCTTGAACAGGAAGCGCGACCGCGCGCCGAAGGGCAACAGGTAGTGCGCGCCGGGGGCCGGCAGGCGGCGCAGCGATTCAAAAGCGGCCTCCATGGCTGCGCGGTAGATCTCGGCGGCGCCGCACTCGGACACCAGCTTGGGCGTGTCGTAGCCCAGGTTGCCGGAGTAGGCCTGGCGGAACTTCTGGCAACGCCGGTGACGGTGCAGGTCGCGGTAGGCGCCCACGTCGATAACGAAATCGTAGGCGTACAGGCCGCCGCGGAAGCCGCCCAGGATCTCGTCGCGGCGGGTGCGGGACTGTAGCGCCACATCCATCGCCTCGGCGCGCCGGCTATCGCTCCAGGCGAGCGCCATCTCGTAAAGCTGCCGGAACGGGCGATCGGTCACGGGGTAGAGAAGCGTGGCCACGATATCGGCGGGAACGTTGCCGGGGCGCACCAGGTCGATGCTCCCGGGCTCGCCGGGCGAGGCCGGCGGCAGGTTCTGGGCGGCCCACAGCCGCAGGTCTTCGCGCGATTTCACGGCGTGCTGGTCGGCTTCGGCGTGGCCGGCCAGGGTGGGCGCGAGCGGCTCGGCGGCGGCTTGCTCGTCCCACACGCAATCCGGCGGGCGCGCGCAGGCTTCGGCGATCTCCGCGCCCAGGTCGCGCAGTTCCCGGTACTCGGAGGCCATCAGGCGGCGAACCTGCTTCTCGAGGGTGCGGATGCTGGCCACTTGCCCGACGTTGGTGGGCACGCCCCAGAAGAGCAGGTAGCGCGCCACGTCGAAGGCGCGGGCGGCGATGTTGCGGCGCCATGCCTCGGGGGGCATGTCATCGGGCCGCGGCAGCCGTTCGGCGAGGCAGTCGAAAGCCAGTTGGTTGACCCGCGCGTAGGCCGCCAGCAGCGCGCGGCCGGCCTCCTGGTAGGCCGCGGCGGCTTCGGGCGCGAGTTCCAGCGGGGTGACGAAGCCCGCGCGGGAGAAATCCTGGTAGCGCGAGCTCTTGGCCTGGCCGTCCCACAGCGGCTCTTCCTCGATATCCGTGGCGGCCAGCTCGGAAATGCCCTCGAAGCACACCACGGCGTGGCCGAGGTCGGCGATGGAGGCGTGGCCGTACTGGAAGTAGAAGCTTTCGAAAAACTTGCGGGAGTCGTGGCGGCGCACCCAGGCGAGCGAGTCGCGGATGGAATCGGGGGAGCGGCTGTAGCGGGCGAGCGCGAAGGCGCTCTTCTCCGCCGGCATGGGCGCCACGGTGATGACGCGTCGAGTGGTGGCCATAACGTGTGGTCAGGATTGCCGTGAGTGCCCTTCCGTTCGAAACAACGGCGACTTGAGCATGAATTCGAGTTGTGTTTCAATGCCGCGGTTGAAGGACGCCGACGTAAAGCTCTCATTTCGTATGACGTTGAGGGGCGCACATCGACCAGAACGGCACCCGTAGACCGACGGCGGCCCGGCCACGGCCCTGCCGAGCGCTTGAATTCTGACGTTTTCCGATGCTGCTAGACGGTTCAATACTTCTACGGACTCCGCTCGGACGGCGCATATCACTTGCCAGTCGCCCCAGCAAAACATCAGGTTCCAAGGACTCACGCCGAGAGACATCGCGGCTTCCCGAATGCTAAACGGCACCAAGTGATCCGACATGTCGATCTCCACAGCGCACTTGGAGGCCGCCGCAATATTCCAGATCGCCCCTAGGAGCCCGTCGGAGTTGTCACTAGCCGCCGTCACGAACCCGCTACAACGCAGCTTCGACATCGCCCGCAAGGGTGGTTTCGGAGCCGTTAGCAGGTCCCACTCGGGCCTGGACACCGCGGACAGGCCATTGGCCTTCGCGTGAGCAAACGCCGTCATGAACCTGCCGCACTCCCCCACCGAAACAATGAGATCGCCCGGCGCGCAGCCCGATCTCCGCAAGACAGGACCGTCGCCAACGGAGCCGATGCCGGTGCCATGGCACTCGAAGCGCGGTGCCTCACGTACATTCCCGCCGGCGTTGAGGAATCCAAGTTCACCGCAGGCAGCGGCGACCCCACTGAAAAAGTCTCGGAAGTCGGTCACCAGCATCGAGCTGGGCGCTTCGACCGAGCTCGTGAATGCCAATGGTTCCGCCCCAGCGGATGCGATGTCGCTCGCATTGATCGCAACGGCGTACCATCCCCAAGTGAAATAGGACTCATGCCCCAGGTGCCATACAAGTGGCCTCGGCCCCACATCGGATGTCACCGCAAGTGAGCCAGCACGTGCGGGGAGATACGCGCAGTCGTCACCCCCGACACGTGGCGCTGCTTTCGGGTTGAGCACGGGGAGTACGACCTCGTCGATGAGTCGGAACTCTCCCCAGTCAGAGAGCTTGTCTTTGCTATCGGATAACGACATTCGATACGGTGCCAATTCGCGTCATACCAACCCCCTACCCTTGATATGGTCCGCCAGCGACAATACCGTCATGACCGCCGCGATCTGATTATCAGCGGCTCCTAGATGTTTCAACAGTCCAAAGGCCACCAGGAAAAGTGGTATCACGTACTCCCTGTCCCAGTCCCTTGTATCCGGAAGATGGTCAGCTGCGATTCTGCGCAACTGCTGTACCAACCGCAACCTTTCGCTGCAGTACCGACAGGAAAGCTTGGGAGCGGGCGCATCCCACGCGATCCAATTGGTAAATTTCCGCACCGAGGCAGAGTCCACGTCCTCGCGAAGGAGCACAAATCGCATATTGCATTCAAGAAGGACGAAATCCTTAGCGACATGCTCGTCAGGGTCGGCCCAGCCAAAGTCGATGATATGGGGTATCTCCTCCGATAATACAACATTCTTCGGGTGGAGGTCTCCGTGGATCGCGCCACAGTGAAAATCGTGCTTCTGTTCCTTCAATCGGGCCAAAACCCACAGGGGATTCGCGTGCGTGTTACCAAACGCCGTGACTGCTTCCTTGGAGTGAGGCGCCCACGTCAGCTCCCAGTACTTCCACCAACCGAGGCCGGGGTGTGGGTCCGTACCCCAGACCCCCCGCAGATACTTTTCGTACTCCACTGCGAACGAACGCTTCCGGCGACAGGACGCGCCGCACTTGCGGTGCGGCAGAGCGAGATAACCGAACACTGTCTGCAAGATAGTATTTTTGGAGACATGGCGCGGCTGATGGCCCGATTCCCGTTTCATCCTAAGTTGCTTCCAGAGGTCGTTGTGGCTCAGGTCGGAAGCCCCAGAGGTGGCAGCTTCGCCGCAGGTGAAGGGGCTCCACAGAAACTCGTATCCATTACACTCGAAGCACCTCAGTGGTTCTGCGAATGCATGCTGATAGTCCGGGTGAATGAATCGCTTGATCCTGTCAAAGCGTCGTTTCTCCTCGCTCAGTTCACCGTCCGACGTCCCGCCATCCTCAAGGAACTTGAGGACCATCGGTCGGGACGGAGAGATGCGCGGTTCCACGAACTGGCCGATCATGACTTTCTTCCCGCTCTGGCCTTCCGGAGCCCCCAATCGGCTTAGCGGTAGGAGGCGGAGCCGGGGCGGAGGGCCGCCCGTCCTGAGCCACGGCCAAACCGACCTCCGCAGCGAGGTGCCACGCTTAAGCATGGAAAACAGTCTGTCCGCAGCGGCCATCACAGCAGCCTTCTCTCGCGTCTCCAGAATATCGGGGACGATCTCCATATTCGCAATCAGTTGTGCCAGCCCCTGAAGTGCCGCAGAGCCTCCACCAGATACGGCTCCGGGCGGTCATACCGCCGCCAATCCCAAGAACGTTCGATATGAAAGTGGTCGCCGAGCCTCCGGCGTAAGTACTGCGACGGAAACGAGGAAAGATCGGCTAAAGAAAGATCGCGATAGGCGGTGAGGCCGCCCGTGTCTCGGAAAATGAGGTAGGAGGAAGCGCTCCTCAGTCCCCGCAGCGCGCATGCGAATCCGTCGGCAAACTGGATCTCCCCTCCCAAAACTGCCTGACACGACGCCTCTCCTGGCAGGGGCACAACATGAACATGCGCGTGGTAGATGCCGCAGCCTGCGCCCGACGCGCAGATCGCGCCGTGTTCGAATACAACACAGTTGCCAAGGTCTGCCAACTGTCGCTCCAGTTCGCCGACACAGGTCTCCAGCTCACAGAGCTGGCTCTCCGACATCCGAGCGGCGGCCTCAACATGCTCTCGCGGCAGCACCAGCATGCTGCCCTTGAAGAGCTGGCCGAGGGTGGGCATTGCTACCAGTTGCGGGCCCTCCAGCACCACACGAGACCTCACATCTGGGTACAGCCCTCGAAAGCGGGATGACTCGGCATGGCGCAGTTCGTCACAGAACTCGCACCCGGCTTGCTGCCACGGCACCGGTTGCGGCGATTCGTCCTCGCGGGCTGCTGGATCAAGGAACGGCTTCATAATCGTCACGATCCCACAGTCATTCTAACGCAATCAGCAACAGCACACCTGCTCCACTGTCACGCTCGCCTGAACTGCTTGCCGAGTGACAAGTGCTGCTGCTGGTAGGAGGACCCAATTTGGCTGCCATACAGTCTGTCCGGCCTGGCGAGCAGGCGCTCGAAAGCCAGGGTTCCGATCAGTTGACCGTGCTCCAGGAGAAACGGCACCTCATGCGAGCGGACCTGAAGGACCGCAGGCGTCCCTCGCATACCGTCACCATAACCGAACCCTGGATCGAGAAAACCGGCATAGTGAGCGCGGAATTCGCCGAGTGCTGGGTCATAGGGCACCATTTCCGCTGCATACTCGGGAGGAATACTGATGCGCTCTCGGGAAGCGAGAACATAGAACTCCTCAGGGCTTAGGACGAGAGATCGAGACATTGACAGGATTAGTGGTTCCCAGAACTCTCTCGGATCGTAATGATTGCGCTGGTCCAAGTCGATCAAAGGCGGATCTCTCTTCGCGCGGTAGCCGACGAGTTCGGATCCCGGTTCCGGCGCTAGGCTAATGGAAACGGTAAGCCCCTTGCTGATCCGGGCCTCGGCAGGCGATCTGTCCGGTCCGTATACCAAGGCCTCCGCCTCGTGAAGATTCGCAAGTGTCACGTCGGAGGGCGTGGGGTTCCCTCGAATGAGCCGGAGTTGATTGAGCGCGCTGCCCTGTCGAACCCTGATACTAAAGGTCCGCGGCACGATTTCGGTGAACAGTCTCCCCTTGTAGCCTGGCGGTACATGCTCGAACTGAGAGCCATAGTCGGTAAGGACACGGGCGAACACATCCAAGCGGCCAGTGGAACTCTTGGGATTCGCCTTTGCCGATAAATGAGCCGGAAGCCTGAGTTGCTCCATAAGGGGAACGATGTATACACAGCCTTGCTCGAACACGACGGGTGAGGACAAGTCCAATTCGTAAAGCTTCAGGTCGTCGATGCGATCTTGAACCGTGCTTTGCGGGCCGGACAGAAAACTGGCGCGGACCCGGTAGGCTACCCGATCCAGCCTCAGATCCAGGCTCGCAGGTTGTATCTGATTCGTGGAGATCGGCGAAACTGCTGAAATGTAACTGGCCTGGATCGCCTCCTCGATCATCTGCGAGGGCAACACGCCAGATCCTCGGCGCGGGGTTGGGTGCGGCTCAAGATCAGGGAAAAGCGTCTGCGGACGATCTGCCATCTAAAAACCCGTTTGCGGAGATATAGCATCATAGCGCGGATCGCGTTCAACGGGCTGGCCGAATCGCGGAGCCTGCCAGAGGTCAATCCTGGACCCTCGCCGATTCGGCCGCCTTGACGGCGGAATCCGCAGCATCAATCCGTGCTCCCGGCCTACGTTCACGGACCCGCGGAAGACGCCGGCATGGACCTGTGCGCGGTCGAGGACACCACGCTGGAGCCGGGGGTGCCGCGGTTGGTGGCGACCGGCCTCGCCATCGAGGTGCCCCCGGGATTCGAAGCGCAGGTGCGGCCGAGGAGCGGACTGGCGCTGCGGCACTCGATCGCCATGCCCAACGCGCCCGGCACCATCGACCCGGGCTACCGGGGCGAAGTGCGGGTGATCCTGCTGAACCTGGGGCGCGAGGCGTACACCATTCACGCGGGCGACCGGATTGCGCAGATGGTGGTGGGGAGGTACGAGGCGGTGGAATGGAGCGAAGGGGAACTGGCGGAGTCGCGGCGCGGCGAGGGCGGTTTCGGGTCGTCGGGGAGATAGCGGGGCGGCGGCTAAGACGGGCGAGCTTCGCTCGCCGGGCGGGTTGCCAACCCGCCGCAGGTTGACAACCTGCCCCACAAAGGCGCGTTATACTGTGGCGGGGCTGTGGCCCCGAAAGGAGCGGCCATGCGGGTTTTGCGATATCTGTTGCTTGCGGCGCTGGCGGCATCGGCGGGCGCGGCGGATGCCGACTGGTGGAAGAACGCCGTCATCTACGAAATCTATCCGCGCAGTTTTGCCGACACCAACGGCGACGGCACGGGCGACCTCAACGGCATCACCGCGCACCTGGACTACCTGCGCGCCCTGGGTGTGGACGCCATCTGGATCGCGCCGTTCTTTCCCTCGCCGCAGGTGGATTTCGGATACGACGTTTCCGACTACGAAGCCGTCGATCCGCAGTACGGCACCATGGCGGACTTCGACCGGCTGGTGGCCGAGGCCGCCAAACGCCACATCCGGGTGATCGCGGACCTGGTGGTGAACCACACCTCGGACCGGCACCCCTGGTTCCTGGAATCGCGCGCGTCGCGGACCAACCCCAAGGCGGACTGGTACGTGTGGCGCGACGGCGGCTGGTTCGGGCGGCCGCCCAACAACTGGCTCTCCATCTTCGGGCACGGCGCGTGGCAATTCGACGCGGCGCGGAAACAGTTCTACTACCACGCGTTCTACAAGGAACAGCCGGATCTGAACTGGCGGAATCCCGCGGTGCGCAAGGCCATGTACGACGTCATGCGGTTCTGGATGAAGCGCGGCGTGGCGGGGTTCCGGCTGGACGCGGTGACCTCGCTGTTCGAGGACCCGCGGCTTCGCGACGGCGCGGTGCGGCCGGGGCGGGCTCCCAACGGCGACCCCATCGTCTCCCGCCAGTACACCGACAACCTGCCCGAAGTACACGACGTGCTGCGCGAGATGCGCAAGGTGACCGACGAGTTTCCGGGGCGGATACTCATCGGCGAAACCTACCTGCCCAACATCGAGGAACTGGCCAAAATGTACGGGCGGGCCAACGACGAAACGCAGTTGCCCATGGACCTGCAGTTCATCCTGAACCCGGACCTGTCGACGGCCGGCTTGCGGCGCAGGCTGGCGGAGGCCGAGACGCGGCTGAACGGCAACCTGCCGCTGTTCGTGAGCGACAACCACGACAACCGGCGGAGCTGGGACCGCCTGGGCGACGGCAAGCACAACGACGAGATCGCGCGCCTGCTGGCCACCCTGCTGCTGACGCCGCGCGCCACCGTGCTGCTGTATTACGGGCAGGAACTGGGGATGGCGAACGACGATCCCACGCGCGTGGAGGACGTGCGCGATCCCATCGGCCGGATGGCCTTTCCCGCGGTGAAAGGCCGCGACGGCGAACGCACCCCCATGCCCTGGGACGGCTCCCCCAACGCCGGTTTCTCCACCGCCGCGAAGACCTGGCTGCCGGTGGGCCCGGACCATGCGTGGCACAACGTGGCGGCGGAATCGAGCGACCCGAAGTCGCTGTTGAACTATTACAAGACGCTGATCCGGCTGCGCCGGGAGAACCCCGCGCTGCGCGACGGCGCGCTGAAGATGGTGGACGAGAACAACCCCGGCGTGCTTTCGTTCCTGCGGCAGAAGGACTCGGCCACGGGCCCGGAGACGGTGCTGGTGGCGCTGAATCTCAGCGGGCAGCCGCAGACCCTGCGGTACAGCCTGGGCGGCACGGGCAAGCTGCATACGCTGGCGAGTTCGTATGGCGCGCCGTTACTGGCGAACCCGGCGGCCCTGGCGCTGCCGACCTTCGGGGCCTACGTGGGAGAGCTGCGGTAGCGGGGCGCGGCGGCGCGGCCGTGCGTGGGGTGTGCTCGCCGGGGCAGGCCGGCCCTCTTCACGCGTCGCCCAGCGGCGGGCAGCAGACCGTGCGTGACGCCCAGCGGATGCCTGGCGGACTCGTCGGTTACTCGGGCCGCCCGGGACCGAGCGTGGGCGCTGGAGTACGGACCCCCTGGCCGGGCCGGCCTTCGGCCCAGGGCTGGCTGAGGATCTTGGGCTCCCTTGGCTGCACTTCTGCGGTTTGAGAGCGGTACGTCAGGTTGACGTGGGGCGGACTTCGCCTGATCTATCCTACCCGTCACCTGCAGCCGTGTGTACGCAGCGTGCGCAACGCAGGCCCTTGATATTGGCCGGTGTTTTTCCTATCTTTGTTACAGTGCTTCTGTCCGCAACAGACGGAAAACCCGCGGCGATTGACCTCTTTAGCGGGGCTGGCGGCCTCACCCTGGGGTTAAAGCAGGCGGGATTTGACGTAATCGGCGCAATAGAGATTGATTCGCTCTGCGCCGAAACGTATAAGCTAAATCATCCGGGGGTCGCTGTGTGGGAGAAGGACATCCAGACCGTGCCAGTGTCCGCCGTTAAACGACGGCTCGGTTTGAGGGTAGGAGAACTGGGGTTACTGGCCGGGTGTCCGCCTTGCCAGGGTTTTTCGTCGATTCGGACGTTGAATGGAGGGCGGGCGGTTCGCGACGGGAGCAGGAATCTCGTTTTGGAATTTGTGCGCTTTGTCGAGGGGCTGAAGCCAAAAGCAGTGATGCTCGAAAACGTTCCGGGCCTCGGCGGCGACCGACGAATGAGGAAAGTGCTGGTCAGGCTCAGCCAGCTCGGCTATACGTGCCGGTGGAGGGTGTTGAACGCTGCCGACTACGCCGTGCCGCAGCGGCGAAAGAGATTGATCCTGCTCGGGAGTCTGGCCGGGGCGGTGCCCTTTGCCAGACCGGCGGTGACGCGGAGGAGTGTACGGGAAGTGATTTGTGGCTTGCCGAGGCCCGGAACGAGCGGAGACGAGCTTCACGACTTGCCGGAGAACAGGTCCCAGAGGGTGTTGCGGTTGATCAGGAGGGTCCAATGCGACGGTGGCGGTCGACGCGCTCTCGGGCTGAGGTATCAGCTGGAGTGCCATCGAACCACAAATGGCTTCAGGGATGTCTACGGGAGAATGGCCTGGGACGATGTCGCGCCCACCATAACTGGCGGCTGCATCAATCCCTCGAAGGGCCGCTTCCTTCATCCGTCCCAGAACCGCGCCATCACCCTCCGGGAGGCTGCTCTGCTGCAGACGTTCCCAAAATCATATTTCTTCTCGCTCGAAAGAGGAAAGTACGCAGCCGCCGCCATGATTGGCAACGCGTTGCCTCCTGAGTTCATTCGAAGGCACGCAAAAGAGGTATTGAGGCATCTCCAGCAACACACCGCCGACGATTGAGTCCTCGTCTACGGGATAGAGGTATTCCAAATGCCGAATCCGACGGCCCTGCTGTCGAAAGGCGAAATCAAGCGCCTGTTGCTCGCGCGCCTAACGCGGGATCAAATCGCTGCTGTGAAAGCCGATAGACGCCGAGTCCTACTGATCGCCGGGGCGGGTTCGGGAAAGACGGAGGTGATGGCTAGACGAGTTGCGTGGTGGGTTGGAATCAACGGAGTGGCGCGCGACTCAGTCGTAGCATTTACATTCACAGAAAGAGCTGCGGAGGAGATGAAGTTCCGAATCCGCAAGTACGTCCAGAAGATCACCGCGCAAGGCCAAGACGCTACTCTTGGGGGGATGTATGTGGGGACCATCCATGGATTCTGCCTGAGGATCCTGCGAGAATTCGCGCCTGACGATTACCACAATTATGACGTTATAGATGAGGCCGCACGCCTGGCGCTCGTGCAACGCGTTTATCACGGCCTTCTAGGGCTGAAATCCTTGGCTAGCGCTCAAGGCCTCGGTCAGTTCGAGACCATCGACTTCTTCCTGCGGGGGTACGATCTTCTAAACGAGTACGACCTATTAGACGTTGCGCTGTCACCAGGGCCAATTCCACACAGGGCTGGCGGGGAGTGGGACTGGGTGAAGGGAGCAACACTAAAGACGGACGTAGGCAACTCGAACGTGTCGCAGGCATTTGCGGTTTCCGCCGCGCGATTTTACGCTTACTTGAGATGTCGCCGGTTCCTCGACTTCAGCACTTCCCAATCGGAACTAACCCATCTACTGAAGCGAAAGAAAGACTTCTTGGCGACGCTCCGGGACCGGCTAACCCATCTGGTGGTCGACGAAGTTCAAGACATAAATCCGGTTCAGGATGGCTTAATTCGACTACTGGTGGGCAAGGACGGACACTTGACTGCCGTCGGTGATCACCGGCAAGCGATCTTCGCATGGCGCGGCGGCAGGGTGGAAATCATGGGGTCGCTTTTCGGTGAACTGAAGAAAGCCACAGACGGCAAGGTATTCGAGCTTTCTGCAAATTTCAGGTCGACGCAGAGGATTATTACGCTCTCGAACGCGTGGGCGCGCACGATCGGGAGCGTCCAGTCCATGTCGAGTCCGGACATGGCACATGGAAAGCAGCACAGAGATGATTCTGATCCGAGTCACACTGCAGCCGTCGAATTCGACACCCGGCAGAAAGAAGCCGAATGGATAGCGAGGACGATCGGCCAACTGGTCAAGAAGGAGGAGTCCGAACTCGGGGCTGCGCACGATACGGAAAACGGGGAACGGGGCATTTCATTCGCAGATGTCGCGGTCTTGTTGCGTTCCTCCAATGACGCGCGACTGTACATGACTGCACTGGAGCGCCAGGGCATTCCGGCCATTTTCCGGGCCGGCCCCGACCTATTCTCTCAGCCGGAGGTTCTCTTATTTGCTGCGGCGCTAGCGCGGATGGCGGGCATTCCCCAGTTCCTTGGGGCTAGCTGGGGTAATAGTCTGCCGGCTAGGATTAGCAGCGTGCTCAATTGCCCGCCGCGACCCGAGGACGTGATTCAGGCCGCTGCGAGGGCACTGCGGAACCGTGGCCTGCACCTGGACGGCGATCTTGAAGATCGCCTGCTGCTAGCCACGGAGCTTGTTCGGAAGCGCATCGCGGGTGATCCGCCGGCGACGAGAACACAGCTTGGCAAGCTGAAGACGCCTCACCTTGTTGAATGGCTCTCCGGCGGCAGGGCCCTTAGGCGCTTGTTTCCGCAGGACTTGTTCCATTTCATACTGGCTGAGGCCGGGGTGGCAAAATGGGACGACGCGAGCTGGCGTGGGACTACAGCGATGTTCCATCTTGGGGCCTTGAGCGGTCTAGTCAAGGGAATCGAAACGCCCGGATGGAACGAACCCAGCGACTTCAAATTCCAAATCATTGCCCTTTGCATGTGGGGCACCCAAAACGCGAGAACGTCCGAAGCCCCACTGCTCGTGCCTCCCGACGCGGTTACTATAAGCACCATTCACGCTGCAAAGGGCCTGGAGTATGCGGCCGTTTTTATGGCGGACGTAACGTCCCGTCGGTTTCCTAGCCAAAACGCCCGGAGGGTCGATCCCGTTCCGTACACCGGAAATATCTTGAAGACAATCGACCCGCGCAACCTAGCGGACAATCCGAATAATGATCACGAACGGCGTTTGTTATATGTTGCGTTGACACGAGCCGAGCGGTACCTGTTTATTACCAGCGCGAAACCCTCCGCCTTCTTCCAATCCGTTGCAGCGGAACTCAACAGATCGGGTGGCGTTGCGACGACGGATTCGACCTTCTCTCCCTTGAATGTCCGCTTGCTTAGCTCCGAGTACAAGCCGAGTCTGCGGTTGGCTACGTCGTTCTCGGATTTGCGCTACTTTCTTGAGTGCCCTCACGACTTCTATCTCCGGAAGGTGCTTGGATTCGCTCCGTCAATCGACCAGGCATTCGGCTACGGTCGTGGCGTTCACAATCTCATGCGTGCGATCCATGATCATCCGGAACAGTGGGCGAAGCTTGCAACCAGGCCCGAGGAGTTGCACGCGAAACTACAGGAATTGGTGTCCAAAGGACTGTTTTATCTGCGATATACAACCGGAGAACCCCTGGAACGAATGCGGGACCATGCGTTGGTGATTATCGAGGACTACGTCCGGACGTACGCCGCCGAACTCGCTCGCCTTCGCTTCGAACCGGAGCGGGAGTTTGAGACTTTGATTGAAGAGGAGCAGATGCTTATCTCCGGTGCAATAGACGTCGTGCGATTAGACGACCCACCGCGAGTAAGCCTGATCGATTTCAAGTCTGGCGAGTCAGGGTCCGACAGCGCCACCAAATTGTCGGCGGAGGAAATGAAGCTCCAGGTCAGCTTATACGGGCTCGCCGCAAAGCACGAACTGGAGTACGAGCCCGACGAGGGCATCGTGCGATATCTCGGTGAAACGGACCCGAAGAAGAGGGAGATGGCGCTTCGGTTGGACGACACAGCTCTTGCGGAAGCACGTCTCGCGGTGGTTAGTGCAGCCAAAGAGATCAAGCAGAGGAGGTTTCACGACGGCCCGAGACGGCCGCCGCGAGATGAAAAACATACAAGTCGCTGCGGAGAGTGCGACTTCAAACTGATTTGCGGTCACTGGGAGGGCGAGAGGCAGCGACTAGGCCGGATTGCAGAGAAGCCCCCAGCTTGATTTGATTCTCGGCGCCTTGCTCATCCATACGTAGTTAGGAACCGCAGGAGATTCGACCAAGTACGCCGCTCCGCTCCTCCAACCACGGGGTTTCCGGGACGGCTTTGAGCCCAGTGCTCGTGGCCCTCTAGGGCCTCTGGGGTCCCAGCCGACTCAAAACCTTAAGCGCTTTGCGCAACCCAGCCTCGATCTGGCAGGTCCAGATGGTCACGACGGTCCATCCGTCCGCTTTCAAAGCAGCTGCGTTCTTGGCGTCACGGCGGACATTTCCGGCGAGTTTGCACTTCCAGAACGCTGCGTTCGTTTTGGGAAGCGCCCCACGCTGGCACGTGTGTCCGTGCCAAAAGCAACCGTGAACTAGAATTACGGTCCGATATCGCGGCATGACGATGTCGGGCGCGCCAGGAAGTGAGCGGACGTGTAGCCGGTAGCGAAACCCCTTTCGGAACAATTGGGAGCGAACGATCTTCTCCGGTAGCGTGTCGCGGCTATGCACCGCTGCCATCATTGCAGATCGTTGGGACCTTGAGACCCTGTCCACTGACTCGGCTCACCTTGATCTCATATTAGCGCGTGGGCGGCACCGGATCAGGGACCCTCCCGCATGGGGCGGTAAGCGCGTCCGCCCCGCGCCGCCGCTCCCCGTCTGTGCGACAGTAAAACTACGGTGAGAAAGCTCTTTTTCTGGAAGCTCAAGCGGCGCGAACTGCAGTTGGGAGACCGCACCCTGCTGATGGCGGTCCTCAACGTCACGCCCGATTCCTTCTCGGATGGCGGCAAGTACCTGGAGCCCGACCGCGCCTTCGCGCGCGCCATGGAACTCGAGGAGCAGGGCGCGGACATCATCGACATCGGCGCCGAATCCACGCGTCCCGGTTCGGCGCGCATCACGGCGTCCGTCGAGCTGCAGCGCCTGATTCCGGTGCTGAAGCGGCTGCGCGACCATCTCGGCATCCCGGTTTCCGTGGACACGTACAAGGCCGAGGTGGCGGAGCGCGCGCTCGAGCTGGGCGCCGAGATCGTCAACGACCCGTCGGGCCTGACCTGGGAGCCGCACCTGGCGCGGGTGGTTTCCAACCACGACGCCGGCCTGGTGTTGAACCACATGCGCGGGCGGCCGGAGACCTGGGAGAAGCTGGCGCCCCTGCCGGACCCCATCGCCACCATCGGCCGCGACCTGGAGGCCGCCGCGGGGCGCGCGCGGCACGTGGGCATCGACAAATCGCGGGTGGTGGTGGACCCGGGGCTGGGCTTCGGGAAGCGCCGCGAGCAGAACGCGTTCATCCTGGCGCGCCTGGCGGAATTGGCGCCGCTCGATCTGCCCATCTTGACCGGCCCGTCGCGGAAACATTTCCTGGCTCACGAATCCGCCGAAGAGACGCGTTTTGCCACCGCGGCGGCGGTGACGGTGAGCATTCTGGGCGGCGCGCACATCGTCCGCGTACACGACGTGCGGGAGATGCGCGCGGCCGCCGACGTGGCCGACGAGGTTTTGCGCGCGCGGCGCGAAAATGGCGTCTGACCCCTTTTTTTATGCAGACCTGGAATCCAGCGGGTTATTCGGCCAACGCGCACTTCGTGCCGGCGCTCGGGCAGCCGGTGGTGGAGTTGCTCTCTCCGCGGGCCGGGGAGCGCATCCTCGACTTGGGCTGCGGCGACGGAGCGCTCACCGAAAAGCTGGTGGCGCTGGGGGCGCGGGTGGTGGGCGTCGACAGTTCGCCCGAGATGATCGCCGCGGCGCGCGGGCGCGGTCTGGACGCCCGGCTGATGGATGCCCGGGCGCTCGACTTCGACGGTGAATTCGACGCGGTCTTCTCCAATGCGGTGCTGCACTGGGTCAAGGACGACCCGGACGCACCCATCGCCGGCGCCTTTCGCGCCCTCAAGCCCGGCGGGCGGTTCGTGGGCGAGATGGGCGGCCATGGCTGCGTCGCCGCCATCACGGTGGCGCTGCTGGCCACCCTCGAACGCCGGGGCATCCGCGACGCCGCTTCCTGGATTCCCTGCTACTTCCCGACCGTGGACGAGTACGAGATCCGCCTGCGGCGGGCCGGGTTCGAGCCGCGCAGCGTGCAATTGATTCCGCGCCCCACGCCGCTGCCCACCGGAATGCGCGGGTGGTTGGACACCTTCGCCGTGGCGTACTGCGCCGCCCTGCCGCCCGGCGACCGCGACGGGTTCCTGGAGGAAGTCACGGCCCGGCTCAAGCCGGTTCTCTGCGACGGGCAGGGCCGCTGGACCGCGGATTACATGCGCCTCCGTTTCGCGGCCGTCAAGCCCTGACTACGAGCTGCCGATCAGGACCCCGGTGAGGAACACCAGCACGCCGCCCAGACCCACCTGCAGAGCCGCCGCCACGGCGGACGTCTCCATGTATCGCTGACGGACCCAGGAAATCGCAGCCAATTCCAGCACCACCACCACCATGGCCGCCGTCATGGCCGCGGTGAAGCTGGGAATCAGGAACGGCAGGGTGTGCCCGATGCCGCCGAGGGACGTCATGAGGCCGCAAATCGCCCCGCGCATCCAGGGGTGTCCGCGGCCGGTGAGGCTGCCATCGTCGGAGAGCGCTTCGGCGAATCCCATGCTGATGCCCGCGCCCACCGAGGCGGCCAGGCCCACCAGGAAGGCGTCCCAGGGTTGGTGCGTGGCAAAGGCGGCGGCGAAGACGGGAGCCAGCGTGGAGACCGAGCCGTCCATCAAGCCGGCCAGGCCTGGCTGGACGATCTGCAGGACGAACAGACGCCGGCCGGCTGCGTCTTCGGCGCCTTTGGCGTCGGGCGGCAGGTTGTCCTTGACGAGTTTGCCGGCGCGGTCCTCGTGCGACCGTTCTTCCTGCGCCAAGTCGTCGAGCAACTGCCGCAGGGAGGCGTCCTGGGTGCGCGCGGCGGCCCGCTCGTAAAAGCGCCGCGTCTCGGCTTCCATGGATCCGGCGTATTTGCGCACGGTGTCCAGCCCCAGCGGCCGGACCAGCCAGACGGGCCTGCGGGCGACGAAGCCGCGGACATCCTGCCGCCGGATGAGCGGAATGTGCTCGCCGAATTTCCGTTGGAACAGGCCGATCAGCCGCCGCCGGTGGGTGGATTCCTCGGCGCGCATGCCGTCGAAGACCGCCGCCGTGGCCGGAAAGGTCTCCCGCAGGCCGTCGGCGAAATCGGCATAGACGCGTTCATCCTCTTCTTCTCCCGAGATGGCCAGGGCCAGGATTTCGCGCTCCGTCAGGGTGTCGAAACTTCGCATGTTTCCAATGTATCCGAGAAGCCGGGGAGCCGGAGCGGGTTCGAGCCCCAGCGCCGTGGTAGCATCGAGGCAAATGGCACTGGCGGATCTCACCAAGCAACTGGCGCAACAGGCCATCCTGTCGGCCACCGGGGGACCGAAAAGCGAGGCCGCCGCGCCGGCGGCCGCCGCCCCCGGCGCCGGACCCGTTTTTCTGGCCCAGATTCAGGCCATGCAGAAGGCCATCAAGGAAGACGAGGAACTGGTGGTGACGTGGACCGGGGGAGCCGAGAAGATCCGGGTGATGGAGATCTTCCTGCCGTCGCCGGGGGTGGCGGTTCTGAGCGGGATCGACCCCAATCGCCAGACGGCCCGGGTGGTTTCGGCCGTGGAGGCGCTGCAGGTAGTGTGCCGGGTGGTGAAGGCGGCGCCCGGAGCCAAGCCGGTGCGCATCGGACTGGTCGTGGCCAAGCCGAAAGATACCCCCCGGTGAGCCCACGGCATTCCCCTGATATCTATGATAATAGGGGAGATGGTCCTCAATCGGGCGGCGTGCTACAATCCTCCGTTGGCCTCGGAGCTATCTCGGACGGCGGCCGGAACTGGCCACGGCGTTGGGGCTTTCCGGAGAAGCGTTGGTAACCTGTGTACGAGCCGGTACGCCTATCCAGCCGGAGTGGATGCGCGCGGATGCCGGCACTGAGTACGGTGCGGCATGCTGGTTGATTTCGAGCTGATCAAGCGCGCCCAGAAGGGCGACAGTGCGGCGTTTAATGAAATCGTACTGGTTTACCGCAAGCGGATATTGGGCAAGATTTCGCGGTTGATCGCGCGGTCGGAGGATGTCGAGGATGTCGCGCAGGAAGTTTTTCTGCGGCTCTATTTTTCGCTCGACCAGCTCCGCACTCCCGAGGTCTTCGAGCCTTGGCTGTACCGCCTGACGGTGAATGCGGCTTACGACCATCTTCGTAAGCAGCGGCGGCGTCAGGAGTTTCGAATGTCGGATCTGTCGGAGCAACAGGTCATGATGGCCGATGCGGCGGCCGGCGGGAAGGCGGAACGCGACGACCAGTACAAGAAAAAGACCCGCGAGTTTGTGGATTCATTGCTGAGCGAGGTATCGGAGTCGGATCGGATCCTTCTGACGATGAAGGAAGTGGAAGGCCTTTCGTTGAAAGAGCTTGAAAAGATATATGATGTAAACGAGAATGCTCTTAAAGTCCGGCTGTTTCGGGCCCGGCAGCGGGTGCTGAAGGCGTTCGGAGCGAAGGAGCAGTGATCCGGCGCAGGCCGGCGAAGTAAGAGGCAGACGAAGAATATGTCCCCCATGCGCGGAAACGCCGAAGAGAGGCTGGACGCTCTGTTCCGGGCGTACCGGGAGGCGTGCCCCGATCCCGACCCCAGCCCCAACTTCATGCCTGAGCTGTGGCAGCGCATCGAGGCGCGCCAGACGTTCAGTTTTTCCATGCGGCGGATGGCCAGCGGTTTCGTGACGGCGGCGCTGGCGCTTTCCGTGGCGCTGGGCGTTTACATGGCGATTCCACGCAACACCCAGAGCTATTCACCGCAGTCCTATCTCGAAGCTTTGGCGGATGCCCAGCCGCTGGATACCCCCGAAATCGTCGGCACGGTGTCCCTGGACCTGTCCGACCCGGGCAAGTGAGCCAACCCCATGTCGAAGTCCAGGTGGTCCGTCTTCCTGAGTCTCCTGTTGGTGTTCCTGAGCGGCACGGCGCTGGGTACTCTCGGGTATCGATGGTATAGCGTGAACGCGGCGACAGCGGATCGGGGTCCCGGTTCCGGCTCGCGCGGCCCCCGGGACCCGGCCGAGGTCCGGAAGCACATCGTCGCGGAAATGACGGCCGCCATTAAGCTGACTCCCCAGCAGGTGGCCAAGCTGGGCGACATCCTGGATAACACGCGCGCGCGCTTCGAAGAGGTTCACCACGAGATGAATGCCAAGGGGAAGGCCATCTGGCAGGACCAAGTCGACCAGGTCAACGCCATTCTCACGCCCGATCAGCGCTCTCTGTATCAACAACTTCGGGATAAGCACGAACGCGAGCGGGAAGCCCGCGAGAAGCGCCACGGCATCCGCCAGGACGCCACCAGGAAATAAGGCCGGCCCGGGCGGACCTGGCTCCGCCGGCTACCCCGTGGGCTGTGCTCGCTTGTCCTTATCGCCACGCGTGGCTTTGTACTTCCGCTCGAACCGGTCGATGCGGCCGGCGGTGTCCACCAACTTCTGGCGGCCGGTGAAGAACGGGTGGCAGGATGAACAGATTTCCACGCGGATGTCACCCTTGTGCGTGGACCGCGTTTGGAACACGTGGCCGCAGGCGCAGGTGACTTTGACGGGGTTGTATGCGGGGTGAATACCGGCCTTCATCTTGTTAGGGGGATTCCTTTCGAGAGTATCAGTATAGCAAAAACACGAACCCCCGTGAGGTCCCAGGACGCCACGGGGGCTGGTAGCCGTCATAGATGATGCCTGAGGCTTGGGGTTGCGCAAGAGGCAGCCGGTCCACAGGAACGTGATCCCGGCACTGAACCGGAATCGGCTACGTTAGAGGCTCGACTTTAAAAGTCGGCCACCTCCTGCGGTCTACTACTGCTGCTTTCCATTGTGCTGGACCACCTCCTTCTTCAGTGATGCCTTTATACTCTCACGGGGTCCGTTTGGTGTCAATACGACTTCCCATAGAATGTGGCTAAAGGCACCATCGGATACCATATGCAGTGTTCGAGTTACAAGTGCCGGGCGGCAAACCGGCACATGGCGAGGCCGTCCATGAGCTTGAACGGGAACTGTCCCGTGGTGTAATGGCCGCAGGGGAGGGTCACCACTTCGTGGGGCAGTCCCAACTCGCGGAAGGCCTCCACAACGCCCCGCGAGTAAACCGGGAGAAAGCTGCTGTCGTGCCTCGCCCACACCAGCAGGCTCCGCAGATCGCGGCCCGCGAAGCGGCCCAGAAAGCTGGCCGGACTGATGGGCGACCAGTAGCGCCGCAGCTCGTCCTGGCTGACCCTGTCTCCGAAGCCGCGCCGCACGAACTGGGTGGCCAGCCCGGTCCACACCACGTCCGAAAAATACAGCGAAACGTGGTTGAAGATCCCCACCCGGACGCGCGGATCGTGGGCCGCGGCGATGAACGCCATGCACGAGCCCAGGCTGGTGCCCAGGAAGCCGACCCGCTGGTAACCCTGCCGCGCCAGCCAGTCCACACAACAGCGGGCATCGATCACCGTCTGCCGGGAGGCGTGGATGGTGCGTCCGACGTTGCTGGAAACGTGGTAGTCGGCGCGCTCCAGCCCGGCCGGCTTGCGCCCGGCGTGGTAGGCCATGGTCATGCGCAGCGCGCTGATGCCGAACCGGTTGAGCAGTTTGGCGAGCCCCACGTGCGCACCCGCATCGTGGTTCCACTGGGGAAGCAGCACGAGGGCGCGTCCACGGTCCCGGGGCGCGCGGAGCCACAGCGCTTGCACGGTATCGTTTTCGGGACAACCCGAGGGCGCCGCGCTGGAGAATGTCAGCCGGCGCTGGTCCAGGCGGTAATCGGTGACCGGGGCGTAGGAGTAGAAACGGGTGGAATCCCCAAGGGCTTCCGCCGCGTAGCGCGAAACACCCGCCGCCGCATCGCCATCGATTTCCCTCGGAAACGCCGGAAACCCGGTTCGCTCCAGCCACTCCGTGCCCCAATCGAACGGCCGCACCACGCGGTTGGTGTCGCGCGTGGCGAGCTTCCGTTCCCAGCGGTCCAGCCAGCGAGTGTAGAGTCCAGTCATGCGGCCTGAAAAGACAGTGTATCAGACCAAAAAAAGAGCCCCGCTCCGGCGGATGCCGTCCGGATCGGGGCGGGCGAAGCCCTCGGGAGGCAACGCACCAAAGCGCAGATCCTCCAAAACTGACCCAGGGAGTTAGTTGCAACCCGAATGCCACGTCCAAGCGGTTCATTCGACTGGACCGGACACCCCGATCTACGGATTTCGGAAGGCTGGAATTACGGATTCCCGAAGAGAACCGTGCCGCGTGGAAGCGGATTCGCTGGGGTTGTGTGGGGCAGCTTGTCAACCTGCGGCCCGGCTCAGGGGGCACCCCGCACTCGGCCCAATGCCAGCATTGTGCGAGCTCCCAACAGGCGGACTGCCAGTCCGCCGCAGGTTGACAACCTGCCCCACAAAGGCGCGTCAGGCCTTGCGCACGACTACGCTCGGATTCGAGCGGTTTCGCAGGCGAATCGCCTTGGCGGCCACTTTTCGGTCGCGCACTCCGAGGCGCCGCGCGGTTTGACACCCATCGAGCGCCAATGATAAATGTAAAGGTCTTCGTCCAAGAGGAGAACGAATGGCCGACGAGCACAAGCCGGGAAGCTCGGAGTCGCCTTTGCCCGGAGGGGGAGAGACTGTCCAATCGCCGGCGAAACCCGCCGGCGCCGAAGCCAAACCGGCCGCCGCCGCGCCGCCCAAGCCGCCTGCAACCATGGCGGCCACCCGGTGGGAGGGCGACCTGGCGCGTGAATTGATGGATCGCTTCGCCGGGGAGATCGTCGAAACCTCCACCTACCTCGGGCAGAATTTCGTGGTGGCCAAACCCGGCGCGGCGATTCCGGTGCTCGAGTATCTCAAACTGGAAGCCGACTTCGACTACCTGGTGGACATCACGGCGGTGGACTGGCCCAAGCGCGCGGAACGCTTCGACCTGGTCTACGTGGTTTACAGTTTTTTCCGAAACCAACGAATACGGATCAAAACATACATTCCCGACGGTTTCCAGCCGCCCACAGCCGTTGGCGTGCATCTAACGGCTAACTGGCTGGAACGCGAGGTTTTCGACATGTTCGGCATTTCCTTCGCCGGTCATCCGGACATGCGGCGCATCCTGATGCCCGAAGACTGGCAGGGATATCCGCTGCGCAAGGACTACGGCATCCTCCAGCAGGACGACCGCTGGGTGCGCGAGAACCTGGGAATCGAAAGCGGGCAGTGACGCCATGCCGGATGCCACTTTCCTGGACTCCACCGAACTGGTCCTCAACATGGGGCCGCAGCATCCCTCCACGCACGGCGTGCTGCGGGTGATCCTCAAATTGGACGGCGAAAAGGTGCTGGGGACCGACTGCGTCATCGGCTACCTGCACCGCGGCGTCGAAAAGATCGGCGAAAACCGCACCTACGCGCAATTCAACCCTTACGTGGACCGCATGGACTACGTGGCCGCGGTGTCCAACGGCCTGGGTTACTGCCTGGCGGTCGAGAAACTGCTGAACCTCGAGGCTCCCCCGCGAGCCCAGGCCATCCGCGTAATCCTCACCGAACTGAACCGCATCGCCAGCCACTTGGTGTGGCTGGGCACGCACGCCCTCGACATCGGGGCCATCACGCCGGTGTTCTATTGCCTCCGCGAACGCGAGGAGGCGCTGAAGATCCTCGAGAAGTATTGCGGCGCGCGGCTCACCACCCACGCGTTTCGCATCGGCGGGCTGCAGTACGAGACCTACGACGGTTTCGAGAAGGACTGCCAGGCTTTCTGCGACTGGTTCGCGCCCAAGGTGGACGAGTACGAGGAACTGCTCACCAACAACCGCATCTGGCTGGGCCGGCTCCGGAACGTGGGCATCCTGACCGCCTCCGAGTGCAAGGAATTCGGGGTGACCGGGCCGGTGCTGCGCGCCTCCGGCGTGAAATGGGATTTGCGCAAGGCGCAACCCTACTCCGGTTACGAGAAGTACCAGTTCGAGATCCCCACCGGGAAAAACGGCGATACCTACGACCGGTACGTGGTGCGCATGCAGGAAATGCGGCAGTCCGCGCGCATCATCCGCCAGGCGGTAGCGGCCATTCCCGCGGGGCCCATCATGGCCAAGGTCCCCAAAGTCATCAAGCCGCCGGTGGGCGAAGCGTACGTCTCCGTCGAAGCGGCCAAGGGCGAACTGGGTTATTACGTGGTGAGCGACGGCTCGACGCAGCCCTACCGCGTGCGCGTGCGGCCGCCCTCGTATGTGAACTTGCAGGCATTGGACCGCATGGTCCGCGGCGGGCTGATCGCGGACGTGGTGGCGATCATCGGAACGTTGGATATCGTGTTGGGCGAGGTCGACAGGTAAGGAAAGAAATGAGCCGCAGATGAACACCGATGAACACGGATGAAGAAAGCACCGTTCGTTTTTATCCGTGTTTATCCGTGTTCATCTGTGGCTAATAAGTTGGTTTTATGGGCAAGTTTCTCAAAAAGATCTTCCTGGTGGACCTGTTTCAGGGACTGTGGGTCACCTTCCGGAACCAGCCCACCAAGTACATCTACACCGAGCAGTATCCCGCCGAGCGGCCCCAGGTCGCCGAGCGGTTCCGCGGCGCGCCGCGGCTCAACAACAACCCGGAGAACGGCGAGACGCTGTGCATCGCCTGCAACCTGTGCGCCCTGGCCTGTCCCGAGGCGCTCATCGTGGTGGGCAGCGAGCGCAACGAACGGACCAAGCGCAAGGAGCTGACCACGTTCACTTACGACATCTCGCGCTGCATGTTCTGCGGGCTGTGCGAAGACGCCTGCCCGGTGGACGCGCTGGAACTGACGCAGGATTTCGAGCTGGCCGGCTACACCCGCGAAGGCCAGATCTGGGACCGGCAGATGCTCGAGGAAGGGCCGCGGCCCACGCCATACAAATGCTGATCGACACGGTGTTCTTCTACGTTTTCGCCGCCATGACGCTGGTGGGCGCCGTTCTCACCATCACGCGGCGCAACCCGGTGCACAGCGCCATTTCGCTGATCGTCTCGCTGCTGGGGGTGGCCGGACTGTACCTGCTGCAGAAGGCCGAGTTTCTGTTCGCGGTGCAGATCATCCTGTACGTGGGCGGCATCATGGTCCTGTTCCTGTTCGTGATCATGCTGGTGAATCTCGATGCCGCCGCCAAGGAGCGGGAGTTCAGCGGGCAGTGGCCGGTGGCGCTGGCGGCCGTGGCGGCGGTTGCGGCGGTGGGCGGCTGGTTCCTGTATCGCGGCAGGGGCGCGTTCCACATCGCCGCGCCGGCGTACGGCGCCATCGCCGCGGGCGGGGCGGGGAACACCGAGCGGGTGGCCGATTCGCTGTTTCAGGACTATTTGCTGCCGTTCGAGATCGTTTCCATCCTGCTGCTGGTGGCGGTGGTCGGCTCCGTCATCATGGCGAAGAAGAGGATCTGACGATGCATCCCATAACCCCGGTCCACTACATGGCGGTCGGCGCGGCGCTGCTGCTCGTCGGCACCCTGGGCGTGCTGACGCGGCGCAACATCGTCGTGATTCTGATGTCCATCGAGCTGATTCTCAACGCCGTGAACGTCAACCTGGTCGCCTTCTCGCACGCTTTTGGAGGGGACCGCGTGCACGGACAGGTATTCGCGATTTTCGTGATCGCCGACGCGGTGGCCGAGACCGCCGTCGCCCTCGGCATCCTGATCGCGCTGTTCCGCAACAGGGAAACCGTGCAGGCGGACGAGATCGATTTGCTGAAGTGGTAGGAGAGCCGTGAACTTTTTAGACTTGATCTGGCTGATTCCGCTGTTTCCGCTGTGCGGGGCGCTGCTGATGCTGCTGGCCGGCAAGAAACTGGACCCGCAGCCCGCCTCGGACGTGGCCATCGCCCCCGGCGTCGAGCCCGTTGCGGACGGCGCGCACGCGCACGACCGTGCCCACGCGCCCTCGCCCCTGAAGTTCCTCGTCAGCCTGATCTGCCCGGGCACGGTCCTGATTTCTTTCCTTTTCTCCGTGGCCGCCGTCTGGCAGCTTTCCGGCGCGCCTGGCAAGGTGCACGAGGTGATCCAGTTCTCCTGGGTCGCCGGCCTGCCGTTCCAACTGGCCAACGGCCAGATGGGCACGTTCCACGCGGACTGGGGATTCCTGCTCGACCCGCTGAGCGCCGTGATGATCCTGGTGGTCACCGGCGTCGGTTTCCTGATCCACGTCTATTCCATCGGGTACATGGCGCACGATGGCGGCTACTACCGCTTCTTCGGCTACATGAACCTGTTCGTCTTCTTCATGCTGATGCTGGTGCTGGCCAACAACTACGCGCTGCTGTTCGTGGGTTGGGAAGGCGTGGGGTTGTGCAGCTACCTGCTGATCGGTTTCTACTATCACAAGAAATCCGCGGCCGACGCCGGGAAGAAGGCCTTCATCGTGAACCGCGTGGGCGACTCGGGCTTCATCCTCGGGATGTTGCTCATGCTCTCGACGCTGGGCACGCTGCGCTTCACCGGCGTGGCCGCGGCGCTGCACAGCGGACAGTTCACCGCCGAGACCGCCGGCTTCGGCGTGTTGAGCGCCATGGCCCTGCTGCTGTTCATCGGCGCCACCGGAAAATCGGCGCAGATCCCGTTGCATGTCTGGCTGCCCGACGCCATGGAAGGTCCCACTCCTGTCTCGGCCCTGATCCACGCCGCCACCATGGTGACCGCCGGCGTTTACATGGTGGCGCGCTCGGCGCCGCTGTTCCAGTTGACACCCCGGACTTCGGCCATCGTGGCCATCATCGGCGCCGGCACGGCCATCTTCGCGGCCTCGATCGCGCTGGTGCAGAACGATATCAAGCGCGTGCTGGCGTACTCGACGGTTTCGCAGCTCGGCTACATGTTCCTGGCGCTGGGCGTGGGCGCGTACTGGGTGGCGATTTTCCACCTCTTCACGCACGCCTTCTTCAAGGCCCTGCTGTTCTTGTGTTCCGGGAGCGTGATCCACTCGCTGGGCGGCGAGCAGGACATGCGCTACATGGGCGGGCTGAAGGAAAAGATCCCCATCACCTACCGGACCATGTGGGTGGGCTCGCTCGCCATCTCAGGCATCCCCTTCCTGGCGGGCTTTTTCTCGAAGGACGAGATCCTGTGGCAGGCTATCAGCTCCCCGCTAGGCTCGACGGCGCTTTGGGCGGTGGGCATCGCCACCGCGGGCATGACGGCCTTCTACATGTGGCGGCTCATGTACCTGACGTTCTACGGCAAATCGCGCGTAAAACCCGAAGTGGAAGCGCACATTCACGAATCGCCGCGCTCCATGACCGTGCCGCTCACCGTGCTGGCCGCCGGCAGCGCGCTGGCCGGCTGGCTGGGCACGCCCAAGCTGTGGAACCTGCCCGGGTTCTTCCGTTCGTTTGAGAGTTGGCTGCAGCCTGCATTTGGAGAGCCGCTGAAGGCACTCCCGCACCACGCTTTCACCGAATGGAACTTCATGTACGAGTCGGTGTTGATCGCCGTCGCCGGAATCTTTGTGGCGTACTATTTTTACCTCGTCAAGCCCGAGATCCCGGACCGCATCCAGGCCTCCGCGGGGCCGCTGTACAAGCTGCTCTATAACAAGTGGTACGTCGACGAGCTGTACGACTTCCTGTTCGTCAACGGCCTGGGCAAGGGCGGCGGCCGGGTGTGCGGCGCATTCGACCGCGATGTGGTGGATGGCGGCGTGAACGGCGCGGGCTGGCTGACGCGCTTTAGCGCCAGCCTCTCCATGTGGTGGGACACCTGGATTATCGATGGCGCGGTGCGCCTCGGCTCGTTCCTGGTCAAGATGCTCTCCTATCCCGTCTGCATTCTGCAAACCGGCCGCGTGCAGACTTATGCGCTGTTTGTGGTGTTGGGCGTGCTGGCAATCTTCGGGTACTACGTGACGCGGTAAGCATATGGACCGGCATCTACTGAGCATCGTTTTGTTCACACCCCTGGCCGGGCTGGTGGTGCTGCTGTTTCTGCCGGCTGGTAGCAGGACACTGATCAAGGTCTGGGCCAACCTGGCGAGCCTGGCCGGATTCCTGGTGTCGCTCCCGCTGACTACCCGGTTCCAGGCCGGCGCTTCGGGCTTCCAGTTCGCCGAGCGCGCCAACTGGATTCCGGCGCTGGGCGCGCACTACGCCATCGGAATCGACGGCATCAGCCTGCTGCTCGTCATGCTCACTACGCTGATGGGCTTCATCGCCACGCTGTGTTCCTGGCGCGCCGTCGGCGACCGCGTGAAGGCCTACTACGCCATGTTCCTGCTCCTGCAGACGGGCATGATCGGCGTGTTCGTCTCGCTCGATTTCTTCCTGTTCTACGTCTTCTGGGAACTGGTGCTGATCCCCATGTACTTCATCATCGGCATCTGGGGCGGCCCGCGAAAACTCTACGCCGCCATCAAGTTCTTCCTCTACACCCTGGCCGGTTCCACGCTCATGCTGCTGGGCATCCTGGCGCTGTATTTCCGGCACTACGACCAGTTCCACTTCTACAGCTTCGATATCTCGGAACTGCTGCATACGCAACTGCCGCAGGGTTGGGCGTTCGGCAGCGAGCAGTGGGTCTTCTGGCTGTTCTTCGTGGGCTTCGCCATCAAGGTGCCCATGTTCCCGTTCCATACCTGGCTGCCGGACGCGCACGTGGAGGCGCCCACGGCGGGCTCGGTGATTCTGGCCGCGGTCCTGCTGAAGATGGGAACGTACGGGTTCCTGCGGTTTTCGCTGCCGCTGCTGCCGCGGGCCTCCGCGGACCAGACCATCGTGCGGATTCTGGCGGTGCTTTCCATCGTCGGCATTATCTACGGCGCGCTGGTGAGCCTCAACCAGCAGGATTGGAAGAAGCTGATCGCGTACTCGTCGGTGAGCCACCTGGGTTTCTGCACCCTGGGCATTTTCTCGCTCAACCCCAATGGAATCGCCGGCAGCGTGTTGCAGCAGATCAACCACGGCATCTCGACCGGCATGCTCTTCATGATCGTCGGCGTGATCTACGAGCGCCGCCACACGCGCGAGATATCGGAATACGGCGGCCTGGCGCACGTCATGCCGCGCTTCGCCGTGGTCTTCGCCATCGCCATGCTGAGCTCGGCCGGCCTGCCGCTGCTGAACGGCTTCGTGGGCGAGTTCACCATCTTGCAGGGCGCTTTCGAGGCCAACCGCGCGTGGGCCGCCTTCGCCGTCTCGGGCCTGGTTTTGGGCGCGGCCTACCTGCTGTGGCTCTATCAGCGCACCATGCTGGGACAGATCGCCAACGCGAAGAACCTGGGCCTGCGCGACCTGGGTTTCCGCGAAGTGGCCATGTTTCTGCCGCTGATCGCCTGGGCCTTCTGGATCGGCGTGTATAGCAAACCGTATTTCAACGTCCTTCAGAAGCCGGTCGAGCAGATCGTGGAGCGCGTCCATCCGGGCTACTATGCGGGGCTTCCGCCGGGCATGCCGATTGGCGACCGGGCCTCCCTGGGAGGCGGTCGATGAGCCAGTTCTACACATCCGCCGATCAGTTCGCCATCGTCCCGGCGATTATTCTGGCCCTGTTCGGATGCGCTTTCCTGCTTTTCGATTTCTGGGTTCTCCCCGAGCCGCGGCAGAAGAAATGGCTGGTGGTGTTCGTGGCGCTGGCGGAGGGGTTCGCGGGCTGGGGCCTGTACAATCAGTCCGCGTACCTGGCGGACGGCGGCTATACCGAGCTGACCGCCTTCCAGGGTTCGGTGACGGTGGACGCCTCCTCCATCTTCTTCAACTGGATTTTCGTCCTCGCCGCCCTCATCGTCGTGGCGGCTTCGTATAAGTACCTCGAAATCGCGGGCGAGCACCATGGCGAATACTACGGCCTGATTCTGTTCGCCCAGTGCGGCATGTATTTCCTGGCCACCGGCACCGACCTGGTGACGCTGTTCATCGGCCTGGAACTCATGGCGCTGAGCTTCTACGTGATGGTGGGCTTCCTGCGCTCCGACAAGCGCTCCAACGAGGCCGCCATCAAGTATCTTCTGCTGGGAGCGTTCTCCACCGGCTTCCTGCTGTACGGCTTCTCGATCCTCTACGGCATCGCCGATTCCACCAAGCTGGCCGAGATCGCCGTGAAGATCGCCGAGCGCCCGGCCTGGGACCCCATGGTCCTGCTGGCGCTCGCCACTACGTCCGTGGGCCTGCTCTTCAAAATCTCGGTGGTGCCGTTCCACATGTGGGCGCCCGACGCCTACGAAGGCGCGCCCACGCCCGTCACGGCGTATCTCTCGGTGGCCTCGAAGGCCGCTTCCATCGCGTTTCTGCTGCGCATCTTCCTGGGCCCTCTGGCCAGCGCGCGCGCCGTCTGGGAGCCGCTGCTCACGGTGGTGGCCGTCGCCACGCTCACCCTGGGGAACCTGGCCGCCATCAACCAGACCAATATCAAGCGCCTACTGGCGTACAGTTCCATCTCCCACGCCGGCTACATGCTGCTGGGCCTGATCGCCGGCAACGACACCGGCATCGACGGCATCCTGATCTACGTGATGGTGTACACCTTCATGAACCTGGGCGCGTTCCTGACGATCGTGGCGCTGCGGCGGCAGGGGATCGTCGGCGAGGAGCTGGACGATATCTCGGGCCTCATGCACAAGAGCCCCGGCTACGCCGTGCTCATGCTGATCTTCCTGCTCTCGCTGGCGGGCATTCCGCCCACCGCCGGCTTCTGGGGCAAGTACTACATCTTCCTGGCGCTGATTCAGACGCGGCACTTCGCCCTGGCGGCCATCGCGGTGCTCTACGTGGCTTTGGCGATTTATTACTACTTCAAGATCGTGCGCAGCATGTTCATCGGCGAGGAGCTCGAGAGGGCCCCGCTGGCGGCCAGCTTCGGACTGCGGCTGGCTCTGGGCGTCACCGGGTTCCTGACTCTGGCGATCGGCGTATTTCCCCAGCCGTTCCTGATTCTGGCGCAGACAACCGTGGCGCGATAAGGACCATATGGACAAGATCCTCTCAAATCCGCTGTTCACGCCCATCGTGCTGACGCTGGTCCTCATAGCGGCGCTTCCGCTGATCGCCGGTTATCTCTCGCTGGTGGAGCGCAAGGTCCTGGCGGACTTCCAGGTCCGCCTGGGACCCATGCGCGTGGGGCCGCACGGGCTGCTTCAGCCCATCGCCGATGCCTTCAAACTGCTCATCAAGGAAGACATCATTCCCGCCGATGCCGACAAGGCCATCTTCTGGATGGCGCCGGTGGTTTCCACCGTCACCGGCCTTACCGCCTTCGCGTTGCTGCCTTTTTCCGCGAAACTCTACGTGGCGGACGTGAACGTCGGCCTGCTGGTGATTTCGGCCATGTCGGCCGTGGGCATCCTGGGAATCATTCTGGGCGGATGGGCGTCCAACAGCCACTATTCGCTGCTGGGCGCGCTGCGCAGCGCGGCGCAGTTGGTGAGCTACGAAGTGGCCCTGGGCTTCGCGCTGCTCTCGGGCGCCATGGCGGCCGGAACCCTGAGCATGCAGGGCATCGTGCGGTCGCAACTCGACCGCGGCGTGTGGGGCGTGTTCGACAATTACTTCTTCATGATCGTGCCGTTCGCCTTGTACATCCTGGCCGCCACGGCCGAAACCAACCGCGCGCCCTTCGACCTGCCGGAAGCCGAATCGGAGCTGGTGGCCGGGTTCCACACGGAATACAGCGGGTTCCGCTTCGCGCTCTACTTCCTGGCCGAGTACGCCAACGTGATGGTGATTTCCGCGGTGGCCGTCACGCTGTTCTGGGGCGGCTGGCTGCGTCCCTTCCCCAGCGTCGGCTGGCTCGAGACGCCGCTCAACGCGGCCTTCCCGGCGGTGCTGTTCGTGGGATCGGCCGGGTTGTCCATTCCCATGGCGAAGAAGCTGAAGGACCGCGGGCAGCAGTTCGTGCTGGCTCTGGTCGCGCTCGCGCTGGCGGCCATGGGCGGGCTGTTTATCATCCCCGCCATCAATCACGCGGTGGTCGGGCTGTTCTGGTTCTGCCTGAAGGTGTCCGCGATCGTCTACCTGCTGATCTGGTTCCGCGGCACCTTCCCGCGCTTCCGTTACGATCAGCTCATGAGAATCGGATGGAAGATCGCCATCCCCATCGGCATGGCCGCGGTGCTGATCAACGCCGTGCTGGGAACGCTGCGCCACGCGTGAAACCCGACGGTCTTATGTGGGGCAGGCTTTCAGCCTGCGGCGGGTTTTCAACCCGCCTTCCGATCTGCCCGCAACCGCCGCGGGTGGGAAGATTCGTTGGCTGCCGTGCCGCCATGTGGGGCAGGTTTTCGGCCCCGCGAGCTGGTCTCGCCTGTTCGCCCGCCCAACCGCCCGCCCAATGGATGACCCATGAGAATCCTCGCTGACCTCACACCCTCCGCGCTCCTCCCCAAACTGCGCCGCCTGTTCGATCTCTCGGCCGTGAAGATCCTCTCGCTCGAGCGAACCTGGCAGCCCTCGCAGGGCTCGCCCGTGTGTACCGTGGACGGCCGTTACACCAGCCGAAGCTGGACCGAATGGACGCAGGGCTTCCGGTTCGGCTCCGCCATCCTCCAGTTCGACGCCACCGGCGACGCCGAATTCCTCGAGATCGGCCGCGCCGGCACGGTTTCCGCCATGGCGTTGCATCTCACCCATTCGGGCGTCCACGATCACGGCTTCAACAACCTCGGCACCTACGGCAACCTGCTTCGCCTCATGCACGAGGGCCGCATTCCCGATAACCCCTGGGAGCGGCGGTTCTACGAGCTGGCGTTGAAGTGCTCGGGCGCCGTCCAGGCCATGCGCTGGGCGCGCACGGCCGATGGCGGCGGCTACATCTATTCCTTCAACGGGCCGCATTCGCTGTTCGCGGACAGCATCCGCTCGGTGCGCTCGCTCGTCGTCGCCCACCATCTGGGCCACGTGCTGATGGGCGAGGGCGACCGCCCGATTTCGCTGCTCGACCGCGCCATCGCCCACCTCCGCTCGACGGCCCGCTACTCGGTCTACTACGGCGAAGGCCGCGACGCTTACGACACGCGCGGCCGCGTGGCGCACGAGAGCGTCTTCAACCCCAACGGCGGCGCTTACCGCTGCCCCAGCTCGCAGCAGGGCTATTCGCCCTTCACCACCTGGACGCGCGGCCTGGCCTGGGCGATGTGCGGATTCGCCGAAGAGCTGGAGTATTTCCGCGCCCTGGCGGACGCCCCGGCGGACGTGCTTGCGATGCTGGAGAAAGCCGCCCGTGCCACCTGCGATTACTACATTGAGACAACGCCAGCCGACGGCATCCCGTACTGGGACACCGGCGCGCCGGATCTCGCGGCGGGGACCGAACCGCTGGACAGTTCCGCCGCTTCAATTGCCGCGCAGGGCCTGCTGCGCCTGGGCCGCGCGCTGGGCGATGCCCGCTACTGGCAGGCGGGCCTGTCGGTCTGCGATTCGCTTTTCGGCGCGAGTTACCTCAGCCAGGACCCCGCGCACCAGGGCCTGATTCTGCACTCGGTCTACCACCGCCCAAACGGCTGGAACTGCGCCCCCGGCGAATCCTCGATGTGGGGCGATTACCACGCCCGCGAAGTGGCGCTGTACCTGCTGCGCGTGGCGGAAGACAAGCCGTACCTGAAGTTCTGGGTATAGGGGCGCCGGCGTTATGTGGGGCAGGATGGCATCCTGCGGCGGGTTGGCAACCCGCCTGGGCGGCTGTGGCAGGCATCCGCGAGAAGCGGACTGGCAGTCCGCCGCGGGCTACCAGCCACCAATACGCACCGGACACCTCGCATCCCGCGAGGCGGAGGACGCCTTCGACGTCGAGATCGCGGATTACCATTAGCAAGGAGACCGAAAGCCCATGCCAAAGACGATTCCCCCGCCGCACCCCGGCGAGACGATCCTGGAAGACATTCTGAAACCGTTGGGCATGAGCGTGAACCAACTCGCTACCCACCTGGGTGTTACGGCAACCCGCCTGAACGACATCGTGCGCGGCCGCCGCGGAATCACGGCCGACACTGCCCTGCGGCTGGCACGATATCTGGGAACTTCCGCCGAAATCTGGCTCGGCCTCCAGCTTGAGTACGATCTTCGCATCGCGAAACAGACCAAGCTGAAACAGATCGAGCGCGCCGTGCGTCCGCGCCCGGAAGCGGCATAGCCGGGGCGGCGATGTAACCTTCCCGCAACAGTTCCGTTGACTCCGCAACATATGTGTTGTATCGTCGCAGTGTGACGAGCGCCCAGTTCAAACGGTGGCTCGAACAACGGGGCTGCACGTTTGAACCCGGCAAGGGCGGCCACCTGAAGGTCTTCCTGGGCGAGAGTGCAACGGTCCTGCCGATGCACGGCTCCGCCAAGGAAACCGGCAAATGGCTGGAGCATCGAATCAAGAAGGATCTCGGACTAAAGTAGAGGAAGAGGAGTCGAAACCGTGTTGCGCTATTCAGTGAAGCTCATGAAGGACACCAATGACACCATCCTGGTGGAGGCCCCCGACGTCCCAGGGGCACACACCTTCGGAGAGGATCGGGAAGAAGCACTCCTGCGCGCTCCCGACGCCATTGAAACGATGCTCATGTGCTACATCGACTTCCGCCGCGATATTCCCATGCCGCGCGCCGGCCGCAGAGGGCCGTTCGTCACCCTGCCCGCATTGACGGAAGCCAAGCTCGCCCTTTACACCGAGATGCGCGCGGCGAAGGTGGGCAAGGCGGAACTCGCCCGCCGGCTCAACTGGCACTTGCCCCAGGTGGACCGCCTCCTCGACCTCCGCCACAACTCCCGGCTGGACCAGCTCGAGGCGGCTTTCCGCGCCCTCGGCAAACGGATCTCCGTCGAGGTTTCCACGGCGGCCTGAGCCGCCTCCCGGCAGGGCCGCAAAACCCGAAACCGCTACGGCGTAGCGATTCTGGCGTTTTTCGCCTTTTAGAATCAATCACTTACAGAAAAAACCGCCGATCGATTGGCGGTTTTACGCCAAGCCCCCGCGCAGGAGCGATGCCGCGGTGGGCGGTGCGGCGGCTCCGGGCGTCCCCGGCTCGCCGCCATTCTCCGGCTCGCGGCCGCCCTCTCCGGGGGCCAGGAACAGGTTGGCGTCCAGACCGTGCTGGCGGGTGTAGAGATCGTAGTAGCGGCCCCCCAGCGCGTACAGCGAATCGTGCGTGCCGCGTTCCACGATGCGGCCTTCTTCCACCACCAGGATCTGGTCGGCGCGGCGGATGGTCGAGAGCCGGTGCGCGATCACGAACGTGGTGCGGCCCTGCATCAGGTAGGCCAGGCCCTGCTGAATGGCGGCTTCGGATTCGGAATCCAGGCTGGATGTCGCCTCGTCCAGAATCAGGATGCGCGGGTTGGCCAAAATGGCGCGCGCGATGGAAACGCGCTGGCGCTGCCCGCCGGACAGCTTCACGCCGCGCTCGCCCACGATGGTGTCGTACTTCTTCTCGAAGCGTTCGGCGAATTCGTCCACGCGGGCGATGCGGCAGGCTTCCATCACCCGCTCTTCGGTGGCCGCCGGGCGGGCGAAACCCACGTTTTCGCGGATCGACCCGTCGAACAGGAAGGTGTCCTGCAACACCACGCCGAGCTGCGTGCGATAGGCGTCCAGCCGCAGCCTCGAAAGGTCGAACCCGTCCACCCGGACCACGCCTTCGGTGGGCTCGTGAAAGGCCGCGATGAGCCCGATGATGGTGGATTTGCCCGAGCCCGACGGGCCCACCAGCGCCGTCACCGTGCCGGGCCGCGATTCGAAGCTGACCTCGTGCAGCACCGGCGCTCCCGAGTCGTAGGCGAAGGTCACGCCCTCGAACGCCACCTCGCCCGCCAGCGCCGCTACGCGTTCCACGCGCTTGGCATCCTCATCCTCCGGCCGCTCGGCGAGAACTTCCTGGGTGCGGTCCAGGCCGGCCAGCGCTTCGGTGATCTGCGTGCCGATCGCCACCACCTGGAACATGGGCGCCACCAGGAAAGCCAGGAACGCCGTGAAGGCCATCATGTCGCCCACCGTCATGCGCGGCGGCACGGAGAGGATCTCGCTGGCCCCCACGTACATCACCGTGGCGCCCACCAAGCCCATCAGGAAGGTGGCCGCAAGGCTCATCAGCGAAATGGCCGTGAGCGAGCGCAGCACGTTGTCGAGCAACCGCTTCACCCCGCCCGCGAAGACGGCGGCCTCCTGGGCTTCGGCGTGGTAGCCCTTGACCACGCGGATTCCCGCCAGCGATTCCGTGAGCCGCCCCGTGACATCCGCGTTGATGACGGAGCGTTCGCGGAAGATGGGGCGGATCTTCTTGAACGCCGTGCGCAGCACGAGCGAGAACATCGCGATGAACAGGGTTGCCAGCCCGGTGAGCAGCGGGCTGATGCGCAGCAGAAAGAAGATCGATCCGATGGCCGTCAGAATGCCGCCGGCGAATTCCACCAGGCCCGTGCCGATGAGGTTGCGGATGCCTTCCACGTCGCTCATGATGCGCGACACCAGCACGCCCGATTTGTTGGCGTCGTAATAGCTTATGGGCAGGCGCCCGACGTGTTCCTGCACGCGGCGGCGCAACTCCGCGATCAGCCGCTGCGCCTCCTTCGAGAGCAACTGGGTGAGCGTGAAGGACGTGATGCCCTGCACGACGGTGGCGCCCAGCACCGCCAACACCAGCGGCTCGAGCAGGTCCGCGCGGTGCTTGCCGATGACGCCGTCGATCAGGTACTTGGTGGACGCCGGCAGCACCAGCCCGCACAGGCGGTTGACCACCATGAGCAGGAAGCCCAGCGCCAGCAGGCCCCGCCGCGGGCGGATCAGGTCCTTCAGCAAGGGAAGGACGCTCTTCAGGTGCTCGGAAGTCTTCCCCTTCGGCTCGGAACGATCCGAACGGCTGCCGCGCGGGCGGTCGCCGCGTGATTGAAATGGACCCACTACGTACAGAGTACAACGCGCCGCAGCAGGTCCGGGACCTCGGCCGGGCTCCCCACCGCCAGCACCGCGAAGCCGGCGGCGCGGCCGGAGGCGATTCCCGCTTCGGAATCCTCCACCACCAGCGGCGCGCGCGCGCCCAGCCGCGAGGCGGCCAGCAGGTAGGGTTCCGGCGCCGGCTTGTGCCGCTTCACGTCGCCGCCGCCCACCACGGCATCGAAATGGCCCCGCAACCCGCCGGCTTCGAGCAGCGGCAGGATCTCCGAAACCGCGCTGGAACTCACCACCGCCAGCTTGTAGCGCGCGTGCAGGTCCGCCAGCAGGCCGTCCAGCGCCGGATGGAATGCCGGCGCCGCCGCCATGCGCCGCTGAAACAAGCGCTGCTTGGCGGGATACAGAGCCCAAAGCTCCTCCCAATCGCGCGGCGGATCGCCGCGGGCGGCCAGCATGCGCACCATCTCGCGGTCGTCCACGCCAATGCAGTGGCCGCGGTAAAAGTCCCAGGTCAGGCGGACGCCCACGGTCTCCAGGACGGCGCCCCAGCACTCGCAGTGCGCCGGTTCGCTGTCCAGGAGTACGCCGTCGAAATCGAACAGAATGGCGTCGAAGGCGGGCATGCGGCGGGAAACCATCAGCGTAGCACGCCAAGGTGTGGTATCACTGAATCTATCGATATGTCTGCCGACGAAGATCTGAAAAAGGAAATCGAAAGACTGCGCGCCGAAAACGAGGCGCTGAGACGGCCCGCGCGCGGGCAACTGTCGCTGAAGGTGAGCGAGAAAGGCGCCCTTTCCGTTTACGGCCTGGGACGCTTCCCCGTGACGCTCTATCGCGAGCAGTGGGTGAAGCTCCTGGGGATGGCGGATGAGATCCGCAAATTCATCCAGGCCAACGACGCGTCGCTGAAGAAGAAGGAGTAGGGCCACGCCGCTGCGCCGCGCCGTACCTCTGGCCGCGTTGGCGGCCATTTTCTGGCAACTGATGGCGCCTCCCGTGCCCGGCATCGCCGATAACGGAGACTTCGGCAAGATGATCGGCCGGTACGGGCTGGGCTCCGGCCAGGTCTTCGAGTACGCCAACACCAGGTTCCACTTCGCCGAAAAGTACCGCTACCACCCGGGGTACGAATCGTCGGAGCTTCTGCTGGTCGCGCCGGCGGCCGCCATCGGCAAGTGGATCTGGCGGGACGGCTCGTTCGATCTCCGCTTGATGGGCGCGGTTCACGCGGCGCTGTTTTTGCTGGCGTTTTTCCTGGCGGTCCCGCTGCTCGAGCGCGCCTGGCTGGGCGTGGTTCTGGTGGTGCTGTTCTGCGATTTCATGTATGCCGGGTTTCTGAACAGCTTCTACATGGATGTCGCGGCGCTCCTGTTCACGTTCCTGGCCGCGGCCTTGTACCTGCGCGCCGTGCGCTGGGGCCGGGCGCGGGACTCCGCTGCGCTGGCCGTCTGCATGATCCTGGCGGTCCTGGCCGGACCGCACTATTCCCTGATGGCCCCCTGGTTCGCCATTCTGCTGTGGGTGGAGCGCGGCGTGCTGTTCGGCGGCCGGAAGGCGCTTGCGGCGGTTGCCACGGTGGCGTTGCTAGCGGCCGCGTGGGTCCCGTCCCGGTACTTCGTGCCGGCCGATTACCAGGGCCGCACCGCGTTCAACGTGATCTTCAGCCAGATCGTGCCGGATTCGGCGAATCCCGGCCGGACGCTGGCGGAACTGGGCCTGGACGGCTCCTACCGGCGCTTCAACGGGATGACCGCGGACTGGCGCGAGGTGCCGTGGGGCGACCCCCAATTCCGCCGGGAGTTCACCCGAAGAACGGGGTACCCAACCATCCTCCGGTTTTACCTGCGCCATCCGGCCGCCGCCTGGAGGGCGCTGCGCTCTTCGCTCGACGTGTCCGGGCGTTTCCAATCGCCCCTGGGGAACTTCGATTCCGGATCGGGGAAACCGCCGGCGGCTCGCTATGAGCGGTTTCGCCTGGTCAGCCGCGTCAAGCAGTGCCTTTTTTACCGGCACGGAGCCCGTCTGTTCTGGGCGTATGCGGGGCTGGCCATGCTGGCGCCGGCACTGCTCGTGTGGAATCGCCGCCGACTGCCCCGCGGCGCGGTGGCGGGCGGCATGGTGCTGGCGGGGATGGCGGAATCCATGCTGGTGGCCTCGGCGATGGCCGACGTGTTCGACCAGTTCCGGCACGAGCTGGTGGCCTTCGCCCTGTTCGACATGCTGCTGGCGGTCCTGTTGTGGGTGGTGGCGGCCGTTTGCGCTACCATCGAAACATCGCCACCGCAGACTGGAAAGACAACCTTCGCGTCGTGATGGTCTCCACCCGCAACCCCCTGAACATCGGGGCGGCGGCGCGGGCCATGGCCAATTTCGGATTCGCGCGGCTGGCCGCGGTGAATCCGTACGACGTCGCCTTCCGCGAAGCGCGGTCGGCGGTCGGCGCGGCGCCGCTGCTCGCGCGGGCGCGGCAGTTTTCGAGCGTCTCGGAAGCCGTCGCGGAATGCCGCCTGGTGGTGGGGACCACCTCGCTGGGCCATCGCGAATTGCACCACCCCATCCGCCGCCTGGAGTACGGCGGCCGGCTGATCCGCCGCGCGCTGCCGCAAGCCAAGGTGGCGCTGCTGTTCGGGAGCGAGAAGTTCGGCTTGTCGAACGGCGACCTGAGCCATTGCCACTGGCTGATGCGCATCCCCACCGTGGACCGGGACCTCTCGATGAATCTCGGCCAGGCCGTGGCGCTGTGCCTCTACGAACTGGCGCGCGATCCGAAGGCGGCGGCGGCGCGTCCGGAGAGAATCCGCGCGGCCACGGCGGGCGCCACTCAGCGGATCGCCTCCAAGCTGGTGGACGCGCTCCACCGCAGCGGCTACGTCAACCCCACCGCGGCGGCCTCCACCGAAGAGAAGATCCGCCGCCTGGTGCTGCGGCTCGATATCGGCGCGCGCGACGCCCCCGTGCTGCTGGGGATGTTGCGGCAGATTCTGTGGAAGCTCGGCGCGCCGGACATGCGGTGAGGAATCAGCCTCGACAAGGACGCCCATCGATTGCTGGAAGCACACCTGCCCAAGCCGCCTCGGAACTCCGACGCATTCACGCCGGGGGCGGCAAACCGTTTCTGCGGCGACTGATGCGCACCGTCCTGCACGGTCTTGCAGACCGCCTCAAGCGTGCTGACTCGCCATCCCGCCCTCATCCCCGCTCCCTTACTCATCGCCGTCCTCCCGCTCTCCAGTCCACTCCATGAGCTTCTGCTGTAACTCGTCTTTGCTGGGCAGGTAGAGTCGATACTCCCGCGCGTGGATGTTGGCGTCCTTGGGCAGGGTGATTTCCACCAGGGCCTGGTTCTTCCGCTTGCAGAGCAGGATGCCAATGGTGGGATTCTCCTCGGCGGTCTTGACGAAGCGGTCGAAGTAGTTCACGTACATCTGCATCTGTCCCAGGTCCTGATGGGCGACACGCCCGAGTTTCAGATCGACCAGCACGTAGCAGCGCAGCAGGCGGTTATAGAAGACCAGGTCCACGAAAAAGTGCTCTTCGTCGAAGGTGAATCGCTTCTGGCGCGCCTCGAAGAGGAAGCCTTTGCCAAGCTCAAGCAAAAAACGCTCGATTTGGCCGATGATGGCGGATTCCAGGTCGGACTCGGAATAGCGGGTGCGCTCGTCCAGGCCGAGGAACTCGAGCACCAGGGGTTCCTTGAGCAGGTCGTGCGGCCGCTCCACGGTTTGGCCCTCCCGCGCGAGGCGGCGAATGCCCTCCTTATCGCGGCTGAGAGCGAGGCGCTCGTACAGGCCGGAGTCGAACTGGCGCCGGAGTTCGCGCACGGTCCAGTTCTGCGCCGTGGCCTCTATCTCATAGAAACTACGCTCGTTAGGGTCCTTGACGCGGAGGAGGAAGACGTAGTGGGTCCAGCTCAGGGTGAAGGGACGGATCGCGGAACTGCCAGATTCCCCAGACGCTGTCTGGGGAATTGGGGAGGGCCCGGATTTTCCAGTCAATGCCTGGAGAATTCCCAATTCGTCAGTCGCTGACTGACGAATTGCCGGGGCGTTGAATTGGCCAGTCACCGGCTGGCCAATTGCGGGGGCACTGAATTGGCCAGTCATTGACTGGCCAATTCGGCCCTGGTTCTGTAAGTAGAAGAGCCGCATGGATTTAAGGTTGGAGTGCGAGAATCCGCGACCGAATTCTCCGGTTAGCCGCGCAGCCAATTCTCTGAGGATCTCTTCTCCATAAGCGGCCCGGTCTTCGCCGCGCTGCTCCTCCTCGACGATGCGCCGGCCAATCTCGAAGTTGGTATGGACCTGCACCAAGTCCACGCCGCGCGCCACGGTGGTGCGGGCGCCGGCGATCAACTCGCGGATGCCGTCAACGAACTGGGGCTCGATCTTCACAGCAGCCTCCGGATGGTACGCAACACCTCCGCGCTTTCGGCATCCAGCGCGCCGGCAAGGCAGCGCCAACCCGGCGGAATGAGCGATCCCGCGCCATGCCGCTATCATCGCACGCCCCCGATGGGCCGCCGGTTCGAGAACGGCTCGCTGCCGGCCGGGTTCCGGCGGCTGCCGGCGCCGCCGGCCTCCCGCTACCGCGCCAGCGCGGGAACGCCGGTAGCCAGATCCGCGGGCCGGCTGCCGGCGGGGTTCACCGCGTGGAGTTGCGCCGCCACCTGGCAGGCGGGAACCAGGGCGAACGCGGCGGCCGCGGAGATCTCGATCAGGGTGCCGAACATCGCCAGGGGCAGCGACTGGGGATAATGCGGGATCGCCCACAGCGCCGCCTCGCCGGCGCCCGTCAACAGGACGGCGAACACCAGCGCGATCCAAGCCCTGGCGATCAGCCCGTTCCCCATGCCGGCCACCGCCCGGCGGAGCAGCATGGCTTCCAGGAACAGCACGCACAGAATGGGGAGCCCGGCCAGCGAGATCCATTCCCCGGAACCGATCCGCCCGCCCGCGAGCGACGCCGCGCCGGCCTCGCAGAACCGGCACAGCGTGAACAGGCAGAAGATGCCGAAGACCGCCCGGCCGGCGGCCGAGGCCCGCACCCGGAAACCGAACTTCCGCAGGATTCGCAACAGCGGCAGCATGGCCGCGGCCAGAAGCGCCAAACGGAGCGGGCCGCCGGCCAGCAGGGCGAAACGCTCCATCCGCTCCATCCAGCCGGGCGAAGCGAAGCCGGCCCCCAGCACGCCGCTCGACAGCGAAAGCGTTCCCCGCAGCGCCCCCAGCGCGCCCGGGGCGACTTGCGCCGCCGCCGCCACAGCCAGCAGCATCCAGACCCGGCGAAACGGCGTGCCGGCCGGGAAGCTTCGCAACGCCACCAGGCAAAGCCACAAACCCGCTCCGGCCAGGCCGGTCTCGAACAGCCCCGGCGAGTTGCCGGAAGTTCCAGGCGTCGAAAGCGGCAAGCCGGCCGAGTGCCATAGGTACAGCGACAACAGATGGACGGCCAGATACGTCCCCAAAAAACACAGGATCCAGCGCGGCGCCGACTCCATCCGGTCCATGTAAGCGCTTCGCTTCATCGGGTCGCCTCCCTGGCGGGGCCGGCCCAAACCAGGCCGCGGAGACAATCGTCCCGCACCGCTTCGGCCGCCTGCGGCCCCAGAAACGCCTCCATCATCGCATTGGCCTCGCCGAGCAATTCCTCCGCCCGCACACCGGGGCGCCGCAACATCCGGGTGGCCGGCGCGCCGAAGTACTTCTCAAGCTGCCACTGCAAGCGGCTGGTCAGTTCGGACGCCGCTCCGCCGTCGCGGCCTTCCCGCCAGGCGGCCATCGCCGCGAGCACCGCATCCCAGTCCCGCGCGGGGTCGCAAACCGGGGCGGCCGCGCCCGCCGACAGCTCTTCCTTTTCGCCGCGGATGCGCCGCAGCCGCTCGTGGCACTCCTGGCACTCCGCCAGGTGCCGGGCGATCCGGCCGCCGCGGTCCGCACCGGTTTCCGCATCGCAATAGGCAATCAAGGCGGCTCTCTTAGGATGCATGCCGTTTCCTCACTCGCGGGCTTCCGGGCGAAGCCGCAGCCCTGGCTGGGCGCCGCGCCGGGCACGGCCCACCGCTTTCCGGATCTTACCATGCGCCCTGGCCAGCAGCGCGCCCACGGTTCCCGTTTGCAGCCCCAGCACGCGGGCGATTTCCTCGTAACGCAGGTCTTCGGTCCGCAGCCGGATGCATTCCATCTCCCTGGGCGAGAGGCCGATTTCCGGCAGACCGTACAAGCGGTCGAAGATGGAATCGCCGGTTGCCGGGGAAATCGCCGGAGAAGGCAGGTGGCGAAGCCAGTCCATCCCGGCATCGGTCCGCGAACCGGCCCGCTTCAAATCCAATACATAGTTGCGAGCCACGCGGAACAGCCAACCCCTGGGAGAGCGAATGCGCTGGCCCGCGGAACGGCACAGGAAAAAACGGAAAAACGCCTCCTGGAGCGCATCGTGGGCCGTCTCGGGATCCTCCGCCAGTGCGCCGGCGTAACGCAGGATGCCGGCGGCTTCCTTCCCGAAAAGGTCCGCGATTTCCCGTTCGATCCCCGCCGCCAACGGCGGGCTGCCGGCGCCTCGGTCCATCGCCCCGATCTTACAGCGGACCGCGCCCCCCAGATAGATGGCCATCGGCAACTACCGCCCGTCAACCTTGGTTAACCGCCCGCCCGCCGGGAGGATAACACCGCGGCATTGCCGCCGGTTTCGTAAAGAATCCGCGCCGCCAAAACGTCTTCACTACATGATGGCGAATCGCAGATTGGCGCCCGCCGGGGGCGAATCCGCGCCGCGGGTGGGCCGCCGCCGATCGACGGCCGGATCCACGTTGGTGGAATCCCTATCCGTCACACCGCTGCTGCTTGCCCTGATCTGGCTGGCGTGGAACCTCTGTTGGGCTCTCTTCGCAAAATCCAGCCTGCAGAACGCGGTGGACCTGGGCGCCCGCGCCGCGGTGACCGGCTACCTTCAGTACAGCCAGCCCAACCTCATGACCACGGTTGCCGCCGTGGCCGAACACGCCGCGCCGCAGTTCCTGACGCCCCACCTGGCCTGTACCACCCTGGGCATACAGTTCTACGACCAGCTCGGGAACGCGGTCTCCGCTCCGGTCAGCGAGGGTGTGGTGACGGTGTCCGTAACCAGTTACCCTTACACGCTCATCGCCCCCATCCTGGCGATTAGCAAATCGGCGGACCCGTCCCTGCCGGTGGGATCGATCGGCCCCGGGATTTCGGTGACGGCCTCGCGCGTCTCGCAGCCGCTCGACCCCCTGACTAACGTCACCGTGGGAACCTGGCCGAGCGGGTGTAGCTGAGCGGGAGGACGAACGTATGCGTAGTTCTCGAGACGAGCGCCGGCGCGGTTCGATTATGATCGAGTTCGTGCTGGTAAGCGCGTTCTTCTGGGTGCCCATGATCCTCATCATATGGTACGTGGGCTTCCAGACGAGCCGCGCGATTCAGTTGGTCGAGCTGGTGAACGAGGTGAGCCAGATGTGGGCGGAGGGAGCGCCGACGATCGATTTTTCCACCACGCCCTATCAGACGCTGCTCACGAGCACGATCGCAGGCAGCATGGGGTTGGCGGGAAACGGAGGCAATGCGGTGACCGGCGGCACCAGCGGCAGACTGGTACTCGTCCTGTCGGAGTACTTCTTTATCAACCCCACCGACAAAGGGTGTACGAGTGGCACGTGCACCAACGCCAACAATTACGTGTTGGAGCGCCGCATCATTGTCGGCAATAAGAACCTCATACCATCCGGTAGGCTGGTGGGAAGCATCCCGGCGGGATCTTCCCCCTACGGTTTCAATACCACCACCGGCACCTGCGAGCTGGACAACAACAACACGCCCGAATCGGGTGGGACAGCCTGCACGTTCAATTATTCGGGTATTCAGATCTCCTACAGCACCTTCACGAATGGGGTCATGTACACTCTCCCAACCGGCCCGAATGTGGGAGCGACCGCATACGTCGTGGAAGCTTGGTTCCAGGACTTCACCGGTACCGTGGTATACGAGCGATCTATCGACTAGTGCCATGACCGCAAGATACTGCTCCATTGCCGCGGGCCGCTCGCTCACGCGCGCGGTTCTGTGCGGAACCGCGAGCGGGGCACCCACTTGGGGCCCCGAGCGGCCCGGAATGGCACCGAATCCAGCGGCCGGAGACCTGGTCCGGCAAGCGAGGAGGAATTCTTATGGCGCGTAAAAGACACAGCCGCGAAGATGGCTATGCGATCGTTATGACTACCCTGGCGTTGTTCACCTCGGTGCTGATAGCCGGGCTGGGCTTCGACTATTCTATTATCTATCTCATCCAGACCAAACTGCAGGGAGCGTCGGACGCCGCGGCAACCGCCGCCGTCCGCGCGCTGGCCCAGAATCCCAGCATGAGCAATGCCCAGACCGTGGGCCAGGAGTTTCTCACGGCTAACTTTCCGGCTGGCTTCATGGGAGCCAGACTGTCGTTTCCGGGGAATTATGGGAGCGTCACCGTCTCGAGGATAAACTGGTCGGGCGGTGCAGGAACGGCGGGGTCATCGGCCGTGGCGAAACTCGTTCAGGTAAGCGGCATTGTGATCGCCCCTCTGTATTTTCTCTCGGTGACGGGCACGACCTCCGTTCCTATCTCCACCTCCGCGCAGGGCAAGCGGGAGGGACTGCTCATCATGTTGGTGATGGACGGGTCCGATTCGATGCTGACCGTGCAGACGGACGGCAATACTGCCTGCCTGGATGCCGCGCAGGATGCGCAGGCTTTCCTGGGGTACTCTCAGTGGGATACCGATATCGACCGCATTGGATTGGTGGCCTTTGGCGGGCAGACATACACGGTACTGCCGACCAACAATTTCCAATCGTCGCCCGGCGTCGTAAACACTTCCAACGCGGTGTACACAGCCCTGACCACTTACGCTAGCGGCTCGAACGGCAACGAAGACGCCACCGTCAGCAGCGCCGTGTCCGCTCCGACCGGGTGCGGCGGGAACACCAACACCGGGGGCGGGCTTCAGGCCGCCTACATGGCAATGGAGCAGTTTTACCAGACCGAGGCCTCCCTCGGCAACACCTTTTCCGCCACCACGCGCAACCGCGCCGACATTATTGTCTTGATGACGGACGGCGCCCCCAACGGTTTTACGGCCAACTGGACTGGCAACCTCACGTCCGGGGATTCCTGCGTGTCGACTAGTACCCCCGCCTTATTGGTCGGATACGTCACCAGGCACGGCGTCCCCCCTGACCCGCTCAGGGGGATACTCAGCACCGCGCTGAACACTGGGACAAACAGTACGGCCGCCATGGGCACTCCGTTGGGCATCCCATCCAAAAACTGCCAGTGGGACCCGCTGAACTCCGGCTCGCCCCTTGCCCCCAATACTGCCGGCTTGCAAAACTTCTATAAGGACTTTACCCAGTATCCCTCCGCCACCTACTACACCGATACGGTACAGGGTTCGAGCTACGGCGATACGATAATTGCAAATGGAACCAACAGTCTGATCTACCCGTCCGTGGTTCAGGCGTATTCCACGCAGGGCGGCCAACTCAACGCTCAAGGCGACGATGTACAGTTGTACCAATTCTCCTGCAATTCGGCGGATGCCGCGGCTACCCGCCTCCGCTCGGATCCCAACTTCAGAGTCGCCATCTACTCAATCGGCGTGGGCGGCAACGTCACAACCGACGACTATGACTACGTCAACCCCATGCTTTTGTACCGGATGGCGAATACGACAGGATCGTGCGACGCAACGTGCGTGAGCGACTTCTACAAAATCACCGGGTCGAACGGGCTGGAGCCGCCGAGTCTGAGTTACACCGCAAACCCGAACCAGTTGCAGGGGGACTACATTCAGGTGGCTAACGCCACCGTTCTCTACCAAGCATTTCAGCAGATAGCCACCGAGATTTCCGCCCGGTTGTCGAAGTAGGCGGTCTTGCGCGGCGCGAATCGCCGGTTCCGTTCCGCGCCGCGGATGCGAGGGAACGGCCCGCGGATAGAGACGCCCGTTTCGTGACAGCCCGCTTGACCTGCAAGCGCGCCGCTGGCTATAGTGGCTCACGGTACCCAAGGAGATCCCCGTGAGCGTTGCGACGAACCCGCTAGTTCTGGAGAAGTACAGCATGGGGGTGGGCGACCGGTTCGCTCACCAGGCCAAGGCCCAGTTGGCCGCCTGCATCCGCGCCCAAGCGCGCGGCGTCACCATCGTCCCGGTCTGGAACAAGTCCAACCGGGAACACAAGATCGTGGGTTCGGTTCCCGCCAGCACGCGGGCCGCCGCCGACGCCGCGGTGCGCGAACTGGGTTGGAAGCACTCGCATTACGTGGATGCCGACCACATCAACCTGGATACCGTCGGAGGGTTCCTCGAGGTTTCCGACTTCTTCACCCTCGACGTGGCGGATGCCATCGGCCGTCCTCCGGACGCGGGGGCGGCGGAGAGCTTCCTGGCGCGCCATCCGGAACTGACCGGACGCATCCGCATCGGAGGCATCCCCGAAACCCTCGAGATCTCCCGCGAAGCCGCCCTGGCGGCGGCGTCCAAGTACCTGGGCGCGGTGGCCGAGGCCGGACGCATCTACCGCCATATCGCCCAATCGAAAGGCGCCGGGAGCTTCGTCACGGAAGTCTCCATGGACGAGACCGACAGCCCGCAAACGCCCCCCGAACTGTTGATCATCCTGGCCGCCATCGCGGACGAGAAGATCCCCATTCAGACCATTGCCCCCAAGTTTACCGGCCGGTTCAACAAGGGGGTGGACTACGTGGGCAACCTCGAGCAGTTCGAGCGCGAGTTCGCCAGCGATATCGCCGTCATCGCCCACGCCGTGACGGCTTACTCCCTGCCCGCCAATCTGAAGCTCAGCGTACACTCGGGCAGCGACAAGTTCTCGCTCTACGCGCCCATCGCCCGCTCGCTGCGCGAGTTCGACGCCGGCGTCCACCTCAAGACCGCCGGCACCACCTGGCTGGAGGAACTGATCGGACTCTCCGAGGCCGGGCCCGAGGGGCTGGCCACCGCCAAGGAGATTTACCGCGGCGCGTTCGAGCATCGCGAGGAGCTGTGCGCCCCCTACGCCACCGTGATCGACATCGATCCGGCCCGGCTCCCGCCGCCCGGCGCCGTCGATGCGTGGACCGCCGAACAGTACGCCGGGGCCCTCCGTCACGACCGGCGCAACCCGCTCTTCAACCCGCACCTGCGGCAACTGCTGCACGTCGGCTACAAGATTGCCGCCAGCATGGGCGGCCGCTATCTCGACGTGCTGGTGGCCTGCGAAGCTTCCATCTCGCGCAACGTCACCGCGAACCTGTACGACCGCCACATCGTGCCCCTGTTCCTGAAAGGGTGAGCGCCCTCCGGGGAACGCGCCGCGCCCTACTTCTTGAAGCACCAGAGCCAGTATTCCCGTCCGCCCGCGCCGTGCTGGTGGCGCAATTCGAGACCGGCGTTTTCGCAGACGGCCCGCGCATACTCCGGGGTGAACATGATTCCCACCCAGGTATCCGGCTCGGAGAAGTACGATTCGGGCGGCGGCGGTATGGGCTCCCGTTCCGGCTCCCGCGCCGGTTCCGCGGGGCACGCCGTGGCGGGCGGTATATTCAGCATCCAGCGGCGGATGGGGCGCAGAAACCGTTTGCGGATGGGCAGGGGAATCTTGCCGGTCAGTCTCCACCAAAAGGGAAGTCCGGCCACGGGCGCGGGGTCCGGCTCGGGCGCCTTCACGGGATCGGCCGGCGCGGCCGGTTGCGGTTCCGGTTCCGGCTCCGGCTCCGGTTGCGGTTGCGGCTTGGGGATCTCCGGAAGCCCCTGCACTTGCACCTTGAACAACCCGCCGGGCCGCAGTAGCCGGGCGATTTCGCGGAAGTAGTTCTCGATTACGCTCCGGCTGGGGATGTGCTGGAAGACGATCACCGAGAAGGCGAAGTCGAACGGAAGGTCCGGCACCACCGACAGGTCCATGCCGTTGTTCCGGTACAGGAAGACATTCGGCACGCCGGCCAGCGCCGCGCGCGCGTGCGCGATCATCTCGCCGCTCACGTCCACGGCGTGGACTTCGCCGAACACGCCGGCCAGCGCGCGGGTCACCCGTCCCGCCCCGCATCCGATCTCCAGCACGCGCATCGAGGCCGGGTCGCGCCCCTGGCAGACGTTGCCCATGTCGTTGAGGACATCCTGGGCAAGTTCCTCGGCGCCCGAGGCGAAGAACTCCTCGTCGGTCCAATCCGCACGGTGAGTCGCCACGTAGTATCGGGCGTTCTCCCGCGCGCGGCGGTCCCAGTCGTCGCGCATCGAGCGCAAGGTGGATTCCAGCCTGTCCTCGCCCATTTCCAGGACTTGATCGTAACATGCGGGAAACGGGGCCGGACGCGGTTTCCGCCCGGCGGCCGCCAGCCGCTCCCGCCGCGGCAAGCCCTCCCGCCATCGCGCCAAAGGGGCGCGGCGGCGCATGACGCCGCGAACCGCCGGGTATAATGTGGTCTTACGGAGCCCTGGGGCGGCTTCCTTCGGATGATTCGCTTGTTTCGAGTTTTCGTGCCGGCTGGCGCGCTCACGCTGCTGATATCCGAGATGGTCTGGCTGGTGGCTGCCTTCGTCCTGGCCGCTTGCATCGCCTATCCCGTCGACCCCGGGTTGTTCCTCTTTTACGACAACGGCGTGGCCCGCATTCTGGTGGCGACCGCGAGCATGGTGGTCGCGCTGCACTTCCACGATCTGTACTCGGATCTGCGCGTGAAGTCGCGCATCCTTCTGTTGCAGCAGCTCTGCATGGTGGCCGGGATCGCCTTCCTGTTGCAGGGCCTGATCAGCTACGCGTATCGCCCCCTGCGCATGCCGCTGCGGGTGATGGTGCCGGGCTGCGCCCTGGCGATCCTCGCCAGCTTCGTCTGGCGCGTCGTCTTTGGCGCTTACGTGTTGCAGGTCGTCGGCCGGGACAGGGTGCTGCTGGTGGGAGCGCTGCCGCTGCTCGAGGAGATCGGCCGCTACCTGCGGAAGCATCCCGAGAAAGGTTCCCAGGTGGTTGGGTACGTGACCGGCGAACAGCCGCCGGGGACGGTGCTGGAGGGAGGAGAGGTTCTCGGCGGGCTGGCGGAGTTGCGGAAGATCGTCGAAGCCACGCGGCCCAATCGCATCGTGGTGGGCGTGCCGGAGGGCCGGGACGGGCTGCCGGTGGCCGAGTTGCTGGATCTCAGATACGCCGGGTTCGCCGTGGAGGAAGCCGCCGGCGCGTTCGAGAAAGCCGCCGGGCGGATTTGCCTGAAGGCGTTGCGGCCCGGCCATCTCATCGCTTCGGGAGAGGATGGGCCGCGCGGCGCGGAGGTCCTGTACCGGACGGCGGCGAACCGTCTGCTGGCATTCGTGGGGCTGGTGGCGTCGCTGCCCTTGATGCTGGCCGCCGCCGTGGCCGTGCGGCTGTCTTCGCCTGGGCCGGTTCTGAACCGGCACATCCGCGTGGGGCGGGACGGCCGGCCTTTCACGCTTTACAAGTTCCGTTCCATGCGCGGCCCGGCGGGCGAGGCCGGTGTCTGGGCGCCCAACGACGATCCACGGGTGACCCGCGTGGGCCGGGTGCTGCGATTCACCCGCGTGGACGAGCTGCCGCAGTTGTTCAACGTGCTGCGCGGCGACATGGCCATCGTGGGTCCGCGCCCCGAGCGGCCGGACTTCGTCGAGAGGCTGACCGGCCTGATTCCCTGCTATCCGCAGCGGCACGTGGTGCGGCCGGGTATCACCGGTTGGGCGCAGGTCAACCTGGAAGCCGGCCAGGTGCAGGATGCCATCGCCAGACTGGAGTACGACCTGTACTACGTCAAGAACATGTCGGCCAGCCTGGATACCTATATCCTGCTGCACACGGTGAAGGCGGTGGTGCTGTCGCGCGGGGCCGATTGACGCCGGCCGGTTGGCTCAACCCGGCCCAACCTGGGCCACCGCGGCCGATAACTCCGCGGCCACGGCTTCGATTTGCGCCGGCTCCAGCTCGGCGTACATCGGCAGGGAGAGGACCTCGGCGGCGGCTCGTTCGGCGGCCGGGAAATCCCCCCGGCGGTATCCCAGGCCGGTCCAGGCCGGCTGCAGGTGGACGGGCGTGGGGTAGTGGATCCCGGTTTGGATGCCGGCCGCCAGCATCCGCGCCCGCACCTCGTCGCGCCGCGCCACGCGGATGGTATAGGCGTGGAAGACGTGCCTGGCCCAGGGCATCGCGGCGGGCAGCGTGACTCCGCTCCCCGCCAGCAGCTCGGAATACCGCGCGGCGTGGGCGATGCGGGCTTCCGTCCAGGCTTCCAGGTGGCGCAGCTTGACGCGCAGAATGGCCCCCTGAATGCCCTCCATCCGGTAGTTGTAGCCCCGCAGACGGTGCTCGTATTTCCGGTCCGTGCCCCAGTCGCGCAGCAGGCGGACGGCGCGGGCGTCCCCGGCCTGGTTGGTCGTCACCATGCCGCCTTCTCCGCAGGCGCCCAGGTTCTTGGTGGGGTAAAAGCTGAAGCCGGCCAGGTCGCCGAGGGATCCCGCGCGGCGCCCCTTGTATTCGGCGGCGTGAGCCTGCGCGGCGTCTTCGACCACCACCAGGCCGCGGCGCCGCGCAATCTCCAGAATCGGGTCCATATCGGCGGGCTGGCCGTAGAGGTGGACCGGCAGAACGGCCTTGGTGCGCGGCGTGACGGCGGCTTCCACGCGGGCGGGGTCGATGTTGAAGGTCCGCGGGTCGATATCCGCCAGCACCGGTGTGGCGCCGGTGTAGCCGATGGCGGCCACCGTGGCGATGAAGGTGAACGGCGTGGTGATCACTTCGTCGCCGGGGCCGACGGCGGCGGCCAGCAGCGCCAGGTGCAAGGCGCTCGTGCCGGAGTTCGTGCCAATGCCGAATGAGGCGCCGCAGGCCGCCGCGAACTCGGCTTCGAAGGCGGCCACTTCGCTGCCCAGGATGAAGGCGGTGTCGTCCAGCGCGCGGTGAATCGCCTCGTCAAGCTCCCCGCGGATGGCGCGGTGCTGGGCCTTGAGATCGATGAATGGGACCAAATCTCATGGTATCGCACGGTGGCCCGGCGGCCGCTCGCCCGGCGCTCACCGGCGCCCCGGAAAGCCGCATACTGGAGAGGATGCCGCAGGCGCCCCAGCCGTTCGAGATCGAAATCGCCGTGGCCGCCGGGGACATCGACGTTCTCGGCCACGTCAACAACGTCACCTATGTCCGCTGGGTGCAGGAGGCCGCCGCGGCCCACTGGAGGTCGGCCGCGCCACCCGAGGACCAGGCGCGAACGCTGTGGATCGTGCTGCGGCACGAGATCGACTACAAGCAACCCGCGCGGCTGGGGGACACGGTATTGGCGCGCACCTGGGTGGGGGCGGCCAGCCGGGTGAGATTCGAGCGGTTCACGGAACTGCGCCGCGCGCGCGACGGCGCGGTGCTGGCCGCCGCGCGCACGCTGTGGTGCCCGGTGGACGCCCAGACGCTGCGCCCGGCGGCGGTCAGCGGCCAGGTGCGGGCGGCCTTCGCGGTGGAGTAGGGAGCGGTGCGGCAACCGTCGCGCCGCGGATGGCGCCGATCGAAGGACTAGGCTCAAGGCCGGTTACTCGGGTTGCCAATAGTCCGCCGTGCCGGTAGAGACATCCAGCGCACCTACGCGGACATCCCGTTCGTATCAATTGAGACTCCCTTTCCGCTCGGGGCTGAGCTTCGCGATCGACGTATGGCTCTACTGCACCGCGATAGTCACGGTGTTGGATGCAATGCCTCCCATGGTAACGATCAACGGCACGGCGCTGCCGGTAGGCGCGTTGGCCGGCACCTGCGCGTTCACCTGGTAAAGACCCACGAAGCCTGGCACAAGGCCGGAGAAGCTGACAGTGGCGGGCACGCCTCCAATGGTCGCCGTGGGTGTGGCCTTGGTGGCGGAAAGTGTAGTCGCGGATGCGCCCGCGCCGCTGGCCGGGCGGTTGTTCACGTCGCCCAGTCCGGTGCAGTAGATCGTCAGGAATTCCACACCCCGGGTGGCGGGCCGGGTTTGGACGCCGGAGATGCTCCCCGCCGGCGCCGCGAAGATCGCGGTGTTGGAGATCTGCACGATGCCCTGGGGCGTTCCCGGGGAGTTGAGGGCGAAAATGCCCGGCCCGGCGGCGCTTAGGGCGACGGACAGTGCCGGTCCGACCGTCCCGTTCACGGTCACCGTCATCGTGACCAGGGTCTGGTTGACCAATTCCCAGGGAAACTGGAAGTTGATCTGGTTGGGCGAGACGAAGAACAGCGGCGCCGGGATTCCGTCGATCTGTACGCTGACTCCGTTCAGCGTGGTGGGCAGGGGCAGGTTCGCCGCCGACAACGTGGCCGTGCCGAAATTGATGCCGAAGATGGAACCGATGGATCCTCCCGCGTGCCACTGGCTGAAACTGGCGCCGTTGACCACACCGCCGCCACTAATGGCCGGCAACGTCGTGCCCGGCACCACCACCGTGAAGGGCACGGTGTTGCTGCTCTGCACCAGAGTGGAGACCGCCACCAGCGCACATCCCGGTGGCAGTCCGGCAGGGACCACGATGGTCAGGCTGGTGGGCGAAGCGCCGACGATCTGGGCGGCCAGCCCGCCGAAGGAGACCAGGTTGTTGGCCGCCGTGGGGTCGAATCCGCTGCCGCCGACGGCCACGGAGGTTCCCGCGTTCCCGGTATTCGGAGTGAGCGAAGCGATTACCGGAGCGGCCGCCGGCAATTGCGCCAGCACGTAAAGTGGCGAGATTTCCAGGACCATGCCTTGACGCAGACCCGCACTGTCGAATCCCTGCGCCAGGATGCGGATGGTGCGCAAACCGGTGGGCGTGGAACTTCCCGCCGCCAGGCCGTCGTCGGTATAAGTCCCGTCCCCGGCTCGGACGTCTCCCTGCGTGCCATCGTCCGCCAAGCCTCCGCCGCCCTGGCCGCCACTGCCGTTCAGAGTGAAATCCTGCAGGCCGTTGCGCATGAACCGGAAGGCCAATAGCGGACTCGTGAAACCCGAAAAACCGGGCTGGGCGGTAAGCGTGGCGCGGTTGCTGCCGCCGGTCAGCACGTAGTCGGGCGCCAGCGTGGGCGCGCTCAGGCCCGGCGCGGAGCCCGCATTCAGGGGATCGATGTCCACGGTGGCCAGTTGGGTGAGGCCTTGAGACAGGGTGCCCGGCACGGCGAAATTGTAGAGGAAGCGGCTGGCCGCGCCGTTCATATGCACCTCCAGCCCAATCGAGGTGAGGGAACCGAGGCCGGTGGACAACTGGGTCACCGCGCTGCCGTCGGTGTTGTAGAGGGTGTCGAACCACAGTGCGCGCGAGCCGTCGGAGGACAGCGCCGCAAAGCCGTTGCCGTAGCCCGCGGGAGAGCCCAGCACCTTGCGTCCCGTTCCGTCGAAATTCAGCACTCCCATCTCGATGCTCAGCCCGCCAGGCACGATGTTGTAGATGGCCTTGGAGCCGTCGCCGCTGATGCCGGCGGAATAGGGAGTCACCGGTCCCAGCAACTGGTGCAGGTTCGAGCCATCCAGGTTGACGCCGAAAATGCCGCCGGTTGTTCCACCCGCGTTCTGGTGGGCCGCGAACACGATGTGCGAGCCGTCGGCGGAGACGTCGAGCGCCCGGGCACTGCTGCCGGAACTGAATTCCGGGCTCATGTTGTCCACGTTGGTGGTGCCCAGCAGGCCGGCGATGGCGCCCGGACCCACGATCTGGCGCAGCGAACTGCCGTCGCCGTTCATGACGTACAATCCGCGCTGGATCGGCGTGTTGGTTCCTCGATAGACCGCGTCCCGCGCCAGCAGGAAGAAGATCCGCCTCTTGTCGCCCTCCACCCGGATCCCCGTGATGTAGGCGTTCCCTCCGCCATCGATGTCGATCAGAGTGCCGCCGCCGGCCAAACGTATTTGCTGAGAATCGGTGGAAACCACTAACGCGCCGTCGTCGCTCAGGTCCACGGTGGCGCCGCAGAAGCACAGCGCCGTATAAGCGTCCGCTTGACGGAGCCCGGTGCCGTCGGGATTCATCGTGAAGACCGCGGTCCTGGACGGAGACGGTGAGTAGCCGTAAGCCAGAACATTCCCGTTGCCGCTGATGGCCAGCGAGGTCCGGTAGTCCGGCCCGTTGTCGGCAAGGTTGGTGATCTGGTGGTAGACCAGCGTCCGCACCTCCGCCGGACCGGCGGTCTGGCCGCACGCGATGGCCGAAAGAAGAAGAAAAAGGCACGATAGCCGGAAAGCCGTGGTACTCGAGATCATGGTGAAGCCTCCTTGAAGGGCTGGATGCGAAGTCAGTTATGCGCTCTCAGCCGGGTCTTTCCGTGCGTAGACGATGCCGGACGGCGCGAACGGCAATGCGGCCAGTGCCGTTCCGAGAGAGCCGAATGGACTGGCTTCCAGGATTCGAATTGCGCTCACTGAGTTGTCCGGCAGGGATCCCGTGGGAGCTTCGGATGGCGGCAAAAACCGGGATGACGGATTCCGGCACGACAGGCGCCCGGAGCCCGCCGGCGCTCGCGATGCCGCCCAGCGACACTGTCTGACGGCCAACATCCGAATCCGGGGCGGCCAACGCAAGCGGCACGAAAAGTACCAGACGCTTAAGGAACACGACGGGTCCCGTGGGAAACTCCCTGATGAGCTTATCGGATGGCGTGGCGAGGATTTTAACCCGCATTTCCGTCTTAAGCAGTTACCGATAACCTCTTTGATGGCCTCCGGCGCCTTTACTCATGCGGGTTTCAGCGCGAGGAGGACGCTCGGGAGGGCAACCTGCAATGGGGGAGAAACAAAACCGGCCATTCCAGCTCTCCTTCAATGCCGTGCCGGGCCCGCCGTTGACGATGGGGACGGCCGGATCTGGCGGGAATCAGCCCCATTTGGTCAGGTAATCTGAGGCACGCAAATCTCAAATTGGTCGTAACATTAGAGATGCACGGCTGGGACGAGTGGGAGACGAACGTCATCGAGTTGTGCGATTATCGTAAGTTTTCGGCGGATTCGCCGGTTGAGTTTGGAGTCGTGAAATGAGGACCCTCCGCTACGTCGCCATGCTGGTGTATGGGGCGCTCGCCTTTGCGCAGCGGCCATCCGGGCAGGATACGGCGGCACTCGTCGAGAAAGCCCGCCAGAAAGCCCTGGCCTATACGCAGTCTCTGCCCGATTTCGTGGCCACCGAGGTCCTCCACCGCTATAGCGGCAGCATGGGTCGTGGTTATGGCGGGAATCCCATCGACACGCTCACCATTCAACTCCGCTACCTGCATCACAAGGAAGACCATAAGTTGATGCTGGTGGATGGAAAGCCGGCCGGCCGCACCTTCGAGACCCTCGAGGGGACGGTCTCCAGCGGGGAATTCGGGGCGACTCTCAGCGCCATCTTCGACCCCGCCACCGAGACCGCCTTCCACTGGCAGAATTGGAAGAATCTTCGCGGGCGGCGGGTCGCCGTGTTGGGCTATGAAGTGACTGGCGCGCAGTCGCACTACCGTCTCGGGACCACGGCCGATGGCCGGACGGTCTCGGCGGACGCGGGCTACCACGGCGTTCTGGAAATCGACAGCGAAACCGGGGAAGTCCTTCGTCTGGAATACGTTGCAGACCACGTACCGGAGTCTCTGCATTTGACCTACGCGGGCACGACAGTGGACTATGCCCTCGCCGGCATCGCCGGACGGAATTATCTGCTGCCCTCCCGTTCGGAGACGGAAATGCGAGGTTCGACCGCCTGGGCTCGCAACGTAATCGAGTTCCGCGATTATCACAGGTTTTCGGTCGATTCGACTGTCGATTTCGGCCCTGTGAAGTAACCTTGCGCAATCCCCCATGTTCCCGGGACCAAGAGGAGACAGCTTGGCCGATCGGGAGCGGCCAGCGGTCGAAACCGATCCCGCTCACGCCACGCCCACCACTTCATTCAAGAATCCCACCAGGTACTTCCACACCAGGTAGTAGAACGCGGCCACCGGTACAAACACCGCCAGGCCGAGCGCGGGCGTGAGTATGAAGATGCCCAGGTGCCGCGCCAGAAGCAGACCCGCGGGAATCAGGAGGGCCGGCAGCAGCGCGCCCCACGCTCCCAGCCCCACGCGATTCTTCAACGCCAGGGCCAGGTATGTCAGGTTCCACAATCCCCACAGGTTCGGCACCGCGGCCATGGGGAAAGCGATGATGCGCTCGATGGGCACGGGCAACCGGTAAACCATGCGGGCGATCACGAACCCGGCGAGGACGATCACCATGAACCATGTCGGCACGAGGACGCCTGCCATATAGGCTCGCAAATACGGATGGCGGTTCATATCGAGTCCTTTCTAGAGCTGATAGAGTAGGCCCGGGATAAGCCCGGGGAAGATCAGAAGCACCGCCCCCACCAGCGCAACGGCCACCCAGTCCATCGGGCCGAACCGCCGCGCGGGGGCTTGTGAATTCAGGCGCCGGAGCATCTCCGGCCACAGGTCGCGCCGCAATTCGCCGCCGGCCGCCGGGGCGATCGACGACTTCAGCAGCGCGCGCAAACGTTCGTCACGAGGGTCGTTCATGGGTGAATTCCTAACCGGTCCAATTTCTTCCGCAACAGCCGGACCGCGCGGAAGACGCGGGATTTCACGGTGCCGATGGAGATCCCCAACGCCGCGGCGATCTCCTCGTACGGGCACTCTTCGATCAGAGCCAGCGTGGCCGCCGCCTGCAGCCGCGCCGGGAGGGTGCGGAACGCTCCGGCCACGCGTTCCCGCACCTCCCGCTGCCAGACCGGATCTTCGGTCTTGCCGGCGGGAACGTCGAGCGGCAGCGGGTCCGCCGGGCGCGCCGGCCGCAGGTGGCCGATGGCCGCGCGCGTGGCAATCCGCCGCGCCCACGCGCCAAACGGCTTGGCGGGATCGAACCGCTGCCGCCACCGGTAGATGCGCCAGAAGGTTTCCATCGTCAGGTCCTCGGCCGCCGCGGAGTCGCGAACGATGCGCACGATCCATCCGTAGACTTCGCGCTGCGATTGCCGGAAAACGGTTTCGAAGGCATCCAGGTCACCCGCGGCGAAGCGTTCGAACAGGTCCATGAGCGTCGGTTCCCATCATCTCCCGGAGATCGGTTGCATGTCTTTCTACCGGTATTACCGGGCGAGTGGGGAAAAGGTTGTACGTTTTTTTGCGGCCCGATTACCGTTCCCCCCGCCACTTTCGCTACTATTGAGTAGTAGGACGGACCCGGCCATCCCCCCGCGCGATTTCGCTCGCGCTCGAACCCGATTGACGCGATCCATGAAAAGTAGCAATCCAAGTATCCGCAACATCGCCATCATCGCCCATGTGGACCATGGGAAAACCACCCTGGTCGACGCCATGCTCAACCAGAGCGGCATCTTCGGCTCCCACGAGGAACACGTGGACCGCGTCATGGATTCCAACGACCTCGAGCGCGAGCGCGGCATCACCATCCTCGCCAAGATCACCGGCGTCCGCTACCACGGCGTCAAGATCAACATCGTGGACACCCCCGGCCACAGCGATTTCGGCGGCGAAGTGGAGCGCGCGCTGAAGATCGTCGATGGCGTCATGCTGCTGGTGGACGCCTCCGAAGGCCCGCTGCCGCAAACCCGCTACGTGCTCTCGAAGGCGCTGGAAGCCAAGCTGCCGCCCATCGTGGTGATCAACAAGATCGACCGTCCCGACGCCCGCGTGCCGGAGGTGCTCGACGAGATCTACGACCTGTTTATCGACCTGGACGCGACCGTTGACCAGCTCGATTTCCCGGTGCTCTACGCCATCGCCAAGACCGGCGTGGCCAAGCGCACCATGGAAGACCCGTCCACCGATCTGCGCCCGCTCTTCGACGCCATTCTCGAGCACATCCCGGCGCCCGTGGGCGATCCCGATGGCGTGCTCCGGATGCTCGTCGCCAACCTGGACTACAGCGACTACCTGGGCCGCCTGGGCATCGGGCGCGTGTTCCAGGGCACGCTGAATTACGGCGATACGGTGGCCATCGCCAAGCGCGACGAATCGTTCCACACCACGCGCATCACCAAGCTCTACTCGTTCGAGGGCCTCAAGCGGGTGGACGAGACCGTGGGCCGGCCGGGCGACATTCTGGCCATCGCCGGCGTCGAGGGCATCGCCATCGGCGAAACCGTCACCAGCGCCGAGACGCCCGCGCCGTTGCCGCTCATCCGGATCGACGAGCCCACCATCGCCATGGCGTTCACCATCAACACCTCGCCGTTTGCCGGCCGCGAGGGGCAATGGGTGACCTCCCGCAACCTGCGCGGCCGGCTCGACAAGGAACTGCTGACCAACGTCTCGATCCGCGTCGAGGAACTCAGCCACGACACCTTCAAGGTGATGGGCCGCGGCGAGCTGCAACTGGCCATTCTCATCGAGATGATGCGCCGCGAGGGCTTCGAACTGGCCGTGGGCAAGCCGGAAATCCTCACCCGCACGGTGGATGGCAGGTTGCAAGAGCCGGTGGAATTGCTGGTGATCGATTGCCCCGAGCGTTTCCTCGGCGTGACCATCGAGAAAATCGGCTCGCGCAAGGGCAAGATGGCCAAAATGGTGAACCACGGCTCCGGGCGGGTGCGCCTGGAGTTCACCATTCCATCGCGCGGTTTGATCGGGCTGCGCAGCGAGATTCTGACCGACACGCGCGGCACCGCCATCATGAACTCGCTGTTCCACGGCTACGTCGCGTGGCAGGGCGATATCCCCACGCGCCCCACCGGGTCGCTGGTGGCCGACCGCCCCGGCCGCGTCACCGGCTACGCCACCTTCAACCTGCAGGAGCGCGGCGAGATCTTCGTGGCGCCCGGCACGGAAGTGTACGAAGGCATGATCGTGGGCGAAAACGCCCGCGATGCCGACCTGGACGTGAACATCGTCAAGGAAAAGAAGCTCACCAACATGCGGGCCTCGACGGCCGACGAAGCCATCCGCCTGGTGCCGCCGCGGATTCTGAACCTCGAGCAGGCCATCGAGTTCATCCGCGACGACGAGTACGTGGAGGTGACGCCGCTGTCCATCCGGCTGAGGAAGAAGATATTGAAGGCCAATCGGCGGTAGTATGGCGGTACCTTGAGATTCATGACCCCAAGACCTCTGATCCTCGGCGCGAAAGGCACCCTGGGCGGGCAACTCGTGAAGCTGTATCCCGGCGCCATCGGCTGGGACCGCGAAGACGCGGACGTTCTCGATTTCCCCTCCCTGCGCGCCAAAGTGGCGGGCCTCGGCGCGCTCCCCGGCGCCATCGTCAACTGCGTGGCGTTTAACGACGTGGACGCGGCCGAGGACCATCCGGAACGCGCCTTCGCCCTCAATGCCGATTTCCCCGGAGCGCTGGCGGTCTACGCCGCCGAGCTGCGTCTGCCGCTGGTCCACTACAGCACCAACTACGTGTTCGATGGCGTGCGCGGCGAGTACGCCGAGAGCGACCCGCCGTCGCCGCTTTCCGCGTACGGCCGGAGCAAACTGCGCGGCGAACGGCTGGTTGCCGAGGCCGGCGGCCGCGCCTATGTGGTGCGCACCGCGGTGCTCTTCGGGCCCAAGGGCTCGAGCGACCTTTCCAAGAAGAGCTTCGTCGAACTCATGCTGCTGCTGTCCGCCAAACGGGACACCATCCAGGCGGTCTCGGACGAAGTCAACAGCGTCACCTACGCGGCGGACCTGGCCGCCGCCACGCGCGGCCTGCTCGAGTCCTTGCCACCGCCCGGGGTGTACCACGTCACCAATAGCGGCGCGGCCAGTTGGTTCGATTTCGCGCGGGAGATTTTCCGCATCGCCGGGCGGCCGGTGAGCGTGCTGCCGGTTCCCTCGAGCCACTTCCCACGCAAGGCGGCGCGCCCGCCCAAGTCCATTCTCCTCAACACCAAGCTCCCGGCGCTGCGCCCGTGGACGGAGGCGCTGGCGGAGTTTTTGGGATCGCCGTAGGGGTTTCGAGGGCGGCGCGCTACAGGAAAAGACCTCGCCTGCCGATTAGTCAGAAGAGGTTAATGCGTCCCGCGGCAGGGTCGGGACCGCTAACTCCAGTGGCAGCTTCGTCAAAACATGCGGCTCCCGAAACCGAGGAGAAAAACCTCCTGCCGGCCATACAGACGCTGGTGCATGGCATAGCCGTGCATGCGGTCAAGGGCGAACCGGAAGAGGATCGCGCCTTCCGGGCCCGCATGCACAAGGTCTCGGAGACCGTCTCCGGCCAGCCCTCCTGGATGGACGTCATGGCGACCGCCGACTCGGCCGTCAGCGCCATGCGGGATCACAACGAGCGCGTGCAGAAGTACCACCGTGGTCTCGCCGTGGAATTGCGAAGCGTCATCCAGACGTTCGTGAGCACGCTCGAGGACCTCACCATTGCCGGCCCCAAGCTGATGCGGAATCTGCGGGAAATCGAGAAACAGCTCATCACGGCCACCGAGCCGGACGGCATTCGGGAGTGCAAAGCCACTCTCTCCAAGTGTTTGGCGGAAATCCGCGAGGAAGCCGAACGTCATAAGCAGGCCGAGGGCGGGCGCTTGTCTCTCGATCCGGTCACCGGCCTGGAGGGACGGCCCGCCGCCGAAGCCGCCCTGGCGCAGGCGTGCGCCTCCGACAGCCCCGTCTGCGCTGTCGCGGTGTCCATCGACCGGCTTTCCCTCTACAACCGCCGCTATGGGCGGGATGTCGGCGACAAGGTGCTCCACTTCTTCGTGGAGTTCGTGAAACGGGCCTTCGAGGGCGAGATCACCCTGTACCGCTGGACCGGCCCCGCGGTCATGCTGCTGCGCCGCGGTTCTCCCGACGCCATTCAGGCCGAAATGCGCCGCGTGTTCGATCCCCGGCTCCAGTTCGAAGTGGATTCCGGATCGCGCTCCATCCTGCTGGCCATCGGCGCGTCCTTCCTGGTGGTGCCCATGATGGTCGATCCCCGCCTCGTCGTGAACAAGATCGACTCTTTCGTCGGCGACTAGCCCGCGTGTCACCTTTGGCCCGCAAGTGCATCTCTGCTAGTGAGTATGGAAATCGTCATTCATCACCTCGGGAACGTCCGGTTCGAGGCCACCACGCGCGGGCACCGCGTGGTGTGCGACCAGCCTGCGGCCTTGGGCGGCGCCGATTCGGGCATGACGCCGCCCGAGTTTCTGCTGGTGTCGCTGGGCGCCTGCGCCGCCTATTATGCGGCGGAGTACCTGAAGGCCCGCTCGATCCCCACCACCGGCCTGGAAATCAAGGTGTCGGCGGAGAAGGTTATGCAGCCGGCGCGCCTGGATGCGTTCCGCATCGAAGTCATCGTGCCGGGGCTCGATCCGCGCCACCGGCAAGGCATCTCGCGGGCGGTCCACAACTGCCTGGTCCACAACACGCTCACCGGCACGCCCGCCATCGAAACCGTGGTGCCGGCGCTGGCCGCCGTGTAGACCGGTTACAATCGCGGTTTGGACCCTCGCGAAGAGACCCGCCTCGCGCGCGCCTTGCTGGCCGGCGAAACCGGCGCCTTCGACCGCTTCGTCGAACACTTCCGCTCCCGCATCTTCCATTACAGTTGGCTGATGTGCGGCCAGCCGGAGGACGCCGAGGAAGTGGCGCAGGAAACCCTGCTCAAGGTCTTCGAGAATTTCGCCTCGCTGCGCGAGCCGGAGCGCGTGCGGCCCTGGGTCTTCCGCATCGCCAAAAACGCCTGCCTGATGCAGCGCCGCAGGAGCATCTTCGCGCCCGCGCGCGAGCAGTCGCTCGACGAACTGCCCCCCGCCGCCGAAGCCGCCGGCGATCCCGGCCCGCCCGACGCCGGCCTGCTGCGGGCGGAGCTTCGCGCCGTGCTCGACCGCGTCATCATGGAGCTGCCTCCGGCCTACCGCCCCGTGGTGGTGCTCCGCGATATCGAGGAACTGTCCACCGAGGATACCGCCCAGATTCTGGACCTCAGCCCGGACGCCGTGAAGACCCGCCTGCATCGCGGCCGCCTGGCCATGCGCCAGAAACTGGATTGCTACCTCAACAACCGCTGTCTGGAAGACCAGCCCAGCCCCAATCCCGCCCCCCTCAGCGCCGCCGAACGGGAAACCCTGTTCCAGGCCTGGCGCAAACGGTAGACGCGCGATCCGTTCCCCGCGCCGCGCGCGTCTTCCCGCCCCCGAATCCAGGGCGTCGCAACCAGGTCCGGGTTCCCCGGTTGGCCCGCCTAGGCCACGACCGCAAGGTGCCGTTCTTTTGCCACGGGCCACTCCCTTACGGTCGTGGTTCCGTCCGTTCGGAACCGCGAGCGTCAGCGAGCGGCCGGGCAATGGCACCGAACCACACGGTCAGAGACCCGGGCCGCCTTCCATCCGTCCATCTCCGAACTACTTGGCCGGGGCGGAGGGCCGCCGGTCGGTGCGCCGGCCTTTCGGACCGATCCACGACCCGTCCTCCACCTCCAGCGGCCCCATCCACGCCAACTGCCGGTCGACGTCGCCGCTCAGCCGGTATTTCTTCCGAACCGACGCAATCTCCGGGCCGCGAATGTCGATCTTCGCCAGATCGTAATTGCCCAGCCCAACCTGCGCGCAGTACCGGAGATAGCCGACCCAGTCGGGATCCACCCCCATGCACTCCACTCCCACCCGGTCCGCGGCCACGAAATCGGTCGAGGCGATCGCCAGCCTGGATGCCACCGGCACGCCCTGCGCCGGGCCGTTGCCCTCCATCCCTTCATGGCCGTCGATCACCGCCAGGCCCCAGTACGGCTGCATCGCCTGCGCCGTCACCAGCATGTTGTAGTGGATCAGGTGGAACCCCGCGTGATACAGTGCCTTGTCGTCGCGAAACGGAGCGCCCACCACCATGTTCTTGACCGACATCGTCACCACGGCGTAATTGTGCGATTTCAGCATGGCCGCGCCGATGATGAATGCCTCCGGGTCGAAGAATCTGGCCGCCAGGCGAACCGGCACCACGTGCGCGTCCTGGTCCAGCAGCGGCTGCCTGACGCTCTTGCCCTCCTCGGTTAAGTCGATCAGTTCGATACCGCGCCCCCGGTACTCCGCGACCGCTTCCGGGTACCCCAACATGGCGAACCCCCGCGACCCGCCGCCGAAGGATTCGCCGATGGTAACCGGTCCCTTGAACCGTGGCGCCAGATAGTCCAGAATGCCGCGCAGCGCATCGGCGTGCGTGCAGGCCAGTTGGTTGTTGGGGCTCACGCCGTTGGCTTTGATCAGGACGCGCTTCTTGGTCTTCAGCTTGGGCAGAATCCGGTCGTCGATCGCCACCAGAGCCTGGTAGACGGTCTTGCGGCGATCCTCGCCGGCCGTCAGCGCCACCACCGACCGGGACTTGAATTCTCCCACCGGCACGCCCGCCACCGGCAGCGCGGCCGACTGGCCGCGCAATTCCGCGGCGGTAACCAGCGCTCCAACACCGGTAGTCAGGAAGTTTCTTCGTGTGAAATAGAGTCGCATCGTCGTTCTCCTTTCCCGTCCCTATGCCGCGCCCGCGGTCCACACCCCCGCGCTACCGCAGGGGGAACTCGTAGACGCTCATGCTGATTGGAGGTATCGCCAGTCTGCCTGGCGCCCCGCTCACGGTGCTTTCGACGATGTCCACCACGCGCGGCTTGCCCGGCGTATTCGCGGCCGTCAGGTCCGCGCCGGCGATCCGCCACAGCCGGCCCTTGTCCTGAACCGCCACGCCTTTGAGCGTAACGTCGATCTCCTGCGCGGACTCCGTCGGGTTGACGATGGCCACCGTCAGCGATTTCCGGTCCGCCGTCAGCGCCGCCACGGTGTCCAGTGGATAGGTGTCGCTGCCCGAGGAAATCCTGGGCTTGTCCACTCCCACCGTGCCCTTTACCTCGTGTTGCGGCGAGTTCCCATCCACCTCCAACGGAATCGTCCCGAAATGCCGCCGGTACAGTTCGAACATCAGTCCGATCGGCCGCAGGGTAACATCGGTCTTACTAATCGCGAGTAGCTCGGGCGCCCCCGTGTAGGCCGAAATGACGAACAGATTCGAATGCCGGAACATCTCGTTCAGCGCCTGGGCGCTGGACAGCGGCGAGAACATCGAATCCCTGGCGTCGCCGATCCTGCCCGAGACCCATTCGTCGAACGCGATCCGGATGCGGTCCATCTTGAGAGACGGGAACCGCCGCTGGTATTCCTCCCAGGCTTCCACCGGGCAGCGCATTCCGTTCGCCAGTTTCCGGGCGCGATCCACCAGGGGCTCGTCAACGCTCACGTAATCCTGCTTCTCGGAATCGAACGCCTTGTCCACGGTGGTGGGATACAGGTGCTCGGCGATGGCATCCAGGTAATCCGCGGAATGCGCCAGCAGCCCGCCCGTGAAGTCCGCCGGCCCCCCGAAAGCAGCCACGTGCTTTCCCGTGATCATGAGCGCCGCCCGGCTTTGGCTCGCCTCGATGGGCGTCGCCCCTGCGGCTACGATCTTGATGGACGCATCCACCCGCCGCATCGCAACAGCGAACATGTTGTGCTTGATGACGTACTGATTGAGAGCCATGAAGCCCAACTGCCACGGCCCGAACATCTCGTTGCCGACGTTCCACCACGTCGCCCGGTAAGGCGCCGGATGCCCGTTGGCCGCCCGGAGCCTGCCCATGGGAGTGTTCGCCGCGCCGTTGACGTACTCCACCTCTTCGGCCGCGGAATGCGCGTCGCCGAAACCGGCATTCACGCAAATGTACGGTTCCATGCCGAGCAGCTTGTTGAGGTTCATGTAATCGTCGATGCCCACGTCGTTCGGTTCCAGCGCCCTCCAGGCGTAGTCGTAGCGCGAGGGGCGTTTGTCCGGGTCGCCGATGCCGTCCCGCCAGTCGTAGCCCGACGTCATATTCCCGCCCGGCCAGCGGAACATGGTTGGCCCGATCTCCCGGAACCCCGCGATCACATCCGCGCGAAAGCCGCTCAGGTTGTCCGCCGGCATCAGCGATACGGCGCCGATGTGGAACGTCCCCTGGCCCGTTCCCGCAATCTCCAGGCGGCCGTCGCCGCTGTCCGCGCCGGCCAGGAAGCTCAAGGGATACTTGGCATACTCTCTGCCCAACGATGGGATGGGGATGGTCTGCCGGCCGCCAGGCGCCGGCCCCCACACCAGGCTCACCTTCACCTCCGCTCCAGGCTCCCCCGCCAGCACCACGCGGCCCGCGTACTTCCTCCCTTTGCGAAGCGCCATGCCCGCCTGCTGGATCCCGTGCGGCGTGGCGGCCTCCAACCTGACCGACGGGCTGTGCTCCCCCACCCAGGCGCGCGCGCGGTCCATGGTCACGAACTCGTCCGCGCCGATGGGTCTCCACCTGGCCACGAACTTCCTGGCGTTGGGCGGCTTCTGGTCCTGGCTCGAATCCACCGGATAGAAGAACTTCCGGTCGCCCAGCATCTCCGCCCACATGCCGCCCTCGTAGCAGTTGCTCAGGAGTTCGGTGAAGAATCCGTACATGTACCGGGAGATGGGCGCGCCCGCCCTGCCCGCGTCCACCGTCATAGCCACCGGTTGCGCGCCGCCACTGTGCGCCAGGCCGCCGGCGATCGCCGCCGCCAGCACGCCCCTGAGAAACCCACGATGCTTCATCGGCCACCTCATACCATCCGTTGCGCCGGAGTCCGGGTTCCGGCTCCGCCTCGCATTGATTCTACTCCCCAGCGCAAGTCTCCGCGGCGCCGCCGGGGCCCTCCAACCTCTACATGGTCCACCGAAAGACGCACCTCCCATCGGTAGCTGCGTCTTCTCCCCCGTCTCTCACAAGTGCGCGACGGTTTTGTGGGGCAGGTTTTCAACCTGCGGCCGGTTTGCAACCGGCCTTCCGATCTGCCCGCAATCGCCGCGGGTGGAAAGATTCGTTTGCGGTTTGCCGCTATGCATTCATCGCTGGCCCCAAAGTGCCTTTTCGAGATTCCTCGATCGCCGGCGCTGGCGCCGAATCGCCCGGCCGCGGACCCAGCCCGGCGGCGGAGCCGGGACGGGGTCTCTTGCGGCGAGCGGGACTGCGTCCCAGGGCTGGATAGACCGGGGCCGGACGCATCGCCTTCGTTCGCCAGCTATGCCCGCGGCTCGGCGACTACAACGCTGGGTGGATTCCGGGCCCCCGGGGCGTTTCCCGGTACGAATTCATGCCAGGAAGCGTATGTCATTCCCGGACACGGACTTCGGACGCCATCGTGTTTCCTACCGCGATCGTCACGGTGTTCGAGGTAATCCCACCGATGGAAATCGTAACGGGAACGCTATCGCCGCTGGCCGAACCCGAAGGTACGGCCGCGTTCACCCGATACGTACCGACCATCCCCGGCGCGAGGCCCGAGAACTGCACGGCGGCCGGCGCGCCTCCGATGAGCACGGTGGGCTTGGTCGTGGTTTCGGCCAACGGACTGACCGGCGCCGGCGATCCGGTCGGCGGCTGGTTCGTCACCGCTCCCAGGCCGGTGCAGTAGATCGCGACAAGGCTCCCTGGCGCAGCGGGGTTGGAAGAGTCCACCAGCCGGTACGAAGTGTCCTGGATGGCGCCCTGACCGGATCCCCGCGCGTTGACGCTGAAGATGCCCGGCGAAAAGGGCGCCAGACCGATCGTTTGCGCAGCGCCGGTTTCGCCCCAGGCCGTGGCGGTCAGGGTCGTCTGGGATTGTCCGCTCAGCTCCCAGGGGATCTGGAGGTTCACCTGGCCCCCCGCGGCGAAAAACAACGGCGCGGAGAATCCGCCGGCATCCACGGACACCCCGGCCAGACTGGGCGGGAGCGGCAGGCTGGAGGCTTGGACGGGCGCATACAATGGAAAGGAACCGAAAACCGAAACGACGCTGCCGGGAGCGGCCGCGCCTCCCGCAACACCGCTGGCCGCATTCACAATGCCGCCGGGGGCGATGGCCGGCGTCAAGGAAGACGCCCAGTCGGGAGTGTCGCCGATGGCATCCATGATACTGGCGAACGCGTCGAAGGTGAGCGTCAGCTTGGAGGATCCCCAACCGTTCTGGGCGAGGCCGCGTAACTCGGGAGCCAGGCCGTTCTGGACATATTGTTCCACCGGGGCGCCGGAGGCATTGGTCCAGACTTGGAGTTTCCCGCCCCGGATGCCCGGCGTCGCAGCCGGAAGGTCCTCGAAGCTGGGAGTTCCGAAGAAGTTATAACTCGTCACCCACTGCCGGTTCGGCGCCCAGTTCTCGTACAGATTCGCCGGGTCCGCGGGAAAGTAAGTGGTGGCGGCTTCGGTGTTCATGATAGTGTGGCCCTTGGCCAAAACTACTTGGGGCAGAACGTAGGGCCACCACATTTCCAGCACGATGTCGGGGTTTGGAGTCTCGACGTTGCCCGCGACTTCATAAATGTCGTCCCAGGCGCGCAACTGCTTCCCGTGGGACTTCACGATCCCGTCGACCCAGTTCGCGAAACCGATGTATATGTCCTGATAAACCGCGTCCGGCCCATAAAGCTGGCGCGCATACGTGAGCAGTTGCGGATACTGCGAGTAATCGCCGAAGGCCAGGTACTCATCGGTTCCGGTGTGCCAGAAGGGCGCCGGAAACAGAGGCAGATATTCGTTCAGCAGGTCCTCGACCAGCGCGTATGCGGCCGGGTTGCCCAGGTCCAGCTTGTCGGGGTTCCCTTGCAGCGCCAGATCGGGATGCGGCGTCAGGATCGCTTGTGCATGCGCCGGAAAGTCGATCTCCGGCACGATCGTCACATGATATTCGCGCGCGAGCTCGATGAGGTCCGTCATTTCGGCCTTGGTGTAATGCTGCCAGGAGACGATCTCGGGATGGCTGGCGCTTTCCAGCATAAAACCCTGGTTGTCGGAAAGATGAAAATGCAGGTAGTTCAGCTTCAGGTAGGCCAGGTCCTTGATGTGACGTTCGAGGAACGGGAGTGAGTAAAAGGTTTCCACGCACAGCATCAGGCCGCGCTCGGAGAAGTCCGGCCAGTCCCGCGCCGTGCCGGCTTGGATCGCGAGTCCTTGCTTCAACATTTGCAGGACGCTTCGAGTGCCGTAGAACGCGCCGGCATCCGCCTGGGCGCTAATCGCGATGCGATCGGCGACGGTTAAGAGGTATCCCTCTTCTCCGATCGTCGAATCCGCCGCGCCCAGGGAGAGCGAGATATCGCCCGGCTGGGGGCTGGTTCCGATGACAACGGGAACGGCGACTCCGGTGAGAACCGCGAGTTCGCCGGCGAATACGGACGCGGTGGTGGCGAGTTGGCTCGACGAAGCCGGATCGAGAACGATTCTGCTGCCGGCGCCAAACGTGTACGATCCCGCGGCGTCCGTCCATTCTTGAAGGGCCGGAATGGTCCACGGCTGTTCGGCGCGCGAGGGTTTGACCACTGCGCCCAATTGAAGAATCGCGAGCGCCGCCGGGAGGGCCAGCCCGGCGCCGGGCGTGGCAGGGGCTCTGAAACGTTCGAACATGGAGCGGCCAGGTCGTCCCTTCATCTCGAGATCCTCACCTATCGGTATCGGGACTCGCCTGTGCCGTCCACGACACCGGCTGCGCGGCAACGCCCGCCGGTCCCGAGCGGGTCAGGACATAGCCGGAAAAACCAAAAGCGGGCGGCACAAACGGCTCGGCTCCCGTGGCGGGCCGCCCGCCGGACCAGTCGCACCGTGCCACACGGGACTCGGCGTCCGCCGCGGTCCGGGCAGGCGTGGCCGGCTGGCCGAAGCGGATCGTCGCGCGGTTGACCGTGGGTGCCACGGCGGCTGGTTCCACCGTGGCAGCCACCCGCGCGGCGCTCCCCGGCGCTCCGGACCGAATACCAGCCGGGCTTACGGCCGGCAAAGCGGGCGCGCTGGGGGGACGGCTGTGCGCCAGCAGCCAGTCATAAATGTTCTCGTCGTAGACGTCGTACGGTGCCAGACCCTGCCCCAGACCGGTGAGGTTAATCGTCATGTATTCCTCTTGAACGTCGTGGCCGCCGCTCGGAAACAGCGTGATCTTGGCGCGCTCCGGCGGATTGCAGGCATTGATGGACTCGACTGTGTCGATTTGGGCCTGATAGGGCCCGACCGGATCGTCTTCGGCTTGAAACGCCCAGGCCGGCGTCTCTTTGAGCACGCAACCCGAAACCGTTCCCCAACTGCCGGACATGGGAACCACGGCTGCGATCTGTCGAGGGAAATTATTCGCGTAGTCCCACGTAAGACTGGAACCTGCGCTGTAGCCAGCCACGTATATGCGCGAAGTGTCGACCCGATAGGTATTGATCGCATAGTCGATGAAGAGCTTGGTCCGCCACGCGGTCGTGACGTAAATGATCGGGTCCACGCACCGCTGCGGCGAGAGCACGATGAAGGGACGCGAATCGTCCCAAAGCCCCTGGTTGATCAGTCCCGCCATGTCGCCGCCTAGCAACGCGGATAGGGGGTTCTTTTGGGCTGTCCCGTCGTCGGTGAACCGGGCCGGTCCGGCTCCGTGCTGAAAGACGATGAGGGGAAACGTTTGCGTGGGGTCGTTGCCGTAATTCACCGGCAAGTGCTCGTAGTAGGCCATGTGCGCACTGGTGGCGCCCATGTCCCTGGGTGTCTGCTCGGCGAATGTGCCGTCGGTCACGCGCACCACCCGCACCGCCTCAACCGCCGCTAACTGGGCGCTATCCACCACGTTATACCGGATCAGGTAATCGCCTACGGCGTTCGTGTTCAGCTCGGTCAGGCCCGTGACCGCGATCCGGCTCGTGATGTCGCCATCGTGCGGATCGTTGGCGGTCGCACCGGCATCCGCATAAACGCTGCCCACGGGCTGGCTGACGACTCGGGGACCGATCAGCGTAATCGCCGGCTCGTTCGGGTCGCCGGCGTCAACCGGTGTCATTGAGACACACGCCGTGTATTCGGGATCGGGAGCCGGCGGCGAGGGCGGCGGTCCCGGTTCGTCCGGACAGCCAGTCAGGAACGCCATCAGGAAACCGGCCAAAAAAAACGCGGAGGGTCGTGTCATGCTCTGTTTCTTCCGGGCGTCGTTCGGCACACTAATCGTAAGGCCAGGCAATGCCGGCGCCAAACGATTCGTGATGGGCGGTCATTGGGAGCGACCAGTGGTTCGATGGCGCGAACAGCCGGTTCCACCTATCGTGCCTTAGCGAGCCTCCGCCGGGTGGCCTCCGAGTTCTTCGATCAGCTTGCGGAATCTCCGGCGGCTGACCGGGAAACGGGCGCCGTTGCGGAGGCGGACTTCGCCGTAACCGCCGATCAAGGGAGTCACCTCGAGGACGGCGTCCAGCCTGACGATGACGCCCCGCGAGATGCGGAAGAACTGATGCGGGTCGAGGCGGCCCTGCAGCACGTTGAGTGTCGGGTCCATCGCGAAGCGGCCCGCGGCCGTGTGGAGTGCGGTGGACCCGTCCTCGAAGCTGAAGTACTCGACCTCTTTCCGGTCGACGACCCGGTACTTGGCGCCGCAGCGCGCGAGGAAGCGCGTCGCGCCCGCCGCGCTGCCGGCGATGCGCTCGACGGCCGCGTCCCATTCCGCCGCGGGAATCCCCCGCAGGCGTTCGATGCACACCGCCAGTCTCGCGCGCGTTACGGGCTTGAGCAGATAGTCGACGGCGTGCAGTTCGAAAGCCTCTACGGCGTATTCGTCGAAAGCCGTGCAGAAGACGATCTTAGGCCGCCGGGAACCGAGCGACCTGACCACCTCGAGGCCGTCCGCCCCGGGCATCTTGATGTCGAGGAAAACGGCGTCCGGCCGCAATTCGGCGACCTGTTGGATGGCTTCTTCGCCGTCGCCTGCCTCGCCCACGACGGCTACGTCGCCGTAGGCGGCCAGCAACTTCCGCAGCCGGCTGCGAGCCAGTTCCTCGTCGTCGGCCAGCAGGACGTTCATCGCGCCGCTCCGTTCGGCTCCCCCGGTGCGGCCAGCAGAAACGGCATGGCGATCGAAACCGTGGTCATCGACGCTCCCGTGTCGCGGCCAAAGGTCAAACGCCCATCCGGTCCGAAGTAGGCTCGCAAGCGATCCTGGATGTTCTTCAGGCCGTGCCCCGGCGTACTGAGCGGATCGGCGCCATCGTCCGCGAAGCCGGGACCGCTATCGCGGACTTCGATGCGGAGCGCGGTGTCCTGCCGCGAAACGCGGACTTCGATCCTCCCCGCGCCGCGCATGGCTGCGATGCCGTGCTTGACGGCGTTCTCCACCAGGGTGTGGACCATCATGGCGGGCACCAGCGCCCGGCATGCGGCTTCGTCCCGTTCCACGCTCGCCTTCAGGCGATTGTGAAAGCGGGTCTCCTCGACCTCGAGATAGCATTTCACCATGGCCATCTCGTCCTCGACACGCACCCATTCCTTGTCCGAGCGGCGCAGCGCGTAACGGAACAGCTCGGCCAGGCGCTCCACCGTAAGCTCGGCCTGTTCCGGCTCGATCGCGATCAGGGCGGCGATCGAGTTCAGAGCGTTGAAGAGGAAGTGGGGATTGATCTGCGCCCGCAGGGACTTCAGTTCGGCACGGCTGGCGTGGAGCCTCAGATCGCGTTCTCTCCGCTCCTGCCGCAACTCCCTTTCGCGAAGCCGGACATTCTCGAGCGCCAGGGCCAGGGATTCGGCCAGCGAAACGAGGAGTTGCCGGTCCTCGCTCCAGAAGGGGCGCCCGCCGGCGGGCGTTTCCACCCGAACGTTTCCCTGCCGTACCCCTCGCGAGACGATGGGCGCTTCAAAACTCCCCGACACCGCCATCGGCGAATCCGTCCCCGGACCGAGCGTGACGCGGGCGGCGGCGTGATAGATCGCCGCCAGACGCTGCTCGGCCGCGGCTACCAGGCCTTCTTCCGCCGTGGCGGTGGCGAGACCCGCGAGGAAGAACCGGTGCGCCTCGGCCGCGGACAGGTTCCGTCCGAGCCAACGGCGATCGAGATACGAGGAAAGACGGCCATACAGCCCGGGCGCCATGATCGCCAGCGGCAGCGCCGAAAGTGGGTACACCCAACTCCCCAGCCATCCCAGGCGAGCGCTCCACAACCAGGAAGGAACCAACGCAAAGTAGGTCATCAGCAGAATCAGCATCGCCAGCGTGAACAGTCCCCGTTTCGCAACGATATCGAAAAAGACCGCGCGTTGGTTGTAATACATGGTCGCGAAGAATAGCGGGATCGGCATCGCGCGAAGCATGGGTTCCAGGAAGCCGTGAGCGGACCCTTCGGCGAAAATCACGCCGAGTAGCGAAACCCCGATGGTGGCGGCCAGAAGCGTGACATACGCCCGGCGCTCGGGCCTGCCGATGGCGCCCTTGGCGCGGCCCAAGACGACCATGGTCAGGCCCAGCGCGGCGGCAACCGCGACGAATCCATCGCCCACTTGGCCGGCCGTGCCGGTCCACGGTGCCGGGAAGCCACTGAACCAGGTGCTGAAGGCCAGCCCGGCGCCCACCGCGTACATGGCGGCCACACCCAACCGGAACAGCACAGGCTTCGGCAGGCCGGGACGCGTGACGCGGAAGAACAGGTGCGCGAGCAGCGGCGGAATCGCGATTCCCGCGGTCCCCGACCATTTGCCCACGAGCTCGAAGCGCCGGCCGCTGAGCGGAGCGTAAAGGTACATCAGTTCGCCGAGCAGGGGCAGCAGGTAGAGAACCGCGCACGAGAAGCCGAGGAGCGCCCACAAGTGGCCCGGCCAGAGAGACAGGCGGCGGCGCCGGCCCTGCCGAAGATAAACGATCGAGAATAGCGCGAAGACGTATGCGCCCCAAATGCAAACCAGGTAACTGACAAGCCTGGGAAGGACCTCGACTCGGCCTACCGGGACGCGAAGTTCGGTCTCGGGAGTGTAGAGACCGTCGGGCATGGTGGTGCCACTCCAGAACGCGAAGGTCCCGCCGTTGGCGTAATAGCCGTTCCTGGCAAGCCATTCGAACACAGCCGGCCAGTCGCGGCTGCTCTCCGCGTAAGGGCCGTGCAGACGCAAGGTAGCCACTAACTGCGCCCCGAACGGCCTCGGTTCGAACGGCGGGACGACTCTCGTCCCGCGCGGGACCGGATACCCGACCTCCCACTGCAAATCCCGTTCGCGCACCTGCGCGGGGTCGTTGAGGTAGTGGCCGAAGAGGGGGCCGATGGGCTCGACGCCCGCCGAACGCAGCCCGGCGCGAAGACGCTCGATCGCCGCGTCATGTTGCACGAACGAACCGTGCATCGGAAGCACCACCGCATCGAACGGCGGGACGGTCTTGATTTCGACCGGCGGCGCCCACACGCCGGGCAAGCTTCCCGGACCCGCCCAAGCCGCCGCGAGGCACCGCGGCACGCCGGGTAACGCGAGGCAAAGGCCCCACAAGCCGAGCTGCCGCGCGAGAAGCCGCCAGTCTCTAGGGGCGCTGTGCGTCATTGTGCCAAGCATAGTACATCCGCGAAACGGCCTTCCCTCTCTCTTCGCACCCGGCCGGCGCCATCCATCGCCGGGCTACGGCGGGTGCCAGCCCAACGGCCGCTTGGGGAATCCCCAGCCTGGCCATTTCCGGGACCCAGCCGATGGCGCCTGGCGGGCCGAACCTTGACCGATAGGCTGCCGTGCACGGGCTGGAACTTTCCATCGTTCAGCCAGCCTGACACAAGGCTACGAAGGAGCCCGGCCCCCGTCAATGAATTGCCGATGAATGGTCGATGGCGGTGACCGATGGCGCCTCGGGACCGATGGGCGGCACGGCCGGGGCGGAAGGTGCTTCTTGGCTTTCTGAAGCGAAGCTGCCGGATTGGCTGTCGGCAGGCCGATAGCCCGATGCGTGAGTTTCTCGGCGCCCACGTGGACATCGCCTTCACCGTCGAGGAAGACGCCTACTCGGCCGCGCGCGGATACCCCGGTTGGGCGGCTTCTGGTCCTGGCTCGAATCCACCGGATAGAAGAACTTCCGGTCGCCCAGCATCTCCGCCCACATGCCGCCCTCGTAGCAGTTGCTCAGGAGTTCGGTGAAGAACCCGTACATGTACCGGGAGACGGGCGCGCCCGCCCTGCCCGCGTCCACCGTCATAGCCACCGGTTGCGCGCCGCCACTGTGCGCCAGGCCGCCGGCGACCGTCGCCGCCAGCACGCCTCCCACCAACCCACGTTGTTTCATCGGCCACCTCATAGCGCCTGTTGCGCCGGACTTCCGGTTCCGGTTCCGCCTCGCGTTGATTCTACTCGCCAGCACAAGTCTCCGCGGCGCCGCCCGTCGCGTCAACCGGGCCCTCGCGGTTTGATCCCCGGCCTCGCCGGGGCCCTACAACCTCCACATGGTCCACCAACCCGCGTGGCAGCCCCGGGGAACGGGGGGAGCCTTTCACGCTCGGCCTTCAAAACCTCCACGCAATCGATCCCGGTCGCGCGGATGGCGGGCGCCAGAGACGCAACCAGCGCCAGCGGCGCCGCGGTGAATGTGAAACCGTCGGCCGGTCTAATGGCGTAAAGCTGGGAGCCCGGCAATCGCGCGGCACCCGGAGCGGCGGGAATCCCTACCCCGATCCCCGCCACGGCGAGGACGGCTCCCTGGCGAACGATGAGACCGAGCACGTGGACTGAACCCATCTCTGAGACACGCCGGAAAGACGCACCTCTCGTCGGTAACTGCGTCTTCTCCGCCGTCTCTCACAAGTGGAGCTCACCCCATTATCGGTGTTCATCTGTGTTCATCGGTGGCCCCAAAGTGCCTTTTCGAGATTCCTCGATCGCCGGCGATGGCGCCGAATCGCTCGGCCGCAGACCGAGCCCGGCGGCGGAGCCGAGACGGGGTCTCTTGCGGCGAGCGGGACTGCGCCCCACGGCTGGAGAGACCAGGGCCGGACGCATTGCCTTCGTTCGCCAGCTATGCCCGCGGCTCGGCGACTACAACGCTGGGCGGATTCCGGGACCCTGGGGCGTTTGTCGTTCCTGATCAAGTGGACAGGTGGGACACTGGGCCGGCAACTGCGCGTTTCAAACGACACTAGCGGATGCGAGCCAATATGCGCTCGACGAGAACCTTGGCGGCTGCTCGGTTAGGCGAGCACTCATAGATGAGCGAAAAGACCTCCTCGTAAGTCCGGCGCTGGTGGCTTGCCAGACTGCTGAGCGGGCCGGCTGACGCGTCCAAGTCCGCGGCTTTGGCAAGATGACGCTTCAGCTTGGCGATCTCGCGGATCGGGTCCACACTCGCGGCCTCAACGAGCCCACTCGCAGCCATGTTCTCCAGCTCGGCGATGGCGCCCAGCACCTCTCGGACAACACAATTCCGTTTGTTCTTTCCCACCGCCCTCTGCGCGATGATCGCGACATTCTCGCCTGCGAGGCTCAGGAGCCGTTCGAACTCCCGGGAACGGTTGCGCTTGATCGAACTGGAACGGCAGCGTCGACTCAAGTCACGCGCCAGCGGCGTAAGATGCGTGAGGAGGTTTTGGTAATGAGCATTCTGCTCGAAGTGGTCGCGCCTTCCGTTGGGCAAAATGCGGGGGTCGACGATGTGTACTTCGCCGACTGTCCAGCTGTTAAAGCGCGGTTCCAAAAAGAGATCCTCAAACAGACGATCATCGCCGACTTGAATGTTCCCGCAACGGACTCGGAGTCCCTTGATCCCGATCGAAGGTGCCAGAGCGCCGACGTAGCCGTGATGCAGCACCCACCCAACTGCGGCGATGCCGCCGTCAAGCGCCGGAATCGTGACCGGTTCCATGCTGCGGAAACTGTCGCTGTTACCCATGCCGACGGGAAACGTGTTCCGATGCGGGCGACAGATCGGCCCATCCACGCCGCTCACCTCGATCCGCAGTTCACCCAGCATCACGTAGGGCTTCAGCGCATTGGAGATTTCCTCTCCATAAGAAAGCTCTGAAGAAAACGGTACCGGCGCGCACTGAGCGAGGTAGTTTCTGATAGCGTGGGGGTCGAGGAGTTGGTCGTTCCGATGCCGGACGACCCCGCGGAGCTCAACTTCAAAGAAGTGGGCGGGCGCCTTTCCCGTTTCCACCGATCTCGTTGAGACCGTCTGCACTACGACATCGCGCAGGTGATGGTGAGAATCCGCGACCCGCAGGAGCGACCTGAGTTTGCGGCAGTCCCAAAGGAGCTCGGATACTCCGCAATCGCCTTGGGCGCGACTGCGGAATAGCAGTTCCTGGCAATAGCCCAAGCCGGCAAGCCGGCCGACTCCGCGAAACCCGCGGGCACTTCGGCCGCGCTTAACACTGGCGCCGAAGGCAACGAGCCGCTGCACGAAAGCCGTCGCGGGTACACCAGTTCCGCTGTCGCGAATGCGGATCGAGCGCTTCGCCGAGTCGATCTCGATCCCCACGGATCCGGCGGCTTGGTTGCCGAGAATGCCAACGGCCCGCGCCTCGTCGATAGAGTCGGCCGCGTTTTGAACGTATTCGCGGTAGATCGACATGGGGTCGACGTACATCGAAGTGCTCAGCAGTTCAAGTATGTCCTTGCCGATCACGATGCCATCGTTGATGCCGGCCCAGGGTGTCTCGTGCGCGAGCCCCCGGACAGATGGGAGCGGAATTAAGTTCGTGGTCATGGCAATGTCGGTTGGGCTTTCAAGCTTTGCCGCCGCTTCGGCCGGGGTTCGGGGGTCGGGTGATCGTCGCCGCACAATCCCGCGTCCTCCACACACTCCTCCTCCGGTGGCGTGGGGGGCGTGCTTCCTGGGGATGCGGAGGCATATCCGTTCCGTATTTCCCAAATCCGCGCATCCGCAGTCTTGGAAAGCGGCTTATAGAACTCGACAATCTCGCGCAGCCGGCGCGTTCCGGCTTGCCGAGGCAGGCTGCCAAACTCGCGGGGGTCACAGGATGAGAGAAGCCCAAGCAGTTCGCGCCGTTCTTCTTCGGTCAGCCTGGCGGCGGACCTCCGGTACTCCTCAAATTCCGGCCGGCCCCCATGCTTCTCATACCAGTCGCGGTTGAAGATGTATTGGTGAGGCCGCACCAGGAGCGCCTGAAATTCGGGAACGGTGTCGCCGAACGCGCGCCTGAAAAAGTCGGGATCGCCGCTGACCACGCCGTGCGTCGCTTGGAGGATGATCTGCAGAGAACGCAGCTGGTACCGCGTCCACTTCTCCCCAACGTGTGAACGGTCCGCAAGATTCGTCGGCTGATAGCGCATGGGGAACGACCAGATCCGGATGTCGAGTTCCTCATTCAGTGATACGTTCAGACGCATGCGCTGGTATAGATCAGCGGGAGAATCGTGGAAGTTGTAGAGCATGTAATTGGACATCTCCGACAAGTCGAATTCACGCGCATAGCGCACGGACTGCTCGTACGGCACCCGCAGTCCGAGATGGTCGAAGGCAATGCGCAGCGGCTTGACGCAGATCGTGGCAAGCTCCCGCAAGAACGCGCGGTTGCGGCAGAGAATCCGGGCATCGACGCCCTGGTTGAAATCGACACGGCGCTGTACGGGCACGCGGCTGCGATTCAACTTCGCGCCGCGAACGAAGCCCAGGTCGCGGATCTCGGCGATAATGTCATGGAACCGCGGCGATGCGACGATATTGTTGTCCATCAGGACCAGGTCCTTCTTCGGCCCGTAAAGCTCATCTATGCCCCGGACGATTCCCGTAATCGAATTCGTATCGCGCTGCTTGCCTTCCAGCTTCGGCACGCCGCAGAAGCTGCACGTGCGGATGCAGCCCCGGGAAGCGTAGGCGAAGTAGGCATCGCGCACCGGGTAGCGGTAAGTCACCTGATCGAGAATACTGTAGTCGGGAACGAGATCTTCTATGGGGCCGCCGACCAGGTCGTCTGCATAGAGTTCCTCGGAAAAGGGGTCCAGGTGCAATGAGATTGCCGGTGCCCTGTCAAGAAGACCTTGGACAAAACGTACGCCCCGCCAACGGGGCTCTCCCGCGAATTTCTCACGCATGAGCGAAGCCGCGATACCGCCGACAAAGACCTTGTCGGCATCCCTATTGCTGACCCGCAAGGCGAAGTCGATCGATTGAGCGATCCGAGCGAATTCGAAGGTGAAGAGCGTAGTGATGTAAATCCGGTCCCAGGCGGTCCCAAGAACGCTTTGATCCTCGCCCTTGATGAACCGCACGTGGTCGCGCTTGCCGCGAGGCCCATGGTACTGCGCGATCTTCATGAGCCCGAGTGGTGGGTACTTGTTGTTGTATCCCGGCTCGATCAGCAGGACATTCTTCTCAGCCACGCGTGACCACCTTCAGCTGTTTCTTATTCCGGAAGTTCCGTATGTACGACAGCGCGGACTTCACGCCGGCCTCGCCGCCAAGTCCGCTGAGGGGACCGGAGCTCGACCAGTCGATATCTTGGACGAACTCAGATAGTGTGCTCATGAGGAATTTCTTGTCGCCGGTCCGATCGCCAGCCATCGCCTCCTCGTAGAGGTCGCCAGCGAGCGACATCAGAGCATAGACACCTACCCCTTTGTTGATCAGGTGGCGGCGCGGGCTATCCCATGCCTCACGAAGCAACACGGACACCGCGGCCCAGAAGTCGAGCACGAAGCGCGCCGCGAACTCCGGCTCATGGGCTCCCAGGATTCGAGTTTGGCGGAGAAACCTCCTGAGCGCCTTCTGCATCGTTCGGAGGGATGCTCTGCGCATCAGTCCCGACGTGCTGCTCCCACCGAGGTCGAGCTGCCTGTACCAAGGTGATTCGCTGTTACTATTCAGTTGCAGGGCGATGAAGAGCTCCGGCCGCTCCGCTGCAAGATCGTTTGTCAGAGTCGCATCGTGGAAATCTAGCAGGCTGGTACTGAGCCCTTTGGCTTTGCTGTTGATGGTATTGAAAACCTCCATCTCTTCACGCTCAGACAGACCGAGGAAGCACATGAATGGAAGCGTGATCGTGAGGTCATTCAAATAGCCCAGGCGGTGCTGACAGTCAACCTGGGCGAAGACCTTCCCAGCGCTCGCGCTGATGTCAAGCGCAGCGCAAGGTGGCCGCAAGTTCCGGATACGCCATCCGCCGTCCGACCGGGGACGCAGGTTGAAAGTCAGTGGTATTGTGGAACTCTTCTCCAGTTGGATGTACTTGCGGAAGTCCAAGCTGTGCTGGGGATTGAAGCGGCGCTGGTAGCCCCGCCCCGTGTCTTCGTCGAGAACATCCGCAAAACTGAGCGCGTGGAGGAGATTAGCGGGGGCGAACCCGAAGAAGACTTGCCGTTGGGCTGAGAGGCCAACCATACCTGCCAGAGTCGTGACCGGAACGGACGCATATCTGCATTGCTTCTTGGACATTTTTGCAGTCTACGACTGCTATTCTGCCCCCAGGAGAGCACAAAGTCAATCGCCCAGATTTGGGCTGGTACGGCCTACGGTGCTGCGGCTCCGTCGTCCAGTTCCCTGGGGAGAGCATTAAGCCGCAATCTCCCAACTCCGAAACGACGCCAGGCGGTTCAGGTTGTGAGCAGCCGGCGCACCTCCGATTGGGCCTCGGACCCGACAAACCCATCACGGCCATCGTGGCGTACTCGCGAGGGACCAGAAGCGTTCATCTCTATCCCGTTCGCGGAACCTCGGGCACTGTTAGTTTCGGCAGCCCGAGCGTCGTTTCTTTCGGCTCCCCGCCTACCACTCCCAGCACCGGCTTGTTGAACACCTGGCTCAGCCGCTCTCGCGGCGAGCGAAGAGACTCCGTTCGGGTATCATGTGACAAAACAAAGCGGAAGGCCATCATCCGCGTTTTGAGATTCCCTTCGTACATGATCACCTGCTGTGTGTCGCAACTGTAACGGTTCTTCGCCGCTTCCTGGTTCACAAAATGCGGCACATACACCTTCAGCCGCGCTTCCTCCAACTCGTGACCGAGATAGGCGTCCACAACCTGCTCACCGTTCGCGCCGTAACGAACCAGTTCTGTTCGCACGTTTTCCAAAGTGCGCCTCACCTCGCCCTGGTCGATCTGATCGAGGTTACATGATATCAGGAGGACAAAATCTGACCGCTTGGCGCCTTGGTGCGCGACCAGCGCCGCAATAGCCTGAAGACGAGTGAAGTTGCCCCGCCTGTTCTTGTAGAAGAGGCCACCGCTATAGTCGAGGGAGACGACGTCAAATGGAAACGGCACCCGGTTGCCAAACTCGTCCCTCTTGCGTCTGATGAGTAGGTCGATGTCACCGCGCAGCAGCGAGATTTTCCCAAGGAGACCGGCGCGGAAGGCCTCCAGTCCGAGGTCGTGCTGCAATTCCCATTCCTTTCCCTTCACACCGCGTTCAACTGCATAGAACTTCTCGAAGAGGTCCTGCCAAGCAATTGCGTCAGCCAACGCGCTGGAGGGAAGCCCAAAATAGCGCAGCCTGCCCAACCTCGGCGCCAGGCATCGCTCGATGGTCTCGCGCTGGAGAGTGCGAACTGTGTCCTTGTTTCTCGTGAACCGTTGCGGGGATCTGATCAAGTTTTCAGTTTCTCCCTGGCGTGCTGGTGGATTCTGCGAATGATCCGTTCAAGCCGGTCTGGGTCGTCGGCGAACTCCTCGCGGAGAACCTCCACCACGCAGTCGTATAAGGCACGCAGCTTTGTATCGAACTTGAGTTCAGTGCGCAGGTCCAAAAACCCATCGCTCTCCCGGTTGAGCGCAGAAAGGAACCGGCGGGTCCTTCCCATGAGGCGCTTCGCACGATTGACTGCTGCGGGCGTACGGGGTCCTTTGAGGCGCTTCTGAAGGTCCTCCTGCAGTTTCGTGACCTCGTAAACAGCCTGATCTTTCAGTTCCAGCGGTAGGTCACGCGCCTGTACCTGGCCCTCGCGGCGAGAAACGATCTCCACGCCCTTGTCCAGGACTTCGTCGAAACGCCGCTGTGCGGACTCCTCACCAGCCTTCCGATTCAGGTTTGAGGAGATACGCAAGCAGCGGCCCGCGAGCCTCTCCCGCGCCGCGTTGTCCTCGAAGGCAGTGCGGTCGGATGACGGGGTCACTTGCGCATCGAGGACGTGAATCTCTCCGAAGAAGTAGAACGCGCGCTCTGGCGTACTGTTCCATAGCATCCCGCGTGCCAGTTGCCCATCGCCCACGGCAATGTTCTTCACTCGGAACACCAGGCCGGCAAGGTCCTTAAGCTGAAACTGCCCCTTCTCGGAGTTCTGGCAATACCAGGAGTAGGCAAGGACCGCGGGCTGGTCGTCGCGGTAGAGCACGGGGTCGAACTCCGGCTCACGGCAGTTCGCAAAGTAAGGCTTGTAAACCTCCTCGCCGTCGATCGACAGGTTGACTGCCAGAAAATCAGGCACGTTCTCGCGCAGCCTGCGTTCGATCTGCTTTGCATAGCCGAAGGCAGGGTCGAGTGGGACTGGGGCAGTCTTGGCGAGGTAAGCCCTGAGGACCTCAGCATCGAGGAGGCTTTTCGCCTCCCTAGAGAGATGGTGCAACTCAACAAACGTATAGTGCTCTTCCGCCTTCGCAGGGGCTGAGGAGACCTCCGTGTGCTCTTCGAGCACGGTTTCCAGCGGCCGGTTCCTCCCCTGGGCACTTTCGGTCATCATTTTGTCCGCGTGAATGATGATCCGGTATCGCTCCGGGACTCCGAGCGGCGACGTATCAACGATGATTTTCTCCGCGATCGCCAGCCCTGAATACTTGCCAATGCCGCGAAACCCACCGTGCTTGGCTCGCTCCTTTTGCGAATAGCCGAGGTACCGGTACTGGCGAACCTCGGACTGACTCATACCCAACCCGTGGTCGGCTATTAGAATCGAGGGCGGCTGGATGCTGATTTGGATGGGCTGTACAAGCTCGCTCGCGTGCTTCTTGCGGAGGTCATAGATGCTGTCGTAGGAGTTCTGCACGAATTCGCGAATGACATGTCGCTTGTCCGGGTAAAGTCCACGGCTGAGCGCTTCCAATACGGAGCCGTAAGCGAACCTCTCCTCTGCGTCCTTGGCCGTCGTCATCTTCTGAAACCTCTGCGCGGCAGATATCCGACCTCTCACCAACGGAATGGCTCTGGCGCACTCTGCCTGCACTCTGCCAGAAACGATTTTCGCACAATTTAGTCGGTTCGGCGCCGTCCGGCGTCGAGGACGCCGGACCTACCGGTGCTCTGAAGTTCGAAAAAGGCATGTCCGAACGGCTAGGCAAATCGCATAGCTGGAGGCTTCGTTTTGTTCACACGCCGCTCGCCCGAATCGCCCTCGAGAGCGCAATAACACGAGTTGCGATGTGGCTTTTCCACTGACCGTTCAGGCGAACCGATTTGCCGGCGAGATGGCACCGGGATTAGTCCCGCCAAGTCGGCTCGCAGCAGCCGATCGAAACCGTCCGCCCCCCCCCCCGCCGGCAAACGCCTCAACCGCCCTCGTCGTCCACGCAGTTCACGTCGCGCCCCGGCACAAGGCTTCGGACCTGCGTCGCGCGACCGGTCGGAATCCGTAATCGGACAGGTTACACCCGTAGGCGCGGCGGCCAAATGGCGGTCGGCCTCTCGATCGCCTTCAACACCAGCGCCGAAAGCTGGCTGAACCAACAGCTTCAGCATGACCTCTGGCACGAGGAGAAAAACCGGAAGCTGCTTCATGTCGCGAGACTGTCCGCCGCGCGAGCCTGGAGCCCGCCCCAGCCGCTTCAGCCGCGGTCCAGCACCAGCGCCCCGGTCTCCGCATCCGCCGCGAATTCCGTGATCCGGACGGCCTCGCGCCGCAGCACCCGCTCCGCGTCTCTCGTCGGGTGCGCCCAGCGCCGGAGCCACACTACCTTCGGAGGCGGCCCAATGGTTGTGGCGAGCTCGTACAAGTCGGAGTCGGTGCTCACGATGACGAAATCTCCGGCCTTGGCGAACTCCCATATCTCGCGGTCCGGGCTTTCGAGCAGGCCGGCCGCCGCCCCCGGCAACCGGTTGTCGTCAAACAGCAGTCTCACAGAACGGGCCGGCCCGTCCTGGCGGCAAACTCGTAAACCGCCCGGAAATCGTCCGGTTCCAGTTCCGGGTAGTCATCGAGGATTTCCCGCTCCGTCATGCCTGCGGCCAGCCAACTCAACACATCCCAGACCGTGATGCGCAACCCGCGGACACACGGCTGGCCGGAGCGCTTGCCTGGCTCGATCACGATGCGCGAAGTCATGCCTCCAGCATACCGAATCCCCCCCGTTCACAAAAATCTTTCGCTCATTCCAATACCACTTACCCCGTTTTCCACAGTTTCCCCGCTCCCTGCCTGCTACACTCCGATCGGACGCCTCGAGGCCCCGCGCCGCCCGCTCCGGCCGGCCCCCTCGAATCCGCCCAACGTCGGAATCGGGTTCGTTTTTGATGTACGCTTACATGCGGTCTCTCGCCACTAACGTCAACGCCATCCGCTACTTACCCGCCCCATCTGCAAACCCAATTGGGTTCGTTTCGTCATTTCCATTCTTCGCTCGCCCCACCCCCATTCGCAGGTATCCGCCGCCCCCGCCGCCCTTCGCCGCGTCCGTCCACGCCCTTTCGCTACAATTGAACTTAGTCCGCCGCACAAGGATTCTCCCGTGACAGGTCACGAAACCAGACAGCGCTTCCTCGACTTCTTCGCCGCCCGCGGCCACCGCGTCGTCCGCAGTTCCTCCCTGGTGCCGGCCAACGACCCCACCCTCCTGTTCGCCAACGCCGGCATGAACCAGTTCAAGGACGTCTTCACCGGCCTCGAGAAGCGCGACTACTCCCGCGCCACCACTTCCCAGAAGTGTGTGCGTGCCGGCGGCAAGCACAACGACCTCGAAAACGTCGGCTACACCCGCCGCCACCACACCTTCTTCGAAATGCTCGGCAACTTCTCCTTCGGCGACTACTTCAAGGCCGAAGCCATCCAGTTCGCCTGGGACCTCATCACCAAGGACTACGGCCTGCCCAAGGACAACCTCTACGTCACCGTCTTCCGCGAGGACGACGAGGCCGAAGCCCTCTGGCAGAAGGTCGCCGGCGTGCCCGCCAGCCGCATCTTCCGCCTCGACGAAAAGGACAATTTCTGGCAGATGGGCGAAACCGGCCCCTGCGGCCCGTGCTCCGAAATCCACTACGACCTGGGCCTCGAGGCCGCCGAGCCCGGCCGCGAAAACGAAGCTTTCCCCAGCGACGCCGGCGGCCGCTTCGTCGAGATCTGGAACCTCGTCTTCATGCAGTTCGACCGCGACGCCTCTGGCATTATGACGCCCCTGCCGCGCCCCTCCATCGATACCGGCATGGGCCTCGAGCGCGTCGCCGCCGTCCTCCAGGGCAAGCTCTCCAATTACGATACCGACCTCATCGCGCCCATCATCGAGTACGCCGCCGCGCTCTTCGGCGTTACCCCCGGCGCCGATGCCCGCGTGGACATCGCCCTCCGCATCGCCGCCGACCACGCCCGCGCCGCAGCTTTCCTCATCCACGACGGCGTCCTGCCCTCCAACGAGGGCCGCGGCTACGTCCTCCGCAAGATCATGCGGCGCGCCATGCGCCACGTACGATTAATCGGCGTGGAAGACACTTTCCTTTATAAGCTCACTGGCTTCGTAGCCGGGTTGATGAAGCCCGCCTATCCCGAACTCATGGAGAGCGTCGCCCGCGTCGCCCGCGTGGTCAAGGACGAAGAGCACCGCTACGCCACCACCTTCCTGATCGCCGAAAAGGTCTTCAACGATTCCATCCGGACGCTCGACGGCCGCGCCATCCCCGGCAGCCTTTCCTTCAAGCTCTACGACACTTACGGCCTGGCCCTCGACGAGCAGGAGGAGATGGCCCGCGAACACTCCCTAACCCTCGACCGCGAAGCCTTCGACCGCGAGATGGCGCAACAGCGCGAGCGCGCCCGCGCAAGCTGGAAGGGAGCCGAGAAGGGCGTCGTGGTTCCCGCCTATCAGAAGCTGCTCGAGCAGGGCCGCACCAGATTCGTGGGCTACGACCACCTCGAGGCCGCCGCGAAAGTCATCGGCCTGATCGTAGATCGCGAATTGACCGACGAGGTCCCCGCCGGCGCCCAGGCCGAACTGGTGCTCGATTCCACGCCGTTCTATGCCGAATCCGGCGGCCAGGTGGGCGACTGCGGCGCGCTGTTCGCCCCCAGCGGCGAAAAAGTCGCCGATGTCGAAGCCGTCTTCCCCGCCGTCCGCGGACTCTGGGTGCACCGCGTCAGTGCGCTCGCCCCCATCCGCGCCGGCGACACCCTCCGCGCCGAAGTGGCCGCGCCCCTGCGCGACGCGACGCGCCGCAATCACACCGCCACCCACCTGCTCCACGCCGCCCTCCGCCAGGTGCTCGGCACCCACGTCAAGCAGGCCGGCAGCGTGGTCGATCCCGCCCGCCTGCGCTTCGATTTCACCCACTACGCCGCCGTGGACCGCGCCGAACTCGAAGAGGTCGAGCGCCTCGTCAATTGCGAAGTCCTGCGCAACACCGCCGTCGAGACCGGCGTCTTGCCCCTCGAACAGGCTATCGCCACCGGCGCCATGGCGCTGTTCGGCGAGAAGTACGGCGACGAAGTCCGCGTGGTCGCCGTCCCCGGTTTCAGCCGCGAACTGTGCGGCGGCACGCACGTGGCGCGCACCGGCGATATCGGCGTCTGCAAGATCGTCTACGAAGGCAGCATCTCGGCCGGCGTGCGCCGCATCGAGGCCATCACCGGCGAGGGCGCGCTGCGCAATTACCAGGAATCCGCCGGCGTTCTCAAGCGCGTCTCCGACTTAGTGCGCGCCTCCGAGCCCGAGTTAGTCGAACATGTCGAGAAGTTACTGGCCAACCAGCGCGCGCTCGAGCGCCAGGTCGAGCAGCTCAAGGAGAAGCTGGCGCAGGCCGCCTCCGGATCGCTCGAATCGCAAGCCCGCTCCGTTGGCGGCGCCAAGGTTCTGGCCGCCCGCGTGGACGGCATGGATCGCGCTCAGATGCGCTCTCTCGCCGATTCGCTGCGCAATAAGTGGAAGAGCGCCGTGGTGGTGCTGGCTTCCGGCGAGGACGGCAACGTGTCCATCGTGTCGGCCGTCACCCGGGACCTCGCCGCCAGGGTCCACGCCGGCAAGCTCGCCGCGGCCCTGGCCCAGGCCGTCGGCGGCAAAGGCGGCGGCCGTCCCGATATGGCCGAAGGCGGCGGCAAGGACGCCTCCGCTCTCGATGCCGGCCTGGCCAGGACGCTCGAAACCGTAACTCAGGCGCTGGCGTAACCGCCCCTGTGGGGCAGGTTTTCAACCTGCGGCGGGTTTTTAACCCGCCTTCCGACGTTAGTAGATAGCTGCCGTGCCTGGCCCGGCTAACCCTTACCCGCCACCCTCACCATCGCCGCCACGCTGCGATCCACGTCCGCCTCCGTGGTGGCCCACGACGACACGCTGATGCGCATCGCCGTGCGCCCCTGCCACACCGTGCCGCCGCACCAGCACGTCCCCTCGTCCTGAATCGCCGCCACCGCGCGCCCGGTCTCCTCGGCCGTGCCGAACGACACCAGCACCTGGTTCAGCACCACCTCGTTCAGAATCTCGAATCCCGCCGCGCCGAGGCGCTCCGCGAACCGCCGCGCCGCGCGGCAGTTGCCTTCGATCAAGTCCGCCAGCCCGCTTCGTCCCAGGCTCTTCAACGCCGCCCACACCTCGATGCCCCGCGCCCGCCGTGACAACTCGGGAACGTACTGCGACGGCTCCCGCCGCTCGCTCTGCGGCAGGTAGGCCGCCGTCATCGCCATGGCCGCCCGCAGGCATTCCGCGTCGCGCACGATCGCCAAGCCGCTGTCGTACGGCACGTTGAGCCACTTGTGCGCGTCCGTCGCCCACGAATCGGCGTCCCCGATTCCCCGCGCCAGGTGTGCGTACCGCGGGCTGGCGGCGGCCCACAGTCCGAACGCCCCATCCACGTGTACCCACGCGCCCGCGGCGTGCGCGCGCCCCACGATCTCCGCCGCCGGATCGAATGCCCCCGTGTTCACGTTGCCCGCCTGCACGCACACGATCGATGGCCCCCGCGGCTCCGGCAGGCACTCGGCGCGCATCCGGCCCTGCCCGTCCACCGGCACGCGCACCACCCGCTCGCGCCCCATGCCCAGCATGCCCAGCGATTTGGTGACCGCCGGGTGTGCCTCCTCGCTGACCACCACCTGGATCTCCGGCGCCCCGAACAGCCCGCGCGCTTCCACGTCCCACCCGGCGCCCTTCAGCACCGCGTGCCGCGCCGCCCCCAGCGCCGCGAAGTTGGCCATGGTGGCGCCCGTGACGAACCCGCCCCCGCACCCCGGCGGCAGAGCCAGCGCGTCCAGCAGCCAGCCCAGCGACACTTCTTCCAGAAACGCCCCCACCGGCGAGCAGGCGAACAGTCCCGGGTTCTGGTCCCATGCCGACGCCAGCCAGTTGGCGCCCAGCGCCGCGGGCAGCGACCCGCCCATCACGAATCCGAAATACCGCGGCCCGGCCGTTCCCACCGTGGCCGGCGACCCCAGTTCGTCCAGCATCCGCACCACGTCCTCGGGTGCCGCCGGCCCGTCCGGAAACGGCTCCACGAACCCCGCCAGCCCGGCGACCGCTTCCGCCGAAGGGCTCACCCGGCGCTCCTGAATCTCCTCCCGATACCGCGCCGCGCGCCACGCCACCGATTCCAGTAGGTCCCGCATGTTCTTTAGGGTACCGCCGTCCGCCCCTCTATTCCCCAGGCGGCATTCCGCCGATAGGTCCTGTATGAACGGCACCTACCGCGGGGTTGCACCGGCGCATTCCGACGCCGGGCGGCTCGCGATCCGTGACTCGCGCGCTCCCGGCTGGTTGCCCGCGCTGGCCGGCGCGGCGCTGGGCTGCATGTTCGGATTTCTCTACAACCTCCTGCTGGGCTGCACGCACCGCCACAAGTCGTTTCCCTTCACTCCCGTGCGGAGGAACGCGGCCCCCGGAGCCGTTCGCAACGGCACCTACGTCGTCTGCCTGGACTGCGGCAAGACGTTCGACTACGACTGGAACCGGATGCGCATGGGGCCACCCGCCAGCGCCCGTGGGCCCACGGAAGCGCGCCCCACCCGCGTGCGGGCCTGTCCGCCACCGCGTATCACCGCCATCACGCTGGAGCCCGCGCCGTCCCGCGCCGCGCAGCACCGTTACGAGAGCGCTCGCGGCCGCGTGCGCAGCCTTACGGCGTGATCGACCCCAGCACCACCGCCCGCCGCGCTCCCGTCGCCGAGGGCAGATTCGACGCCCGCCGCCGCCACGTCTCGTGCGCCAGCACCGCGAACGCCACGGCTTCCTTGCCGTCCACGTCCACGCCGTAATCGGCGGACGTCGCAATGGCCATCTCCGGCAGTAACGCGGCCAAGTGCGCCATGATCTGCCGGTTGTGCACCCCGCCGCCCGAGACGATCAGGTCGGCCGGCCCCACGCCGCGGATGCCGATCGCAACCGCCGACGCCGTCAGCGCCGTCGCCGTGGCGATCAGGTCGCGCAACCCGAGGCCGGTCGCCTTCAAGCGCTCGACGAACTGCGCCCCGTACTGCTCCCGCCCCGCGCTCTTCGGCCCGCGCCGCCGGTAGTAGGGGTCCGACAGCAGGTCCCGCAACAGGGCGCGGTCCACCCGGCCGGTTGCCGCGATCCTGCCTCCGCGGTCGAACCTCCGCCCCATCTCGCGGGCCAGCGCGTCGATCGCCATGTTCCCCGGTCCCGTGTCGAACGCCGTGACCTGCCCGGGCCCCGCGCCCGCCGGGATCACCGTGACGTTGGCGATGCCGCCGATGTTCAGCGCCACGCGCGTCCTGGTGGGGTGGCGGAACAGCAGGTAGTCCACCAACGGCACCAGCGGCGCGCCCTGTCCGCCGGCGGCGATGTCGCGCGCGCGGAAATTCGAGACCACCGGCACGCCCGTCCGCTCCGCCAGCACCGCCGGCTCGCCGATCTGGAGCGTGTGCCGCCCGCCATCGTGATGCACCGTCTGTCCGTGGCAGCCGATCAGCTCGACCGCGCCCCACCGTCCCACCGCGCGCAACACCGCCCGCGCGTACAACTCCGCCAGCCGGAAGTTCCAGCGCGAAATCGAAGCCGCCGAATCCAGCCCCAGAATCGCCTCCCGCACGCCCTTGGGATACGGCGCCGCCAGAAACCCGATGGTCCGGACGCGCTGGCCCGAAACCTCCACCACCGCCACGTCGATGCCGTCGAGCGAGGTGCCGCTCATCACCCCCGCGATTCTCACTTGCGCTTCAGCTCCTCCTGCAGTTCGCTCAGCAATCGCAGAGCCTCGATGGGCCGCAGCTCGTCCAGCTTCAAGCCCCGGATGCGCTCCGCGATGCCGTATCCCACCGGCTCGAAAAGCTGGATCTGCACCGGCCCGCGCTCCTCGGTGTGCGCCAGCTCCTCGGTGACCACGTGCTCGGTGCGCTCGTGCAGTTTCAGCACCTCGCGGGCGCGCTCGATCACGCCGGGCGGCAGGCCCGCCAGCCGCGCCACCTCGATGCCGTAACTCCGGTCGGCCGCGCCCGGCTCGACTTTGCGCAGGAAGATGATGTGGTCGCCGGCTTCCTTCACCGTCACCATCAGGTTGCGCACGCCTTCCATCTGCCCGGCCAGTTCCGTCAGTTCGTGGTAGTGCGTGGCGAACAGGGTCTTGGCGCGGGTGCGCGCGTGGATGTGCTCCACCACCGCCCACGCCAGCGCGAGGCCGTCGTAGGTGGAAGTGCCGCGGCCGATCTCGTCCAGCACGATGAGGCTGCGCGGCGTGGCGGTGTTGAGGATCGCCGCCGTTTCGGTCATCTCCACCATGAACGTGGAGCGCCCGCGCGACAGGTTGTCGGAGGCGCCGATGCGCGTGAACACGCGGTCGACGAGCGGCAGCGTGGCCGATTCCGCCGGCACGAAACCGCCCATCTGCGCCATGATCGCGATCAGCGCCGCGGACCGCAAGTAAGTCGACTTACCGCCCATGTTAGGCCCGGTGATGATGGCGATCAGGTCCGTCGAGCCGTTCAGATACAGATCGTTGGGAATGAACCGTCCGGCTTCCTCGCCGGCCATGCGTTCGATCACCGGATGCCGCCCCGCCATGATCCGCATCTCCCCGCTCTCGGAAAACGCCGGCCGGTGGTACCGGTTCCCGGCGGCCACCTGCGCCAGCGCCGCGGTCACATCCAGCTCGCCCACCGCCGACGCCGTCGAACGCACCCTCTGCGCCTGCGCCGCCACGCGCTTCCGCACGCCGGCGAACAGTTCCTTCTCGAGCGTCTGGATCTTGTCTTCCGCGTCCAGCACCTTGCGCTCGTAGTCCTTCAACTCGGGCGTGGTGAAGCGCTCGGCGTTGGCGAGGGTCTGCTTGCGCTCGTAGTCGGCGGGGGCAAGCTGCAAGTTGGCGCGCGTGATCTCGATGTAGTAGCCGAACACGTTGTTGAAGCGCACCTTCAGCGACGCGATGCCGGTGCGTTGCCGCTCGCGCGCTTCGATCTGCGCGATGTATCGCTTCCCGTTCCGGCTGAGGTCGCGCAGTTCGTCCAGCTCGGGATGGAAGCCCGCGCGGATCGTGCCGCCGTCGGCGACGTTCAGCGGCGGCTCGCCGGCGATGGCCTCCAGAATCAGGTTGGCCACGTCGGGCAGCTCGTCGAGGCGTTCGTGCAGGCTCCGCAACCGCGCGGCCTGCTGCGTGTCGAAGCAGCGCTTCAGCGCCGGGATCTTCCCGATCGACAGGCCCAGCGCCAGCACGTCGCGCGGACCAGCCGAGCCCAGCGTCACCTTGGCCAGCAGACGCTCCATGTCCAGAATGCCGCCGAGCTGTTTGCGCAGTTCCGCCCGCAGAATGGTCTGCTGCAAAAGTTCCCCCACGCCGTCCAGACGCTGCTCGATCTCGCTGCGGTCCATCGACGGCCGCAGCAGCCGCTGGCGCAGCAGCCGGCCTCCCATGCCCGTGAGCGTGGTATCGAGCACCGCCAGCAGCGTGGCCTGCTGCCCGCCGCTCGCGGCCGCATCGGCGGCGAAGAGCGGTTCCAGCAACTCCAGATTGCGCACGGTGACCGCGTCCAGCACCATGCAATCGGCGCGGTTGTAATAGGCCGGGCGGTCCAGGTGGTCGAGCGCGGCGCGCTGCGTGTCGCGGAGGTAGTGCAGAATGGCGCCGGCCGCGCCCACCGCGGCGGGGTGTCCGGCGAGGCCGCAGCCATCCAGCGTGGCCAGCTTGAAGTGCTCCCTCAGCGTGCGGCCGGCGTAGTCGTGAGTGAAGACCCAGTCTTCCAGTTCCGTGCGGACGAAGCGCGCTCCCGTCCGTTCCGCCTCCCGCAGCAGGGGCAGGCCGGCGGCCACCAGCACCTCGCGCGCGCCAATCTGTTCCAGCGCCCCGGTCACTTCGCCGGCGTCCATGTCGGTGGCACGGAATTCGCCGGTCGAAAGGTCCACGTAGGCCACGCCCGATTTTCCATCGCCGCGCGCCACCGCCGCCAGGTAATTGTTCTCGTGGGAGCGCACCAGCGCCGCGTCCATCGAAGTGCCCGGCGTCACCACGCGGGTAATCTCGCGCTTCACCAGCTTCCTGGCGAGCTTGGGGTCCTCCATCTGGTCGCAGATGGCCACGCGGTAGCCCTTCTGCACCAGCCGCGCGATGTAACCCTCGGCCGCGTGATACGGCACGCCGCACATGGGAATGGCCGCGCCCTTCTCCTTGTTGCGCGAGGTGAGCGTGATTTCGAGTTCGCGCGCCGCCGTGACGGCGTCCTCGAAGAACAGCTCGTAGAAATCGCCCAGGCGGAACATCAGCAGGGAATTGGGGACCTGCTGCTTCACGCTGTTGTATTGCCGCATCAGCGGCGTGGAGGCGTCAGACATGTGCCACGGTCTACATTATCGCAGCAACCGCCCCCGGGACGCCGCCTGGCGTCGGTTGTGGGTGCGCGACACAGAAGCCGCACACGGAACCGCGAGCGTCAGCGAGCGGCCCGCGCGGGGGACGAACCTGCGCGGCGTCCGCAGACTCTCGTGCGCTGCCCGATGCTCGGGCCGCTCCTTGACAGTCGCGGTTCCGTGGGGGACCAAGAACGGCCGCCGCTCCGGTGCGGGCCTGCTGTGGTAGATTGAAATCTCCGGGGGGCGCGGAAACGCCGGCGCGTCTCCGGCCATCCTCGCGTAACTGGCGATTCAGGTGGGCGACCACCGGGGAGCGCGGGGCAGTTCGACGCCGATCGCCTGGGCACCCATACGGATGTCCGGCGCGCGCGCCGAAAGGACTGCCCATGACCCGCTTCCGCGAATTCCTGTTCCAATCCGATCCCGAGATTTTCCAGGCGATTGCCGCCGAAGAGCTTCGCCAACAGCAAGGCGTCAACCTGATTCCTTCCGAGAACTACACTTACCCCGAGGTTCTGGCCGCGCTGGGGTCGGTCCTCACCAACAAGTACTGCGAGGGGTATCCGGGCCGGAGGTATTATGCCGGCCAAGCCTTCACCGACCGGATCGAGAACGCCGCCCGGCAACGCGCCTGCGATCTGTTCCGCGCGGAACACGCCAACGTGCAGCCGCTTTCCGGCTCGCCCATGAACCAGGCCGTCTATCTGGCGTTTCTCGAACCGGGCGATACGATCCTCGGCATGGATCTCTCGCACGGTGGCCACCTGACCCACGGAGCGCCGGTTTCGCACATGGGGCAGCTCTTCAACTTCATCCGCTACAAGACCCGGCCCGACCGCGCGGGCGCCATCGACTTCGACGAAGTCCGGCGCCTGGCCTTGGAGACCCGTCCGAAGATCGTTCTCTGCGGCTACACTTCGTATCCGCGGGAGTACGACTATGCGGCCTTCCGGCGGATCGCCACCGAAGTTGGCTCTCTCGCCATGGCCGACGTATCCCACGTGGCGGGTATGATAGCCGCCGGCGTCCTGCCCAATCCCTTGGACGCGGGCTTCGATGTCGTGACCACCACCACTCACAAGAGCCTGCGCGGCCCTCGCGGCGGTATGATTCTCTGCCGCAAGCAGTACGCCAAGGCGATCGACAACTCGGTGTTTCCGGGCCTGCAGGGCGGACCGCACATGAACGCCATCGCCGCCGCCGCCATCGCTTTCCGCAAGGCCGCCGAACCCGCGTTTCAGCGGTACGCCCGGCAGATCCTCGCCAATGCGGCGGCCCTGGCGGACGCGCTCGCGCAAGCGGGAGTTACGCTGGTCACCGGCGGCACCGGTAACCACATGATAGTCGTGGACACCGTCGCAAGTTTTGGCCTCGACGGCAAGCAAGCCGAGGAGTTACTGGAGGGCGCCGGAATCGCCACCAACAAGCAGGTCATTCCCGACGATCCCAAACCTCCGCTGCGCCCGAGCGGCATACGCATCGGCACGCCAGCCTGCACCACGCGCGGGATGACGGAACCCGATATGCGGCGCATCGCGGCGTGGATCGTGGAAGCGCTCCGGCATCCCGCGGACGCGCCGCCGATCGCCGCCGCGGTGAGAGACTTCAGCGCCGGCTTTCCGATACCCGGCTTCGATTCGTTGCCGTGGTAGGCTGGGGCGCTAACGCCGCGCAAGGCCGCCCAAATCGCGCACCGCACCACGCGCGGCGCTGGTGGTCAGCGCCGCATAAGCCTGCAGCGCGGCGGAAACCGTGCGTTGCCGGGCGGCGGGTTTCCAGGCATCCGGCGCCTTCGATTCCATGGCCTCCCGGCGGCGGCGCAGTTCCGTTTCGCCGATAGCCAGGCGAACGGACCGCTGGGGAATATCGATCTCGATGCGATCGCCGTCCTCGACCAGCGCCAGTGCGCCGCCTTCGGCCGCTTCCGGCGAGACGTGCCCGATCGACAGGCCGGAAGTTCCGCCGGAGAAACGGCCGTCCGTAATCAGCGCGCAACGCTTTCCGAGGCCCTTGGATTTCAAGTAGCTCGTCGGGTACAGCATTTCCTGCATGCCCGGCCCGCCCTTGGGGCCTTCATACCGGATGACCACCACGTCGCCGGCCTGAACCCGGCCGGCGAGAATGCCCTCGGCCGAGTCTTCCTGGCTTTCGAAGATGCGCGCCGGGCCGGAGAAGACCAGGTTCGAGGAATCCACTCCGGCGGTCTTCACGATGCAGCCGTCCGCGGCCAGGTTGCCGTAGAGCACGGCCAGCCCGCCATCCCGGCTGAAGGCGTGTTGGGCGTCGCGCACGGCGCCCTTTTCGCGGTCCAGGTCCAGGCTCTCGTAGCGCGCTTCCTGGCTGAACGCACGCGTGGAGCGGACGCCGGCGGGCGCCGCGCGGTAGAAGCGCTCGACCTCCGGGTCGCGGCTGCGGCGGACGTCCCAGCGCTCGATGGCGTCGCCCATGGTGGGCGCATGAACCGTGTACGCACTCCGATGGACCAACCCGAGCCGGTCGAGTTCCCCGAGAATGCCGAGAATGCCGCCGGCGCGATGCACGTCTTCCACATGAACCACGGCCGAGGACGGAGCCACCTTGCAGATATTGGGAACGCGGCGCGACAGCTTGTCGATATCCGCCATTGTGAACGGCACTCCGGCTTCCTGGGCCGCGGCCAGCAGGTGCAGCACCGTATTGGTGGAGCCGCCCATGGCGATGTCCAGAGTCATGGCGTTCTCGAAGGCCTCGAGCGTGGCGATCGAGCGGGGGAGCGCCGACGCGTCGTCGCGCTCGTAGAAGCGTTTGGCCAGTTCCACGATCATGCTGCCCGCCCGACGAAAGAGGCTCTCGCGGTCCGCATGGGTCGCGACCAGGGTGCCATTCCCCGGAAGGGCCAGGCCGAGCGCCTCCATCAGGCAATTCATGGAATTCGCGGTGAACATCCCCGAGCAGGACCCGCAGGTGGGACACGCCGAGCGCTCCATTTCCGCGGTGGCTTCATCGCTGACGCTCGGATCGGCTGCGGCCACCATGGCGTCGATCAGGTCGATGGACCGCACGGAGCCGCCCTGGCCGGTTTTCCCCGCCTCCATGGGACCGCCGGAAACGAAGATGGCCGGGATGTTCAGCCGCAGCGAGGCCATCAGCATGCCGGGCGTGATCTTGTCGCAATTCGAGATGCAGACCAGGGCGTCGGCGCAGTGGGCGTTCGCCATGTACTCGACGCTGTCGGCGATCAGATCGCGGGACGGAAGGCTGTACAGCATGCCGCTGTGCCCCATGGCGATGCCATCGTCTATGGCGATGGTGTCGAACTCCCTGGCGACGCCGCCCGCGCGTTCGATCTCGCCAGAGACGAGTTGTCCGAGGTCCTTGAGATGGACGTGTCCGGGAACGAACTGGGTGAAGGAATTGGCGACGGCGACGATCGGTTTCCCGAAATCGCCGTCCTGCATTCCGGTTGCGCGCCAGAGGCTGCGCGCCCCGGCCATGTTGCGGCCGTGGGTGGTGGTGGCTGAACGATAAGCAGGCATATTCTTACAGTGTACGCGGGAAGCGGTCTGGCCGAGCGCAAGGTGCTTAACCGTTCCGGGGGAGGCGACAAACTGAGAGCCGACGCCGTGGGGCAAACCGGGGCCAGACAGCGAATTTCCGGCAAACTGCGCCGGAAATCCGGGTCTGGCCCCGGTTTGCGGGCACCAGGTGGGTGTGATGCGGACGTAGATCGAGCGGGCTCCAAAGGGGGGCGACCGGATGTAAAATAGGTGGCGGCAACGAAGCCAAAACGGAAACCCCGATAAGGGGAGGCGTTATGAGACCTGCATTGCTGAGGCTCAGCCTTCTAGCTTTCGCATGCGCCAGTTTGGTTCACGGCCAACCGGTGATCACTTCGGTGGTCGATCCCTATACAGGCGGCGCCAATTTGTGCCCCGGCAGCCAGGCCATCATCACCGGGAGCGGACTCGGAACCTACCCCCTGGTGACGGTCGGTGGCATAACGGCGTATGGCCTTATCCCGGCGGCAGCGTCATTTGGTGTCCGGATAACCATCGAGATCCCGTTGGACGCGCCGCTCGGCAACAACGTCCCGGTGATGGTCACCACCTCCCTCGGGCCGTCCGCGCCTTTCCCCATCACGCTCACGCAGTTCGCGCCGGTGTTGTTCGGCTCCACCAGCGCCAATATGATTTCGCCGATGCATCAACAGTCCGGCTTGCCCGTGACCGCGGCCCTTCCCGCCGCCGCGGGCGAGACGATCGCCGTCTCCGCGATCGGGCTGGGTCCGACGAATCCCGCGGTGCCGGATGGGACTCCGGCACCGGCCGGCGTCTCGACGACCACCGTGCCGGTGGTGTACCTTGGCGCAAACCCAACCCCGGGTGCGACCGCGGGGTTAATGCCCGGCCAGATCGCGATTTATCGGGTCATCTTCGCCGTGCCCCAGGGCACCGCGACGGGTACCTATCCCCTCTCGCTTTCCATCGGAGGGGCCCCCAGTAACAGCCTGCCGTTGTCAGTCGGTCCCCCGCCAAGCGGACCGGTGATCGCTTCGGTAGTGGACGCGGTGACATCCGCTACTGCCCTGTGCCCGGGAGACCGGGTGATCGTCAACGGGCTGAACCTCGGCGCAAGTCCCCTGGTGACGGTGGGCGGCAAGACGGCGTTTGTGATCCAGGCGCAGAGCGTTTACCAGATAACCATCGAGATTCCGGTGGACGCACCGCAGGGCAGCAGCGTTCCGGTGATCGCCACCACCGATGCCGGCGGGGCCTCCGCGCCTTTTCCCATTTCGCTCGGCCAGTGGGCGCCGGTGCTGATTAGCTCCGCCAGCGGCAATGTGATTTCGCCGATGCATCAGAGTTCCGGCGCTCCGGTGACGCCCTCGAATCCCGCCGTGCCGAATGAAACAATCGTTTTCTATGGGATCGGGCTGGGCCCGACGAATCCCGTGGTGCCGACGGGGACCCCGGCGCCATCCAACGTACCCACCGCCACAGCGCCGACGGTCAAATTCAATCAGAACTCACTCTCCGGAGCGACCGCGGTCTTGGCCGCCGGTCAGATCGGCCTCTACCAGGTCACCTTTACCGTGCCGCCGTCACCGGGACTTGGCACCGATTCACTCTGGCTCACCATCGGAGGGGTTACCAGTAGTAACTCCTTGACATTGGCAGTTGCCCTTTCGGATGCCGCGCCGGCGATCGACCACCTGGCGAATAACTACAGCTACATCCTGCAGGGCTTGCCGAACTACGGTATCGCCCAAGGCTCGATTTTCGACATCTTCGGCACGAATCTGTCGAACGGCAACACGCCCCTGCAATCCGTACCTCTTTCGACCTCGCTCGAAGGCGTTACGGTGGATATCACGGTAAGCGGCACGGTCACGCACGCCATCTTGTATTACGTGATGCCCAACCAGATCGGGGCGATTCTGCCTTCCGCCACGCCCGTGGGCGACGGCACCATCACGGTCAACAACAACCAACGAATCAGCGCTGCCGCACCGATCCACGTGGTGCAGAGCGCCTTTGGAATCCTGACGCTCAATGGCGCCGGCAGCGGCCCCGCGGCGGCCTTCGATGTCAACGATCGGTACCTCGGCTTCACCAACGCGCTCAACCCCGGAGACTACTTCATCCTGTGGGGAACCGGTGTCGGTCCCTCATCGGGCGACGAGACGGTTACCCAGACGCCCGTGGACCTCAGCGACGTTCCTTTCTCGATCGAGGTCGGCGGGTTGCCGGCGCAATTGTATTATCACGGCCGGTCGCAGTATCCCGGTCTCGACCAGGTGATCGGCATCGTGCCACCAGGCGTTTCGCCGGGCTGCTGGGTGTCGGTGGTGGCTCGCAGCGGGGATATGGTAAGCAACTTCGCCACCCTTCCGGTGGCCGCCAGCGGCCGCACCTGCTCCGACCCGAGCGTGGGCGTGACGGCATCCCAATTGCAGACCCTTCCCGGCATGAGCGCCTTCAACGTAGGCAGCCTCGAACTCCTGAAGTATAGGAACGTCGGCCCCATTGCCGACGAGGACAGTGCCACCGCACAGTTCTATCGCACCACGCCGGCGGCCTTTGCCAGTGCCGTGCAGGGGCCGTCGATCGGCAGTTGCCTGGTCGTCACCGGCGTTAAAGACTTCAACACCTGGAACTATCCCCAGTCCAACCCGCTGAACGCCGGCCCGGCGGTCAACATTACCGGCGCGGCCGGCAGCTTCGCGATGGAGTATCAAAGCAGCGACACCTCGTACTACGCCATACTCGGTGGGACCACGCCCTCGGGGCTCGTGCCGAACTTCATCCCCGACAGCGGCGGCGGCACCTACACCTTCGACAACGGAGCGGGCGGAGCCGCCGTCGGAGCGTTCTCGGCCAGCCTCACGCTGGGCAGTCCCTTGCTGGCCTGGCCCCAAGGGAACACTCTCATCAGCACCCCCAGTTCCCCTGCCGCGGTGAAGCGCACCGGCGAATTTACGGTTTTCTGGTCGAACGGCAATGCCAATAGCTTTGTGCAGATTAGCAGCATGGCCATTTCGACCGACCCTCCGGGAGTCGAGGCGTATTTCACCTGTTCGGCGCCGGCCACCGCCGGACAGTTCACCCTTCCCGCCTCGGTGTTACTTTCGCTGCCGGTGAGCGACACCAGCATGGCCTACGGATCGAGGACGACGCTGCAGGTGTCCCAGCAAACGTTTCCGCAGCCATTCGCCGCGCCGAACCTGGACCTGGCTCTGATCTACGCCGCCATTCAGATTGGGTCCTGGGTTCTCTATCAATAGAGGTGGAGCGGGTTGGGATGTATGCGCCGGCCGCTCGGGACCCCAAATGGGTTACCCGCA
>Ga0326728_10000335_pt1 | contig 190525 bp, 165 predicted proteins | sample MB3enrmetagenome_FD_207602 | JGI IMG/M metagenome (GOLD analysis project Ga0326728, IMG submission 207602) | Lab enriched peat soil microbial communities from McLean, Ithaca, NY, United States - MB31MN | ecosystem: Environmental > Terrestrial > Soil > Wetlands > Peat | place: USA: New York... | reverse complement strand
TCCTCGCGTAGCGTCGAATTGAACCACATGTTCCACCGCTTGTGCGGGCCCCCGTCAATTCCTTTGAGTTTCAGTCTTGCGACCGTACTCCCCAGGTGCAGGACTTAACGCGTTAGCTCCGGGACGGCGCCCGAACGGGCGGCACCCCAAGTCCTGATCGTTTAGGGCTAGGACTACCAGGGTATCTAATCCTGTTTGCTCCCCTAGCTTTCGTCATTCAGCGTCAGTTGTGGTCCAGCGCGCCGCTTTCGCCACGGGTGTTCCTGCAGATATCTACGCATTTCACCGCTACACCTGCAATTCCACGCGCCTCTCCCAAACTCGAGCACAGCAGTTTCGGAAGCAGTCTCTGGGTTAAGCCCAGAGATTTCACTCCCGACTTGCCACACCGCCTACTGACCCTTTACACCCAGTAATTCCGAACAACGCTGGCCCCCTACGTCTTACCGCGGCTGCTGGCACGTAGTTAGCCGGGGCTTCTTCTACTGGTACCGTCACTCCCTTGCGGGCATTCGTCCCAGTCGAAAGGGGTTTACACTCCGAAAAGCTTCATCCCCCACGCGGCGTCGCTGCGTCAGGCTTTCGCCCATTGCGCAAGATTCCCCACTGCTGCCTCCCGTAGGAGTCTGGACCGTGTCTCAGTTCCAGTGTGGCTGATCATCCTCTCAGACCAGCTACCGATCATTGCCTTGGTGAGCCGTTACCTCACCAACTAGCTAATCGGGCGCGGGCTCCTCCTCCGACGCATTACTGCTTTGAATCCTCGAACCGGAGTCCAAGGAATGTTATGCGGTATTAGCCCCGCTTTCGCGGGGTTATTCCCCATCGGGGGGCAGATTGCCCACGTGTTACGCACCCGTGCGCCGTGCGCCCATCCCCGTATTGCTACGGAAACTGCGCACGCGACTTGCATGTGTTAAGCACGCCGCCAGCGTTCGTTCTGAGCCAGGATCAAACTCTCGTTTGAAGCCTGTCGCTTGGCGCAAAAAAACCCGGGTTGCCCCGGGCCAGCCTGCCAAGCAAAATTATGAGTCGCTCAAATTTACTCAAAGACCCATTCGCGCTCGAAGGCTCGAATGGGGTCGAACAGATTCTGGCACATCGTATCGATTGTCAAAGAGCGGTTGGCCTCCCTGTCCAGCAGAGTGGCATTCAACGAACCTTCCAACACTACCAGACCCTGCCTATTTGTCAACTGTTCATTCGCCGCATTCGTCGCCTTTCCATACCTTTTCCTCAACTTCTCCTCTAACTCCTTACGGCACAACGCGATGTGCCCCTTGAACCGTTCGATCATGGCTTGAATTTGTCTGTGACACTCGATCTGTCCCGCAAACTAGTAGTGCTCTTTGTCCGCCAGATTCCTTTCGACCCGCCGTCAGCGTGTGGTCTCGAAACTCTTAGCCGGAATGCGCTGGCAGACCTTAGGAAAACGCGCTACCCAGACACACTACCCGGCATCTATATTGCAAAACGCCGGTTCCTCGAAGACAATACCGTAAGGTGTCGTTTTTCGCTGAACCGGGCGCCGGAATGGCGGTTTGGATTCGAGAAGGAACGCGGGGACATGCAAATTACCGTGCATCCATACATGCGCCGGCTCTCCAAGCCGCTGGCTTGTGCCCTTGCGCTGTTTGCCCTGGCCTACCTGCTACAGGTCGTCCCGCACTCGCATGCGAACCACCATGATGAAGCAGCCTGCCGCCTTTGCCAGGTAGCGCATCTGGGAGTGACGCCGGCAGTTTCGGTGCCATTCTTTTCCGTCCCGTTTATCTCGTTTGGTGTGATCGCGACCTTCACCGCGGCTGCGCTGCCCGAGTTCTTCTTTGAACATTCTCCTTCTCGCGCACCTCCTTCCTTCGCCCTCTAATCCCGAAAAAAGCTTCATCAAACAAGCGCGCCGGCAATAGCCGGATGCGCCGCCGCCACATTTCGGCGGGCCTACCAACACACATAGATGAATCGCTCCCTATGGGGCTTGGAGGAAAAATGCATTACGTTATTCGAGGTATTGCAGCACTCGCGCTCTCTCTATTTCTTTTTGTTCTCGATGCTCCCGCACAAATTGGGAATTCGGGATCCATAGAAGGCGTGGTCAAGGATCAATCCGGAGGCGCGCTCGTAAATGCTACAGTCGAAATTACCAATGTGGTGAGCGGTTACACGCGAACCACGGCGACATCCGGCGACGGAACCTTTCGATTTACGAATGTGCCGTTCAATCCGTACCACATGACGGTGACGGCGAGCAATTTCGCGAGCTACACACAGGATGTAGAAGTGCGCTCCTCGGTGTCGACAAAGCTGGAGATTGCACTGAAGGTCGGGACAGAGGCAACCACGGTGACCGTGGAATCCAGTGGCCAGGATTTGCTGGAAAATGACTCGACCTTTCACACGGATGTGGACCGTGGCTTGTTCGAGAATGTGCCCCTGGAGAGTGTGTCCTCCTCGGTCAGTTCGCTGGTGACGCTGACGACCCCAGGGGTTGCGGCCGACTCGAATGGACTGTTCCACGGTCTGGGCGACCATGCGGAGAACTCCTTCTCCGTGGACGGGCAGCCAATTACGGATCAGCAGAGCAAAGTGTTTTCCAACCAGATCCCGTCGGAATCGATTCAGTCCATGGAAGTGATTTCCGGGGCGCCGCCGGCGGAATTTGGAGATAAGACGAGCTTGGTGATCAAGGTGACCACGCGGTCGGGCCTCGGAGTGGACCAACCCCATGGGAGTGTGAATGCTTCCTACGGCAGCTTTGGGACACCGAGTTTTTCCACGGATCTTGCCTATGGAGGCAAAAACTGGGGGAATTTTATCGCGCTCAGCGGACTACAATCCGGCCGGTTCCTCGATCCACCGGAACACACGGTCATGCACGATAAAGGGAACGAAGAGAACTTTTTCGACCGCCTGGACTATAAATTCTCCGAAGCGAACACCATCCAATTGAACCTGGGCTATACGCGTTCGTGGTTTCAGACGCCTAATTCGTTCGATGCGCAGGATGCCACGGCCTGGAACGGCCTGGTGGTCGACAACGCAGGTCTGGGCCCCAATGGCGAGTTGGTTGGCCCCGCGGATCAACGTTCGAAGATCGGGACCTTCAACGTGGCTCCAACCTTCGTCCACCTGATTGGCACCAAGGCCGTATTTACTATCGGCGCCTTCGTGCGCCAGGACCAATACAACTACTACCCGAGCACGGATCCTTTTGCGGATCTGGCCCCCGATCTCCAGAGCGAGAGTATCGCCCAGGCTCGTCGGCTGACCAACGCGGGGCTGCGGTCCGATATTTCTTACGTGAAGGGAATTCACAACATCAAGGCGGGCATCACCTACGAACAGACCTTTCTCACGGAAAACGATTCGCTTGGAATCGTGAACCCACTGCTCCTGCCGTCTTTGGTTGACGCCGAAGGCAATCCGTGCCAGGTGGGCGGCGTCAATCTGGACGCGCCGTGCACGACCCTAGGTCCCTATGATCTGACCGCGGGCGGAAAATATTACCTTTTCCGCGGGCATACTGACGTGAAAGAACTGGCACTGTATGTGCAGGACACCATTACGAAGGGCAACTGGTCGTTCAACCTGGGAATTCGCGGCGACCTATACAACGGATTGGCCTCCACAAAGCAGGCGGAACCGCGCCTGGGAATTGCTTACAACATCAAGCCGACGGACACGGTGCTGCGAGTTTCCTACGCGCGGATAGTGGAGACACCATTCAACGAAAACCTGGTTCTGGCCAGCGAAGGTTGCAACGACCCCGTGGTCAACGCCCTCATGTCATCTTTGCAAGGCTATCCTTGCCTCACTGCTCCCTTGACTCCGGGCTTTCGGAATGAATTTCATGCCGGATTCCAGCAAGCCTTCCACAAATACCTGGTGGTTAGTGGGGAATATATGTGGAAGTACACGCACAATGCCTATGACTTCAGCATTCTGGGCAATACGCCGATCACGTTCCCGATTGAATGGCACAATTCGAAGATACCCGGCTATATGCTGCGGGCCAGCGTGCCGAACTTCCACGGTTTCACGGCGTATTTTGTGGCTTCCAGCGTGGCAGCACGATTCTTCCAGCCGCAAGTCACGGGCATAGGCGCAACGCCGCCGGGCCAGGGCGGAACGGGAGTGTTCCGCATCGACCATGACGAGAAGTTTAACCAGACCACCCACCTGCAATATCAACCGTGGAAACGCGGGCCGTGGCTCGGTTTTAACTGGCGCTATGATAGCGGCCTTGTGGCCGGTCCTGTGCCGTGTTTCGGAGGCGAAGCCTGCCCGAACGGGCCGGGCGGCGGTGGACCCAATAATCTTGTCGATGTGTCGGGATTGACACCAGACCAACAGTCCCAGGCAGGGCTGTTCTGCGGCACCGTGTTTGCAACCCGGACGACCCCGATCAGTTCGGCGTTCGGGCCGAATCTCTGCCCGGCCGCAGATTATGGTGCTAAGTATGTATCCATCCCGGCGCCCGGTACGGAGAATGACGACCACAATCCGCAACGGATCAAGCCGCGGAACTTGTTCGACATTGCCGTCGGCCATGACAATTTGTTCAACGGCGACCGTTATAAGTGGAGTTTGCGTTTCACAGTGATCAACCTAATGGACAAAGTCGCGCTGTACAACTTCATTTCCACGTTCAGCGGCACGCACTATGTGACGCCACGAGCGGAGACGGTGGAATTGGGTTTCCACTTCTGAGCGATCTGAAGTTTTGCAACGAAACCCCGCACGCAATTCATGGCGCGCGGGGTTTTTCTTCAAGGGGCCCCCCTGTTCCGGTAATTGTGTATAAAATCGTGGTCACCATGACTACTTCATCGGGAACTTGTCCAACGAACATAGTTCGCATCGGTATTGATCTCGGCGGCACAAAGATCGAGTTCGTGGCTCTGGAGAACAACGGCGAGGAACTCCATCGCCACCGCGCGCCGACGCCTCGTCACGATTACGACGGCACTATCCGCGCCATCAAGGAAGGCGTGGAGAAGATCGAAGCGAATTTGCGCCGCAGCGCCTCCGTCGGCATCGGAATTCCGGGAACGATCTCGAGAATGACCCACACGGTCAAAAACGCAAACTCTACGTGGATGAATGGGCGTCCTTTTGATCGTGATCTGAGCGCAGCACTGAATCGAGAAGTGCGTTGCGCCAATGATGCCAACTGCCTGGCGGTTTCGGAAGCCACTGACGGGGCCGGCGCAGGTAAGCGGGTGGTGTTTGCGGTCATCCTTGGCACCGGATGCGGTGGAGGTCTGGCGATGGATGGCCGCGTCCACAATGGGAGAAACGGCGTTGCCGGCGAGTGGGGTCACACGACGTTGCCTTGGATGCGCCCGGACGAATATCCAGGGCCGGATTGCTATTGCGGCTTCAAAGGCTGCGTTGAAACCTGGATTTCGGGGACGGCCTTGGAAGCGGATTACGAACGGGCAACGAATACGAAGTTGAACGGCAAGGAAATCATCACGCGGTGCGAGGCAGGAGAGGCCGCAGCGGCGGCGTGTCTGGAGAGGTATGAAGACCGGTTGACTCGCAGTTTGGCGCAGATGGTGAACATTTTGGATCCCGACATCATCGTGTTGGGCGGAGGCGTCTCGCAGGTGCCGCGCTTATACCAGAACGTTCCGCAGCGATTGAAGGAATATGCGTTCGGGAAAGAGGCGGACACGCCGGTGGTCGTGGCGAAGCACGGTGATGCGAGCGGCGTGCGCGGAGCCGCGTGGTTGTGGCCGCTCGAATCACGAGATGTGAAGCGAACTGGGTGGTGAGCCAAGCGGCTTCGTCGGTCAAGTACTCCCCCTGTCGGCACGCAGTCTTAAGCCCCACGCGGAGGAGTAGCCCGTCGACACGGGAGGGAAAACTCAGGCGCCCTGATCATTCCGTGAATCAGAGCCCCGAGGAGGTAGTGAGGGGAATTGTTACGAACGAGGATCAGAATGTTTAGGCCTGGCCACCGGCCGCTTTGCTCATCTGCGCCATCCAGGCCTCCGAACGTCGATGGATTTCCTCTGGCGTGACGTCCTCCACATGTTGCCCCAATCCCCACTGGTGACCGAACGGGTCGCGGATTTTGGCATAGCGGTCACCCCAAAACTGGTTTTGGAGCGGCATCTCCACCTTGCACCCGGCCTTCACCGCGCGGTCGTACAGCGCATCCACGTCGTCGGTGTAAATGAAGAGGTAAGCCGATTGGGGGCCATTGGGGTCTGGTGCATTGGCCATACCGGGGAACTCATCGCTGAGCATCAAACGGGAGTCGCCGATTAGCAACTCAGCGTGTCCGATGCCGCCGCCCGGACCCGGCATGCGCATGATTTCTTCGGCGTGAAAAGCTTCTTTATAGAATTCGATGGCCCGGGCGGCGCCCTTGCAAATGATCGATGGCGTTATGGAATGGTACCCTTCGGGAATGGCTCGGACAGCGGACATAAATCCTCCTAGACGAGAGTGGATTTTCCGCGCAGTGGGTAGAGGCAATGGACAGGGAGAAATAGAAACACCCTGCGCGGACATCCTTAATACGCTCGTGCTACGCCCAAGTCAAGACTGGATTCGGTTCTGGATCGGTCTCCGAGTTGCCATTCGAGAGTTATCGGGTGCTGGTCCGGATCGAGCTGCCGGGTGCGGCTATTTCCATGGATAGCGCATCGGGAGGAAGCGATTATCAGAAAGGGACAGAAAGTTCAACAGCCTCGCCCATGGAATAGCGGGTCATGGCAAAGGCAGTTAGACTTACGACTTAGTCGGCCGCGCAAGCCTTGCCCTGTGGCTGTTCATTTGATAGGTTGCGATTAAGGAATTGTCAGCCCCGCCGTTCCGGACCCTCTCCGGCAGATTGCGATTCCCATATCAAAAAGCTTTGAAGGACATTAGGGATGGGGACCTTTCATTTTAACAGCGCGAAACTCAAGCGTCTGAACTGGAACGACCGACTGCGCAAGTTTCCGGATGGAAAAGAACAGGTCCCAGAAGGGGAGATGCTGTCGCCGAAAGACTGCGAGCTGGGTAAGTGGATCTACGCGGACAGACCCGCCAAGTACGGGCAATTTCCCGAGATGAAGACTCTTGAAACCGTGCACCGAGAAACGCACGCCCTAGCTAAGCAGATTGTGCAATCCAAGACCGCTGGCGACAAGACCGCCGCGGAAAAGACTTACCAGAAGATTCTAGCGGCCAGCGGGGAAATTGTTGGCTTGATTGACGAGACGAAGAAGGAAGCAGCTTGAAGGAGCTGCCAGTCTTGCTGCGGGTCGGCCCCTCAACTGGCTGGATATGGACAGGCGTTGTGGCATTGCGAAATCCAATCCCGAACCACCACTTTCGCCTCTTGCCTGCTGTGGAGCACCGTCAGGAGGATTCTTGCACCGAGTGCCGCCAAGGCTGTAGGCCTCGTTGCTTGAGAGGACGAGATGATTGTCAGTGGCAAGTTTAGACTGATTGTGGCCATGGTTGCCGTTGCACTTGCAGTCCTGGCGGGCTTCTGGCTGAGCAGCGAGCGCTCGCGCATTCTGTCCGAGAAGAAAGAGGCGATCAGTAACTTGGTGGAGGCCGCCTATTCGATCACTGCGGACCAGCAGAGGATGGAGGCGGAAGGAAAGGTCAGCCACGAGGAGGCCCAAAGGCAGGCCATAAGCGCCATTCGCGCCCTGCGCTATGGCGACGGAAACTATGTGTGGATCAATGACATGCATCCCACCATGGTCATGCATCCGACACACCCTCAATTGGACGGGAAAGACCTTACGGATTACCGGGATCCGACAGGAAAAGCGCTGTTTGTGGAAATGACTGCTACGGTCCAAAGGAGCGGCTCTGGATTTGTGTTGTACATGTGGCCAAAGCCAGGCAAAGGCACCGAGCCAGTTCCCAAGATGGCCTATGTAAAGGGGTTTCAGCCGTGGGGCTGGGTTATCGGGGCAGGGATTTACATCGATGACGTGGACTCCGGCTGGCGATCGAATGCCTTTACGGCCACAGGCCTCGGCTTGATTTGTGTCGTGATCCTGATTGTTTTCTTAGTGGCCGTTTCGCGATCAGTTTTCGGTTGATTGGGACGCGTCGTTGACCGCATGAAGTAAGTGGTGCAAAGCAAAGGGGACTCCAACCGGCGAATCGAAATTTCCGCCGAAGTTTCCCTTTAATACCAGGACTACCGAAGCCCGCCAGGACAAAATCAGTGTGCTCCTGGGTGGTTTCAACGAGATGCTCAAAGAGATTCAGAGGCGTGACCACTAATTGCGGCAACATCAGGAGCATCTCGAGGAAGAGCTGGCCTGCCACGTCTTGCCGGATCTGCCGGACATGCAGTTGGGCGATCCCACACGTTTGCGTCAGGTCCTAGTCAGCCTGGTGGGTGGCGCGGCCCCGCATCCTATATCTATATGTATTTGTGCGACTACTTTACGATCAGAGTGAGCTGTATCGGATTCAGCGGCAATTGCTTTGTCGAGCCGCTAGGCGTTGCCGTGGGTGTCACGACGAGGTAGTAAGTGCCCGAGGGGGTGACCACGGACGCAGGTGGCGCGGAGGAACTTCCCCCACCGCAGCCGCCGAGACCAAGTATAAACAGAAGCAACGCGAGCGCCGCAGCCCGCAAGGACCTGTGCTGGAACTGAGGCTGGAGCCGGTGGAATCGCCCCAGCAGAAGCACGGAAAGAACCGCGGCGAGGATGGTTGAAAAGAGGCCCGGTCCCGGCAGTGGACGGCACGGAGTCGGCAGATCAGGCGGAACAAACGCAGCGCTGCCGGAAGTCGTGACTGTTATAGTGAAATTGGCCGCGGTACCGTTTGTCACGGCGACGTTGCTGGGCACACTGCAGGTTGCGCCGATGGGTGCTCCGGAACACGTGAAGGACAATGTGCCGTTGAAACCGGCGCCCGGTGTGGCTTGGAGATTGTATTGAGCGGTCTGCCCTGCAGAGAGGGATGCCGTGGTGGATCCACCTGTGGGGGTGGCGATACTTACGGCGGGGCTGGCATACCCGTCGATGGTGACGGACTGAGGCGAGTTCGGCGCATTATCGGTAATCGTAAGCGTGGTAGTGCGAACTCCAGAGGCCAGCGGCGAGAAAATAATCGAAATCGTGCATGAAGCATTGGCCGCGAAGGAACCACTGCAAGTATTCGAGCTCACTGAAAAATCACTATTGTTCACGCCGCTCATCGAAGTGCCGGTGATCTGCAGGGAAGCGTTGCCAGAATTCGTGACGGTAATCGGCTGCGGAGTGCTCGAGGTGCCTTGCGTAATGGTGGCGGGCGGAGTTGGAATATTCAACGTCCCGGGGATCAAGGTTACGGCGGGTGCGGGCGGGGGCGGAGCCACTGCCACACCCGAAAGACTAATCTGTTGAGGGCTTCCTGTCGCATTGTCGGTGATCAAAATCGCTGCTGAACTTGAGCCCGCGGCAGCAGGGCTATAAGAAACCGTGATGGTGCAGGATTTGTTCGGCTGGAGTTGCGGCGGGCTCATGCAATTGTCGGACTCCGCGAAATCCGCCGCATTCGTGCCGGTCAGTTGGATGGAAGTAAGGCTCAGCGCCAGTCCGCCGATGTCCGTCAGAATCACGCTCTGGGAGTTGGTGGTTTGGCCCACGGTAACGGGGCCAAAACTGAGGGAAGTAGCGCTCAGGCTCGCGGCAGGAACCTGGACGGGTTCCGTGTTTACGTCGATCGTGGCCAGAGCGGGGCCAAGGTCTCTCCCGGGAAAGAGAGGATTGGTGAAGCCGGTAGGGAGGACGGGATAGCCGGTGGTCGGGTCTACGGTGTAAACAGAAATTCCCAGGCTGGGAGATGGTCCGCTAAAGTAACCGAACGGCCCCTGGGGATCGGGCAGCCCTCCAATTTCTGACTCCAGGCTGGCGGGCAGCGGAGAAGATGTCGTTTCCAGGCCCGTGGAAGTGCTGAAGATGCGGGTGCCGGTTTCCGTGACGTCTTCGCCGGAAAACTGGAGATAGAGGAAGTTGCCGGTGGGATCAAAAGCGGAAAAACCGGCGAATACCAGACAAGGATCAATGCCAACGGAAGTGGAAGTGCTGACCGTCCCATCTGTTTTGGAGAGCTGTAAGAACCACAGACTTCCACATTGTTGACCGGAGGAAAGCACGAGCATGTTGGTCACAGGATCGAACATCATGGCGCGTGCATTATTGCTTGCAGTCACGAGCTGCTGAGGCGCAGATGCTTGGCCTGAAACGGGATCAAAGAGTATGCCGTAGAGTACGGCAAGCGGAAAGTCCGTACCCTGATCTTGATTGAGGAATAGATAGAACCCATGCGAGGAGGCGGCCAGAGCGACGAGTGTCCCATCGAGCACAATCTGCTGCGAGGACAGCGCAATCAATTGGTTCCCGGCGGAGTCCACCTGGAAGGTATCCAGCAGAACCGTGCTGTTTATGGGATAGGTTGTACTGAAGTTTGTCTTCAAGGCATACACGTACTGTCCCGTCGATTCGGCCGCGATGTAGGGAAGCGTGGGATCCGTTGACGCACCGAAAGGCGAGCCCGAAACTTCTGCGACGGCTCCCGTGGTTTCGTCGATGGTGTACATAGCTGCGCCCAGTCCGCAGGCACCGTAAGCGAAACGGCCTTTGGGATCGACAATCTCCATCGAGCAACTCTGGGAGTGAATGGCGGTAAATGGGGAATTCGCAACTTCCGTGAGTTCACCCGTCTGGTCGTTGCGGACAAAGACGGCAACGCCTGTCGCCTGGCTATTCAAAGACTCGGGGGCGAAAAGAAAAGGCTGTTGGGTCTGGGCCGAGGAGGGAGAAGCGGCGCAGAGAAGCAGCAAGAACGCGAGAAAAGCAAAAACAAAAGGAACAGGATGGCCACAGCGACAGGCGTGAAAGTGCTGCCTCATAAGAACGCCCCTTGGCTGAGCGCGGCGCTTCAGCGATGTAGTGAGATGAGAGGGAAACCAGCACTGACGGTAGCCTGAGGAGAGAGAGTCGTCAATAGAGAATATAGTAAGAAGAAGCTAATTAGGTACAGGCCTGTTCCATTTTGGAACGTTGGTGGACGAAAGCTGGGCGAAGAACTTATGTTAAAGCCTGTTAATGTGAGCAAGCCTGCCTTTCGGATACCTTAGTTAGCTTATGCCACCGTTCAAACTTGAGTTAGAAAAACAACCATCGAGTAACGAAAACTTCACGATTTATAAAGCCACAGGTAAACTGAGTCTGGAGACCGTCAGCGAATTCATCCAGAAGCTACGGTCCGAAACAGCAATGCACGTTGTACTGGATCTGAGCGGAGTCAGCTTTCTGGATTCGGCGGGAGTGGGTGCGCTGGTGTCGTTGTTTGTGAGCCGACGCAATCATGAGAAGACGTTTGCTCTGGCTTCATTGGCGCCACAGGGCACGGCGGTAGTGACGGTTGCGGGCCTGCAGAAGCTGCTACCGATCTATAAGACGGTCGAAGAAGCGGTGGCAAAGAAAACTTGACGCGCCAGGAACCGGTGACTCATGTGGTGCCGGACCTCAGTCTGTTTTGTCTTGCCTTGAATTAAAACTGAATACTGACAACCTACGACCGCTTTCAGCGGGGCGTCCAGCTTGGTTGACTGGTAAAAAGGCCGTCGACGAAGCCGATCTGGTAGGAAAGAAACAGGCCAAAGCCGAGACTGAGCAGTCCTGACCCGGTAACCAAGCCACGATTCAACCAGCCAAAGCGAGTACCTGCGTAGGAAAAAGGGAGCGCCAGAGCGACGGTAATCAGCATCATGCCCGCAATCGTGCCGAGTCCAAAAATCAAAAGATAAAAAACGCCCCAGCGCGGTTCGCGAATAGTGCTGAGAACGAGCAAAGCCACGGCGGCCGAGCCGGCCAGGCCGTGGACGATGCCCACAAAAAGCGGGCGTAGCGAGTGAAACAATCCCAAGTGCGAGAACGGATTGCTCAGCCATTTGGGCGCAGGGAGCGAATCGCCGTGGTGTTCCTTGGCGGGTGCGTGGGAATGCCAATGGTAGTGCACGTGGGAATCGTGCTCATGGAGGTGGGCGTGCTCACCGGTGACATGCGGATGTGCCGGAGAGAACCTTTCGCTAAGCCATTTTGAGATGCCGGACAAGTTCAGAATGCCGAGTAGAATGAGCATCAGTCCCACGGCAAACTCCATGGTGAGGCCGACGCGCGGGGGAATCACGAGATTGAAGAGAATGATGGCGGCACCGACGAGAACGATGGTGATGGTGTGGCCAAGGCCCCAAAGAGCGCCGATGAGCGCGGCTTTCGAAAGGGAGCGTTCGCGGCTCACGATGGTGGAGACGGCGATGACGTGGTCGGGGTCCGTGGCATGGCGCATGCCCAGGAAGAACCCGATCGCAAGAATGGCAAACCCGCTGATCATAGGAAGCCGGTGCCTTCCGCCTGCTGGTTACAGAATAATCGAGAGAGGGTGTCCAGCGCGAGTTTTTCCGGTGCTCAGAGCCGGGGTCACTCGGACTTGAGCAGACGCATGAATTCCGAGGCCGCGTGGGGCAGGCGCGCGCCACGGCGGGAAACGATGTACAGGTGGCGCGGGATGTTGAGCTGCTTGATTTTGATTTCCTTCAGCCAGCCGTGCTCGACCTCCCAAGTGACGCACATGCGGGGCACAATCGCCACGCCCATGCCCATTTGCACAATCCGCTTGATGCTTTCGATGGTGGGCATTTCCATGGGCATGTTGAGGGGCGTGCGGTGACGCGCGAAGAGTTCGATGACGCGGCGGCGGAAGGGGGATTCCACGATATGGGCGATGAAGTTTTCCTTGCCGAGCTCTTCGATTTCCACCTCGCGCCGCTTGGCCAGGCGATGTTTTGGCGGCACGACAAAAGTGAGTTCGTCTTTTAAGATTTCCGTCGTCTGCAACTGCGCATCGCGGGGAATGTACGAAACCGCGCCCAGATCCAGGCGGAAGTTCACCACTTCGTGAGGAATGTCCCGGGAGAACATGCGGTGCAGGCGAACTTGCACGCCCGGGTGAGCTTCGCGAAACCTGGCAAGCGCCGGGAGAAGAGCATGGATGGAACTCTCATTGACGCCCAGGGAGAGCTCGCCGCGTTTGAGGCCCTCCAGCTCCAACAGGCCCTTTTTCACTTCGTCACGGAGGTTCAGGAGCCGTTCGGCGTACTCGCGGAGCAGCGTGCCGGCGTCGGTGAGACGAACCGGACGAGCGCCGCGCACAAACAGGGGCTGGCCCAGGTCATCCTCAAGCTTTCGGATGGCTAGGCTGACGGCGGGCTGAGTGCGGTAGAGGCGCTCGGCCGCCCGGGAAAAGCTCCCTTCCCTGGCGACGGTGAGAAAAACCTGCAATTCTGCAAGATCCATGTAGAAAACCTCGATTCAGGGGCCCGCAGCAAAGCCTCCCGGGCCGGTACGTGCTCGGGACCCGCACTCCGGCCGGGGCATCCGGGTACCCTAAGCCGCCAAAGCTAGTATAAGGCAGAATTATCAAATACAGAACGAAGATAAATTGGACTAGGAGGCCCCAACTGTGAGTAACTGGAGGCAGAGTTCGGAGGAACCGGCATGGACTACGTACAAATCTTTGACACCACGCTCCGGGACGGTGAACAGTCTCCCGGCTTTTCGATGAACACGGAGGAGAAGATTCGCATGGCGCGCCAGCTCGCTGCGCTGGGCGTGGACATCATTGAGGCAGGGTTCCCGATTGCGTCCAAGGGCGACCTGGAAGCCGTGATCGCGGTGGCGAAGGAAGTGCGCGACGTGCCCATCGCGGCGCTGGCGCGGGCCAGAAAGGACGACATTCTGGCGGCTGCGGAAGCCTTGAAACCGGCGAAGTCGCCGCGCATGCACGTTTTCCTGGCGACTTCCGACCTGCACCTACAGGCCAAACTGCACATAACGCGCGAGCAGGCGCTCGAAGCGATTGGATCGATGATCAAGCTGGCGCGGAATTTTGTCGAGGAAGTGGAGTTCTCTGCGGAAGACGCAGGGCGGACGGAGGTCGAATATCTGTGCAAGGCTTGCGCGGTGGCCGTAGAAGCCGGCGCAACGGTGCTGAATCTGCCGGACACGGTGGGCTACGCGGTGCCGGAAGAGTACGGAGAGATGTTCCTGAAGGTGCGGGAGCATCTGGGCGATCCGGACCACATCATCTTGAGCGCGCATTGCCACGATGATTTGGGGCTGGCGGTGGCGAACTCATTGGCGGCAGTGCGGGCAGGCGTGCGGCAGATTGAGTGCACGGTGAACGGCATCGGCGAACGCGCAGGGAACGCGGCGCTGGAGGAAGTTGCGGTGGCGCTGGCGGTGCGCAAGGAAAGTTTTGGCGTGGCCACGAAACTGAAGCTGGACGAGCTGTACAAATCCAGTCGGCTGCTGACGGAAATTACCGGCGCGGTGGTGGCGCCCAACAAGGCCGTGGTCGGCGCCAATGCGTTTGCCCACGAAGCGGGAATCCATCAGGATGGCATCATCAAGAATCCGCTGACGTATGAGATCATCACGCCAGAGACAGTGGGCGTGCCCTCACGGTCGCTGGTGCTCGGCAAGCATTCGGGGCGCCATGCGCTGCGCGAATCGCTGAAGGAACTGGGTTACGAGCCGAGCGATGAACAACTGGCGGAGTGCTATCGCCGGGTAACCGCGTTCGCCGACACGACTAAGCATGTGCGCGCCAGGGATCTGATGGCCATCGCGCACGAGGTGATTCGCCGCAAGGTGGCTGTTCCGGCCGCGTCAACCCTTGCCTGAACGGCGAGAGATTCGAGAAATCCGCGAATGAAGCTGAAAAAGAAAATTGTGTTTTTGCCGGGCGACGGAATCGGCCCGGAAGTGGCGCGCGCGGCAGCGAGCGTCCTGCAGGAGTGTGCGCGGGAGTTCGAGCACCAGTTTGACGTCGAGGGGCTGCCGATTGGCGGAGCCGCCATCGACAAAACCGGGAATCCCCTGCCGAACGAAACGTTGGACGCCTGCCGCAACGCGGACGCGGTGTTTCTCGGCGCCGTGGGCGGGCCGAAGTGGGATGCTTTGCCGGTAGGCAAGCGGCCGGAGACGGGCCTGCTGGGGTTACGCAAGGGGCTAGGCCTGTATGTCAATTTGCGGCCGGTGCGGTTGCTGGAACCGTTGCGGGGAATTTCGCCGCTGCGGCCGGAGCGGCTGGGCGATCTGGATATTGAGATTGTGCGGGAACTGGCGGGCGGAATGTATTTTGGCGCGCGGGGCAATGTGGTCGAGGGCGGCACCGAGCGCGCGTTCGACACGGAGTCCTACTCCACGCCGGAAATCGAGCGCATCGCGACATTTGCGTTTAACCGCGCAGAAAGCCGGTCGCGGCGGCTCTGCTCCGTGGACAAAGCCAACGTCCTGACGAGTTCGCAGTTGTGGCGGCGGACGGTGACGTCCGTGGGCGCGGGTTTCCCCGCCGTGAAGTTGGAGCACATGTATGTGGACAACGCGGCGATGCAACTGACGCTGCGGCCCACGCAGTTTGACGTGCTGCTCAGCACCAACATGTTCGGCGACATCCTGAGCGATGCCGCGGCGGCGCTGGTGGGCTCCATCGGCCTGATTCCTTCCGCAAGTTTTGGTTCGAGCGCGCCGTTGTTTGAGCCCATCCATGGTTCCGCGCCCACGCTGGCCGGAAAAGACGTGGCCAATCCCATCGGATCGATCCTGAGCGCGGCGATGATGCTGCGCGACACCTTCGGTTTGGGCTTGGAAGCGGACTGGGTGGAGCAATCGGTCGGGCGCGTGCTCGGAGCGGGCTACCGCACAACGGACATCGGCGAGCTTGGCGCGAAGACCGTCGGCACATCAACGTTCCTCGAAATTCTGCACCAGGAAATGCAGCGCACCTTCGAGCACGCCGAAAAGTATGGCTGGGGCGTCTAGCCAAAGTTCACAATTCGTCGCAGTCTTTGCGGCGCAGAACATGCCCCTCCTTGACAAACACAATTGCTTTCAACAGACATAAAGCTGAAGAGGAGTTTCGCCCGAGCGCGAGATAGGGACCGCGCAAGCTGGTTGCGGGAACCCATTGGGGATGCTAACTTGATAATCCGGTGTTGGCCGGGCGCGTGCACCGGAGGCCCGTCGATTCCAATGGCCGCGGCCGGGCCAAGAGATTGTCCCATAGCGAATCGCATGCGGACATGACCGCCAGGAACGGCGAGATTTCCAGGGGAATCTCTTTCCCAAAAGCGAACGAGATTCATCAGAAAAGATGGTCGAATCTTCCCCTAAATCGAATGGCAGCATCGTGGAGCATGTGTCCGGCGTGACGTATTGGCGCGCGGAAGGCTCGTTGCTGGAAATCAGCGCGCTGCGGAGCGTGGGATTTTTTAACTGGAATAGCCAGAGCTTTCTGGAACGCTGGGTTCGCCGAGGCGGCATGCTGGGATTGACCTTGCTTCGCCCGCCTTACTATCTGATCAGCCGGACGTTTGCAACGCGAGCCCTGCATACTGTGCTTCGCGGAATCACGCGCGATCGCCTCGACCTGCTGGGCGAGGAATATTTTCAGTACGAGTTGAAGCCGCGGATGCGGCGCGAAGCCGTTGAAAAACTAGTGGATGCGGTGCGCAACGGCGAACGCGTGGTGCTTGTCGGGCAGATGCTCGAACATATCCTGCGGCCCATGGCGGAGTATTTCGCCGTGGAAGGCTTCGTCGCGAACCGATTGGAGTTCCGCGACGGAGTTTCCACGGGCCGCCTGCTCGAACCGGTGATCCGTCCACGCGGACCCTTTGCTTGGCTCGCGAGCGGATCGGCGGACGGACGCATCGCCAAGGAAAAATTGCTGTGGCAATTGGACTGGAAGAAGACGCCGGAGCTGCTGGAAAGCGCCGTGCTGCCCGTGGCCAGGCCACGGATTGATGTTCAGCCTTCGGTACAATCGCTCAGCACCACGCCGCGTGTGGCGCGCTTGCCTGTGCGCGAGACTCTGGCAGGCAAGCACCTGATGTTGATCGGCGTGACCGGGTTCATCGGAAAAGTGTGGCTCGTGGACCTGCTCGAAAAGATCCCCGAGATCCGCAAGATCACGCTGCTGATCCGGCGTAATCGCACGACCTCTGCGAAGCGCCGCTTTGAAAAAATTGTCGAGGAATCGCCCGCGTTTGACGGCTTACATGAAATCCACGGCGAGAATCTGGCGGCGTTCCTGAAAGAAAAGGTGGAAGTGGTGGAGGGGGACGTAAGCCTGCCCGGACTGGGGCTCGACGCAGATACACAGGCGCGGCTCGCGCGTTCCCTGGACCTGATTGTGAACAGTGCGGGTCTGACGGACTTCAATCCGGACCTTCGGGATGCCATCTCTTCCAATATTGATTCCGCCATTAATCTCCAGGAATTCCTGCGGGAATGCGATTTCGCGGGGTTGATGCATCTCTCGACCTGTTACGTGGTGGGGATGCGCGATGGACGCGTCACCGAAGAACTGCGAATCAACTACAATCCCGCGAATCATCCGGACTTTGATGCCGAGAAGGAAATTGCATCGCTGCGGGAGATGGTCCGTCGGATTGAAGAACGCTCCGAAAGCGAGGAATTAACCAAAGCGCTGCGGCGGCAGGCTTTGGGCCGCGGCGGTGATCCGTCAAAGGTCAGGCCGGAAGAGTTGGACGGCGTATTGAAGAGGAACCGGGCACGCTGGGTGAGGAACCGCTTGGTGCGCGCCGGGATGAAGCGTGCACACCATCTGGGCTGGCCCAATACTTATACTTTTACGAAGAGCTTGGGCGAGTCGATCCTGGCGAAACAGGGCCGCGGCCTGCCGATTGTCATCGTCCGGCCGTCGATTGTGGAGAGTTCGGAACGCACGCCGTTCACGGGATGGAATGAGGGCATTAACACCTCGGGGCCGCTGTCTTACCTGCTGGGAACGAATTTCCGTCAATTGCCCTCGAACGAGCGCAAATGCCTGGACGTGATTCCCGTGGACATGGTGACGCGCGGGATGACGCTGATCGCGGCCGCGTTGCTGAAACGCGAGAATGCGCGTATGTATCAACTGGCGACATCGGCGATCAATCCCGTGAACATGGGCCGGTCGATCGAATTGACGGGATTGGCGCATCGCAAGCATTACCGGGCGCAGCAAGGAATCGAGCACTGGTTGAAGGTCAAGTTGGAGACGATTCCGGTATCGAAGCTGCGCTACGAGCGGTTGTCGATTCCCATGCAGAAAGCCGTGGTTTCCCGGATCAACAAGGCCGCAGCGACACTGCACATGGGCAAACCGCCGCTGGCCAAGACGGAGCGGGATCTGGTCCGGGTGGAAAAACTGATTGAATTGTACGAACCGTTCATCCTGCACAACCAGCACGTGTTCGAATGCGAAAATGCGCGGCTGCTCTCCGCGGCGCTGCCTCCCGAAGAGAAGGCCCTGTTCGATTTTTCCCCGGAAAAGATTGACTGGTGGGATTACTGGATTAACATCCACATACCGGCCCTGCGGCGGTGGTGCTACCCGCTGATGGAAGGCAGGCCGCTGGAGGCGAGAGAAGCGCGCGTGCTGGACTGGTCCGTGCCTCCGGAGGGCGCTTCCGCAGCGACGCGATAGGCGGCGCAGCATAATCTTCCTATGGCCATATTTCTCACCGGCTCGACAGGCTATTTGGGCAGCTACCTGGTGGCGGGACTATTTACCGGATATCAGGACCCGCTGAACCTTCTGGTGCGCGCAAAGACCGGGCAGGAGGCGCGCGAACGGCTGTGGCAATCGTTGCAGCTTCATTTTGAATTTCCAGAATTTCTTGCCTATCTGAACGCGCGGGTGCGCATCTTCCGTGGCGACCTTACGAGTGAACGTTTTGGGCTGGACGATGACGAATACCATGCGCTGGTGGACTCGACGGATTCGATCCTGCACTGCGCCGCTTCGTTAAACCGGAAGTCCGAAAAACAGTGTCTGAACGTGAACCTGCGCGGAACGCTCGAAGTGCTCCAGCTCGCGCGGCTGGCGCAGAATCGCCATGGTCTGCGGCGGTATTCGCATCTGTCGACGGTGGCGGTGGCCGGGAAGCGGCAGAATGAAGTGGTCACGGAAGACCATTCGATCGATTGGTCGCGCTCGGACTACGATCCCTATGCGCGGACGAAGAAATTCTGCGAACACATGGTGCGCCAGTTGTTGCCTGACGTGCCGCACACGATTTTCCGGCCCGCGATTGTGATGGGCGATAGCCGGCGCCCGGAGACAACGCAATTTGATATGGTGCAGGCGTTTGACATGCTGGCGCGCTTGCCCGTGCTGCCCTTGGGCCCGGACGACAAAATCGACATCGTGCCCGCGAATTACGTGGGCGCGGCGATCGTGAAGATTCACCAGATGGAGAAACCCAACTACCGGGTCTATCATCTGTCATCCGGGACGAGATCGCAGACCTACAAGGAATTGACGGATGCGCTTGCGGCGGCGGGCGGTTGGAGCAGGCCGAGTTACCAGCCATGGCTCGGCGGACCGTTTTCGAAGACGGTGAACTGGCTGGCATTCAAAGGGGGCGCTGTGGGCTACGGCGCATCGCTGTTGAAGGTGTTTTGGCCTTACCTGGATTGGAATACCGTCTTCGATAATTCGCGCGTGATGCAGGAAATGGGAGAGCCGCCGGCGAAATTTTCGAGCTACGCCTACCCTTTGCTGCAATTTAGCCGCGCGAACAAGTTCAAATATCCCGCAAGGCCTTGGCCGGAAGGGGCAGCCGGGCAAACTGCGGCAAGCGCGGGGAGTGCGGTGGCATGACCGATTTTCTCTTGGTGATGTGGGTGAGCACGCTGATCGAACTGCGGCGCTTCGGCTGGATGTTTGGCCTGGGGAAGCGTTGGACCCCCGGCGAAAAGCTGAAATTGCTGTTTGCGGGGTACAACGGCACGCGCAACACCGGAAGCGATGTCCGCGTCCAGGAGATGCTGCGGCAAATCCGGCATGTGCTGGGAGCGGAAAACACCGCCTTCAGTGTCATGACGCAGAATTTCGCGCTGACCAAGGGCTACTTCGAGGGAGCGAGGCAGGTGCACCTGCCGGATGTGTATCCGCCGTTCTTGTTCCGCGAAGTACACGGCAATCACGGCGTGATTTCGTGCGAAGGCTCTATGTTCAAGAGCAAGTTCGCGAATGCGCTCACGACCATGATGATTGGCTCCCTCGGACTAGCCTCTGCGGAGAATAAATTGTCCGTGGCCTACGGTGGCGATGCTGGCCATATGGATGATCTGATTCAACGGATGTGCGCGCGATACACGAAGGAATCGCTGGTCATTACGCGCAGCCTGGAATCGCAGAAGCTGCTGGGCAGCCTGGGTGTGCCGAACGAATTGGGCGCGGACACGGCCTGGACTTTCGAGCCGCATCCTCCGGAATACGCAACAAAAACGCTGCGCGGGGCGGGCTGGGATGAAAAGACCCCGATCCTGGTGCTCTGTCCGATCCATCCCTTCGTCTGGCCGGTGCGCGCTTCCATTGCAAAGTATCTGGCGCGCGTGACCACCGGCGCTTACAAGGACAGCCAGTACCGCACCGTTTATTTCTTTGAATCGGGCGCGGAAGTCGAACGGAAGTTTCAGCACTATGTCAACGGCTACGCGCAGGCGGCGAAAGCATTTGTGCAGAACCATCGCGTATTTCCGATCCTGGTGGCGATGGAACGCCTGGACGCCGTGGCCTGCCGGGCTATCGCGAAGGAGATGACGGGCACGCCGATCTTCACCTCCAACGAGTACGACATGTTCCAACTGGTGTCGATCCTGCGCGCGTGCACGTACATGGTGTCCTCGCGGTATCACGGGATCGTCACCTCCATGCCGGCGGGGGTAGTGTCCGCGGGCGTGACCATGGACGAACGCATCCGCAATCTCATGCGTGAGCGCGGCCACCAGCATCTCCTGCTGACGGTCGATGATCCGGATCTAGAGCCGAAATTGTTGCAGGTGATGGAAGGGTTGGTGGTGGAAGCGGAGGCGATCCGGGAGAGCATTGGCCGGACCGTGGTGAGCAATCTGAAGGGTATGGCGCGGATGGCCAGCTTCCTGGAAGGCGAGCTGCGCAAGACATACCCGGAATTCCCGCTGCGCAAGGGCGTTTTGAGTTGGGAAGACAATCTGCCCCCTCTACCCAATGACTTGCTCAGGTTGGTGGAACAATACGATTCAACACCGACAGCAGTGGCAGTGGGGCGCTGAGGGTGCATGGGAAATTTCCTCGAAAATGTTTTTGAGCAACTGCAGAGGGCAGAAGACCGCGCGGTGATGCGCGAGGTGCGCGGCGAGCAGTTTGTCGGCGTAACCGGAAGGGAATTGCTGGCGCAGGTGGGACGGGTGCGCGCGTATTTGCGCGAACTCGGATTGCAAGCCGGCGAACGATGCGCGCTTTTGGGCCCAAACTCGATTCAGTGGGTGGCCGTGGATTTGGCTCTGTTGGCGGAAGGAATCGTCGTGGTGCCTCTCTACGCACGGCAGGCCGCGGCGGAGCTTGGCGAAACGATGAAGGATTGCGGTCCGCGATTTTTGTTTGTGAGCGATGCGGCGCTAGGGAACAATGTCGCGCAAATCTGGCCGGACGCGCCCCCGCGAATTTTACTTGCCGACGCGATAGCGAGAGTCCCGCCCAGCGAAGGGATCACCGGTGGGCCAGCCCCGCGCAAGGACGACGATCTGGTCACCATCATCTACACTTCGGGCACTTCCGGGGAGCCGAAGGGCGTTTGCCTGAACGCTGGAAATCTGAATCACATCGTGGGTTGCACAACGGGGTGGATGGACCGCTTGGACTGGAGCAGCCCGGAGCCGATGCGTGTTTTTCAGTACCTGCCATTCAACTTTGCCGCATCGTGGATCGTCATGTTGTCCGTTCTCTCAAAAGAGACGGTGCTGACCTTATCGACGGATTTCAATAGCCTCGCCGACGAGATCCGCCTCTCCGCGCCAAACTATTTTTTCAATGTGCCGACGTTGCTGGAGCGAGTGCGTCGCGGCGTGGAAGATGCGCTTTCGAAACGCGGCGCTCCGATTCCGACGATCTACCGCAAAGCCGTCGAAGAGTGGCGAAAAAAGCGGGACGGGCAGGGAAGCGGCGGGCTCTGGCTCCTTCTGGCGCGAATGCTGATCTTCAGCAAGATTCGCGCGCGATTTGGCGGCAACCTGCGCGGACTGGTGTGCGGGTCGGCGCCGCTTGCTCCAGAGACGCAGGAATTTTTTGCGATGCTGGGGATTCCCATCTGGCAGGTGTACGGCCTGACGGAGACCTGTGGGATCTGCACCATGGATGACCCGCGCATCCCCAGCGAACCGGGCCGGGTGGGGCAGGCGATTCCTGGCACCGAGTTGATGGCCGGGGAGAACGACGAGATCGTGGTACGCGGGCCCAATGTTTTTCCGGGCTACTGGGACCGGCCGCAAGAGACGGCGCGTGCCCTGGACGGTGGCGTGTTTCACACGGGAGACCAGGGCGAAGTGAATTCCCGCGGGAACTGGCGCATCAGCGGCCGCATCAAGAATCTGATCATCCTGAATTCCGGGCATAACGTAGCGCCGGAACCCATTGAAGAAAAAATCGCGCAGCACGTGTCGCGCGCGCAGCACGTTGTTGTCGTGGGGAATGGGCGCGGTTACCTTTGCGCCCTGGTCACTGGCGCCGTGGAACCGGAAGCGGTGCAGGCGGCGCTGCATCAGGTGAACTCGGAATTGCCGCATTACCGGCAGGTGCGGAATTTCCTGATCTTGAAAGACGGATTCACGCCGGAGAGTGGCTTACTCACAGCGAACGGGAAAGTGCGGCGGGAGGCCATCAATTCGCGCTTTCGCGAGGAGATTGAGCAAATGTACAAAAAGCAGGCGGCTGCCGCCGGCGGGAACGCAGGATGAAGGAATTTCGCGGGAGGGCGCTGAGGTGGGAATGGCGGGATGGCGTAGTGGAGCTGACGCTGGACCACGAGCCGCTGAATGAGATTGGCACGGTAATGCTGGCGGATTTGGAGAAATTTGCCGCAGCCATCAAAGGCCTCGCGCCAAACACCAGCGCCTGCATCATCACCAGCGCGCGCCCGGGTGGCTTCTGCGCCGGAGCGGATCTGAAGGAGTTGTACCAAGGGGCGGCGCCGTTGCCAAACCAGAAGCGGGTGGCACGAGTGCGCGCGTTCCTGAAGCGGATTCACAAAGTTCTGAATACGATCGATGCGGCCCCGTTTGTCACGTTTGCGGCCGTGCATGGGCTGTGCATGGGCGGCGGATTGGAATTGGCGCTCGCCTGCGACCAGATCGTGGCGGACAAAATGGCACGGTTTGGCTTTCCAGAACTGCGTCTGGGATTGATTCCCGGCTTCGGCGGAATTCCACGTTTGCGGCGCGACGTCGGGAATAGCTTCATTCGCGACTTGCTCTTCACGGGACGAACCGTGAAAGCGGAGAGCGCGCATCGGGCAGGATTGGTGGCTCATCTGGCCGGCGAAGGTTACGCGCTGCAGGTCGCGCGCTCGATGGCGCAGCAAGTGACCAGATTTGACGCCGAGACGCGCGCCGCTGCCAAGAAATTTATCAAGCCCATTCCGTTGGCAGAGCTGAATCAGGAAATCGGGCTTTTCTGCAAGTTGTTTAACCGGCCGGTCGTGATGCAGAGCCTGAGGCGATTCGTGGAAACGGACGATTCCATGAAGTATCTGCCGGTGGCCGAACGCCAACACTCCCACTGAGCTGCAATTTCCTTCGTTCTATTGAGAGGGTGACGATTTTCCTTGTCGGCGCGGGGGATGATAAATTTAAGGCCTATGCGCACTTTAGAGCAGACCACCCAGGAAATCCTGGAGCTGGCAACGAAACATTTCAAGGTTGTGCCAGGCTCCTTGAAGGCGGAAGACGATTTCTACAAAAAGCTGGGAATCGACAGCCTCCAAACGCTGGAGATGCTGTCGCGGCTGGAGAACCATTTCCATATCGAATTGCCGGACTATGAAGTGCAAGGGGTGAGTGACTTCAAGACGCTAGCGGAACGCGTGCAAGCCCGCCTGTAGACGGGAAGATTGGCCACGGAGACACAGAGGGCGCGGAGGAATTCTTCAGATATGAAGAGGAATCAACGCCATGAAGACGGCGCGGTTGAGGACGACGTAGGTCTAGAGAATATAAATGCGCTGACGGAAAAAATAATTGGGTGCGCAATTCAGGTCCACAAACATCTCGGTGCCGGACTTCTTGAGTCCATCTATGAAAATGCGTTGTGCCTGGAGTTCGGCGCTGCAGGATTGCGATATCAGCGACAAGTTGCGATCCCAGTCAATTATCGGGGCCACAAAATTGGGGAACATCGACTGGACCTTCTTGTTGAGGATACGGTGGTGGTCGAAATAAAAAGTGTCGAGCGAATAGAGCCGCTCTTCGAGGCACAGGTCTTGACGTATCTGAAGATTTCGGGAAAAAAAGTTGGTCTTCTGATCAATTTTAATTCACGCCTTTTGACCCAAGGGGTTCAAAGATTTGTTCTCTAAAATTCCTTGCTCTGAGAACTCTGTGTCTCTGTGGCTAATCGGTCATTTTGCATGCTGGATCTAACGAAATACTCCTCGATCGGAGAGGCCGTGCGCGACGCCCTGGAAACATGGCCGCGCGAGGTGTGTCTGTACGAATCGGACCGCGGCGAGGAAAAGCAGCGGCTGACGTACCGGGAATTCAAGGAGCGGGCACTGCCGCTGGCGAAGTGGCTTCAGGATTCCGGGTTTGCGGAGGGCGATCGGGCGTCGATCATCATGACGAACCAGTCCAAGTGGCTGATCTCGGCTTACGCGATTTTCTATTGCGGCGGAACGCTGGTGCCGCTTGATTACAAGCTGAGACCGGAAGAGCAGTGGACGCTCCTGAAACACTCTGGGGCTAGCATGCTGATTACGGAGTATCCGATCTGGAAGCAGTTGAGCGGCTCGACCGGGCGCGTGGCAGCCGCGAAAGTCGGGACCGTGCTTGTGACCGAGGCGCCGCCCAATACGGATCTGGAGGGAGCGGCACGCTGGGAATCCGCACGGGGCAGTGCCCTGCCAGCCTTTGTTCCGCGAAAGCGCGATGATTTGGCCTGTATCGTGTACTCGTCGGGAACCGGCGGGACCCCGAAGGGCTGCATGATGACGCACGGAAATTATTTGGAACAGTGCGTGGCGCTCACCTCCCTCTATCCGTTTTGGCCCGGCGTGAAGTATTTGAGCATCCTACCGACGAATCATGCGATTGACTTCATGGTGGGATTTTTCGGGCCGTTCACCTGCGGCGCCGCCGTCGTCCATCTGCGGACGCTGCGGCCGGAATATGTGCGGGAAGCGTTCACAAAATATCAGATTACCTACGTCAGCCTCGTGCCGCTGGTGCTGAAAAACCTCCAGAAAGGTTTGCAAACGCGGTTTGACGAACTGCCGCCTTCGAAGAAGCGGTTCTTCGAGATGCTGCGCGGGATCAACAAAGCACTGACCAAGGACCGACCGAGGCTCCCGCTCAGTCGGCTGCTGCTAAAGCAAGTGCACGCGGCGTTTGGCGGAAAGTTGGAAGCCATCATTGTCGGCGGAGCCTTCACCGAGCCACAGACGCTACAATTTTTTTACGACTTGGGTATTCCCGTGGCGAATGGCTACGGACTGACGGAAGCGGGCACCGCCGTGACGGTGAACGATCTGCGGCCTTTTCGCGCGGATACGGTAGGCAAGCCCTTGCCGGGGATGGAAGTGCGCATCGTGAATCCGGACGCGGACGGCATCGGCCAGGTAGTCGTGCGCAGCAAGACCGTGATGGCGGGCTATCTGAACGAGCCGGAACTGACGGCGCAAACCATCGTGGATGACTGGCTGATGACCGGAGACATGGGGCGGTTCGATGCCTCCGGCCATTTGCAGCTCTTCGGCCGGAAGAAAAACATGATTGTGACCGAGGAAGGGAAAAACGTATACGCGGAAGACGTCGAACAAGCCTTTGAAGGACTGCCGGTGAAGGAATATTGCGTGTTTGCCGCGAACTATATTTGGCCGAGCCGGTCGTTGGTGGGTGAACAACTGGTCCTCGTGCTTCACCTGGAACACGGCCAGCCGTTCACCGAGCAACTGCAGAAGGAAATCGCAGTGCGGAACAGCCGGCTGATCAATTACAAGCGCATCCACGGCCTCGTGGTCTACAACGAAGACTTTCCGCTGACCGCGTCACTCAAGATCATCCGCGTGGCTCTGGCGGAGCGCCTGGGGAAGCTCAACCGCGAACAGGCAATCCTGCCGGTTTAGTGCGGAAACAAGGTAAAATTCCCACGACGGAATCACCGTGAACGAAAAGTTTATTGCCATTGTGAATCCTGCGGCGGGCGGCGGGCGTTCGGGGAAGCTTGCCGGAACTGAGCTCGCGTGGCTCAAGGAAAAAGGGTTTTGCATCGACGTGATTGCTTCGACGGGCCCGGGCCACGCCTCACAACTCGCCGGCGAAGCCTACCAACAGGGTTATCGAAGATTCCTTGCTGTGGGGGGAGATGGAACCGCCCACGAAATCATCAATGGGATCTTTACCCAAGAGCAAGCCGTGGATCGCGTTGAGTTGGGATTTCTGCCCCTCGGGACCGGCAATTCCTTCTTGCGGGATTTCACCAAGAGTGGCGCGGAATGTTCGCTGGAGGCGCTCCAAACCGGACGGAAGCGGCGTGTGGATTTGCTGCGCCTGCGGCATGCCAAGGGGACGATTTATTCCTTCAACCTCCTTAGCATGGGATTTACCGCGGACGTCGGCGCGATCACCAACCGCGTCTTCAAACCCTTCGGACATTTGGGATACCTGCTCGGCGTTTTTGTTAAGGTTTTGCAGTTGAATCGCCGGGGATTCAAAATGCGCTGCAATGACGACCTGGAATGGGACGAGCGGCGCTGCCTGTTTCTAACTTTCAATAACAGCAAGTACACGGGCGGCAGCATGCTGATTGCGCCCAATGCGGATCCGAGTGACGGGCTGATCGAATACGTGCGCTGGGGACCCATCGGCAGATTGGGATTGGTCCGCATGTTGCCGCGCTTGTATGACGGGACGCATATCGAACATCCACTGGCTTCGCGCCGCGCCGTCAAACGCGTCGAATTCGCGTTGGATGCGCCGGTGGACGTGATGGTGGACGGAGAAATTGTCACCGTGGATTGCAAGTCTCTGGAAATCCTGCCGGGCGCCATGGACGTCTACATATGAAGCGGCTCCGGGACGTCATTCGTAGCCTGTTTCTCTGGGGAGTAAGCTGGCTGCACTTTTTGATTTTTGTGCCGATTCTCATCGCCCTGGCGGTCGTGCTGGACCCGCGCAAGCATGATTGGCTGCAACGCGGCCTGTGCCGGAGGATTGCCTTTTTCTCCGGCGCCAAGGTGGTGGTGAAGAAAGAGCCTGGATTTGAGGAGAAGCGAACATCGATCTTCATGGTGAATCACGTCAATCTGTTCGATCCCTTTATTCTCTACTGCGCGATTCCCCAGCACGTGCGCGGGTGGGAACTGGAATCACACTTCAAGATTCCGATTTATGGATGGTTGATGAAGCGTTTCGGCAACGTACCGGTTCCGAGTGTCCGCGGTCCAAAGGAACTGAAAAAATTGTGGCGAATGACGCGCGAGGCCATAAACAATGGTGTCAGCTTGATCATCTTTCCGGAAGCCAGGCGCACGCGCGACGGACATTTGAGCGATTTCGAGGACGGCGGGTTCCGCCTGGCGCAGCAGCTCGGCGTACCGATTGTTCCGCTCAGCCTTGTGGGTTCGTTTCACCATTTGCGCGCGGAGGATTGGATCCTTCGACCCGCGGTCATCACCGTTTATCTGCACGACACCATCGAGACCAAGGGATTGCACAAGGAAGATGTGCCGGCACTCAAGGAGCGCGTGAAGCAGATCATTGCCGCGCCGGTCGAGGCCTGGCTGAAAGACGCGGCAAAGGGCGCGGGAACAGTGTCGCCGCAAACAGCCCTGGAAGACTAGGGAATTCCACCGTTTCGTTGGCTAAATCCCGTCTTCAGGATCGAATACTTTGAGTTGCTCGTATCGGGCTACCCGGGCAAGTTGTTTGTCCGACGTGGCGAAGATTAATTGTTCCGCTGAGGGTTCTCGATTCCTATCGAACTCGATACGCTGGCCGGCCCATAGAGCCGAGGCCAAATGCACTGCTTCAGAACCCTTCAAAAAGTGTCTCTTCACAAGATTGGGGATGAGATCGAGGATTTCGGGAATCAGTTGAACTCTTGCCAGATAGATTCTCCAGTCCGAATTGAATCGCGTTGTGGCCCAATGATATTCCGCGGCACGAAGGGCAGGCCGCAATTGCAATTTTCTCGCCAGCGCGGCATGTACCTCAGCGAAACTCAAAACGGAAGTGATCACACGCTGATCCGCGCCCGTTGTCTCCGTGATCTTGGCGTTCAGGTTGTCCGATCCACGCTCATCGAGATAATGTTTGACCAGAACAGAAGAGTCGGCATAAAGCACTAGCGGCGTTCCTCGATGATGATCTGTGATGCTGGCTTTCCCTTGCTTTTAATGGGCCGAAACTTCGAAAATGCCTTCTTTCCGAGATGAATGAAACCTTTGGCTTCCAACTCCTTTAACCTCTCCTCGACGAAGCTTGCCTCTGACTCGTCGATTGTCGTGGGCCCTACGCGCGCGACCGCTCGCCCGCGATCCGTGATAATCAGCGTTTGGCCGGCCCGCACTGCCCGCAGGTACTTGCCCAGGCGATTCTTGAACTCCCGGCTGCCGACTCTGCGCATGTAGCTACCTCCTATTCATTGTAGCTACAACTAAGATCAAGGGCAACTATGAATTGGGTTTGAGGTTCGGGAGAATTCGGCCCGCCTTGGTTTCCTGCCAGGTGTAGAAAATGCGGTGGATCACCGTAATCGTGGAGACGACGGCGATCACCCAAAGGACCTGCGCCATCCGGTTGAACAGGCCTCCAATAATAAGCAGGACCAGGCGCTCCGGACGTTCCATAAACCCGACTTTACACAACGGAATCAGCGATTCGGCGCGCGCCCGCGCATAGCTCACCATCACCGAACCAGCGGTGGCCACGGCGGCAAGAGCGACATACGGAGTGCGCCCGCTCACCGAGTAATAGACCAGCAAACCCATGTACAGGGCCATGTCGGCGTATCGGTCGAGCGTCGAATCGTAGAACGCACCGAAAGCGGTAACGCGGTTTTGGCGGCGCGCGACTTGGCCGTCGAGCATATCCAGGAATCCCGCGATGAAGATGATGATCGCGCCCGTCCGGAATCCCCCAACCGCAAAACTGGCCGCCGCCCCAAAATTGACGATGAGTCCCAGAAAGGTGAGCAGATTTGGGTTGATGCCGGTCGCGGCCAGCGCGCCAACAATCCGGTCGAGCAGCCATTTCCCGCCGGTGCCAATTGCGCCTGTAAAGGTTCCCATTGTTTATGCCAAATGGTGATAATACTGCAGGCCGTCAACATAGCCAAATCCCAAGGGTGATATGGTAGCGGCTCATCAGTTTCCGATTACCCGACGTTCAGTGGGAAGCCGATCATGCCTAGGAGCGTTATCATTTTTGGCTTTCAGACTCCATCTTCAAACTGAAAAGCTTTGGAATGAGCCCGCAAATGCACCAACAGGGACTTCACCGCTGCGGCGTTCTCCGTCGCACCCAGTTGCAATCCCGAAACGTGCTTGTCCCTCAAAAATACACCCCACCGCGCTGATCACGTGCCTTGAAAACGCCTTCACTCTTATCGAGCGGCATCCCCACCCTTCGAAACGCTTGGGGGAGCAGACAGGGCAAACCAGGCCGCCCCAAAGGTCAAACCAAATGGGTTCGCTGTTTGACAGGCGCGGGCGGGGGTACCTATAGTGCCTAGAAAGGGACGCAGTGCCATTTGAACGCCCCTCCTGGTGCGCGTTTGCCTCCTCTTCTGTCTTCCTCAAATCGAGGCTGGGGCGATTCGCCCACCTGGCGCGACTTGTTCGGAGACCTTGCCGGGGCGCTTCCGGCGGATGTATCTAAACGTTCGCCGCTGGTACACTGATTCTTTGCGGGTAGAGGGCATGGCCAAGGGAAATTTCGGAGAACGCCTGAAGCGCGAACGGGAACTGCGAGAAGTTACGCTGGAGGAGATCACTTCCGCAACTCGCATTGGAGGCCGATTCCTGCAAGCCCTGGAAAATGAGGACTGGGCGAAGCTGCCCGGCGGCGTCTTCAATCGAGGTTTCGTGCGTTCCGTCGCACGCTATCTCGGGCTCGACGAGGAAGCACTTCTAGCCGAATACGACCTCGCGCATGGCACGCAGGTTTCTCCTGCCAATGATCGTCCCGAGGAGAGAATTCCTTCGCCTCCCAAATGGGTTCCGGCCGCGATATTTCTTGGCGTTCTTGTCCTGCTTGCCGGGCTCATCGCAGGAGGGATTTATGCGTGGCGTACCGTCGCCGCGCGGCGCAGCCTGAAACAATCGCTGGTTTTTGGCGCGCCCGCCCTGCCGCAACCCGCCCCGCAAGTTCTGCCCCTTGTTTCCGCGGTTTCGGCGGGCGCCGCTTACCAAGTTAATTCTCCCGGCATGCCTTCGCCCCCGGCACTTGATCTTCTCGTCTTCGCCAGTGCCGCCACGCACCTGCGCGTGCGGGCCGACCCCAACCTGATCTTTGATACCGGCCTGCACTTCGGGGAAAATCGCCATTTGACTGCGCGCGAGCGGTTCGAAGTCAGCGCAGCGGACTCCGGCGTGGTGTTGCTGGAATTGAACGACCGGGCCCTGCCGCCGCTTGGCGTTCCCGGTGCGTCCGGTACAATGAAGTTGGCCCGTAAAGACCTGAGGCAGGCATCCAGTGGAATCTCTCAGCCCTGAAGTTCTCGAAGAATTGCGCCACGGCCGCGCTCCCCGTGAGCGGAAAATTGCCGTTTGCTCTACAGGCGGCGCCCATGTCGCTCCCGTCGAGCGCGTGGAAATTCTCGCGGTGTTGACCCGGGATCACGACGAAATGATTTCCGAACGCGCCGGGGAAGCTCTGCTTTCTTACCCGCCCGATGTTTTTGTGGAAGCAGTGAAGCGCGAAAACGCGCTTCCAGCGCTGTTTGCGTATGCGGGAAAAAATCTGGGGAACCATCCCGTGGTCGTCGAAGCCATGATTGCGAACAGGAATTGTGCTGGCGAACACCTGGCGTCGTTGGTGCCGCATCTTTCCGCGGCCCAGGTTCAGGCGCTGGTGGAGGAACTCGATCGCGTTTCCGCCTCGCACGCGCTCGCCGCAGCCCTGGAACACTCCGCGGTTCTCACGGCGGATCAGAAAAACACCATCCATGAACTCCGCAGCACCACCGTCGCGGGCGACGAAAAGCATCTGGCCGATGCCGCAGCCGAAGCCGAACCCGATCCCCATCGGCGGCAGACTCTGATTCAGCAAATCAGCAAAATGACGGTCTCGCAGCGCGTGCAGTTCGCAATGAAGGGAGGCTCCGAGGCTCGTCGGACGCTCATCCGCGATTCGAACAAAGTCGTGCAGCGGGCCGTGCTGCAATCGCCGCGCTTGACGGATCAGGAAGTCGAATCCTTTGCCTCCATGGCCAACCTTACGGATGAAATTCTTCGACTGATCGCCGGGAATCGCGTCTTCCGGAAAAACTACGTAGTGGTTCGAAACCTGATGAACAATCCGAAGACCCCACTCGACGTCACACTCCACATGCTTCCGATACTCAACGCCGTCGACCTCAAAAAGCTTGCCATGAACAAGAACATCCCCGATACATTGCGCACGACCGCCTTCAAGCTCGTCCGTACGCGCGCTGATCAAAAGAATTAGTTTGCTCCTTTTGTCACTCGCGCTCCTGCCGGGCGGCCTTGAATTCCGCGGCTTCGGGATCGGAGCTATAATGCAGCGAGTCGACCCGCTGAATTCCATCAACGCTCAAGGAGAATCCCAGGTATGACCAAGGCCAGCCTCTTCACAGCTTTGGTGGCTCTTGCCGCCGCCCTGTTCCTCCTTTCCCTCGCGCGCGCGCAAAACTCAACCAACCCCTGGACAGCCGCACAGGCCATTCAGCCTGCGGATTTCGCTAAGGAGCTGGCTGACAGTAAGTCCGCTCCCACCGTTCTGTTCGTTGGCTTTCAGCGCCTGTACGCCGCGGGGCACATCAGGGGAGCCCAGTTTCATGGCAGCGGCGGCAGCGCCGAAGGTCTCGCGCAAATCAAAGCGTGGGCCGCCTCGCTTCCGCGCTCAAGCAAACTGGTCATCTATTGCGGATGCTGCCCCATGGAACACTGCCCCAATTTGCGTCCCGCATTCACGGCACTCCGCGAACTGGGTTTCACGAAGCTGCGCGTCCTGATCCTGCCGACGAACTTTGAAGTGGATTGGGCTGAAAAGGGACTGCCGTACGACCAGGGCCAGTAATCCTCGAACTGCCACTCCGCATTCTGCATTCCACTTCGTTTCCATTGGTGTGATACCTCCGCGTGACTCGTTGCGGAGTCCCTGTTATCCTCTTCCCTTCTAACTCGCTTCCGAGGTGCACCGTATGAGCAAGAATTTCTGCCTGCTTGTTTTTTTCGCCACAGTCGCCGCCGTTTCTGCACAACAAGCTCCCACCTCTCATTTCGACGCCAACTCCTGGTGGGCACACATCAAATTCCTCGCCGATGATTCGCTCGAAGGGCGCGACACCGGCAGCGAAGGCCTGCGCAAAGCGCAAGCATACGCCGTCGAGCAACTCGAGAAGGCGGGCCTCGAACCTGCCGGCGCCAACGGATTCTACCAACCCATCCGCTTCACGCAATACCAGGTGGACGAATCCAAATCTTCTCTCACACTGATCAACGGAGAACAAACCAAGCTTCTCACTTTCGGCGACGACGCTTTCATCAGCACCCGTGCGACGCACGCTTCGGCCGCTGTTTCCGCTCAACTCGTCTTTGTGGGCTACGGGCTGCAAATTCCCGAGAAAAATCTGGATGAACTCGCTGGCTTGGACCTCAACGGTAAAATCGCCGTTTATCTGGCGGGTTCCCCTGCGGAGATTCCCACGGCGCTCGCGTCTCACTATCAGACAATAGGCGAACGCTGGAAGGCCCTACGTGAAGCCGGCGCCATCGGCACGGTCACGATCCTGAATCCCGCCTCCATGGACATCCCCTGGTCGCGCATCTCGCTGAACCGCAATCAACCTTCCATGGATCTCGCCGATCCCGAATTCGACGAAACCAAGGGGCTGGATTTCGGCATCGTCTTCAATCCTGCCTCCGCCGAAGCGCTCTTTCAAGGCTCGGGCCACACCTTCGCGGAAATCGCGGCGCTGGGTAAGGATCGCAAGCCGCTGCCGCATCTCTCCCTGCCCGGTTTGCTCCAAGTGGCTGCTGCCATCACCCCAAAGACGGTGACCTCATCGAACGTCATCGCGAAACTTCCTGGTAATGACCCCGCGCTCAAAAACGAATTCGTGGTCCTGTCCGCTCATATCGACCACCTCGGCATCGGCGCCCCGATCAACGGCGACCGCATCTACAACGGCGCAATGGACAACGGCTCGGGCAGCGCGCTCCTTCTCGATGTGGCCGCCGACCTCAAAGCACATCCTGAAACGCTCAAGCGCTCCCTGTTGTTTCTTCTGGTGACCGCGGAAGAAAAAGGGCTGCTGGGCTCGAAATACTTCGCCGCGCATCCGACGGTGCCGCTCAAATCGGTCGTTGCAGACATCAACGTGGACATGTTTCTCCCGATCGTTCCGCTGAAATTCTTGAAAATTGAGGGACTCGAGGAATCCGACCTCGGCGCGCGCGCCGCGGCCATTGCGAATTCCATGGGCGTCAAGCCCATTCCTGATCCGGAGCCTCTCCGCAACGCCTTCATCCGCAGTGATCAATACAGCTTCATCCGCAAGGGTGTTCCAGCGGTCAAAATGGACGTAGGCTTCGAACTCGGCACGCCGGAGCAGAAAATATTCAAGGACTGGCTGACCAGCCGCTACCACGCGCCTTCCGACGACATTAACCAGCCTGTCGATCTCAAGGCCGCGGCACTGTACGAAGAAATCGTCCGCCGCCTGCTCCTTGACACCGCCAACACGCCTGCTCGCCCGCAGTGGAAGCCGGACTCCTTCTTCCGCCGCTACGCCACCAACTAGCTTCCCCTCGGGCTCGCTGCTCATGCGCAGAGGGTGAGTGCGAGTCGTGCGGCTTTTCCCTAGCGCGTCAGGGCGGGATCACTTCCCAGAGACGGGCGCAACGAGCCATACATATTCCAATACGTCGCTCCCTGTGTTGGTCACGTTATGCTTCGTTCCGGGCGGGATATAGGCCAGCATGTTCGCGTGCAGCGGCACGTCACCGTGGCCTTCAATGTTTGCGGTGCCGGTACCGCGCAAAATCGTCAGCGCTTCTTCGTTCTGTGCGGTTGAGTGCCACCCCACGCTCTCTCCCGGCTTCAATCGCACCAAACCGCCGCGCATCCCGCTGGTCTGCGGCGCTCCCTTCAGCAGGGAGCAATCGCCTCCGTCACAGTCTAGAGAAAAAGTCATGGGCTCGCGTTTCGGTGCAGTTTCCTGCGCCCGGATGTGGAATCCCAAGAGCAAGCCTGCGCCCAACAATGCTGTCAGCAGAATCTTCTTCATGGTTTCTCTTCACTTTTCCTTTCGACCCTATCCTAACCGCATCCCGCTTCCACAAAAAAATGTTCCGCGATAGACTATCGCCTCCCGCATCTGCGATACGTCGATATATCTCGGAGGTTTCGTATGCCGCGTCAATCTTCTCTCAGTATTTGGGTGGGCACGCGCAAGGGCGGTTTCAGTTTTACGTCGAAAAACCGTAAGACCTGGGATATCTCTGGACCGCACTTTCCCGGCGAGGAGGTGCAGCACGTTGCGCAAGACCCGCGCGACCCGAAGCGTTTCTACGCCGCAGCCGGCAGCTCGTGGTTTGGACCGCATCTTTATGCCAGCACGAATCGCGGGAAAAGCTGGAAACTTTCCGAGAGCGGCCTGGACTTGAAAGAACTCCCGGGGGAGACGCTGAAACGCTTCTGGAACATTACGCCGGGAGCGGAGGACGAACCCGGCGTGGTTTATATGGGCGCCGATCCGGGCGTGCTCTACCGCAGCGCAGATCACGGTGCGAACTGGGAATTGGTAACCGGGCTGAGCCTTCATCCGACACGAGCGAAATGGACTCCGGGCGCAGGCGGCATGATGGTCCACTCCATCCAACCGCTGGGGCGCGGGCGAATGATCGTGGGAATTTCCGCGGCTGGCGCCTTTCGTTCATCGGATTCCGGGAAAACCTGGGAGCCCTATAACGGAAACGTGCGCGCCGATTTTCGGCCGGACAAATTTCCGGAAGTCGGCCAGTGCGTCCACTGCCTGAAGGGGCATCCGCGGAATCCCGAACTGCTCTTTCAACAGAACCACTGCGGCATCTACCGCGCGGATTTTTCCGGGAAGAAATGGGACGATATCTCCAAAGGTCTTCCATCGCGGTTCGGGTTCGCGCTGGCGGTGCCTGCAGCGGAAAAGCAGACTCTTCTCACCATACCGGTGGATTCCGCGGAACACCGCTACGTTCCAGGCGGCAAGCTGCGCGTGGGGCGTAGCCGAGATGGCGGGCGCTCCTGGAAACTTCTGACAAAAGGACTGCCGCAGGTAAATGCCTATGTCCTGGTCCTGCGCCAAGCCATGACCAGCGACGATCGCGACCCTGCCGGAATTTATTTTGGCACCTCGACAGGCTCGCTGTTTTACTCCCGAGATGCCGGTGATTCCTGGCAGGTGCTGGCACAACATCTGCCGCCAATCTACTCGGTCTCCGCCGCGGTGGACTGAACCATGAAGATTGATCAACTGCGGAAAATCTGCCTTTCGTTTCCAGGTGCCACGGAACAGATCCAGTGGGAAGACGATCTGCTGTTCAAAGTTGGGGGCAAGATGTTTGCGGTTACTCCCCTCGAACCCGCGCCGCTCTGGCTCTCTCTGAAAGCCGACCCGGAAGGATTTGCCGAACTCACCGAGCGCCCGGGGATCGTTCCGGCTCCCTATCTCGCGCGAGCGAAATGGATCGCGATCGAAACGCCGGAAACGCTGCCGCCAGCGGAAGTGGCCGCGCTGCTGCGGAAGTCTTACGACCTCGTGGCGGCAAAGCTGCCCCGAGCGGTCCGCGAATCACTCTCCTCGAACGCCGCGCCGCTGAAGCGTGCAGCCCCCAAAGCTGCCAAGCGGAAGAGACGGCGCTGAGTTCGACGCGGCTGGGCGACCCGGACAGCGAATTCGGGCTCCCGCATCTGAACTTCGAGGCAGTGTACCGATTGCGCAAGCAGTCCCCGGTGCAGGCAACTATTCCGGCGCACGGGGGTTAATCTGAGCAAGTGCCCGAGGTGGAGCGTCGCCGCGAAGGTCGCAGCGACGCCGGCCAGCACATTTGAAAAATCTGCCAAGGAGAACTCAAGACGATGAAGTCCATCGCTAGACTTACGGTTGTCGCATTGGTTTTTGCCCTGTTCCTGGCTCTAGGCTCAGGCAATGCCTTCGCTCAAGGCAGGCATCCGGGTTACCTCCATGCGCTTACCGACCTTCGCGCGGCTCGTGCCCATCTGGAACGGAACGATGGCGGCGAATTGCGCCATGAGGAAAAGGAAGCCATTCACGCCATCAACGACGCGATTGCCGAAATCAAGAAAGCCTCCATCGAGGACGGCAAGGATCTGAATGATCATCCGCCCGTCGACGCCGGGCTCGATCGCCCAGGCCGCTTGCACCGCGCCAAGGAACTGCTGGAGAAGGCCCGCCAGGACATCACCCGGGAAGAGGATAATGCCTTTGCCCAGGGCTTGCAGCAGCGCGCCATCGGCCACATTGACAGGGCGATTCACGAAGTCAACGAGGCAATCCGGCTCGTCGCTTCGCACTACTAAGCAACAGTTCTTTCCCCAATGGCACCGTGGCGGAAGACGCCATGGTGCCACTTTTTTTGCTCCCGAAGACAGATTGGGACTGCCTGAACGATCCCGGTTCTTTGTTTTTTCGTAGGGGGTAGCAAGCCGGATTACGCGGAATTCTTGGAACCGACAGCACGCCGGAGAGGTCTTGCGCCGGGCATGGGGAATGTCATCATCCAAAAGTTCGTATCTGGGTTAACAAATTCGAGTCCAACGCAGAGCTTGCCGTCGCGCTCTCTCTTCACGTGGGCAACACGGGTTTCCATGGAGCGATTGGTGTTCTCATTGACGATCAGAAGGGATTGCCCCGGGATGACCATTTCGTCCATGGACAGCAGTGCGCCTTGCTTGTTGATCGAGCGGGTCATCGCGCGCACGCAGAACTTCTCGCCCATATCGTTCTGCCCGTGAACAATGACGGGCAAGGCCAGGGCCACGCGCAACGTTCGGCGGCGTTCCCGATACCGAAAATGTAAAACGCCCACGGGGACCTTCTCCTCAGCTACCTTCGGTCCGCCTTGAGCCGGGTAAAGCTCACGTGCGGATGTATATACGGATCATTCTGTCCTGCTACTGCAGTCGGGACAATAGCTAGGCCGTACCAATCTACAGCCTTCTCTGGCAGTACGCCAGTACTTCCCGAGGTACTCCGTGAGTTATGCGGAAAAGTAGGGGGCCCGCAGCCTTGGGAAGAAACCCAGAGCTTCCGGGCTGCTCACCTTCAATGGAGAGCGCTCACTTATGGGTTATCCTGCACCCGTATGTGAAACTAGCATGCGTCGCACGACTGTAAGATGGCTCTATTTTATTGAAAATGCATAAATTACTGTGACGTAGAGGGATAGGAAAGTGCGCCAAGCAAGCCAATTTCCGCCTCGGCTTCCGCTTTGACCCAGACCTCAGGCACGAGCTGCCGGACTGGAGTGCCGCTAAGGCCCTTCAACTTTTCGGCGTGGACCGTCACATAGTCCAGCGGCCTCGAACGGCACTAATCCTCTTCGCGGTACTCCTCAGGCACATCATCTTCGGTGACTTCGCGTGTGTGGACCTCGGACTTGTCCGCGTCGGGAGCATTTTCGACGCCGTCCAGAACCTCGGCTTCGAACGATTGCCCTTCCTCCAGCAACTCTTCCACGCTTTCCGAATCGACCTCGGAGTTGGCCGGAAGGCCCTGTGTATCGCCGGCCTGCCCTCCCGAACGGGCTCCTAGCCCGCGCTGCTCATAGGCCACCAAATCAGCGTCGTTCGCTCGGCCCCGCTGAGCGCGTCGACGTGGTTTGGGGTTCGGTGCAGCCTTCTTCTTTCTTGCCTTTCCACTGGCAGCGGGCTTCCCCTTTGTATGGCTGGATTTGCGCGATCTGGATTTTCTGCGTTTCGCCTTTTTGATTGCCATAGCTTTGACCTTCCTCTGCCCTGATTCTATCACCGTGCCGCTCTCACGGTTTGTTGGACCGCATGGCTGGAAATTGCCTGCGCGCGCACTATAATGCACAAAGAAGAGCTCGTTGAACGCCGCCGCAGAGAAAGCCCTTCGGCGGGCGCCCCCGGGGAGTCCTTCAACCATGAAGAAACAAGAGTTGCGAAACCGAGTGGAAGAAACTGGCCTGATCCCTGTGATCCGCACATCTTCGGCGGAAGACGCGCTCTTCGCCGTGCAGGAAGTCGCGCACGGCGGGATTCCAATCATTGAAATCACGATGACCGTGCCCGGCGCGGTCGAAGTGATCCGCGAAATCGCCAAGAATATGCCGAATGTGATGATTGGTGCGGGCACCGTGCTGGACGCTGACAGGGCCCGGGAGTGCATAAGCGCAGGCGTTTGCTTTATCGGCAGCCCGGCGCTGGACATCCCCACCGTGCGTCTGGTGAGCGAGAATCCCGACATCATCATGATGGCCGGTGCTCTGACGCCTACAGAAATTTTGGGGGCTTGGAAAGCAGGCTCGGACTTCGTGAAAGTTTTTCCATGTTCGCAGGTGGGCGGCGACAGCTACATCCGGGCCCTGCGTCGGCCTTTTCCCGAAGTACCGCTGATTGCCGGCGGAGGTATCACGCAGCAGAATGCGGCGCACTACTTGCTTGCGGGAGCGTCGGCCTTAAGCGTGGGGAAAGAATTGATTCCGCGGGAATCCATGCTCCTGCACAAACCGGACCGGATCCGCGAACTGACGCGGCGTTTTGCGGGCATTGTAAAGAGCACGCGAGCGCGGATGGCGGAATCGCAAGCCCAAGCCGCCCACTCCCATTAGACAAGCGTCCTTTGGCCCAGCTCTAAAACTCCACGTGCAATCGGAGTGACGCCGCGGTGACCGGGCCGCGGTCGCGGTTATACCCGGGATTCTCGATATATTGCAGGTCGAAGGAGGGGAAAATTCCTCTCCAGGCGTGCAGGGTGTAGTAAGTTTCGATGATGTTCTCGCGTCCGTAATTCAGCTTGCCATCGCCGAGCAGGAAGCCGAGCCCACCATACCCAAGGTACCGGGCGTGATCACGGCTGATGCCGTCGCTGACAAAGACCAGACCCAGACGATCCGCGTGGCGGCCCCATCGCGCGCCGTTCCCGCCCACACCTACCTGCCAAGTCTGGTCCACTTCCGTGTAAACGAAAGACTCGTGCTGGCCCTCGTTCCAGCCCCAACGCCCAAATATGCCGAACCAGTCCGTCAGCGGTTGCTCGAAATTCACACCGAAACCGTATTTGATGGTGGTCTGCAAAGGGTGCGCGGTGATTTCTGGAACCGGCGTGGTGGGATTGGCCAGCCACTTATCCACTTGCTGGCGGTAATCGCCCATGTTGGCGTGGTTCACGTAATTCAGCAGCCGGACGATGCCCTCGTGCTTACCGAAGACGCGGCCATGCAGCTCGAGTTCGATGTTCTCCGAGCGAGCCCGGCTCAGGTCTGCGTCCAGGTGAATCCCGTTGGCTACCTTGGGCATCAGCCCTTCCGCAAAGCGGACCACGTAATTGCGGTCGTGATACTCGAACATGGCCGCAAACGTGAACCCACGCGTATCGGCCGCGTAGTCGTAGGCGCCGTTGTTGTCCACCACCCAGTTCATGAATTGAAGATTGCTGTCGGTGCCATAGGTGTTCAGGTCGAAAAAATCTGCCAGGCTCAACTTGCCAAAGCGCACTTCCAGCCGGCGCTCGGGCAGCTCCTGGAAGAGAGAGTATGGGTTGCGTTCGGAGGCCACCTTTTTGCTGCCGAGCGGAATGATCTGATGCCACATCAGCCGCGCCACGTACGGTGCCTTGCTGAGGGTCGGATTGCGCACTACGTCGAGATTGGTAAATCCGGCTAAGCCGAGAGCTTCACCCAGGCCGTGGCCGCCGGTTTCCTGCACGTCGCACAAAAACTCGGTCGACTCAGTCGCGCGCCACCCCGTGAACAGGGTCAGCACACGCGAAGTGGCGTCTTGCGCTTCCGGCGTCAGGCTGTTCTTGCCCTGATAGGGGGAATGAAAAACAGGGTGCCACTGGGAAATGAAATTGGCCTGTCCGGACAGCCACCAGTGATCCCATTCCGCGTGCGGAAACATCGTGGTTAGGGGATCATCGGCAGGTACGGTGGGTGCATCAGCCTGCGCGGCCGGCGTGCTGCTCCCGGCCGAATTTCCCTGTGCGTGCACGGCATTGCTCCACAAGAAACACAGACAGAAGGCGGCCCAGAACCGCAACACGTGCGGCGCATAGCGGCGTTTGCCAATCGCATTTGGAGACTTGATCGTCATCAGAGATGCACTGTGATCCTGGTGGTCATCGTTTGTTTCACGATTTGAAGTGACTGCGCCCCGCCTGGTTCCTCCAGCGCGTCCGCCCGCAAGAGTTCCGCATCCGAATTCGAGGCAAATTCGCGCTCAAAGTCGCGCATCTCGCTGTCTATCCACACGGCCACCAAGGGCGAGTCCTCACTCTGCTCCCTGCGAATCCACTGGCAGTAAATTGAGGATGCCCGAGCGGCTCCTTCTATTTGATGAATAGTCTGTAACATCATCGCGCCTTCCTTCCAGTGGGGTTTTGGCCGTGCCTGGGGTGATGAGGGGCGGCACCGGCTGCTGGCAAGAAGCGAGGAGCCCCCGTTTCAGCGGCGCAATGCCCGGTGACAAGCCCGGCAACACGCTCCAGGCGGTTCCGGTTCTTTTGTGTAAAACTCCATAGGCATTGCCTAATGGGATGTGGCGCGGTTTCCGCTTGCGAACCGGGCCAATGCCTTGATACCATACCCCCCTAGGGTAGTCAACCAAAATGTCACATCTTACACGCGAAAAACTCGATCTCGTTTCCCGCACCAAGAAACTGATTGGCCAGCTTGAATCCGTTCTTCGCGCCCTCGAGGATGACGCCCACTGCGCCGAGGTGCTCCAGCGCCTGGCGGCCGCCCGTGGCGCCATCAACAGCCTGATGGGCGAACTGATGGAGGACCACATCCTGAATCACATGCCGCGAAAGACAAAATCTTCCGCGGAAGCGGCCGAAGACCTGATCGAGATTGTGCGCACATATTTGAAGTGAGTGGGTGAGGCGGCTGGCGTCAGGGCTGGCGCTGCACGATTTGCATAGCATTTACACGCGCGTGTTCAATCGTCAATCCCCAGTGGAGATGAGGACCTGTCACCCGCCCCGTGGCCCCTACCTTGCCGATTTCCGCGCCAGTTGCCACCATTTCGCCGGGATGCACGCCGATTTCGGAAAGGTGTGCATAGAGCGTGTAGATGCCGTACCCGTGATCGATGACCACGGTGTTTCCGGAGTAGAAGAGCTCTTCGGCTAGGACGATTCTGCCGGCTTGGGATGCGAAAACAGGTGTGCCGGTCGCAGCCGGGAAATCGACGCCGGCGTGCGGCGCGCGTGCCTCTCCGTTGAGAATGCGACGACGTCCGAAATTGCCACCGGTGGTTACGTCCTTCAGGGGGAAGCGGAATTTGCCGTCCCAGAGCCGCTCCGGGGTCACCGTATCGTAAATGGCACGAATTTTCTTCTGGTCTTCCTCGGCGCGCTTTTGCTGCTCCGCGTCCGGCTGGACAAACTGATTTTCCACTTTCAGGCGCTCGGTGGGGAACTTGCCGGCGCGCACGGTCACAAAAACGCTGCAAGTCAGGATGTTCCCTTGGGGCCCCGGCCAGAAAACTTTCCATTCATAGCGCCCGGGCGGTTTTTCGAGGTCAACGCCAAGGAGCCCCCGCAAACTGGCCGATTTTTTTTCTTCACGCCACAACGGGATGGCGCGCCCGTCCCAGTCACTCGAGATAGGTGGAAGATTTTTCGGGCCCAGAACTTCGGTAAGCAACAGGGAGCCTTGCGCGGAAACGCCGGCGCTCACTCTTAAGGTAATTCCTCCAGGGCATGCTTTGCGGATCTGACCGCAAGCCTGGGCCGGGGCCAAGGCGACAACCAGAGCCACAAGTGATGGCAGGAACATGAGTTGGCGCACTCGTTGCTTTCCAATTTGCTTTGGCGAGATCTTTAGGATTGCTAGTGCAGGAGCAAGACATGCCCCGCGCGCCTTGGTGTTCGCGGGAATAAATTGGAATAGCGCTAAGAGAGAGAACATGTTGGCTGTAGGATAACCGGTCCGACGCCAGTTGGAAGGCTTTTCACCCAAACTATGCCAGGTGATCACGGTCACAGCATTTGCCTGCCAGTCCTCGCACAATCGTCCCCGCACTGGCCAGACGATCTCTCGGAATGGTCTTGATCGTCGCGCTCCTGGGCTGGACCGTCAACTAGCCCATATTGGAGTAGGAAGGCCAGCACTCTCGGGCAGCAGTTGTGGTGCCGGCAGGAGCTTCACCTGCCTACCAACCTGAACCTTCCCCTACGCGCCACACCTGCTGCCCACAGGAGAGCCCCGAATCTGTAAGCTCCCAGTCATCTCTCAACTATGGGCTGTTTTGTCCGCGCGCCTGCCTAAATCCTCAGGCCCAGCACGCGAACGAGTTTTTCTTCCAGGCGTTTCAACTCCAGCTCTCTCGCATGCTCTGTGCGGGTCCGGTCGTTCAGTGCATCTTTCAGTAGCCGCAGATTCCAGCGCAATTCCATCTGCCGGAGTGCGAGCCGACTTAGGGCGCTTAGCGCTTCCTTCTGGTCCGTATCCAGTACGCGAGGCTCCCGGTCGACAACGCAAAGAGTGCCGAGGGCATAGCCATCTTCATTGATGAGGGGCGCACCTGCGTAAAAGCGGATGTGGGGTTCCCCGCCCACCAGCGGATTGTCGCGGAACCGCGGGTCCTGCAAAGTATCGGGAACGATAAACAGGTCGCTTTGTTGGATGGCGTGCACACAGATGGAAGCGTCGCGCGGGGTTTCGCGAACTTGCACACCGAATTTGGATTTGAACCACTGGCGGTGATCGTCGATCAGGGAAAGCATGGCCATGGGTGCTTTGCAGACGTGAGCGGCAAGGATCACCAACTCATCAAAAGACTGCTCGGGTTCGCTGTCGAGGATGGCGTAACGGTCGAGCGCGGCGGCGCGGGCCGCTTCCATGCTGCTATTGGGTGCGGGCATAAGCACCTCCGGTATGATGCCATGGGTGATAAAGCCGGTACTGGCGGAAATCATACTCCAGAAACCTAGAGAGACAGGAATCCCTGTTTGGCGAAAATGCTACAGAGTGGGCTCCGCAATTCTTCCCAGTCGCTGCCCACGCGATACACACCAGTGGGCCGGAAATCGTGCCAAGGTGGAAACTGCGGCCGAGCCTCTCGAAGGCGGGGATCGCTTACGATCTGCTCCTTGAAGACGTAACCGATCCATAGTGCAGCTATGCGGTCGTCAGCGATGAACGTGGCCTGATCCGGCGTAGCAAGGCGATCGATTGCGCGCTCGGAACGAAATTGGTGCGCCGGGAGGAATGACAATTGCGGCAAAATTGTTTTCAATCGGCCGAGGAGAATTGGCCGAGTTCGTCCGGCCTGTGCTGCTGCCGCCGCATGGAAAAATACTTGTGGCGGCAAGGTTCGCAGCGGTAGGCAGGAACGCCAAGGAACCGCCACAGAAAAGAAAACGGAGTCGCAACGTGATCGGGGGAGATGCGCTTCAAGTCCAGATTGCCGCAAATGGGACAGTGGGCGCGGAGAGACTGGCTGAGCGGCATGAGCCGCGCGTGGAATCGTGTCTCGCACTTCCTGCAACGCCAAGGAAAGACACCGAGGAAACCGAGCATGTAGTCAACAGCGGATTGGCGGCGCGAGCGTCTCGCGTCCTTGCTCTTACAAAGGGGGCAGATCATCTGGGCGGCTGGAAGCCTCTCGAACTCGGCACAGAATAGGCCAACAATGGCCGGGAAGCAATAGCCACAACCGCTGGCGTTCACAGGTACAATAGTACCAGTGGAAAACTTTGGCTTCCTGAGAGGAAAGTCATGCCGGAGTACACCGAAGAACATGCCAAGGCAGGTATTGAGGCGAAGCTCCCAAAATTAGAGGTATGGCCCAACCAGTACCCCGGCTATGTTATCACCACGCGCTATCCGGAGTATTCTTCGGTCTGCCCGAAAACCGGCTTGCCGGATTATGGCGCCATTACAATCCAGTACAAGCCCCGTGAATCCTGCATTGAACTGAAATCCCTGAAGATGTACTTGCTGGGATACCGCAACCTGGGAATCTTTTATGAAAATGCCGTAAACAAAATGCTCCGCGACATTGTCCAGGCCGTACAGCCGGAATGGTGCATCGTCAAGGGCGAATTCACGCCTCGGGGTGGCCTGAACACGACGATCTTCGCCCGCTGGCCGGACCGAGCCCGGGAGCAAAGGGGCAGAAGGAAGTAACGAAGCGGAACACCGTCCGCGCAGCGAGATTGGACATGCCGAGCCGCTAGTTGGATAATTCTGTAGTCAGAAAACCGCACCGATGTTTGCTTATTCTGAGGAAGGAGAAACATGAGTATTTCTCCAAACGTGCCGAATCCGCAGGAGTCCTATCACTACGAAAACTTGGGAACCCCGCGGTGGATTCCCGTACTGTTCGGTCTGCTGATCGCGGGGCTGGCAGTGATGGGATATGCCGGGCATTCCGTGCAGTCGCGGCTGGAAGAGGAGCTTGCCAAAGCCGAGGAGCAAGACAAAATCCTGACCGCACAACTGGAACAGGCCAACACGCGCATCGCCGAGTTGAAGGGGAAAATGGAGGTGACCTCGCAGAGGATAGGCTTGACCCAGGCGGAACTGGCGGACGCGAGAAGCCGCGCCGAGTCGATCCGCAAACAGCAGATTGATTCCGACCAGAAGTTGACGCAGGAAATTACAACGGCTAAGAAGGAAAGCGAAGAAAAAATTGGCGCCGTGGCCACTGACGTGACCGGCGCAAAGAAGGACATCGAAGCCACACGCACTGACCTGGAAGCCACTAAGTCCAAGCTTGAGCGGGCTACCGGCGATATGGGGGTCATGAGCGGCCTGATCGCGCGGAATCACGACGACCTGGAGGAACTGAAGCGCAGGGGCGACCGCAACTACTACGAATTCACCATCCAGAAGGCCAAGGCACCTCAGCGCGTCGGGCCGGTGCAGCTCGCACTGAGCAAGACGGATCCAAGAAAGTCCAAGTACACGATGACGGTACTGGCAGACGATAAGTCCGTCGAGAAAAAGGACAAGACCGCGGGCGAACCCGTGCAATTTTACGTTAAGGGTACGGCCCGCTATTCTCCCTACGAGATCGTTGTGTTCGATGTCGGCAGGAACCAGGTGACTGGGTACTTGTCCACCCCAAAGGATGGTGGCGGCGCAACCAAGTAAGGAGAATTGAACTTCTCCGGCGGACAGCCGCCGTCGCAAAAATCAGGAAGCCCTGTTCCCAGTTCTGGAAACAAGCCGGGGGACAGGGCTTCTGCCTTTCTGGGAGAGAAGCTACGATTTTAGTACCGTTCCAAATGTTGGGGCCACATAATGGCCCGAAGATCAGACGCGAATACGAGGAAAGCATTTTCGCGGGGATTTTTCGGAATGCGTTGGAACGGCACTATTCAGCCCTGGATTTGATTGATGGAGGACCACCCGCCATGCGTCACGCACGATTTTCCCGTATGCTCAGTTTGCTATTCGTTGTGACGGTATTCTTTTCCACTCGTTGCTCAGCGCAATCTCCCGTGGACCCTGGCCAACTGCCCGGCCGCACCTGCTTCTATCTGTTGTGGCGCGGAACTCCCACGGGGGAAATCCGCAGGAACAATTCACTGTACGCGCTTTGGGACGATCCTGAGTTTTCCTCGACGCGTGCCGCCCTCATCGAGTCGTTGCTGACTCAGACACAAAACGCCAAGAGCAAGCCGGCGCTCAACCACGAGGAACTTGCGCAATACGTGACGCTGTTGGACAACCCCTTCCTGATTGGCTATCTGGCGCGCCCGGAGCTGCAAGCGGCGGCAAAAAGTTCGGCTGCGAGGGATGCGCCCACCTGGAAGGGAATGTTTTTTGTTTATGACCGCTCGGGGAAGGAGGAATTGCTCTCCAAGGCGGTTGTGCAAATGCGAGGCCTGGAAAAGGAAATTCCGAAACTGACCCCATTGACCCTGGCCGGAGTGTCGGCACTCAAGGTCGAGCGTACGAGCGGGATCACGTACTGGGCGGAATTCGGCAAGTACGCCGTGGCCGCAAACGAGCAGGCCGTTTTTGAGGAAATCGTGAATGTGGTCAATGGCAAGCCCGCCAGCGGCCCGTTGTCCGCATCGGCCACCTTTCAAGAAGCAAAGCCCCTGCTCAACGGCAGGCTGGTTGAATTCTTTCTGAGCATATCCAGCGTCCAGGAACTCGTAAAGGACTCAACGAATGGTTCTGCAGCACAGGTGATGCCATTTCTAAGTGCCCTGAAACTGGATTCCGTCCATTCCCTGGCCGGGCATATTTCCCTGGAGGGCGCAAGAACACACATCCAGGCGGCGATCCTTGGGGACACGACGCCCGGGGGGCTGTTTGACGTCTGGGCCGATGGTCAGGCCAACCCGGTTTCGCTGGCTTATGTTTCTCCGGACACGGTCTATTACAACGAATCGCGGATCAATCTTCTCGGGATCTACGACACCCTGAAGCGCGCCTTGACGCAAGGGGGTGGAAAGATGTCCCAGGCTGTCATTCCCCTAGAGGCGATGGCCGAAACGCGCCTTGGCATGCCCCTGCCGGATGCGCTCGGGCTGACCACGGGCGAGATCGCTTACCTGCAAACCAGCCCCACGCTGGACGAGAACCAGAAAATTTATTTATTAGGCATCCGTAATAAGCCGGACGCGCTCAAACTGGCGCGCACCCTGATGGGAGATCGCATCACTTCCGAGCGAAACGAGGGCAACGCTACGTTCCTAAAGATTTCGCTCCGTGGGGGGCAAAGTTCTGCGGGCGTGGCGCAATGGAATTTCTATTACCTGGCGATGACGCCAACGCTGCTATTCGGTTCGTCAAAAAGCGAAACTCTTCGCAAGTACGTGGGACTAGCTCCGGCAAACCCGGATTCCGAGCTCCCCAAAAATATGCTGGCCGCGCGCAGCCAATACCCGGAAAACCTGAATGGATTTTCCTATTGCGATTTCCAAAAACTGGACTGGGCGGGACTAAAAGCAAAATGGCTGGCGGAAGCAAATAAATCCTCGCAAAGCGTGAATACCACGGACGCAGCAAACAACATCAAAAAACTCGCCGATTGGCTGAGCCAAGTGAACCCGGAAGTTTTTCCCCGGCATTTACACACCGTGACCGGGGCTTCGTGGAAGGACACGAAGGGAGTCCACTTTGACGAGTGGCTGGACTGAGGTTCGCCGGCGAAGCTTGCGGCGAGTGTGTTGGTTTCGCGCAGGTGTTCTCCTCTGGCTCGTGCTTCACGGGTGCTCCGCGGAAGCCCAGGAACAGAGCGCGGGGACTGGACAGACCATCCGCGTCGAAGTGAAACGCGTCCTTGTCGGTGTTATCGTCACCGATTCCAAGGGAAAATTTGTGGAAGGCTTGCAGCGGGCGGATTTCCAGATTTTTGATAATGGGGCGCTGCAGCCGATCACGGATTTCGCTTCCGTCGATGCGCCCGGCCAGGTTTTCCTCCTGATGGAAGCCGGCCCGGCGGTCTATTTTTTGCAAGACTCCCATCTCTTTGTGGCGGATTCCCTTCTCGAAGGCCTTTCGGCGGGAGACCGCGTGGCGATTGCGCGTTACACGGATGCGCCGGCGGTTCTGCTAAATTTCACGACGGATAAACGCGCGGCGCAGGCCGCTCTGGATCGAATTCAATTCAACCTCGGTTATGGCGACCTCAATCTGGCCAAGAGCTTGAACGCGATTCTCGACGGGCTCGCCCAAGTACCCGGTAAGAAAACGATCGTGCTGGTTTCCACTGGGGTGGACACTTCGCCGCAGGCGGACACGAAGTCGCTGCTTCCCCGCTTGCAAACTGGTGACGTGCGGCTTCTCTCGATCGCCATGAGCGGGCCACTGCGCAACGGCAAACAAGGCCGCAAACGGCAGATCCAGCAGACACAGCAGGTGTTCGAGCAGGCCGATACGTGGCTCACGGCCCTCGCGGAGGCCACGGGCGGCCGGGCCTATTTCCCGGAAAATGCCAAAGCGTTTCAGGAAACCTACCGGCAGGTGGCGCAGCTCGTGCGTCACGAATACAGCCTGGCGTTCGCCCCTCCCGCCGCGGACGGTGCGCTACATTCGATTGAGGTGAAAGTGGATTCCGTTGCGGGTACGGCGAAGAACAAAGCGCCGGAGTACCGGGTGGACCACCGAAAAGCCTACGTGGCGCCAAAACCGGCGGAATAGGCGGGAACACCAACCGCCTTCAGTCAAACTCCTTCATCATTTGGGCCATTTCGCGCAAACGCTCGTCCACGCGGGCAAAGACGCTGCCCTCCTCGAACCTGCCGGAGCCATTCCGGAGACCGGCGGGCGTACCGGTGAGAAGTTCGACGCCCTGCTCGACGCGCGCGATCGGCCAAATATGAAATTTCCCGCTGGCGACCGCATCCAGCACATCTTCGCGAAGCATCAGGTCGTCCACGTTGGCCAGCGGAATCATCACGCCTTGTGTACCGCTCAAGCCTTCGATCCGGCAGGTGTCGAAGAAACCTTCGATCTTCTCATTCACGCCGCCGATGGCCTGGATATCGCCACGCTGATTCATGGAGCCGGTGACGGCTACGTCCTGGCGCATAGGGAGCTCGGAGAGCGCGGAAAGAAGTGCGTAGATTTCCGTGGAACTGGCGCTATCGCCATCGACGCCAGAATAGGACTGCTCGAAACAGATGCTGGCCGTGAGCGTGAGCGGCTTGTCCTGGGCGAAGGAGGAGCGCAGATAGCCCGCGATGATGTGCACGCCCTTATCGTGGAAGCGTCCACTGAGATTGGCTTCACGCTCGATGTTGACCAGGCCGGCCTTGCCGAGCCCCACGCTGGCGGTGATCCGCACGGGCTTGCCGAACGAGTAGCCGCCGATCTCCAGAATGCTGAGCCCGTTCACCTGGCCCGCGCGCGAGCCCGTCAAGTTGACCAGCAGGGTACCCTCTTCAATCATTTCGCGAATGCGCGTTTCAATCAGGTTGTGCCGCTCGACCTTGGAAGCAATCGCGGCGCGCACATGCGCTGCCCGCACCACCGTTTCTCCCGCGGCCGCAGCGGCGTAATGCGCTTCGCGCGCCAGATCCGCAATGTCCACGAAGCGCGCCGTGACTTTGTTGCGGCGGCCGGCCCTGCGCACGCCGTGCTCCAGAATCGCCGCAAAAGCGCCGCGGTCGAAAGGAAAAAGATTTTCCTTCTCGCTGAGAGCGCGGATGCGGCCGGCATATTCTTCGATGACGCCATCGCTCATGGCCATCTCTTCATCGAACTCGACCCGCACCTTGAAAATCTTGCGGAAGTCCTCTTCATATTCGTAGAGCAGTTCGTAGAGGTCGCGGTCGCCAATCAGGATCACTTTGACGTCGATCTCGATGGGCTCGGGCTTCAGCGCCGTGGTGGTGAAGGGATAAAAAGTCTCGAAGGGCTGAATTTCCAGGCGGTTGTGATTCATGGTGCGCTTGAGGGCGCGCCAAACACCGGGCTCCGAAAGCGCTTCAATCGAATACATGATCAGGAAGCCGCCATCGGCGCGCAGCAGGGAGCCGCCGCGCAGGTCCATGAAATCGCTGCTCCAGCCGCCCCGCGCGTCATAGACACGCTGAATATTGCCGAACAGGTTGGTATAGGAGGGCGTGGTTTCAAAAATCACGGGAGACGCATCCTCGTGATTGTGCGCCAGGATCACGTTGACGCCGTACACGCGGAATGGGTCGCGCTCCGGACCCGGCGCTTTTTGCAGGGCCTCGGGCGGCTCCTGGGGGTGCTCTTCTTCGCCTTCGTGCTCCTTGAAAGGCCCGAGATTGTCGAGCAGGTGATGGCGCACTTCTTCGAGGTATTCGGTGACGCTTTGCCCGGGATACTTCTCCTTGAGTTCCTCAATCACGCCGTCGACGAGCACCGAAGCGGCTTCCTGTTCCAAGTAGCTAAGTTCACTGGCGAGCTCGCGCGAGAGCGTCAGAGTCTTCCGGTAGACAACCGTGAACTCCTGGCGAAATTGCTCGTATTTCCGCTCGATTTCCTCGGCCACGCCGGATTCCAGCTTGCCCTCGTGCACCATCTTGGTGATGTCTTCGATGGGCACCATCTGCCCCTCGAGCACCGGAAAGATTTCCGGAAGCGCGACGGCACCCACCTGCATGTGCCCCAGGGCGAATTGCTCGCGCGCAATCCGGCGCGTGAAATCGTCCATCAAATCTTTTTCGCGGACCGAGAAGCGTTCAACGATGCGCCCTTTTTGCCGCTGGAACGGTTCGCCTTCAAACACCTGGGGAATCCGGCGCCGCAAAAAATCGATCCCTGCCTGCATATCCTTTTTGAAAACATTCGCGGAGCCCCGCGGCAGCGTCAGCAGCCGTGGGCGGTCCGGCAACTTGAAGTTGTTGACGTAGCAGCGGTCGAGAGAAGGTTGGGTGGCTGGGTGCAGGTCCTCAATCATCTGGGCGATGGTGCCGCCGCGGCTGGTGCCGGCCAGCCCACAAACGAAGATGTTGTACCCGGGTGCGGATAGCTCGACGCCCATCTTCAGCGCGCGGAGGGCACGTTCCTGGCCGACAAACCCCTCACGTTTCTGTGCCTGCGCCGTGGTTTCAAAAGGGATGCGGGAAAGTTCGCAGCGCCAGCGAAGTTTGTCGGGGCCCAGCTCCGGCAATTTCAATTCCGGTTTTTCGGTATTTGTACTCATTCGAGCGCGTACTCTAGCACAGAGCAAACCCTCCGGCGGGAAAATTAGCCCCCGAGTTGGGCTAGAAGTTACGCACGCCCCTTCTCCAGTCGTTCCTGGTGTTCCATGTAGACTCGAAAGACCCCCAGAGCGGCAGCGACGACGGTCGGGCCCACGACCAGGCCCAACAACCCAAACACCTCCAGACCTCCCAAAATACTGATAAAGAGAAGCAAGTCGTTCAGCCGCGAGCGATTCCGCAAAAGCAGCGGGCGAACGAAATTATCCGCGACGGTAGCCAGGCCGCCGCAAATGGCGAACACCAGCAGCGCCTTGCCCCAATGGCCGTTGAAGCCTAGCCAGAGCCCGGCGGGAACCCAGATCAGCGCGGACCCCACCACGGGAACGATCGAGAAAAAGGCGACCAACAAGCCCAGAAACACCGGCGCCGACAGTCCGGCGAGAGTAAAAGCGACACCGCTCAACACGCCTTGAATTGCAGCGATGAGCAGAGCCACGGCCACGCTGGCGAAAATCAGGTCGCGCGATTCTCGCAGCATATCTTCCTGGATCTCTCGCTCGAAGGGAATCAGGTGGCGCACTGCCCGCAGTATTTTCTTTCCATCGCGAAACATAAAGAACAACGCAAACAGGAGGATGAAAAGGTTGACAAAAAAGGAGGACAGGTGCTTCAGCACCCAGCCGATCCTGAAAGCCAAGTACGATGCGATCTTTTCCGCACCCTGGCGCAAGGACCCGATGATGTCGATGTTCTGCAAGGACCCCGGCAAATGCTTGCGAATGGAGTTGGCGAGGTCCGGGGGCACCACGGAACCGCCGGCGCTTATCGTTTCACGTATGCGCGCGGAAGCATCAATGGCCTCACGAGTGGCGTAAAGCAGGACCATCAGCACCGGTACGATGAGCAGGAGGGTTATGCCAAGCGTGCAGAGGACTGCTGCCCAGGTTGGCGAGAACCGCGTGGCGAGGCGCTGGTAGATTGAATAGAAAAAGATGGCCAGTATTGCGGACCAAGCCAGCGGAACAAGAAACGGCTCGGTGATGAGGAAGACCAGGTACCCCAGCAGGAGCAGCGCACCGTAAGAGAGCACCGTAGTCAATCTGTCACTTGTTGTGGTGTTTCCGTTGGCTGGCGTCATTCGCGTTATATAATTCATCCTGTTTAGGCGACATGGGGTCATTTGACGCCCCGTGGGACGTCGCACCGTCCGCGCAGGGGAAGCCGCGAAACGATGGCATCATCAAAGATCCCATTCAGCTACGCGCAGGCGCGCCTTCTTGCTGTACTTGCTTTAATCAATTTTGTCAACTTCGCCGACCGCCAAGTGTTGAACCCGCTGATGCCCCTGTTGCGCGCGCATTTCAACCTGAGCGACACGCAACTCGGCTCCCTGCAAATGGTGCTGCTCGTGGTGCTGGCGCTCGCCAGTATTCCTTCCGGCTATCTCGCGGACCGGTTCGATGAGCCAAAGATCATCACAGCCGGCGTTTTGTTCTGGAGCATCGCCGCCATCGCCAGCGGCCTGGCGCCAACATTTTTGTTTTTGTTTGCGGCCCGCGGATTGGTGGGCATTGGCGAAGCGGCGTACGCTCCAGCCGCCCAATCCCTCATCTCCAATTCCTTTTCGCGCGAAAACCGCGCCTTGGCGCAGTCCATTTTTGCCTCCGGAATGATTCTCGGAGGCGTCGCGGGTTTGGCGCTGGGCGGAATTATGGGGGAACGCCACGGCTGGCAGCATGCATTCGTCATTGTCGGGGTGCTCGGAATCCTTCCTGGACTGACGGCTCTAAAACTTAAGGAACCGGCGCGCCGTCCGCGCTCCGAAGTCGTTGCGGTGAAAGAACTGCTCCGCGTGCCCGCGTTCGTGGCCATGATCATGGCTGGAATTTGCATCACCTTTTCCTGCGTATCGTTCATCACTTGGGGGGTCGATTACGCCACCAACTACAAGAGCTTCAGTATTAAGGAGGCGGCGCTCTCGCTTGCCCTTATCGCGCTCCTTTCCTCCGTCCTGGGGGCGCTTTGTGGCGGATATTTCGCCGATCGGCTCCAAAAACGATTGATTTATGGACGCGTCCTGGTGATTGCCTGCGCGTTTCTGGCCGCTACGCCGTTTCTGCTGTTGGCCATCCAGTCGGAGGAGAAGTGGATGGTGCTGGCGGGCCTTTCTGTTTCGATGTTCTTCATGTCCTGGTATCACGGGCCGACGACGGCGGTGCTGCACGATCTGACGCCGCAGCGCGCGCACGCCACCGCGGTGGGAGTGTACATGTTTGCCACGCAACTGCTGGGGGCGTCCGGCCCGCTGCTCATCGGCAAAATTTCCGATATGAGCGATCTGCAGATTGGACTTCAGGCAGCGGCTGCCATCATGGTCATCGGTGCGCTCTTGTTCCTGCTAGTGATCTATTTCGTGCGCCGCGATGGCCTGCACCATCCGCGTCTGGCTCAGTTCCGCGCGGAAGATGTGGCGGCTGTCAAACTCACGACCTAGCCGGCCCCGCGCAACACGCTACCGCAGCACGTTTGCTTTCTGGAGAGTCTGCCGTGATCCGGGAGGTATAATTGACGGATTGTTGGTGGGAATCTTCTATGGAAGCCAAAAGGCAGCGCACAACTTGGAAGACCCTGTTGGCTTTCGCGATTATCTATTTTGTGTGGGGATCGACGTTTCTTGCAATTCGCATCGGCGTCCGCGAAGTTCCGCCGTTTCTCCTGGCAGCGATGCGTTTCTTGGTTGCGGGATTCATTGTTTATGGCTGGATGATCGCACGGGGCGAGCGCTCTCCGAGCGGACGCCAATGGATGTCGGCATCATTACTCGCCGTCCTGATCTTCGTGCTGGACTACGGCCTCTTGTTCTGGGCCGAGCAGCGTGTGCCCTCGGGCATTGCCGCGGTCATGCTGGCCACGATCCCGGCCTTTATGGCGCTGTCGGAAATCGTTTTCCTGCGAACCCAGACGCTGACGGTCCGCTTGGGGACGGCGCTCTTGATCGGGATTGGGGGAGTGGCAGTGCTGATGAGCCACTCTTTGAGCCTCGGCGGGACGCCAGTCGACTCGAGGGGCGCGGTGGCGCTGATCATTGCATCGATGAGCTGGTCCATGGCGTCGGCGCTCACGCGCAAGCTGCCGCTGCCGCCTTCCAAAGTCATGAGCTCCGGAACCCAGATGCTCGCCGGCGGAGTGTTACTAGCTCTCACGGCGGCCTCGCGGGGCGAATTTCGTAATTTTCATCCGTCGGCCGTCTCACGCGGAGCCTGGCTTTCGTTGCTCTACCTGATCGTCGCGGGCTCCATCATCGCGTTTACCGCCTACGTGTGGCTGATTCATCATGAATCGCCGACGAAAGTCGGGACCTACGCGTATGTGAATCCGGTTGTAGCTGTGCTGCTTGGATATTTCCTCGGCGGCGAAGCGCTTGGCCTGCGAACCATTCTGGGGACTGTGTTTGTGCTGATCAGCGTACTGACGATCACCATGACGCCAGCGAAGAAGCCGGTAGCAGCACTCTTGGTGGAGGATGCGCCAGAAGCCGCGGGAGAGTAATCCGGAGGTGCGGCGGACCGCGCGTTGCAGACCCGCTTCTCGAATCTACTTGATTCCGGCTAGTCCGATCAGCCGCACCACTTCTTCGTGGGTCACATCGTAGAGCGGGCGCTCGTCTTCCTCTTCCAGGCGGTCGCGCAGATATTCGGCGGCGACGAAACTTGCTTCGCGATCGGTGAGGTCGCGCCCTGCCCGCTCGCGAAATTCCACGAAAGCGGTGTGCGCGAGGCCCACAATACGGCCCTCGCCATTGACCACGAATTTCGCGTCGATGGTATCGCTGTGGCGCGTGGCAATACCGTTCCAGATGTGCGAAAAGCGGCAATCGTAGACGCGCCCGCTGAGTTTGGAAGTGACCTCAAACGCGCCGATGAATTGATTCATGGCGCCGTTGTTTGCTAATACCGGCTGTGAAGGCACGAGAGTTGCTCTTTCCGTTCCGAATAATCTTTAACTAGTTTCCAATTCCCCTCACCTGGCTGTCAATGCCGGGTGGCCGTTGGTGGCCGTTGCACCGTGCGTCCGGCTTTGGCCCCTTGGGCGCGAATCGAGCCTCCTACGCCAAAATCGTAGGGCTATGATCTTCGTCGGTAACGCCGCTCTGCGCCTCGGAGTAGCTTTTGATGGCGGCGCCGACCGCAGCACCGGGGGAGTGGCGGTGGCCGTGGTCGAGGAGAGCCTTGTCCAGAGCCGCAAGCAGTTCGAGGATGAAGCGCTTCTGACTGCAGTAGCCCATGGTGCCGAGGCGCCAAATCTGGCCCTTCAGTTCGCCAATTCCACCGGCGATTTCAATATTGAATTCATCAAGGAGCTGGTTGCGGAGTTTGAGGCTATGGACACCGGGAGGGACCCGGACCGCCGTGACCGTGACCAAGCGATCCTGCGGCTTTTCCACGAGTAATTTCAGCCCCATCGCTTCGACGCCGACGACCAACGCGTGGTGGTTTACCCTGTGGCGCTCCCACCGGGCCTCGAGGCCTTCCTCGAACACGATGCGCATGGCTTCGCGCAGCGCGTAGATCAAGGAGATCGGCGGGGTGTGATGATAGAGCCGGTCCTGGCCCCAATAATTCATGGCTGTGGAAAGATCGAAGTACCAGCTCTGCACCTTGGACTTGCGGGTGCGGAAAGCCTCTTCGGCGCGGGGGCTGACGGTGATTGGCGACATCCCCGGCGGCGCGCTGATAGCTTTCTGGGAGCCGCTGAAACAGATGTCAATGCGCTGCTTGTCGACGTGCAGCGGCACCGCAGCCAAGGAAGCAACGGCATCGACAACGAGCAGCGCGCCACACTCGTCCGCCACTTTGCGGAAGGGGTCGATGTCGGTGACCACGCCGGAAGAGGTCTCACCCTGAGCCAGCCCGATCATTTTGATCTTGCGGCCCTTGGCGGCCTTGCGAACATCTTCAGGATCGACGGGCTTGCCATAAGGCGCTTCCACAAGATGAACTGTGGCCGGAGTGTGCTGAGCGATCTCATACATGCGCCCCGAGAACATACCGTTGACGCAGCAGATGGCCTCATCGCCAGCTTCCAGCGAGTTCAGCACCGAGGCTTCAATGCCGCCGGAGCCGGAAGCCGAAAGCGGGAAAGTGAGGCGATTCTCGGTCTGAAACAGTTGACGCAGGAGGATTTGGGTCTCGTCCATGCAACCGCGAAACCACGGATCAAGGTGGCCGGCAATGGGTGCAGCGAGAGCGCGATAGACGCGGGGGTCGATGGAGCAAGGCCCGGGAGTCATCATCAAGCGTGCGGGAGGATTAAGTTCGCCAATGGGATTGTTCATGGGATTACCCTTTCCGGGGTTCGCGCCGAACCCATAAGGACATCCCGCCAAGCGCACTTCGGGGGAATCGCAAAAGTACGGCGACAAGAATTAGTTTCCCGCAGAGGGTGGGTGGGCGCAACGGTCATATTGGATGGCGGCGAGCAGAGAGTATACAGTTCGCGGTTGACAGTTTCCAGTTCAAGGCGTTTTCGTTGTGCCGCGTGCGATGCGCGGCAGGTGAAGAAATGTGGGGGGAAGATCCCCTCGGACCTCGGGGCAAGCGAGGCAAGGGAAATCCCAAAATGGAACGGAAGGTGTTGCCAGAGAGGCCCTTCGAGGCTCGGGGCAGGGGGGTACACCCCCCTGTTTTCGTATCAAGGGGAAACAAAGGACTTACGGGAGAAATCGTTGTATCAAGGGGAAACAAAGGAGTTAGGGGAGAATCTAGGGAAAAATTCGAGGTTAAGGGTCCAAATCGGGAAAAAGGCGGGGAAAAGTTTAACGCTGAGGCGCAAAGAACGCTGAGTTGCGCAGAGGAGGAGAGGCCGTTCGGCATTAAGGGTCCAAATCGGGAAAAAGGCGGGGAAAAGCCTAACGCTGAGGCGCAAAGAACGCTGAGTTGCGCAGAGGAGGACAGGCCGTTCGGCATTAAGGGTCCAAATTGGGAAAAAAGCGGGGAAAAATCTAACGCTGAGGCGCAAAGAACGCTGAGTTGCGCAGAGGAGGAGAGGTCATTCGGCTCGCAGGGCTGGCCCCCCGCAGGGGCCGGGGCAAGCAGGATGAAAGTCCTTGCCGGAACCGGAGATAAGAGTTCACGGTTTCGGGCGTTTCTTCTTGGCGGTCCCAATGCCCGGCACAAGAGGGAAGGAGTTTTCGAGGGCTGCGCGGGAGACACGGTGGCTAGGCGGCCGAAGTGTTGTCGGCGGGAGGTTGCGTGGGAGATTGATCGGTAGGTTGCTCGGGGGGCTGGGCCGGAGGAGTCTTCACGCGGGATTTAGGGTAATTGGGGTGGTCTTTGGGGTATTTGAGTTTGAGCAGTGTTTCATAGGTGGGAAAGTCCAGAAACCACCGTCGGGCCTCATCCTTAGCGCCTTCCTGGGATTGCATGAGGAGGAAACCGATGTAGGCAAGGCTGGTGGCGCGGCGGGAAGAGATGCGGTTGGCGGCGAGGGCGGAGAAGAGATTGCCGAGGACGTGGTTGATGTCGATCTGGGTGATGAAATCGCCGGCGGGGCTGGCGAGCTCGGCGGAGAGATCGTCCTCGCGCTGCTCGATGCTGGCGCGGCGGGCGTGGGAGAGGCAGAGGCCGTCGTGCTTGGGGTGGGCGGGGAGGCCGCACATGCGTCCATTGGCGAATTTGAATTGGCAAAGGTTGAAGATATCGGTTGGTCTTGCGTTAGACATGGGGAGATTATAGCGCAGTATATACCACAGTGTCAATACACCAAGGCGTACCGGTACGAAGATTCTTTCGGCTTTCGAATGGCTGTGGAAAAGTCGGGAGAAGTTAGCAGTCGGGAGTCCGTAGTTGGGAGTACAAACAGGGAGAGCGGAAAAGTCTCGGAGTCTGTAAAGAGGCAGCAAGAAAAGTCAAAACCCCCCACGTGCAAAGTCGGCACATGAGGCATCCGGCTGCACTTCAATGTGTCTGCCATGCTCCAATTGTTTTTTGTAGTATTCCAGCGCTGCCGTCATTTGCGTCTCGCTCTCACGAGAACCCTTGTCAGCCGTCGCTGAGTCGCTCTGCTGCATCTCGTTGGGAGAGCGCAGCCGCAATTAGGGCATCGTACTCTTCTGAAGGTACGGATTTATCTATGTTTATGGTAACTAGGCGCCAATCAGCGTCTGGGACCTGCCGCTGAAATTCGGCAGCACCATAAATGCTGAAGGGAAGCTTCCTTTCCTCCGTTGGCTCGAGGCTCTTGTAGGATACCAAGCCCGTGTAGTTAATGAGCCCTGGTGAGGGGGGTGGTTCCCCTACCTTAAATCTTCGGGGCTCGTCGAAAGGTTGAAGACGGTAGGGAGCGGGAACCACGACGGTCACTTTGCACTGACACCTGAAAAGGATTTGAGAGACGGCAGCTCCCTTATGTTTCCAAATCGCAGAATCGATCCCTTCTAACTCTATAGACCGAACGCTCCTGATATCGAGACCCTCTTGTTCTTCTTTCGTCATAAGGGACCAGAGGAATCCTTGGCCGAGGTCTCTGTCTGTTACCTCCCGAATTTCCGAAATCTTTGCCGCGATCAATTTCTTGTAGGGATTCAACATCTGGACTGCCGCCGCGCTTTCTTCTCTAATCCGGACGCGCTCAGATTCAACAAGCGTGTCGGCGACGTATGCCGCCGCCTCGTCGTATGATTTGACGATTATTAAGTCCGCGCCGTACTCGTCGGCATGCAATTTGAAGGCTCGACCCAATAGCCTGTCTGCGGAAATAACGATTGCGCGTTCACCAGGACAGTCTCGCAGCGAATCGAGTATCGAAAACATTATAAGGCTGTCGCGGAATCCCTTTTCTTTCGATTCGTCCTCGGCTTCTTCATAAGGTGGGATGCATTCGATAGACATCTTCAGCAGGCGGTCGACTCCTATACAAACAAGAGGCACAATCGTGATTCCTTTGTCCGTTGCCTTTTCTCGAAAGTGAGCGTCGAGGTTCCGTAGGTATTCTATGGAGCTTTCGGCGGCCCGCTTTACCTCGGGTATTGACTTGGCATGCTTTTCCAGGACCCGTTCGGCCTTGGAGCAAGCTTCGGCGAAAAAACTCAGATCTTTTTTCCTTTTCCGAACGTATTCGAGCCAGCTTATTTCCGATACGAAGAGGCGAAATCCGGCCGAAGCCCTCAGCTCAAGAAGCTTTTCAAAATCAACGTTTTCAAATTTGCCACCTAGCGGTACTAGGGCAGTTGACTCGATGTATATCCTGGTCGGAGTGGACACGGGACCATTCCTCGATACCTGAAGTCTATACCGCAGCTCAGTTTTTGGGGAGGGCGCGGTTGCAAAGCAAATCGTCGCGTATTTCAGGAAAACCAAATTGGGGACGCGGGGTCGTTTTCGTCTGTTTCGTCTTGGCAGCCAACCTCCAGAATCGCCACGTTGACGACCTGCTTGCGGTGCTCCTTCAGTTAGATCTCGAGTTTGTCCGACTTGTCAGCATTGCAATCGTGGCACGTCAGTCGAATGTTGTGTTCGTCGCTGCTCCCACCCTTTGCAATTGGAATAATGTGATCGAACTCGACCTCGTTGTCTTGCAGATGTTTGCCGCAATGTTGGCACGTATAGTTGTCACGCCGTACCACGCGCACCTTGGTCCTAAAAGGCATGTACCGTCCCGTCCGGCGTTCCTCTGAAGTTTCTGTGAATCCTTCGGCGCTGTAAACTACGGGGCATATGTGACCAAATACGGTGCATTCCATCTCTGCCACTGTTGTTGGAATGCTTGCTGGATATGAGTCCGGGTCGAACTTCTTCACCCAACCTCGGAACATCTTTCGCTTCGATGGGGTCAGGCCGCTACCATCTCCCAACTGACCCGTCCGCAAACACCTCTTCAAGTACTCGTTATGCTGGATCGCGGAATCGCGGGTAGGTGGAAGCAGCGGGAACTGCTCGACCAAAGGACCATACGGGCAATATCGAAGCTCCCAGCATGGCTTGCAAACACGCGTCGCTATTGACTTCCAGTGTTTCAAGACCTTGCTGTCCGGTTGCCATGGGCCGTAGCCGAGTTCCCGTTTGATTTCAGGGGGAAGGCGTGCGGTTTTATTTTTCGCCACTCTTTGCGCTCTCCTTTGTGGTGCACCTTCAGTTAGATGTCGGAGTGGAAAGACCTGTCAAGGTTGGGCGACACACCGGCACCTCAGGAGTTCGAGGTCATCTTTGTAAATGCAGAGGCAATCCTCGATCTCGTAGGGTTTGAGTCTTCGGAACGCCTTCGGGAGTTGGCTCGGAAGGATAAATGGAAGGTTTCTCTTGAAGTCGAGAGCTTTGGCACCTTCCCTCGTGCCTGCGTGGAGATAGACACGGTCTGGCCTCACGCGGAGATACGCTCCAATACGATGCGTCGTGTCATAGACAGTTAGTTCGGAATTCTTCCAAATCCCTGTTGCTGCTTTTTCGGAGATTTGCATGAGTTGGGAGAAGGTTTTGGAGGGCCGAAGTAACCTTCGCTTCCGCGCCAATCGCTGACGAAATCGCTCCAACTTTTTCTCAGGAATTCTCCGCTGGTGAGGATGCCTTTTCCCCTCGTCGATGCCGATTGCGAGGGCAGCAACGCAAATGGCTGTGGGCAAGTTTGGGAGGTCCTTGAAATATCTCAACTCTTTCTTAGCACAGGGCCTACGCCAGTCGATGTAGTCCTGCACAATTTCTTCAAGATTGTGAAACGTGCGTTTGCGGTGGAAGCAGGCCCCGGATTTGTGCGTCGTATGCTTTGGATGTGTGTCGCAACTCTGCATGGTGCACGTGATAAAAGCGTAAGTTGCTTTATGTGGGAGTTTAGCACTATCAGAAAGGTTTTGGGGAAGGCCAGGCGGCAGGAGGTCAAACCAAAGGCACGCCCAGACCGGTTGAAATCACCGGTATGAGAGAGACGTTAGGGAGAAAGCGCACCCAGGGCTCACGCCCTGGGCTAACTTGTGGGGCGCCTCCGGCGCTGGGAAGAGCAGGGCAGGAGCGAGCGCTGAGTTGAGTGATCATCCCAACGAGTTGTGTGAAACGTAAATCGAGCCACGATCCCTCGACTACGCTCGGGATGACAAGGGCAGGAGGGGAGGCGGCGGGACGGGGAAAAGCCTCAGACCTGAAGGCCTGAGCTACAGCTTGGGATGACAAGAGGGAACGGAACGATACGAGGAGCATTAAAGGGCGGACCGCCTCGGAAGGCGGTCCCTACAAAAGAGAAAAGAGCAGTGGCGGGTGGCGAGCGAGAGAAAAGACGAAATGCAAAAATGGAAAATAGAAAATGGAAAATGGGGAATCGGGAAACCCAAGAGCAGGAAAAAAGGCGAAATTCGAAACGCGAAAATCGAAATTCGAGCGACCCTAGCGAGGACGCCAATCGGGAGATTGGCGTTCCCGGCGGACAGTTGGGCCACTGGGGAGGAGCGAGGTAGCGGATGCGGATTCATCGGGGGCTGAAGCCCCTTTCCTTTTCAACTGGTCACGCGGGAGCTGAAGCTCCCGCCTCCTAAAGAGATGGAAAAACTGCTTCTGGGACAGCACCCTAGCACTGAGCGGCTAAAGCCGTATTCATTTTGTTGCGGTTACGACACGACTGAAGTCGCGCCCTGCCGAAGAACGGGAGTTGTCACACACGCACAGTTCGGGAAAGGCCGACCGCAGCAGGATTTGCTTTTCTGGCGGGCGCCGCTGGATGATAATCGCGCCACGCAAGCGCCGATCCAGCATTTTTGACGGAGAGGTTGAGAGTTTGGACGCTTTCCTGTTACGTTTTGCCGGGAGCGAGAGGCTCGAAGGTGGAACGGCACAAGCTTCACGTGAATTTTACCAGCTAAAAGGAATCAGGGAGGACACGGTGAGCGACCGTCCATGGAGTTGCAAGGCACCTGTAGGGGAATTCCGCAGCTATGTAACGGCTTCGCAGAGTCTGGCGGAATTTTCCTTGCGCGCCGTGCTGCTCGGCGGAATCTTCGGCCTGCTCTTCGGCACAGTCACCGTGTACCTCGGCCTGCGCACCGGCCTCACGGTCTCCGCCACGGCTGGAGCACGCTTCGTCTTCTCTCCGCGCTAACGTTCGTAATTTCCAGAGAATAACTTACTGGCACTGGCAGGGTATCCGTTGAAGTGCGGATTGGCGTGTCGAAATGGGTGCGAATTGGTGTCACATGATCGCTGTTGGCGGTGCGGGCTCGTCGGGACGCCCGGCATTGGCCAGCGGCACCAGGATCATGACAGCCACGAGCACCGCCAAGGCAATCAAAGGAGCAACCGGTGAGTCTCCCATGGCAAGATGAGCCAACCTTGTGTCTGCATGGGGATCATGGGCGAGCCTTCTCGCAATGACGGCGGCGACACCGAGCCCGCACAGAGCCTCTCCGGCGATCAACCCTGATGCGGTCAAAACGCCGGCGTTGTCCACGCGCGCTTTCTGCGCGTCATTCAGGTTGCGCCTGTCGCGCAGGCGATCGGTAAGCCAGCGAATCACGCCGCCCGCGAACATCGCGGAGGTGGTTCCCAGCGGCAGATACATGCCAATCGAAAACAGCATCACACTCTTCACTTGGATCAGGATCATGACGATACCGAGCAGCATCCCCACAATGATCAACGGCCAAGCCATGTCGCCGCCCACAATGCCTTTGGATAGCATCGCCATGAGCCCGGCCTGGGGCGCGGATAGAGTCGGGCTTCCGAAGTGATAGGCCTTATCGAGCACGGATAGAGGAAAGAACAGCACCAGCGAGGCCACCACAATTCCGAGCAGATCGCCGATCTGCATCCGGGAAGGCGTTCCGCCTAGGATGTGCCCCACTTTCAGGTCCTGCAGCATCTCGCCCGCAACGGCCGAAGAGACGCAAACCACAGCGGCCACTCCCAGGACCGCGGCAACGCCGCCTGAGCCGGAAACTCCCAGAGCCACCATCAGCAGCGCGGCGATCACCAGGGTACAGAGGGTGAGTCCGGATACCGGATTATTCGATGAGCCGATCATTCCGACCAGGTTTCCCGACACGGCCGCAAAGAAGAATCCGACGACGATCATGACACCGGCCGCAACCAGTGAACCGGTTAGCACCTTGGAAGCAGAGAAGCTCCCTGCGCTGCCGATGAAGTAGTAATAAAGCAGAACCATGGCCACGAACACGACGCCGATTCCCGCGAAGACTCCTTTAGCCGGCAGATCGCGCTCGGTGCGATCCGTCGCTGCGTGCGCCGCGGCCGATTTTTTCAGGTCGGAAATGGCCCTGCCCATGCCCATGGCCAATTGCTTGCGCATCTTGAACAAGGTATACATCGCACCAACCAGCATCCCACCCACTGCAATTGGACGCACAATCGAGTAGTAGATCGCTCCGGCCAGCAAGGGCCAGGAGAGCGTCTGTCCGGCCGGTTGCGCCGCTTGAATGTAGGGACCGACCGTAAAGGTCAGGAGGGGAACCAGCAAACCCCATGCGAGCACGCCACCAGCGAAGTTCAGCGCGGCCAACCGTGGGCCGATGATGTAGCCCACGCCCAGGTAAGCGGGGCTGATGTCCGGAACGGAGAAAAACGTGGCGCCTCCTGTCACGGTCGTGGCCACGTTTGGATTCGTGCTTGTCCGCAGAAGCAGTTTCTTGCCTAACGCGCCGATATTCGCATGGAAGGTATTATTCGGAGAGAAGACATTTACGGCGCCCAGGAGGAACATCAGGGCGCCGAAACCCATGTTTGCGAAGAGAATCTTCGCCGCCTTCGCCCCTTGTTGCCCCGCCTTATGAATCTCGGAAGCCGCCACCGATTCGGGGTAAGGCAGATCGGGATCCTCCACCATCACGCGCCGCAGGAGCGTTACGAACAGAATCCCCAAGGTGCCACCGATCATCATCAGGGCAACCGCTTTCCAGTACTGGTCGCGCGTGAGTCCCGGCCACAATCCAGCGATCACGAACGCCGGAATCGTGAACACAGCCCCCGCGGCAACCGACTCCCCGATCGAGCCAATCGTTCGCGCAATGTTTTCTTCCAGCAGCGTGCCCTTCATCAAACGCAGCACCGCCATGCTGATGACCGCCGCAGGGTATGTTGCCGCGATCGTCATTCCGGCTTTTAGCCCCAGGTAGGCGTTTGCAGCCCCCAGGATCGCCGTCATGATCAGGCCCAGCAGCACCGCGCGCAGGGTGAACTCCTTCATTTCCCTATTTGCCGGGACATAAGGCTGGTGCTTTTTGGGGCCTGCTGGATCTGTTGATTGCGTGTTCATGCGTGAACCCCGCGAGTGCACTCTATGGTTGCTATCTCGAGAAATCACGGAACGTTAGCACGCGGGTAAAGGTGTTCGCAAGTACGCACCAGCTTCTACTTTCATGACGAGGACCTACATCGGGGCCGGGAGTAGTGAGGGCAAGGAGAGGTAGTGCATAACTGCGCTGGAATCTGGAGCAATTTCGGGCTGTTCTGGCGCGGATGGCAAACCGTCGGGAGTGCTCCCGGCGAAAATCGTTTGACAGTGTCAGGAACAACCGAGAGGGATGTACAATGGTGCCGTTTTCAAGATCAAAAACGAAATTCCGGCTTAGTGCTACGGAGCATGTCATGATGCCTGCACTCACGAACTTGGAACCTGAACGGGTATGGAAGCACTTTGACAGGTTGGCGGCCATTCCTCGCGCCTCGACAAAGGAGGCTGCAGCGCGGGAGTACGTCCGGAGCGTGGCCACAAAGCTGGGTCTGGAATCCGTACAGGATCATGTTGGCAATCTCGTGATTCGGAAACCTGCGCAGCCGGGGCGCGAGGGAGCATCGATGACCCTCTTACAGGTCCACCTCGACATGGTCTGTGAGAAGAACGAGGGAACTGTTCATGACTTCGATGCCGATCCCATCAGGGTCGTAAGAGATGGGGACTGGCTAAAGGCAGATGGCACGACCTTGGGCGCCGATAACGGAGTCGGCGTGGCCGCCGCACTGGCCGTGATGGAGAGTAATGACATTGCCCATGGTCCTCTAGAGTTCGCTTTCACCATTGACGAGGAGACCGGGCTCACTGGCGCTTCGGAATTCCCGGCTGGCTTGCTGAAGTCCAAGTATTACCTCAACCTTGACACCGAAGAGAAAGGGGCCCTCTGTATCGGTTGTGCAGGTGGCGTCAACACGACTGCTCGACGTAAAGTCAGGCTTGTTCCTGCAGGCGGTGGATCAGCCTGGCGGATCAAAGTATCTGGCCTGAGGGGTGGCCATTCCGGTGTCGATATCCATCAAGGCCGCGGCAATGCCCTACGGATCATGGGTGGGGTCCTCCAGGATTTACTTGACCGTCTTCCGGTCGAAATCGCCGAGATCAACGGTGGAAGCGCGCACAATGCAATTCCCCGCGAAGCTGTGGCCCTGGTGGTGCTCGCCCCTTCTCGCGAGAGTGAACTGAAATCGCTTGTAGCCACAGCCGAAGCTGCATACAAGGCCGACCTGGGGAGATTCGATTCCGGATTGCAGATCACGGTCGGGAAAGCCGAACGCCCGGGAATGGTCCTAGATGCCACGGACGCGAGACAGCTGGCAGCTCTACTAGCGTGTTTGCCTCATGGCATTCTGGCTATGAGCCCGGATGTTCCCGGATTGGTTCAGACGTCCACGAACCTAGCGACCGTCAATACCAAGGGAGATACGGTTGAGATTGTCACCAGTCAGCGGAGTGCGATTGTGAGCAGCAAACAGGCTGCCGCCCGCATGGTGGCGACGGTCTGCCGGTTGGCTGGGTTCGAAGTAGAGCACGGAGGCAGCTACCCCGGCTGGAAACCTGAGCCAAACAGCGACCTTGTGCGAAAGCTGCAGGAGGTGCACCAGAAACTCTTCGGCGAACCTGCAAAGCTGATCGCCATGCATGCTGGTTTGGAGTGCGGCGTCATCGGCGAGAAATATCCCGGCATGCAAATGGTGTCCTTTGGTCCGACGATTGTAGACCCTCACAGTCCGAACGAGCGAGCGCAGATATCTTCGGTGGAAAGTTTCTGGAACTACCTTAAGTTGGTACTCGAAAACTTATAAGCAGGAATTGGGCCGGTCTGTGGCGGCTAGCTCATTCTTTGTCAGTAAGTAAGAACCTGGTACCCCACCCTTGGTTCAAAGCTGTGAAAAACCCTCACAACCCCGGAGAACGTACACGGACTACGCGCCAAGTTGGCGACTGTGCCCGTTTGACGTGATCTTGAACTGCTGCACCAGTCCCTGCAGCCGCGTGGACATCTCCGCCAGGCTCTTCGCAGCCTTTTGCGAATCCGTCGCGCCCTGCGACGTGCTTTGCGCCGCCTGAGCCACTCCATGGATGTTTTGCGCCACCTCTCCGGATCCCTTCGCTGCCTCCGAAATGTTCCTGGCCATCTCGCTCGTGGTCGCCGATTGTTCCTCGACCGCAGTTGCAATCGTCCCGGAAATGTCGTTGACCTGCCCGATAATCTGGCTGATCGATGCAATTGCCTTTACTGCGCTCTTCGCATCCGCCTGGATGGCTTCGATCTTTCGGCCAATGTCCTCTGTCGCGGTGGACGTCTGTTTCGCCAACTCCTTTACCTCGTTCGCGACGACCGCGAAGCCTGCACCGACCTCGCCTGCGCGCGCCGCTTCCACCGTCGCGTTCAATGCCAGCAGATCCGTCTTCTGCGCGATCGATGTAATCACCTTGATCACCTGGCCAATCTCCGCGCTTGATTCACCCAGCTTCGCCACGATTGTGTTCGTTTCTGCCGCAGTCTTCATCGCCTCGTTGGCCACCTTCGCCGCTTCCGTCGCATTCTTCGCGATTTCCTTGACGCTCGCGCTCATTTCTTCCGTGGCGCTGGCAACCGTCTGCAAGCCTCGATTCACCTCTTCGGTCGCCGCCGACACGGCATTCGCCTGCGCCGACGTCTGTTCCGAATTCGTGCCGATTTGCTGGCTCACCGCGGAAAACTCCTCGCTCGCATTTGCCACGTTCTGCGCATTCTCCGCGATTGCCTGGATCATTTTTCGCAGGTTGTCTTTCATCTTATTGATGGCAAGAGCCAGATCATGCAGCTCGTCCCTGGTGGCAATCTCGATCGTCTCGCCGCTGAGATCGCCGTGGGCAATTGCTTCCGCGACCTCCAGCGATTTTCCCATTGCCTTGGAGATGCTCCGGTCCAAGTAGACCGCTAGGAGGAGCCCGATGATCACTGCAAAAAATGCCGCACCCCAAATCTTCCAAATCATGGATTGAATATCCACGCGCAGCACCTCCTGGTCCTGCTTTAACAACTCCTCCTGAGAGTTGGCCAATTCTTCCAAGGCTTTCTTGATGATGGTGTTCTGCTGAATCGCCTTTTCGTCAATGATCGCACCACCTTTCGACATGGCGTCCTTTCCGCCGCTTTTGGCCACCGTCATGCCCTCTTCGAATTCCTCCAGCAGCAACGGAATTTGCTGTTTGATGGAGCCCAAACGGTCCCGATTCTCTTGCAGCGTCCATTTCGGCGCAAGCTCATCCAGGCGCGCAAGGTCCTTTTTGATCAGTTGAACTTGATTGTCGTACATCGTCTGGGCCGCCTCAGATCTTTCGCGGCTGCCTACAGCGAGTACGCCCTGGCGTGCCTTGCTTCCTGTTTGATTGAGTTCTCTCTGCAGTTCCTTAGCCACGACGATAGACGGCGTCCCGACGCTCGCTATCTGAGTTTGCAGCTCCCGAACGTCCACCGCCTTCAGGTATGCAAGCAATGCGCTCACCACCATCAGGGCAAGAATCGCGCCAAAGCCTATTCCAAGCTTGGTTCCAATCTTCAGTTTCATTGTCGCTTCTCCATTGCCTTCCAAGGCCCAATGTCATTAGGTCCCAAGTGATCCGAACCCGGGCCGAAGCATCGCTCAGGGAAGAACCTCTCTTCCTCAATGGGAAAGGGATTTCTCCTGCAGAGAGGACCGTGCGGGCTCTCGGGCAGAATTCATTTCTTCCGGCAGTTGAATGACCTTTTCGGTGTCCAGCACCAACAGGAGGTGTTTTTCAAGCTTGCAGACGTGCGTAGTCACCGACCGAATCGCCGATTTGAGCGTTTCGGTTGGCTTTTCGAACTGATCGGGGTCCGCGTCCAGGACTCCCCCGATCTTGTCCACCAGCAAATTCATGGGGCCTTCACTTGTCCGAACCACGACCATCATCGGTAGTCCGTTCGAATCGCCTGGCGAGAGGTTCAGGCGGGTTTTCAAATCAATGGTCGTGAGGATCTGCCCCCGCAAGTTGATGATCCCGGGAAGAACGGGAGGCGAGAGGGGAATAGGAGTGATGTCCTGGTACTCCAGGACTTCCTGCACTTTTTCGACATGAACGCCAAAACAGATGCCGTTCAAATAGAATGTCGCGTATCTCTGAGTTGCCGCCATGTCAGCTTTCCGATCCAGCCCCCACCAGCACGCCAGGAGTGTTTTTCAGCTTGGACGCATTCGATAGCACAGTTTCCAAATCCAGCACTTCGGTCACTCGCTCTTGCACGACCAACGATCCGCGTACTCCCTCCCGGGTCGGCGGAGTCAGCTTGTCGAATTCCACTTTGACAATGCCGAGAATTCGGTGAACCTGCAAAATGATGTTTTTGGACTTGCCGGAACGCACCACAATCGCGAAAATTTTTTCGCGGCTCGCGGGTGGATGGAGTCCCTCTTCGGTCCTCCGCGCGAAGCGCCGTTCTTCGAGCAGATCCTCGAGGCGAACGAGATGCAAAATTTCGTTGCGGTACTGCACCACGTCCAGCCCGCCCATGCGTTCGATTGCGTCGCCTTCAAACTCTTCTAGCCGCTCCACGCAATCGAGCGGGACAGCCATGCGCTCCCCGTCTGCGCTTCCTAGGAGCAGGAGCGTCAGTTTTTCCTTTCGCTGCCCTTCCGCGGTGTGTTCCGAGCGCAACTGCTGGCTCGCGACCATGCCGGCCCGCCGCGCAAACGACGGAATATCCAGGATCAGCGCGACCCGCCCGTCGCCCAAGACCGCCGCCCCGGAAAACAGCCTAATGCTCTTGAACCTCTTGTCCAGAGGCTTAATGACGATCTCTTCCGTGTTCCGAATGTCGTCCACAAGCAGCGCGATCTGCCTGTCTTCCGAGCGCACCACCACGAGCTTCACGATGTTCGCGTCTACTGCCGGGCCATTCTTTAGCTTCAATTCCTCCCGGAGGGACATCAGAGGCAATACCGTCCCCCGGAAACGGAATACCGACACTCCGTCGATGCATTCGATGTGTTTTCCAGAGTCCTCCACGTCCACGGCCATCATTTCCACAAGCGCGGCCTGCGGGATGGCAAAAACCGATTTGCCACTCATCACCGTCAAAGCCGGAATCGTCGCCAGCGTAAGTGGAATCTCGAGCCACACGGTCGTGCCCTGATTTTTCGCACTTTCTATTTTGGCCGTGCCGCCAATTCGCTCGATGTTCGTCTTCACCACGTCCATTCCGACGCCGCGTCCCGAAACGTTGGTGACTTTCTCCGCGGTGGACAGCCCCGGCTGGAAAACCAGGTTTAGAATTTCGCTCTCGGTCATCTTGTCGGCTTGCGCGGCATTCACGAGCCCTTTTGCCAGGGCCTTTTGCTTCACGCGTTCCAGGTTGATGCCCGCGCCATCGTCCGCAATTTCCAGATGGAAGTTGCCGCCCTCGTGAAAGGCGCGCACGCGCACGGTGCCCTCTTCCGGCTTTCCGGCCTTCAGCCTCTCGTTGGGAGATTCAACTCCATGGTCAATGGAGTTGCGCAGGATATGGGTAACGGGGTCCTTGATTGCCTCGAGGAGGGTTTTGTCGAGTTCCGTGTCTCCTCCTTGGGTTTCCAATTTCACCTTCTTGCCTAAGTCCTTGGATACATCCCGAAGGATCCTCGGCAGCTTGTCGAAGAGCTGGCTCACGGGTTGCATCCGCGTCTTCATCACGTTCTTCCGCAACTCGGAAGTAACGTAGTTCAAACCATGGACCGTTGTGTTCAGATTTCGCTCGTTTGCGTCGGCGGCGATTTGCAGCAGCCGGTTTCGCAGCAGCACCAATTCGCTCACCAGATTCATCTGTTTTTCCAAAAGGTTCACATCCACACGGATGCTTCCTTCCTGCTTCTCGGCCACCGGCTTGACTGCCAGAGCCTCCCCAATTTCACGCTCCGTCACGATGCCGAGCGAAACCAAAATCTCCCCCAGGCGGCGCTGGTCACCGGCCTCCTGGAGTTCCACAGCATGAAGAACATCCTCTGGACGCACATGTCTGTGGCTTACCAGTGCGCCACCGATGCGCCCGGGAATGATCTCTGGCTTCTTTCGCTTGCCGTCTGAGCTAGACTTTTGACGCGACTCCGGATGAGATGGAGTGGAATCCTGCGGATCTGTCGCTTTCGCCGCTTTGTCTTCCGCGACGGCCTTGTTCTCCCCCGCTTTTGCCGTGGGTTCCGCCGGGACTGCGGATGGTTGGACTTTCTTCTCCGGTTCCGCCGGGACTGCGGGTGGCGCGACTTTCTTCTCCGCTTCCGGCGTTGCAGAATTTGGTTGCTTTTGCAGTTGCTTCAGCTTCTCGATCAGTTCCGGGTATTCCGCGGTCCCTTCGGTCCCGGATGTTTCGATCTCTTTCAAAATGACGCGGATGGCATCGACCATTTCGAGCAAGCCATCCGCGATCGCTGGAGTCAGCAAGAGCTCGCCCGCCCGCAGGATGGAAAGCAGGCTTTCACCCACATGAGTGAGTGCTTCGAGCTTCGTGAATCCCAGGAATCCACACGTTCCTTTGATCGTATGAATCGTTCGGAAGATGCTCTTCAGCAACTCGAGGTTGCTGGGATCGCTTTCCAGTTTCACGAAGTCCTGGTCCAGGCGGTCCAGGTTTTCGTTGCTTTCTTGCAGGAATTCCTTGATGAGGTCATCCATAGTCTATAATTGGGCCCTCTTGGCAGGTATACAGGCCTGCAATTCCCAAGCCACAGAAGACAAGTGAGAATTGGAGCTTTCTTATGGATTGACGAGGACAAACATCCTCCGAGCTGAGCGGAACGCAGCGCTCTGGGTTGCAGCCCCAGCCCCAGATTGCGAACTAAGCCATGCACTGCCTGTCGTTTCTTGGAGAATGGCACGCTCACGAAAAGCGCACTCTCAGCATGAAAGCGCAACCCAGAAGTAGTGCGCCAAGAAACTGCTATTTCGGACCGTGTACCGCCTTGGGGCCCTGCAAAGACACCGTTTCAAAGCCGTATGACAGTTCCAGCCCGGCTCAACGCCCCGACAAAAATTTCTCTGTGGACTGCCACCCCTCCGCAATACCCCTTTTGACTAGGCCCCTTGTACCGCCGTACACTTTGGCTATATGGGTACCAAGTTTGGCGCGCCCCGGGTTCGCTTCGATTGGCGCGGCTTCGTTACTCCCGCCGTCAAAATTCTTGTTCTTACCTGCGCGGGCGTGTTCCTTGCCCAAACCCTCGCCGAAATCCTTTTCGGTCCCCGCGTGCTCGCTTGGATCATTCATCAATTTGGTCTCGTTCCCCTTGGCCCGATTCCCGGATTGCGCTTATGGCAACCCTTCACTTACATCTTTCTGCACGGCGGCTTGTGGCATCTGCTCATCAACATGCTCATGCTTTGGATGTTTGGCCGCGAACTGGAAATGGTCTGGGGCAAGAAACGCTTCACCAATTACTTTTTCCTCTGCGGTGTCGGCGCCGGCATCATCACCATTCTTGTGAAGGTCACCCCCATGCTCTGGGGTCATCGTCCCTCGGATGTCCCCACCATCGGCGCTTCCGGTGCCATCTTCGGCATCCTCATCGCCAACGCCATCCTTTTTCCGGACCGCCAGATTTGGCTCTTCCCGTTGCCGGTCATGATTCCGATGCGCCCGTTTGTCGCCGTCATGGCCGCCATCGAATTCTTTTCCACGTTCGGAGCGGGGGGCGATAATGTCAGCCACCTCTGTCACCTCGGCGGCATGCTCGTCGGCTGGGTCTACCTCCGCCGCGGCTCTTTTCTTTTCCGCGTTCGCAACGAAATGGCCGACTGGAAATACCAGCGCAATCGCAAGAGGTTCGAAGTGTACATGAAGAAAAGCAAGAACGAGCCGCCTTCGCGCCCGGATCACTGGGTCAATTGACTCGCCGCGCATAACTCGAGACTTCTGGAAATAAATCAGGATCATCACTTAAGATGGCGCAAAGAGTTCACCCGCGTAAGCATACCGGCCGCATAAAGAGAATCCTGCTAGCTCTCTTTCTCATTGTTCTTATTGTCGCGCTGCTGGTGCACCGAATACCGCGCGTGACTGGATGGCTCCATTGAAGCTCTTCGAGCTCAATTGCAAATTCGACACAGAAGACCAGTCGCCACGAAAGTGATTCCGCTGCGGCAAGCACATATTTGGCCTTCGAGTTCCGTGAAAAGTGCACTTTCAAAAATAGGAGGGAGAGAAAGGGAGAGACTTAGCTAGCCCCTGCGATGACTTGAAACTTCATGAAGTTCGTTGTTCCCCGAATGCCCATCGATGTGCCTGCCACAATTGCAATCACGTCGCCCTTGCGCACCAGCCGCTCTTCCAGCAGTCTCTTCTCCGCGATCGCGGCCAGTCCGTCGATCTTCTTGGTGTCCACAATCCTTCGTGGCGTCACTCCCCACAGCAGCGCCATGCGCCGCCGTGTCTCCACCTCGGGTGAAAACGCGATGCGTCCGCGGCGATCGCGTTGCTGGACCGATCGTGCAGACGATTTTGGAATGCCGCGAAATCATCGGTGTGCCTTCTTCGTGTAAATCAAATGTTTAGGCTATCTGGTGACGGAAAACTCCGCCACGATGCGTGTCATCAAGTCCACGCCCTTGGCGAACGACGAAAGCGACAGCCGCTCATCGTCCCCGTGCACGCGCGCGTCGTCTTCTTCCGTCATCGGAAACGGCCTCAATCCATAGGCCTGCACGTTGTGCAGCCGCAACTGCGCGGAATCCGTTGCCGCCGTGGACAGGAAAGGCAGCACTGGCGCGCCGCCGAATTCCATCGCGCTCATCTTCGTGATCAGCGCGTAGAATTCCGTTTCCATGGAAGAATTGGGCGCGGCCAGCCCGGCATCCGGCAGAACTTCCAGCTTCACCGTCGGATCGTTCACCAACTTGTTTAGGTCATTCAGCAGCACATCAATGGTGTCCCCAGGCAGGAGCCGCACGTTCAGCACCGCCCGCGCCTCGGATGGAATCACATTGGCACGCACGCCGGCCTGCATCATCGTGGGCGCTATCGTGTCGCGCATCACCGAGTTCCACATGGGGTTCATCTCCGAAATCACGTGCTGCGCATGTTCGCCGCGGTCCGGCGTATCGAGCACCCTCATCCACTTTGCGGTTTCATCGTCCTCGATCCCCGACAACCCCTCAAAGTAGCGCCGCACAATCGACGTCAGGTGCACCGGCGCCGTATAGTTGCCGATCTTTTCGACCGCTCCCGCGAGGTGCACCACCGGATTCTGCTTCGTGGGCATCGAAGCGTGGCCGCCCTTTCCCGTGGCCGTCACGGAGATATTCACGGAAACCTTTTCGCTCACCTGCACCGCCACGTACTGCACCTTGCCGTTCTTCACCACCACCTTGCCGCCTTCATTGATGGCATAGGCCGCGGCCAGCTTGTCCCAATACTTGGCGATCAGCATTTTCAGGCTCGCTTCACCAAACTGCTCTTCATCCGCCGTGGCCAGGAAAATCACGTCGCGGTTCAAGTGCACGCTGCCGCGCTTCAGCGCGATGAACGCAGCCAGGTTCGCCGCCAGCATGCTCTTATCGTCAATCGAGCCCCGCCCATACAGGTAGCCGTCCTTGATCACCCCGCCAAACGGGTCCACTGTCCACTTGCTTCGGTCCACGCCCACAACATCCATGTGCGCCACCAGCAGCAATGCCTTCGAGGGGTCCGGGACCGCGCTGCTGCGCAATCGCGCGACCACTGCGCTCCGTCCGGGCCCCATGTCGAGGATCTCCGGCGTAATCCCTTCCTTCATGAGGATGTCCGCAATGTACTTTGCCGCAGCTCGCTCATTCCCCGGCGGGTTGGTCGTATTGATCTTAATCAGTTCCACGAGCCAATCTTGCGCCTCGCTCGCCAGCCCCGTGGTGTCGCCCACGAGAGATGGGCTTTCGGGGATGCCCATCGCCGGCGGACCCTGCCGTATCTGAGCGCGCATGGGCACGGAACTCCATCCACAAAAGGCCACTGCACACAGGACCAAAAAGCTCCAGCGCTTCCAACTCACCGAGGCACCCTCCCCTCTGAATCTGGTTTGCACCAAGTAAATTCCATACTAACATGCGGTCTCTCGCGTTCCCGTGCGAGGCCTCGCGCGCTCGTGCTTAATCTGCACCCGCGCGAAGCGGCGGGGAGAACGACGGCGGGGCGGTTACCCGCATCCTATTAAGGAAGAATTGGGGGTTAGAAATGGAATCTCGCACAGTCACCGCGGTTTTTGAGTTTGCCACTGTCGTCGCGTTCGGATTTTTTCTTTCGGCCTCCGCACTGGCGCAGGTCCAGGAAGGTCCTCAGGGCGCTCCTCCGGCGCAATCCAGCCCAGCACCCCCCGCTGCGCCCAAACAGGTTCCCCCCGAGCAGAAGCCGCCGGAATCGGGCGTCACCATCTCCGTCGAAGTACCCGTCGTGACGCTCGATGTGATTGCCACTACGCAACACGGCGATATCATTCCCGGCCTCAAGAGAGAAAATTTCCGCGTTCTAGAAGACGGCCAACCGCAAACCATCACCAACTTCGGTCCAACGGATGCTCCCATCACCATGGTCGTCTTGATGGAATTCAGCGCGCGCGCCTATGGGTGGTTCTCCTATCAGGCGAAATACTGGGCCGATGCGCTTTTCCCCAATCTCAAGAAGAACGATTGGGTGGCCCTGGTCACCTTTGACATGAAACCGCGGCTTGAGGTGGACTTCACGCAGAACAAAGACGAGGTCCGCCAGGCCATCTATCACCTGTACTTCCCCGGCTTCAGCGAATCCAATGTTTTTGACGCCTTGTTGGATACGGTCGATCGCCTGAAAGATGTGAAAGGCAAAAAGTCAATTCTGCTCATGGCCTCCGGTGTCGACACTTTTTCCAAGCACACCCTCGGTCAGACCATCCAGCAACTGCGCGGCACTGACGTCAGCATTTTCGTGGTCGGCCTCGACAAACCCATCACCAATTACCTCGAGTTGCATCGCAGTCTGGGCAGCATGGGCCGCATGGATTATCTTCAGGCCGAGAACCAGATGAAAACCTTCGCGCAGATGACCGGTGGCTTCGCGTGGTTCCCTCAATTTGACGGGGAAATCCCGGGGATTATGCAAAGCGTAGCCGACTTCCTCCGCCACCAGTACAGCCTGACCTACACGCCGACGAACCGCAATCCCGACGGGAAATACCGCAAGATTAAAGTGGAACTGGTCGCCGCGGATGGCGGCCCGCTAACCATCACCGACCAGAAGGGTAAGAAACACAAGTGGGTGGTCTACGCGCGCGAAGGCTACACCGCTCCGAAGGGCGGCGTGGGCGACTGATAGCCCGCGACGAAGTAGTTCTTTTCCACTGAGCGATCTCCGGCCGTTTGTCATCCTGAGATCCAGCGGCTTTTGCTGGGGCGAAGGATCTCGACGTCAGCGGATTCTGGCCCGACCGTGGCTCATAGAAACGATCGGTTGAGATGCTTCGGCCCAAACACCGGGCCTCAGGATTACATCGCATCTAATCTTGAGGAACTCTTCAAATGGTTCTCGGCTAGGTCACTCCGCCAACTACACTTTCGTCAGAATGCGCAAGTCCCGCCCGGTCATGTCGGCGGGAGAGGGTTCACCTAGAATCCCGAGCATGGTTGGCGCAATGTCGCGGAGCGCGCCGCCCAGCGCCAGTTTCAAGTGATCGTTCTCAGAGACGAAAATCATCGGCACGGGATTGGTCGTGTGGTAGGTGTGCGGCCCGCCGGTGATCGGATCGATCATGGTCTCGGCGTTGCCGTGGTCGGCGGTGACGATCCAAGCGCCGCCACGCGGCTTCAGCGCCTGGTAAATGCGCGTAAGACCCGCGTCCACCGCTTCCACGGCCTTGATCGCAGCCTCCAGCTTGCCCGAATGCCCCACCATGTCGGCGTTGGCATAGTTCATGATGATGGCGTCAAATTCGCCCTTCTCGATGGCATTCACTACCGTATCCGTGATGCCGGCGGCGGACATTTCCGGCTTCAAGTCGTAGGTCGCTACCTTGGGCGAGGGCACCAGGATGCGTTCTTCGCCGCCGAACGGTTTTTCGACGCCGCCATTGAAGAAATATGTCACATGCGCATATTTCTCCGTCTCCGCGCAGCGCAGATTCTTGTATTGCAGATCCTGAAACACCTGGGCGAGGATGTGCTCCAGCTTCTCCGGCTGAATGACGCACTTCAGCCACGGCCACTTCTTGTCGTACTTCGTCATGCCGACAAAGAAGAGATTCTTCGGCCGCTTGGGATCAATGAATTTGTCGAACTCCGGCGATTCCAGCGCAAGGGTCATCTGCCGCGCGCGGTCGGCGCGGAAATTGAAGAAGATCACCGCGTCATCATCGCGGATCAAGCCGACGGGCGGCGCGGCAGGTCCGGTACCGCGGGTGATCACCACGGGCTTTACAAATTCATCGGTGACGCCCTGCTCGTAGCTGGCTTGCAAAGCAGCCACCGGGTCATTGCTCTTGGTTTCCGCTTCGCCGTGGACCAGCGCGCGGTAAGCAAGCTGCACGCGCTCCCAGCGGTTGTCGCGGTCCATAGCGTAATAGCGGCCCACGACCGTGGCGATTTCGCCGACCCCGAGTTCGCGCATTTTTTGCTGCAATTGGCGCACGTAGTCGCGCCCGCTGTTTGGCGGCGTGTCGCGGCCGTCCATGAAGCAGTGCACAAAAACCTTTTCCAGTTTCTGGCGCTTGGCCATCTCCAGCAAGGCAAAAAGGTGATTTATGTGCGAGTGCACGCCGCCGTCGCTCAACAAGCCGAGAAAGTGCAATTGCCGCTGCCGCCCGCGTTCCATGGCCTGTTGAAACAGCGCCACCTGCTCCAGTTGCTTATTGGCGACGAGCAGGTCGATGCGCGTGATGTCCATGTGCACGATCCGCCCTGCGCCCATATTCATGTGGCCCACTTCGCTGTTTCCCATCTGTCCTTCCGGCAAACCCACCGCGGGCCCGGAAGTCTGAATCAGCGTGTTGGGAAATTTCCGCAGCAATTCATCGTAGGTGGGCTTGCGCGCCAGGGCAATCGCGTTCCCCTTGGTCTCCGCGCGGTAACCCCATCCATCCAGCACTGTCAGTACAATTGGTTTTGGTCGTTTGATCATAGCCTTTTAGGATACACGCAAATATTTGAGCGTGCCACGACAGAAGGCAAGATCTTCCTCGCACTGGAGCAAAATCAAAACCTCTGAGGCCAAGGCCTGCCCTTGTGTCCAGGTGAATGTTTCTCCGAATTGACCTTCTTTCTAAGGTGGATCGTGTCCTTGTCGATTAAACTGAATGAAACAGGGGGTTATGTCGGATGCTTCCCATCGATTGTGACATGTTTGGATTTCTTTGGACGACGGCGACGGTGCTATTCGGAAGCAAGCAGCAGCTCCGCAAGAACACCAAACCCATCCCCGTGCGGTACGAGCGACAGTTACTCGGCGATTCGGAACTAACGGAGCAACAGCGGCAGTATATCGCGCCGCTAGATGAGCAACTTGGGGCCTTGGGATTTCGGCCCTTTTACACGTTTCGTGTCACGAACTACGTGTCGAATCTTGTTCGGGGTTACCAAAACCTAGCGGACCCGGCGAGTTGCACCGTGACAATCGTCGAAGTCCGAACAAACGTTAATGGGCTGATAGCAGTAAAAAACTCTCAAGTCGTCAATTTCACGACACGATTGTCGGGCGAAAAGGAACTGATCACGCGAAACATGGCACTGAAGTCCCTGATGGATCCTCCCGCATACAAGATCATGCAAGAATGCCCGCACGTAACGAACCTAGCGACTCTAAAGAGGATGCACGACACAAAAGCAGCTTCTCTCGGCGCGCCTCTTCCGCCGCCACGAGATGTGCAGAGCGTGATCGGGGAGTTTGATAAGGACCATGAGCGCTTCATCAATTTTCAGATTCAGCGAGGGATCTACCAGATGAGTCCGCAAGGAGACACCTTCCTGCTGACAGACAAGGCTTTCAATAGGGGCATCCGGAACCACTTTAATCCGTTTGCCCGGCGAATCTCTCCGTCGAAGATTCTATTTTCGGCGCTCGTCGGCGCGGTGTTACCCCTGTATGGAATCCTGAAGCTGGCCCCAAACATGGCGGAGCGATTCGGACCGGCGTCGCCATCGCTCTTTCAGCCGGCCACTCTGGCGATTTTGTCGTGTTACCTTGTTGCCGGAGCGCTGATGGGTTTTATCACGGAATCGCAGTCCTACATTTGGGTCATGTTGATCACATATATTCCGGCCCATCTAGTGGCAGGCTGGACATTCGGAAACTTGCCTTACAGCTCGTTTGCGTTTCTAGTGTGCTATTTTGTGTGTCAGGCCAAACGCAAGCGCAACTTGGTATTGCAATCCTAGATTGAACGCAGGGGCGAGCTTAATCTCTGGCGACGAAAGCGCGCAGCGCGGCCAGCAGGCGCTCCACTTCTTCCATGGTGTTGTAGTGCACCAGGCCGATGCGCAGCATGCCGCCCTGCGATTCCACGCCCAGCCGCTCGCTCAGGTTCAGCGCGTAATAATTGCCGTCCCAGGTGAAGATCCCGCGCTCACCCAGGAACGCGGCAACCGTTCTGGGATGGTGAGCGCCCAAGCGCAGCGCAAGCGTCGAACATCGCTCCCCAAACCGCTTTGGGTCAGTAATGCCATAGATACTTACGCCGGGAATCGCCTGCAAGCCGTCGATCAGCCGCAAAATCAGCCGCCTCTCGTAGGGCACCGTTGTGCGATATGCCGCCGCCAGCGCTTCACGGCGCGTGGCGACAGACGGGTCGCTGTGCCGCCCGACTTCCGCGATGTACTCGACCGCCGCGGCAATGCCGGCAATCAGTTCGTGCACTTGCGTCCCGGTTTCCCACCGCTCCGGGATCTGGTCGGTGCACGGCCGCACTTTATAGGGCCGGAAGCTCCCCAAGTGCCGCCGCTTGCCGTAGAGCGTGCCCATGTGCGGTCCGAAAAACTTATATGGCGAGCACACCAGAAAATCGCAATCGAGTTCCTTCACGTCGATCAGGCCGTGAGGCGCATAGTGCACGGCGTCGATGTATACCAACGCTCCGGCAGCGTGCGCCAAACGGGTGATCTCCGCGACCGGATTGATGGTGCCGACCGCGTTTGAGGCATAACCCACGGCGACCAATTTGGTTTTCCCGCTCAGCTTGCTCTTCAGATCTTCCAGGTCCAAAGTGCAATCCTCTTCGCGAATATCCACCTGCCGGATGACCAGGCCTCTTTCCTGCAGAGCATTCCAGGGGGAAAAGTTGGCGTCATGGTCCAGCGTGGTGAGCAGGATTTCGTCACCTGCCTTCAGTTCGCGGCCAATCGAGCGCGCCATCGAAAACGTAATCGTGGTCATGTTCTGGCCGAAGACCACTTCATCCCGGTCGCAGTGGAAAAAGTCGGCCATGGCCGCTCGGGTTTCCGCGATCATCTCGTCCGACCGCCGGCTGGTGAGGAATGCGCCGCAGGTGTTGGCATTCGCGCGCATCAGGTAGCTCCGAATCGCGTGCATCACCTGCGTCGGCACCTGCGTGCCGGCGGGTCCGTCCAGAAACGCCGCGGGCTGCCCGTTCACCTGAATCTGCAACGACGGAAACTGTGAGCGCACCCAGCCGATATCCAGTGTGTTCACCGCGCTTCGATCCAATCCGGCTGTGCTCATGGCGCCTGTATCTCTCGCAAAAACGATTTTGCTACGACAGCCCAGTTTCTCACAGAGATGCCGCGGCGTGTTAGCATGACAGTGTCACTCCCCACTCATGCTGCGACGGCGCCAGCTATCACCTTCGCGCCGGGTTTCAACTTAGAGGTACTCCATGCCGGGCACTTTTTCTGTGAGCGATCGGACGCGCTTGGTGTGCGAAGCGGATCGCGCGGTGTACGATGGCGAAGCGATCTACAAGATCCTGGACGAAGGCATCTCCTGCCACGCGGGGTTCGCGGTCCAGGACCAGCCCTTCGTGATTCCCACCAAGTACGCGCATGTCGGGAGCTTTCTGTATTTTCATGGTTCTATAGCCAGCCGCAGGAACTACTTCGCGGCTGCGGACAACTTATCGGCCGCAGCAGTGATCAGCGTCGCTTCGTTCTCCAGCACATGGGCAACGCGAGCCGCGGCTTGTTCCGCTTCATTCCAGTTTTTCTGTTCCAAATTTTCGCGGACCGCCGGGATGGCCTTGGCGGCATAGCCGGTATAAGTTCCGGGTGCGTAGAGTTCATGTTTGTACCAGAAGCGCCCTGGCAGGCCTTCGGGCGTGGTCAGCTTCCGCTCGCTTTGAATGAGCAGTTCGTTCACATCTTTCAGCGAAGCGGTGGCCAGCGCCGCGCCGCCGTTCGCACTCACGTGGTCGAACGCCTTTTGATATTCGGCGGCACTGCGCGTGAGTGCTTCCACGGCATTGTCGAGCGGAGCAAAATTCAAGTGCGGCGGCACTTCTTCCTTTTTCGGGGTAACCCAAGTTTCCCGGGGATCAGCGGTGGCTTCATAGAAGCCTTCTTGAATTTTCTGATTTCGTTCCTGGACTTCCTCGCGCTGATGAGCGGCAAATTTCTCCATTTCGCGGACATACATTTTCACGTCATCGGCAAAGTCCGCAAATTGAAATGGCAAAAGGTCGGCATCGGCCATGCGCATAATGGCGGTCCCGCCGGTCTGGCAGAGAGCGCGGCCATAAACGAAATCATAGTCGCTAAAATGCGTGTACCAGTAGAAATCGTCGTAAATCGAATGGTAGATCCCGCCGTGATCCTCGCCTCCGTATTCGATGCCCAGCGAAGCGATACCCGCGAAATTGATGAACGGAGCGTGGTCCGACCCGCCTCCCAGCATGTCCAGCCGCAAATCGTGGCGTTCGCGCAGCTCGTGGCGCTCCTCGGGTGATTCCGCATCCGCAATTGCTTTCAACTGGGCGCGTTTCCAGACCGAAAGCTTGGTCTCCGGATCCTGTATGTCGCGAGCCACATCGTTGATGAAGTGCTCAAGGGTGTGAGAGCCCTCGATCTCCAGGTAGCCCCGGCCATTGCTGTCCGAATTGATGTACATCACCGCATGTTTACGGAGTTCCTCGACGTGCGTTTCGACCCATTCGGTAGAGCCCAGCAGGCCCGGCTCCTCGCCATCCCACGCACAATAGATAATGGTGCGCTTCGGTTTCCAGCCCTGCTTCAAGAGTTCAGCCATTGACCGAGCTTCCTCCAGCACCGCCACCATCCCCGAAACCGGATCTTCCGCGCCGTTCACCCACGCGTCGTGATGATTTCCTCGAATCACCCACTCGTCGGGATAGGTGGAACCGGGAATCTTTGCGATCACGTCGTAGAGCGGCTTCATGTCCCAGTTCGAAGAAACTTTCAGGTGCACTTTCGCCGGGCCCGGCCCGATCCGGTAGGTAATCGGAAGTCCTCCGCGCCACTCGCGCGGCGCCACTGGTCCTGCAATGGCCGCAAGGAACGGCTGCGCGTCGGCATAAGAAATCGGCAGGACAGGAATTTTGGTCAGCGACTGTGCTTCTTTAATCGGCAAGCGCTTGGCATCCGCGGTGGCGCCGATCCCCGGTGTCAGCGGGTCGCCCATAAATACGGTGCTGTCCTGCACGCTGCCGCGCTGCACGCCATCTTTTGGCCGCCATGGTCCCTTAGGAAAAGTTGCTCCGCCGGAGTAGCCATCATCGTAAGGATCGGAGTAGAGGATGCAGCCCAGCGCGCCGTGTTCGGCGCCTACGAGCGGCTTGATCCCGCGCCACGAGCGGCCATAGCGCGCAATCACGATCGCGCCCTTCACGGAAATGCCCCGGCGCTCCAACACTTCATAATCTTCCGGCACGCCGTAATTCACGTACACGAGAGGCGCGGTCACATCGCCATCAATGGAATAAGCGTTGTAGGCCGGCAACTGTTCCGCGGTTTGGTTCGAGGTGGGATCTTCCGGCAGTGCCGGCTCCTGGAGCTTTGCGGTGAAGTGCGGGCCGCCCTCCACGAGTTCGACGAGGCGCTCTTTTGGCGTGGGAAACAGCACGGAAAACGTTTCGATCTGCGCGTCCAGGCCGAACTCCTTGAATTTGGAAAGCAGCCACTCGGCGTTGTCCTTATCGTAGGGAGAACCGACGTTGTGAGGACGAGCCGAGAGGCGCTCCATGTAAGCGCGCAAGTTTTTCGGATCGGGAGTCGCGCGCATTTTCTCTTCCCACTGACGCTCCGTGCGCGAGGATTCGGTGGAATATCCATAGAGCGGCACTTCGTCGGCGGTCACGCGCGATTTTAGAGGCGCCAGCGACGCTCCCGCCAGCACAAGTCCAGCAAGCAAAGCACTTCGGTATAGTGGTTTCACAAATTCTCCCATGGTCGTCCAAGCAGGAATTATTTCCTGAACTGCGCAATCATACAAGCCACCATTTTGGCAGGCGGCGGAGATCGGCAGGAGGCCAGGATTACTTCGCTTCGCTGAACGCGATATGCAGATAACTCGTAAGTGGCGAAAAATCCCACGGAGCATCGGCGCAGAAAAGGGCCAACGGAACAATGCGCGAACACGAAGACGGGTGGAAGGAAAGGCGCGGTCTTACCCGCGGCGTAGCACGATGTGCGTAATTTCCGGTGGCGCGCCGAGGCGCACCGGTGCGCCGACCGTGCCAATTCCACGATTCACGTAGAGCGCCGCAAGTCCCTTGGGTGCATTGGGCATGAGCCTGATAGTTTCACCCAAGCGCTTAGGCTGGTCAGGCATGAGCAATGGCCGGTGATACAATCCGGCGACGTAATCGGTGATGAAGCGCGCAGGGCTTAAGCTCACGTCCAGGATTTCTACCTGCACCTGTCCGCCATGGGTGTGGCCCGCGAGGCTGAGCTCGATTCCCAGCTCCGCGGCGCGATTGAAGGAATTGGGATTGTGCGAAAGCAGGATGTTTGGCAGGTCACGCCGGATCAGGGGTTCCACGTTCGCGAGCATCTGCATCCTTCGGCCGCTGGGCATGCGTTCGCGCTGGTAATCCACGCCAATCAAATTCAGTTGCGCGCCCCGGAAATTGATAACGGCGTTTTCCCGACGCAGCATTTTCATCCCGGCTTCCTGGTACAAGCGCTCCGCCAGGTCTTCCGCGCGCGCATAGATTTCATGATTGCCATTGCAGCCGTAAACGCCCAGCGGCGCGCGCAGGTGGCGAACCTCTTCGACGCATTCGGCGACCGAATCGTGTATGCCGGTAATGAGGTCGCCCGTAACCACGGCTAGGTCGGCGCCGATGTCATTGGCCATGTCCACGGCCCGCCGCACCGATGCGCGCGTCATGTAGCTGCTCAGGTGGATATCCGAGATCTGGACGATCTCCATGCCGTCGAGTTCCGACGGCAAATTGGCGAGCGGAATCTCGACGCGGCATACTTCATAGCGCAGGCGTTCCGCGGCGTAACCATACATCACGCCGAGAAACGGCGCGGCGCCCGCAACGACGCTGGCGGTCCGAAAAAAGGTGCGGCGCGAAGGGTCGGGCACAAAATCTTCAAGAGTTGCGGGGCGGCCAAGCGTCCTGCGCGATTCCTGCGGGGCAGGCCTGTGCAGCCAGCGCCAGGCCCACTCGACGGCGTGGACCACCTTGACGCATAAGTAGCCCGCCAGGGCGCTGGCAAACCACAATCCTAAGAAGGTCATAAACGCGGAATGAACGGGCAGAATGCGGCCATGGTCCATGCGCAGGCCGTCCGTAATGGCAAGGATGATCAGGACCAGACCGGCCAGGTAGAGAAGTCTCACGCCCATGCGCAACCAGACGCGCCCCCAATGGGAAGTGGCGCGCCACAGTGCCCGGTACCAGAATCGCTGCGAGAGGAACAACACGGTGAGAATTGCAATCGCCAGCGCGCCTCGCGGTAGGATCCAACTCCAGTTCAATCCGCAGGCCCCCTCAGCCTGATTAATTAGGATAGCATGCTGCAAGCCAGGTTACCTGTTCCCACGCTCCGTAGCCTCTGAGAAGTAACCAGCCCAGGCACTGGTTTCGTCCGCACTTTTCTCCGGATTCAGGCGTATGATTGCGGCCCATGGGATCCGTTGTTTGGCCCACGGCACCGTTCCAACTGATTCCCGCCGGCACAAAGGCGGACGGGGCAAGTCTCGTAGCTGGATTAGTCAGATACAGGATTTCGCCAAAACAAGTTGGAACGGCGCTGGTCGCCCTGAAACTTCTGCCGGGGCGCAGCGTCTGATAAGGAAGCCTCCCGCCCGGTAGGCTCAAGGAGAGTGGAAATGAAGAAATTTAAGCTGTTCTCAGCCGTGGCGTTAGCCGTTGTCTGTAGCGCGCTTCCGATTCTGGCACAAGAAGCAAAGAAAGCCCCGCCGAAGCCCGCGCCAAGTCCTTCAGAGGCGGTTTTGGAGCAATGGAATGACATTGGGCGCAAGCTCATCGCTATGGCAGAGGATTTTCCCGAAGACAAGTACGGATACAAACCCGCAGCGGAATCACGGACTTTTGCCGCCAACCTGCTGCATGCCGGAGCCTCCATGTACTATTTCACGGATTTCGCTAAAGGAAAGAAACCTCGCTATCCCGACGACCCGAAGCAGGACAATCTGAAGACGAAGGCCCAGGTTGTGGGTTTTGTGAAGCAATGTGTTGCGGACGGCGCGGAGGTCATCAAGGAAAAGGGCGACAAAGGATTGAACGAAGCGGTCAACGACGGCGGGCCCCATTTGGATCGGCTCTATGATCTAGCCTATGGCCTGATCGAGCATTCCGGCGAACACTATGGACAATTGGTCGTGTACTATCGCAACAACGGAATGGTGCCGCCCGAATCGCGCCCGAAAAAGTAAACCTTACCTTTATCGGCCCCGTGCCGGGCTCGCTCAGCCCTGGGTTTCTCACCCCGCAGCGGTTCCCGCGATTCCCTTCTGTAAGATTCGCTGCAATTCCTCGGCATCACTGGTCGGAGGCAGGCAGGTATTTCCTGCGCAGACAATCGCAGCGGGCTTATCTTTCGGCAAGAGAGCCAACGTCTGCCGTAAAGCGGCAGGCAGGTTTTGTAGTGACACTTCTGGCGTGACACGCAGAACCACCTTGCCTAACCGGAAGACGCTGTTGGCCGCTTGTTCCAGCTTCAGCGCCGCCTCATCACCGGAAGCGCCTGTAATCACCACCTGCGTGGGATGCTCGGCGAAAAGTGTAGCCGCAAGTCCGTAGGTGGCAGCGAAAAGCCCGTATTGCGGCGCCACGCCAGCAAAGGCCTCCAGCGTCTTCTTGGCCCAATCGTAATATTTCTGATCGTCCGTATAGGCCTTCAGGCGCGTCAAGGCCATCACGGCCACCGAGTTCGCGCTCGGCGTGGGCGAATCCTGGAATGGCTTGCGCCGCACGTCCAGCCCGCCCATCGCCGGCGCATCGGAAGCGCGGTCGAAAAAGCCGCCACCTTCGGCATCGCCATACTTCTCGATCGTCAGATCCATAGTCTGCTGTGCCGGACGAAAATACTTTGCATCCAGGGTGGCCTCATAGGCATCCAGTAGCGCCATCACGCCAAACACCTGATCATCCAACGAGCCGCGCAACGCTGGCCCGCCGATGCGGTGCGCGAAACCCTGCTCCTCGCTCCATGCCTCGCGCTGCATCCGGTCCAGCGTCTTAAGGGCGAACGCGCCGCACGATTCCGCAATCCAAGGAGTAAACAACGCGTGAGACGCTTCGAGAAATGCGGAAATGAACATGGCATTCCAGGCAACGTACATGGTTTTGTCCACAAACGGTGTTGGTCGCTGCTCGCGAGCTTTCAACATCCTGGCTTCGGCATTGCACTTTATTGTCACAACGTCGTCCGCATTAAGCCCCAGAGTCTGGCCGATCTCGTTGAAGCCACGAGCAATCCACAAAACGTTCTTGGCAGGATTGTGATGCATCTCTCCGTCCGGCTCGACATCGTAGTAAAGCTCGATCACACGCGATTCATCGGGAGTGAGGATCGCTCGGACTTCGTCGAGGGTCCAGGTGAAGTAGTCCCCGTCGTCATCCAAAGAATAGTCGGCGTCCTGACTGGCGTAGAATCCGCCGTTTTCCTGATCCGAAAGGATGGAGATGACCCACAGCGCAATGCCTTGTGCAGTATCGCTGAACGACGCCTCCCAATCGTGCTTGTGGCTGACCAATGAAGCATGCAAATAATTCTTGAGCAGTTCCGAATTGTCATAACTCATCTTCTCGAAATGCGGCACAAGCCACCGCTCATCGACGGAGTAGCGGTGGAATCCGCCAGCCAACTGATCGTAAACGCCACCCTTCGCCATCTTCTCGAGGGTGGTCTCCGCCATCACCAGCAGGTGCTTCTCGCCGGTCTGCCGGTAGCGTTCTAGCAGCAGATCCACGGCGGACGCGTGCGGAAACTTTGGGGAGCGGCCGAATCCGCCGTGGCGAACGTCGAAGAGTTGCGTCATCGAACTGATCTGCGCCTCCACGACCCCGAGGTCAAATTCTGCGCGTGCGCCGGCGAAAATTTCCGCCTTGGCCACGGCTTCGGCAAGGGCTTCCGCCGTCTTCGAGAGCTCATGGCGCTTGTTTTTGTAAGCATCCGCCACGGCCAGGAGCACGCGCCGGAAACCGGGCCGCCCTTGCTGGTCCTCCGGCGGAAAATAGGTGCCGCCGAAGAAAGGCCTGCCGTCAGACATCAAGAATCCCGTAAGTGGCCAGCCGCCCTGTCCGCTGATGGCGCTGATGGCGGATTGATAGCGCGAGTCCACATCGGGGCGCTCGTCTCGGTCCACTTTTACAGGTACGAAATGTTCATTGATGATCGTGGCGATTTCCGGATTTTCGTAGCTCTCGCGGTCAATCACGTGGCACCAGTGGCACCACACCGCGCCGATGTCCAGCAGCACCGGCTTGTCTTCGCTCTTGGCGCGTGAAAATGCGCTCTCGCCCCATTCGTACCAGCCGATCGGCTGGTGTGCCGCCGAGCGCAGATAAGGACTGGCCGAATCCTTCAGTCGGTTTTCGCTCATTTGTGTCCGGCTCCCATTCAGGCGTGACGAGAAAACTGCCGATTTCCTGTTTCACCAACGAACTCAAAATGGGGTGCTACTGAACTTTGTCGTCGGGCCCCAGATCGCGCGGATCCAGCGGCTTTCTGCCGGAGTAGCCCTCGTCCTGCCGGTGGTAATATCGGATGCGGTCTTCGCCAAGCTTCCAGCAGAGATAGACTTCTTCATTGTTGACGATGGCGGGAAAATCGAGCAGCCCTATGTCCAGATCTTTGATCAGGCATCCGGTTGAAAGAATTTTCTCCAGATTCGTTTTCATGACCTCGGCCAGACTCTGGTGCTCCATACGTTTCTCGGCCAGCTTCGCGTAAGGCACTAGGACGCCACCCATCATCATGATGCGCGTGGATACGGCGGCCAAATCCTGCTCGAGCGCGCCCAGCCTTTTGCGAGCGCCAATGGCCTCGATCAAAAACGGCTCTAGCTCACGCCGCGTACTCTCTGCCTCCGTAAGCGTGAAAATCCTCTGCGGTGGCTCGGGTGAATCGTCCTGGTCTTCGTCGTGGTCCGCCATGAAATCTCCGTCCAGCTAGGCCCGCACCGCAGATTCGCCGTTAGCGCAAAGCCAGCATGCGGCTTAGCGCCAACTTCGCGTAATGCCGTGTCCTTTCGTCCACGGAAATCTGGTTCACAATCTTTCCGGCGGCCAGATTCTCGAGCGCCCACAACAGGTGCTGCGGCGTAATCCGGAACATCGTCGTGCACACGCAAACGCTCGGGTCTAGAGAAATGACCTCGTGGTCTTTCAATTCCTTGTTCAGCCGGTTTACCAGGTGAATCTCCGTACCCACCGCCCATGCCGTTCCTGACGGCGAGGCCTGGATAGCCTTGATGATCCCTTCGGTGGAACCGATTTCGTCGGCTGCCTGGCAAACCTCGAAGCGGCACTCCGGATGCGCGATGACGCGAATTCCGGGGTGTTCCTGGCGTACCTTCTCCACGTGCTCCGGCAAGAAGCGCTGGTGCACGGAACAATAGCCCTTCCACAAAATGATTTTCGCCTTGCGTAGGGCTTCGGGGCTGTTGCCGCCGAGCTCTTGGTAGGGATCCCAGACGACCATTTCGTCGAGCGCAATGCCCATCCGGTAGCCGGTATTGCGGCCCAAGTGCTCGTCCGGCAGGAACAACACCTTTTCGCCACGCTCGAAGGCCCAGGTCATCACCGCGCCGGCATTGGAGCTGGTGCAAATGGAGCCGCCATGCTCGCCGGTGAACGATTTGATCGCGGCGGTGGAATTCATGTACGTCACGGGCACGATCTTCTTGGTGTCCAGCACGCTGCCCAGTTCGCTCCAGCAGGTTTCCACCTGGCCGATGTCGGCCATATCCGCCATGGAGCAGCCAGCGTTCAGGTCCGGCAGGACAACCACCTGCTGATCACGACGCAGAATGTCCGCGCTTTCGGCCATGAAATGAACGCCGCAAAAGACGATGTACTTGCCCTCCGCTTCCGCAGCCTGTTGCGAGAGCTTGAGCGAGTCGCCGCGAAAATCGGCAAATTTCACGACCTCATCGCGCTGGTAGTGATGACCCAGGATCACCACATCCTTGTCCAGTTTGGCCTTGGCAGACGCAATGCGCTCGTCCAGGGTGTTGTCTGGGACCAGCAGGTAGGAGTCAAAATCGCAGCCGACGCCCTTCTCGATTTCCGGAGCGCGCACGGTATCGGGCTGAACCGTGCCCACCAGGGAATTTCTGGAGATGGTCGTAAGGCTTCCCATAGTCGTTTCCCGTCGTTCTGGCAACCTCTTGCCTTTCCATCTAATTAGATGAATTCTGGCGTCTTTTGGTGCGTATTGCCAGCAAAACGATTCTGCTCGTTTAGGGCCTGCACCGAAGTAAGCAGCACTAGCCGCCGATGAACACCATGGTCCGCGATGGGGGCACAAATCCCGGCTCATTGATGCGGTGGCCTTCTTCTTTTTCGTTCACCACGTCACGCACCCAGGCCACAATTTCCTCATCCGAGGCGTTCGCGCGCAACAGGACGCGCAGGTCGCGATCTTCCTTGCTGAACAGGCAGGTGCGTAGCTTCCCATCGGCGGTCAACCGAATGCGCGAGCAATGCCCGCAGAAGGCTTGCGTGACCGGAGCAATCAAGCCAATCTCGCCGGGCGCCCCATCCGCAAAGCGGTACTTCCGGGCAGTCTCGCTCTTTTCGTGAGGGATCTGCACCAGCGGCCACTGCGCCTGGATGCGCTCATACACTTCGGCAGCGGGCACCATCAACTCCCGCGACCAGTGCCGGTCCGCGTCCAGCGGCATGAATTCAATGAAGCGCATGATTAAACCGCGTTCCCGGGCAAACGCAGCGAAGGCTTCGACCTCGTCCTCGTTGAACCCGCGCACCAGGACGGCATTGATTTTCACCGGGGCGAGCCCGGAGAACTGTGCCGCGTCGATGCCGCGCATCACCGCGTTGTAGGAGCGCGTGCGCGTAATTTTTTCAAACTTGATCGGGTCGAGCGAATCCAAACTGATGTTGATGCGATGCAATCCCGCAGCGATCAGCGTCGCGCAACGCTCGGCAAGCAGATGGCCATTGGTGGTTATCGACAGATCCTCTACACCAATGCTCTTTAGGTAGGCGACAAACCTCTCCACGCCGTCACGCACCAGAGGCTCGCCGCCCGTAATGCGCACCTTGCGTATCCCCAAGCCGACAAAAATGCGCGCCAGCCGCTCCAATTCCGCCCAGGACAAAATCTCGTCGTGCTCGCGGTAATTCTCCGGATCGGCGGAGCGGCAATAGACGCACCGAAAATTGCACCGGTCGGTCACCGAGATGCGCAAGTCGGTGATCTGGCGGCCGAATTTGTCGTAGAGACCCACGATCGCTCGTCTAAAATGAAAAACCCGATTCGCACAAGGAATCGGGCTTAGGCCGAAAATCTGTGGATTTCCGTCCTACTAGCTCCTTTCCAAGCATGGGAGGCCGGGGCGTTTCCACCCAAACCCTCGGCGGCCGCTACCTCGACCGCCTCGCCCCGCCGCCCTGGGGTTTCTCTCCCGTAGGCCGGCGGGATCGGAGTTTCTACTGATATCCTACACGTGCCCCACGGTAGCGTGCAACGCAACCCTCCCTCCCCAATTCCCTTGGTGTCCCAAGGGCCTGGTTGAAGGTAGAATTCTCGCGTGCCCACTGTTCTCAGAACAGGACCTTACCGGTTCTATTTCTATAGTCATGAGCCTAATGAGCCGCCGCATATTCACGTGGACAGGGACGACCTTTCGGCCAAGTTCTGGTTGACGCCTGTCTCATTGGCTCGCAATTTAGGGTTTAGCGCGGGCGAACTTCGTCGGTTACAATCTGTGGTTGAGGAACACCGAGAGGAGTTCCTGGAGGCATGGCATGGGCATTTTGGCCCTAACAGCGGATGAACGCGTCGCTGACGTCAGTTTCGCTGACGATTCTCTTTGTGTTGCTTTGCGCGACGGGCGAAAGATCAGTGTGCCTTTGACATGGTACCCCAAGCTTCTCCGCGCGGCTCCCGACCAACGCAACAATTGGAAACTGGCCGGCGGCGGATACGGGATCCACTGGCCCGATTTGGACGAAGACCTCTGCACGGAAGGCCTTCTACGAGGGGCTCCCGCGCCACGAACCAAAGCAACCGCATAAAACGGCCGCTAGCCTAGACGCTGGTGCTCCCTCCTGACTGTGATAAAGTGTGCGGACAGAATGCGAATCTTTGTGCTGGGAGCGGGGGCGACGGGCTCCCTACTCGCGCAACTTTTGGAACGTCAAGGCCACGACGTGTGGTGTGGCGACCGCGACCCCGTGCGGGCCCGCCGGTTTCTGGGGAAGAAGTCGACCATTGCGATCGCCACCGTCAACGCGCGCAATCTTCATGGGATTGTGCGTGCCGCCAGTGGCTGCAATCTCATCGTCAATGCGTCCGCCTCGGTCTTCAACGAAATCGTCCTGCGCGCGGCGTTGCGCCTGCGCGCTCACTATCTCGATCTCAGTTCCCACCTGACGCGAAACCCTTTCCAAGCCGAGCAATTCCGATACGTGAAGAAATTCGAGGCCAAGCATCGCGCGGCTCTGATCAATGCCGGCGCAGCGCCGGGGCTCACCAACCTTCTTGTCAAACGCGCGGCGGAACTGCTCGACGAGGTCCATTCCGTCCAGATTCGTCTTTACGAGAGCACAGAAAGCGACGACCCCATCTCCCAGTGGTCGCCGGAAGTTTCCTTCGACGAGGCGATTTCCCAGCCGCGGATCTACCGGCAGAAGAAATTTCACTTGGCCAAGCGCTTCTCGGAGCTGGAGAAGTTCCGTTTTCCGGACCCGATCGGCGCGGCGAACGTCGTGCTCGCGGCACAGGATGAAGTCGCCACGCTTCCTTATTTCATTCCCATGCAGGATCTCGACGTAAAAATCGGCGGCAACGAGTTTGACCGCCTGCGCCGCTGGCACAAGCAAGGCAAGCTTTCCAAATCCCGGGGGCTCCCTCGCCAGCGCTTTCCGGAGACCTCTTCCCCGCGGAAAATTGCCGTTCTGATTCGCCAGGGCGTTCTCCAGAACGCGCGCTTCGCCGCTTCTGTGCTGGTGCGCGGCCTGAAACACGGGCCGAAAGAGGACCAGCATCTGATGATCCGCAGCGATGCCTTATTTCCCACGCTCTATCAGATTCGCCGCCAGGGCCGGTTCGCCACGGCGGTTGCCTATGCCACGGCGCATGTCGCCGCTCAATTCGTCAAGAATTTTCCCCGCGATTCCGAAGGTGTGTTCGCGCCGGAGCAACTTCCGGCGGAAATCCGCCGCGCCATCCTAAGCGGCGTCCGGAAGCATGGCGTCAAACTGACGCATAAAATCACCCCGCTAAAGCCCCCTGAAGACGACGAGGAAGCCCTCTAGAGTCTGCGTGACAACCTGGGGGTCGGACTTTCAGGTCCGAAATAAAGGCTTTGTTTTATGTGCGGCTTTAGCCGCCGGGGAACTGACTTCGGGGTTTCCACAAAGATTTTTGGCCTGCAATTCTCGCCACTAAATAGTCACAAAGGGCCGCCTCCTGAGGCGGGAGCTTTGTCTAAGTGAGAAATGGTAGCAAGCAGAGCAGACTCTGACGACGAAACGCAGCAACCAACAGGAAAAATCGGGTGGGAGATTTGCAGCGATTAAACGGCTACGCCAAGGATAAGCGCAGCCGTCCTTCGAACCGCGGTGAAGATCAACCGGCACAGCAGCTTGTGCGCTGGCCGTAACTTCAGTTTACCCCCTTGTTTCCTGTAGCGGCAACCAAAGATTGGTCCGATGGGTCAGTATGCGATTAATGGGTTAATCAGACGGGATGAGAAGGCCGGTCTCCACGGGATGCGATACGCTCCCAATGTTTGACGTGCTCGAGGCACAAAGAAAAAGGAGACCGGCAATGCAGGAGATTAGCACTATGCAGGCAGGCGGAAGTGAAATTTTCAAAAAGCACCAGCTCACCATCGGTTTGAATCTGGGAGATCGCTGGTCGTTTTGCTGCGTCCTGGAGGAAGCGGGCGAAGTCATCCTGGAGCAGAAACTGCCGACGACTCCGGAAGCGATGAGGCGGGCATTTGAAAAATGCCACGGAGTCGCATCGCCTTGGAGACAGGAACGCATTCTCCGTGGGTAAGCCGATTGTGGAAGGCGACAATGAAATCTTGAAAGTGGGTCTTCTTGAGTTGATTGTCAAGCACTGGCCAGAGCTTGCAGACAAATAGAGGCCTCGTCTAACTCCTGTGTGGTCGGGTAATCGGGAAATCGACGCACTACATGGCTGAGCACGTTCGGTGCGTTTTTCTGTGTTCCATGATTCAATGAGCAGCAGGGAAGTCCATGGCCTTTCTTCTTACGCCAGACAAAAACCGGCCGTCGGTCGCGGTGGAGATTCCGTTGCGGAAACCCCTGCCGGACTACGACCTTGAACAGATGGAACAACCCACGCCGCGGGACATTGACGGCATTCTGGTCAGCCAGGGTTTTCGCGACTTGGTGGACGATGCGCGGGGCATTTTAACAGAACTGGTGGCGAACCCGCCGCCACTGCCCAATTCCTCGAAGTTGGTGGATCTGGGGATCGCGGATATTCCTTATTTCGAGATTGCGCAGCTGACGGGCGCGATCTGCCCTGGCGACGAAGTGTATCGCCCGGGGTTGTGGATTGTCCTGAAGGACACGAAGGCACCGCCCCAACAGGCTTTGGGCGAAGTGGCTCTCGAACATGCACGCGTTATCGCCGAGCATTTGGTGAAGAGGCTGGGCTTGTAATTTCCGGGACATTTCGCCGTCGACTTGACCTTTCGCAAGCAACTCCGCACACTGGATTTTATTCACCGCGCTGCGATTGCCGCACTTAAGAATAGGAACCATGCCGGAAGGAAAAGGCTTGTTGATTATTTACACGGGGCCGGGCAAGGGGAAAACCACTTGCGCGCTGGGCACGGCGTTTCGCGCCGTGGGGCAAGGATTGCGCGTCCTGATGGTGCAGTTTATCAAGGGCTCGTGGCACTACGGCGAACTCGATGCAGCGAAAATGCTGGCCGACGACAAGTTCGAAATTCGCCCCATGGGACGCGGCTTTGTAAAGGTTGGCGGCGCGGAAACCGACCCCGAGGACATCCGCCTGGCGGAGGAGTGCTGGGAAACGGGACGCGCGGCGATCTACAGCGGGAAATACGATCTGGTGATCCTGGACGAGATCAATTACACCATCAGCTACAAGATGCTGGACGCTCAAAAGGTGGCCGAAGCGCTGAAAGGCAGGCCGGAGCAGGTGCACGTGATCTGTACGGGGCGGAACGCGCATCCGCTGCTGGTGGAGCTGGCAGACCTGGTCACGGAAATGAAAGAAGTGAAACACCCGTACACGAAGGGTATACTGGCGCAACGGGGGATCGACTACTGAAGTTCCCAGTTCTCAGTTTTCAGTTATAAGTTTTAAGTACCCTAAGTGGTATGCGTCGTTCGAATTCGAGCAAAACCATCCAAGGCAGTCGGGAGTAGGCAGTCTGTAGTCAGTGGTTGATGGCTCGGGACTCCTGACTGATAACTACCGATGGCGATTCAAGCGAGCCCTGGCCCGCAAGAAAATGGCGGGTTTAACATAGAACTGATAACTTAGAACTGACGACTTTTCCCATGGCTTGGTTCAAAAGAGATAAAAAAGCGATCGATCAGCCGACACCGCCGGAAGAACGGCGCGTTCGCACCGAAGGATTGTGGATGAAGTGCGAGTCCTGCCGCGCCATCGTCTTCCGCAAGGACTTGGAAGAAAACCTGTTCGTTTGTCCGAAGTGCCAGTTCCACTTCAGGATAGGGGCGAAGCGGCGGCTGGAAATGCTCCTGGACGGAAAGTGGACGGAGCACGACGCCGGAATGGTATCCACCGATCCGCTGAAATTCGTGGACACGAAACCCTACGCGAAACGCATCAAAGACGCGCAGAAGAAATTGGGAATGAATGACGCGATCATCACCGCCGAGGGCCAGCTAAATGGAAGGCCGGTGATCTGTTGCGCGATGGAATTTGGATTTATCGGCGGCTCGATGGGTGCGGTCGTCGGGGAAAAGGTGACGCGCGCGATTGAAATGTCGATTGAGACGCGGCAGCCGCTGGTGATCGTTTCCTGTTCCGGCGGGGCGCGCATGATGGAAGGAACCATCAGCCTGATGCAACTGGCGAAAGTGTCCGCGGCCCTGGCCCGGCTGGATGAAGAAAAGCTTCCCTTCCTCTCCGTGCTCACCGATCCGACGACCGGCGGCGTCACCGCCAGTTTTGCCATGTTGGGTGACCTGAACATCGCCGAGCCTGGAGCGCTGATTGGCTTTGCCGGGCCGCGGGTGATCGAGCAGACCATCCGGCAGAAACTTCCCGAGGGCTTCCAGCGCTCCGAATTCCTTCTCGAACACGGGTTTCTGGACGCGGTGGTGCCGCGCAAGGATCTAAAGGGATTCCTCTCAAACGCTTTCGATCTGCTAATGTCCTGAGATGGATTACCCGAACGCGGTCCGGTATCTCCTTTCCCTCGGCCGCGAATTGGCCACACCCACGCAAGCCGGCGCGGCAAAATTCGACCTCGAAAACACAACCGTGTTGGTGGAACGTCTCGGCAGGCCGGATCGCGCCTATCCCACCGTGCACATTGCCGGAACCAACGGGAAGGGCTCAACCGCGGCGTTCTTCGAGGCGATTCTGCGCGACGCCGGCTTTCGCACCGGACTGAACACTTCCCCGCACCTCGAACGCATCAACGAGCGTTTCCTGATTAACGGCGAAGAACTTGGCGACGAAACCTTTGCGGAGACTTTTACGCGCATTCACCGCGTGATTGAAGAACTTCTCGCCGAGGGAAAGCTGCGGGCTCATCCAACGTACTTCGAATGCGTCACGGCGCTGGCTTTTGAAGTGTTTGCGCGCGAACGCGTCGAATTCGGTGTCATCGAGGTGGGGATGGGCGGCCGGCTGGACGCGACCAACATCATCACGCCAGTCGTGAGCGTGATTACGCGCATCGATTTCGACCACGAGAACTACCTGGGCCATTCGCTCGCGGGGATCGCCGGGGAAAAAGCCGGGATTCTGAAATACCAAGTACCTGCCGTTAGCGCCCCGCAATTGCCGGAAGCGCGGGAAATCCTGTGGACGCGCGCAAAGAAATTGAAATGCCCGCTGCTGGAAACCCAGGAAGCATTTCGCATCGAGCAGGAAACTGTAGAGGGTGGCTGCATGCGCGCACTCGTCAAGGAAGTCTCGACCGGCACTTCTTTCTCGCTGGCGCCACGACTGCCCGGCCGTTTTCAGTTGCAAAATGCTCTGAACGCCGTGGCTGCCGCGCGCTTGCTCCAGGCAAGGAATTACCGCATCACTAACGAAAACATAGAGCGCGGCATCGGAGCAACCCAGTGGCCGGGACGGCTCGAGAAGCTCCATTCGCACCCGGACGTTTATCTTGACGGTGCGCACAATCCGGGTGCCGCGAGGGAACTCGCGCGCTTCCTGGCGGAGAATTTCGCCGGACGCCAGGTCTATCTGATTTTCGGCGCAATGCGGGACAAGGCGGTAGATGAAGTCACCGGCTCGCTGTTTCCCCACGCCAGCGAAGTGATTTTCACGCAACCAGGCACGCCACGGGCCGTTAGCGCCGCGCAGCTTGCGAATCTGGCCGGGCACCACGCGGAACGCTATTGCGTCATCGACGATGCGGAGGCCGCCTTGGACGCAGCGCTGGCGAAGGCGCAACCCGAGGACGCCATCTTCGTCACCGGCTCGCTGTATCTCGTGGGCCAGTTGCGCCACGCCTGGAAACAGCGGAGAAAAGTCGCATCGGGCTGAAAAAGTTCGTAGAATAGGGCCTATCGCGGACCTAAGCCGGCCAGATGGCCGGCGTTCTCTTTTGTGAGAGACGGACGGATCAGGACGGTGAATGAGAGACATGAAAAACAGCGCAAGCGGTGAAGCAGGTGGGCAAGAAAGAGCCCTCGTGGGCGTGATCATGGGTTCCACATCGGATTGGGAGACCATGGAGCACGCCGCGAAAACACTGGAAGAGCTGGGTGTGCCGTTTGAGACGCGGGTTATCTCCGCGCACCGCACACCGGACTTGTTGTTCGAATACGCATCGACGGCGGAGCAGCGCGGCATGGAGGTGATTATTGCCGGCGCAGGCGGCGCGGCACACTTGCCGGGGGTCGCCGCGGCCAAAACCGTGCTGCCCGTTCTGGGTGTGCCGGTCGAATCGAAGGCGTTGAAGGGGCTGGATTCGCTGCTTTCCATTGTGCAGATGCCGGGAGGAATTCCCGTGGGAACGCTGGCGATCGGAAAAGCCGGGGCCATCAACGCGGCGCTGTTCGCGGCAGCGATTTTGGGGGTCAAGTATCCGGAATATCGGGAAGCGGTGCGGAAATTCCGGGCGGCGCAAGTTGCGAAAGCGATGGCGAATCCGGACCCGTCGAAAGGAAGCCCCACGGCCGCCGCGACAAGGAGTTCGAAGCGAAAGAAGCGCGCGTAACCATCGGGATTGGGGGAGGCGGGCAAGTCGGGTACATGCAGGCGCTGGCGGGTTGCGCGCGAGCTCTACATTTCCGGTTTCTGGCTCAAACGGAGCCCGCGAGACATCTGCAAACACGTCCATTTGGGGTGCTGGCCAGTTTCGGGGTAATCGGAAACTGACTGGCTACCCCAATTGGACCCAGGTTGATGCCCTTCCTGCCGGATGTTACGATTCTGGGTTCCATGACACCCAACGGCCCCAACCGACCGAGGATTGGCGTCCCCTGGCGGACTTCGCAGGAGGAGGCCGAGGGGAACCTGCCGAAAATCCGCAACTATCAGGAGGCTGTGCAGGCCGCAGGCGGGGAGCCGATTCTGCTGTCCCTGGCTGATCCGGAGGCCCTAGAGGGGCAATTACCCGGCTTGGATGGCTTTGTCCTGCCGGGAAGCCCAGCCGACGTCGATCCGGCGGAATATGGGGCGGTGAATCACGGCAAATCCGAGCCAGCCGACCCGCCACGGGAGCGCACCGATCGCGCCATCCTCGGCCACGCCCTTGCCGAGCAAAAGCCAGTCTTAGCTATCTGCTACGGCTGCCAGCTTTTGAATGTGTATCTCGGCGGAACGCTGCTCCAGGACCTGCGCAGCGAAACCGGCACCAGCATCGCGCACCGCAAGAAGGACGCCTTAGCCGAGTCGCCGAAGGGTCCCGAGCACCAGGTCTGTTTTACCGCGGGCAGCCAGTTGGCGAAAATGGCGGGTTCGGCCCAGGCCATGGTAAACAGTTCGCACCACCAATCCATCGCCAAACCGGGTCGCCAGTTGCGCAGCACCGCCGAGGCTAGCGACGGCATCGTCGAATGCGTGGAATGGACGGGTGACGGGAACTGGGTCATCGGCGTTCAGTGGCATCCGGAGCGCATGCGCGGCGACGCTTTAGCCGATCGGCTGTTTTCGGAGCTGGTTGCCGCTGCAAGGGGCGCGCGCAAGATCCCCGCCTTGAAATCGTAGGCCGGGTCCAACCGCAGGGCGATTTTGCGAATCAGAACATGGGGGAAACATGATCTCACTAGCGGGAAAAGCGGCACTCATCACCGGAGGTTCGCGCGGTATCGGCGCGGCAGTGGTCAAGCTGTTCGCGCAGGCTGGCGCGGATGTCGTCTTCAGCTACAACTCGGCAAAGGAAGCCGCGAATCAAATCGAGCAGGAGGCCGCCAAACACGGTACGCGCGTGGAAGCGTTCAAGGCGGACGCGGGCAAGCACGAGGACAATCGCAAGCTCGTGGAACACTGCATCGAGCGGCTCGGCCGCCTGGATATTCTCGTGGCCAATGCCGGAGTTTGGAACCTGGAAGATCTGCCCGTCGAGAAAATGACCGAGAAGCAGTGGGACGACATGATGCGCATCAATCTGAAGAGCGTGTATTCGGTGATTCACTTCGCGGCGCCGCAGATGATCAAGCAGAAATCCGGGAAGATCATCGCCATCAGCTCGACTGCGGGACAGCGCGGTGAGCCGTTCCACACTCACTATGGCGCTGCCAAGGGGGGAATCATCAGTTTGACCAAGGGATTGTCCACCGAACTGGCGCGGCATGGCATTTTGGTGAACTGCGTCGCGCCCGGATGGGTGGCGACGGACATGGCGAATCCCGTGCTGGCTACCAAGGCAGGTAAGAAAATGGTCTCCAGTATGATTCCGCTGGGGCGCGCAGGTATGGCCGAGGAAGTTGCCGGCCCCATTCTCTTCCTTGCCTCAGACCTGGCGAATTTCATCACCGGCGAAATTCTGAACGTGAACGGAGGCTCGGTTTTGTGCGGGTAAGTCTCCAACATGCCGGCCTGCTGGCGGCGCTCGGCTTGCTCCTCTTGGTCCCCCCGGCTCTCGCGCAGAATCCGGAGCTGTACGATCCGGATAAGAACGCGGCAAAGGCCAAGCAACTTTTGCACGATGCGATCGCGGCGCTTGGCGACGCGGCCTATAAGGATTACGACGAACTGCAATGCGAAGGACGCTTGGCGCAGTTCGAACATAGCGGCGGACTTGCTGGCTACGCGAATTACCGCAACTTCTGGCATTTCCCAGACAAGAACCGTACCGAGTTCGTGGTCACCAGCACCAACAAAGCCAGCTTCCTGGGCGTGCTCATCGGGTCTCTTCCCATGCCTGTTAAGGGCGGCGTTTTCATCCAGGTGTTTTCAGGGAATGAAGGATGGACGATGGATAAAAGTGGGGTGAATGAAGCCCCGGCGACGTCCGTCTCTGACTTTCAGGCTTCGGCGAAACACAATATTCGCAACGTGTTGCTCATCATGGTGAAGCAGCCGGATGTCTTTCTCCACTACGGCGGAAGCGCCACCGCGGACTTGCGGCCGGTGGACTGGCTGGAGATCACCGATCCCAGTGAAGAAGGCTCCATCCGCGTGGCCTTCGATCAGTCCACGCACTTGCCTTCGCGCATGGTGGTGACCGCCAAGGATCCAGTTACCGGCGAAATGGATGACGACGTAACGATTTTCTCCAATTACCAGCCCAGCGACGGCGTCCAGACTCCCATGCAGCTCACCCGCTTGCACAATGACCGGCGAGTTTCGCAGCTGTTCTATAGCTCCTGCAAAGCCAATCCCAACCTGCCCGCGGACTTCTTCACCAAAGAGGGTCTCGAGAAGCACTACAAAGAAACCGGCGGTAAGATCAAACCACAGAAGTAAATCGTCAAAGCAAATCGCCGCGTCCGCTCTTAAAAAGGTGCATATTAGTTTGGAGGGTAACGTCTATCTAATCCGCGAAAACCCTGTTAGTTTATAGGTCCCAGTTCAAACAGGTCGCACGTCGTCTGCTCCGGAGGGGGCGCGGTCGCTTTGTACCATGAGAGGGCAAGGTTTCGAATTGCAACCGTCAGCGAAGCCGCACGTGGGCTTCAGTCTGACGGAACTCGTTGTTGCGCTCGCGACGGCCATGATCCTGATGGCCGTAGGAATGCCGGCCTTCATTCGTGCTTACCGCGCTTACGAGTTAAGCAATGCGGCCAGACAGGTTGCGGACATTCTGCGATTGGCACGTTATGAGGCCATTCGGCTCAACACGCCCGTGCAGTGCCTGATCCAGGCCTCGGTCTCAAATCCGGGATACACCAACGTCTGGGTGGATTCGATCCCAAACCTTACTCCGGATCCGACCGAGAAAATGATTTTGCTTGGGCCTGCGGGGAATCTTGTGGACGGAGGAAGCGTGCCGAACACAGCCTCATTGATTTCGGCGGCGGTTGGCTCGTTCGCCACCACTCCACCTTCGCCGATATTATCCGGTGTAGCGTTCGACGCTCGCGGCGCCGTGGTGGTGTCACTGACGGCGGTGGTGCCGCTGAACAAGGTGGCCGTGTTTTATCTGTGCAGCGCGGTCGCGCCGGATGCGGGCTATCGGGCGGTTTTCCTCATGCCCGCGGGTTCGATTCAGATTTGGACGGCAGACACCTCGGGAAACTGGCAACAACAACGGTAATCCCCAACGGGAGCGGGAAGAAGTGAAGATAGGAAGCAAGTTCGTCGCGAGTCGAAAGAACCCGCTAGGCTTCACGCTGGTGGAAATGTTGATCGCCACCGTCGTCGTGATCGTGGGCCTGGTCGCGGTGGCGCAACTCGTGCCCACTTCCGTCCTGCTGAACTCCAACAATCGCAATGACGGAACCGCGCTGGTTTTTGCCCAGCGCCAAATGGAAGCGATGCGCGCACTACCACTCAGCTCCACGACTTTCACCGATTCCCTCGGCGTGTACTGCCCCGGCGGAAACACCTGCTACCTGGGTGACCCCACGCAGCCCAATTTAATCACCGGGAGCCCCGTCGTGATCAATGGCGCCGGCGCACCAATCATTGACTTCACGGCAGCGCAGGTGCCCGGTTACAGTTTCACGTACACCGATCCGAATGATCCCTTCAATGCGCCCTACGACGTGCGTTGGGCCGTGATCACGGTAACCAGCGCCCCGCTGGTGGTCACGAGTAAAAGAATTATTGTCGGCGTGTTCCGCCCCGGCATGCAGACGCCCACGCTGCCCATCACGCTGGACACCATGGTGGAGAAATAAGCATGAAACGTGGCCCACAAGCACAAACAGGTTTCACCATCCTGGAGATGCTGGTGGCCATGGGCATCTTCCTGATTATTTGTGGTGTTATGTTCGAACTTTTGGACCTTTCCCAAAAGAAATACAGCAGCGAAACTCAGTTGACCGCCGCTTATCAGGATGCGCGTTTGGCGATGGACCAAATCGTGCGCGATGTGAACGTCTCCGGCTATCCTCCAGCCGGAATGTTCTCGAACCCTGCAAGTTCCGCCAGTTATGCTGTGAGCCCATTCTCATGGTCCCCCGGCTACTTATCCAACACCGACTGCCAGATCGGGACGACGTGCACGACAACTCCAAGCGATTTTGACTTAATTGTGGAAACAGACCTTGGAGGCGGTGTGAGTTGGGTTCATTATGAGCTGGGTGCCCCAGATGGAACAAACCCCACGACGCTCTACCGCGCCGTGGTTCCAAAAGCGGTGGGCCAAGACGCGTATAGTGCCACTTCCGCGCCCGGGGTGATGACCCCGTTCCTCTCCAACGTAATGAACAATGCCCCCGGGTCGCTACTCGCGCAAATCTCGGCGCAGTACCCCACCATGTTTCCGGGTAATCAGCCACAGCCCATTTTTCAGTACACTTGCGATACACCCGCGGGGCCGGTGCCTTGCACATCTGCGTTGGCGAGCGGCTCCAATTCAGAGAAAAATATCCGCGACGTCGATATCACCTTGATTGTGATGACGCCGCAGCGCGATCTACAGACGCAGAGCCTGAAGCTCGTGGAACTGAATGGAAGAGGCCATAGGGTGAACCCGGTAAATTAGGGAGGCTGCAGCGGGAAATTGAACATGAACGCGCATCTCCAATCCGGCCGAAGACACAGGGAAACGGGCTCGGCGCTCCTGATCGCCATTTTTGCCTTGCTACTCATCAGCGTGGTCGGCATTGCCCTTTTGGTTTCCACCGGGACCGACAGCGCCCTTGCGGGAAATTACCGGACGTCAACGAGCGCTTACTACGCGGGCGTTGCTGGCTTGGAAGAAGCGCGCGGGCGCTTGCTGTGGAAGAACCCGAACTACATCAACATTACCAATAGCTATTCAAATCTCTTGGCCCCTGCGGGCCCACCGTCCGGTGTAGCCCCGGTAACTTGGGGCTTGAAACAGGTGATGTACATCATTAACCCGGGGCCGGGTGAAACCGTGGATCCGACCAGCGCTAACCCCGCAAATTATCCGGACTCTGAATATGTTAAGGAATTCCCTTCCTGGGGATTGGGCGGGTCCACGGTGCAACAGATTCCCTCCGTGTCGCCGGCGCCGACGGCCTCACCAGCGCTGCCCGGCCCCAGCTACAAGTGGGTGAGGATCAATGCGGTCACGGAGCAATCTCTGAATATGGATGTCAACGGGGATGGCGTTTATGATCCGACAGATGTTCTGTTCTATGATCCGGCTCGCGTGGATCCAACCACGGGCAATCCTGCTCCAAGTCTGGTTCTCTCCTCCCCGACTTCGATTCCTCCAACACCTACGTCCGTTCAGGCGTTGGAGATCACCGCGCTCGCCGTGGCCCCGAATGGAAGCCGGCGGATATTGCAGTACGTTGTAGCGCCGCTGATTATTTCCCCGGACGCGGCGGATCAGAATTTTCCTGCCGCCCTGATCCTGGATGGATTTAACGTCACGTTTCAACCCCCGTCGTCTCCGAACTATCAAGTGAGCGGCGTCGACGCGTGCAACCCATCACCACCTCTCGGCCTTCCGCTCCCCGCCGCAATCGGATCTATCGATTCGACAGACTACACTTCGATCCTTGGAGAGGTGACTCCCAATAACACGAACTACCCCGGGGCTCCCCTCGCGAGTTCGCCGTTTCCACCAGGATACACACCCACGACTCCGAGCCTTTCGAATCTGGGCCTTCCTCCACCTAACAACATCTTGCGCCAGAGTTGGCTTACGCCCGCCACCCTCGATGCCGTAATGCAAGACATCACGAATAGCGCCGACTTGGTCGTCAATGGTTCGACAACAGCAACCGAGATTTCGAATCTCGCTCCGGGGATGTCGGCGACCAATCCCATGACGATTGTTGTTAACGGAAATCTGAACTTAAATTCGTTTAACTTCACTGGTTACGGGCTGCTGCTCGTCACCGGAACGTTGCGCTACGATCCAAACACAAGCTGGAATGGAATCGTACTGGTGGTGGGGCAGGGCATTTTTACGTCGAGCGGAACTGGTGGGGGAGGATTCGATGGCACCGTTTTCTTGGCTCAGACCCGCGACTCTTCTGGCAACCTGCTGCCGGCCCTCGGTCAAGCCTCCTATTCCAGCCAGTCCAGTCATTACCACCACCACGGCTATGGGAGCTCCGGTTATGAGATTCTTTACAACAGTTGTTCCATAAATAACGCACAAGGTCCCTTAACCTACAAAGTCCTTTCCTTCCACGAAATTGCGGCGCCTTAATCTGAGCTACTCTATTTCACGCTCCCCTTGCCATGACCGAAATTGGCCATCGCGCTATACTTAGAAGATGCGAAATTCAGCCGGAGAGCCGCAGAGGCACGGGACGACGGTGCTCTGCGTGCGCAAAGACAACAAAGTTGTGCTCATCGCCGATGGCCAGGTCACGTTCGGCGATCACGTCCTGAAGCACACGGCCAGGAAAACACGCCGCCTTTACAACGACAAGGTCGTCGCCGGTTTTGCCGGATCGACCGCGGACGCCCTCTCGCTCTTCGAGCGCTTTGAGGGCAAGCTCCAGGAGCATTCGGGCAATCTCCAAAAGGCCTCCGTGGAACTGGCCAAGGAGTGGCGCAAGGACCGCGCCCTGCGCCACCTGGAAGCGCTGTTGATTGTTGCCGATGCCAAAGCCACCTTCGTGCTCTCCGGCAATGGCGATGTGATCGAACCGGATGACGGGCTCTGCGCCATCGGCTCCGGCGGCATGTACGCACTCTCCGCTGCGCGCGCGCTGCTGAAACATTCAAAGCTCGCCATCAAGGATCTCGCCCTCGAGGCCATGCGCATCGCCAGTGAAATTTGCATTTATACGAACGAGAATTTTACCGTCGAGGAAATCTGAGAGCTGGCGCCGGGCACGCACTCCGCGGCGCATGCAAGGAATCGAACCTAAATGAGCAAGTCTGAAAAAGAGATCACGATATTCCCGGTAGCAAACGGCAACGTCCGTCCGGAAGAGGAGGAACTCCTCCCCGCGCTGGACGACATGACCCCGCGCGAAATCGTGAAGGAGCTCGATAAGTACATCATTGGGCAGGCGGCGGCCAAGCGCGCGGTCGCCGTGGCACTCCGGAACCGCGTGCGCCGTCAAAAGCTGCCCCCGGAAATTGCCGAGGACGTGCTTCCGAAAAATATTCTGATGATTGGACCTACCGGAGTGGGCAAGACGGAAATCGCCCGCCGCCTGGCCCGCCTGGCTGGCTGTCCGTTTGTGAAGGTGGAAGCCTCCAAGTATACCGAAGTCGGCTATGTGGGACGCGACGTCGAGTCCATGGTCCGCGACCTCGTCGAAACCTCCATAGACATGGTTCGCGAAGAAAAGCTCGATGAGGTTGCCGACCGCGCCGAAGAGTCTGCCGAAGAGCGCATCCTCGATCTGCTGCTTCCGCTCCCTCCGGCGCCTGCGGAGGGCACGCCCGAGAGCGAATTGGCCGCCCAGCGCGAGCAGACCAAGCGCACGCGGGAAAAATTGCGCGCGCAATTGCGCGAAGGCAAACTCGACCAGCGCCTGGTCGACCTGGAAGTCCGCGAACGCGCCATGCCCTCCTTCGAGATTATTTCCAATCAGGGCATTGAGGAGATGGACGTCAACATCAAGGACATGCTCAGCGGCTTCTTCGGGCAGCAGAAGAAGAAGCGGAAGATGAGTGTCGCCGACGCGTTCGAATATCTGATCCAGGAAGAGGAGAACAAGCTCCTGGATATGGAGCAGGTCACGCGCGTCGCCGTCGAACGCGCCGAGCAAATGGGCATCATCTTCGTCGATGAAATCGACAAGGTGGCCGGGCGTGAATCCGGCCACGGCCCGGACGTCTCCCGCGAGGGCGTGCAGCGCGACATCCTGCCGATCATCGAAGGCACCACGGTCAACACGCGCTACGGCATGATCCGCACCGATCACATCCTCTTCATCGCCGCCGGCGCCTTCCACGTCACCAAGCCTTCCGACCTCATTCCCGAACTCCAGGGCCGCCTTCCCATCCGCGTGGAAATGCAGTCCCTTAAGGAAGAAGACTTTGTCCGCATCCTCACGGAACCGAAAAACGCCCTCATCAAGCAATACATTGCCCTGCTGGACACGGAAGGCCTCAAACTTCAGTTTACCGAGGACGCCGTGCAGGCCATCGCGCGGTTCGCCACCAGCGTCAACGAGCAAACCGAGAACATCGGCGCGCGCCGTCTGCACACGATTTTGGAAAAGGTTCTGGACGAGCTTTCGTTTGAGGCTCCCGACCTGAAGAAAAAGACCGTCAAAATCGATGCGGCTTACGTGGACAAGCAGCTTGCGGATATCGTGAAAAACCAGGATCTGAGCCGTTACATCCTGTAGAATCCGAAAATCGAAAATGGAAATCCGAAACTCGCGCACGGTGAGGCATCGTAGAAGCAGGTGGAACGATTTTCGGAGCGCGGAACTTGGGATTTCTCTTCTTGTATTTCTTTTCGCTGCAGGCTGCGGAGCACCCGGTGAACCGGTTCCCCCTTCCCCGCCGATTCCCGTTGCGGTGGCCGACCTCGCGGCCCATCAGGTCGGTGACGGCGTTCTTCTGACATTTACGCCCCCCAACAAAAGCACGCTGGGCAAACGGCTCACGGAAATGCCAACGCTGGAAGTGCTGCGCGGATCGTTGCGGCCCGACGGCACGCCGGACCCAAGATCCTTCCGCGTCGTCGATACCGTTCCCGGCTCGCTGCTCAACGGTTACGTGCAACAAAGCAAAGTCCAGTTTCTCGATCCCATCTCGCCGGAGGAAACACGCACGCACCCGGGGGAAACGGTTCTCTACCGCGTGCGCACCAGGGTCAGCCAGAAAAAAGCTTCCCCGGATTCCAACGGCGCTTCCCTGAATTTGTACCCAGTCCCAGAGCGTATCGATTCGCTGGATACACGCGTGACGGAAAGCAGCATTCAATTGAAATGGGCTGCGCCGAAGCGCACGTCCGCCGGGGAATCGCTGCCAGCCATTCAGGAATATCGCGTCTATCGCGGAGAGCTGGATCCTGCCTCTGCGCCTGCTGCGGAAAAGGACCTGCACACAGCGGTCTGGAAACTGCCTCTCCTGCAGATTGCCACCACCACGGCTCCGGAATATCAGGACGCCGAGTTCGAATTCGGAAAAACCTACGCCTATATCGTGCGCAGCGCGATCAACGAAAATGGCGCCTTGCTGGAATCGGCTGATTCCCGGCCGATGATTGTGGCTCCGAAGGACATCTTCCCCCCTTCGGCGCCACGAGACGTGGTTGCCGCAGTGCTCCCCGGCGCCAGCGCAGGCAGTTTTGTGGTGGATCTTTCCTGGTCCATCAATTTGGAAACCGACCTGGCGGGCTACCGCATCTATCGTAGTGACCGTGAAGGCACGAGAGGGCAATTGCTTACCCCAGATCTATTGCCCTCATCGGCCTATCGTGATACGTCTGTGTCCAGCGCTCGGCGTTATTGGTACACGGTGACGGCCGTGGATCATGCCGGCAATGAGAGCGCTCCCAGCGCGGTCCTGCTCGCGGAGGTTCCGTAACTCTCTCATGCGCGCCGGGTTCAACGAGTTTCGGTATATCTGGTGGGGAGTTCGACACCCATGCCAGTAATGGCCAAGTTTCCAGGCTATAGTTCGCTCGATTTTTTGAAAAATGTTGCCGTGCGCACGGGCATCTACGCAGGCCTCTCCCTCTCCTCCATCTTTACAGCCTGGATCCTGATCGCGAATCGTGCGCGGTTCCTCGAGCCCTTCGCCATGGAACGCAACATCGTTGCTGCCTCTCTCCTCATCCTCTTCGCCTGCATTCCCCTGCTGCGGTTTTACCGTTCTCCGGCTGAACTCCTAATCTCCGGCCTGCTCGGCTGGGGGCTGTTGACGCTGACCTACCGCATCCTCTGCCCCGTGTTCGCTTTGCTCGATCAGTATTACAGCGCTATCCATGTCTTCGTTCTCGGTGCGGTCAGCTATTTGATCTTTGCCACACTCTCCTGGATCGGCACGATCATTTGGAGAGTTCGCGCCACAGACAGCTCTCATACGCATCACTGAGCAAGCCGCCACCGCATGAAATTTTGCAGGTTTTTGCCACGCCCGACCGTGGCCGGACGCACGACTTTCCCTTCCAATAGCCTGTGGGATTTGGATTCGGACGCCGTCCGGGGAATTGTGGGGCCTCCCTGGGGGACATGGCGGGAGACGTCGGCGTGTTGCGCAATTCAGTGCATTCCCCTTACAGCTGGCTTCGCGCGTCTGCGCGGTTCCGGTAAAATAGGCATTCGGAGGAGCAAGTGCCGTTCGAACTCTTTGGTCCAAATTCCGGGCCCAAGGATCCGACGCGAACGCGGAGAAAGCATCCGGGAGGGGATTTGTTTGAATTACTTGGAACGGTGCTAGCAGGGAAAAGTTGGAATGGCACAAGGACGCTGTCCCGTCAGTAAAGCGGCTGCCACTTCGGAGTCCTTCCCGATGCCAATTTCAATGGACGATTATTCCTGCAAGGGGTAGAAAGTTGAAAGAACTGCTCGCCGACTGGAAATTAATGCTTGCCTTGGGCAGCGGAACCGTTCTCGCCCTGGTTTTGATTGTCTTCGCTTTCGTGCGTCCGAGGGTCAATCCCGAAGAAGCCGAACGCAAGCGCAGACTCCACCTGAACCACATCGGCCGAATCGCGGAAGGCCAGGTTGTAGATCTCTCCGAGCAGCCGGCTCCCCCCGCCGAAAAGCGCCGCGGCCTGCTGGGCTCGCGGTCGCGCCCGCTCCACGACCCGCAGCCGCGCTGCATGGTCTCCTACAGCTACTCCATTTCGGGCGTGACGTATCACACCGCGCAGGACGTTACCGGTCTGGAAAGCCAGGTGCGCTTTGACCGCTTAATGGCCGGACAACAGGCCAGTGTGAAATACGATCCCTCCAATCCCAGCGATTCCATCCTGGTCGCGGACGATTGGTCCGGCTTGCGGTAAGTTCCATCTGCTCCAGCCTTGCCTCGCTTGAGTCGCGTACCGATTTCACTCCGATTGCGTTATCCTTTGGCTGCAGCCCGTTTATCCGCGGACCCGCGCTTATGAAACACGTTCTGTTGGCCGTCCTGACGACACTCTTAATAGTGGCCATGACCCTCAGCGCCATGGTCATTCTGGTTCGCGCCACGCTATACGTCACCGCCATCCAATCGCCCCTGCCGCGTGCGGGAGCCATGGCTGCGGAGCTACTTCTCGGAGTGGTTCTGCTGCTCGGTACGGTTTGGCTGGCCACCCATCTCGCTGTGCTCATCTTTGCACCGAAACCCACATCCCCCGATGGAGGCCGCCTGGGATGAGAATGTCCCGCTGAATGTAATCAACGGATGAATTGCACCTTGTGAGAAATGCGGGTTGGTTGGCTTATCGCACAACTCAAAATCACACTTCCAGTCCGCAACTTAATTCGGGCGCTGAGCCCATGGGAGTGGTGGCAAGTCCAGTCCGCACCATCTACCGGTGCGCGGTCCTGTAACTGAACAGTTTTTGGCATTCTTGCCGGAGAAAACCGCCGGCGACGGGGATGGGATGATTGCCCTTCTCGAAGACAAGCCGGCAGGGGATGAGACAAGCCCGCCACTTGCGGTCTTCCGTACCGTGCTTGCGGCCATAAGTGGCAATGTCTTCTTGGGAAACGCCGTAGACGACCGCGCCAATTCTGGACCAGACGCAGGCACCGGCGCACATGGCACAGGGTTCGTGCGTGGAGTAGAGGACGAAGTCGGGCAGATAGCGGCCATAGCCGCTTGATACGTATTTGAGTGTCTCCAACTCTACATGTTTGATGCTTGATCCCGAAGTTTTTACTCGGTTACCGGCGCTGGCAATGACCACTTCGCGCCCGCCCACAATTCGTGTAACGACCGCGCCAATGGGATAGTCGCCTCGGTCACCGGCGCGTTTGGCCTCCGAGATAGCCAGCTCCATGAACTTCTTTCGCGGTTTGTAGGATGGAAGGATCATGTAGCTAGATTATATCCGTTTGTCGCCAGTGTTTCTCAGGATAGGCGCACATGTCCGGTTATGGCGTAATCGAAAACTGACTCATGACTGGGCTGCCTGCTCGCTGGCAGTCTTCCCACTCCTGCGCTACAATGTTCGCTATTGATGCAGGGCCCTTCGCTTCGGCCTGCATGCGGACAAGAACATGCTTCAGCCCCATATCATCCCTGCCGTTTAATCCGCATCTAACGCGGAACTGAAATCTACTTAGTTTTCTATTCTTTTGTCTTTTGGCGGCGCGGGCGTTTCCTATTGCATACGGGCTCGCGCAGAAATACATGGGATCTTATGGATTCGCCGGAAATTGTTCTTGCCTCGCCGCCCGCTGCGTTTTGGGGCTCCATCCGCGAAGCGCTCCGCGGCTCGCACCAGGACTTCACCAAGGGCAACTTGAATCGCGCCGTTGTTCTCCTGGCCATTCCCATGGTTTTGGAAATGGCGCTGGAATCGCTCTTCGCCGTCGTGGACGTTTTCTGGGTCGGGCGGCTGGGTGCGGATTCAGTCGCCACTGTAGGCCTGACCGAATCCCTGCTGAGCCTGGTTTTTGCCGTGGGCTTCGGCCTCAGCCTCTCGACAACGGCCATGGTCGCACGACGCATCGGTGAAAAGGACCCTACCGCTGCCGCGGTCGCGGGGGTGCAAGCAATCTACATTGGGTTGGGCACTTCGCTGGTGTTTGGGCTGCCGTGCTGGTTCTACGCCCCTCGAATGCTGCAGCTCATGGGCGCCTCGCCGCAAATTGTTGCCACGGGCTCCGGCTACGCGCGCATCGCCCTGGGCGGCTGCGGCGCGATCCTCATGTTATTTCTGAACAACGCCATTTTCCGCGGCGCGGGAGAAGCAGCGGTCGCGATGCGGCTCCTCTGGGTCTCGAACATTATCAACCTTGTTCTCGATCCCTGCTTGATCTTCGGCTGGGGCCCCTTCCCGAAGCTCGGCGTTACCGGCGCGGCTCTGGCCACCTTCACCGGCCGTAGCATCGGCGTGCTCTACCAGTTCTATCGCTTGCTGCACGGCACGGAGCGCATCCGCATTTTGCTCAACCAGATTCATTTGAGGCTCGCCGTATTGCTGCGCCTGCTGCGCGTCTCGCTTACCGGCATTCTGCAATTCACGATTGCCGACGTTAGTTGGATCGCCATGGTACGCATCGTCAGTGTGTTCGGTTCCGCGGCACTCGCCAGCTACACCATTGCCATTCGCATCATGATCTTCGTCATTCTGCCCAGTTGGGGCCTCAGCAACGCCGCCGCAACGCTGGTAGGGCAGAATCTTGGCGCCAAGCAACCGGAGCGCGCCGAGCAGTCCGTTTGGCGCACCGGGCTCTACAACATGTTTTTCCTCGGCGGAGTGGGAATTTTCTTCATCATCTTCGCCGAGCCCATCATCCGCCTTTTCACCAGCGATCCCGCCGTTGTGCCGCTGGGGGTCTCCTGCCTGCGCATCCTCAGCTACGGCAATGTTGGCTACGCCTACGGCATGGTTATGCTGCAGGCCTTCAACGGCGCTGGCGACACGGTCACGCCCACAATCGTGAATTTCTTCGGCTTCTGGCTGCTAGAAATTCCTTTGGCCTACGGTTTGGCGATTCCGCTGAAAATGCACACCAATGGCGTGTACTACTCCATCGTGATTGCCGAAGCGGCGATCGCCGCTGCCGGCGTGCTCTTGTTCCGCCGTGGCCGTTGGAAGCGCCAGCAGATCTGAGGTTCTCTGGCCTTGGCCGTAGCGCTGCTCTTACTTCTGCAGCCTATTCTTGGAATCGGGGAAGGCGCTGGCGAATGTACCGCGCAAGCATGTTCAATCTCTCAGCGTTTTGGTAAACTCGGCTGCATGAAGCGCGAATTCACCTCTGTCATTGAGAAACGCGGCAAATGGTACATAGCCTACGTGGAAGAAATTCCCGGGGTGAATACCCAAGGCCGCACTCTTGCGGAGGCGCGCCGCAACCTCAAAGAAGCGCTCACCCTTGTGCTCGAAGCTAATCGCGCACTCTCCGCGAAGGATCGCTCACCAGCCGCGAAACGAGAACTAATCACTGTGACGGTGTGAGCTCTGGCCGTGAAACGGCGTGATCTCTTGCACCACCTGGCAACCCACGGATGTGAACTGCTCCGGGAAGGAGCACGGCACTCCATTTATTACAATCCAAGAACTGCCGCAACATCGAGCGTTCCCAGGCACACTGAGATCAATGATTTCCTTGCGCGCAAGATTTGCAGGGACCTGGGAATTCCCATGCCGTAGGCTGTTCTTCCCTTATTTCAGAAGGCACTCCCGCAAAAACTGGATGGTGGCGTAAAACCGAGAATCCTGATTCTGCTTTTTCTGGAAGCTGCGGCCCTCGTCCTTCACCATGATGGTGCCCCTTTTCATACACCGCGCACGTTAGGACACGCGTACCACAGGTAATCCTGGGAGGCAGTTGCTCGCGTGATAGAATCCGCCTGGTTGCCCGATCTTCTATGTTCCGGAAAATCCTGATCGCCAATCGCGGTGAAATTGCTGTGCGCATTCTGCGCGCCTGCCGCGAAATGGGTATCCCTACCGTGGTCGTTTTCAGCGACGTGGATCGGTCCGCACTTCATGTGCGCTTGGCCGATGAAGTCTACCCCATTGGCCCAGCTCCTTCCCGGGAAAGTTATTTGTGCATCGACAAATTGTTGGACGTGGCCGCCAAGGCCGGCTGTGACGCGCTGCATCCAGGCTATGGTTTTCTTGCCGAAAACCCCACGCTGGCTCGCTCTTGCTTCGATGCCGGCCTCACCTTCATCGGACCGCCTGCCGAAGCCATGGAACTGATGGGCTCGAAAACCGCGGGCAAGCAGCTCGCGCGCCGCTGCGACGTCGCCACCGTTCCTGGCACGGACGATCCCATCGAAAATCCCGAAGAGGCTCAGTCGCTGGCCCGCAGCATGGGCTATCCCGTCGTCTTGAAAGCGGTAGCCGGTGGAGGTGGCAAGGGCATGCGCATCGTTCCGAATGACGCGACGTTTGCTGGAGCCTGGCGTGACGCCTGCTCCGAAGCCCTCAATGCCTTCGACGACTCGAGCCTCTTCCTCGAAAAATATCTGCCGGGCCCGCGGCACATCGAAATTCAGGTTTTGGCCGATGCGCATGGCCGCGTCGTCTCTCTCGGCGAGCGCGAATGTTCCGTGCAGCGCCGATATCAGAAGCTGATCGAGGAAGCTCCCTCAACCGTCGTCACTCCCGAGCTGCGCCGGAAGATGGGCGAGGCCGCCGTGAGGCTGGCGCGCGCCGGCGGCTACGTGAATGCCGGCACCGTCGAGTTCCTGGTGGACGCTGACCTCAATTTCTATTTTCTCGAAGTGAATGCCCGCCTCCAGGTTGAGCATCCCGTCACCGAGCAAGTCACCGGCCTCGATCTCGTCAAACTCCAGATTGCCATCGCCGCTGGGCACCGCTTGCCCTTCGCCTGGGAAAGCATCACACCCCGCGGCCACGCCATGGAGGTCCGTCTCTACGCGGAAGATCCCGATAACAATTTCTTTCCTTCCCCAGGAAAACTTTTGTCGCGCCATGCGCCCACGGGGCCGGGCATCCGTCTCGACGAAGGAGTCTACGAGGGCTACACCGTCCCGATGGAATATGATCCCCTGCTGAGCAAGCTCATTGCCTGGGGCAACAGCCGCGAGGAGACCATCGCCCGCCTTCGCCGCGCTCTCGACGAATACACCATCACCGGCATTCGCACCAACGTCAGTCTCTTCCGCCGCATTCTCGGCGAACCCGAGTTTCTCCGCGGAGAAATTCACACCACATGGCTCGATGAACTCCTGGCCCGCCCCCGTCCGCCGGCCACTCCTCCGCGCCCCGGAACGGAAGCAGCCGCCGTCATTGCTGCCGCGCTGTGGCACACCGTGCAATATAACGGTCCTTCGAACACTGAGCCCGAAGCCCAAGCCACTCCTTCCCGCTGGAAAATGGAAGGCCGCCGCGAGCAATTGGATCGCACGCCATGAAAATTGAAGTCCTTTTGAACGGGGTCGCAGGCCCAAAGAGACGGACCGTGGAGCTGGAACCAGAAGGCGGAGGCTACCGCATCCTTCTCGATGGCCAGGCCGTGAATGCCGACGCCGTGGTGATTGCCCCGTACACGATTTCGATTATTCTTGACGCCCAATCCTTCGAAGTGCATGTCGCTCCATCGCTGGATGGGAAAATCAAGCTCCAGTGCGGGCCCCATGAGTTCACCGCCGAAATCCAAGACCAGCGCGCCTAGCGAGGCCGCCGTCAAGGTGCGCCGGAGGCGGAAGGCCGCCAACAAGTCGTCGCGCCCATGCCCGGCAAAGTGATTGGTCTGCTCGTGAAAGTGGGTGACGACGTCGAAGCTGGTCAAGGACTCGTGGTCGTCGAAGCCATGAAGATGCAAAACGAAATTCGCTCTCCAAAGAAAGGGAAAGTGGAGCGCCTGCAAGCCAAGGAAGGTCAAAACGTCAACGCTGGCGAGGTTCTCGCCTGGCTCGAATAATCCGAGACCACTCCGGACACACCGAGCCGCCGCCGGTTCAAATTCTGCGAAAATGTCCTTGGGATTTTATTCCGTGTTCGTTGGCTGTGAGGTTGCGGACCCGGCGGGCGTCGCTGCTGCCGGCAGGCTGGACTTCGCCGCATCCGGCAGTTTCCCCGCAGCTTCGATGACTTGCAGAGCCAGGTAGTTGGTCACGTGGGCTTCATCGCGCGCCACCGCCAGGTAGGCGTTCCGCAGCAACTGTTCCTTACGGTTCCGCAGCGTGTCCCGCACCGTCTGCTGCACCTGCGGGTCATTCAAGCCGCGCTGCCCGGCCGCTTCCCGCGCGACCAGCTTCAGGATGCGAATGCTGTCCTTCAACTGAATCGGCGGGCTCACCTGTCCCGGCTTCATGCTCAGGACCAATTTCTTCAGCAGCGGATCCGTCTGCGGCGCGTTGAGCGATGATTCCGGAATATAACCCAGGTCCCCGCCCGTCGCCGCTGTGTTCGGGTCCTCGGAATAGTCCATCGCCAGTTGCGCAAAATCGGCGCCGCTATTCAGCCTGTCCTGCAGCATTTTGGCTTTGCGCTGCGCTTCCGCTTCATTCGTTGCGTCGTCGTTCTTGCGGTTGCGGATCAGCGGATCTTTGCGCGGCGTAATCACGATCTGCGAAATGCGGTATTGCGGCTCCGCGACATTGAACTGGTTGCGGTTCGCATTGTAAAAATCCGACACGTCCTGATCTGTGATCGTGACTTTCGCGGCCACTTCCCGGTTCAGCAGTTTTTGAATGGACAACTGCCGCCGCAGGTCGCGTTTCAGGTCGTCCACGGTCATGCCGCCGTCTTTCAGCTTCCTCTGGAATTCGTCCTCGGTATAACCACTCTTTAGCTCCGTGAACTTGTCTTCCACTTCACCGTCGCTTGCTTCCAGATTCACTTTCTTGGCACGCTCGAGAAGGATCTCATTGTTGATTAGTTGTTCCACCACGTTGAGCTTGCCGGAGAGAATTTCTTCGGGGGAAGTTTCCTGGGCCTCGGGATTGAACCGCGAACGGTAGTATTTCTCGACCTCGTCCCGTTTGATTTCCGTCCCGTTCACCACCGCCCACGCATCCGGCGCATGGTGCTCCTGCTGCTTGCACCCCGAGACCAGGGACAACAGCAGCGCCGCCGCGGGCAACAATGCCGCGCCGCGATGAATCGCTCTGCTGTTTCTCTGCAATCTGCTTGCGGGATTCAAGGGAAAGTTCAAGGGTTTGCTCAGGCGGCTTTTTTCACACGGCCAAGGCGAATGCATGCCGTGCACACACGAACCTGTTTGCGCACTCCATCGACCACCGCACGCACGCGCTTCAGATTCGGGTTCCAACGGCGGCGCCGCGTGTTGTTGGCGTGGCTGACCACGTTCCCGTAATGCGGCGCTTTACCGCAAATCTCACACTTCAATGCCATGAGGTTGCACTTCCAAAACTTCAAAAGATAGAAAACAAGACGCTTAATTGTACCAGATGCCACCCAAAACGCAAAACGCTTCTGCCCCCAGCTAATGGCTCAGTTTCCGGTTTTGGATCAATACCCGGAGAAGCAAATTTTTGACTGGATCAAAACGGGGGGCAGGTCATTGGCAAGTTTCTGCCACGGGGCAATCTTGAGCGTCCGCGACAACGGTCGGCGGAAACCGACTGGCAGGCGGTTTGCCCTTAGTTTTGTTAGAATCTGGCAACGGAGGGCATTATCTTTGGAGCGGTTAGGCAAATACGAAATCCTCTCGGAAATTGGCCGCGGGGCGATGGGAGCCGTCTACAAGGCCCGCGACCCCCTCATAAACCGTCTTGTCGCTATCAAGACCATTACCATGGGCTTGAGTCCGGAAGCCAATTCCCTAGAGCGCTTTTATCAGGAAGCGCGTTCCGCCGGGGCCCTTCAGCATCCCAATATCATCACGATCTACGAGTTGGGGCAGGAAAAGAATACGCCTTTCATAGCGATGGAGTACATCGAGGGTGGCAGCCTCGATCGAATCATCGAGCAGCATCTGGTTGTCCCGTTGTCGCTGAGGTTGGGCTACATCGTCCACGTATGCGAAGCTCTCTCCTACGCGCATAGCCATAATGTCATCCATCGCGACATCAAACCGGGCAATATCATGGTCACCAAAGGGGGCGTGGTAAAGGTGGTTGACTTCGGTATCGCTCGCCTTACCGACATGTCCCTGACGCAGACGAAGATGATGATCGGGTCCCGTGCCTACATGTCACCCCAGTTGTACAAGGGCGAACGCGCCGATGCGCGCGCCGACATCTGGGCGGTCGGCGTGACGCTTTACGAATTGCTCGCCTATCAGCGGCCCTTTAAGGGCGATAGCGAAGCCGAGTTGATGTACCACATCATGAATGACAACCCTCCCACACTTCAATCGCTGGGGGTGGAATGTTCGGATGAGTTGGCCCGCATTATCCGAGTGATGCTGGAAAAAAAAGCCGAAGATCGCTACCAGTCCATGGAAGATGTTTTGCGCGACCTCGAGCCTCTCTGGAAAGCTGCTCAGCAGTCCACAGTCGCCGGTTTGCTGGCAGATTCGCACTCCTTGGTGGCCGCCAACGACTTGCAGAGAGCCCAGGCGCTACTCCGAAAGGCCCTGCAGATTGACACTTCGAATACCCAGGCCAAGAGTCTACTCGAAAAAATCACTACCGAACTACGCCGCACCGAGATTCTCCCCAAATTGAACGAACATCTCGATCGTGGGCAGAGCTTCTTGCAGTCCGGGAAACTGCGCGAAGCCCGCCATGAGGCGGAATCGGCCCTCGGTTTGGACTCGCGTCACGAGCCCGCCCGGCTTCTCTTTTCCCAAGTCGAGGCTGCCGCTGCCCGCGTCCAGGAGGTCGAGCAAAAGCTGCGCCTCACAAAACAGCGCCTGGCTGAAGGGGCCCTTACGGAAGCAGCCGCAGCACTTGGCCTTGCCCTTCAACTCGACAGTGCCAATTCCCAAGCGCAGGAATTGCGCCGTCAGATTGAGGAAGAGCGCAACCGCAGGGAAAAGCGCAAGAAACTCAGCGAGTTATTGCATCAGGCGCGCACTCTGTGGACGGCGCTCAGCTACGAGGAGTGTCTCTCCGTCGTTGCCAATGGGCTCAAGGAATTCCCCAACGAAGCGGAACTGCTGAAGCTTCAGGAAATGGCCCGTCGCGACCTGGAAGATTTGCAGAAGCAGCGCCAACTGGGCGAAGTCCGCAAGTTGCTCGGCCAACAGGAATTTGCCGAAGCCAGGAAGATGATCGAAGCGCTCGCCAGGGAGCACCCGCAGGACTCTGCCGTAAAAAGCCTTCAGTCGATCGTGTTGGACAATGAGCGCGAACACCAAAAGGGCATGCGATTTACCAGCGAGATCGCTGCCCTGAGGACGCTTCTGGGCAGCGGCAAGCTCAGTGAGGCCCTCGCCAAGGGCCAGGTGCTTCTCCGTGAGTATCCCGAGGAATTCGAACTTAAGGAACTCGTGTTCTATGCGCGCGAGGAGATCGCGCAGCAGGAGCAGCACCAGAAGGAAAAGAATCTGGAAAAACAGATTCGGAGCTTCCTCGACCGGGAAAACTACAAGGAAGCCGAAGCCGCCGCCAAGCGCGCCGCGCAGGAATTTCCAAAGCAGGAGCTGTTTCAAAAGTACGCTGAAGAAGCCGGGCAAAAGAGACATGCTCAGGAGCAAAGTGAGCGGGCGCGACGGGAAATGCAGCGGCGCATCGAAGAGATCCGCAGCAAGCTTAGCCAAGAAAAAATCTCGGATGCCATCACGCTGGCTCAGCGGACCATCGTGAGCTTCGGCCCGGATCCCAATGTTACTCAACTGCTGCAGACCGCGACCAGCAAACTGGCGGATCGCAAGAAGAAGGAAGATCAGGATCATCGGATCGCCACCGCTCAGACCATGATTGAGGCCGGAGACTTCAGCGGCGCCACGCAGGTCTTGAACCAGGCGATGGCTACGCAAATCTTTGAACGCTCCGATCCACGTGTCCAGCGACAACTGCGAACGATTGAAGAGCTGTCGGGCTCGGCTACATCCCGGCCGCCGGCACAGCAGTACCGCGTTCCGGTTCCGTCCCCGCCCGGCAAACCCATTGCCGACACGGGTCCCAAGGAATCCAAAGTATCAGCTGCCGCCGCAAATTGGCGGATGACCGTCGAACTTTGGGTGGAGAAATTGTCTGGAAATCGAACGCAGGCGCAGGCTCTTGTCAAAAGACCGGCTGCGCTCGCGGGCATTGGCGGATTCTTGCTCCTCCTAATCGTGATTGCTATCGTCGCCGGACATTTGCGGGGCCCCAGCGAAAAGGAGAAACTGATCCGCAATCAGGCTGTGCAGCTCTGGAAGGATCGTCAATTCGACCGGGCGGAGCAGTCCTGGCGGCAACTCGAACAAATGCAAGGCTTCTATCGCACGGAAGCGAGCCACCAGCTCAGTGAGATACAGCAAAAACGCGAATCTGAAACCCACCGATTTGCTGAAGGCATATCCCTCAAAGAGCAAAAAAACTATGCCGGCGCGGCCCAGGCCTTCCAGGATGTGGCCGCGATGAATCTCTGGCTCGTTGACGAAGCCCAGCGCGAACTCGCACTCGTCCAGGCTTTGGGAAGCACGGAAGACGTTCACACGGTCGAAAAACAGCATTTCGATCAGGGCGAAAAACTTTACCAGAGCGGCGATTTCGAAAACGCCCGCACGGAGTTTCAAACCGTGGAGAGCTTGAACGTCGCGGATTCGACGCTGAGGCCGCAGGCGGAGAAATACTTGAAAAAAATGCGGCAGGCCGCCGACACCAAGAAACTATATGAAGCCGCGCTCGCAGACATCAAGAATGAAGATTGGACGGGGGCTACGGGGCAGTTGCAAGAAGTATTGGACCGCAAAGGGGCAATGAGCGGCGAAGCAAAGCGGCAGCTCTCGGATGTCGCCGTGGCGCAAAAGGCGGTGGACACCTTTAACCAATCATTACAAGCAGGCGCGTTCCGCAGCGCAAGAAATCAGCTCGACAATATGCAGTGGCCGAAAACAAAAGCAAGACTTCTGCAGGAATTGCAGTCCGCCGAAAGGCTACAGGCGAAAAGCATCGAGAACCGAGCGAAGGGTTTGCAGGCCGGTAGCGACCTCGCAGGGCTTGCACGGCTCCAGGACGAACTGCACAATTTTCAGGGGCGGGTCGAGGAGCCTGAACTCGAGAAATGGGCCAAGGATTTTGACAAATGGCTTGTGGAGGCGCAGCAGAAAATACGAGAAGAACAGGGTGACAAGGCCGCTTTCGAAGCAGCAGTCAGCGACTTCAACGCGGCGAAAGACAAGGGCGATTTGAACCGCATGACCCATGAAGTTCTCCCAAAGTTCCAAAAAATCGCCAAGAGCTCCGGCGCGTACGGCAACCAGGCGCAGACGTACGTGAGCAACACGATTCCCGCGGCGGTGCAAGAGATGACAAAGACTCTGGGTCCGGGGAAAGTGATGGTTCCTCCGATCGTGTGCGCCGGGGGGCAGAGCGCCGCCGCGGTTGCCGCCAATCCGCAAGTCATGACCTGCGGGAAATTGGATGCGGATGTTTCCATGCAATGGCTGGGAGCGCCGATGGTTGAATTTCCGAGTTCGGCGAATCAACCGGGAAAATTACCGTATACGCTTCGCCTGATCGTGACCGTCGAGGCGAGCGGTAAAGTAAAAGTTGAGAAGGACGGGGACGCCGACAAGGATTTTCTGAAAAAGGCGAAAGATGCCTCAAAAAACTGGAAAGCCACCATTCCCAAGTCCGGCGGGAAGCCGGTGAGCGTGAGCTTCCCGCTTGCGATTACGTTTTCGAAGTAGCCTCATGCTGATCGCACTTCGGTCTGCTAAGACAAGATAATGCGCTACCCGAAAACCGAGGAAGAGAGATTAGTGAAAGACGAGCGTCGTTTATCAAAGATTGTTCCCATCCCCTTAGCACGGGCATCCTTCTCCGAACTCGATTCGCGCCGATATGCCTGACTAGTCGGAAACGGACCACTACCGAAGATTTGCAAGCTTAGAGTTCACGGCTGACGTGAAAGAGGAAGAGGACAGAGAGTTGCAAATCGCGGAAGAGGTTTAAAGGCACCATGAAGACGGGGATACGGAAGAAGCTGCGCTCGTCCCAGTGCTGGCGGACCGTGGCCCAGAAGGCTTGAAGATCAGCGCGGGTGTAGACCTTATTGGGGACGACGAGAGGGCTCCACTTGGCCCAGAAAAGCTGGACTTTCGAGGGAACGTGGAGCGAAGGGAAATGCTCCTTGGCGCGGAGGAAGGCGGACTGGAGATCGGTGAGCTTGAACTGATCGTATTTTCCCCGAAGCCTGACGAGCTCCTCGACGACGCGCTGTTCCGCTGCCGAAGGATGACGGGTCTGCAGCCAGAGTTCTTCCATCTCCGCGAGGACGCGGAGCATGCCTCGGAGATCGCGGAAAGCTTCCTTGATGCGAGCCGGGTAATAGTCCCATGGGGAAAGAACAGGGAGGCCGGGGCGACGCGTGGTGCGGCCTTTGAGGCGGAAGTAACCGCACATCATGGGATGGCGGCCTTCGGTCTGAATGGAATTCTTGTACCAAATGAAGCGGAGGAAATTGTTCCAGTAATTGGCGCGTGAGCCGCGGCGCAAGACTTCCTTCATGTTCTCAAGGCTGTAAAAGGTGCGCCAGGCCTCGAAATAGGTTTCTTTCCAAGAGCCATCCTTCAGGTAAGGATGGTGAGTCACTTCATGCTGGGAATCGTAGAGATTGAAATCGGGGTGCATCCACTCTCCGCGACGCATCATGTGGAGGTGATCCATGGAGCCGGGCAAAGGCATGAGGATGAAGAAGGAGGCGTGGTCGGGGCGGACCTCATGCATGAGGAATTTCAAGTCGCGGCGGATGGAATCGACGGTGTCGAAGGGGAAGCCGAGGATGTAGCCGACGTGCGTGGAAATGTCCGAATCGCGGTAGGCCTGAATGAGCTGGCGGTATTCGCTGACCTGATTCTGTTTTTTGCCGGCGGCGGCGAGATTGCCAGGATCGACGCTCTCCATGCCGATGAAGACATTGATGCAGCCTGCTTGGCGCGCCTTGGCGACGAAGTTCTTGATTTTCCAGGAGAGGACATCAACTTGCATCATGAATTCAACGGGGATTTGCTCCTCGGCGCGAAGGCGAATGAGGGCGTCGAAGATGGCTTCCCAATTCTTGTTGCGGGCAAAATTATCGTCGGTGAAGAAATAGAAAGTGATGCCATTTTCGCGGTAGTTCTTGCGGATGGACTCGGCGATGTAGTCCGCGGAGCGGAAGCGCATCTTGCGGCCCTGAACATTGATGATGGTGCAGAAGGTGCATTCAAACGGGCAGCCGCGGCCACAATCAAGGGTGCCGAAGTTGGAGGCAACGAACTTGCGGAGATATTTTCTGCGAATGGCGGGGATGGGCTTGGTATAGAGATCGGGCTTGCTATTCAGGAAATCGTACATGGGCTTCAGGCGGCCGTTTACGGCATCGAGGAGGAGATCGCCCCAGGTCTCTTCGACCTCGCCCTTGACGATGGTGACGCCTTCGTTCATGAGTTGCTGGATGTCCGGCGGGATTTCGGGAAGAAGAGCAAGGTAGCCGCTGACGTGAAAGCCGCCGATCAGAACAGTGAGGCCGGCGCGACGAAAGGCATGAGCGAGATCGCAGGCGCGGGGGAATTGATTCGTTTGCACGCCGACGAGGCAGACAATGGTCTTGGCGAGACCCCAATACTGCGAACGGCAGATGCGCTTGACCGGGATTTTGTCGACTGTTTCATCGAAAAGGTGGACCTTGACGTTCCAGGAGTCGCCCAGACGATTTTGCCGGACAACGTCTTCGGTGAGCCCCGCAAGACAGGCGAGCGTATTGCTGGGAAGAACACCGCGAAAATGGCGCACAACATAGCCGTCATCGTCATACTGGGAAGGTTTGATGAGATAGAGGTGTAGGGTCTTTCGCATATCGCCGGCCAAGGTCGCAGCCCGACTCGCAGGCTGGAGCGAAGCCGGGGAAACCCATCAATCCTGCCACATCCTATGAAATGCGGCAAGACGAATCGATACTCCATCAGCCTGCTCGCAATCTGTCCACAAGTGTTGCCGATGTCCACTTCGCCCGGATTTTTTCGCGCCCGTATTTCGCCACGGGAACGAAGTTATTCAGCGCGAGGTCAACGTCCTTGCCGGACCGGCACTATCTAAATGGATGGAGATCACCCAGCGGAAGCGGCCAGCACCTCAAATTTTATGGGCAGGCGAACTCCAAGCTGGCCCAGCAAAGCCAGTCTGTCCCAGATGACCGTGGATTCCAGGATCTTTCCGCCCGCGATCAGATTGATTGTAATCCCGTTGAAGGAAACCTTTTTATCGGTCGGTGGCACTCCCAGAAGTTCGCCCTTGTGCGTCCCGGTAATTGTCCAGGCCACGACCATTTTGTCTTTCTCGCTAATGGTGTCGTCCACCGTAAACTTCAGGTCCGGCAGCCCGCTTAGGAATCGTTCCACCTGGCGTCGGTAGGCCGCAGGGCCCACTGCCGCGCCGGAAACCGACGGGTCTCCCAGCGCGTGAGTTTGGGCGATCACCTGATCGATGTATTCCAGTCTGCGCTCATTCCACACAGAGTTGTACAGGCGCCCAAACAATAGCTTGTGAGCGGCGGCAACGGACATGGCGACTTCCTCCTCTGGACCCACTGGTTCCAGCGTCGGCAGGGATGTGGCCCTGCCTCAAGGGCGGTCAGCCTGGAGGGCGGCAAGGCTTCGGGAGAGCCTACTCCCAATTCGACCGACATGCAACGCGCTATGCACCATGGCGTCGGCGCAGGGAATCTGCCTCCGGAGTTGGACAGCGACCGCCCTGCGCCAAATCTGTACGCAGGGACAGTTGGGCACCGCCACGCCGTTCGTTAGGCTGTTGCGGGAGTCCTGCACAATGCATTATTGCAACGCTATCTTTTCAACTGCCTCTGGGTGTCGGCCCAACCCTCGCGCCGGGAGGCATCCGCGACGATTCATGGGATTCGTTTCTCCACTTTTCTTACTCTTCGCTCTTTCTGGATGCGGCGGTATCGTCGATAATTCCGGTGGCCCACCTCCCTCTATAACCGTGGCCATTAGTCCGCCGTCCGCATCTGTCGTTGAAGGCGCGTCCCAGCAATTTTCCGCAAAAGTATCCGGCTCTTCGAACACGGCTGTAGATTGGAGCGCCACGGGCGGCACGATTTCTTCTGGCGGCTTGTTCGTCGCGGGAAATGCGGCCGGGAACTTCACAGTCACGGCCACGAGCGTCGCCGACTCCACCAAGTTTGCTCAGGCATCGGTCGCGGTCACGGCATCCGCTCCTCCTCCTGGCACTGCCTCATCCATCACCAAGGACGGAATCACCTGGACCTTTAGCGAAGCTGTCCCGGTCGGCCAGTTTGTGAATGGAGACTACTACGTAGTCGGGGCGGTCACCGTCACTGCCATCAGCCCACAACCCACAACGTCTTCGCCGTACATGAACGGCTCGGTGGTAGATTTGCCGACCGCCAACGGCAAGAGCGGATTTGACTCCAGGCTCAACGACGGCACGGACGAATCCTGGTGGTTCGACGCTACTCTGCGATCCTATCCTCCGATCTCGCTCAAGCCGGGCGATGCGCTGGTTTCCTCGATTAGTCTGGCCACAATTCATTCCGTGCCGGAAGTGATGCGCGCCTCGGACATGAGCGCCAGTCCGGTGGCCTCCGATTCCATCCTCACCGTTCTCGCGTCAGCGCCCTCCGCGGACGCCTTCCGGCCCTCTTACTGCGACCGGAATCAGACCATCTACCACGCGAACGACCTGCAAAGGAATCTCTTGCCGTCTTTGGCCCCTCCCAATCCTGCGAACACTCCTACGCTGGCGCAATACGAAGCGCTGTACCGGCGGCCGTGGATCGATACAAACGCCTTCTTGTTCGATGCGCCAGCGGACTACATGCCCAGTTACGGCCAGCACGTCGCTTTCGCGGATTCCTACGCGGGGCTCCTCCTGATGCTGAATTTTCCCGCCGACCAGAAGGTCAACCTTACGAACTACTTGGTCCAATATGGCATTGATCTCTACGGCTGCGTGCAGGCGGGTTATGGCTGGCCGGCGTTTGGAGGACACCGCAGCGGCAGGAAATTTCCGATCATCTTGGCTGGTATTCTTCTGGATAATTCCGGCATGAAAAACGTGTCAGCAACCTACCCGGACAAATTCGGCGAAGACATGCAGACCCTCTACATCAATCAGTTGCCGCCCGTCGGCACTTACCAGCAAGCATGGCAGGGTGCCACGGTCATTTATGGCGGGCATTACGGCGTGCATACGAACGGCACGCCCCTGAGCCCGGGACTGTATGGCCCCTACGAGCAATTGCAGCCGGCGAACTGGCCCATCCTGACTCCGCCCGGCGAACAATTGGGCGAGGCCTATCGCCGCTGCTGCACCTCCGTTTCCTGGGTCGGCGAAGCCCTCGCGGTTCACCTGTTGCAAGGCGAAAGCGTCTGGAACTACCCTCCCTTCTTCGATTACGTCTATCGCTGGATGACGGAGGATGACACCCAAGCGGTGGCGGAAATCCTGGCACAGTCCGGCTTCGACTACAGCGCAAATTGGGAACGCCAAGGGCAAACTCAGTACTGGCTCGACGGAGAGGTTTCACAACCGACGTTCATCGACGACATGTGGAACGCCTACCACTGGTAGCACGCAGCATCTCCCAAAATTGGATGGGTGCCGCCGAGGCTCGCAGCAAGCCCAATTGGCTGGGCAGCCTGAAGACCGTTCCAGTGGTTAATCTGATCGTACCGGCCTATCTCGCCTGGTCTGACTAAATCGCGGCGCAGTTCAATTAATCTTCCATCTTGGCTACAATCGTCCCCTGGAGTTAGACGTCTGATGGGGAGGGGTACTCAAGATGAAAGAAACGGTTCAGGAGTACGTGCAGCGGATCCAAGGCAAATTGGCTGGTCAGGATCCCTTAACAGTGCAAACCGCGACACCGAAAAAACTCACGCGCCTAATCCGGAGCGCGACGGCATCTAAATTACGCAAACGGCCGGCACCGGAAAAGTGGTCGGCAGCGGAGATCATCGCACATCTCGCCGACGCGGAGATCGTTGTCGGCTGGAGGGTGCGTTCGATTCTCGGCGCGCCGGGCACACCCATCCAGGCATTCGATCAAGATGCCTGGTTCGTCGCCGGACACTACCCAAAGCGCGATCCGCGCAAATCCCTCGAGCAATTCCGCATCTTGCGGGAAGCGAATTTGGCTCTGTACAAGACCCTCTCACCGGGGCAGTGGAAACAGTATGGCCTCCACGCCGAGCGCGGCGAGGAGTCCATCGAGCGCATCGTGTGCTTGATGGCCGGACACGACATCAACCATCTCGAACAAGTCGCCGCCGTCCTCGCCCCGAAAAAGTGAGTGCGCAAGCATAGCCTGGAGGCACACTAACGGCCTGTATATGGCAATTCGATTGCCAAATGCACATAAGTATGGCACACTGCCTATGCACATATGAAGCAGGTCCGAACAAGACGCACCCACATCCTGCTCCCGGAAGACCTTGCCCGAGAGATTGATGCCCTGGCGGGCCGCCGCGGCCGCACGGCCTTTCTCGTGGAGACCGCCCGCGAAGAGGTTCGCCGCAGAAAGTTGCTGCGTTTCCTGGAGACAGACTCTCCCTCCTGGATGAGGGAGGACCACCCCGAACTGGCGAAAGGGTCTGCACAGTGGGTTCGTGAGCTCAGACGGGAAAGTGAGCAGCATAAGGGCAAGCGCGCCAGACGCGCTCCGAAATGAAGCTTCTGCTGGATACTTCTGTCCTCATTGATGTGCTGCGGGCTCGCAATAACAGGCGTGTTTTGTTAAGCCAGTTAATCCGCGAGGGTCATTCTCTCTCAACAAGCGTGCTGAATATTGCGGAACTCTACGCGGGCATGCGCTCAGGAGAAGAGGCAAAAACAGAAGAGTTTCTCAGCGCGCTGGAGTGTCTGGATTTGAACGCTTCCGCGGCGCGCCTGGCAGGCCAATTGAAAACTTCGTGGCAAAAAAAAGGCCGCACCCTCACTCTTTCCGACACCATCATCGCGGCCATCACCCTCGAACACCGATGCGTTCTACTGACCGACAATCGCAGGGATTTTCCCATGCGGGAGATCAGTCTCTATCCCTTGCCGTAGTTCGGCTTAAATCTTGCTGTGGCTGAGTCGGCCGGAAGCCTCCAATATAGAGCAGAGGCACAGGATGGAGCACCAGGCATGCGACACTCCACTTTGTTCTTTATAGTTGTTCTGGATGGGGAGAAGTTGAGCGTGGCCCGTGTTTCGGAATCACTCCTGACATCATGGGATAGGGGCAAGCAAAGATGTCACCAACTTTTAGGCGTGCCAGAGCTATGCACGGGCAGCACGGCAAGATTGCCGCATGTGAAAGTGCTTCAAGAGTGCACGCTGTAAATTGGGGCCTGTGGTAAGATGTGGAATGTAAACGCCGGAGAGGTGGCCGAGAGGCTGAAGGCGGCGGTTTGCTAAACCGTTGTAGGGGCCAAAACCTCTACCGGGGGTTCGAATCCCCCCCTCTCCGCCATCGCCGCGTTTCCCAGCAAGAAATGCGTGAGTTGGCTGCTTGTCTCTACTGTACTGCCATTTTTGGAGCACTGGCGCAGACGCTCATGCCAATTCCCAACCTTTATCTCCACGAGAGGACCTCAGAAGGCGCCTAAAGCTACAGCAGGATCTGAAGAGGTCCGCGGAATCAAAACAAGCGATCTGACCGGTCCATTTTTCATAAGGCCGTTCGTTAACGGCAAACAAATGTGGACAACTCTGGCCGCCCAGACCTTCAAAGAAGCCAAGGAAGCGGCCAAGCAGTTGAATGCCGCGCTTGACGCCCAGCCAAAGGGTCTGACCGTTGAGGAAGCCGAATCGTTTACGAATAAGATAGTACCTTCACTCTGCTTCCTCAGCGGGAATCAAACTCGCGGATCGGGAACAGAAATCTACTGCAACGCAAAAATCGAGAGACTCTGTGGTGGCAGAAGCAGCTTTAATTGCTGCCCTGCGAGATCCGCTTGGGCATCGCCGAAGATCGTGGAAATGCCGGCCGCAGCTTCTGCCGGTGTGTCTTGCAAGGAGAGGCTTAGTGCCTTCGCGCTCACGCCATTGTGGAAAGCGATCACAAGCTTCTCTTCGTCTGATTCCCGAAGGAAAATATAGCTGGAATCATCGGAAGCCAGATGCCAGAGCTTTCCTCCGCGCAGAGCATCATGTTCGCGCCTCAGGCGCAGCAGGGCTTGCACATATTCAAAAATCTCCTGCTGCTCGCGGGTTCTTCCCTCGCGGATGAAGGCGTTGCGCGAATCCTCCAGCCAACCGCCCGGAAAATCACGGCGATTTTCCGGATCGCCTCCGCCGGTCATCCCGAGCTCGTCGCCATAGTAGAGTTCAGGAATTCCTCGAAGCGTCAGCGTCAATCCAAATGCCAGTTTCAATTTTTCAGGAGTCGAACCCGTTGCGCTTGCAAAGCGCGGCACATCATGATTCCCGAAGAAAGGCACCAGAAACTCGGGATGCGGATAGAGCGAGTCCTTCCGCAACACATTGGTGATGCGCCCCGCTGGAGCGCCTTTTAGCAGCACATCGCGCAACGCAAAATAGAACGGATAATCAAACACCGTGGTAAGTTGCGTGTCGATTCCATCCCATTCCTTGCGGCCGCCGGCAAAAAAGGACGTGACCGCCGGATCCGGATGAAGCACTTCCCCGATCGTGGACAGTCGCGGGTAGATTTTCCGCAACTCCTGATGCCACTGCTCCCAAAAGGCGCGCGGCACATAAGGAAATGTGTCAATCCGGAATCCATCCAGCCCGGACGTCTCCGCCCACCAGATGCTATTCTGGATCAGATATTGAGCGACCAGCGGATTCTCCGTGTTCATGTCCGGCAAAACGCCGAAGAGCCAACCGTCCGTCAGGTTTTCCCTCATCTGCCGCGGAGTGTGCGGGTCCACCAGCGCTTCGAAAAGATCGTTGGTGATCTCCTTTTTCTCCGCTTGTCCATAAAATCCGCTCTTCAACGGTGGAAAGGAACTCAGATGATGCTCCGCCGTGCCGTGGAACCAGTCCGCCATCGGCGGATCATTCACCCAGGGATGAAGAGGCCCCACGTGGTTCGGCACCACGTCGAAAAAGACTTTCATATGCTGCTGATGCGCCGCTTCCACCAGTTCCTGATAATCCCGAAGCGTTCCCAGGTGCGGATCCACAGCATAAAGGTCCACGGCGCCATAGCCGTGATAGTCCGCCGGCGCCCCATTCTTGACGATTGGCGTCAGCCACAGGGCTGTGGCTCCCAGATCCTTCAAATACGGAAGGTGAGTCTTGATCCCGCGCAGGTCGCCGCCGTGATACGCCTGCGGCTTCGTCCGATCGTGCGAGCCTGGAAATTCCGCGGGCTCATCATTCGTGGGATCGCCATTGGCAAAGCGGTCCGGCATGATCAGATAGATCACATCGTCGGGCGCAAGCCCCTGATTTCTCCCAAGGATCTGTTTTCGGGCAGCAATCGGAAACTCAAACGACGTCTGGCCCTTGGCAGTCGTAATCCGGCAAATAGCCGTCCCGCTTTTGAGCTGCGGCGACAATTTCAACCATACAAAAAGATAATTTCCACTGGCCGAAGACTCCGTCCGGCTTACAACCACCTCCTGCAGATTGCATTCCGCGTGCGTCGCTTGCAAATTCCTTCCGGACAGCAGCACCACAACATCCGGCGTCAAGCCGATCCACCAATTGGGCGGCTCCACTTTCTTGACCACGGGCGCATTGGGGTCGGCGGGCTCCTGCGCACGGACTTGAGGCTCGCAGAAGAAAACGAACGAAACGGCAATGAGGAGCGCCCGGAAGGAGCGGAGTAAATGATGGTTGGGACTCAGCGAATTTGAGGGCATGGCAATCAATTCGCGAGCTTAACAGAACCGGGCCGGATTTCGGCAGGGGAGATTTTTCACTTTTGCTCTCGAAACACCAACGTCCCAAAGGCAGCAGGAACGTGGAAATTCGGCTTTGGCGAATAGGTCGGGCTCCATGCCGAATAAAATCTCGGCTCCTTTTGTCCCTCGATACGGAAGAAATTCGCCCTCCAGGAGAGTTTCGGATCGAAGTGCGTCGTCAAGCATTTCATCGGCAACGCCATCTCCGCTGTCCACGTTTTGGCTTTTTCTCTGAGCACTACGCGGCGGCGTAACCCGCTGTGCAACTCTTCGATCTTGCCATGAGAAACGGCTAGGTCAATCCAGAAACCGTTCGGGCTCACTTCAAATTCGCGGTAAACCAGCGGGTCGCTGGAATCGGGCTGCAGGAAAGCCTCGGCCACATCGCGCTCCCACAGCTCAAAGCGCCAGCCATCCTCGCGCGCATCGGGGAAAACAGTAACGTTCCTATAATTGCAGTTAAAACGGACGAACAGGCTATCCGGCGTCCAAAGCAAACGGATCTCCGTGGCTCGCTGAGGATCCGAATTTTCTTCCCTCCAGTCATGATCAAAATGTACAGCCGCGGCTTTCTCCCACGTGGACCGAGCGGGAAAACCTTCGGCATCGGTTTTTCCCGTCAGGTGCGCAGCAACGGCTGTGGGAGTGCCTTGCGGATTGGCGGTAGAAGCCGAATTCATGGCCGTCATATTGTAATTTAGGCGGGGCACACAACTCAGCAAAAGAAAGGGAAAAGCTTGGACGCCACTGGCTGCCGGGCCAGCAGACTCATTGCGCACCATGCACCGAATGCTGCCCGGCGCGGCCTCCGCCGCGTGCTAGCATCGAATTCGAAGCTCGATTGAAGTGTTCTGGAAGGAGAAATCCACGTGGGAGCCCGCCATTCCGTTGAGGTTCGGACCGAACCGAAGCGCCACAATCCCGAAGAATTCCAATTCATCAAGCTGGTTGTCGAATCGGGCGTCGCCCGCATGACCCTGGACCGCCCGGAACACAATCTCCTCAACGAAACCATGCTGCGCGAACTCGCCGACGGCATCTCCTTTGTCGCCGAACGCGACGACGTGAAACTCATCGTGCTTGATTCCGCCTGCAAGGTTTTCTGTGGCGGCATCGATGTCGGCGAATACACCTCCGAGCGCGTCTTCCATATGCTGGATGCTTTCCATGCGGTTTTCTCCGGCATCCTGGACACTTCCAAGCCCGTTCTGACCGTGGTGAACGGCCCGGCGATTGGCGGCGGCGCGGAGTTGGCGGCCTTCGGCGACCTTGTTGTGGCCACGCCAAAGGCGCGATTCGCTCAGCCGGAAATCACCATCGGCGTTTTTCCTCCGCTGGCCTCCACCATCTTGCCGTTCCTGGTGGGCCCGAAGATTGCCCTGGAATTGGTGCTTTTGGGGGAACCGGTCACCGCCGAACGCGCCCTAGAACTTGGCCTCATCAACCAACTGGTGCCCGAATCCCAGTTGGACACCACAGTGGATGACCTGATCGCGGGGATCACCAGCCATTCCGGCCCCGTCCTCACCATGGCGAAAAAAGCCATCCTCGGCGGCATGGGGCTCTCTTTGCGCGACGGCCTGAAAAATTCCATGAACATTTTCCTCAACGAGCTATATCGTTTGGAAGACTCCCAGGAGGGCCTGCGCGCGCTGGTCGAAAAGCGCAAACCCAATTGGAAAAACCGCTGAACCCCTGCGACGATGTTTTTTTGTCGGTGGCTGAATTTCCGATTTCGTGACCACACGTCCACTGAGTAATCGCTAAGCCACAGAACCGTGCCTTTCTGGAAGGCAGGTGATAATGGGCGTGGGGATGCCAGTAATTCGATAGAGGGAGCGCAATGCACCAATCAGTTCGCACTGCTCTGAAAGTGTTGGCGTCCGCGCTGCTTGGCTTGTTCTCGATTCCCATGCTCGGCTACGGAGCTTATTTGTTCGTTTGCTGGTTCCGAATTCACACCTCCGACGTCTACTATGCCAATTATCCCTATGCGACCTCTGCACTAGTTTGGTTCGGAGTTGGGTTACTTAGCCTGTGGTCCACACTGCATGGAGTGTGGCGACGTAGCTTTTATGGCTTCCTTATGGCGGTCCCAGTTTTCCTCGGGTTGGGGGCGATGGTCAGTATTCCCGACCTTTTACCACGAGGGGACAGCATGATAGCCGATACAAACTATCTCTCCGACGTGAACTCATTCTTCCGCGTTTGGTATGAAAATAATCACCGATTCCCTTCTAGCGAAGCGGAGTTTCGGGACGCGTTGAGGAAGGGTCCGGAGGCGTGGCAGTACCGTGTCGGACCGGCCCCCGCGAGTCCATATAGCCAGCGAGGGAATCCATTGCCGTACGAGATTGTGGTCGAGACAGATGCGAATGCTCCTCGGCTGACAGATGTCTCACAGCGACCAGGTGTGATTTATTACTGCGTGTCCAAAGACCTACAGGAGTTTTGGGTTACCATGACGGGATTGCAGTCCGACGTGGCTCGAACTGCGCACATAAAGCGAGTTGGTGGTTTGCCAGAAGATAAGATCTGGCTGGTTTACGCAGCGGGACGCGAGTATCCAGTCAAAAATCCTTGAGGGTTTCTCAACTCCCGATTGACATGCAGACCGGAGATTAGCCCACCACCACATTTTTTCGTTTCGTTGACACGCCTGGGCTTGCGCCGTACACTGAATTTACAATTTGCAGGCTCGGGAAGTGGGGAAGTGCCGTGTAAACCGGCCGCGGTCCCGCCACTGTGATCGGCAAAGCTGCCGTCAGCCAGGCTACCCTCCCAAGCTGCAGCGACCGCGTGTCCTTCGCGAGAGAGAACACGGTCCAAAATTGCCCCAGCCTCGCACGGGGCTTTTTTATTGGCTTATTCTCGCGAAACTCTCTTCAGGGGAGATTCGTGCCCGATTCAGCTTCCAGTTTTGTGCGGCGCGCCCTGGTTTTCTGCGCCACCGCCCTTTTTCTTTGCACTGGGGAGATGGCGGCGCAAGCGATTTCGCCCGCCTCGCCCGCTCAACCAGTCATGCGCGAAGTCATTGATGGATATGGGCGCACGGTCCGGGTACCGCTCAACCCTTTGCGAATCGTTTCCCTGGCACCGAGCCTGACCGAAACTCTCTACGCGCTTGGGGCCGAGGATCGCCTCGTGGGCGACACGGACTTCTGCGATTATCCGCCCGAGGCTCAGAAGAAGCCGAAAGTCGGCGGCGTCATCAATCCGAATCTCGAACAGATTGCCGCCCTGCATCCTGATCTTGTTCTCGTGACCAAAGAAGGCAACCTGTTGGACACGGTTCGTTCCCTGGACACTCTCGGCATTCCCAGCTATGCCACCGACGCTCACACGGTGGACGAAATCATTTCTTCCACGCAAAAGCTCGCGGACGTTCTAAACGTTCCTGCGGCCGGCAAGGCTCTCGCCGACGACCTGCAGCGACGCCTGGCGGCGTTGCACACGATGGTCAGCGCCGTGCCTCCCAGGCGAGTGCTTTTCATCGTCTGGAGCGAGCCGCTCATGTCCGTTGGAAAGGACACGTTCGTCGCCGACGCGCTTCGCAGAGCCGGAGCTGCATCCATCGTCGATTCCAGCCAGGATTGGCCGCAAGTCAACCTCGAAGAGGTCGCCCGCCTGCAGCCGGAGTATCTTGTGTTCGCCTCTTCGCATTCCGGCTCCTCCGCTCATGACTTCGAGGCGCTGGCGAATCGCCCCGGCTGGCGGATTCTCGACGCAGTGCAGAATCGCCATTTTGCGGTCGTCAGCGACGCCATCATCCGTCCTGCGCCGCGCATTGTTTCTGTCATCGAGGATCTTGCCCGTCAGTTGCATCCCGAGGTCTTCCCGGGGGTACCCGGAACAGAGAAAGCGCCACCTCCCGCGAACTCCCCGGAATCAGTTCATCCCCAGGCGAAGCCCGTCGCGTTGCGCTTCGTGGTCGCCGCCTGCTCCCTGGAGTCTCCATGCGCCCGTTGACACTCGGCCGGCTTTTCCTGCGCTGCGGAATTCTCGCCGTCATCCTCTTTGTCGTCGTCGTGATCTCGCTCAAAATGGGAGCCGTCCAGGTTTCTCTCTATGGGCTTGGCCGTGACTTGATTCGCGTGATTTTGCGCCAGAGCAGTGCCATGTCCACGGACTACGGCATGATCGTGTTGGACATCCGTCTGCCGCGCATCCTTCTTGGCATTGTCGTGGGCGCTTCCTTGTCGGTTGCCGGCACCAGCTTCCAGGCGCTTTTGCGCAATCCTCTTGCCGATCCTTATGTCCTCGGCGTCTCCTCCGGTGCGGCGGTGGGAGCCATTCTGGCCCTGATCGCGGAGAACCATCTTCCGATTTCACCCGAACTGGCGGGACTCCTCACGCCCCTGTGCGCCTTTCTGGGCGCCGCCGTCACCATTGCCGCCGTTTATTTGCTCGGCAGGCGTGAAGGACAAATTGACAGCAGCACGCTGTTGCTCGGCGGGATCATCACCGCATCCTTTCTAAACGCGGTCATCATGTTCCTGTTGACGGTTCCCGCAGGCGGCAGTCTTCGCGGAGCCGTTTATTGGCTCATGGGGGATTTGTCCACCATCCCGGATGTCAAGCTTCTAGGTTTTCTGTTCGTCGGCTTTTTGGTTGCCGCGGGCGTCATTTACACCACGGCTTCGGATCTCAACCTGCTCCTCGCCGGAGAAAAGGAAGCCATGCATCTTGGCGTCGACGTGCCGCGCGTGCGCATCGTCGTATATTTGGCCGCCTCGATTCTCACTGGCCTGGCCGTATCCGTAAGCGGCGCCATCGGCTACGTTGGCCTCCTCGTGCCGCACGTCATGCGCCTGATTTTTGGTTCGGACCACCGTTTGCTCCTTCCTGTCTCCGCACTAGGCGGGGCCATTGGCCTCGTGATGGCCGATACTCTGGCGCGCACCGTGGTTGCTCCTTCCGAGCTGCCGGTCGGCGCCATGACCGCGATAGGCGGCGCGCCCCTGTTCATTTATCTGCTTCGCAGGAAGCTCACATGAGCACGCCCCTTCGAACACCCCTGCCGTCCGCCGCAAATTCCTCGGTGGATCAATCGCGCGCCAATCCCGATGTGCGCCTCAGCGTCGAGCAAGCCAGCTACGTCTATTCCCCGAGTTCTACGCAAGCTCCGTTGTTCACCCTGGAAGCCCTCAGCTTTCAGGCCAAGCCCGGAGAAATCGTCGCGATTCTTGGTCCGAATGCCAGCGGCAAATCCACGCTCCTCAAGCTCATCTCCGGCGCGCTCGAGCCTCTTTCCGGCCATATCTTCCTGAACGGATTTGCGACCTACTCTCTTCCGCCGAAGACGCGCGCCCAGCGCATCGCGCTGGTTCAACAGGAAAGCCGCCTGCTCTTTCCTTCGCGCGTATGGGAGTTTGTATTGCAGGGCCGTCATGCGCACGGCCGCGGCCTGCGCTTTGAATCCGAGGACGATATCGCCATCGCCAAAAAAGCCCTTGCGCAAGTTGGAGCGTCGCATCTCACCGATCGCTGGATGGACAAAATCTCCGGCGGGGAAAAACAGCGCGTGATCCTGGCTCGTGCGCTGGCGCAACAACCTTTCCTGCTTCTCCTGGACGAGCCCACGTTGCACCTCGACATCGGGGCCCAGGTCGATCTGCTCGACTCGCTCCGGCGGCTCGCAGCGGAGAAGCGCTATACCGTTGTCGTGGTTACGCACGAATTAAACCTCACCGGTGAATATGCGGACCAGGTGGTCCTGTTGCATAAAGGGAAATGCCTGCGTGTTGGACCGCCCGACAGTGTCTTCCAGCGCGACTTGCTCGAACAGGTTTTTCAGGCGCCGCTGTCCGTGGAGATGACCTCTTCCGGCCGGCCGCGGGTCACGCTTTTTGCAAAGAAGTAGAAGTCTTGTTCGTCAACCCAAACGCGGTGGCCCTGCGCCGCCGACATTCGCAACCCACAGTGGGCTTCGCCCCTGAACCTCAACCGCAGACTTCGTGCTCGGGAAGACGGTGCAAAACCGTCGCCGCCGCGCGACTGTAAGGTGAACTTTTCGCTTGCGCGCCACTGCAGCGTTCTTTGCTGCGGGAAGGCCGCGAGCCTGCTGCCCGCGATCCCATTTCGCCCGCAGCGAATCGCCCCAAGCCAGGAGACCGGCGAAGCCTGCAACCAGCGCAACGTTCTGTTGTGCTGGTCAACCTTTACTCTCCCGCGCGTGAGGGAGCGGAGGAATCATGAAAAATTCAAAGTTCGTCTTTTCTTTATTAGCCCTACTCAGTTTTGTCTGCGTTTTTCCCGCATTTCCGCAATCTCAACTCTCCGATGCTCATGTCAGCGGCACACTTAGCGATCCTTCCGGCGCTGGTGTCGGCGGTGTCCAGATCACCGCTCAGTTGGAAAACTCCCCAGGCGCCCAGCCTTTCTCCGCCACTTCTTCGACCGATGGCGCCTACGAACTTTCTCTTCTTCCGGGCCGCTACGTCATCCATTTCTCCCGTGACCCCTTCGCTCCGCGCGACCTCACTTGGGATCTCGCTCCCGGCGAAACCCGCACCGTCGATCTGCGCCTTGAACTAGCGCGCATGTCGTCCAGCGTCGTCGTCACCGCCGAGGGCGAGCCCGTTCTTAGCTCGCAAACCGTCGCGCCGGCCGATGTGATCACTCGCGAAGAGATAGACCAGCGCCAGGCCGTCACGCTTCCCGATTTGCTTCTCTTCTCTCCAGGCGTCGCCTTCGATCGCACGGGCCCATTTGGGGGCACGGCCTCGGTTTTCTTGAATGGCGGCAATTCCGATTTCACCAAAGTTCTCGTTGACGGCACACCCATCAATCCTCCCGGCAGCGCGGTCGATTTTTCCAGCCTCACCACGGAAAACATCGACAAAGTCGAAATCGTGCGTGGCGCCGAAAGCGCCATCTACGGCAGCGACGCCGTCTCCGGCGTCATCCAGCTCTTTACCCATCGCGGCGAAACGCGCATTCCATCCGCCGATCTGTATGCCGAAGGCGGCGGCTTCTCCTCCGCGCGCGGTGGCGCCGACCTCAGTGGTCTCCTGGGGAAGTTCGATTACTCCGGCGCGGCTTCCTATTTCCAAACCGATGGTCAGGGCCCGGATGATGCCTTTCTGAATCGCACCTTCTCCGGAAATTTCGGCTACTCGTTCTCGGACACCAATCAACTCCACCTCTCCCTCCGCGACAATGCCAGCGATGCCCAAATTCCCGGCCCCACGCTCGTTTTGCCGCCCGTTCCATTCCAAGGCTACACTCAACATATTTTTTCAGCGAACGCTCGTTGGGAGTTTGCCACCGGCTCCCATTGGCTCCACCAGCTCACCAGCACGGAGTCCTACACGCGCCAGGACAGCTTTCAAACACAACCGGTCAGTTCTGCCTACGATACCATCCTCGAATTCAACCGTGCCGGCCTTGGCGCCCAGTCCACTTATGCTTCCCGCACGTTCATCGCCACTGCTGGTTACCAATACGAAGTGGAAAATGGCGGCATCAATTATGTCTTGCCCGGCCACCTTCGCCGGAATAATGAGGCCGGCTATCTGGATTTCCGCTACACGCCCCTTTCCCGTCTCTCGCTTGACTTCGGCGTTCGCGCTGAAGCCAACGAGAACTTTGGCACTCGCGTTGTTCCCCGCATCGGCGGCTCCTATATGCTTCACTACGGCAAGGGCTGGTGGGGAGATACCCGCTACCGCGCCTTCTATGGCCAGGGCATCAAAGAGCCGCGCTTCGACCAGACTTTCGGTACCAACCCGTGCTATCCGGGCAATCCCCTCCTCAAACCGGAAGCGAGCAAAGGCTGGACCACCGGTTTCGAACAGAAGCTCGCTTCGGACCGATGGAAGCTATCCGCCGATTATTTCTACAACCGTTTCTACGATATCGTCAGCTTCGCATATGATCCGGCTCCTAATCCGGATTTCTGTGGCACGTACTTCAACACGGATCTGGCCATCGCGCGTGGCGTCAACCTCGCCTCCGAATGGCGTGTCCGCAAGAATCTCTTCCTCTTCGGAAACTACACCTACGACGATACCCGGGTCCTCAAATCCGAAAACCCCTATGCTGACCCGGCACTCATTCCCGGAAACCGCCTTCTCCGCCGCCCCCTTAATTCCGGCTCCCTAGGCCTCAATCTCGCATTGGCGCGCGTCAACTGGAGCTTCATCGGCTACTTCACTGGCGTGCGCACGGATAGCGATTTCATTGATTACATCAAAATCAACGACCCCGGCTACGCCCGCTTCGACATGGCCGCCAGCTACATCCTCACCCACGGTCTCGCCTTTACCGCACGTGCCACCAACCTGCTCAACAAGCAATATCAGGACGCCTTCGGCTACCCCGCGCTGGGCCGCGATTACCGCTTCGGCCTGCGCTACAGGTTCGCGGGCCGCAATTGACCTTGGGGGCGCGCTAACCCGCGCCCCTCTGTTATACTTTTTCTTTCGGCAGGGCGAAGCGCTATGACCAAGTTTGCTACTGAATCCGCCGTGACTCCCGAGCTCCTCGCCAAATATGAGCCGGTCATTGGGCTGGAAGTCCACGCCCAATTGCTGACAAAAACAAAGATTTTCTGTGGCTGTTCCACGCGCTTCGGGGATGAGCCGAACTCGAATGTCTGCCCGGTCTGCCTCGGACTTCCGGGGACCCTTCCGGTCCTCAACAAGAGCGCCGTGGAAATGGGCATCCGCGCGGCGCTAGCTCTGAATTGCACGGTGCAGAAGCGCTCCCGCTTCGCCCGCAAAAACTATTTCTATCCCGACCTACCCAAGGGTTACCAGATCTCTCAATATGAGCTTCCGCTGGCCACGGGCGGCTGGGTCGAAATCGGGCTAGAAGGCAAGTCCAAGCGCATCGGCATTACGCGGGTGCATCTCGAAGAGGATGCGGGAAAATCGCTGCATGAAGGCTTCCCTCAATCCGAAGAAAAAACGTACGTTGATTTCAACCGTTGCGGCACGCCGCTCGGCGAGATTGTGTCCGAGCCGGACATGCGCTCGCCCGATGAGGCGTACGCCTATCTCACCACTCTCCGGCAGATTCTTCTCTATACCGGTGTGAGCGACTGCAACATGGAAGAAGGTTCCTTGCGCTGCGACGCGAACGTCAGCGTCCGTCTCCGTGGCGCCGAAGAATTCGGCACGAAGGTGGAAGTCAAGAATCTCAATTCTTTCCGTTACCTGGCCAAAGCTCTTCAATTTGAAATCGAGCGCCACATCGGCATCCTCGAATCCGGCGGAAGCATCTCGCAGGAAACCCGGCTCTGGAATCAACCCGCGGGCCGCACGGAGTCCATGCGTTCGAAAGAAAGGGCCCACGACTACCGCTATTTCCCGGAGCCTGACCTCCTGCCGGTGCACGTGGGCAGCGCCTGGCGCGAAGAGGTTCGCGTTTCTTTGCCCGAGCTTCCCGGTGCCAAGCGCGCGCGCTTCATCTCTGCCTTCGGCGTTACCCCGTATGACGCGGAGGTTTTGACGGACACGCAGACCCTGGCGGATTACTTCGAGTCCGTCGTGAAAGCCGGCGCACCCGGCAAGGCGGCCGCCAATTGGTTACAGACGGAACTTCTCCACCGTTTGCATGATTCCGGCAAGGAAATCGGCGCCAGCCCGGTTTCGCCCGCAGCGCTCGCCGAACTTGTTTCTCTGGTGGAGTCCGGCAAGATTACCGGAGCGGTTGGCAAGAAAGTTTTCGCCATCATGTTCGAGGCTGGACGCTCTGCCGCGGACATCATTGCCGCCGAAAGCCTTGGCGCCCAGGTCAGCGGCGGGGCCATCGAGCAAGCTGCCCGCGAAGTCATTGCGAAAAACCCGGACAACGTCGCCAAATACAAATCCGGCAACGAAGGCGTCTTCAAATTCTTCGTGGGCCAGGTGATGAAGGCCACAAGGGGCCAGGCCGATCCAAAGATCATTAACGATACGCTTCGCAGGCTCTTATCCTGATTTGAACGAGGATCCCATGCTCAAAATCGGCGACAAGGCCCCTGACTTTACGCTGAAATCCGACGAGGGCAAAGATGTCTCGTTGAAGGACTTCCAGGGCAAGCGCGTTCTTCTATACTTTTATCCGAAGGCGAGCACGCCGGGCTGCACGATTGAGGCCTGCGAATTCCGGGACTTCAAGCCAAAATTCGACAAAGAAGATACCGTCGTTCTGGGCGTCAGTGCCGACCCGGAAAAATCACTCAAAAACTTCAAGACCAAACAGAAGCTGAATTTTCCGCTGCTCGGCGACCCCACTCATAAGATGATCGAATCCTACGGCGTATGGCGCATGAAGAAGTTCATGGGCCATAAATTCAAAGGGATTGTCCGCAGCACGTTCCTCATCGGTCCAGATGGCAAGATTGAAGAAATCTGGGATGAAGTGAAAGCCAAGGGCCACGCCGCGGAAGTGTTTTCCAAGCTGTCGGCCTAAGGGTTTGCAACGGTCAGACTTCGACGTCGAATCCGTCGCCAGCCGGCTGAACCAGCATATTGTCAATGAGCCGCGTCTTGCCGATGTACACCGCCAATAGCACATAACAGCGGCGACTTAGCAGCACCACCGGCTCAAAAGTTTCCACATCCACAACATCGGCATAGTCCACACGCGCCCGCGGTTCGCTCTCCAGCACTTTGCGCATCGTCCTCTGTAATTCCAGGGTGTCTCTCACGCCGGCGGACACGTCCTTTTCCGCGGCTCGCAACGCTCGGTAGAGAACTGTCGCCGCCTTGCGTTCCTCAGCGCTCAAATAACCGTTTCGCGAACTGAGCGCCAGTCCATCCGCCTCCCTCACCATTGGACAGACCACAAGCTCCACATCCAGATTCAGATCCCGCACCATCTGTTGGACGATGCGCACTTGTTGCGCATCCTTTCTGCCGAAATACGCAAAATGTGGCTTCACAATCTCCAGCAGCTTGAGCACCACCGTCGCCACTCCGCGAAAATGGCCCGGACGCGACTTTCCTTCCAGCCGCTCACTCAGGCCTTCCACGTGGACATATGTCGAAAAGCCCGGAGGATAAATCTCCGCCGCTTCCGGCAAGAACAGACCATCCACTTTCGCACCCGTCAGCTTCTCCAGGTCCGCTTCCAGCGGCCGCGGGTACTTGGACAAATCCTCGTTGGGTCCAAACTGCTTGGGATTCAGGAAAATCGACGCATATACCGGCGAACACTCTTTTCTGGCTCGTTCCATCAGTGACAGATGTCCGGCGTGCAGCGCGCCCATTGTTGGTACAAATCCAATCACGCGCTGTTCCAGCCGCGCCTCCCGCGCTTTCTCCTTCATCCAGGCGACTGTCCGTATTGTCTCCATTCCGCCCTCAAGCTCCTGCCGCCGTGGCCTGCGCGCGGCAAAAGTGCATCAAATCCGTCAAAACCGGTTGCGCTCCCAGTTGCCGCAGCATTGTGGTGACCTGCCCGCGATGATACGTGCCGTGGTTTACGAGATGTTGCATCGATTGCCACAAGGAATTGCGATACACGCCAAACTTCATGGTTTTGTACTCCATTACGCGATCCAAGTCCTCTTGCGTCAGCCCGCGCACGAAGTTCAGCAGCGTTGGTTCAAATGCCGCCCAACTTGCTTTGAGCTTTGCGATGTCCGCAAACTGCGAATCGTCCGGAATGACCGAGGGCGAGCGCCCCTGGAAGCGCTCGAGCCACAACCATTCGACGCCGTAGATGTGCGACAGCGTGTCGCGTACCGACGAAAAACTGGAACCCAACTGCTTTGTGAACTGCTCACTGTTGAGTGCGCTTGCCGCTTCCAGTACACGCCGGTCCGCCCAGGCGTTGTATTCATACAAAGCCACCATCTCAGCCGGTTTCATCGTGTTCGACTCCGCTTACAAAATCGTAGGGGCGCCCCGGTGTGCTCAAGGCGCCCCTGTTCCTCATAGCTTGCATTTTTCACTCATCGCGCAATCGGAATGGTCTTGCGTCCTTTCACGCTGGCCGGCGCATGATACGACTCCGCGTCCGATGGAAAGCTCCCGCTCTGCACATCCGCGCAATACTCTCGCACTGCGTTGGAGATCGCTTCGCCAACATTGGCATAACGCCGCGCGAATTTCGGCGGCTCTTGAAACGTCAATCCCAACATGTCGTGCAGCACCAGGATTTGCCCATCGCAATCCGGTCCCGCGCCGATTCCAATCGTGGGAATGCCTAGCGTGCGGGTAATCTCCGCTGCCAGTTCCCGTGGCATGGCCTCCAGAACGATCGCAAACGCTCCAGCTGCTTCCACGGACCGCGCATCGCGCAGCACTTGGTCGGCAGTCTCCGGCGTTTTGCCTTGCACTCGGTAGCCGCCCAGAGCGTTCACCGACTGCGGCGTTAGTCCCACGTGCCCCATCACCGGAATCTCCGCTTCGGTCAACTTCGCAATCAGCTCCAACCGTCGCTCGCCACCCTCTACCTTCACGGCCTCTGCACCCGCCTCTTTCACAAAGCGCATGGCGTTGCGCAGTGACTCACTTATCTCTCCGTGATACGAGCCATACGGCATGTCCGCCACCACCAGTGCCCTCTTCACGCCGCGCCGTACCGCCTTGGCATGGTGGAGTGACTCCTCCAGCGTCAGCGGCAGCGTGTTCTCATAGCCCAGCACCACCATGCCCACGGAATCGCCCACGAGCACCACGTCCACACCGGCTTCATCCAACAGGCGTGCGGTCGGGTAGTCGTAAGCCGTGAGGCAGGTGATCTTCTTGTTTGGAGAATTTGCAGCTAAGGTCTTTCGCTGCATCAGTTCGGGCACGGTAATCTTTCCGTTGCCCTGGTTCGGCAGGATACTCATGTCGGCCTCCGGTGCCGTTCCTTAACCTCGGGATACAGCCCTGTTCCAGACATTTCTACTATAGCAGCAAAGAGTGATTCAGGTCACCAATAATTGTGATGCTGAGCAAACTCGCCTCCAGGCTCGTCCGTCTTTGCCACCCCTCCCTCATTCTCGAGGATACTCCCACGACACGACGCTAAGGTTTTGCGGGCGCCTGCGCACGGCCTTTCCACTCCCCGCCGCGCCCCAGCCAATAACGCAGTGCGGAGAGGCAGGTCGAATAGGAATAGAAAGCCGCAGCCACGGGTAAAACCGGCGCCCATATTGGCGAAAGGCGATAGAACCGGACCGTGGGCAGGTATGTGAATGCCATCAAAGCCCATGCCGCTAGGCTCATCCGCCAGACGATTGGCCGCGTGTGGAACGCCAGCACCACCGGCAAGAGATACGTCAGCAGCATTCCCGCGGTCGTGCCGAGCAAAAGTAGCGCCGAATACTCCAACTGGGTGAAAGCGGTTCTCGCAATCAGGTCACGAATCTCTGCGAACTTGGCATATGCGCGCAGGCTCACGCTCTTTCGTGTCAGCCCCATCCAGATGGTCCCGCCAGAACGTTTCACCGCGCGGGCCAAGGCGCAGTCATCGATCACTTCTTGGCGAATTGCCGAGATTCCCCCGATGCGTTCAAGCGCCTCTTTTCGCAAGAGGATGCAGCCGCCCGCGGCGCCTGCCGTCCGCGATTTCGTGTCAGCAATCCACTTCGGCGGATACAGTTTTAGAAAAAAGTACAAGAACGGTGGGATCAGCAGCCGTTCTGGAAACGATTTCGCCTGCATGAACACCAGCAACGACGCCAAATCAAGCCGCCGGCTCTCTGCCCTGGCGACAAGCCTTCGCAACGTGTCCGGAGTGTGCACGATATCCGCATCCGCAAACCACCAATAGTCCGGTGAAAACGATGCTGCTTTGCCAATTCCCTGCTGCAAGGCCCACAGTTTCCCCGTCCAGCCCGGCTGGAGGGGCGCGCCCTGCACAATGGTCGCACGGTCGCTGGCACCGCGCTCCTGCGCCGCGCGTTGTGCAAGCGCAGCCGTCGCGTCCTCGCTATCATCGTCCACGAGGATGATCTGAAATTCGCCAGCGTATTCTTGCGCAACCAATGATTCCAGGCTCCGGGCAATGGTTTCTGCTTCATTGCGAGCCGGCACAACCGCCACGATTCGCGGCCAACTCTGGGGCGAGTCGTGCTGCGTGGAATCGTCGTCAAACGCGCTGAGCTGCCAGAATGCCCCGCGAAAAAAGGTGAGAACAATCCAGATGATCAGCGAAAGACCAGCTAGGATGATTGCCACGGAGGCCACGCCTTATTTTGTCGCGAAATTAGATTCGCAGCTAGTGCCGTTCCTATTGTTTGCATCAAATGGCGCTCCAAGAATCAGGTGCGAACACGAAGCAAACACTTTAGAGGGGATTTGTTCGATCCCGTTGGAACGGCATTGAGCCGCGCGGCATTTCGATGAAGCGTGAGGAGAACTTAGGTTCTTTATAGCGTTACGGGCTCCGGTGTCGGTCGCGGAGGCTCGCGTTCCACGCCCCTCCATCCCACTGGGCGGCCGCTCACCGCTTCCTTCACGGAGCGAAACAGCACGATGTACATCAATTGACGGTAATAGAAGCGCTGCAGCAGCACAGGGATCAGGAGCGTCCAGTCTTCATGGCGCTCCAGGGCGAACGCGATCACGCAGGTGAGCACGTCGATAATCAGGAATCCAAGGAAGAACACCACGGAACGTTGCACGTCCGCCGAGGTCCAAAGCTGCGGGATCTGCGTGATGTGCAGTTGCGCCAGCCCCCACAACAACAGGCTGCCGAAGAATAGCAGGTCCAGCAGCGGCGAAATCAACGGGAGCGCGATCTGAAAAATGAAAATGTTGGGAAGCGCAATCCATCCAAGTGTTCCATACTTCCTGTGGAACAGAGTGTCGTTATGCTTCCAGAACGACTGCAAAGTGCCAAATGTCCACCGAAAACGCTGGCGAATCAGCGCGCCCGGCGTTTCGGGGGCCTCGGTCCAGGCAAGTGCTTCTTCATCGTAAGTGACGCGCCAGCCGAGACGGCGAATGGCAATCGTCAGGTCGGCGTCTTCGGCAACCGTATCGGCGGTGATTCCACCCGCGTCTTCGATCGCTTTCTTTCGCCATGCGCCGAGCGCGCCGGGGACGACCGTAATGCAATTTAAAAGATCAAACGCGCGTTTTTCCATGTTTTGGCTGGTGATGTACTCCAACGCTTGCCAGCGCGTCAGCCAGCGCGATCGATTGCCGACTTTCACGTTGCCCGCAACAGCTCCGACGGTCGGATCGGAGAAATGGCGCAGCAGCTTTCGGATCGCATCGGATTCGATCTCCGTGTCTGCATCAATCGTTACAACAATATCCGTGCGGGCTTGTGACAACGCGTTGTTCAGGGCGGCGGCCTTCCCGCGATTCACCTGATGAATGATCTGGACCGCTTGGTTGTTTCCGAAATTGTCCTTCAGCAGTCCCAGGGTTCGGTCTGTCGAGCCATCATCCACCACGATCACCTGAATGTCCGTCAGGTCGGACAGCAGGACGGAAGTTACCGTCTGGACGATCACCGATTCCTCGTTGTGCGCAGGAATCAATACGGTCACGCCGGGGGGCGGATCCTGTAGTTTCGCGGGCTCGGGACGGAGTTTTTCGAGAATGGCCAGGATGCCGATGATCAGGGCGCGTCCGCTGACCAGGACAATACCCAGAATGAAAACTGTGGCGATCACTAGGCGCAGCCACTGAAAAATCCCAAAGATCAGCCCATCCGCGCGCGCGCTCAACCGTTCCCGGAACGTGAGAGGCACCATGACGCCGGCGCGTGTCATGCCGAGGAGGTCGGAAACGGACGTGAGTTCGTAGCCATTCGCGCGCAACCGATCAATGATCAGCGGGAGGGCGGCAACGGTTTGGTCGCGTTCCCCGCCACCATCGTGAAGCAGAATGATGTTGCCGTTCTTGGCCTGGCGCAGCACCTCGTCGGCGATTTCCTCCGCCGGGCGTTGGTGTTTGTCCTCGCTCACCCGCCAGTCGTCCGGATCGATTTTCTGTCCAACGATGATGTAACCCAAATCTTGCGGGTAGGGCAGTTGCGCCACTTCCTCGGCGTACTCAGGCTGGTGATCGATGCCATAAGGCGGGCGGAATAAGATGGATTTCACGCCCAGCGTGCTTTCAATCAGCCGCTGTGTGAGGTTGAGCTCCCACTTGATTTGGGTGCGCGAAATCTCATCAAATTTGGGATGTGTGAACGTGTGATTGCCGATTTCGTGGCCTTCATCGTATTCGCGTTTCAGCAGATCAGGCGAGGCGTTTCCCTGCTCGCCGATGACGAAGAACACCGCCGGCGCATGTTTCTCCTTCAGAATGTCCAGGATTTTCGGCGTCCAGCGGCGGTCCGGTCCGTCGTCAAAGGAAATCACGATCTTATTTTTTGCTGCGCCGATTTGGTCGATATCAAAAGAAAGCGGGATGGCGTCGTATTTCTCGCTGGTGATCAGGTCGCTGCTGGCGTCGTAAGTGAAACTGCGGCGTCCCGCCTTCGGCACATCGATGAACCGCCAGATGTCGCCGGCGCCTTCGAGAATCAGATCAGGGCCGGGTGGCAAATCCTGCAGTTTGTCCCGGATTGCGTCATCGGGATGAATCGCGTCCCAGATCGGCCAGATCGAGGTGTCCGCGGAACCTAGGCGCCAAAGCGCGGTGCCCTGAACACCAAGCCGTTCGCAGGCGCGCAATTCGTTGTAAGCCGTAACCGCATCCAGCATCCAAACTTGATGCGTGCGGTTCTGCTCGTCCTCGTAGGAATAATGAGGATTCAGCGATGTGGCATCGAATTCAACTTCTGTCTCGGATTCGTAGGCATGCAACAGCGCTTCCTGAACACTGAATGTCTCGGCGTGCCGCTCTTCCTTTTTGGGAGATTCGGTCCAGTCATAAGCGTAGTTGGCTATTCCCACCACAATTTTCTGGGCTGGAACCACATCGCGGATCTGACGTAGGTTCTCCATGAACCAGTCTTGCGCGGCGATGGGTCCCGAAGGCGAAGTGAGCCAATGCTGGTCGTAGTTCATCAGGATGATCGCGTCGGTCTCGCGGCCGAAGAAGGCATAGTCATAGTCATCATCGCGCGCGGGAAGAGCGATCATCAGTTTCAGGTTCGTGGCGTGCAGCGCCGGCGCAAGTTCGGCAATGAACTCGCGGAAGTGAGGCTGGCTCTTTAAGGAAACCTCCTCGAAGTCCACCACGATGCCAGACTGATGCGCTTCCGCTGCGTACTCCGCGACATCGGTCGCCAGGTGATGACGCGCAACGGGATTCGCCAGCATCTCTTCCATCTCTTTGACGCGCCAGACTGCGCCGTCGTAGTTGTTGAGCAAGCCCATCATGGGAAGCTCGACGGGGGGATTGAGCGCGCGCATCCACTGGTGGAGCTTGTCCTGCTTGAGCCGGGCAAGGGCTTCCGCCGGTGACGCTTTCACCGTTTGGTTCCGCTCGTAGTCGACCACGGTTATCGCGCCATCCGCGGACACGGCATGGAGCTGCTCGGGCATCAGCAGGTCCAGGTCCTTGTAATGCTTCTTGAGGGAGGCCAGGCTGTTTGCGTCCCAACTTACAAAGAACGCGGCGCGCAACGGGTCGTAGCCGGCCGGAACCTGCCCGATGCGCGCAACGCGAAGATGGCGTCCTTCGCGCATACTGACCGGTTTTAGATTCTTCTTCTTGGCGGAGTGGTACGCAGGGCGCGTGTCCGGGAGCAGCGACGATGGCAGATCGACGCTCCCGGCAACGGTGACGAAGAAATAGACCAGTAGCAGGGTCAGCAGCGCGCCGCTGACTTCCAGGATCCGGCGCGTGTGGCGCCAGCGGACTCTCTCCGCGTCGTAAAAGATCGGCTTGCGTTCTTTCATGCAGCGTGGCCGCCTCGTGGCGCGGTGGGCACACCTGCGAGGCAAAAATCACTCCGTCGAATGGAACCGAACATCTTTATTGTAAGATGCGGAACAGCGAATGAAACGTTTTTTCTCCAATCCAGTTGTGGCGCTGCTTACCGGAGCTTCTCTCCGGCTCCTGTTCGTGCTGAAGTTTCCCGCGGCTTCCGGGGACACGGTGCTCTACGATCAATTGGCGGCGAACTGGCTGAAGCTGGGCAAGCTCGCCATGAACATCGGCGGCCAGGCCACGCCGGTGGATGTGCGCATGCCGGGATATCCGGCATTTCTGGCTATCGTGTTCGCCGTGTCGGGCCGAACCGGCGACAGCGCGCGGCTGCCGGTGATGCTGGCGCAAGTGCTGGTGGATCTGGCGGCCTGCGTCGTGATCGCGGCGCTGGCGGCGCTGCTGGCGAGCCTGTGCGGGCCGCGGGCGAAAACGAAGAAAGTTTTTGTTGTGGCGTTGTGGCTGGCGGCGCTCTGCCCGTTCACGGCGAACTATGCGGCAGCGCGGTTGACGGAAGTGTGGGCAGTGTTCCTGACCGCGGTGGCGTTTGTGTTGTTCGGTGTGGTAGCGGCGCGGGCCGGCGGGGATGCGGTTTCCCTGCCGGCGGGCTGGGAACTCGCGGAGATTAATACTTGGGAATTCGCGGCGCTCGGCGGATTCGTTGTGGGCGTTGGAACCCTGTTCAGGCCGGAGACACCGCTGTTGCTGATGACCACGCTTGTGGCGCTCGGCTTCTGGATGCTGCGGCGCGGCGAGGTGAAACGCTGGGTGCTGACGTGCTCTCTGATGAGTGTTGCCTGCGCGTTGCCGTTGACGCCGTGGACCATACGGAACGCCGTATCGCTACACGAATTCCAGCCGCTGGCCCCGAAGGATGCGATGCTGCCAATCGAGGTGGACCCGAAAGGATTTCTCGCGTGGGAGAGGACATGGCTGTATCGCATCCGGGATTGTTATCTGGTGGCATGGAAATTGAACGACGATGAAATCCACATGGAAGATATCCCACCGTGGGCGTTTGACACGCCGGTGGAGCGTGCCCGCGTGGCGGCGGTGCTGGAGAAATACAACGTCGAGGTGACCTGGACTGCGGCGGAGGACGCGGTGTTTGCGCAGCTCGCCCGCGAGCGGACGAAGCGGCATCCGCTACGGACGTTTGTGTGGATGCCACTGCGGCGCGGTGTGAGGATGTGGTTCACGCCGCGCATTGAACTGCTGCCTGTTTCGGGAAACGTTTTTCCACTGGCGTACATGCACGAAGAGGATCCGGTCGACCAGCAAGTGACCATTCTTTTTTTCCTGGGCAATGTGGCGTACGTGGGGCTGGGTCTTTGGGGCGCGTGGAAGTTGTGGAAGTACCGCGGGACACACGCAGCGATGGCGGTGCTGGGCTTGTACATCTTGGCGCGGACCGCCTTCCTGGCGGCCATGGAGACCCCGGAGCCGCGGTACGTGCTGGAATGTTTTCCGGCATTGATCGCCTTCGGCGCCCAGGTGCTCGCGGGGAGTGAGGCCGAGAAGCATTCAAGGGCGTGATTCGTGTCTCGTGGTCCGTGGCTCGTGATTTGTGAGGCGAAGAGAGATCCTTCGACTCAGGGTAAACCTGTGGAAGAGAAAGGTCGAGGGAGCGCGAAACCGGCGGAGAAGCCAAGAGCGGACCGCCTCAGAAGGCGGTCCCTACCCAAGGCAAGAAAAGAGGAGCCCAAGAGGGCACGATGTACCGTGCCCCCACAAAAGCAAGAGGGCGGCGTAAAGCTATCGCTACAGAGAGCTGGAAAAAGGGATCGTGCGGACATGGGGCGCAGCAGCGCTACGCCCCTACACGGAAAAGTCCGGAATACCACGGGACATCACTGCGAAAACGGCTTGAAAGCGATGGGGAACCCAAGAACCGGTCTAAAGACCGGCCACTACGAAGAGCAGCTACAAAGAGAAACCAAAGAAGGGGAAGTTGTGTCACAATTTTGAGTGGAGTGGAAATTGAGGGTTACGAGGGTACCGGTGCACGAGACAGCGTTGTCCAATTGGGTTTATAGCGAAATAGCGAGGCGATGTACCGGTGCATCCAATTGGGGATGGGATTGTACCATCCATTGGTCACGAGATTGGGCAACGCGTAGATTGAGAAGACCTGGAGAAATGGGAAGTGGCAACAAGCAGACGCGTAGCAACGGTGACAGGCTCTTTGGCTCCCTTGGAAGAGCGTGGAGCTGCGCGCGCGGGCCACTCTCTGCTGGATTTGATCGGGAATACGCCGCTTCTTCATCTGGCCAACATTGGACGTGAATTTCCCAACATAGAGTTTTACGCGAAAGCGGAGTGGTTTAATCCGGGCGGGTCGGTGAAGGACCGTCCGGGGATAAGCATGATTGAGGCGGGGCTCGCCAGTGGGCTGCTGCATCCGGGAAAAACGATCATTGATGCCACAAGCGGGAACACCGGGATCGCCTACGCGATGATCGGAGCGGCGCTGGGGTATGCCGTGAAGTTGTGCCTGCCGGAGAGCGCGTCGCACGAACGGAAGCGAATCCTGAAGGCGTACGGCGCGGAACTGGTGATGACGCCGGGCGACGAAGGGACCGACGGGGCGATCCGGCGCGTGCAGGAAATCGTGGGAAAAGATTCGACCCAGTATTATTATCCCGACCAGTACAGCAACCCCGCGAATTGGCAGGCGCACTACCGCACGACCGCAAATGAGATTTGGGAGCAGACGGGCGGCAGGGTCACGCATTTTGTGGCGGGGCTGGGGACGAGCGGCACGTTCGTCGGCACGACGCGGCGGCTGCGGGAACGGAACTCGGAGATTCGCTGCATCAGTTTGCAGCCGGACGCGTCGTTTCACGGGCTGGAGGGTTGGAAGCACATGCCGAGCGCGATGCGCCCCGCGATCTATGACGAAACGCTGGCCGATGAAAACGTGGAGGTTGGGACGGAAGAGGCGTACCGGATGGTGAAACGGCTGGCGCGCGAGGAAGGATTGCTGGTGAGCCCGAGTTCGGCGGCGGCGCTGCTGGGGTGCTTCGCGGTGGCGCGAGGGATTCCGGCGGGGAAGCGGGCGGTGATGGTGACGATCTTTCCGGATTCGGCGGCGAAATACTTGAGCGAACGCTTTTGGGACGAAGAGTGAAGATGACAGATAGCGGCAAACTGTGGATCAGCGCGGAACTCGCGGAAAAGATCCGCGCGCATGGAGCGGAAACCTATCCGCACGAGTGCTGCGGAGCGCTGTTGGGACGCGATGGTAGCGGCGATGCGGCGGAGGGCAAACCGCGCGAAGTATTAGAGCTGTTTCCGCTAGTGAACCGGCGAGAGGATTCGCCGCGGAATCGGTTTTCGGTGTCGCCGCAGGATGTGCTGAAGGCGGAGAAAGCGGCGGAGGCGCGCGGACTGGACGTGATCGGCTGGTATCACTCGCACCCAGATCACCCGGCAAGGCCGAGCGAGTACGACCGGGAATATGCGTGGCCGTGGTACAGCTACCTCATTGTGAGCGTGCAGCGTGGGATTCCGCGGGAGATGACCTCCTGGCGTTTACACGACGACCGGGAACGCTATTCGGAGGAGACGATCGAGATTCGCTCGGAAACGACTTCGCGATCTTGAATCTAAAGAGGATGGAGATAAGAACATGAGCGTCAAAGTGATGATCCCTACGCCGCTTCGGCCACACGCCGGGGGAAAGGCGGCCGCTGAATTTCAGGCGAGAACGGTCGCGGAGGCACTCGGTCGGCTCACCACGGAATTTGGCGACCTGAAGCGGCATCTATTCACGGAAGATGGAAAGCTGAGAAGCTTCGTGAACGTGTATCTGAACGGCGAGGACATCCGGTATCTGGGACAGGAGAATACGCCCACGAAGGACGGCGACACGATTAACATTATTCCGTCAATTGCGGGGGGAAAGGGATTATCGCGGGGGGCCGAGAAACAGTTTTCGGGATAGTGGGCAAAACAAGAGTAGAGGGGAAGGAGCGGGTAACTTCATGGCGACAAAAGTCCAAACGCCGGCAGGGGCGCGGGCGGGCGAGAAACTGAGCAACGAAGAAATTCTGCGCTATAGCCGACACCTGATCATGCCTGAGGTGGGCATGGAAGGGCAGCTCAAGCTGAAGAATGCGAAAGTGCTGCTAATCGGCACCGGAGGGCTTGGCGCGCCAGTGGGGCTGTATCTCGCCGCGGCGGGCGTGGGGAAACTCGGCTTGGTGGATTTCGACGTGGTGGATTTCACGAATCTTCAGCGGCAAGTGACGTTCGGCACGAGTGATGTGGGCAAAGCAAAGACCGAAGCGGCGCGGGCGCGTCTCTCCAACCTCAATCCGGATATTCAGATCGAAGCGTTTGAAACGAAACTGACGAGCGAGAATGCGCTGGAGATTTTCAAGGATTTCGAGATCATCGTGGATGGCACGGACAATTTTCCCACGCGCTACCTCGTGAACGATGCGTGCATCTTGCTCGGCAAGCCCTATGTCTATGGGTCGATATTCCGGTTCGAGGGACAGAGCACGATTTTTGGAATGCCGGATGGGCCGTGCTACCGCTGCCTGTACCCGGAGCCGCCCCCGCCGGGGCTGGTGCCGTCGTGCGCGGAAGGAGGGGTGATCGGCGTGTTGCCGGGCATCGTGGGCTCGATTCAGGCGCTGGAGACGATCAAGCTGATTCTGGGCCGCGGCAGAAATCTTACGGGCCGCCTGGTGGTGTTTGATGCGCTGGAACTGAGCTTTCGCGAGTTCAAGCTGCGGAAGAATCCCAAGTGCCCGATGTGCGGCGAGCATCGCACAATTCACAAGCTCATCGACTATTACGAATTCTGCGGCGTGAGAGGCGAAGAAGCTCCCGCGCCCGACCTGAAGGTGCCGGAGATCACGCCTAGGGAATTTAAGGCGCGGCTGGACCGAGGCGACGACCTATTCATTCTGGACGTGCGCGAACCGCACGAATACCAAATTTGCAACCTTCGAGGCCACCTGATTCCCCTGGGCGAGTTGCCACGCCGGGTGCATGAACTCGATTCCTCCCGTGAAATTGTGGCGCACTGCCGGAGTGGGAAGCGTTCAGCCGAAGCGATCGAATTTCTCCGCACAGCCGGCTTCCGAAAGATCCAAAACCTGAAGGGCGGAATACTCGCCTGGTCCGACGAAGTGGATCCATCGGTCCCGAAGTACTGAGATTCTAGAAGCTTGGCGCCGATCTCTTACTAGCACCCGGCGGCTCTTTCGAGATATGCAAGCAGGCAGCGCAGGAGCGTGTGTCGGTCAGGCGACACGGCGTGCTGATGGCAAGAAGAACGGCCAAAACACTTCTACAGCCCATTCATTCTTGGAGCTTTACGCCGGGGCTGGAGCCCCGGCCTCCTAAGCAGAAAAGCCAACCTTAGGTGACGCGCGCCGCACCGGCATCGGGAACGACGGATACTCCCTGGCACCGCTTAGCGTCCGTTCGCCGTGCTTCCGGTGCATCACCGCCACCAGCTTGTGGGTGACGCACGCCGCAGACCGCTACCACCGGCGCCAAAAGTCAGGCAACCGCACACAAGACAAGAATCAGAACGTTGGTGGTGTATTGACCCACAAAATCCAGGCTTCTGAGCGTCCGGGGTTTTTCCAACGATGCGGCGTGGAGCTTTCGAAATACAGACTGTCGCCGGACTTGAGCCGGTGATGGCCCTGCTTGTGCAGCCAGACTTCGAGTTCGCCGCGCAGGACGTGGAGAAACTCTTCGCCTTCATGAGCATAGGATTCGCCGCTACCCCCGCCAGGTTTGATGCGAAACAGGTGAGGTTCCATGGCCGTGTTGCCCCAGGCAAGCAGCTCCATGCGGACTTTGGGGCTGGTTTCGAGGATTTTGCGCTCGGAGGGACGCACCAGGGCGGGCGCGTGGCCATTAGTCTCGAAGAGCGACATGAGGTTGGTTTTGTAGAAGCGCGCGAGGCGCTGGAGGGTGGCGACCGAAGACCGCATCTGCCCGCGTTCGAGCGCGCTAAGGAACCCTGCGGAAACACCAGCGGCGCGCGCAGCTTGCGCGAGGGAAAGTCCGCGTTTCATACGCAAGCGGCGGAAACGCTGACCGAAGGACTGGCGGGCATCGGCGGGAGCAGCGACGACTCCTTGTTTCCTCAAAACGTGCACGATCGCGGTGGGATTGAGGCCGCGGGCGCGGCGAAGGAAGATGGCGCGTCGCAAGAGGCGAACATCGGATTCCGCGTAAAGGCGGTAATGGCTGGCGGTACGCCGTGGCGAGACTAGGCCGAGGGCCTCCCAGGCGCGCAGGCCGGAGGAAGAAATGCCGAGACGGCGGGCGACCTCCGAGATGCGCAGCAGGCGCTGGCCCGGCAAAGCCTCCGCTGCAGCCGAGGGATTCTTTCTGCTTGACACGGGTCCCCGCATTCTCTAAGTTTGCTGAATTATAGTAAGGTTCAAGACCAGGTAGCAACCAGGAAGAGTCGCTTGGCGGGGAAGCGACGGCCGGGTAACAGGGGTGAGCGGAGTGAATCGTTTGTCGTGGCTGCAGTTGAAGTGTGTGCGTGTCAATAGTGGTCTTCTTGCGATCTTCTTTGGAGTGCTACTCCTCCTGGCGACTCCATTTGCCGGCGCCCAGAGCACGGGCGGCCGGATTCGCGGGACAGTTACTGATCCCAGTGGCGCGGCGGTGGCGGGAGCGACGGTCACGCTCGTGAATACCGGCACGAACATCACTCGCCAGGCGACCACTAGCGCCCTGGGTGAATACCTTATCCTCGAAGTGGCGGTGGGCGGCTATGAGATTGACGTGAACCAGGCAGGGTTTAAGAAGTTTGTCCGCAAAGACATAGTGGTGAATCTGAATGCGGTGGTAAGCGTGGACATCCCGCTGCAGCTTGGCGGCTCGTTGGAAACGGTGGAGGTTACGGGCGAACCGCCGGTCGTAGACACCACAACGACGCAGCTCGGCGCCATCGTCGATGACCGCTCGGCAACGCAATTGCCCCTGAACCAGCGTGATGCGTACCAACTCCTGCAGCTGCAGCCGGGTGTGCAATCGCAGTTGGGGGACGACATGTTTTACGGCAGCGACCGCCCGGGCGTGGTGACGGTAAACGGAGGACGCGGCCGCGCCAACAACTATTCGGTGAACGGCGGTGAAGCCAACGACCTATTCGTGAATCTGCCGGCCGTGGAACCTTCGCCGGACAGCATCGAAGAATTTCGCGTAATCACGAATTCGTTTGATGCCGAGTATGGGCGCAATTCGGGCGCAGTGGTCAATGTTGTCACAAAATCAGGCACAAACGCGATTCACGGAAGCGTTTATGAATTTTTCCGAAACGATGTGCTGAACGCGCATCCCTATACGTTCGCGCCGTCGCCAAAGCCCGCGTTCAAACAAAATCAATTTGGGGGAACCCTGGGCGGGCCGATTAAGAAGGACAAGACATTTTTCTTTGCCTCGTATGAAGGGAGAAGAATTGTTCAGGGGATTGTTTCACAGCCGGTTGTAGTTCCCACGGCCAGCAACGTGAATGGGCAGTTTGGCAACTCCTTGGAACCGGTTTTTACGGGAACACTCACCGATGCCACGGTGGCCAATATTTTGCAGAATCGATGCGGTAGCGGAAGCCCTAGTCCGAGTCTTAATGCCGGTCAGGAGGGCCTGTTGCAAACTGTGATAGGGGGCAGTTCGCAGCCTTGGAACACAATTTTTCCGAATGCCACAATTCCCGCTCAGTGTCTTGATCCCGTGGCGCTCAGTTTACTCAAGTACGTGCCGGGAGCAGGGGGCAGCAGCCCGACTGTTCAATCGGTTCCGAAAAAGACGGACTTTGGGAATCAATTTCAAACTCGCCTTGACCACACGCTGACGGCCAATCAAAAGATTTCCATTTATTACTACTTCGATGACGATGACACGGTGGATCCTTTCGCGAAGTTCGAGGCGGCGGGCGCCACACTCGGCAACTTTCCTGGTGAATTCGCCACGAGGACGCAGCAGCTAAATGGTTCGCACACGTGGACGATCGGCTCGACGGCGGTAAATGAATTGCGCATCGCGTATTTCCGCGAAGGTGAGTTGAGATTCAACACGCCAACGGTGAGTAACGCCGTGACCGCGTCATGCGGCAGCGGTAGCGCCGCGCAATATTGCTTTACGGGCACTTCGGACACCAGCTTGATTAACGATGCAGGGGTTCCGCTGGGCACCAGCCCGGACTACGGCATCCATCCGAATCTGGGGGCGAGCAAGGAAGGCGTGCCTTTCATTCAAGTCAACGGGGGCTTCACGATTGGGAACAACTTCGAGGGACAACTGCCGCAGATCGGCAACACGTTCCAGTGGAGCGACAACTACAGCAAGATCCTCGGAAATCACAGCGCGAAATTCGGGGCGGATGTCCGCTACCAGCGATTCGACCAGACGCTATACTACAACGTGAACGGCTACTACTCTTTCGGGGCGTTCAACGGAGCCAACGATCTTGGGATTAGTAATCCGTACGCGGATTACCTGCTGGGCCTGCCATATAGCTATTCGCAAGGCTCTGCGCAGAAAGAGCAGGTGCGCAGCACGTCGCTCTACCTGTTTGCGCAGGATAGCTGGAAGATCAAATCGAACCTTACCTTGAATTACGGCGTGCGCTGGGAAATGAATACGCCGCTGACAGACATAGGGCAGAAAGTGCAAACATTCCGCCCCGGCGAAAACTCAACCATTTATCCTTGCCAGCTCTCGGCCGCGAGCATTGCGGCGTTTCAACAATTGCCGCCATTTAATGCTCCCGGAGCTCCGACACCGAATTGTTTGAACACGGGCGTGCAGCCGACCGGACTCGTGTTTCCCGGGGATAAGGGCGTCCCGAGCGGGCTTACGAATACTTATTACAAGGCGTTCGCACCACGGCTGGGCCTGAATTGGAGCCCCGGCTGGAAGGACGGGCTATTGGGAGCCGTTTCCGGCGGGCCGAACAAGATGACGGTTAGCATGGGCTACGGCATGTTTTATAACCCAATTGAACAACTGGTGCTCGAGCAGTTCAGCGGCGAACCACCTTTCGGCGGGAGCAACAGCGTCCAAAATCCGCTGCTGCAGACGCCGTTTGTGGATCAGGCCGGCAATACCTATCCGAATCCATTCAACGGAATATTGAATCCGCCGCGCGGAACTCCCATTGACTGGTCGAACTATCGGCCGGGTCTGTATTACGGGCAGTTCCCGGCTAATCTTCGCCCGCAGTACTCGGACCAGTACAACCTGACGATCAAGCGGGAATTGCCGGGTGACATTCTTTTCCAGGCTGGATACGTGGGCTCTCAAGGGCATCGTTTGCTGGCCACTTATGACTTGAACCCTGCGCTGCCAGCAACCTGCCTGCAATTGAATACTATTCTGGGCGCGGGGACATGCGGGCCCTTGGGAGAAGACAACGCCTATTCGATTCCTGCCGGCACGGTCATTCCTGCGGGCGGGCTGTATCTCCCTTACGGGGCCGGGGGCGCGACTAATGGACCAGTGATATTGCCCGCCGGTTATGTGGTGGGCTCGAACACCGGTGGCCTTCCGATTACGCTGGTCGGGTTGAGGAAATATTCTTCACCAAATTGCAATCCGCTGACGGGACAAGGCTGTCCCGTGGATGGAACACCGGTCTTCTCGGGAATATACACGGAAAATACGGTGGCGTGGTCCAATTACAATTCACTGCAAGTGATGGTCGAAAAGCGCTTCTCGCATGGGCTGCAATTCCAAGCCGCGTACACCTACGGAAAATCGCTGGACAATGCCTCCAGCTTCGAGAATTCGCTGAATCCCTATAACTTCAACGCGACCTATGGGCCCTCGCTCTTCGATGCACGCCACATTCTCTCATTCAACTACGTGTGGGAGCTTCCGGTGCCGAAGATGGAAGGGTTCAGGGGGAAGTTGCTCGACGGCTGGCAGCTTTCCGGGATCATACGGGTACAGAGCGGTTTCCCTATCCGAATCACATCGAATGCGGACAACGAGCTCTACGACGCGACAGATTCGTTTGAGTTTGCGGGCGAGCCGAACCTCGTTGCGCCATTCAAAACCACCAACCCTCGCAAAACGGTGTGCGCGTTCGGCACCGGGCCACTCGCCGATACCAATCCCCCTACCGCGTGCAGCCCAGTTACAGGATATGCGTTCGATCCCAACCTATTCGACAACGCAAATAATACTTCCAGTTCTCCCGGGCTAGATCCAGTTCAACTCGGGACGATCGGGAATGCGCCGCGGTCTATCTGCTGCGGCCCACTGCTAAACAATTGGGACATGAGCTTTCTTAAGGAGACTCAACTGAACGAGCAATTCCAGATGGAATTCCGCGGCGACGTGTTCAATATCTGGAACCACGCACAGTTCTACACCGTTGATGGAAACGCCTCCGATCAGGGAACAACGTTTGGGCAGATCCAACACGTTCACGACCCGCGGCTTATCCAGTTTGCCCTGAAATTTCGCTTCTAGTGCTGTTCCAACTATTGGGAACCAGATTTAGAGTAGGGCCAGCGTGCGGATTATTCGTTGCGAACAATTTGAACGGTACTAACAGTAAAAAGTTGGAACGGCACAAGTTGGAACGGCACTGATGGCGTCGATGACCGATTGCATTTCATCATGCATTCCGTGTCGCAAAATCTGTCCGTGCCGGAATCATCTGCGTTAGTCATAGACAGCCGACTTACGTCGAAGCGTCCATCGGCTGGTACTGAAACGAGTTTTGCTGTATCTCTTGAATTCTGGAAAAGGAAGCAGGAACCATGAAAACGATTCAGCTTCGCACGGTAATACCCGGCCCCAAATCAAAAGCGCTTCTGGCGCGCCGGGAAGCCGCGATTCCGCGGGGGCCACACCTCGTCTCCCCGATCTTTGCCGCGAAATCCGAAGGCGCATGGATCGAAGACGTCGACGGAAACCGCTACATCGATTTTGCAGGGGGCATCGGCTGCCTGAATTCCGGGCATCGAGCGCCCCGGGTGGAAGCTGCACTGCGTGATCAGATTGGCAAATTCCTGCACCTTTGTTTTGGCGTGAACCCGTACGAGTCGTACATCGCACTCGCAGAAAAACTCAACTCCCTCGCGCCCATCACTGGCCCGAAGAAAACTTTCTTTATCAACACCGGTGCGGAAGCGGTTGAGAACGCGGTCAAGATCGCGCGGGCATATACCAAGCGCCCAGCAGTGATTTGCTTTGAAGACGCGTTTCACGGGCGGACGCTGCTAACCCTGTCGCTGACCAGTAAGACCAATCCGTACAAAGCGGGATTTGCGCCGTTTGCCAGCGACATCTATCGCATCCCGTACGCCTATTGTTACCGTTGCTCCTACGGACTCACGTATCCGTCCTGCAAGATCGCCTGCGCGCATCATCTCGAGGATACTTTCCGGCGCGTGGTCTCGCCCGATTCCGTGGCCGCGGTCATTGCCGAACCCGTCCTAGGCGAGGGTGGCTTTATCGTCCCGCCGAAAGAATTTTTCTCCATCGTCCAGGAAATCTGCAAAAAGTATGGCATCGTGTTCATCGCCGACGAGGTGCAATCCGGGATCGGCCGCACGGGCAAAATGTTTGCCATCGAACATTATGGCGTCGAGCCGGACCTGATCACGACCGCGAAATCGCTTGGCGGCGGGCTGCCAATCGCTGCGGTCACAGGCCGCGCGGACATCATGGACGCGCCGCAACCCGGTGGCTTGGGCAGCACCTTCGCCGGCAATCCGCTTTCCTGCGCAGCCGCGCTTGCTGGTCTCGAAACCATTGAGAAGGACGGCCTGCTGGCGCGGTCCACCGCCATCGGCAAGCGCTTCGAAAAGCGTGCCCGCGGCTGGCAGAAGAAATGGCAGCTGATCGGCGAGGTTCGCGGCCTTGGCGGCATGTGCGCCATTGAGCTGGTGCGTGATCGCGAGAGCCGCCAGCCCGCCGACACGGAAACGAAAGAACTTGGCCACTACTGCTACGAGCACGGCCTCATGACCATCACCGCCGGCACGTTCAACAACGTCATGCGCATCCTCGTGCCGCTGGTAGTCACGAACGAGCAATTGGACGAAGGCCTGGACGTGATCGAGGCCGGCCTCGCCCATGTGGCCGGTTTGCGCAGCCGTAACACTGAACCCGATTGAGGAGGAATCTTCGAATGCGCAAACGATCCCAGACCGTCACAAACAAGACCCCACGAACATAATCATTTGGCAGGACTAGAGCCCGGGCCGGCGCAGCAGGATCATCTCGCTTGCCTTCAGCGCTCTCCTGGTCCAGTGAGAGAGCAGGGTCTTCAGGGCCTTCCCACTCTTCGCCACCCCGCTGTTCGTCTTGTTCCGGTACATCAGTTCATCTGCCCGTTTGATCAGTTTTTCGGCGGTGTCGCCAGGGAGTGCGAGTGTGCCGCCAATCGAGACCGACATGGATACGGGACTGCCATCACTGCTCGGGAACGTCGTTTGCGCCACCAGGGCACAACATCGCTCCGCCAACTGCCTCAAAATCTCGTTGTTCACGTGATGTGCGATAGCAATGAACTCGTCACCGCCCCACCGCCCGACGATGTCCGTGGGGCGCAGCGTTCCCGTCAGAGTCTTCGCCACTTCCAGCAAAGCGCGGTCCCCGGTGGCGTGGCCAAAACTGTCGTTGAGGGCCTTGAACTGGTCGAGGTCAATGACCAGCACTCCAAAGGGATCCTTGTGCACGTGGTATTCACTCAACGCAGTCCGCAGAGACATCTCCACGAAACGGCGATTGGGCAACAGGGTGACGTGGTCGAGAAAGGCTAGGCGCTCCATGGCCTCGATCTCGCGCCGCGCATCCTGCTGGGCCGTATTGTCACTGAAGACCTGTACCGCCCCGACAATTGAGCCGTCGGCTGCCCGAATGGGCTGCACCCGTGTGGTCACAGGAACCCGCCGCCCCTGCTTATGCCTCAAGAAAACCTGCGCCTCGTGCGATGCCCCGTCGTTGAGGCTTGCTGCCAAAGGACAACAATCCTGGCACAGTCTGTGTCCTTCATTGTCCACGTGACACAACCCATCGTCCGGGCAGCACCGGCCCACGATTTCATCGGCTTTGTAGCCGGTCAGGCGACATGCGCCTTCATTCCAGTACAGAATGCGGCGATCCAGGTCCACAAAGTACACGCCATCGCTCACGTGGTCTAGCAGCGCTTTATAGAAGCCCGGGTCGGTTGGGTTCACAGCAATCTATTCCCCAAAACGAGGCTCCCCGAAAAAGGTGGGAGGTTTTCCGAGGGCGGTACTGGACCTTGTGACAACACGGGGCCCACATCACCGAGTTGCCAGTATAGCTCACAGGGGGTTCGTGACGGACGTCACACATGGAGTTCAACGTGTCGTATTTGCTACCTGGGTGCGTGGGGCGGCGCGGCCTTAACTCCCAAAAACAAGTCTGGGTGGCCTTCGATAAGAGCGAAGGCATTGTCAAAGCACAAAACTCCCCTGCAGTGTTTTCCCCGCCCGGCGATGGCCAGAGTTGGTTGAGGACCGAAGCTCTGAAACGCTCACGGTGAATCAGCTTTCGGCGGATCGTTCTGCCAACCATCGATACGGCCTTGTACTACGACCATGATTCTTCTATCCAAATCCCGGTCTTCACCGGGACGAGAGCGCCCACTCAAGTCTTCGGTCTATCCGCCAAGGCGGACGACCAAGGCCACCCGCGAGCGGCCCTCGACACGAACGATCCCTGGCTTCGCGTTTGCTCTCGGGCTTCATCCGACTGTAAGGCTTCCAGTTCAGCAGCCATAATAATGGCTTTTTCCCAGCGCCAGATTCTCCAGACTGAGATTGGCGACCAGCAGCTTCAGCCGCTCATTCTCCTGCCGCAGTTCCTGGACCTCGTCGCTGGCTGCTTCTCGCTTAGCGTCGCCGCGCAGCCGCCCCTCGCCCGCTTCCATGAAGTCCTTCAGCCACTTGGAGTAAATCGTCGGATAGATCCCTTCGCGGCGGCACAGATCGGACACCGACCCTTCCGCCCGAATCTCTTCCATGACAATTCGGATCTTCTCTTCGGCGGGAAATCTCCTGCGGCTGGCCTGCTTGGCGCGGCGAATTAACTGTCGTGCTGTCTCACCCCGGCGCCCGCCAGCCCTGCCTAGGGCAGGACTGCCTCTCTCTTCGCCTCTAAGCTCTCCTTGCCCTTCGTGTGCATCTAGCTTTCTCGCCAATTGTTCATTCATGGCTCACCCTGCTTTCTGCGCATCCTAGCCCCAGCTAGGGTGAACCCAAAACTCATTTCCTGTAGCTTAGCTCCGCTCTCAATTCACTCCCATTTCCGCTGAAGTCAAACACTTCCTTAGTGCAGCTTCCAGACTCTGCAGTGTGCCAAGTCAAGGATTTGGGTGCGAACTAGAGTTGATCTCGGTACTGTTCCAGCGCCACTCGGACAAGTTGACTTCGGGTTCTGACCCCAGTTTTGGCGAACAGTTGTTGCAAGGAGGCTTTGACTGCAGTTTCGGAGATTTGCAATCGGTCCGCGATCTGCTTGTTGGCCAGCCCTTCGAAGACGAAAGAAAGCACTTGCCTCTCGCGCCCGGTAAGCCTTGAACGACCTTGATCCGGACCGGGTGCCTCTGCTCTTTCCATGGCCCTCCGAAGCTGATCCTGTCCAAACAGAGCCTTTCCCTCCATCGTCTCCCGGATTCCCTGAATTAACAGGGCAGGAGATCCGTGTTTCATGAATACGCCGGAGATTCCTTTCCGAATCAAGGTGGGGACCTCACTATCGCTTACGTCGGCAGTCACAAGAAGCACTTTTCCGTGGAATTGCGCATTCCGAAGGTGGTCGAGAAAGTCCGTTCCCCTCTCCTGCCCAAGGTCGAGGTCCAGCAGCACAATGTCGATTTCCTTGGATGATTTTATGATTTGGAGAGCTTCGGTGCCGGAGCCGCAATCGGCAACCACCTCGAACCCTGGCTCTGACTGCAAGAGTCGCGCGACGCTCTCGCGGAATAGCGCATGGTCGTCAATCAGCAACACACGGATGCTCTTCTGGTCGGCTTCACTCATCGGGTGATTCTTGCCTATTGAGCGCTCTCATCAATCTGACCGCAAAGCAACAACCTTCAGTACGCGGTTCAAATGTTAACTCGCCACCAAAGCTGCGTAAAATAGCACGAGAAACATACAACCCTAACCCTGTGGCATCCGCCCCCTGCTGAAAGGGTCTGAACAGACCGTCGGGCGAAGAGACTCCTACCCCAGTATCTTCGAATCGAATCACCACGGAATCGTCTTCCACTGAACTGCTGATTGTAAGTTGCTTCTTGTTCGTCGTCTCCATGGCACGGCGACTGTTTAGCGACAAATTCAGAAAAACTTGAGCTAATCCGTAGCGGTCTGCTGTGACCAATGGCAGATCGTTATGCAAGTGCCAGGCGACCTCGATTCCAGCCTCACGGTAGGATGGTTCCAGCAGAACGCGCAATTCGTCTAGGACGCTGGACAGCTCGATGGCATTCAGATGCTGGCTGACCGGGAGTCTCAATTCCATCGCAGAAAGCTTTGCAAGACCCTCGATCAGCGTTCCGAGCGCGCGAAAATCTTCATTGTTCTCCAAACCCGGAAGTCGCGAGAGGTTCTTGTGAACAACCAGAACGGCCCCGGATAAATTTCGGATTTCGTGGGCAATCGCACTCATCAGAATCGTCGTGTTTTTTAAAAGATGATCCAGGCTCAGGTCCTCGCGATCCCTTAGATCCTCAGAAAGATCAACGATAATCGCGGCCAATCGTGGTCCCCGAACCGTTGTATATGTAGAGAACCAAACTGCGGCAAGAAAGGCCTCGCCATTCTTGCGTTTTCCGCGACACCGGATTTCCGTGCGGAATTGTCGCGATGGCTGCGCCTGTACCGCAGCTTGCAGCGCAGGAAGAAACTCTCCGAGCGGTTGACCCACAATTGTTGAGCTGCCGGGTGCCAGGAGAGCCTGGCTGGCTTCGTTGGCGAGCAGAACAGTGCCAGTGGAATCGATCGTCACGATGGCAAGTGGGCTGCTCTCAACCAACACCTGTAACTGCTCTTCGATTTCTTTACGTAAGCCGATTTGTGTTTCCACCTCTGCCAGATGATTCAATGCCATCTGGCGGTTTCGAATAATCTCGGACACAAATAGACCGGTTCCTACAAATCCGGCGGAAGCCATCAAGAGACGAGTGACCGCTTCATTCGACGGGAGTTCGCTAAAAAGCTCCTGGAGAACGGAGCAGGCGAGAGCAACAAGTGTGATCTGCCAACGCGGGAGAAAGCCGGCGACCAACATTATGGGGAACAAATACAGAAACCCGATGGAAATGAAGGGCTTTGTCTGCCAGTCAATGACAGCGATCACAGCAATTAAGACCGCGGCAGCGATTAGAAATCGTTTGCGATTATCCTCCGAATAGATGGCTGCAAATTCCATAGCGAAACTCCGCGGAGCACACGGAATGACCGTGTGTTGACCGTCTCCAGTATAGGTGAATAGTCTTTAGGACAACCTGCGACAGGACAAAAGATAGGAACAGCGAGCGAAAAGATACCCTGAAAATCCCAAAGATAGAATTCTCTTTCCCGTCAGTGCCTTTCAAACTATACAGTGCTGCGACCACTCGGGCATGTGCAGAGATCCGTGAAGGTTAGCAAGTGAAGCGGTCGCGGCTACGCTCTAGGGCGAAGCCTGCAAGGGTAACGGTCGAACGAAAACGATGAAATATCCCGTTCACATCAGCAAGAGAGTCGTTCTGGTGTTTGTGGCGGCGATTGTTATCGCAACGGGGCTCCTGGAACTTGGCCGCAGCCGTGGCCGTGTTACAAACGCGAACGCGCCGCAAAGATCAGATGCAAAGCCGGGCACGTCGCCATCCGAAGCGACTTTGGACCTATCTGCGAGCCAACTGAACTCAATCAAAATCAAACCGGTGGGAAGTTATCTGTTTCCGGTGGAGAAGGAGACGGTTGGCAGTATTAGTTTTGCCGACGACCTGTCGGTTCAGGTGTTTCCCTCCTATCAAGGGAAAATCATTAAGAGCTTGGTGGAACTGGGCGACGATGTTCAAAAGGGCCAGCCGCTCTACACGATTGACAGTCCCGATCTCATCCAAGCCGAGTCCACACTGATTGGCGCTGCAGCGGCATTGGAGCTGACCAGCAAAGAATTGGCCCGCGCCAAGGACCTTTACACAACGAATGTCGGCGTCCCGCAACGAGAGTTGGAGCAGGCTGTATCCGATGAACAAACTGCGGAGGGCGCACTCAAAGCCGCAAGAGACGCTGTCCGCGTGTTCGGCAAGTCGGAAGCCGAAATTGATCAGATCATCGCTTCGCGCAAGATTGACCCGGTGCTGGTCGTGCCGAGCCCCATCTCGGGCCAGATCACATCATTTAACGGCCCACCGGGGCTTTTGGTGCAACCCGGGAATCCACCCGCTCCTTATACAGTCGCCAACGTATCCGTTAAATGGATGCTGGCGGACGTGATCGAGAGCGATATTCCGTTTTTTCACTTAGGGCAGCCTGTTCAGGTAAAGGTGATGGCGTACCCGGATCGAGAGTTTCGCGGCAAGATTTCCAAAATCTACGCTGCAGTTGATCCGGACACCCATCGAGCAACCATCCGCTCCGAGATTACAGATCCCAAAAATGAGCTGCGGCCCGGAATGCTGGCCAATTTCGTCATTCGCGTGCAGAACCCCGTTCAAGCCACTGCCGTACCTGCGAATGGCGTGGTCCGCGAAGCCGACGGCACCATGACAGTTTGGGTGACAACCGATCGTCACCACTTCGTGCAAAGAGTCGTTAAGACGGGCATGCGAAGAGACGAACAGGTGCAGATTCTCGCCGGTTTGCAGCCGGGAGAGCTCGTCGTGGCAGACGGCGCCGTCTTCCTAAGCAATATGCTGGAGGCCCCGCCATCGGATTAGAGCGGACGCGCGGCCACTCCATGAAAGACGACAAATCATGTTCAAGTCTCTGATCGCGTTTTGCCTCAGCCGCCGCGCCATTGTGGTGGTTGGTCTCATTTTGTTTACTGGCGCCGGCCTCGTTGCGTTCAAGATGCTCAACATCGAGGCGTACCCGAATCCCACGCCGGTCATCCTGGAAATTACCGCGCAAGCGCCAGGCCTCTCCGCCGAGGAGATGGAACGGTACTACACCATTCCCACGGAGATTGGACTCTACACCACGCCTGGTATCGAAGTTATCCGCTCCACTTCGTTCTATGGCCTATCCTTTGTCCGTGTCACCTTCAAATACGGAGTCGACTACAACTTTGCTTATGCGCAGGCATCGGTGGCCATGCAGCAAAACGTTAGCCTACCAGGCGGGCAGGTTCCGAACATCCAAGCGAACAGCTCGACAGGCGAAATCTACCGTTATCAAGTGGTAGGCCCCAAACATTTCGGAATCACCAATCTGCGCACCGTCCAAGATTGGGTTGTCGCTCGCCGGTTGTTGACCATTCCCGGTATCGCAGCCGTCAACAGTTGGGGCGGTCCCACAAAGGAATTCCAGGTCGAGGTGGACCCTCACAAACTCGAAGCCTACAGCGTTACCGTGCCGCAAATCCTGATCGCGCTGGAAAACGCGAACATCAATGTAGGTGGGCGCGAAATCCGCATCGGTCAACAGTCCATCAACATCCGTGGTGTCGGTTTGATTGATGACGGTGGCAATGATGATTTGGCGAAAGGTTTCAAGGTTGACGACATCGAGGACGTAGTTCTGACCCAGGTCAACGGCGTCCCCGTGTTGATGAAAGATGTCGGGAAGGTCTCGGTCGGATACAGGCCCAGACTCGGAATTCTTGGCCGTGACCAACAGGATGATGTGGTTGGCGCAATCGTGGTGCAGAGGCGAACCGAAAAAACTGCCGACATGATTCCAAAAGTCGAAGCAGCAATCGAAAAATTAAACCACGACGGGAGTCTGCCGCCAGGGGTCAAAGTTGTTCCGTTCTACGACCGCTCCTCGCTGATTGCCCTCACCACACACACCGTTCTGCACAACTTGATATTCGGATGCCTGCTGGTCTTTTTAATTCAATGGATTTTTCTCGGGAATCTCCGCAGCGCGGTTATCGTTGGATTAAACATTCCGTTCGCGCTGTTCTTCGCGACCATTCTGCTAGTGATTACGGGCGAGAGCGCGAACCTGCTGTCCGTGGGCGCGGTGGATTTCGGCATCATTGTGGATTCGGCCGTGATCCTGGTCGAGAACATCTTCCGGAACTTTCAACGTAGCCTGGAAGAGCGACAGGGCCTGCTCCAGCGTCTGACGAAAGGTTCCTGGGGACACGACCCGACGCAACCCACCGAACAGGTAACGTCTGCTCACGGGTGGACGGATCGTTTGCGCATGATTCTGATCAGCGCGATTCAGGTGGACAAAGCGATTCTCTTTTCCGCGCTCATCCTCGTGGCAGGCTTCGTGCCGCTCTTCACGATGCAGGGAGTCGAAGGCCAAATCTTCGGTCCCATGGCGCGCACGTATGGTTACGCGCTGGCGGGCGCCTTGTTAGCCACATTTACTGTTACACCCGTAATCGCTTCTCTGCTTCTCCCCAAGCGCGTGAAAGAAGCCGAAACAATCGTGGTCCGCGTGTTGCACCGGCTGTACACGCCCGCGCTTCGTTTTGCACTGAGTCACCGCGCTCTCGTGGTAGGAATCGAACTTGCTTTTTCTATCGGAACCCTGTTGCTGATAGCGCCGCGACTCGGCAGCGAGTTTCTTCCGCATCTGGAAGAAGGCAATTTTTGGATTCGCGCGTCCATGCCGACCACACTCTCGCTGGAAGATGGCGAGGCAGCCACGAGAAAAATGCGCGAGGTTCTCTTGAGGCACCCGGAAGTCATCACGGTGGTTTCCCAGCATGGCCGGCCGGACGACGGCAGCGATGCCGCGCCATTCTCCAACGTCGAGCTATTCGCACCGCTAAAGCCTTTTGCTGAATGGCCGCACGGTTTGACGAAAGAAAAGTTGACCGACCAGGTCCAAGCGGAGTTCAACAACGAGTTGCCGGGGGTTGTCTTCAACTTTTCCCAATACATTGAGGACAACATCGAGGAAGGGATCTCAGGTGTCAAAGGCGTCAATTCCGTCAAGATTGTCGGCCCCAATCTCGAAGTTTTGACCCAACTGGCCGAGCAGGTCCGCGACCAGATGAACCAGGTTCGCGGCATAGCCGACCTTGGCATTTTTCCGGTACTTGGTCAGCCGAACCTGAACATCAAAGTAGATCGTTCGAAAGCCGCGCGGTATGGCCTCAACTCTGGTGATGTGAACTCGGTCATTCAAGCGGCCATGGGGGGAGCCGCAGCGACTTCCGTTTTGGAAGGTGACCGGCAATTCGATCTGGTCGTTCGATACACGCCCGAATACCGTGACAGCATCGAGAAAATCCACAACATCAAGGTGGGCTACCAAACCAGCAGCGGCGCCATGGCCTACATCCCGTTGAGCGAACTGGCCACGATTTCGTTGGATACAGGGGCAGCCTGGATTTATCACGAAAGTGTGCAGCGGTTCATCCCGGTCAAGTTCAGCGTTCGTGGCCGCGACCTTGGCGGCACTGTCGAGGAGGCTCAGCAGCGAATCGAAAAGAACGTCAAACTTCCCCCGGGCTACCGGCTGATTTGGGCCGGTGAGTTCGGAGACCTTCAAGAAGCCAAAAAACGGCTGGAGGTTATCGTGCCCATCAGTCTCGTGCTGATTATTGGGCTGCTCTACAGCCTGTTCAATAACTTGCGCGACTGCCTCCTGGCGCTCGCCGGCATTCCAGACGCAATCGTTGGCGGCATCCTTGCGCTTTATCTTTCAGGCCTCAACTTCAGCATCTCGGCGGCCATCGGCTTCGTCTCGCTCTTCGGCGTGTCAGTCATGGACGGCATCCTGATGATCACGTTTTATAACCAGGAGAGGCTTCACGGCTTCGCGCCGGAGGATGCGATGTCCCGCGCCGCCTCTACCCGCATGCGGCCATTGCTGATGACCGCACTTTCGGCCTGCATTGGCCTCTTTCCCGCAGCAATTTCCACGGGCATCGGCAGTCAGGTGCAGCGCCCGCTTGCCACCGTGATCGTGGGCGGGATGCTGATCGGTCCGTTCATGTTACTCGTCGCTGTGCCTGCACTGAGAATGATGTTTCTGGGCCGCGACAACCACACAACATCAGGAGAATCAAGATGAAGACCACCTGTCTTCTTCTCCTGATGCTTAGCTGGGCTGCGTTGATGAATAGCACAAGTTGTGCGGCCCAATCTCAGCAAACAGCTACGGATAGTTCCGCGAGCACGGCAAGCGGTCATCCTCAAGATGCTAAGCACGCCGCTGTGGCTGGCGGCGGGAAACGCCAGAAAGAGGGAAACTCTTCTGACGGACGACCAACCAATCAGAACGTTTCTGAAGTGAATCACCCGCGCAGCCAGTCAGGCCTAACGACGGCAAATCGTCCCAAACCCCTTTCAAATGGCGGCAAGCACTTTGCACCAGAAAGTTCCATGCATATTCGTGAGGCAGGTTCGGGCAAACGCAATGATGCTGTAAAAAGGGGATTAACCCAGCGAGCAACAATTAACAGCGCCCGGCCGATTCGGCCAACGAATGTCACCCGCCCCAGCGCGCCCTTGCTCAACAATGCGCGCCATCGCGGTGCTAACCCCGCGGTCATAGGTGGATCGGCAATCTCAGTCAGGAATACAGGGGCGGTCAATGGAACTCGGGTGCACCGCAAGCCTTGAGGAATAGATTTCGTATGACACTGACTCGAAAATTGCGCTCTGCCCACTTCATGGCGATCTCGGCCGTGTTGTTCATGGCAGGTTGCGCGGTAGGTCCTAATTTCAAGAAGCCCCCTGCTCCTGCCGTCCCCGGTTATACACCTGCACCGCTTTCCACCACGAGCGAGACTGCGAACGTCTCCGGTGGAGAGGCGCAACGCTTTCTGGAAGGGCGCCACATTCCGGGAGAATGGTGGACATTGTTTCACTCAAAGCCGCTCGACGATTTGATTGAGCGCTCACTCAAAGCTAATCCCGACCTCAAGGCGGCACAGGCGGCATTGGTAGTTGCAAGGGAAAATGTGCTGGCACAACGGGGCGCCTACTATCCCAGTGTTAATGCTAGCATTTCGGCACTCCGCGCGAAGACATCGGCTGACGTTTCGCCCGCAACCAACACCAGCGCCTTAAATTACAGCTTCTACACACCGCAGGTCAGCGTTTCCTTTGTGCCGGATGTTTTCGGACTGAACCGGCGAACCGTGGAGTCGTTGAAAGCACAGGAACAGCAGACGCGTTTCGCCCTGGCTGCAACACATATCACCCTGAGCACAAACATTGCCGCGGCAGCCATCCAAGAGGCCTCCTTGCGGGCGCAGATTGAGGCGACTCGCGAACTCATCAGCATCAACACGGACATGCTGAAGATTTTGCGCACCCAGTATGCGAAGGGCTACGTGGGCAGGCTCGACGTGGCGGCACAGGAGTCGCAGCTCGCGCAGGTTACCGCCACGTTACCGCCGCTGCTGAAGCAGCTAGCTCAACAACGGGATCTCCTGGCTGTGCTGTCGGGCGGGTTTCCCAGCCAGGAAATGGCCGAAAAGTTTGAGCTGTCAAGTCTGCAACTGCCCCAGGAGCTGCCGGTGAGCCTTCCTTCGCAACTCGTGGAGCAACGCCCGGATGTGCGCCAAGCCGAAGAGAACCTGCACTCCGCCAGCGCCCAAATTGGGGTTGCCGTATCAAACCGGCTCCCAAACTTTGCGTTAACTGCGGATGCTGGCAGTATGGCCGTGGTCCTCAGCCATTTATTTACGGGAGGCAGGGGCTTTTGGGATCTCGGCGCAAGCGTCACGCAGCCCATTTTTGAAGGTGGCACCCTCTTGCACCGGGAGCGCGCGGCGAGAGCCGCGTACACGCAAGCCTCCGAGCAATATCGCAGCACCGTCTTGGCTGCATTTCAGAATGTTGCTGATACGCTAAATGCACTCCAGCAGGATGCCGACGCCTTAAAGGCTGCCGCAGCCGCAAAAGATGCCGCCGCCGTGACGCTCGACCTGGCCAAGAAGCAGTTTCAGGCCGGCTACGTGAACTACCTGGGCCTCCTAAATGCTGAGCAAGCTTACCAGCAAGCGGTGATCAATCTCGTTCAAGCCCAAGCCAATCGCTATGCGGATACCGCCGCTCTCTTTCAAGCTCTTGGGGGCGGATGGTGGAATCGCGCCGACATTCCTAAGAACTAACGCTGAAGCTGCTCCGAAATGCGCCGGTGAGTGGTTGGACTCAATGGCAACGAACCTGTTAGTGAGTTCTGTCGCTATGGCCCTCGGAACGTTCATTGCGACCTCACCCCATCGGGCAGCGAAAATATGGGGGTCGCAACGATTGGACAACCTGGCTCCCGAGCGCAGAGCTTCGTTCGTAAACTGGTACCGCGTCTTCGGAATTTTTCTCTTTCTCGGAGGTGCGCTCTTCGCAATTGATACCATCCTCTTTTCCTACTATTACCCCTAGGATTTGCATCTTCCGTCGACGAACGAGAACATGGATCGTCAGTAGCTATCAAGTTTGGTGGTGAGTCTGCACCCGCGGCGACAATCTTGTTCAGCCTGCTGTCCGTAAGCAGTTCGCGTGACCCGCCCCGCAGAACTGTGCCAGAGGAAAGTTGAGGATTTTGCCTTTCGCGGTCCGTTTGCGCCGATTGCTCGGCGATTTCGCGCCTACGGTAGCTCAACTGAGTACCTCGAGCAACGAACTCTCTTGGAAGCTCTTCGGACCCGGAGCTAGCTCCGGGTCTGAAGAAGCAGATCGCAACCAAGCCGTGGCGAACGCTTCCGGTGCTTGATCGCCGAGTGCGCTGTGGGGCCGGGTCCGATTGTAGTCCTGCCGCCACTGTTCCAATTTCTGCCGCGCATCTTCGAGCGAGAAAAAGAGGCTCACGTTCAAGCAGTCATCCCGTAGCCGACCATGGAAGCTCTCGCTGTAGCCGTTCTCCACTGGCTTACCTGGTCGAATGAAGTCCAAGTGGATCCCATGACCAAACGCCCCTGCATCCATTGCCCGACTGGCGAACTCGCTCCCATTGTCTACGGTGATCGACGTGGGCACTCCACGTTCTCTCGCGATACGTTCTAACTCTGCGGCTACTTTCTCGCCGCTCAATGCCCGGTCCGCGTAAAGCAGCAAGCACTCCCGAGTGAACTGATCGACTACAGTCAACACTCGAAACCAGCGATCATTCACAAACCGGTCGCTCACAAAGTCCATGCTCCAGCGTTGATTCGGAGCCGTTGCCAGCCCTTGTGGCACGCGGGATCGGCTCGCCACCTTCTTTCGATATTTTGTTCGCACCGTCAAGCCTTCCTCGGTATACAAACGGTAGATCCGCTTCGCATGCACTCGCCATCCCGCTCGTCTCAAAAGTACCGTTAACCGGCGATAGCCAAATCGCACACGATTGGTGGCCAGTTCACGCAGTCGCATTCGCAACGCTTCTTGCTCATCCTGGTAAACGCCGTCCCCCGACAAGTTGGTATTAGTATCGACAGGCGACAAGCGCCTGCTTCACCGAATATTCCGCTGCTTTCCTACGCTCAGCGCGTCACGCTGGCAATCTTTTGGAGACTCATGGACGAGTGAGATGGTATCGCAACGACCTTTCGGAAACATGTCCGGCTGTGTGGTTCGGCCAGTGGTGGGCGCGGAAGGACTTGAACCTTCAACCTGCGGATTATGAGTCCGATGCTCTAACCGATTGAGCTACGCGCCCGTTCGTCACTTTATAGCGTACTTCTCACGTAGAGTCTTCGCAAACTTCTTCATCGCGGCTTCGGCGGCTTCAAATGTTGACTTGATGTAGTGTGCTTGAGTCGTCGAGATGTCAGCGTGACGAAGGATCGCTTGGATGTGCTTGTCGTCAGTCCCCATGTCGTTCAAGCGCGTTGCGAGACCATGGCGGAACGCGTGCCAACCAAACCACGCGCCATTGATGTATTGTGAAATAACCCGGCGAGACAGGTTGTCAAGGTCGAGCGGGCGAAGCATCTTCTCACCGCGAAACTTCCAACCGTCGCCGATTGGCGGGAACGCGGCGCGATACTTCTTGAGCATCTTCTGAAGCACAGGGAGAACGTACACGCCTGATTCGCGTGCTTCCGTCTTTGGTGCTCCGACGTGTCCCTTCCAAACTTTACGCTGTACCTTGATGGTCGTTCCGTCCTAGTCCGACCACTTCAATCCCATCAACTCGGAGCGGGTCAGACCCGTGAACGCCGCAACAGCGCAGACCATGAGGGCAGGTTCGGGCAGTTTGTCGAGCATTTCGGCGACTTCCGCGAGAGTGTACGCGTGCTCGTTCGATGCCTTAATTTTGCGCTCGCGCTCCGTTAGTCTTCGACGGTCAGTCTCGATGTCTTTGGTTCGACCGTATGCGGCGACTTCCCGTCCCATTGGATTGTATTCGCGGATTGCTTCCTGAATCGCGTACGTGAACACTCCGCGCAGAAAGTTCTTAATTCGCAGGTGCGTCTTGTGGGAGAGATGTTGCGGAAGCAATTCCACAAACCGCTGACCGTTTCGCGGAGTGAACTCGCGGAGACCGACCTTTGCGACTGGGGAGTTCTTAACGTGTACGTTCCAAATGTCGCGATAGCGTTCGACGGTGGATGGTTCGATGTGTAGCGCGTTGTTCGCGTCCACCGAGAGCCGGAACTCAAGACGCGGGAAGTACGTCCGTTCGATGAACTCGCCAAGAGTCATGCTCGCAGTCGCGGCGCTTCCGGTCTATCCGTTGACCTTGCCGAGTATCTCCGCGATGCGAGTGGCATACTTGGCGCGCACTTCGTGCTCGCTGCGATGGTCGCCAACAGCTGCTAGCGGTTCAAGCTTCCGCATCCGTTTGATGACCCCGTTCTGCATCACGTCTTCGCGGTATCGCAGCACCCAATGCACACCGCGCTGTTCCAAGAAGCGGCCGCCGCTGGTAACAGTTAGAGGCAGGAAAATGAAGATCACCGCGGCCCGTATAGCGATTGGGCTTAATTTTCAAAAAGAGAAAAAGAGCCCACGCTTTTTCAGAAGAAACGGTGGACACCCTCGGCCGAGTACCTATTAAGTTGATAACTGATGGGTATAGTGTACTCACAAACAAACATCGAAACAAAGTCCCGGTACGATTGAGCTGGCCGCCCGCCACCAACCGCAAGCCTGCTCACCATCACTTGCGCGCTACAGTATTTCGAGGATTTCTTCGTACCGCTTGAACGGCGGAATCAGGTACGCGCCAGCCAATTCTGTTCGCGCCCAGGCCAACATTCCCCGCGCCACCTCGAACCCGCGCTCGCGTGCGGAAGCGCCGGCAGCTTCCAGGGACTTCAACAGCGGCTCCGGAATCACGATGCCGGGAACTTCGTTGTTGAGCCGCAGAGCCTGCTTGTAGCTGTTCAGCGGCCACACTCCGATCAGAACGGGTATGGCCGGCTTGCCGCCCAGCTTTTTCAAAAAGGCGTGCCAGTGCCCGGGGTCGAACAACGGCTGTGTCATCGCAAAGTGGGCGCCCGCCTCGACCTTCGCGTGAAACCGCGCGATTTCCGCGTCCAGATCGTCCGCCATCGGATTCAGCGCTACGCCGACAGTGAAGTTCGTTTGGCCGCCCAAAGTTTTTCCGGCCCAATCGGTACCCTGATTCAGGCGATGCAGAATCTTCGTCAAGCCGACGGAATCGACTTCGTAGACACCGCTGGATTCCGGATAATCGCCAACCGACGGAGGGTCACCCGTAATCACCAGGACGTTGCGCACACCGCCGACAGCCCAGGCGCCGAGTAGCATGGCCTGCAGGCCAATGATGTTCTGATCGCGGGTGGTGAGGTGCGGCACGGTCTCCACGCCGCGCGCCTCCAGGGCGCCCGCAACGATCATCGCGTCCATTCCGACGCGGGCCATCGCGCCGCTATTGATGTCGATCGCGTCCACCTTATTGGACGCCATCACTTTGTCCACCTGCTCGTAAATGCGGTCCAGCGAAATGCCCTTGGGTGGGTCGATCTCCACGCAGACTGCAAAGTCTTTTTTCTGCAGTTTTTTCCACAGCTTGCTCTCGGGTTCGCGCTCCTGGACCGTGGCCACGGGTTGCGCCGTGGCCACAACCGTGAAAGACGCGTGTGCCTGCGAGGGTCGCAGGGACTTCACCGCCTCGGCCATGGCGTGAATGTGCGCTGGCGTGGTGCCACAGCAACCGCCCAGAATCCGCACACCGATTCCCGCGGCTTCGCGTGCATACTCGGCAAAGTAAGCCGGCGAAGATTTTGGATAAACGATGCGGTCGCCTTCGCGCTTAGGGAAGCCCGCGTTGGGCATGCCGCTGACCCTCACATCGCCCGTATTCACGATCTCCTGCAGGATCGGCAGAAGCGATTGCGGTCCCAGCGTACAGTTCGCACCGATCACCTGCACATTTTTGTCCTTGAGCATGGCCGCGGCGAGAGAGGGCCGGACGTCGCCATAGGTCGTGCCTTCTTCGGAGTAAGTGAGTTGTGCAATGATGGGCAGCGAGGAAAAGGACCGGATCGCGTCGATCGCGAGGAGCACATCTTCGATGTAAGAGAATGTTTCCAGAATGAAAAGGTCCACGCCGCGTTCTTCGAGGGCGAGGGCCTGCTCGTGAAAAATCGAAAGGATCTGCTCCGGCTCCGGATGGCGCGCCTGGACGCCGATGCCCAGCGGCCCAATCGAACCGGCGATCAAGACTTCGCGCGCAGCGGACTCGCGCGCCTCGCGGGCAATTTTCACCCCGCGGCTGTTCAGGCGCTGGACCTCATCGCCAAGGCCCAGGGGCGCGAGCTTGAAGCGGTTGGCGCCAAACGTATTGGTTTCGATGAGCTGAGCGCCGGCCTCGATGTAAGCCTGATGCACGCGGAAAACCGCTTCAGGTTCCGTGGCGTTCAGCTCATCGAAACAGCGCACCGCGCCCAACGCTTCGTGCAACATCGAGCCCATCGCACCATCCGCGACGAGAATCGAATCCTTCAGCTGTTCGTTGAAGTCCTGAATTTTCACCTGTTCGGTCCTGTCTTTCGAGTGTCCGCGCGACAAAGCCCGTCAGCGTTTCTGTTCCATTAGATTGGCCACGATGCTCATCAGATCGTATTTGGTGAGAATTTCGAACTTGGCATCGTCCATCTCCACGAACACCGCCGGATTCTCGTGGCTGAGAATATACGTGATGCGCTCGACGGGCGCGCTCTTCGGGACTCTTGGCAGCGGCCCGCTCATCACTTCGCGCACCACCAGCTTCCGCAGGTCCTTGCCTTGCAACGCAAGCGTGAGGATCTGATCCTCATATACCGTGCCGATCGGCAGATTCTCCTCGAACACGGGAATCTGCGAGATGTCTTGTTCCTGCATGGTTTTTAGCGCGTGAAACACCGTCTGATAGGGCCGCGCGATGACCAGCTCGCGAACTTTACCGGATCCCTTTTTCGCGTTCACCACTTCGGCCGCGGTGATTGGCACACTGGATTCCACATAGCCGCGTTCACGCATCCACTCGTCGTTGTACACCTTGCTGAGGTAGCGCATGCCCGTGTCCGGCATCAACGCGACAACGAATGCTTCCGGCCCCAGATCTTTCGCCAGCCGCAACGTTGCCGACAAGCATCCGCCACCCGAACCGCCGGTGAAAATACCTTCCATCTTGGCCAGGCGGCGCGCCGCCACAAAGCATTCTTCGTCATTCACCTGGATCACGTCGTCCAGAATTTGCATGTCCATCGTGGTGGGGAAGAAATCCTCGCCGATGCCCTCCACGACGTAGGTGCGTGCCTTTGTGACTTTGCCCGTCTTATGAAAATCGTAATAGAGAGAACCTTCGGGATCCACACCGATAATCCGCACTTTGGGGTTCTTCTCTTTCAAATATTTGCCCACGCCACTGATGGTGCCGCCCGTACCGATACCGCAGACAAAATGCGTGATTTTGCCTTCCGAGTCCTCCCAGATTTCGGGGCCGGTTGTGGCGTAGTGCGCTTCTGGATTGGTCGGATTGTCGTACTGATTCGGATAATAAGAATTGGGTATTTCACGCGCCAGTTTTTTCGCCACGCTGTAATAGCTGCGCGGGTCTTCCGGCTCAACCGCCGTCGGGCAAACGATCACTTCCGCGCCTAGCGCCTTCAGCAAATCCACTTTTTCCTTGGACTGCTTGTCGGTGGTGGTGAACACACACTTGTAGCCGCGCACCGCCGCCACCAGCGCCAGCCCCATGCCAGTATTTCCGCTGGTACCCTCAATGATTGTGCCGCCGGGCTTCAACAGGCCTTTTTTCTCCGCATCGTCGATCATCGTGATGCCGATGCGATCTTTCACGGAACCTCCGGGATTCAGCATCTCAGCCTTTATCCAGATTTGGGGTTTCAGGCCGCTGGCGATGCGGTTCAGCCGGATCAGGGGCGTCCGTCCCACCGCTTCAAGGATGTTGTCGCAACGCATCTTTTCGTCTCTTCGCAGGCCCAGAATCTCGGCCCTGCCTGTGCGATACTTCGTTTAGTTTAGCATGCGGCCCGAAAACGTAAGGAAACACGGGCTGTCCAAAGGAGCGAACATGCCACGGCAGAATTTTTCCTCTGGGACCCCCTGGGAGCCAATTGTCGGCTACTCGCGCGCGGTCCGCATCGGCAAGCACATCAGTGTTTCCGGCACAACCGCCACGGGAACGGATGGGAAAATCGTCGGCATCGGCGATCCCTATGCCCAGACTGTGCAGACCATCCGGAACATTGAAACGGCTCTGGCGCGCGCCGGCGCCAGCCTGCAGGATGTGGTGCGCACACGCATGTTCGTCACCAACATTGCCGAGTGGGAGAAGATCGGTCGTGCCCACGGCGAATTCTTTAAGGACATTCGTCCGGCCACCTCCATGGTGGAGGTCAGTAAGCTCATTTCGCCGGAAATCCTGGTGGAAATTGAGGCCGACGCAGTGGTGGGGAAATGAACGTGCAGAAAGCCCTTTACGACGGTTTTATTGCCGACTATTACGACAGTTCGCCGATGGTGACACAGCGAACACAGGACATTGCGTTTTACTGCAGTGCAGTGCGGCAATTTGGCGATCCCGTCCTCGAATTAGGTTGCGGCACCGGACGCATCACGCTGGCGATTGCCGAAGCAGGCTACCGCATTGTGGGGCTGGACATCTCGGAAAGAATGCTGGAACGGGCGGTGGAAAGACGAGCCACGTTGCGCAGAGAGGTGCGCGAGCAGGTTCATTTGGTTCAAGGCGACATGGCCCAGTTTGACTTGCGAAAGAATTTCCGCTCTATCCTGATTCCGTTCCGGCCCTTCCAGCATTTGCTGGAAACCGGGCAACAGATGGGATGTCTGAATTGCGCCCGGAAACACCTGGCGAGAGATGGCCGCCTCATCATGGACTTCTTTCAGACGGATCCCGAGCGGATGCACGACCCGATGTTTCAGGACGAGTCCCTATTGGTCGAATACGAACTGCCCGGCGGACGCCATGTGGCTCTTTCCGAGCGCGTCGCTGCATTTCACCGCGCGCTGCAACGGAACGATGTCGAAATGATTTTTCAGGTGGCGCACCCCGATGGAAAACAGGAGCGGCTGGTGATGGCCTGGACGCTCCGCTACTTCTTCCGTTATGAAGTGGAGCACCTGCTGGCGCGCTGCGGTTTCCAGCTCGAAGCCGTCTACGGGAATTTTGACAGCTCACCCTTAGGCGACGCCTCGCCGGAAATGATCTTCGTGGCGAAAGTCGCGCAAATGGAGGGGCGCCCCATTGAACACCCCATCCGGGAAAACCCTACCAATGAACACGAATCCGGTACGTCAGGACCGATTCACCATTAGACTTGACCGGCACATTGAATTGCGCGGCGAACGCCTCCGTTTTCTTGGCTTCGTAGGTCGAAGAGAGTATTTCCCAATCTCCGCCGATCGGTTCGTTCACCTGCACCGTGACGCCCATGTCCTTGTGATTCCGTAGAGTAATCGCAAACTCCATTTCGTAAACGCGGTCGGCAATCTTCTTGAAATCGGTCTGCTTGCGCTCTGCCACCACGTCGAACGCGTTCCCGATCTTCACGGTGACGAATTCGTCTTTGGGCGTGTGATCGATGTGGTCCTCGCCGATAAATAGCACGCCGCCTTTGGAATCCTTCTGGTAGACGCGCACATTTCCGCCGGGGAGCGGGATCCCGAGGCCGGCCTTTTCTTCATTCTTGAATTTGTAGAAAACTTTGACCGGGTCCTTGAGCGGGGCGCCCGGGGTTTGCGCGTTGTGATAATAGAAATTTTGTCCGTTCACCACGTACAGTTTTTCGACGGGCACGCCGCTGCCTTCGAGAAGGCTGATCTGCTTGGTCTCTTTGTCTTCCACCGACGTGCGCCGGCCAAGCGAATAAAGGTGATACTCGCTGAAACTTTCCTGCTCAAACTGCGGCGCTGCCTTGGCCATTACGGCAGCTCGCGCGTTGACCGCACCTCCGATCGCCCCTCCCTGAGGCAGTCGGTTCAGGTCGCCGGCAACAAGCTGCAATTTCGCATGGTGAAAAGCGGTGCCCGAATTGTTTACCAGGGTCACCCACCCGTCGAGGTCGGCGGCTTTATCATCGCGTCCCACGGTCAACACATAATCCGCGTTCCAGGATAAATTGTTCGCCAAGTATGAAATTTCAATAGTCTGTTTGTGCGCGCCAGAATTTTCGAGCGACATCAACAGCGTCGGCCGGTCATACAGGTTCGCCGGAACCTCCGGGAAGCGGTAGCTCTCGCTATATACACCGGTAACAATGTCATTGCCGATTTTCCATACCGGGCCGTTATTGTTCGCCAGCAGTGTCGCCTTGATCTCTTCCCGCTTGGTGGTGTTGTTGTCCATGTAACTCCGCACTAGCGTCACTTCCTTGCCCACGTATTTGTTCAGCAATTTATTCGGTTCGAGCAAGTCGTACTCGTAATTCTGCTCCAGCACGCCCACCTTCTCGGGTTCGGTCAGAGAGCGGAAATGAACGGTAGCCGGATTCACGGTGGCCGCAATGTCCATGAACTTCAGCCGAAAATTGCCGGAAGGCAATTGCAACTGGCGGACGTCGCGCACCAGCGCGATGTTGGAGTTGTACACGGTCACGGCCAGATCGGTCTGATCAGCCAGCGACGTGGACTGATCCGCAACGCTCGCCGGTGCAGCATTTTTCTCCTGTCCCGGGGTTTTCTTGCCAGCCTCGTAGGACGGCACGAGCGCCGCCGCTCCGGCCAAGGCGATGACCGCGCCAGCCGCAACCCAACGGCGCATCACTCTCTTTTTGATCTGCAAAGTTTCCATAAGATCTCCTTAACCAGAATTTACCTTCCCCGTTAGAACGAACCTGGGGGAATCTCTTGCAGCGGCCTGCTACTCGCTCGAGGTCTGCCTCCAAGTCGCACCGCCGTCGCTGGTCTCAAAAGTCTTGCGATTAGGAACGTCCCAGATCGAGGCGCGCTGGGCGTCGATTGCGTGAATGCCGCCCAAGTCTTCGGTGGTCGGCGAGTAAATCTGCTTCCAACGCTTGCCCCCATCAGTGGTCAGCAGCACGGTCCCGGCTTTTCCGACAACCCAGCAGACCCTGTCAGAAGTAGCTGAACCCGCCGTCAAATCCGCAGTCAAGCCACTTTTCTGGAGCTTCCAGGTCTTGCCGCGGTCGATACTGCGTTCGATTTTGCCGGCATCCCCCACGCGCCAAACATATTTCTCGCCCGGAGCCACGATGAGGCGGTGATCTCCTGCGGCCAGTTGGACAAGATTTTTTGAATTGTGCGCATTCAGTTGGAGTTCGGCTGAACTTGAAGTTAAAGCTGAAGTTGAACTTCCAGTCGTATCCACCGCCGCCGCCTCAGATTGTACGGTAACCGTCTGGGCGACGCGCGGCACTTGCTCGCTTTTTTTCTCATTCGCGACACCATTCCCTATCGCTGCCCCAAGGCCGGTTCCCGCCCCGACGCCCGGAGCAGTAGCGTCGGCCGTGGTTGCCGACACTATCTCCTTCGCTTGACTCCCGGCAAGAGGGCTGGAGCTAGGCGGAGTTGGCCGCGGCGCAGCCACTTTGGCGGCGCCGGAAATTCCCGAATCCTTTCGCGTGTTGCGCAACCTTTCGAATGCAGCGGGCGGCGGTGCATTAAGGGCTTCCGCTGATCCTGCTCCCTGCGGGGCCACCATTTTTGACGCCGGAGAAGGCACGACTCTCTGCGGGCGAATTTCTTTGTCCAGTTCTTTCGCGAGCGGCTCTTCCTTTCTCAAATGATCCGCTGCTCCATAACTGGCTGCCGGTGCTTGTGGAGCGGCTTGCCGGTTTTGCGCCATCTGGACGCTTTCCATCGGATGGCTCCGCTGACTGCGGATTTCCCTCACCTGGACCCACGCGATCACGCTCGCGGCCAATGCACCAATCGGCACGACCCAGCGCAAATGCGGGCGGCCAGTCGCTTTGCGAATGGGCCGCGCCGTTTCCGTCCCGGGCGAGGTTTTCAGAGCCTCTTCTTCTTGGCGGACACTCGCGCCCGCGGGGCGCATGCTCTTCTGCAGCACCATTTCTTGCGGGGGCACCGGCACGTTTTGGTGTTCCCATTCTTCCACGCGCACGTTTTCGGATTGTTCCACTAGAGCCAGACTCTCCTGGCAACGAGTGCATCCCGCGATATGCTCTTTCCAGCGCGCCATTTCTTCCAGCGACAGAGTGCGCTCATGATAGGCGGCGAGGGCCTCGGCATCCGGGCAAACTGAATCAGGAGAAGCGTTGCTCAAATGCCGCGCCAGTGCGCGTTCGAATTGCTGCTCGCGGTCGTTAGTCGGCATTGCGCTCTCCTTTCGTAGAACGTTTCTGGAATCTTTTCTTGCAGTTGCTCACGACGATTCCTTTCGCCCGGCCTCGCCCCTGCCGGAAGGCTTCTCTGGGAAGATCTGGCGGAAGTCGATCGGGGCATCCTCCGCGGCGTATTGAAAACAGAGAGCGATTTCCGCATCGCTCATGGGAGGCAGACTCCGCAAGCGGTCGCCCAAGGAACGTCCGGTGCGCAGAAGCTCTTCGACCTTGGCGCGCAATTCCCGGCGCGTGCGTTCCAGATTGCGAGAGGCGGTGGATTCATGCTCCCCGACCAAGCGGCCGATCTCCGCGAGCGTCTTCTCCCGGGCGTAGTAGAGCTCGAGCCGCTTGCGGTCCGCCGGATCCAACGCTTCCAGACAGCCAGTAAGGGCCTGGAGGAAGCGCCGGAGATACCGGCTCCGATGCGGATCCCGCGAGTTGGTCGGGGCGTTTTGCGCGAAGATCGGCTTTTCCTCTTCACCATCCTTCCGCCCGAGGGATTCCCACCGGCGGCTCTGCCGCAACCGATCAACGTGCCGCTGTGCCAGAATGGTGCGGAGCCAAGTCTTCAGCGAACTCCGTCCATGAAAATAGCGGAGGAGAGAAGCTTCGCCCTGTTTGCCATCAACCAGCCCGAACAGCTCGGCGAAGAGTGAATCCGCGAGGTCCTGCGCATCCGCACCTCCCCGGCCGCCTTTCGTGATAGACCCGGCGGCGCCACGAAGGTAACCGCGAAACGTCCGGACGAAGAATTCCCAAGCGGCCTCCGAGCCTTCCATGCAGGCGCTTGCCAACACCAGATCATCGACATGGAGGGTCTCCAGATACTCTTCCAGCCCCTCTTGGCTGACTGGGCCTTCAGAAAAACGCTTGCAGACGCTCCGCTCCAGCGCCGTCGTGAACTGTACGCGCGTCAGCCTCCATTCCAAGGCGCGGGAAGCGGCATAAAGGGAATTGACGCGAACCTCCAACTTACGCAGCAGGATGGCTGGATCAGGGCGCGGGTTGGCGGCCGGATCGTGGGGCACACGTCTCCCTTGGAGTGTCCTTAACTCCTCTATTTCTATATCTTGCGGGCCCTTCGGCGCAACCAACGTCTGGGGCAACCCTGGCATCCAATGCGTTATTCCCTCTGGAGGAACCCGGTGCACAAATCTGCAGGTAACTCCGTCCTCAGTTGCGGTATCCTATGGGGTGTTGCGCCACCCGCCCCGCAACGAATTTCGCCTCGGCGGGTTTGTCCCGGTAATCTTTGGTGCTCAGGAGCGCACTCGCGTCGTCATTGGCGAGTACGCGTCTTTAGTACGAAAGTTCTATTCGGAGGTTTCTTGCTAGTCAGTACTCTCGTACTGCAACCAGAACCTTCCGAAGCTGAAGCTATCTTGATTCCCCGGAATCGAGCTCACGGGAGGAACTTTCGCATGAGGCGGCAGGCGGATGACCACCATGATTGCTGATGCACCACGGAGAACGTTGCTGGGCGTTGGATTGGACGCAGCTCGCGGCCGCGCTGCAGGCACAGAAGCATGGAAGCAGCAAATCGGGAACAAGCCCATCCCCGCCCGCTTAGCATTGCTGCCGGAACACAAACCGAACTGGCGCCGCTTCGGCGTTAGCGCCATCCTTCAGATGTTTGTATTGTGTTTTTTCATTCTCGTGCCCTTGCTCTATCCAGAAGGAATGAAGACCGCGATTCACTATTATTCGACCACACCGATCGCCCAGCCCGTCACGGAAATTCCGGTTGCCCCTGAGCCACCTCCGCCGCCGAAGGCGAAAGCTCCAAAGGTCGAAGTGAAACCGCCCGAGCTGATCGAGCCGGTAAAATTGAATCCCCAGCAGGCTCACATTTTCGCCAACTTGGCCGCCCCCAAGACCGTGAAGCCAAGGATTGAAAAAATAGAAGCAAAAGTTCCGGATATGACCCCGGTGCTTGAGGCCGTCAAAATCGAGACCAAGGAATCCGGCCCGAAGCGCCCGAAAGATGACGTAAAGGTAGGCAATCTGAATTCGGGTAGCGCTGCGCCCGCGACCGTCAGGGCTCCAGTCGATAAGGTGCAGACCGGCGGCTTCGGCGATCCCAACGGCATCCCCGGCAAGGGAGACCCGAATCATGCAACCAATGCGAACCGCTTCGGTTCGCCCAACTTGCCCGGTGGTGAGGGCTATGGCAACGGAACTGGCGGCAAGAACGGCATTCGCGGAACTGTGGCCAGCATGGGTTTCGGCAATGGCACTGCCATACCGCCTCCTGCGGCTAGCGCCAAGAAGGGCACGGTGGTAGCCGGGGGCTTTGGCAACGTCGCTGAAGCTCCGGCCGAAGCTCCAAAAAAGAAGGCCGCCGCTTCTGGCGCTGCCGACACCCCCCCTGATATCTTGGACAAGCCGCGGCCCGAGTACACCGCCGAGGGGCGCGGTCAAAGAATTGAAGGAGACGTGGTTATCGACCTGGTTTTCCTGGCCAACGGCAGTATTCAGATTAACCGTGTCGTGAGCGGCCTCGGCCATGGCCTTGACGATTCGGCCGTTCGCGCCGCACAAGAAATCAAGTTCAAGCCGGCAAGGCGCCAGGGCGAGCCGGTAGATTTTCCGGCCCGCGTGCGAATCGAATTCCGGTTGGCTTACTGAGGGAGAAATGATCATGCGAACGTTGTCGAACTACATCCTCGTGCTCCTGCTCGGCGCATGTGCCAGCATTCCGGCGGAGGCAAACGCGCCTCCGGCTCCGGACCAGCCGCGGACGATGGATCAGGTGCTGGATCGCATCATTAACAACGAACAACACCTGTATGGCCAGATCCGCAATTACTCGCCGCTGGTGGAAACCTACATTCAGAATCTCAAGCCCGACAAGGATCTGGGTGAAGTGCCTGCCGGCGACAAGTATTTCCTCGGCCGCGCCGACTTCTCGAAAGGTGTCAGACTGGTGCCGCTGAATGACACTTCCAGCAAAGGCCAAAAGGTCTTCGGCTCCATCGGCAACTTCTTCAGCTTTGCGATGCAGTTCTTGCCGGACGGCTTCCTGCAGATGATCTTCATCGACACCAATGGCTTTGATAAGCAGCACTACAAGTTTGACTACGTTCGCCGTGAATTCCTCGGCGAAGTCCGCTGCCTGGTCTTTGACGTCACTCCCATCCAGAAGAACAGCCACGGCCGCTTCCTGGGCCGCATCTGGGTCGAGGATCAGGACTTTCACGTCGTGCGCTTCAACGGCGCCTACAACGGTAACGGCCACTCCAGTTGGTATTTCCACTTTGACAGTTGGCGCACCAACGTGCAGCCCGGCTTGTGGATGCCCACTTTCGTTTACAGTGAAGAGAAAGACCTCCACTATGCCATCAGCAAGAAACTGGACTTCAAGGCCCAGACCCGCTTGTGGGGCTACAACTTAGGCGGCTCTTCCAAGGAAGAGGAATTAAGCAAGATTCTCGTGGAAACTCCGGTCAACGACGACACCAAGACGGCCAATGACCTTACCCCGATTCAGGCGCAGCGCTCTTGGGACCGTCAGGCCGAGGACAACATCACCGATCGCCTCGAACGCATCGGCTTGATGGCGCCAAAAGGGGAAGTGGACAAGGTGCTGGAGACCGTGGTCAACAACCTCGAAGTCACCAACAACATCGATCTCGATCCCGAAGTTCGATGCCGCGTCCTGATGACCTCAACGCTGGAGTCGTTCACTGTGGGCCACACGATCGTGCTGAGCCGCGGCCTCATCGACGTGCTGCCTGACGAAGCTAGTCTCGCCGCCATGCTCGCTCACGAGCTGAGCCACGTGGTTCTGGGTCATCGCGTCTATTCCCAGTATGCTTTCTTCGATCAGTTGCTGGTCGAGGACCGGGACACCTTCCGCCACTTTGGTTTTGCGCGCACTCCCGAGGAGGAATCTGCCGCCAGTGCCAAGGCCCTTCAGATTCTCAATAATTCGCCGTACAAGAACCAGTTGGGTAATGCGGGACTCTTCCTGCAGGCTCTCGATGCCCGGCAGAAGGAAATTCCCAATCTGATCAGCGGCCACCTTGGCAATCGTGTTCCTGAGATCGGCGATCTGAAGTCTTCCGTGCCGCTCGACCCCAAGCAGAATCCGCAGAAGATCGCGGCTCTGCCTCTTGGCGGGCGCGTGAAGATCGATCCCTGGAACGATAAACTGGAATTGATCAAGAGCAAACCCATCGGCACCGTGGCAGAGCGCGAGAAGATGCCCTTTGAAGTCACTCCGTTTATGCCCTATCTGACACGGTATGGCTCGGATTCGGTAAAGCCGGTTGCGGCCAGTGCCGCCACTCCGCAGGATGTCAAGCCGGGTCAGCCGCCAGATCCGACAAAACCCTGAAAAACAGCTTTTTCAAAGGAAAAGCCCCCGAACCTTTGGGGGCTTTTTACCTTTGGAGGAGCCCTGCGCCGGATTCCCGCGCTTCCCGGCAGCTACTTCGAGGAGAGTGTCTTCATGAATCGGTAGCCGAACTCTACGCCGTCGTAAAAGTCCTGCACCCCGACGCGCTCGTCCTTGCCATGAGAGCGGTCGTCTTCCATATCGAAAAACATACAGGAAATTCCAAAGGTGGGGATGCCCGCAATCCGCAGATAGTTTCCGTCGGTCGCCCCGGTGGACATCGATGGCACCACCGGAAGTCTCGGCCACATCGTGGAGAGAGTATGCTCGAGCCCGGCAGTCACTTCGGGCAGAAGCGCTGAAGGCGGCACGGCTACGATCGGGATCAACTTCCCATCCGCGGATTTTTCTGGAATCACGGTCACCCTGACGTTGGGATCGGCCACCACTCGTTGCAACGTCCTGAGCACTTCGTCTGGATCCTCGCCAGGGAAAATTCGGCAATTCACGGTGGCGCGCGCTGATTGTGGGAGCGCATTGGCCGCGTGCCCGCCGGCGAGCATGGTGGCTACGCATGTCGTGCGCAGCAGGGCGTTGTAGTAAGGCATCGCGGACAGGTGCTGAATGGCGGTTGGGTTCGGCGGCTCCTGCGCAGCACCGCGAAGATCCGTGGCCAGGGAACCTGCAGTCAGACCGGCTGACTGAGAAAAATAGCCTCGTGTCACCTCATTGATCCTTACGGGAAACGAAAATTTCTCCAACTTGCCCAGCGCTGCCGCTAGTTCATAAATCGCATTGTCGGGGCCAGGCACGGAGCTGTGGCCTCCGCGGTTCGTCGTTTCGAACCGGAAATCCGCGTAGACTTTTTCGCTCGCCTGTACTCCGGCCAGCACGCGCTCCCCTCTCAGTCTTTCAAACTCGCCAGCATCCAGATTGATGCAGTACTCCGCGTCGATCCACTCCTTATGCACCTTCAGCAGCCAATCAATGCCATTAAAATCCCCGGCTTCTTCATCCGCAGTGAGCGCCACAATCAGGTCGCGGTCTGGTTGGTAGCCTTCCCGTTTCAGGCAAAGGAAACTCATCACCAGGATGGCATCTCCCGACTTCATGTCCCGTGTGCCCCGCCCATAGAAGAAACCATCCCGCTCGATGAATTGGAATGGGTCCATGCTCCAGTCCTCGCGCCGCGCTTCGACCACGTCCAGATGCCCAATGAAAAGGATCGGCGCCCGTTGGCCCGTGCCCCTCAGCCGGACAACTAGGTTTTTCTTGCGAACATCCGGCCCGGCGACGATGACGTCCTTCTCCGGGAAGCCCGCGTCGAGCAATCGCTCCGCCATGGCTTCCGCGGCCCGGGTGACGTTTCCAGCGGACTCGGTCGTGTTGATCTCGATCAATTGCTGAAAGACCGCCCGCGCTTCCTGGTTCGTTGGCTCATGGTTCTGCGCAGCCACTCTTGTCGACACTGCCAAGGTGCAGCTCAGCAGCAAAATCTGACGGATGTTTTGTCCCATTCGTCTCTCCTCTATCGAATTCAGCGTAAACGCACCCTTCCAAGGCGTCAAATTGAGTGCTCACTCTCGGTTGCCGCAATCGCGTGATTTGCTTAGACTGGGAAGGTTTTTGCTTGCAGGAGGACTGCAATGTCGAACGTGAATTGTCGAGCGCTATCACTTTTCACCGCCAGTGCTCTTTTTCTTGCGGGAATTGCAGTGGGGAGTGTGGCAACGCGCGGAGTCTCTGCGATGAACAAATTCGGCCAGCCTAAAACCGTGATCCACGTCGTGGCCTATAAATTCCGCCCCACCACTTCCCTGAACGATCAGCAGCAGGCCATCGGCGGGATCAAGGACATGGCTGCAAAAATTCCCGGCATCAAGAATATCTGGCTGAAGACGGAACGTAACCAGATCCGCGATTTCGACGGTGTTTACGTGATCGAGTTCGCCAGCCCGGAAGCAGCCGCCGACTACGCCGAAAACCCGGTTCACGACGCCTGGCGCAAAAAGTGGGAAGAGTTGCGCGAAAACAGCCTATCGTTCCAGGCCTCCAATTGAGCTGGCCTAGGACTCGCTCGCTAGTCCAAATCTCCGCACCATAATTGAGTCCAACAAGGTGTCGGGCAAAGTCCTTTTTGCGATGGACACCAACATTGCCATTGGCGTCACAGGATAGCGTGCCATCGTGTGCGGCGTCGAACCGCCGATTGTGCGTGGGACCGGATCGCGAAGCCGGCCGCTTGTGCGACGCTGCTTGAGGCTATCGCTTCGCTCGCGCCTTCGTCTCCGGGAGAGCCCGCGTTGCTTCCCGCAGCCCCTCGAGCAAACTCTTCGCGCTGCGCGAAAGCGGCCTGCGTCTCGGCACAATTACGTCCAGACTTCGCCGCAGAGCTTCCGCATCCGTGATTTCCAGCGTCACTAGTTTTTTCCCTCGCAACTCGTCATGCACGGCAATCTGCGGTAGAAACGCCAGCCCCAATTTCCGCAGGACCATTCGCAGGCACGCCTCAATCGTTTCCACTTCCAAAACAATGTTGGGCAGCAAACCTGCCCGGCGAAACAGCCCGTTCATCAGCGTCCAATCGCTTGAGCCGCGGTCGTAGGCAATCAGCGGCAACGACTCCAATTCCTCTAGACTCACCCTTCGCTTCGCCACGGCTGGATGCCGTGGATGTCCCACGAGCATCAGGGGATCATCGCGGAGGCTGATGGTCTCTACTTCCGGATGATGCAACGATCGGGCAAGCCCGAAATCCACTTCTCCATCCAGCACCATCTTCAAAACCTGCGCAGAATTGCCGCTGCGCACGCTTACCACTACGTCCGGATGCTCCGTCTGATAATTCTTCAACACCTCGGGCAAAATATAGGTGCAGATGGAAAGCGAAGCGGCGATGGGCAGCGCACCGCCCGACGCCGGCCTCAATTCATGTACCGCTTGCCGAGCCACAGCCACTTGCCGCAACAATTGTTCCGCGTGCGGGCGCAGCGCCTTCCCTGCCAGCGAGAGCGAAAACCCACCCGGTCCGCGTTCGAACAAGCGAGTAGTCAGGGAATCCTCAAGCGCGCGGATTCGGGCGCTTACCGCCGGCTGGCTGACGCGCAAGGCCGCGGCCGCGCGGTGGAACCCACCGTAGCTCGCAACCGCAAGAAACGTTTCCAGGTGCACAATCTCCATGGCCGCCGTACCCTCTCGGCACCGTCCATCTCCCGAGGACGGAAGGTGCTGATAAATATTGTCTATCAGCATGATAGCTACAATTCGTTTGACTGACCACCTCTTTTTCCCCACAATCGCAATCCTCTGAACCAGATCGCGCGGCGCGGGGCCGCTTCCCGCTGCTGCCAAGAAGGAGACGCAAGCATGACCTCGACGCAAAACCGCAACGCTCACGGATGGGAATGCCGGTGGCAATCGGATCCCCGTTGGAAAGGGATTACCCGGCCCTACCGCGGCGAAGACGTGGAACGGCTTCGCGGCACCGTGCAGATCGAACATACCCTTGCGCGTCTCGGCGCGGAGCGACTGTGGAATCTTTTCCACGCCGAACCCTACGTCGCGGCCCTCGGCGCCATGAGCGGCAACCAGGCCATCCAGCAGGTGGCGGCGGGTCTCCAGGCTGTCTATGTGAGTGGCTGGCAAGTTGCCGCTGATGCCAACCTCGCCGGCCAGATGTATCCTGATCAAAGTCTTTATCCCGCCGACAGCGTCCCGAATCTCGTCCGTCGCTTGAACAGCGCTCTCATGCGCGCGGACCAGATCCATCACGCCGAAGGCAAGAATGGCAAATACTGGTTCGCCCCGCTGGTGGCGGATGCCGAGGCAGGTTTTGGGGGAAACTTAAACGCTTTCGAATTGATGAAGGCGATGATAGAAGCCGGTGCGGCGTGTGTACACTTTGAGGATCAGCTTTCGTCAGCGAAAAAATGCGGCCACCTCGGTGGCAAGGTGCTGGTTTCAACCACCGAAGCGATTCAAAAACTGGTTGCTGCGCGCTTGGCCGCCGATGTCATGGGTGTACCCACACTGATCATGGCGCGCACGGACGCCGATAGCGCCAACCTGCTGACCACGGACATCGACCCGCGTGACCGCGAATTCTGCACCGGCAAGCGCACCGCGGAGGGATTCTTCCACGTCCACGGTGGCCTCCGGGCTGCCATTGCCCGCGGCATCTCCTACGCCCCCTACGCGGATCTGCTCTGGTGCGAAACCTCCAAACCTAATCTCGAGGAAGCCCGCATGTTCGCCGAAGCGATCCTTGCGGAATATCCTGGCAAGTTCCTGGCCTACAATTGCTCTCCGTCGTTCAACTGGCGAAAGCATCTCAGAGACGAGGATATCGCCCGTTTCCAGCGCGAACTCGGCGCCATGGGCTACAAATTCCAGTTCATCACCCTGGCTGGTTTTCATGCCCTCAATCACACCATGTTTGAGTTGGCGCGCGAATACAAGCAGCATGGCATGACCGCATATTCGCAACTGCAGGAAGAGGAATTCGAAAGCGAGCGCAAACACAACTATGCGGCGGTGAAACACCAGCGTTTCGTCGGTACCGGCTATTTCGACGAAGTGCAAAACGTCATTACCAGCGGCACAGCTTCCACAACTGCCCTTGCTGGTTCGACCGAAGCCGAGCAGTTTCGCGAGCTCCCGCCGGCAATCCGGCAGACAAGCCAACACTCTTACAGCGCTGCCAATGACTAATCGGCTCGCAACCGGCGAAACCGTTCCGAATGGAACCGAAGAATCCCGCAGCCCAGACTCCCGGCCAAGCGTCACCACGGCCGTCGCAAAAGATGCTGGCACAAAGGAAAAAGGCCCCGATCTTCAGATCGGGGCCTATCGCAATTTATCCCGGCGGCGACCTACGTTCCCACGCAGTTACCCGCGCAGTATCATCGGCCCGGCGAGGCTTAACTTCCGTGTTCGGGATGGGAACGGGTGTGACCCTCGCGGTATGACCACCGGAAATTCGTTAACACAATCCGCAAGATGGCGGATGTGTTTGACAACAGAGGCTGGCAATTACAAGTTCGACCCGCAGTCGAACGCACTGTGAAATCACAAGGATTGCTTGTGAACCCTACTCCGCTTCGTCAGATACAACGACGGCTTGAGTAAGTTTTATGATTAAGCCGAACGGGCGATTAGTACTGGTCAGCTGAACGCATTACTGCGCTTACACCTCCAGCCTATCAAAGTCGTAGTCTTCGACTGCCCTTCTTAGGCATTGATTGCCTTGGGAAACCTTATCTTAGGGCGAGCTTCTTGCTTAGATGCATTCAGCAATTATCTCTTCCAGACTTCGCTACCGAGCGGTGCCACTGGCGTGACAGCTCGTACACAAGGGGTCTGTTCATCCCGGTCCTCTCGTACTAGGGACAACTCCCTGCAAGTTTCCTGCGCCCACACCAGATAGGGACCGAACTGTCTCGCGACGTTCTGAACCCAGCTCACGTACCGCTTTAATAGGCGAACAG